>ENA-OWPA01000001-OWPA01000001.1-bioreactor-metagenome-genome-assembly--contig:-NODE-1-length-691794-cov-12.173246_pt1 | contig 691794 bp, 669 predicted proteins | sample MGYA00238139_ERZ651803 | MGnify/ENA primary metagenome ERZ651803 (study PRJEB26909, sample SAMN07631231) | bioreactor metagenome | isolation source: Switchgrass digestor | place: USA: Dartmouth...
GGGCGACCGGCTGGGAGAGTAAGGCGTTGCCAGGAATTAATTTTTAAGCCACTTCATGATACCGAAGTGGCTTTTTTATGTTTATGACCATTAATGATGATGGCTCGGGTCATCGCAATGTTCATGATCGTGTTCATGCTCATGGTCATGCTCGTGTTCGTGTTCATGGTCCACATGATATTTGGTGGCTTCATAAGTGAAACCGCCGTCGATACGCGGCCACAGCAAAGCTGAAAAGTCAGGTTTTAAAAGAATCGGCGCGTTGGGTTTCATCCGAAAGTTGGTTATTTGCTCACTAAAACGAAATTCCCGGTTCACAGGATCATACTGATACACCTTTAACGAGCCCTGAAGAATATACCCCAAAAAAATACGTTTTTGTTCAGGGTCTAAACGGATCAACGGCCGGGTTATGCCGAACACCACGTGAAGCTCGTCAATATCGTGAAAAGACGTTGTATGAACGCTATGGTCGGCTAAATTATAATGATGGATGGATTGGTCGTAATCGACGATTAATAGTTCATCTTGAGATGAATTCCACAACAAATCGGCGATATGGAAGGTTTGCGGCGTTAATTGCCGTAAGGACTGATCGGAACAGTCATATATATACAGTTCCGACAGGCCGTTGGGGCCGATAAGGCGATTGAAAATAATGCGGCGGCCGTCATCAGACCAGGCCCCAATCCGTCCCGGCCCGACGTTCGTCTTTTTTTTCGTCTTTAAGTCGATGATTTGGAGTTCGTCAGCTTCTGAAAAGACCACCGACTGGCCGTTCGGTGAAAAGCGGGGAAACATCAGGTTATTGCCACGATAGAGGATCCGGGATTTGCGGTTGGGTTTCGACAGGACTAATTCACAGGGAACCAACCGGTCATCAGGAACCCGATGAAATGCATAGTCCGGATTCACGGCTTTAGCTAAGATGATACCCGATGTTTCGTGCCAGTCACCGTATTTAGCTGTCGGTTGCGGATAGATGACGGGTGCGAAAATGATATGTATCAATCCCAAAGCGAGAAAGGTTAGGAGCCAGACGGCGACAGTAAACTGTCCCGGTCTAAATTGGAGAAAAGGCAGACGGTTGCGTAACTGCCATAAAGTAGCCGTTAACGGGACAAGCAAGCTTAATACGGTTAAAAAGATGGGAATTCCGGCAGTTACCGTTTTCATCAGGACGGGAGGTATATCATACCAGTAATAATTGGCGGTCATCAATTGGAACAGATGATCCCAAATGAAATAGGAGAGATAGGCCATACCGGATGTGGTGACAATCACTATAAAGAAACGTTCCAACCCTTTGGATTGCAGTCCTGCCAACAGGCTGATGGCATGGATGACCAATATTAGCAATGTCAGCCAATGTTCATTGACGCCTTTGGGTAAAGGCAGCGACTCCCAATGGATGGGAAACAGGTGCCGAAACAGGAGATACCAGAAGAATAAAACGACTACGCTGCAACCGTATTTCACACCCAAAATAAGAGAAGGAGGAATGGGACGGCTGATCATAAAGTCCAAGGTCTTTTTATCTTTATCGCTACTGAAAGCCAGCAGCCCGTAGAGCATGGCTAAAATAAGATAGAGTCCGATAAGGCTCATCTGTTGTACGGTCTTGGAGACGGGCAGTGTTTTAAAAAAGAATGATCCCAGCCATAAGAAACAAGCGATGAATGAAGGCAAAATATATGCCAGTCTGTTATGTCTGAGTTCGTGGCTGATAAGAACCCAGGCGGTATGCAAAAAAACGCGTAGCGGGTTGGTAAAGACGGGTTTTGACAAAGTTTTCATTGGATACCGGCCTCCTGAGGAATCGTGATTTTGTGGTAAATGCCCAGGTTGTTGGAACGCACCAGCAATTGTTGGGGCTTATCGGTTAAAATGACATCCTGAAAACGGACGCCGGATAACTTGAATAAAGGCGTAAAACTGTCATCTTCCGCATTAAATAAGTAACCGCGGATGGTGTACAGTTTTTCCTTTAAGGCTTCCGGTTTAGAGACATCTATGGAGAAAACCGTTAGATAAAAATGGTTTTTTCCGGAACCGGAGTATTCAAATTTGCTATAGAAGATCGGCTCTTTCGTTTGGCTTTCGAAAATGGGAATATACGAAACGTTCTTTTCATTGAAATTCATAGACACCAGATATCCGGAAATATCTATGGCCAGAAGCCGGTTGGCAACTGAATCCCAAGCCAATGACGAACCGGATGAAGTCAATTGATAATAAGGCTGTACTGAACCGTCCTCCAAATTGACTAAGGACAACTGGTAGACGGTTTCGTTGAATGAACCCCAGTCCGAATCTTTTGTTTGTTTATGGACAATTTTGGCAGTGATCAGGTGGGTGCTGTCGGATGCCCAAAAGCCAAGATCTCCTTCGAGCAATGATCGAACATTGCCCGAACGAACATCAAAAACTTTGAGATGGGTCCCTTCCCGGAAAAGGATTTTTCGACCGTCCGGAGACCAACTGATGTTGGCCAAAGGTTGTGACGGATCGGAACCCGCATAGACAACCCTGGGCATGTGGTTGACTTCCGTCAAGCCCAGTTTTCCGGTGACATCGGCACATGCGTAAAGGTAGCCGGTTGGCTGTTTTTGGCCTTCCAAGGTAATGAACCACGGCTGAGAGGAAAACGCTGTATAAAACAATTGATGAAAAGGTTTGATGGCCGGTTGGCGGCAAGCGGTGATTCCGTGTAAAAGGAACGGAAGCACCGGAATGATAATCAGATAGGCCCATACCTTTTTTCTGGAAAAAGCAGCAGGAAGACGGGCCAGGTACCATGTGGCAGCGTCCCGTGCGACTTTAATCTGAAATAAAGCGAGAGCAACAGTGAAAACGCCCAAAATAATCCAACAGAAGGCCGGATAGCGGAAAGATTCAAACCAGTATAAAGCGGTGATGCCTTCAAACCAGCTATAAAAGAACCAGGTACCGATGATGAAGGCCATGCCGATGGCGGCTAAAAGTTTCAACGGCCCGTGGACGAAAATCGCTGCCGTAAAGGACTGGGTATATACGGTGATGACCAGAAGGAGAAGGGTCAACCACCAAAAACTGCTCCAGTCCGATAAGTCGGGAAGTTTTAATGCGTCCGGCAAAAACAAGACGGACCAAAGCAGAGTGATAGGCAATAGGACGGCCAGGCCGGTCATGTATTTAACGTTGATGACTTGTGAAGCGCTAAACGGCCTGGTTAATAGGAAGTCTCTCGTTTGGCCGTTTTCTTCCAGATCGAAACTTTGCAGACCGAAAGCTCCGGCAAAGGAAACCGGAAAGAGGACGGCCAGAATATTCTGCCATTCTTTGGACAACGGTATTTGATGGCGCGCGTTGAGAACGATTAAAATAAAACCGCAGAAATAAGGCAAGAGATAGAGAAGAAGATTCTGTTTCAATTCCTTTTTCACCAGAGCAAAATGCATTATTCCTCATCCCCTTCCGAACAGAAGAAAAGAAACGCCTCTTTCAGGTTGACGGGAAGCAGAGGAGTTTTCGGCATTTCCATGGTTGCCGCCACCTCCGGGTGGGAGTGGCGTGATGTCAGGACGGTAGTCCGTTCATCGTCTCTGTCGAGGACCACGTAATGGCCGAGGTGTTTCAATTCAGACAAGTGGCTGGTTGGGACTTGGTATTTGGCCACTTGTTGACATACCTCCGAAATAGAACCGCTGATTTGAATCCGTCCGTTGTATTCGATGGCGACATAATGGGCAACGGCTTCCACATCGGCGATATTGTGGGTGGAAAAAAAGACGGTACGTCCTTCGGGTACCACTTCTTTGGCGATAACCTGCAAGAATTCATGTTGGGCCAGAGGGTCCAAACCGCTCATGGGCTCGTCTAATACCAAAAGTTCTGGTTTTGGTGCCAAGGCGAGGATTAATGCCAACTTGGTACATTGGCCCTTGGAAAGGTTTCGGATTTTTTGGGACGGGTTCATTTTAAAACGGTGTAAATAGTTTTGCACCAGTCCGTCGTCCCAGGACGGATAGAGGGAACGGCAAAAACGGATCATTTCCTGGATGGTCATCCATCCATAAAGGCCCTGCTCTTCTGAAACATATCCAATGCGTTGGCGGAGGCTTGGACCGATTTTGTACGGTTCTTCGCCGAGAACCCGCACTTCGCCTCCTGAAGCAGGAATAAGCCCGAGCAACGTCCGGATCAGGGTGGTTTTGCCGGCCCCGTTGGTGCCCAACAGACCGAAGACAACGCCTCGGGGTACCTCTAAATTGATACCTTTCAGCACCTGCTTGCGGCCATAATTTTTGTAAAGATTGTTGCAGTAAATGGCAGGTTCCGTGGAAATCCCCTCCTTTTATAAAAATTAACGTTTCCTGCTCTTTCTTTAATTTTCGATATTTTCCATTAAAACCCTGCTATTCCCGGGCTAAAACCACCTTGACATGTCCATTGTAAGTTTGTGTAACATTTGAAGGATGATTGTGTAATATATTAGTTAACAAAACAGATTAATGCTTGCAAAAGTTAACATGTAGTGTTATTCTTTTATATAAATAACAAATACCTTACATCAAAAGGAGGCGGTTTCTATGATGGAAACTCCAAAAGCCGCGGATGCCATGTTTGGGGAGAATGTGTTTAATGATGCGGTAATGCGCGAACGGTTACCCAAAAATGTTTATAAAGCGCTTCGTAAAACCATTGACAATGGGTTGCCATTGGATCCGAGCATTGCCGACGTCGTGGCCAATGCGATGAAAGATTGGGCCATCGAAAAAGGAGCGACCCATTTTACCCACTGGTTCCAGCCGATGACCGGCGTGACGGCTGAAAAGCATGATGCCTTTATTTCTCCGATTGGCAATGATAAAGTCATCATGGAATTTTCGGGAAAAGAACTGATTAAAGGAGAACCGGATGCTTCGTCCTTCCCGTCGGGCGGGCTGCGGGCCACCTTTGAGGCACGGGGCTATACGGTGTGGGACTGTACCTCGCCGGTATTCGTTAAAGACCATTCCCTGTATATTCCGACAGCATTCTGTTCCTACACCGGGGAAGCGTTGGACAAAAAGACTCCTTTGCTTCGTTCCATGGAGGCCTTGTCCAAACAGGCGGTGCGCGTCTTAAGACTTTTAGGGAATACCACGGTGACCCGGGTAACGACCACGGTTGGTCCTGAACAGGAATACTTCTTGATCGATAAGAAAATGTATGATCAGAGAAAAGACTTGATCATGACCGGACGGACATTGTTTGGGGCCAAACCTCCGAAAGGGCAGGAGTTGGAGGATCATTACTTCGGTAATTTGAAAGAGCGGATTGCCAAATTCATGCAAGAAGTCGATAAGGAGCTTTGGAAAATGGGCGTAACGGCCAAGACCAAACATAATGAAGTTGCTCCGGCTCAGCATGAAATTGCCACCATCTATAGTACCACCAATATTGCCACCGATCATAACCAGTTGGTCATGGAAACCCTGCGGAAGGTTGCCCTGCGTCATGGTTTGGTCTGTCTGTTGCACGAAAAACCCTTCGCCGGAGTGAACGGTTCCGGTAAGCATAACAACTGGTCCATGAGCACCGATGACGGTCAGAACCTGTTGGAACCGGGAACCACTCCGCATGAAAACGAACAATTTTTGCTGTTCCTGGCGGCGGTTATTCAAGCCGTGGATGAATACGCCGACCTGCTGCGGATGTCTGCGGCCAACCCCGGTAACGATCACCGGTTGGGCGCCAACGAAGCGCCGCCTGCCATCATCTCCATTTTCTTGGGCGAACAGCTGACCGATATTTTGGAACAACTTGAAAACGGCGGTGCCAAATCCTCCAAAGTCGGCGGAGAATTGAAGATCGGCGTGAGCACCTTGCCGCCGTTGCCGAAAGATACCACAGACCGGAACCGGACGTCGCCCTTTGCTTTCACCGGCAATAAATTCGAATTCCGGATGGTACCTTCGTCGGCTTCCATTGCCGACCAGAATACCGTATTAAATACCATCGTTGCCGAAACCCTGTCGCGGGTTGCCGACCGCCTCGAGAAAGCCGAGGATGTTGATGAAGAAGTATGGAAATATATTAAGGAAGTTATTAAGAATCATAAACGGATCATCTTTAACGGCAACAACTATGCTGCGGAATGGGTGGCCGAGGCCGAACGACGGGGTCTTCCCAATATTTCCTCCAGCGTTGAAGCTTATAAGGCATTGGTCGCTGAAAAGAACATCAAGCTGTTGGAGAAACACCAAGTATTGACCTCTGTGGAAGCGCATGCCCGTTATGAAATCCACTTGGAGAATTATGTGAAGACCATTAATATCGAGGCTCTGACCATGTTGGATATGGCCAAACGGCAAATTCTGCCGGCAGTCATCGAATACAGCGGTGCGGTGGCCAGTTCCATCAGTGCCGTTAATGCGGTATCCGATGTCAAACTGGCGACCCAGGAGAAACTGTTAGCTCAGTTGACCGAGGGCATCAATAAGCTTGGTAGCGCCATCGAAGTCTTGGAAGGTGCTTTGGAGAATGCGGACCATGCCGGAGATTCCACTTTGGCCCATGCCGAATATTATCGGGACGTGGTCTTTGCGGCCATGAAAGATCTGCGGGCTGTGGCGGATGAGTTGGAGACTATCGTGTCCGAGGAATATTGGCCGATTCCGACCTATGCCGATATGTTATTCAATGTATAATCGGGCGATCCATCGGATAGAGGATATCTGAAAGGGTCAAAATATGGGAAGCTGTATTGCGTTATGCACGGCTTCCCTTTTTTCTTTAAAAATTATGTTGTCAGGGAGGAAATTTACCGATATAATTATGACCAAATAATAATAACTTATCATAATATTAAGTGATAATCATGGGAAAGAAACTGATGAACAAGGCCGAACGGCATCGCCGTCTCCAACAGGCCATTGCCGCCAACCCCTTTATTACCGACGAAGAATTGGCTGACATCTTAAACGTCAGTGTCCCGACGATTCGATTGGACCGTTTGGAGCTGTCCATTCCCGAGGTGCGGAAACGCACCAAGGAAATGGCGGTTCATTATTTCGGCGAGTCACAGTCGTTGGAGAACCGGGAGATCGTCGGGGAAGTCATCGAGATTGAGCCGGGGAAACGGGGACTGTCTCTGTTGGAGACCGACCGTAGCATGTGCCTTGCCAAATGTGACATTATTCGAGGGCACATCATCTTCGCTCAGGCCAATTCACTGGCGAATGCAGTGGTCAATCTTCCGGTGGCTTTGACCGGACAGGCTGAAATCCGTTACCTGAGGACGGTGCGGGCAGGGGAACGCCTGATTGCCAAAGCGCAAGTGGTGGAGAAGAAAGGCCATCGTTTCCTCATCGATGTGGTGGTCCGTTCCAAAGAAGAGATCGTCTTCACCGGTACGTTCGTGATTTACGGCATGAATTTAGAGACGGCCAGTTACTTAAAACTATTAAAGGATGCTGAACAAGAGGGGGATTTTTAGTGAAACAGGTCGGAATTTGCGGAATTGGTGCCGCGGCGCCGCAGAAAGTATTGACCAATTTTGATTTGGAGAAGATGGTAGACACCAGCGATGAATGGATCGTCACCCGTACCGGTATCCGGGAACGACGGGTCTTGGAGAAAGATGAAGGGATTCTTGGATATATCGTGGAAGCTGCCGAAATGGCGCGGAAACAATCGGGGATTGCTCCGGAGCATATCGATTTTGTCATCAATTCGACATTATCGCCGGACCGGATTAGCCCGGCTCAAGCTTTTGAAGTAGCTAGGGAACTTCAAGCCAATCAAGCCTTTTGCTTCGATTTAAATGCTGCGTGCTCCGGATTGGTGTACGGCGTGGCAGCGGCGGAGAGCTTCCTGAAAACCCGGGATGTGAAATATGGCTTGGTCACTGCCGGCGAACAGGTTTCTCGGTTTTTAGATTATACCGATCGTTCCACTTGCGTTCTCTTCGGAGACGGCGCGGCTGCGTTGATGCTCACCAATGACAATCCGGAACATCTGATTATAGCGACTGAACTGGGTGGCAATCCGGCCATGTCCGAGGAAGTAGTCATCGGCGGCGTACGGCATTTGCTCAATAACCAGCATAACGATTATTATTTTAAGCAAAACGGGAAAACGGTATTTCGCTTTGCCGTCGGGAAAATCAAGGAACTCTATGAAACCGTTCCTGAAAAGGCCGGCATTCGTCCGGACCAAATCAAATATCTCATTCCACATCAGGCCAATATCCGGATCATCGATGCGGCAGCCAAGGAAATTGTCTCCGGAGGGACGGAAGTCATTGCCAATGTGGACCGGTATGGCAATACCTCGTCTGCTTCCATCGGATTGGCCCTCCATGAGGTTTGGGGGCGTTTTAATAAAGGCGACTTAATCCTGTTGGTCGGATTTGGGGCCGGTTTGAGCTGGGGTGGCGTATTGATCCAGTGGTAATTCGGATACCGGTTACGGCGACCAATGGAGCCTATCTGAGAAATTTATACAGAGGCAGTTGCGTTTTTCCCCGAAAGGATGATATATTCATAATACTATCGTTTTTTGCAACGGACATGGGATAGAGGTGTCACGCTTGTTTTTGGATTATGCAAAAATTTACATTAAATCTGGCGACGGGGGTTCCGGAGCGGTCAGTTTCAGGCGGGAAAAGTATGTGCCCCGGGGCGGTCCCGACGGCGGTGACGGCGGACGCGGAGGCCATGTCATCTTTCAGGTCAGCCCGGATCTGACCACATTAAGCCATTTCCGTTATCAGCGCCATTTTAAGGCGGAAAACGGAAAACCTGGGGAAGGCGCCAACCGTTTCGGCCGGAACGGCGAGGATATGATCATCAAAGTTCCCTCCGGGACCATCGTGAAAGATGCGGAGACCGGGCGGATTCTGGCGGATCTCACCGATCCTGTGACTGAAGTGGTTCTTTTGAAAGGAGGCCGGGGCGGAAGAGGCAACAGCCATTTCGCCACGCCGACACGGCAGGCACCGCGCTTTGCCGAAAAGGGCGAGCCGGGTTCCGAGGCATGGGTTATCCTGGAGCTGAAACTTCTGGCCGATGTGGGATTAATCGGATATCCGAATGTGGGTAAATCCACGCTGATATCCAGAATTACCGCAGCCCGTCCCAAAATTGCGGATTATCCCTTCACCACTCTCGAACCCAATCTCGGGGTGGTGGATTATAAAGATCAAAGCTTTGTGGCAGTCGACATTCCGGGACTCATCGAAGGGGCCCATCTCGGCGTCGGCCTGGGCCTTCAGTTCTTGCGCCATGTGGAGCGGACGCGGCTTTTGGTCCATATGATCGATATTTCCGGTTTTTCCGGACGGGACCCCTATGAAGACTATCTGAAGATAAATCAAGAGCTCAAAGAATATAATCCGGCATTGGCTGAAAAGACGCAAATTATCGCATTAAATAAATGTGATATGCCGGATTCCCGGAAGCTGGAGGAGGAATTCCGTGAGAAGGTCCAGGGAGTCCCCATTTTCACTATCTCCGCGGCCACCGGCCAGGGTGTGGAACGGCTCTTGGACCGGATCATCGAGTTGCTGAAGGAAATTCCCGTGGACATTCAGCGTTTTCAGGTTGAACCCATGGAGAGTGCACCGCAATACGATGATGAAATCGTGGTCGAGCGGGATAATGACGTGTTTGTGGTTAAAAATCAGGCCTTAGAGAAACGGGTGCAGCGTTTTGACCCGGAAAATGACGAGTCCATGCGGAGTCTTCACCGTTTGCTGAAGCGGTGGAAGGTATACGAAGCCCTGGAAAATGCGGGGATTCAAGAAGGGGATTCGGTCCGGTTGGGCAATTACGAATTCATTTATTATAGCGAAGAGGAATGAGTTCCAAGAAAAGTGAAGTTTTCTGCTTCGCTTTTTTTATGAAGACGGATCGGTTATGTTATAATGAAGGATAGACTGAAGAGACGTCTGACTGGAAAACAATGATGCAGTCGGGGGAAAGAGGGAATTAACGTGTTAACCAATAAAGAAAGAAATTTTTTACGCCGTATCGGCAATGAACTGTCGCCTATCGTCATCGTGGGTAAGGGCGGTATTAACGACAATGTGGTGGAACAGTTGGACCAGGCGTTGACAGCCAGGGAACTGGTGAAATGTAGGGTCTTACCCCATACGGACAATGACCCCAGAGAAGTGGCGGACACATTGGCTGAAAGGACCGGGGCGGAAGTGGTCCTGGTGGTGGGAAACAACATGCTGCTTTACAGGAGACCGGAGCCGGGGAAACCCAGTAAACTGAATTGGCCCGCGGAGGATTGACATGGAGTATCTGAAGGAAATCCAAAAGGCCCGGCGGATCGTGGTCAAGGTGGGTACTTCGACGCTGACGCACGCCACCGGAAAGCTCAATTTCAACCGGATGGAACAATTGGTCCGGCAACTGTCGGATCTGCGCAATCAAGGGAAAGAAGTGGTTTTGGTCACATCCGGGGCGGTAGGCGCTGGCATGGGGCGGTTGGGGTTGGCCAAGCGTCCGACGTCCATTGTGGAGCGGCAAGCCCTGGCGGCTATCGGCCAGGGGTTATTGATGCAGATTTACGAAAAACTTTTCGCAGAATACGGCCAGGTGGTGGCCCAGGTCTTACTGACCCGGAGCGACATCAGCGAGCGCCAGCGTTATCTCAATGCCCGCAATACATTGATGGCTTTATTGAACTATCGGGTGATTCCAATCATTAACGAAAACGACACGGTCGCCACGGAAGAATTGAAAATCGGGGAAAACGATGCCTTGTCGGCGCTGGTGACGGGTCTCATCGACGGCGAACTCCTGGTGTTGCTTTCGGATATTGACGGTTTATATACCAGCGATCCGAAACAAAATCCCGATGCGAAGCTTATTCCCTGCGTTCAGGAAATTACTTCGGAAATCCGGCAAATGGCCGGCGGAGCCGGTTCCTCTTTCGGTACCGGCGGCATGGTTACCAAATTGAATGCGGCCCAAATGGCCACATCCGCGGGAGCCATGATGGTGCTGATGAATGGCAACGACCCTTCTAAATTGCAACAATTATTCGAAGGGAAGCCGGTAGGTACCGTCTTTTTAAGCAAACATTCCGTGGTTAACCATCGCAAACGTTGGATCGCTTATGGTCCTCAGATCGGCGGCGAGTTGGTGATCGATCGGGGCGCGGAAAGGGCCATGACCACCTTGGGCAAAAGCCTGCTGCCTTCGGGAATCGTCCGCATATCCGGGGATTTCGGCGAAGGCGATCTGGTGCGGATCCTCAACATGGACGGGATGGAAATCGGCCGGGGCTTTACCAATTACAGCCATGAACAGTTGTCCCGGATCATCGGGAAAAAGACCTCGGAAATCGAAACCATATTGGGATTTAAGAACGCCGACGAGGTCGTCCATAGGGATAATTTCGTGTTGACATTGTCGTAGAATCAAGCCTGGAACGGAAACGGAGTCGGAGAAATTGGGAACATTCGGAATTATCGGGGGAACATTTGACCCCATTCATTTTGGACATTTAATTTTAGCAGAAAAAGCACGGGAAGCCTTTAATTTGACCAAAGTGGTTTTTGTGCCGGCCGCAGTGCCTCCGCATAAGATTGGGGAAGTGGCCACGCCTGCTGAGAAGCGGCTGAAGATGACGGAGTTGGCGGTGGCCGACAATCCTTATTTTGAAGTATCCCGTGTGGAATTGGACAGGGAAGGCCCGTCATATACCGTGGATACCGTGCGCCAACTGAAGCAAGAGGGCCATGGAGACGAGGCAGCCTTTATCATGGGCTTTGATTCTTTGCTTGAGCTTCATTCCTGGAAAAATTATCAGGAACTTTTAGAAGAGGCAAAGATCATCACCGCGTTCCGTCCCGGATATCCCATTTTGAAAAATGAGGCGGAATGGCCCAAATTTTTACTTCCTTACCGGGAACGGATTTTGATCCTGGAAGCGCCGCTCCTGGATATATCTTCAACTTGGCTGAGGGTGGAGATGATGTACGGACGTTCCATACGGTATCTGGTGCCCGATGCCGTATACCATTATATACGGACCCATCAGCTATATTAAAACTTCCATAAATTGAATAGACGACGACCAAAGCGGAATGGCCCTTCATCCTTCGGCAGTTTACGGGATTCTCTTCACTATGCTGGGAGTCGGAGGCAACCGGCAGACGGGTATATGCCCACTGGTTTTGAAGCAAAATATATCTGTCTACCACAGCCGGTTAGACGGAGACTGAAGGTGAGGTGAAGAGGATGTCGAAAACGCTCTATGTCGGAAATTTACCCTGGGGGGCCACGAAAGAAGATCTGGCAGCGTTATTCGCCGAACATACCGAAGTGTTATCCAGCCGGATTATTACGGAACCTGGTACAGGGCGTTCGAGAGGGTTTGGATTTATCGAGATTGACGATAATGAAGATGTCCAAGAGATTATTAACCAGGTAAACGGCAAAGATATGGGCGGCCGAGAAATCATCGTAAATGAAGCCAAACCAAGGCAAAACAAAATGTAGGGGTGTAATAACACCCTTTATTTTTTTTATTAAAATAGCGCTTATTTTATAAAAAATTGCAGGGGACGGTAATTTTTTACCGAATTATTTAAAAAATCGACCAATGGTCCTACGGAGGCTGCATCATGGAAAAACGCAATTTTTCGCGGATACCTTTTAAAATCGAAGCGCATTTTGACTATAACGGAAAGAACATTCGAGGCGAGGTTGAAAACCTCAGTTTGAAAGGGATGCTGTTGAAGACGGATGTTCGTCCGGAAGTGGATACGCTGCTTCCGATTTCCATCGTTTTGACGGAAGGGAAGGAAGAAGACGATGATTCTCCGGCTTTGCATATCCGAGGCAGGGTGGTCCGGCAGACTCCGGAGGGAATTGGGGTTTTCTTTGACGAAATGGATCTCGAGTCCTTTTCACATCTGAGCAAAATCATTGAATACAATAGTGGAGACCCGGAAAAGGTAAAAAATGAATTAATTAACTATATCCGTAAAAATTTAGCAGAGGAAGATGCGTAATTGGCAATAATGTTAGCGGAACGCGACCAGATCATCGCCTTTTTAAGCCGCCATATTTCCGGGGAACGTCTGAAACATTGTGAACGGGTGGAGAAGGCAGCGCTTGAACTGGCCGGGAAGTTTGGTGTTGATCCGGTGAAAGTGACGGCGGCCGCGCTGCTTCATGATGTTTGCCGGGAGTGTTCGCCGGATTTACTATTGCAACTGGCATTTAAGTTTGATATATTAATAGACGATATTCAACGGGCAGAACCCTTGCTGCTGCATGGTCTGGTGGGCGCGGCTTTGGTTCGGGAAGAATTGGGGATCCGGGATGAGTCCGTTTTGGAAGCCATCCGCTATCATATTACCGGCGCCCCGGGTATCGGGCCGCTGGCCCAATTGATTTTTGTGGGGGATTTTATCGAGCCGGGGCGGACCTTTGAAGCGAGCCGGATTTTGCGGGAGAAAGCTCCCGGATGGGAACCCGAACAAATCTTGATGTATGTTTACAACCAGACTCTTCGTTATGTCATCGAACGGGATTATTTAGCCCATCCCGATACGGTGATGGGACGGAACGAACTGATAAGGAAAGGTGTTAAGACGCATTGAAAGATTTAAAGGAACATATGAAGCTGATTTGGGAAGCGATGCTGGAGAAGAAAGCTCTGGACCCGGTGATTTTGGATGTACGGTCAGTATCCGGTGTAACAGACTTTTTTTTAATATGTTCAGGGAATACGCCGGTTCAGGTGAAGGCTATTGCCGACAACATCGACGATAAACATGAAGAGGCGGGCCTGGTTTGCCCGCTCAAGGAAGGCTACGCCGAGGGCCGATGGGTTTTAATGGACTTCGGTAATATGGTTGTCCATGTGATGCACCAGACAGAACGGGACTTTTATGCATTGGAAAAACTTTGGCATGACGCCAAAATGATGCGAGATCTTGACGAACTTAAATGATAGTTCGGGACCTGACGAGGAGGATTCGGATGAGTAAAATCGAGCGTTATCACCATGCGGAGATCGAACCGCGCTGGCAGAAAAAGTGGGAGGAATCCGGTTTACACCGTTCCGTGATTGACCGGTCCAAACCGAAATACTATGCGTTGACCATGCTGCCTTATCCCAGCGGCGACTTACATATTGGGCACTGGTACGCATTTACGCCTTCGGATGCATATGCCCGGTATAAACGGATGAATGGGTATAACGTGCTGTTCCCCATGGGCTTCGACGCCTTCGGGTTACCGGCGGAGAATGCCGCCATCAAGCGGGGCATCCATCCTTTCAAATGGACGATGGCCAATATTGAACGCATGCGCAAACAGTTGAAGAGTATGGGGGTCATCTTTGACTGGGACCGGGAGGTCGTCACCTGTCTGCCCGAGTTTTACCGTTGGACCCAATGGTTCTTCCTGAAGTTTTATGAGAAAGGCATCGCTTATAAAAAATTTGCGCCGGTGGACTTCTGTCCGCAGTGCAATACCACCCTCGCCCGGGAACAGGTATGGGGCGAGGACCGTCATTGCGAACGTTGCGGCACTCCGGTCATTAAGAAAGAGTTAAACCAATGGTTCTTCAAGATTACGGATTACGCCGACGAATTACTGGACTTCTCCGAACTGGACTGGCCCGAACGGGTTAAGACCATGCAGGAAAACTGGATCGGCCGGAGCGAAGGGGCTGAGGTCACGTTCCGGACGGAAAGCGGCGAAGCATTTGTCATCTTTACCACCCGGCCGGATACCTTGTGGGGCGTCACCTTTATGGTACTTGCCCCCGAGCATCCTCTGGTGAAGCAGATTACCACCCCGGAATACCGGGAAGCCGTGGACCAATATATTGCCCAGGCCGAACGGCAGACGGAGATTGAACGTCTGGCTGCCAATAAGGAAAAGACCGGTGTCTTCACCGGCGCTTACGCCGTCAATCCGGTGAACGGGGAGAAGATTCCCATCTGGGTGGCGGACTATGTGATGATGGGCTACGGTACCGGCGCCATCATGGCCGTTCCCGCCCATGATGAACGGGACTTCGCCTTTGCGAAAAAATACGGCCTTCCCATTAAACAGGTGATCGCTCCCAGCACCGGAGAAATGGGCGAATTGACTGAAGCCTACACTGACGTGGAGAACGGCGTAATGGTCAATTCCGGGCGTTTTGACGGTACGCCGGCCGTAGAGGGCAAAAAAGCCGTGACGGAATGGCTTCAAGAGCAGGGAATCGGCAAAAAGGCCGTGAATTACCGCCTTCGCGACTGGCTGATCAGCCGGCAACGCTATTGGGGAGCGCCGATCCCCATCATCTATTGTGAAAAATGTGGGACCGTACCTGTGCCCGAAGAGGACTTGCCAGTGCTCTTGCCGGAAGATGCGGAGTTCCTGCCCACCGGAGAATCGCCTTTGAAATACCATGAAGCGTTTCGGAATACCACCTGTCCCAAGTGCGGCGGACCGGCGGAACGGGAAACCGACACCATGGATACATTTATGTGTTCTTCTTGGTATCAATATGGCTATCTCAGCCCGTACTACAAAGGGGAAACTCCATTCGATCCGAAAGAAGCCGAGTATTGGCTCCCGGTGGACCTGTATACCGGCGGTATCGAACATGCATGCATGCATTTGATTTATACCCGCTTCTTTACCAAAGTCATGCGGGATCTGGGATTGGTCCCCTTCAACGAACCTATGCTGAAACTGAGAAACCAAGGGATCATTCTTGGTGAAGACAGTGAAAAGATGAGTAAATCCCGGGGGAATGTCATTGCCCCCGACGATTTGGTCGAAAAATACGGAGCCGACACGGTCAGGGCCTATCTGATGTTCGGTTGGCGCTGGGAACAAGGCGGCCCGTGGGACAGCCGGGGCGTGGAAGGTGTTTATCGCTTCCTCAACCGCGTCTGGGATACGTTATTGGAACCGGCGGACCCGGCTTCAGAAGCCGAAGCGGAAAAAGTCTTGCTCCGAAAGACCCATCAGACCATTGCCCGGGCTACCCAGGACATGGAGAGCTTCTCCTTTAACACTTATATTGCGGCAATGATGGAGTTTTTGAATGTCATTTCCAAAGTCAAAGCCCAAGTGTATGCTTCGGATGCTTGGCAGGAAGCGGTGCGGACATTCCTGTTATTGATCGCTCCCGCTTGCCCGCATATTGCGGAAGAGATCTGGTCGAAGTTGGGCTTTGAAGGTTCGGTCCATACTCAGAGCTGGCCGCAATTCCGGGCCGATTTGGCAGCGGAAGAGACGGTGGAGATCGTTCTCCAAGTCAACGGAAAAATCCGTGAAAAACTGGTGGTTCCGGTGAACAGTACCGAGGATCGGCTGAAAGAACTTGCCTTGGAAAACCAGGTCATTCAAAGCCTGGTATCCGGGAAGACCATCCGCAAGGTCATTGTGGTTCCCAACCGCTTGGTCAATATCGTGGTTGGTTGAGTCATCTCCATCCCAAAATAGTAAGTCCGGGGAAATCCCGGACTTTTTTGTTTGAATAAAGCCCCAGTTAAACGGAGAATTTATCCTTAGACAAATTCTCAATGGGGCGTGAACAATGTGAAGCGTATCAGACTTTCCCGGAAGCAACGCTGTTACCTGACGATGGTTTTGGGATTTATTATGGTATTATCTGTTAGCGTCATGATTCAGTCTCTGGCGTTGCCGCGCAATCTTACCTTATCCCCCGGGCAAAGCATCACCCTTTCGGTCAATTTTCCCCTGAGCTTCAATGCAGTTAAAAAGGAATTGTTGTCTTTAAGCCGTCTGGATCATTATTTTAAGCACAATCTCACCCTGCAATCCTCGGATTCGGCCAAATACGATATCCAACTGACGTTGTTCGGAAAAATTCCCATTAAAAAAATGCATGTGGATGTGGTGGAACCCCCTATGGTTATTCCCTGCGGCCATGCCATCGGGGTATTGGTTTCTTCCCGGGGCGTCATTGTAGTGGGACACATCCCGGTATTCGGAGCGGATCGGAAACAATATTATCCGGCGCGGCAGGCCGGTTTGCACGTGGGCGATGTGTTGCTGGCGGTCGATAATACTATCATCCATAATGTTGAAGACATGGAACGTTTTTTGGCCAACTTGGAGGACGACCGTCCGTTGACCCTGACTATCCAGCGGCAGGAGAAGATCATCAAGCGGCAGATTCGTCCCATCCTGACGGAAACGAATCCGCAAAAAAAGTATATGTTGGGCATATTTATTGAAGAACCGGCGGCCGGCGTCGGCACCTTGTCCTTTTACACGCCGTCCAACCGGGCCTTTGCCGGCTTGGGACACCAAATCGCCAATATCGGCGGTCAAAATGGAATTAAGCTCGAATGGGGTGAAATCGTCCTGGCCAATATCAGCGGGGTTCGCAGTGGTGCCCCAGGTAAGCCCGGAGAGAAAATCGGCATATTCAGCGCGGCCCAAAATCCCATCGGAAAAATTCAAAAAAATTGCAAGTTCGGCATTTACGGGACGGTTTATCCTGAATTTGAAGACTATATCGACGAGAAACCCATTCCCATCGCTTATAGTTCCCAGATTAAAGAAGGCCCCGCCGTTATTTATACCGTCATCAACGGGACACGGATTGAAGCGTTCAAAGTGGAAATCGTCAAAGTATATAAACAACACCAGCCCAGGGATAAAGGGTTGGTGGTAAAGGTGACCGACGAACGGTTGCTGGAAGTCACAGGAGGGATCATTCAGGGCATGAGCGGCAGTCCCATCATCCAGGACGGCCGGCTGGTGGGAGCGGTAACGCATGTGTTTGTCAATGACCCCACCAAAGGGTACGGAGTCCTGGCGGAATGGATGGTCCGGGAAATCAACAAAATAGCCTTGCCAAAAGAAGCATCGTAAGGATGCTTTTTTTCATTGTCTTAAATATTTTGCTAAATAAAAGGAATTTGCCATCCATATCTCGAAATTGGAGGATAATGATGGAGGTGGTTTGATTGGATCCTGTTAAAATCGGAATCATTGATGATAATCAAGATTTCTGTCAACTCCTCCGTGATTTTTTTGCAGGTCAGTCCGAAATTCAAGTGGTTTTTTGCGGACATAATGGTATGGAAGCTTTACAACTCCTTGAGAAAAATACCATTGATGTATTGCTGCTGGATATGATTATGCCGCAGATAGATGGTTTCGGCGTGTTGGAGTGGTTGAAAAAGCGGCCCCAGAGACCGAAGGTTATCGTTTTTTCCGCCTTTGCTCAGGAGGAAATCGCCAGAAAAGCGGTTGCTTTGGGTGCCGATTATTATGTGTTGAAGCCTTTCAACTTGACGGTTTTAACCCAACGGATCCTCCAGATTGCCCGGGATCGGTCCGTCGGCTTTATGGCCAATCCCCGGTCCGAACAGGACAATTTGGAAATGGAAGTATCCAAAATACTTCACCATTTAAACATTTCATCGCATTATAAGGGCTACAGCTATTTGCGGGATGCCGTTTTACTGACCATCAAAGATCCGAGCATCATCAACGAAGTGACCAAACGGCTTTATCCCACCATTGCCGAACGTTACGGGACGACAGCTCACCGGGTGGAACGGGCGATGCGCTTTGCCATCGAAAGCGCATGGAACAAAGGGGAAGTGGAAACCCTGCACCGGTTGTTTGGCTATTGCGTGGATGACCGGAAAGGCAAACCGACCAACGCTTCCTTTGTTGCCATTATCGCCGATAAAATTCGCTTGGAAAAGAGACTGAAAGTCAATGAGTAACTTTCGGGGTGAATCCATGGAAATTAAGGCTGTTGCCAGAATTGATGACCGGACCAAAAACCTGGTCAAGAGGATAAAGCCGGGAGAAATCGCCATCATTGACCATACGGATTTGGACCATGTGGCCGCAGATTCTTTGTGCAAAGCCCGAATCAAGATGGTGATTAACGCCAGTCCGTCCATTTCCGGACGATATCCCAATCCGGGGCCGTCCATGTTGTTGAAGGAAGGCATTGCCATATTGGATAATGTGGGCAAGTCCATCTTTGAGAAAGTCCGGGACGGAGATCTCATCGAAATTCGCGACAATCAAGTCTGGAAAGACGGTGAATTGGTGGCTGAAGGCGAATACCTGGAGGCGAACGCCGTCAATCTCCGGCTCCGTGAAATACGGAAAAATTTAGGCTCGGAACTGGACAAGTTTTTACATAACACGTTGGAATATGCGGTTAAGGAAAAAGAACTCATCTTGGGGACCCTGTCCCTTCCCGAAGTGGATACGGTCTTTGAAGACCGTCCGGTGATGATGGTTGTCCGGGGCCAAAATTACCGGGAAGACCTGACCATCGTCAAGTCATACATCGACGACGTCAATCCGGTCCTGGTGGGAGTGGACGGTGGTGCCGATGCTCTGCTGGAGTTCGGATACCGGCCGGACGTAATCATCGGGGATATGGACAGTGTGTCGGATGCTGCCTTGAAATCCGGGGCTGAAATCATCGTCCACGCCTATACCGATGGGCGGGCTCCGGGCATGGAGCGCATCAAAGCCCTGGGACTGGAGGCCAAAGTTTTTCCGGCTCCCGGCACCAGTGAGGATATTGCCATGCTTCTGGCTTATGAGAAAGGGGCCGACCTCATCGTCGCCGTCGGCACCCATTCCAATATGATCGACTTTTTGGAAAAAGGGCGTAAAGGGATGGGCAGCACATTCCTGGTCCGCCTGAAAGTAGGTTCCATATTGGTGGATGCCCGCGGAGTCAGCAAAATCTATCAGGGGCGGGTGAAGCTTCGGTATCTGTTGCAAGTGTCATTGGCCGGAATCGTCACCATCGGTGTAGTTTTATTCCAGACCGACTGGTCCCGCAATATGATGCGTACCTTTTGGTTGCAGTTGAAGATACTGTTGGGTTTCTGAATGCAGTGTCAAATATTGACTGTTATTTGCCCCCAATTAGTGGTATTATAAGAAAATGATGTTTTTACCTTGATACCTCCGCTAAGGGAGGTTTCCTATTGAGCGGATTCAAGGTATTGGAAGCGGGAGGACTGTCCGGATATGATTATTGATCTGCGTTATCATGTGGTGTCGCTGGTGGCCGTCTTTTTGGCCTTGGGTTTAGGCATCATTATCGGCGTAAACTTCGGGAAAACCGTGAATGAAGAGTTTGAAGAACAATTGAACCGATTGGAAGAGACCTATGTAAAATTCCGGGAAGACCAAAAAGCACTGCGTACCGCCTTACAGGCCAAGGAAAACCAATTGGAGATGGCGGAACAGTTCCAGCGGGCCATTCTTCCAAATCTGATCGTCAACCGCTTAATCGGAAAGCGGATCGCCATCATTCGGACCAATCCCTCCATCGATTTCAAATATGCTAAACAGATGGTAAATATGCTGCGTCAGGCCGGCGCCGAAGTAACGTCTGTCACGTCCTTCGTAAAACCGGTGGACTGGGAGGATCCCCAGATCCGGACGGAGATTTTGGACGCATTCGATTTGACCATGGCGGAGACCAAAGTGATGACCGCCGAATTTTATCAAAAAATCGCCGAGATCATCATCAATGGCCAGGGCAGCGCCCAGCTGCTTTATCTTCAAAATAAGGAATTGGTCCAGCTGTGGGGGGACTACAACCGCGGCTATGTAGATACCATCGTCTTCTTCGGCGGCGCCGAAAATCCGGAAAGTGACTTTTCAAAGACCATCGACACCGGCCTGTTGGATGCGTTCCGCAAATACAAAGTGGTGATGGTAGGGGTTGAACCCAGTTTTGCCAGTCAATCGTATATGTGCCTGTACCAGTCCAAATGTCAGGGGACCGTGGACAATATCGAGACGCCGCCCGGCGAAGCCACCTTGGTTTATCTGTTGGCGTCGGGCAAGAAGGGGTACTACGGCGTGAAAGACACGGCGCGGGCGTTAATTCCCACCTTTAAGTTGAATTACTAAGTCCGGAGCGAACAACTGAAAAGTATCCGGCAAAGGGCTCCAGAAATTGGAGGTTAACATGGCTGAAAATCAAGAAAGAGATATTGTGACGATTATTATTCCTGCATATAACGAAGCCGAGAGCATTAAGGCGACGGTCCAGGCAGTGAAAGGCCTTGAGAAAGTCGACCAAGTCATCGTAGTTAATGATTGTTCCACCGACGATACGGCCAGGCTGGCGGAAGAAGCCGGCGCCGAAGTGGTGAACCTCCCGGAAAACCGGGGAAAAGGCGGAGCCTTGAATTACGGGATGAAATTCGCCCGGGGCAACGTCATCGGCCTGCTCGACGGCGACCTGGGGCGAACTGCGGCGGAGGTGGATAAACTGCTGGAACCGGTATTGTCCAACAAAGCGGATATGACCATCGGACGATTCCCACCGCCGACCAAAAAGGGCGGTTTCGGATTGGTGACGCTCCTCGCCAAACGGGGCATTCGGTGGTACACCGGTTTGGAGGTGGCCAGCCCCCTCTCCGGCCAGCGGGTGATCCGTAAAAACGTATTGGAGGCCATCGGCGAGTTTGAGTCCGGTTTTGGAGTGGAAGTCGGGTTGACCATCGATGTCTTGCGCCACGGATTTCGGGTGAAAGAGATCCCCGTCCAAATGAGCCATGCGGAGACCGGACGGGATTTAGCCGGATTCCTCCATCGGGGTAAACAATTGGTGGATGTATTTAATGTTCTGTTGAAACGTTTGTTCCATAAATAAACGAATTATGACGAGGTGCAATATGGCTGAAGCGACCCAGTTCTTTACTGCGCTGTTGTTGTCTCTTTTAAGGTATGTCAGCATTTTGCTCATCTGTTACCTCATTACCGCTTTTAGCTTTCCTTACCTCCTGCGGTTGATGCAGGAGAGCAACTTGCTGAAACCCAATTTCCGGGAGGAATTGATCCCGGCGGAAGCAGGCATGGTCTTTGTAGTATTGCTGCCTTTAACCATCGGCATCGGCATGTTCTTGAAAGTGAGATCCTTTACGACCATCAATGCCATCCTGTTTTTATTCGTGGTTATCGGAATGGGTTTTTTGGGCCTGTTGGATGATTTAATCGGCACTCATGAACACAAAGGGTTTCGGGGGCATTTCAGGGCGTTGTTGAAGGAAAAACGGTTGACTACCGGCGGGTTTAAAGCTTTTTTCGGCGCCGTGATCGCCATGGTGTTCAGTATGGCCACGGCCAGTTTGCTGCAGGCCCATTGGAATCTGTGGCTGATATTGATTAACTTCGTTCTGGTGGTCCTTTCAGCCAACACCATTAATTTGTTTGATTTGCGGCCGGGCCGGGCCGGTAAGGTTTTTTTGGTCGGATTCGTGTTGATTTTGGCCTTCAGCAAGGATTTTGAAAATTATGTGGGTCTGTTTATGCCTCTTTTGGCTATTGTCCTGTATTATCTCCCCTTTGACCTGAAAGCAAGGGTGATGATGGGCGACGTGGGCTCCAATCTCCTGGGGGCCGCCCTGGGGGTGATGATGGCCTGGATGCTGACGGATTTGGGGAAGATTGTGGCTGCAGGCCTGCTGATTATCATTCAATTGTTGGCGGAGAAGTATTCTTTTACGAAAATTATAGAAAATAACCGTTGGTTGCGAAAATTTGATCAATGGGGACGAGGGGAGTTATAGTGCGGCTCGGAGCGCATTTATCTATTAAAAACGGTTTCGACGGTGCTTTGGCAAAAGCGGTGGAACTGGGGTGCGACGGCTTTCAGATGTTTGCGGGGAATCCCCGCGGCTGGGCCAGGAAACCCCTAGACGAATCGGAATATCAAAAGTTCATGGCGAAACGGGCAGCGACCGATATTTGGCCGGTGGTGGTTCATCTATCCTATTTACCCAATCCGGCTTCCGAAGACGACGAATTATATGAGAAATCAGTCCTGACCTTTGTTGAAGATTTTCGACGGGCCAACCGGTTGGGGGCTGATTTTTTTGTGTTTCATCCCGGAAAGGCCAAAGGGGCTTCCATGGAACAGGCCATGGAGCGGGCGGCGGCAGCGGTGAACCGGGTTCTGGAGGAAGTGGACGGGCCGACGGTGCTCCTCTTCGAAAACCAGGCCGGGGCCGGGACGGAAATAGCAGCCACCTTGGAGTCCTTGGCGGATTTAATCGGCAGGATAAAGCATCCGGAGCGGATCGGGATATGTTGGGATACCTGCCATGCATACGCCGCCGGATACGACATGGCGACGGAAGAGGGATGCGCCACGGTGTTTGAAGGATTCCGAAAATACATCGGTCTGGAATATTTGAAATTGTTTCATCTCAACGACTGCCTTGGAAAATTGGGTTCAGGCTTGGACCGGCATCAGCATATCGGCGCCGGGGAAATCGGCTTGGCCGGGTTCGCATGGATCCTCAATCATGCCATGTTAGGCCGGGTGCCTGGAATATTGGAGACACCGCAGGAGAATGAAGGGGACGACCTGCGGAATCTGGCCACATTACGGAGTCTGATACGGAAAGGTTGATGATGGGTGAAGGTGGTTGAACTTTATACCGACGGCGCCTGCTCCGGCAATCCTGGGCCGGGAGGATGGGGGGCCATTCTGATATACGCCGGCGTCGAAAAAGAATTGTCCGGCTTTGAACCCCATACCACCAATCAACGGATGGAGCTGACGGCGGCCATCGAAGGGTTGAAGGCCCTCAAGTACCCGTGCCATGTGAAACTCTATTCGGACAGCGCTTATCTCATCAATGCCTTTAACCAGCGCTGGATCGACAACTGGCAACGGAACGGCTGGGTGAATTCGCAGAAAAAACCCGTGGAAAATCAGGACCTTTGGCAGGAATTGCTGAAACTGGCCAGGATTCATACCATTGAGTGGATCAAAGTCAAAGGCCATCATGACAACGAGAACAACAACCGCTGCGACCGGCTGGCCCGGGAGGCCATTGCCCGGATGAATACGGGCACGTAAAGGGTACATAATGAAATCCCAATTTATTGGCAGGATTTTCTTTTTCAAATGGAGAAAAATATCGATTATATTACCTTTGAAGGAGTGAGACGGTTTGTTGACGCAAGAACAACTTCAGGAATTGACCGAAAAGGCCCGTCAGATGCGCGGCCATATCATTCGGATGCTGGCTGCGGCCAAGTCCGGCCACCCAGGAGGCTCGTTGTCTTCAGTGGAATTATTGGCTTATCTGTATTTTCATAAAATGAATATCGACCCCGACCATCCCAAAATGCCGGACCGGGACCGGTTCGTCCTGAGCAAAGGCCATGCGGCTCCCGTGCTCTATGCGGCCTTAGCGGAACGGGGGTATTTCGACAAATCGCATCTCACTTCACTTCGGAAGTTCAAAAGCATTATTCAGGGCCACCCGGATATGAAGCGCACGCCCGGCGTGGATATTTCCAGCGGTTCGCTGGGACAGGGGTTGTCGGTGGGCAACGGCATGGCCCTTGCCGCCAAATTGGACAAGAAAAACTACCGGGTCTATGTGCTGATGGGTGACGGTGAATTGGAAGAAGGGCAGGTCTGGGAGGCTGCCATGACCTCGGTCCATTATAAATTGGACAATCTGACCGCCTTCGTTGACTATAATCATTTGCAAATTGACGGTACCATCGAAGAAGTCAAATCCCTCTACGATGTGCCCGGCCGTTTCAGAGCCTTTGGCTGGCATGTCATTGAAATCGACGGCCACTCGTTTGAAGCCTTGGACAAGGCGGTGGCCGAAGCGGAAGCCACCAAAGGCCGCCCGACCATGGTGATTTTAAATACCTGTAAAGGGAAGGGCTGTTCTTTCATGGAAAATCAGGCCGGATGGCACGGAATGGCGCCGAAACCCGAAGAAGCGGCCTTGGCTTTGAAAGAACTGGGTTTTGACGCTTAAGCCGTGCATGGATTCGAAGATACGAAAGGGGATATAGCAATGGGCGAACGGGTAGCAACCCGTGATGCATACGGGAATGCGTTGTTGAAATTGGCGGAAATCAATCCCAACGTGGTGGTTTTGGATGCGGACCTGTCCAAGTCCACGAAAACCACGGCGTTTAGCAAGAAATATCCGGAACGCTTTTTCCAAATGGGAATTGCCGAAGCGGACATGATGGCTACTGCCGGCGGTCTGGCAACGGCCGGAAAAATACCTTTTGCCAGTACTTTTGCAATTTTCGCCACCGGGCGGGCCTATGATCAGGTCCGCAATACCATCGGTTATTCGGGATTGAATGTAAAAATTGCTGCAACCCATGCCGGGATCACGGTGGGGGACGACGGCGGTTCCCATCAGTCCATCGAAGATATTGCCCTGATGCGGGTCATACCCGGCATGACCATCTTAAATCCGGCTGACGCCACTGAAACGGAGAAATTGGTGCTGGCTGCCGCCGAATACGAAAGCCCGGTGTATATCCGTCTCGGGCGGGAACCCATGCCGGGGGTCTTCGGTGAGGATTATCAACCGGTGATCGGTAAAGCAGTCCGGCTCCGGGAAGGCAATGCAGCCACCATTATCGCTACCGGGATCATGGTAGAACGGGCACTGTTGGCTGCGGATATATTAAACCAAAAAGGGACAACGGTGCGGGTCGTTAATGTCCATACCATTAAACCGTTGGATGCGGCGGAGGTTATTAAAGCGGCTTGGGATACGGGAGCCATCGTCACAGCCGAGGAACACAGCACCATCGGGGGCTTAGGCAGTGCTGTCGCTGAGGTGGTCGTCCAAAACCGTCCGGTTCCGATGGAGTTCATCGGCATCAAGGACCGGTTCGGCCAGTCAGGCAAACCTACCGAATTGCTGACCGAGTACGGCATGGACCCGGAACATATTGTGGCGGCAGTGGAAAAGGTCATCGGACGGAAGAATTCCTGATTTCAAGCTGTTAAATAAGGAAAGGAGCGTTTCCATGTACAAGAAGATTGCATTTATGACCGGCGGAGGCGATTGTGCCGGAATCAATTCATTCATTGCGGCAGCCGTACGTCAGGGGATCAATCATTACCAGGCAGAGTTCGTCGGCATTAAGAAAGCGTTCGAAGGAGCCTGTTCCGACAACATTGAAACGCATCTGCTCCCGCTCGATTTGGAGACGGTCAGTTCGCTGGAGATTCAGCCCAGTACTATCCTGGAATCCTCCAGATTTAACCCGTTTTCCGAAGAGAACGTAGCCAAAGGTTACCCGCAAAAATTATTAGAGAACCTGAAGAAGATCGGCGTCGACGCGGTCCTGGCCACGGGCGGGAACGATACCATCAAGTCCTGTATGGGTCTGAGCAAAATGAACTTCCCGGTGATCGCCGCCCCGAAAAGCATTGACAACGATGTATCCGGTACGGATACGATGCTCGGTTATAAGACGGCTATCACATTCGGGGCTAAAGCCGTACGGAGTACGGCGGAATCCGCCCGGACCCACCGGCGCATCTCCTTGGTGGAGATCATGGGTCGGGATGCCGGCTGGCTGACTTTGGAGATCGGTATTGCCGCCGGGGTCGACATGATCCTGATCCCGGAGAAACAAGTGAGTTTGGAGACATTGTGCCAGCGTATCGAAGCACTTTATAAAAAGCAAAAATATGTGAATATCGCAGTGGCCGAAGGATTCCGCATCAAAGCCGACGACCCGGTGCTGTTGAAAGCGAAAGAGGAAAGTCCGGTGGTGAAAGCTTTGACCGAAGAAAACCTGGGCTTCGACGCCCACGGCAATCCCAAATTGGGCGGCATTGCCCAGATCTTGCGTCGGATCATCAAGATCCGGCTGGGCATCAAAAAGATCGAAGACATTCGTGCGACGGACCTGGGCTTTACCCTTCGCGGCCTGATTCCGGAAGCCGACGATGTGGTGCTGGGGACCCGCTTTGGCGTCAATGCGGTGAATTTGCTCTTTAACGGCGTATCCGGAAAGATGGTCGGACTGCAGGGGACGAAGATCGTCACGGTGCCGTTTGAAGAAGCCTTGGTGCAAAAGCCGGTGAACTGGAGCGACGAAGAGCTTCGCAGCGTTGGCGTGGTCTTTTAATCATGGATGTATACCGTTCGGGGAAAATATAAAATATGGATGAAGGAGTGATACGATTTGCTAGTAACTTCAAAGGCTATTTTGGAGGCCAGTTTAAACGGCTATCGGCAGGGCAAACCCTTCGCCGTGGGTGCCTACAATGTGAACAACATGGAGCAGATGCAAGGCATCATCAAAGCCGCCAAAGAGACCCAGTCTCCGGTGATCGTCCAAGTCAGCCGGGGCGCACTGAAATACGCGGAGGATAAATATCTGCGGAATATTATTATGGCCGCCGTCGAACTGAATCCGGATATCCCCATAGCTATCCATTTGGATCACGGCAACAACATGGAAAGCGTGAAACGTGCCATTGACCTCGGGTTTACTTCCGTCATGATCGACGGTTCGCTAATGGAAGACTCCAAGACCCCTTCGGACTTCGAATACAATGTGCGGATTACCAGCGAAGTCGTGAAATATGCCCATGACCGGGGCGTATCCGTCGAAGGCGAACTGGGAACCCTCGGCGGGATCGAGGACGGTGTCGGATCCGGCCAAACCCACTTGACCGACCCGGACCAAGCCGTTGAATTCGTGGAACGGACCGGCGTCGATGCGTTGGCCATCTCCATCGGTACCTCCCACGGCGCGTATAAATTCAAAGGTGAAGCCAAGATCGCTTACGACGTCATCGAAAGATGCCGAAAGAATCTGCCCAATACATATTTGGTTGCCCATGGTTCCTCCAGCGTGCCCAAAGAGCTGGTGGACATAATCAACCAATACGGCGGCCAGATGGAGCATGCCGCCGGCGTCCCGCTGGAAGCGCTCCAAAAAGCCATTGAATACGGTATCAACAAGATCAACGTCGACACCGACATCCGCCTGGCAGCCACCGCCGCCACCCGGAAATTCCTGGCCGAGAACCCGTCTAAGTTCGACCAGCGTGACTACGCCGGCGCAGCCCGGGAAGCCATCGCCCAGGAGATCATGAAACGGATGAACGCCTTCCATACCGCCGGTCACATCAAAGATGTGCCGAATTGGGGATTGGAAGAGATGAAAGAGATGTATAAAGGGAAGTAAGACAGTAAGTAAAAAAGCGGCCGAAAGGCCGCTTTTGATTTGCGAAAGTTCACCATTGGAGTAGCAGAGGTTTTCGTTTTATAACGTATAAACTACAGGTAAAATAAGGTTTAGAATGGACAGTAATAAAAGGAATATTGTGGATTGAGCAGAAGTTTTATAGAAACAAAGTTAGGATTGATTTTTCTACACATGGCTTCGAAAACATAGGAGTAGCAGTTAGATAGATAATTATTTATAAAAAGAGGCTGATAAGATGAATATAAAACTATCCGTGAAACCATTACATTTTCTGAATTATAAAAAATTAAAACCAAGATATCAAAAAGATGCCGAGTTTTTTGCGGAAACATTATCAGCAGCAAAATTAGCGAATAATTGTATTTATTTTGGAAATTTTGCTTTGAAGGCAACTAAAGGGGTCAAAGATAGTATTCAATATAATAAAACAGATGGAACTGATTTATTGAATAACCAACATGAGTATACTATCCAATTAATGTCTGGTGAGTTACAGCTTTCGCTACAATTATACGAAAATGTCAATTCACATTATCGATTATTTGCTTATACAAAATTTGGTGATATTAGAGGGATGGTCTTTTCTGTGAATTTGACAACAGAAAAAGAGTCAGACAATATTATATTTTTAACACAAAAATTGAAATTTGTTGAACAGTATGATGGAAATAAAAAACTTGCTCAAGCACATAGGCGGCAAAAACAAATTATAATGGCAGAAATAATTAAGAAGTTGGGTCTTGAAGTAACTGATAACAATGATTTAATTTTAGGAATTTTTGATCCGATAAGCAAAAAATTTATAAATACATCACCAGATAAGTTTCTGAATGACTTTATTGCAGTTTCACTTATAAAAGGACATTTTCAAGGAAACAAGGGATATGAATTAGATATTTTGCCATCATATAGATTGACAGAAAATAATAGTTATTGTAATACTCGAGATGACAATATTGATAAAAAATTGCCACGAAAAATATTAAATCAAAAAACCAAGAGAAACATTCCATTATCGTTAAGGTACAAGGTATTAATAAGGGATGGGGGTAAATGTGTGTTGTGTGGACGTTCAGCTAATGATGGTGTTATATTACATGTTGATCATATAACCCCTTATTCTCATGGTGGATTAACCGAATTAAGTAATTTAAGAACACTTTGTCAGGAATGTAATATTGGGAAAAGCAATAAGTTTATTGAATAAAAGAATCATGCGATGTGGATACCGATAGCGGGATCTGTCAAGAATTCTGTGCTTTTAACCACTAACCATATTAAGGCTGACGATCGGCGTCGTTCCGAAGGTGCAGGAGGGAGAACAGCGCTTTCTGTTGACGAAGAATTTGCAGGAAAATAAATGAAGGTGTGGAAATAAAATTGGATAAAACCACCCCGATCACAATTGAACAGCATTGACTTTCTGCAACGATTCCGGGTGACGGGGTCGTTTTTCTGTTATGGGGTGAAATTTGGGGGTATTTATAATGAATTCATTAAAAAAATTTTTAATAGAAAACGGCGCTTCCGATGTCGGTTTTGCTGATTTATCGGGAATAGCAACGGATCATCTACGATCCGGTGTTGCGATAATCTTACGGCTGCCTGAAGAGATTATTCGCTCCATTGCTGATGGGCCGAATATGGATTATTATAACCTGTATTTCGAAATGAATGATAAATTGAATGTTCTGGCTAAATTAGGGGCCCAGTTTATAAGAGATAACGGGTATGAAGCGATTGCCCAAACCACCGGTTATGTTAAAGAAATCGGAAATTACAGAACCCAATTGCCACACAAGACCGTTGCTACCTTAGCCGGTATAGGATGGATAGGAAAGAGTGCGTTACTGGTGACGAAGAAATACGGTTCTGCGGTTCGACTGACATCCATCTTAACGGATATGCCCTTGGATTACGGGGTCCCTGTTACCAAGTCCATGTGTCCCAGAGAATGCTACATATGTATGAATGCATGCCCGGGGAAAGCCATTTCCGGTAAACTGTGGGATCAAACCATGGACAGGAATGAATTTTATGACCCGTTAAAATGCCGTGAGAAAGCATTGCAATTATCGAAAGAGAGAATGAATAAAGAAATAACATTATGCGGGAAATGTATCGAAGTTTGTCCTTATACTCGGAAGTATATAAACAGACAAGGATGAAGAAGGGGAAGCGGCAATCGAATTTGCAAAGGGGTGAGCTGCTATGAGCTCACCCCGATGATTTTTTAACCTGTGAGTTGTTGGCCGGACACGTCCATATTTTTCTGTTTAATAACATAACTAAGGAAAATACCGAATAAGAACAACGAGCTAATGATGCCGACGGGATAAGAGATGGACACGGGGAATTTAAATCCTTCCGGCGCCTGCAGGATATAGGTGACGGACACGGCGCTCATGAATGCGGCCGGAAGGGTGGCGATCCAATGGAACAGACGTTTTTGGACTAAGTAGACTGCGGCTGCCCAAAGGACGATCATGGCCAGGGTCTGATTGGTCCAGGCGAAATATCTCCAGACGATGTCGAAATTGATCTGCGAAAGGATGGCTCCGACGGTGAAGAGGGGGATAGCTATATAGAGACGGTTGCGAATGGGCTTTTGGATAAAGTCCAACGTATCGGCGATGGTTAGTCTGGCAGCCCGGAATGCCGTGTCTCCGGAGGTAATGGGGCAGACAATGACTCCGAGGACGGCCAGGACGCCGCCGATTGGCCCTAAAAGCGCGGTGGAGATCTCATGGACTACCGCTCCCGGTCCGCCGGCTTTGATGGCTGCGGCTAAACCCGGGGTACCGTTGTAAAAAGCCATGCCGGCAGCGGCCCAGATCAGCGCGATTATCGCTTCGGCAATCATGGCGCCGTAGAAAACTTTCCGGCCGTCGCTCTCTTTTTTGATACACCGGGACATAATCGGGGACTGGGTGGCGTGAAATCCGCTGATTGCACCGCAAGCGATGGAGATAAACATCAGAGGCCAGATGGGAAGTTTGCCCGGATGGAGATTGGTCAGGGTCAGTTCTGGGATGGTATACCCTTGAAATAAGATTCCTCCGGTAACTCCGATAGCCATAAAAATAAGGATAGCGCCAAAGAGAGGATAAAGACGTCCGATAATTTTGTCAATGGGAAGAATGGTCGCCAAGAAATAATAACAGAGGATGATCACCAACCAGAAAGTAACGCTAAAAGATTTCGCGGACAGCACGTGGAGCAACTGGGCCGGTCCGGTCATGAATACGGTTCCTACTAAAATCAGGAGAATGACGGAGAACGCCACCATGATTTTCTTTATGGTTGGACCGAGGTATATTCCGACGATGTCAGGGACATTGCTTCCCTTGTGCCTAAGCGAAAGCATGCCCGAGAAATAATCGTGGACTGCGCCTGCGAAGATGCTGCCGAACACAATCCATAAAAAAGCGGCCGGACCCCATAAAGCCCCGGAAAGAGCGCCGAAAACAGGGCCTAAGCCTGCAATGTTCAGCAGTTGAATGAGGAACGCTTTGGGTGTGGAGATGGGGATATAGTCGACGCTGTCTGCCATGGTATACGCCGGTGTCGGATTGGAGTCATCCGGTTTGAATACTTTGTCGACCAACGCTCCATAGACACCATAGCCTGCCATGAGCAAGACAATGGATAAGAAAAAAGTATACATGGAAACCCTCCTTTTTACTCTTTTTATGGGCAATAATGGCTTATCGATGCGGTAAATAGGGACCCAGTTGATCTTATGTGTAAAACGGAAATATCATACCGTTAACGAATCCGAGATTGTACTTTTTATCACAATGTGGTACATTAAAGTTAAGGTTTGTTATCCGTGACCGGAACGGTCATTGATGATGAACCTTCCATCCTCATCATTTTAGCAATGGTTCTGAAGCCGAAGAGCAATCTGAGGCCGGAGAGCATTGGCATGAAAGGCGCTGAAAGTGTTTATTCAGACCCTTTTTTTGAGAATGTTCTCCGTTCTCAAAAAAGGGTCTTTTCATTTGAACGGGAGGGTTTGGCATGAACTTATTGGAGAAATACAGGGAAGAATTTGCGGAATATGACGCGATGGAGCGGGACTTTATCGATGACGCATTGATATGGGACCAGTTAAATCAATGGGCTAATCCCAAGCTCCGGGATGTCCGGAGAGTTTTGGAAAAAGCAGCATCCCAAACCCGGCTGGAACCGGAAGAGATGGCCATTTTAATCCAAAACCGGGATGAAGAGACCATAGCCGAAATGTACACTTTGACCAACCGGTTGAAACGGGAAGTCTATGGCGACCGGATCGTTTTCTTCGCCCCATTGTATGTCAGCGACAAATGCGCCAATGACTGCGTTTACTGCGGGTATCGCCGTTCCAACCGGGCCATCCGGAGGAAAACCCTGACCATGGAGGAGCTCCGGCACCAGGTGGAGCTGATGATCGGCGAAGGGCAAAAACGGACCGTCCTGGTATACGGGGAGTCGCCGGAAACGGATATCGCATACATCTGCGAGACCGTCCGGCAGGTCTATAGCGTCAAGAACGGCGGGGGCGAGATCCGGAGGGCCAATATCAATTGCGCCCCGCTGTCCAGGGATGAACTGCGCCAACTCAAACAGGTGGGCATCGGGACGTATCAGGTGTTTCAGGAGACTTATCACCATGAAACCTATCGTAAACTCCATCCGGCGGATACCGTTAAAGGGCATTACCGCTGGCGGCTGTACTGCCATGACCGGGCGTTGGACGTCGGTGTGGACGATGTGGGCCTCGGGGTCCTCTTTGGGCTCTATGACTGGCGGTTTGAGGCGATGGGCTTGTTGTACCATACGATCCATCTGGAAGAGAAATATAACGGGGTCGGCCCTCATACTATCTCTTTTTCCCGGATAAAACCGGCCTTAAATACGCCGTATGCTTCCAATCCGGAATATGCGGTGAGCGATGCTGACTTTAAAAAGTTGGTGGCCGTCATCCGCTTGGCCATCCCGTATACCGGGATGATCCTGACGGCCAGGGAAAGCGCGGAAGTACGGAAAGAAGTGATTCCGTTGGGGATCTCCCAGATCGACGCGGGAAGCCGTATCGGGGTTGGCGGCTACCAGGAGGCTTCCAATGCCATGCCCGACAAGGAACAGTTCCAACTGGGAGACACCCGTTCCCTGGATGAGGTGATCCGCGAGATATGCCTGGAAGGGCATATCCCGTCGTTGTGTACCGCTTGCTACCGGAAGGGACGGACCGGGGAGCATTTCATGGGGTTGGGCAAGTCCAGTTTTGTCCGGAATTTTTGCATGCTCAACGCCATCTGTACGCTCAAAGAGTATTTGCTGGATTATGCCGGCCCGGAGACCCGGAAAGCAGGGGAGGCGGTGATCGCCAAATATTTGGCGGAAATCGGGGATGCGCAGACCAAGGCTTTTGTGGAGCAGGCATTAATAAATCTGGAAAACGGCGCACGGGACCAATATCTATAATGGGAGTGGACGGAGGTTGAAACGGGATGAGTACTTTAAACGAAACGCCTAATGCGGCGCGGCTGCAGATCGCTATTTTCGGCCGGCGTAACGCCGGTAAATCCAGTTTAATCAATGCCCTGACCAATCAGACCGTGGCTTTGGTCTTTGACAAACCTGGAACCACCACCGATCCGGTGATGAAGGCCATGGAATTGTTGCCTCTGTGGCCGGTTAATTTGATTGACACCGCCGGTCTGGATGACGAGGGGCCACTAGGCGAGCTCAGGGTGGAACGGTCTTACCAAATGATGAACCGGACCGATCTGGCGATCCTGGTCATCGACGGCACTGTCGGGGTGACGGATTTCGAGCTCCAATTGCTTGGCAAGATTAGGTTCGGAAAATCCCGGTGGTCGGGGTGATTACCAAAGCCGATCTGACCGGATATAACGGGGCACGACGCCAGGAGTGGCAGGAGAAATTGGGGACGGAACTGATTGAAGTGTCGGCGCGGGACGGCACAGGGATCGCCGAATTGAAAATGGCCATGATTCATAAGGCACCCAACAATGAAGCGGATTTATTTTTGGTAAGAGATTTGATCCGCCCCGGCGATGTGGTGGTTTTAGTAATCCCGATTGATTCGGCGGCTCCCAAAGGCCGGTTGATCCTCCCACAACAACAGGTGATCCGGGATGTCCTTGACCGGAATGCCATTGCCGTCCTGACGAAAGAAACCGAACTCAAAGCCACCTTGGAACAGCTGGGGAAGAAACCGGCGCTGGTCGTCACTGACTCGCAAGTGTTTTCGAAAGTGGCAGCAGACACGCCGCTGGAAATCCCTTTGACTTCTTTTTCGATTCTGTTTGCCCGTTTTAAAGGGGATTTGCCGGAACTGGTCCGGGGCGTTAAGAACGTTGAAAAGCTCAAGCCCGGAGACCGGGTGCTGGTGGCCGAAGGCTGTACCCATCACCGGCAGTGCGACGATATAGGGACGGTCAAGATTCCGCGATGGCTTCGGCAACAGGTCGGTGGAGATCTCAATTTTGAATGGGCCAGCGGTATGACGATGCCGCAAGATTTGTCCAAGTATCGTCTGGTAATTCATTGCGGTGGTTGTATGTTGAACCGGCAGATGATGAAATACAGGGTGGCTGCAGCCAGGGAACAGGGAACGCCCATTGTCAATTATGGGGTGTTCATCGCCTATGTGAACGGGGTCTTCCCCAGGGCGCTCCAACCTTTTCAGGAATTGAAGCCTTTTTTGGACGAGGAATTTAAAAATACAGGGAGAACATGTTAAACCACAACAGATGTTCTAACGGACGGAGGTATAGGATGAACACGGAAAAACGTTTGGGAGTCATCGCCATTATCTTGGAGCGGCCTCAGGAGGTCCAGGAGCGGGTTAACAGTCTGATCAGCGAGTTTAACCGGATTGTCGTTGGCCGGATGGGAATTCCCTACCGGGAACGGCAAGTCGGTGTCATCGCCTTAATCGTCGACGGAGAGGAAGATGAGATCAACACGCTCACCGGTAGATTGGGAAATATCCAGGGTGTCAGCGCCCGGGCCACCATGGCCAAGAAAGGATAAGGGCAGGAGGATGATACATTATCCTGATTGCACGGAAGCGTTGCGCGGCGCTACGGTTTTGAAAGACAGGGAACGGATCTTACGGCTGCTGGCTAATCCGGGCGAGGATGAAGCCCGGCAGGTTATAGCCGCCGCCGACCGGTTACGCGGGGAGACGGTGGGCAATGAAGTCCATCTCCGGGTACTCATCGAGTTCTCCAACTATTGCCGGAATAATTGCCTTTACTGCGGTTTGCGTCGGGATAACCGACAGGTAGCCCGTTATCGGATGACGCCGGAGGAGATCATCGCTGCCGCAGAGCAAGGCGCCACTCTCGGTTACCGTACGATGGTGCTCCAGTCCGGTGAAGATCCGTTCTACAGCGCAGAGACCGTCGCTGCCTTGATCCGGGCCATCAAAGGCCTCGGCCTGGTGGTCACGTTGAGCATTGGCGAGCGGGAACCCTGGGAATATGAGCTCTGGCGCGAAGCCGGGGCCGAACGCTACCTGATGCGGTATGAAACGGCGGATCCGGACCTGTATCGCCGTCTCCATCCTGGTCAAAGCCTGGAACGGAGAGTCCAATTATTGAAAATCTTAAAGCAGCTTGACTATCAGGTGGGGACCGGATTTATGGTGGGCCTTCCCGGACAGGACAGCCGGACTTTATATGCCGATCTGGAGCTGGCCTTGGCGATGGAAGCGGAGATGGTGGGAATCGGCCCCTTTATACCCCATCCTGCCACTCCCTTGGGACGGGAACCGGGAGGGACCGTGGAACTGACGTGCCTGATGGTGGCCCTGGCCCGATTGGCCTTGCCTTATGCCATGATCCCGGCCACCACCGCATTGGGGAGCATTGACCCTTCCGGGCGGGAGGCGGCCCTCCAGGCCGGGGCCAATGTGGTGATGCCCAATCTGACGCTCCGAAAGTATCGGCCGGACTACCAGATTTACCCAAATAAAATCTGCCTGAGCGAGGATGCCGCCGACTGCCGGGGCTGTATTACCCGGAGGATAGAGTCCATAGGCCGGAAGGTGGCGGACGATCCCGGGCATAACCTCCTCTGGATGCGACGCCAATTTAATAAAAAGACAGAAGGAAAATCTCCCTGCATATGGAAATAAATGCTATCGGATATCACCTTGAGGGCTTTTACATCCAGGATGTCATCGCGAAGCCGGAGTATCAGAAAAAAGGTATTGGTTTGGAAATGATGAAACATGTTATGGGGTATATCGAAAAAACAGCCTACCATCATGCGGTGGTCGGATTGATAGCTGCCAAAGAATGGAAAGAAAAATCTAAAAGAAGTAAAACGATTTGCCAAAAGACATAAACTGGATTCTTTTTATCGATGTTTTAAAAGACGGTATCACTTGTTTTCGTTCCTCAAATCCTTTAAAATTTATGAAATACCATAAAGCTTTGCTTCCTAAAACTCTGCAATATATTGAATCCCTTCGAATCCTATGTTCATGTGAAAGTGCTTGAAACTTCGGAGGAATGGGTTCGTGGAATGATTTAGTTTTTGGTGATGAAAAACAAGAAATATACGAGAGAATATCCGATGAATTATATCTATCAATTTGCAGTGCAATACCTGCAGCGATAAATTGGATGAATGGTCAACGATTGAACCGTAGGTATGATGTTCGATGGAGGAGATTTATATAACGAAAGAACAACTTATCCAAAAAATGATAGCCTATTATTCCGGCGATCCGAAGCGGATCCAGCATTTTCTGAAAGTGCACAGCTTTGCGCGGCTTATCGGTTTGTCTGAAAACCTTGACGAACGAACGCAAAACATTCTGGAAATTGCGGCGATTGTCCACGATATCGGGATCAAAGTATCCGAAGAGAAGTACGGGTCAGCCTGTGGGAAATATCAGGAGGCCGAAGGGCCTGCCGTCGCTGCAGACATGCTGCAGGAATTGGGCTGCCCGGATCATATTATTGAGCGCGTTTGTTACCTGGTGGGTCATCATCATACTTACTCCCAAATCGACGGGATGGATTATCAGATCCTGGTGGAGGCGGACTTTTTAGTGAATATGTATGAAGATGCCATGAGTACCGAGGCCATCCACTCGGTTCTCCATAATATCTTCCGCACTCAAACCGGAAAATGGATGTGTGAAACCATGTATCGGAAATGACGACAAAGACGAATTGGGACTGACTTCGGATAAAGACGCTATAGTCCAAAACAGATAGAAATTGAGCTATATAGATAAAACGGAGTGACAGAGATGATCTTATCAGGAAAAGAAATCAAGAAACACTTGGGAAAAGAGATCTGCATTGAGCCCTTTGATGAAAAGCTGCTGAATCCCAACAGTTATAACTTGCGGCTCCATAATGAATTGCTGGTTTACGACGAAGAGATCCTAGATATGAAAAAACCCAACAAGACGAAGAAAATTATCATTCCTGAAGACGGGCTGGTTTTACAACCGGGCGAATTATACTTGGGGAGGACCTTGGAATATACCAAAACCGACAAGTATGTTCCCATGTTGGAAGGTCGGTCGTCCATAGGACGACTGGGATTGTTCATCCATGTTACGGCTGGCTTTGGAGATGTAGGGTTTAACGGGTATTGGACATTGGAGATCCATTGTGTTCGCCCCATACGAATCTATCCCAATGTGGAAATCTGCCAGATTTATTACCACACCATTGAAGGGGATTACGAGCCGTATTCAAGCGGAAAATATCAGAATAATCAAGTAATTCAGCCCAGTCTTTTATATAAAGATTTTTTAAATGAGAAAAATATACTTAAGTGAGAAAAATTGCATATTATGGTCATATTTGCAGGAAAAGATGTGAATATGTGGAAATAAATCCTGGGAGATACCACCCAGGATATTTAAAACAGCTATGATTGACTTGAAAACGATTCCGGGTGCCGGGATTGTTTTTTCATTAACCTTAAATACACATACAGAGGGATTCGTTGTGAAAAGTCTTTGCAAATTGAGTATGAAACGTAATTAGAATCATTTGCCACTCTTGCAACAATCTTTTATATGATCACATATTCGATTGTTGCCGTTTCTGAAGTCTTTAAAATGAAAATATGGAAAGCCGCACTGGTCTTTATCATTGTTATGCTTCCGTTGTTCGTGATTGGGAATGGGTTTTGGCAGGTTAGATAATGGCAAGGCGTAACGTAATATTAACTGCAATCCAAAGTTAATCCCGGGCAAAGTTCACAATAATTTAAATTGAATTACAGAGGAAAATAATGTATAAATATTCCAATATATATAATATCATCCAAGGGGGAGTCGTCGTGAAAGCGGAAGTCTATTATTTTACCGGTACCGGGAATTCGCTGAAAGTGGCTAAAGACATTGCCCGGGAAATCGACGGAGAGCTTGTTTCCATCCCAAAAGCGCTGAGCCAAGGGACGATTAAAATTAACGCGGAGGTCGCAGTGGTCGTATTTCCTGTCTATATGTGGGGAATTCCGCTAATTATTGAAAGGTTCGTTAAAAGCATTGAAAACCTTAACGATAAAACCGTCTATGCTGTCGTGACTTATGGTGGTATGCCTGCAGCCACCATCAATATATTTGAGAAAACCCTGGAACGTTATGGCGGAAAGCTGGCGGCAGGTTTCGCTGTCCATATGCCCGGCAATTATACTCCCCTTTATGGGGCGGTTGCTGAAGAAAAACAAAAGAAAATGTTCGCTAAATGGAATGAGAAGTGCAAAATTGTTACGGAATATATGAAGGCTAACAAGCGAGGGAAAAATGAAATTAACAATGCTCTGGTTAATTTCATTTTTTCCACCGTATTTTACAATCTCTCGGCAAAACACATTCATGAAATGGATAAAGACTTCTGGGCCGATGAGAAATGCAACCCATGCGGAATCTGTCAAAAAGTCTGTCCTGTTGCTAATATCGAACTAAAGAACGAAAAGCCGACATGGAAAGGCCGTTGTGAACAATGCTTGGCCTGTCTGCATTGGTGCCCTGAACAGGCAATTCAATTCGGCCAAAAGACGGCGGCGCGTAAAAGATATCATCATCCGGAAGTGGAGCTTAAGGATATTCTCGTTCAGGCCGGGAACTAAATCATCGGAGGCTGTCTTTTGGCAGTCTCTTTATTATTTAGGTTACGGAAATAAGGTTGTCTTAAAAGATTCTAATGTAATTCGGTCGTAGAAAGGAAATAATCCATGAAAATCGGTATGCCAATCCTTATCGAAGTACCGGATATGATTCAAACGGTTAAACTTTGTGAGGAATTGGGGCTTTCGTTTATTGAATTAAATATGAACATACCGGAATTTTGCCACGAAACTTTATCTTCGGAGTTAGTCAGGAATCTATCCGCAAGGGAAAGTATCGAATTTACCTTGCATTTGCCGGAAGAGATTGACCTGGCTTCTTTTCACCCGGCAATCCGCCAGGCGCATATGGCACGTTGTCTTGAAGCTATACGTTGGGCTCATGAGGCCGGCATCTGTTTGATCAATATGCATATCCATTCGGGCATCTATTTTACGTTGTCCAAAAGGAAAATTTGGATTTACGATAAATATCAACGGCAATTTTTGGACAATGTTACGAGTGCATTGGATATTTTATTGAAAGCGGCGAAAACGCGGGTATAACTTTATGTATAGAAAACAGCAGTAACTTCCATATACCATTTATGCAGGAACTGGTGGATAAGTTAGCACGGTATAATGAGGTTTTTTTCACCTGGGATGTAGGCCATGATGCTATTTTAACATCGGCAAGGTTTTCCAAAAAAATGTTGTTTGCAGTAACTTCATTTGTAGTGCTTCTTTCGTGTATCGTTAATATTATTTTTTGAACTTTTATTTACGCATTTATTTTCTTGAATTTATGCTCTATTTTGAGCAATTTCAAATAGCCCCAGGTTGCCACCGGAAACCATAATGCAAAAGAGATGATCGAGTTAATTATTCCGTGGGTAAGATGTAAGACCCCGAGTTTCGTTAACATTTGGCAAAAGAATACGCTGTATAAAAACCCCATAAATACGTAAAGGTAAAGATATATTTTTTTGTCGGGCAGTAAATAGAAATAGATAATGAAATAGATGGTCCAGGATATCGGTGCCATAAAATGGATTCCCATCAGCCCGAAAGGTTCATAATGGACATATTTAAATTCTCCGAGAAGATTGGCTGTACTGACAACTGCGATATCGAATATACCGCCAAAAATAAGCCCGTAAATAAATAGTTGGCGGATTTTTTCTTTGGGAACTATATTTACGAGAATGATGGCAAAGACAGCCGTATAAATGAACGGGATATATTTTATGGGAATAATGGCAATCCACTCCGTTTTTGTATTTATTTTACCTTTTTCAACTGGATTCATACATTGAAAGCTTATATTAATGCAAAGAAAACGGCAGAGGGTTGACAATGCGCGATATTATTACCATTGGAACCATGACTGTAACTTTGGAGGTATAGGGCGCCAATGCGCCCTTATTTACTATGAAAAGTAAACTAATAGTAAAATAATTTGCTTGACTAGTTTACTTTATTGGCATATAATGGAGTCGTTAAATACCAAATAAAGGCAAGTGATTTCATGAGAGCAACGGAACGTTCCAACAAATTGAAAGAAATTCGCAAAGAAGACATTATTGATGCTGCGGAAAGGGTATTTTTCAGTAAGGGCTTCAATGCCTCCATGGATGAGGTCGCCAAAGAAGCCGAATACAGCAAACGCACGATTTACATCTATTTTGAGAGTAAGGAACAGCTCTATCAGGCCATTATTAATCGGGCGTTTCGCGTTTTAAACGACATCAGCAAAAATAAGCTGGAAAGTGCAGATCAAGCTACCGGTTATCAAAAGCTGAGGTTGTTCGGCGAGGCGTATCTGGAGTTTATCCAGACATATCCGGACTATTTTAAGATCATTACCAATCACCACTTCAGCGAATCGGAGTACCACCAGTTCAAGGCAGGAAACCGATTTAGCGACGACGGCGAGTATCTGTTTTCACTTCTAATTCAGTTACTGGAGGACGGAGTGAAAGACGGAAGTATCCGCCCTGACATTGAAATCATAGAAACCGCTTTTATTTTGTACGCTAACATGATGGGTATCGGAAACTTATTGGTCAATAAATCACTGTATTTAACCGGAGTTTATAACAGGACAACCGAGGAACTGATTCACTGTTTCTATGATTTCGTCACCAGGGCTTTGAAGAATCATGAGAAAGGGGGAGCCAATCATGGGGAATAAACGCCTATTAATATTGTGGATGGCTGCGATGATAACGGCCATGGGTCGTATGGGGACATTGGCCGACAGTTACCGGAAGATGGCCATCGATATTCAAGCGGGGCCCAATTACAGCCATCAACACAGAATGGGAATGATTAAAATTCAGATTACGCCCCAAATGGCGATATGGCTGGAAGATGAGACAGGTAAATTTATCGATACCATCTATGTAACCGAGAAAAGCGCCAAATCAAGCTGGGGGAATGTACGACGCCCTGAGGCTTTGCCCATTTGGTCCCATAAACGCGGCGTCAAATATGCCGACGGGCTCTATATGCCCGATAGGAAAAACCCGCTTCCGGATGCGGTCACCGGGGCTACGGCCAAAAGTTCATTCGTCAAAACGTGGGCCGTCCCGAATCATATTAAGGACGGAGTTTATCTGCTAAGGGTCGAAGTGAACAATTCTTTTGATTTTAATGAAACTTATAAGGAAAAACTGCCTAACAATCATCCGAACTATAACGGAGTGTCCGGCCAGCCGTCCCTATTATGGGAGGGGAAGGTGAGCATAGGAAAAGCGTTCACGACCCGTCTGAAGATAGTCGGCCATGGGCATCCCGCCGGCCAAAACGGGATGGTATTCAGTGATTTGGATGGGATTGATAGTGCAAAGACCATTGTCAGTGCCATTACTGCCAGCGGCAACTGAATGAACCATGAAGGGAGAAAACGATATGAAAAGGCTTTTGTACATATTCATATGGTCAATATTGCTGATCGCTGCGGGAATTCATTCCGTCGACGCATACGGAAATGAGAAGGATACACATACCATGGAGAAGGTTACCATGTATTTACAGGCGTTGGAATCCATATCGTCTAAGACTGCCGCCGAAGGCAGCCAAGTACGGTTCAAAGTCGTATGCGATATCTATGATAACCAAAATAATCTGATTATCCCTTATGGCTCAACGGCCAATGGCATTGTATCGGAGGTCAAAAAAGCCAACTTTTTGGGAAGAAGGGGACTCATCCAAATAAGCATCAACTTCCTCGATACGCCTGGGGGTACAATGAAAACGGATTTGAGTTATACGGTTAAGGGCGGTTATCATATTCCTCTGTTATTTCTCGGTTTATTGGTTGGGAAGAATGTGGAGATACCTGAAAACGGAATTATCGCGATCCAATTTAACCAAGAGTCAATCCATGGTTTGTAAAGAATTGATATTATTATTTACAACAAAACGGCAGGGAAATATGTTCATTATGTGGTATTAAAATGAATAATGCCACACCCTTATGCAGCAAAACACCGTGATTTACGAAAACGATTCCGGGTGAGGAATCGTTATTTCTTTTTAATAATGCAAGAAGGTCAAAGAGATATGTAAATAAACATAAGAAAAGTATATCCGAAAGAAAGCAACATATTAACGGATATATAATTTTCCGACCCTAATGCCAAAGGATTTTATCAGAAGATCGGGCCCGTTATTTAAGAAAGTCTCCGTCGAGTATTGAAGGTGGGACTTTGCCATTATTTGAATTGGGAATAGAGTAAGAATGGCATCCTTGATTTTCATTAAGGACGTTATGGAGTTGTAAAGAGAGAAATCGTCAATCATAAACCGGCCCACGCTGAAATGAATGTTTCTTTGAAAGTCCGTGAATTTGAATGGAAATATACATTGTATTCGACCACTGAACCCTGTCCGTTATGTTTTAGCGCCATGGTAATGTCCAATATTTGCAATTTAAAATATGTGGCACGGGATCCCTATGCCGGCGGCACCGAACTCAATGATAAAAGTAAATTCATTGCCATTCGAAAGATCAATATTACCGGGCTTTTGAAGATTTGGAAATGATTCAAATGACCATTCATACCATTTATGAATTAATGCGAGGTGGCAATTGTGAGCGCGTCATCAACACCTGGAAAGAAGTCTGCCCGGAAGGGGTCGTATACGGGACCAAACTGTTTAAGGATCAAACATTACTGAAACTTAAAGAAAAGGATGCACCGATTTCCGAAGTATTCGACTTCATCAGCGATATGCATAATATTTGAAATGCACTCTTTCAAGCCCTGGTTAAATTTGGATTTATCCGGGGCTTAAGGTTTAAGATTAATATAAGCGAGGTTAACCAATGAACGAACGATGGTTCTGCCCGGCTGTCGATGAAGAAATTATGGTTAGCGGGAGAGTCAGGACTATGCCAAAGATTTAATATCCGAATTAAAAAAAGGGTTAACAGGCCATTTGAGACGAAGTAGGATTGGAATAAAGTAAAGTTGTCCAAAATAAAAGATATAATTGAGCGATGATGATATCCCCGGTAAATTATGGTCGGTGAGATATAATGAGCTTTGGGAAACCTCAGTTAAATGGGTGAAAAAGATAAAACGTGAAGGAGTTCGGTATGAATAAAAATAAACCTGTCACGATTAAAGATGTTGCCCGGTCCTGTGGTGTTTCAATGGTTACGGTGTCCAGAGTTTTAAGCGGATCCGATTATCCGGTTAAAGATGAAACCCGGGAAAAAGTACTCAAGGCTGCTGAAGCGCTGAATTACCAGCCTAACCTTTTGGCGCGAGGTTTAAAGACAAACAAAACAACGGAAATTGTGGTCGTTGTCCCGTCGATCACCAATCCTTTTTATACCTCCATTATCACCGGAGTCGAGAATGTGGCTATCAAAAACGGATACAGTGTGACCTTGTTTAATTGTGCCAACCGCCACGGCTCAACTGTTTCGATTATTGAAAGTATAGTCAACCGCAGGGTTGACAAAGTCGTCCTTTCCACAGGCGATAGTCTTGCTTTGCAGGTCAAAAAACTCCTTTCGAAACATGTTAAAGTGGTCCTGGTAGACTGCTGGATTCCGGAAGTGGATTGCCATCACATCTATTTTGATTACCGCAAAGGGGCGCGGATGATAACGGAGTATCTCATCAACAAGGGCCACCGGCGCTTTGTGTATCTTGGTTTAAAACCGGATTCTCAAACGCGGATTGACCGGGTGGAAGGGTTTAAAGATGCTTTAAAAGATGCCGACTTGGAATTTAGCGATGATTTCATTATTTATTTTGATGAGTCCGAAGCTATGGATTCCAATCGGGAAAATATTGAGTTTAAAGCCGACTTCGCTTTGGCCAATGATGTCCTTGCATCACCGGTAAAGCCGACGGCCATTGTTGCAGCCAATGATATGATGGCCCTCGGTGTTTTAAGTTACTGCAATTCCGTTAATATAAAAGTTCCTGACGATATTTCAGTCGTTGGATTTGATGATAGTATATTTTCTGAGCTCTCCCATCCTGCAATTACGACCATCCGCGTTCCGGCGGAACATATGGGCGAAATGGCTGCTAAATTATTGTTTAATGAAGAAGAATCCAACACGCCTAAATATAACATCGTGTTAGAACCGGAACTTATTGTACGAAATTCAGTAAAAGTGATGAGCGACATGAAGTCAATTTATTAGAAACTATGAAGTCAGATTATTCGCACAGCCAAGATAAAAAATATACGAGGTGTTCGTATGAAAAAGAATCTTTCAGTTATTACATTTGTATCGCTGGGAGTCCTGTTATTGATATTGGCACTGGCTGGAGTAAACAACCAAAAAATCTCAAAAGATAACGATCTGAATACACTCCAAAATGAAAAGAGGGAAGATTTAAAGGAGGAAACGGGATTTAAACTGTTTGAAAGCGATGAATATATCGACAATGCAACGAAGTCTAAAGTTATTATTAACGGATATTATAATGATCCATCATCGTTGAAAAAAAGCGATACCTTAATCCTGAAGGGATTATCGAGCGGTGAGTTTATTGAGGTTATAGTCGAAGGGACGATTATTGATTTTCAACATCTTGAATTGGAATGGAATAATGAAACGATGGATTTTATCGAAAAAAGGTTGATCCATCGATTTGACCGGTTGGAAAATATTGCTGTTGTGATTAAGACGTATATGCCGGATGGTATACCCCTTGAAAAAATTAAATGGAAAAGCCTCTCCGGAAAAACTTATATGAGTTCATTATCAGAGAATATCAATGAGGTCAGGGCTTAATAACATTTAGCAATTCATATGAACAAAAACCTTTTTTTATATTACTCCGTTTGAGAAGCAAATTCATGAGAAAAACTATAACTTTAACTCATATACAAAACTTAAATTGAACCGGGTAAATATGACTCTTCCCTACAGACGATGAAAAAGATTTTATATTATCATCCATTCAAATTAAGAAACCATTTGATGAGGCTTTAGGAACATGACAATTAATACAAGGGGGGATACCTGATTTCCAAAAAGCTTTCGAAGTATATCGTAAATTTAAAGGATTTTTTTCAAAGAAACGTTTAAATGAAATTGTGGAAAGTCAGAAAATTGCGAATCCATCCATATGTATGCATTTAATGATTGTTAAAAATGGGATGGCGGAACTTGATGATTTGATTCGGTTGGTTGAAGCATAAAGTATCGTGAAAAGAGGTTATTCGATGGGTTTGACATTGGCGGAAAGGCAGGCATTGCTTCAGAATAAATATTTAAAAAAGAGTAAGCCTAAATGGCCGTTGATGTATATATGTCTGTTCGTCATCGTTATGGGCATCTATATTTTTGTTGAACCTTACTTAATCGAAGAAAAAGTCGTTTATATTGCAGATGAAGATATTCCACATCAGTTTGTCGATACCAAGATAATTTTCATTTCGGATATTCATCATGGTCCGTTCTTTAATCTAAGGCGGGTCAAGAAACTGGTGAACAGGATCAACCGTAAAAATCCTGACATTGTATTATTGGGCGGAGATTACGTCCATCGCAGCCCGAAATATATTGAGCCTTTTTTCCATGAGATGCGTTTATTAAAAGCGCCCTTAGGGGTTTACGGCGTTTTGGGAAATCACGATCATTGTGAAAGCACTGAGTTAACCGGGAAATGCATGCAAAAAAACGGTATTATTCAGCTGGACAATAAAGCCCGATGGGTCACTAAAGGCGGTGAACGGATTAAAATCGGTGGTGTCGGAGATTATTTTACGGATACTCAAGATATTACTCCGACTATCCATGATGTCGAGAAAAAGGATTTTGTCATTTTATTGACCCATAACCCGGATTATGTTGAGAAATTACAAACGGATAAAGTTGACCTGGTTTTATCCGGGCATACTCATGGCGGGCAAGTCACATTTTTTGGCTTATGGGCACCGTTGGTGCCGCCCGAATATGGGCAAAAATACAGAACGGGCTTGATTACATTGAATCATACAAAAGTTTTGGTATCCAACGGCATCGGAACCAACACTCCTCCGGTCCGTTTCTTTGCCAGGCCTCAACTAATTACCGTGGTCCTAAAAAGGCAATAAGTTTTAATGAAGTGGATATTAAATGAATAATCATGAACTTTATTTGGACGTTCTTGTCCTCAGAGCTGAGCAGGATGGGGTTTCCCATAAAATAACTCCAACATTGGGTTTCATGTTCGCAATGGACTTTGCTCCCGAAAGTTTTGGGAAGCGGAATACCCCGGAATGAACAGTATATCCGGGAATATTAAAATTATCGAGGATATGGGTTATCAACCTGTTGGACATTTTGTCCTCCCCGAATCCGCATGATGGGAACATTACTATATTCCTTTGGAAAGAAGGCTTTTATTGTTAAAAGAGAAATACAAAAGTGATCCTGAGTCGATGGCACAATTGAAATGTAAAAAGGAAGGAAAATGATGAATGATTCAATTTACCGAAATATCTGTTACTGATATCGATATCATTAAACCTCTATGGGAAAAATTAAGGGAGCATCAATCATCGAAATCGGTAAATTTTGGAGATGACCTAAAAAGCGTTACCTGGGAAAGACGGAAAAATGAATTAACAGGTGCAAATAAACGTTTAAAAATTTTCATAGCTACAAAAGATGATAAGCATATCGGTTATTGCATATCTTCAATAACCAATGAAGGCAAAGGAGAAATCGATTCATTATTTATCGACGATAATTATAGGAAAAAAGGTATGGGTTCCGAGTTTATGGAAAGGGCTCTGCAATGGTTTGATGAAAACGGGATTAAGGATATTTATATTAGTGTCGTCGTTGGTAATGAAGAGGTCTTAGGGTTTTACGGCAAGTTCGGATTTGCGCCCAGATCAATTTATTTAAAGCGGCAAATATCGGTTGAGAAGGGCAATTAAAAATTTATAATATTACGGAGTTGGAACTAATTAACTAAAGCGGTATAATAAAGAAAATAAATTCACAAACTTCTTATTTTCCGTCAAGAGCTTTCGGGAAAGAAAATGCGGATTTTCAAGATGTTCCATTGGGAAAGTTCGTCATTGTATTCGTATTATTTCTTTTTATTACATTGACTGAGGTTTCGGCATCATTCCTGGATGACCGTACAGGAAAACTTATATCTCTTTTATGGGATTGTGACTTGAAGGTTCCAGTATCCATGATTGTTTAAGGAAATTCGGAAATACGGAAATTTATAATGGCGGCGATGTTTCGCTTTATCGACGAGGGTCAATTACTATTTTAAACAGAAGAATGCATTTGTTACTTTTGAGGCAGGGGAAATGGGAGGTGGAGAAATTATTACCTCTGTCTTTGTATCCGGTCAATGTCTGGAAAAAAACAGCGTCATTGATGATTATCGTTTTTCCGGCGGTGATTTCGGGAATTTGAGGCTTGGAATGGAAAAAGAAATCATCCCGAATTCCTTTACCTCGTTAAAGTGGGAGCATGAGGTTGCAGAACAGTAGTTTACGCGTAAGAATACCAATGAATCCGGATGAAAAGTTTGCAAAAGATGTCCACAGCGAAGATGATTTTTATGACGAAACGATTGTCATCACGTTTTATTTTCACAATAATCGGTTAAGCAAATTCCATATTAACAAAATAACGTCATTTTAAGAGAAATTGGATCATAGTTGAAATCCTTTATGAACACCTAGAGATCAAAAAAATATGAATCTAGGAGTGTTATTTTTGTAATGGTTACGGTATCCATAGCAAATCATGTTTTAGATAATGTTGCTTGGATTCATTTTTTAACTGTTTTTGTGACGTTATATATTTTAATCAATGGTTTGTTAAATATAAATTTTGCTTTACGTTCAAAAAATAATGAGATGAAAAATGCTTATAGAATTATCGTTATTCTATGTTTATTTGCGCTATTGGTCCAATTCTTCATTATTGTAACTAGGTAATTTTTGAAGATAAAAAGAATAATGTTTTGCAATGAAGAAAGAGGTGCTGTCTTGATGGATTTCTCGCAACCTATTGTAAATCTTCCGGAAGCTGATATCCCGTTGAAGGGCGTGAAGGCATATTTATCCCAAGGCGAGAACCATCAGATTATTTTCATGGAATTTTCCGAAGATGTGGATTTACCTGAGCACAGCCATGAAAGCCAGTGGGGAATCGTTTTGGAAGGCGAAATCGAGCTGATCATCGATGGGGTTAAAAAGAGATATAAAAAAGGGGACCGATATTTTATCCCCAAAGGCGTAAAACATTCCGGCAAAATATTCGCAGGATATGCTGATATTACATTCTTTGATCAAAAAGACCGATATAAGGTGAAAAAATAAACAGAATCGTTTTATGGTTACTTAATATTGCATATTGAACATGTCGGGAGAGGGATCGGTATGGGCAATTTAAAGGTGAAATACAGTAGTCCTGACGGTCTGGTCAAGTCAAAAGCATATAGCCAGGTGGTTACGGTCAGCGGTAACGGAAAGATGATTTATATTGGGGGCCAAAATGCGATTAACGCCGAAGGCCAATTGGTGGGCAAAGATGATTTGGAATTGCAGACAAAACAAGTTCTGGAAAATATCAAAATAGCCTTGGCGTCGGAGAATGCCACTTTTAATGATGTGATCAAGCTTAATATCTATCTGGTGGATGGGTGCGACCCGGCCGTTGGATTTAAAGCATTCAGGAAATCCGTCGGAGACCTTGAAAACCCTCCGTTAATAACGGTGCTCAAAGTCGCCGGCCTTGCCAATCCATTATGCTTGGTTGAAATTGATGCCATAGCTGTGGTGGAAGAAGGCTTGTAACGGTTAATGTAGGTTCAATGGGTCGCCAGGGATGAACTGGACCAATTTGATTTTTGCTTCAGCAGAAATGAAATTGAAGAGTTTTATAGAAGAAAAGCTATTGATAGGATAGGCAAGCTTGATCGGGAAAAATTGACTTTTACCTTAAAATGCTTATAATGGTAGTTAATATCCTCAGCGAATTAAAAATAAATAGTACGTTGACTGCAACAAGAAATAAGGCAACATAACAAGCCTTATTTTTTAATACCTAATTTTAATAACCATTCGATACAGCGTAGAAGAATTGCCATGGATGTTTTGAAGGCTAATTATATTGGTAAGGTCTGGAAGATGCGACAAGATGGATAAAGGCAGGATAAATATTGATTATGCAAGTCAGGATTGTCTTGATTTTCTCATCGTTCATGATCATTACGTCACAGGCGATGTAATGGAGAAAAAAGTTCAAAACGGAGAAGTGATCATTGCAAGAGGATGCAATAACATTATAGGATGGTTGCGTTTTGGATACTTTTGGGATCAAATCCCTTTTATGAATATGTTATTCATTTTTGAAGGTTTTCGGGGCAAAGGCATAGGCACTGAATTGGTTAGATTCTGGGAAGAGGAAATGCTTAAGAAAGGGTTTAAAATGGTGTTAACTTCAACGCTTTCCAATGAGACAGCCCAACATTTTTACCGGAAGTTGGGCTATAAAGATTCAGGATGTTTGTTATTGGAAGGTGAACCTTCATTGGAGATTATTTTAAGAAAAGAGCTTATTAAATAGCTTTTATAGGAATTAAGTATAATCATATTTTTGGCTTATTTACAAGGAGGAGCTACAGATAAAACATTCTTATATTTTGGAAGAAGGACAGTGGAAAGCCAACGGGCTTTTATTATAATGATGCCGGCCATGCCATTGAGGTCTATGGCGAAACCACTATCAAACATTTAGCCGATAAATGGGTCATGGATGGTTTTATGGAGCTGAAACTGGATAAGCCTGTCCGGTTTTATAATACGTATTCAATCGCGTCTATATCGGATCAAACGGATTATACCCAGTGGACGTCGGAAAATCCGGATCTGGGGAAATTAATAGGAAAGTTTATGATTGTCGGAGATACCATTTTATCATCGTATATCTCTGAAAACGGCCTTTACTCCGGTGCGGAAAGTTTATTAAAGATCGATGATAATAAATATCTGAACCGAGGTTTCGCTTTCCATGGGAAGAAGAAGCTTTCTTCATGGGAAGTGACGTTAGAGCGGATTTAAAGTAAATGCAAATTGGGTATGATGGCATGAAAATAAACATTTAAAGCATGGAATAAATTGAACGATAAAATTTACCTTTGGAGGGATACATTTGCTTGATTTTTTCCCGTTTACGATAAAACATTGTTATTCGTTGCAAGGGAATAAGGGTGAATATGTAAAGAGGCTGGAAGAGGAGTTGCTTCTTTCAGAAAAATATGACGGATATGTGCATGATTCGGGCTTCTACTTTGAACGAAAAAAATCGGTTATATATAACAATAAATACGGCACGTATGTTCGTGGAGCATTCAACAAGGTTGATAATAATTTATTTTTGATGGTCATGTTCAGCATGAACAATTATGTAAAAGTTGTCGCAGCTATTTTGTTTTTTGTTGGAATTTTAGCTGGATTATATGGATACTGGTATAGAGATTACGGAGCATTAAGATTATCCCTTAAGACCTTGGCAGTTCCTTGTCTGGGAAGGTTTTTAAGTTATGTTTGTGATGAAAGAGAATTCTTAAATTCTGTCGAACATGCCTTGGGCTATCCCGAAAAGATTAAGCCCGTGAAGATGGTTTGGGCAAATGAGACGGATATTGATGAAAGCGCCATTCCTTAAGGCAAAAGAGGAAAGAGAGTGTCATGGCGGCTCCCAATGAACTGCAAATGCAGGAGTATATCTATTCCAAAATTGACTTGGACCATGTCACGTTTAGATTTGGGTTGCGGAAGAGGTACCGATTTAATCGCGTTAGGAAAGAAAATGAAGGCCGTTGGGCGGCATTAATCGCCTGCTTCATTTTCATGGGCGATTTCCCACAGGTAGAATGAAGCTACGGAAGCATATGGCGTGTAACGCTCATAATACACTTTCCATTGTTCCCGAGTAAGGGTTTTCAGGCGGTAGAGCGTCATTAAGCCCCGGCGTATGGCTAAATCGTTGAAACTCAGGATATTGGGGCGGCATAGGGAAAAAATGAGCAACATCTCGGCCGTCCAAACGCCTACGCCACGAAGGGACGTCAATTGCCGGATAATTTCAGCATCGGGCAAAGTGTGTAACTCTTCGAAAATGACCTTTCCGGATACTTCCGCTTCGGCAATGCCTTTGATGTAAGAAGCTTTCCGGTTGGACATGCCGCACGCTTGGATGGCTTCAACGGGAGTGGCCGCAATCCGGGCCGGTGTCACTTCTTCCACCCGATGGACGAACCGATTCCAAACGGTTTCAGCGGCCTTATTGGAGATTTGCTGCCCAATGATGGAAGAAATCAGTGCAATAAAAGGTTCGGGAGTAATTTCCCGCCGAATGATCCCGATCCGTTGGATCACCTTTCCCAGTTGGGGGTCGCGCTCTTGGAGATAGGTCATTTCGGTTTCGCCGTATTCAAAATATCGCTTCATATTCTCCTCCTGTTAACTCTTCTTTATTTTACCAATTTTGTTCATGTTATAGTATATTAATCTGCATTTTGTCGAGTATTTATAATCGTTGCATATCCTTCTCCGACTCCCCATATAGATACTATGGATAATAATCCATACGGAGAGAGGGGAATCGAAATGCAGGACAAGCATCTCAAAACGCTTGTTGTCTTTTTACTGATGGCGTTGGCCATCGATTTGCCGGGTTGCGGGGGAGAAAAGAAAACGGCAGGGCCGGAGGTCCCCGGAGGTATCTTGGTCGCCATCGATCAAGCCGTCGATATCTCCGGCATAGCGGTGGCGCGCTGGAAAGACAATGCTTCCTTTGCAGTGACGTTTACTTTTGATGATAATTTGGAATCCCATTACGAGTTGATAGGCCCGTTGTTGGAGTCTTATAATTTCAGGGGCAGTTTTTTCGTTAATCCGGGACGGACTGGTGACTTGTACCCTACCTGGGAACCGGTGAAAGAAGGCCACCGACAATTGGCCAGTAACGGCCATGAAATCGGCAGCCATTCCTGGACTCATCTGGATTTGACGGATCCCGCCCTAGATATGGTTATGATACGGGAGGAAATCGAGAAACCCATTCAGCAGTTGACTCTGGATATCGGGCGTAAGCCGGTAAGTTTCGTCCACCCGTTTAATCTAACGAACAGCATGGTTGACAGTATCGTCTTTGAATACTATCGTTTTTCCAGGATGTCTTCGATTTATGACATCGAGGATCGGATATGGATGGATCTTTTGTCGTCAACCACAGCCGAAGAGATTCAAACCTATCTGGACTGGGCCTGCCAGCAAGGGAAATGGCTGATCGTTGCCGGTCACGGTGCCATTAAACTTCTCAACGGATGGGAACCGGTAACCACCGACTTCTTGGATAAGTTTTGCAAAGCAATCATCGCTTATCCGCAACCTGTTTACGTGGGCACCATGGCAGAAGTGGGAGCTTATGAATATCTCCGTCGGGAGGTCGGCATTGAAACCCGGGTGGAAAACGGACGGTTGGAACTGATCATTACCGGTTTCAAACCTGAATATTATAAGGAATTTGCTTCCCTGCCCCTGACGTTGGTGCTGCCGGCGAAAAATGTGAGCCCGAATATGAAAATCTATTTCGGTAACCAGCCCATTCGCTATGACGCCCAAATCCATGGGTTTATCGGGACCATCGATTTGGCGAAGCAAACCGTGGTAAAGGTGTTGGCTTATCAGTTCCCCAACGGTCAATGATTTTTTAATTTTCCCACAGGGGAAAACAGGAAAAGACCGGAGTTTTGCAGAAAAATATATTCAAAAATTCAAAAAAACAAAGGAAAGATGAAGGGGATCCATGCGTTTTATTCGTATTGATGAAATAAAACCAGGGATGATTTTAGCAAAAACTTTATACGATGAAAACAAAGGTACCGTTTTGTTGAGTGCCGGTTTGCCCATTAAACCCCAGTTTATTCCACGGATGAAAGAGCTGGGATATGAAACTGTCTGCGTCTTTGAACCCCATGAGCTTACGGGTCCAATCAAATTGGACCCGATTCGTGAAGAAACCCGGGCTAAGGGTCTGAAAATCGTCAAAGAGACCATGGGCAAATTATGTATCAATAAAACGACTATTGAGGTAAAAGAAGTTCAAGAACTCATCGATGAAATCATTTTTCAGATTTTATCCGAACCTCTTACCGGGTTGGATTTGATACAAATTCGCAATTTTGATAATTACCTCTTCATGCATTCGGTGAATGTCGGAGTTATCGCCGTATTGATCGGCTCATTGATGGGGATGAAGCGCAATCAGTTGCAACTGTTGGGCCTGGGTGCTATCTTGCATGATGTGGGCAAAACCATGATTAAGCCGGAAATCATGAAAAAGCACGGTAAATTGAAACCGTCAGAATATGAAAGCGTCAAAAATCACGCCAAATACGGTTTTGATCTTTTAAAAACCAGAACCAGTTTGAGTTTTCTTTCGGCTCATGTGGCTTATCAGCACCACGAACGGGAAGACGGTTCGGGTTATCCTCGCGGTTTAAAAGGCGATCAGATTCATGTGTTTGCAAAGATTACAGCTGTCGCCGACACGTTTGACGCCATGACTTCTCCCCGCAGCTTTCAGGAAGCATCGCCTCCGGAGTTGGCCATAGCTTCCATTCTTCAGGATGCTCCGCATAAATATGATGCTTTCGTTGTGGAAAAATTGTCCCGTTTTATTCTGCCGTAGTTGGCCGAATATATAAAAACCTGCTTTCAAAAGCAGGTTTTTTATATTTGTGATATAAACGGATTAATGCATATCGTTTGGGCATAATATAGATTATGTTGCACTCATTATGGACGGTTGGAACGTTTGTACGTCGTATTTTTCCTGCTGTAAAGGAAGAGTTGGAGAAGTGGAAGTCCCGGGCCCATCATATACCGGACCCTTCCTTGCGAATGCAGGCCTTGGCCAGTATCCGCCATAAAACCTTTCATGCGTTGGGCGGAGCAATTTATGCTTTGTATCCCGGCATTTCGGAAATCGGTCCCGTCATCCGGTTTGTGACGGCGCTTCAAACCATCAGCGATTATCTTGATAATCTCTGCGACCGTTTGGGCGTCTTTGACGAGTCTGCCTTTTTCCAGTTGCACCTTGCCATGGCTGATGCCGTCGATCCTCACCGTGAGCTGCATAATTATTATCGATACTATCCATATCAAGATGACGGTGGCTATCTGGAAGCATTGGCAGAGACTTGCCGTGAAACTCTTCGTTGTCTGCCCGGAGCGAGATGGGTTATCCCTCGTATCGCTCATTATGTTACACTTTATTCTCATTTGCAAACCTATAAACATTTGGCGTTGGAAAGACGGGAAAACCGATTGCGTCAATGGGCTGAAAGGAATATGGATCACTCGACTGGCATTTATTGGCAGGAATATGCAGCGGCTGCGGGTTCAACATTGGCTATATTCTATTTATTTGCTTTAGCTTCTGATACAACGTCAAACAGAGACTGTCTTCCGATGGTGGAAGAGGTCTATTTCCCCTGGATCACCGGTCTCCATATTTTACTGGATTATTGGATTGATGCGGCAGAAGATCTGGAGACGGGAGATTTGAATTTTACCATGTATTATGATTCTGCCGGACAATGCCTCCAACGCCTTCAATTCTTTGTGAAACAAGCTTATCAACTGATCGCCCGCCTGCCATACCCACAATTCCATCGGATGGTAATTTCCGGATTGTTAGCAATGTACTTATCGGATCCAAAGGCGATGGACCGGACAAAACAAAAAGAAACTGCAGCACTGCTCCGGTACGGCAGTAAGGAGGCCCGTCTGTATCATCGGTGGTGCCTGTGGCTGCGCCGGTCAGGTATATTGTAAAAAATTGCTTAATTGACCCGGGCCTGCAATTTGTCGGTGAGTTCTTCCAAGGCACGCCGTTCTTGCGAAACGGGAAACCTTCGCAGGCATTGGCGGGCCATATCCAAATGATTGGCGGTTATGTGATAGATTTCTTTTAAAATACCCGATTGGCAGATGGCGGTTTCAATGACGGGAAGCAGGGCCCGGTCAAAGGGTTTTTCTTGAAGTCTCTCTTTCAACCATTCGTGTTCCGGTGAGCTTTCCAATAGCAAGAGCAATGGTAAGGTAAGGTCCCCTTTGATGAGGTCAGTGTATTTGGGTTTCCCCATATGCGCTTCGTCTCCGCAAAAATCCAGAATGTCGTCGATAATCTGATAAGCCAACCCTAGATGGAGGCCAAAACAGGAGATAGTCTCAATGTCCTCGGGAAGGGCATGGTTCACCAAAGCTCCAATTCGGCATGAAGCCTCCATAAGGGAAGCCGTTTTTTGCGTAATGCGGGAATAATAACGGTCGATGTCGGTGAATAGTTGAAATTGATCATGGTCTTGTTCGATTTCCCCTTGGCACATGGTCTGTACAGCTTTGGCCATCACTTCCAATGGTTCAACCAACCGTTGATCGGCAAGGATCCGGAACGCTTTGGCAAAGAGATAGTCGCCGCCTAAAACGGCCCGTTGCACTCCCCACAAGGTTTGGACTGCAGGCTGATTCCGCCGGACATCGGTTTCGTCGATGATATCATCATGAATCAACGATGCCATATGGATGAGTTCCACTGCCACGGCAGCCTGAAAAAGCTCTTCCGTAGCTTCTCCGAACAGCATTCCGCTGTAACATACCAATAAGGGCCGGACCCGTTTGCCGCCTGCCTTCAGAATGTGGTAGCAGATTTTACGGATAACGCCTCTGCTGTCTTCCAGGGTTTCAGCCAGTTTTGTTTCGATAATATCGATATAATGAAAGTCCGTCGCACTCACCAATGTGCTTTGAAATCCGGACGGTGCATCTGTCACTGCATTTTTCACTGTTGACAACCTCAGTTCAATGGTTTGCTTAACAGGTAAGATACCCGAATTAGCGAAATTTATGTCGGAGCCGAAAAACCTTTTCTACAAAACACAAAAACAGGCAAAACCATGCTTTGCCTGTCATATGCCCATAATTTCGGCTTCGGTCATTAGCGTGATGCGCCTTGGTGATGTATTTTCCATGGTATTTCTGGCCAAACCCATGTGAAAATTCAGTTCTTGCCATAGTTTCGAAAACCCGTCCGTCTCCGGTGTACGGGGACGGGGAAGGAGGTTAGGGATTACCGTTTTGATCCGGCCGGGCCGTCCTTGAAAGACAACAATGTCATCGCTTAATAAAATAGCTTCCTCGATGCTGTGAGTGACGAAAAGGACGGTAATACCGGTCTGTTCCCAAATTCGTTCCAGTTCGTGCTGCATAATATTGCGGGTCAATGCGTCCAAGCTTCCGAAGGGTTCATCCATCAATAAGATATTTGGTTTAACTGACAATGCCCGGGCGATGGATACCCGTTGCTTCATTCCTCCGGAGAGTTGATGGGGATAAAAATCCTCAAAACCCCTTAAACCAACAAGATCCAAAAACTCCATGGCTTGTTGGCGGCGGAGTTCCGGATCACGGATTCCACCGGCAACGCGAAGGGCATAAGTGATATTCTTTAGTACTGTCATCCATGGAAACAATTGATCAAAGCTTTGAAAAACGACCATCCGGTCTTTGCCGGGCTTATGAACCGGTTTTTGATTCATCTGAATCGTTCCGGCAGTCGGTGGTTCAAATCCGGCAATACACCGTAACAAGGTGGATTTTCCGCAACCCGACGGGCCGACGATGGTCACGAAACGCCCCGGGACAATGGAGAGGGTGACATCTTCAAATACGGGAATGACTTTACGGTTAACCAGAAATTGTTTGCATAAGCGGTTCAGGCACAATTCATACACTGAGTGTCAACTCCTTCCTATCCATGGGTGGTCATTCCCCAACGGCGCACGGTGATATTTTCAATCCATTCGAAACCGACTCTTTCGATGAGCAGACCAATGAGGACGATGACGATCATACCGGCAAAAACATCGGCTGTCTCCAGGAAAAACCGTTTTTTATAAATGAACCAGCCCAAACCGCCTTCACCGCCGGAGGCTCCAAAGACCATTTCCGCAGCTACCGCAGCTTGCCAAGCACGGGCCCAAGCGATTCGCAGGCCGCTTAAAATATGAGGAAAAGCTCCGGGAAGAAGAATGGACCACGTCAGTTTAAAGCGGTTTAATCCCAGGTTTCGACCGACTTCGATTTGTGTAACCGGGATGGAGCGCAGGCCGATGCTGAGATTGGCGATGACCGGCCAAACCGCTGAGATGGTAATCACAGCGATAATCGATTGCGGCCCGCTCCCAAGCCAAAGGATGATAATGGGCAGTATGGCGATTCCTGGCAGCGGGTGCATTATGGCCAACAAAACTTGCACCCATTCCGAAACCCAACGAATACAGACTGACAATGCGGTAATGGCCAAGGCGCTGACAATGGCAATACCCAGTCCGGTGCCGATTAAATAAAGGGAAAAAATAGTTCGCTGGATCAATTCGCCGTTGGATGTTTGTGTGATAAAGCTTTGAATCACATTGGCAAAGGAAGGTAAGAGCAAACTGGGCAAATTTCCCAAGCGTACGCTGAGTTCCCATGCGGCCATCAAAATAATGATGAAAGCGAATTGACGGATGGTTTTCAAAATTGTATCCTTCTTGCTGTTCATGGTATATCCTTAAAATTTCACATTTTCCCAAACGATTTCTTTAATATGGCCCGGCACCTTTTTGATATAACCGGCTTCTTTCATAAAATTTGCAAAACCCATTAACCCCAAAGCTTTGGTGGTATATTCCATTCCCGGCCACGTCATGTATTTATAGGTTTTTTCCGGCGTGAGTTTAAACTCAGGAGCCAATAGTTCGGCGGCTTTTTTCGTATTTTTGTTGATCCAGTCCATGGACTCTTCGATGGCGTTCACAAAAGCCCGGTAATGCGCAGGCCTCTGATTGTGGAATTTGGTTGTTGCGACGCCAACGTTAAAGCTAAATCGGGTACCGAAGGCTTTCTCATCATCGATGACTAAGCGAAAACCAGGTTGTTCCAGCTCTTGGAAGAGGTAAGGAGGAGTGGTGAAATGTGCGACGATGCCTTTTTTGGAAATTAGGGAAGCCGCTGCATCGGGATGGGGTAACGCGATCAGATTTTGATCGAGAGCTGCAGGGTTTCCCAATTCTTTTTTGGCAGCCATGGATAACAAAATGTGTTGGACGCTGCCGGGTGAAGGTACGGCAATTTTGTCAGCGGGTTTGAAGTCTTTTAACGAGGTTATCCGAGGGTCATTGGTGACTAGCCCGACCGGTACGACCACAAAACCCATGGAAACTTTCCAATCGCATCCTTTATCCCAACCGATCAAGAAGGGAGGGATGCCCATAAAGCCTACATCAGCTTCTCCGGAAATCAGACTTTCCCGGACTGCTGCACCGGAACCATATTCTTTCCAAACGGGTGCTAATCCGTGTTTTTGAAAGATCTGCAATTTTTCAGCGATCATTAATGGCGCATATACCAACCCGAATTGACCGGCGATTTTCAGTTCGGGACGGGCTGAATAAAGGAGATTGCCGTTGAATAACGGAATGATCAATAATGTAAAACAGATGAAAGTTAGGATCAGTCTTTTTGCATGGGACAAAAGTATACGCCTCCTTAATCTTCAGGATTTTTGACTATATGTATACCATATGTTCCTGTCGGAATAGGGGTGAAGAATTTTTTGAAAAAACTAGAATTTTTACGGTTTTCGCGTTAACAGCAATTTTTATTATCCTATTGATTATTTCTGCTCTTACAGGCTTTAATTAAAGAGGTTTTCATAAAAAATTAACGAATATATTATGCAGTCAGACATTGCCGGTGGGGGCTAAATAATGAAGAAAAAGCTGGTAAGGGAGAATCAAAAAATCCAGTCTTATTTCATGCTGTTTTTTGTTATTTTTGCTTCCGTCCTTTTGATGGCTGTCTTTTGCAACTATTCATTCACAGCCAGCTGTGAAACCCTTCAATCGATGACCACCCAAATTACCGGTTTTATTCAACAAATTTCCTGTAAGTTCCAAGTCACTTCGATAAATTTTGAATCCATTCATTCTTCTTTAACCCCCATGGTCCAAAGTATGATTCAATCCCATCCAAAGCAGTTTTTCGCCGGTTTTTATGTGTTGGAAATGAACCGGATTGTGGCCATGGCCGGCAATGCCAAACATGAGAATGAATTGTTCACCGATGAATCGAGGCGGTATGCATGGAAGATAGGAAAATCCTTATTTTCCTTGTATTATTCCAGACCGCAACGATGTTTGATATTAAAATGTGAACAACCGGTACGTTATGACAATGTTGTCATTGGATACAGTTTTGCCGGTTTATGCACGGCTTGTTTAATAAAGAAAAATATAAAGTTTGCTCTAACTGTCCTTGGAATACTCAGTCTGTTATGTTTCATTTTTTACCTGTCCGGCCGAAAAATGAATCGCAAGATATCCAAGTGTAACGAAAACAACTCTGATTCCTCAAAAAGAACCGAAAGATATTTACAAGAAATCTTTCGGAGTATCAGTGTCATCTTGGATAATATTTATGATGGTTTCATGATTTTGGACAAGGACGGACACATTATTTATATCAATCAGAAAGCGGTCCATTTATTGTCTTTAGGTGAAGAAGTACACCATAAGAAAATTTGGGATATCTTCCAGGAATTGAAAGGGACGATAATATATGAGCAATATCTAAAAACGTTGTCGGAACAAGTTTCGGTCATTTTTGAAAGTCAATGGAGGAGTAACGGACGATGGTATGAACATCGGGTCTATCCCTCGCATGAAGGGATTATCGTCTTTATTTCCGATATTACCGAGCGTAAAGAGGCTGAATTGATGGTTACGGCGGAGCGGGAATTGCTTGCTACGGTTTTGGCGTCCGTTGAAGAGGGTGTGATTGCCACCGATCTCCACGGTAAAGTGTTGATGATTAGCCATCGTGCCGAGAAATTAACGGGGTGGACCGCCGAAGAGGTCGAAAAGAAGGATTTGTCTCAATGGTTCTATGTGATGGACGACCAATCCAGCGAGTCCTATGATGATTTGATCAATAACAGTTTGTCCACCCGGCAACCGATAATTATTGATAATGCAGTGCTGGTTACCAAAAACTTAAATGAAGTCCAGATTCGGTTATATTGTGCCCCATTGATCAATCCCATGGATCAACAAGTGATCGGGACGGTCTTCGTTTTCGAAGATGTTACACAAAAGAAATTATTGCAGGAGACCTTACAAAAGACTGAAAAATATGAATCATTGGCCGTTTTGGCCGGAGGTATCGCTCATGATTTCAATAATTATTTGACTGCGATTTTATCCAATATCCAATTGACAAAATTGTTGCTGGCCAAGGGTAAGCGAGTGGACCGCCATCTGGACCAGGTGATCGATGTTTCTTTAAAAGCCAGTGAATTGACTCGCCAGTTACTGACATTTTCCAAGGGAGGCGCACCGGTTAAACGTTTGGGTTCCATTGCCCAATTGATTGAAGATATTGTTAATTTCAATCTTAGGGGTTCCAAAGTCAAATGTATTTTTAACATTGAAGAAAATCTTTGGAATGCCGAATTTGATCCCGGTCAGATTTCCCAGGTCATTACCAATTTAACCCTTAATGCCAAGCAAGCCATGGCGGATGGCGGAATTCTCAGAGTGAGTGCAAAAAATGTCGTTATTACCGATAAATTGCTATATAAACCCGGGAATTATCTGAAGCTTGTTTTTAAGGATCAAGGGCCCGGTATACCACCGGATATCGTGGATAAAGTGTTTGATCCGTTTTTTACGACCAAACCGGACGGCAGCGGCTTGGGCTTGGCGCTGTCCTATTCGATTATTCGCAAACATGACGGTTATATCGAAGTGGACTCCGTTCCGGGAGAAGGCTGTGAATTTACGATTTATCTTCCGGCTTCCCAAAATCAGCTTGAGCGGGAACATGGCAACGCCGAGACCTATCAGGAACCCATTATTCAGGGGCATATTTTATTAATGGATGACGAAGAGATGATTCGAAATGTAATGGCGGAAAGTTTAAGATATATGGGATACAGTGTGACGACGACTAAAGACGGCATGGAGACCGTAGAACGCTATCGTCAGGCCATGGAAGAAAACCGGCCTTTTGACATCGTTATCCTGGATCTTACTATACCGGGCGGAATGGGCGGCCTGGAAACCATCGAACAGCTTCTCAAGGTCGATCCACACGTCAAAGCGGTTATTTCCAGCGGATATGCCACGGATCCCGTGATTTCCGGTTTTCGTGAATTCGGATTTGCTGGCTATGTGAGCAAACCTTATCGATTGGACGAACTTTCGGATGTCTTGCAAAGACTGTTGAGAAATGCGTCATCTAACAGCGAAGTCTCTTAAAAATAAAAAGCCGGCTGAAGCCGGCCGTCTGAGTTATTTTCGCAATAATTCCACTTGGCTTGGTTCACCGGGTTTGCCGATATGAATGTGGATATAACCGTCCCGTTGGAGGTTGTTTAAGGAATGCGAAAGTTCAAAAATATTGGTATCCATCATGGATTCCAGAGATTTCACATCAAAAGGAGTGGGCCGCATATAAACATTTTTACAGATGTTTTTTAAAGCATCAAGCAATTGTTGATCCCGTTCTTTGCTCATGGGTAACAACCTCCTTCATCTTTGGCATCGACTGCTTCTATTATAATTGTCGGATTTCTAGCAGGGATCATTTAGTTACAAATGAAATTTTTCCATCCAGCGGCATAGAATTAAAGGTATCGGAAGTCGGTTTCCCAGAGAACCAACCAATACTCGTAATATGTGACATCGACGCCGGTGATTTTTAAACTCCAGTAACTGGTTTCGCCGGGGCGGATGTTCACATTCAAATCGTAAAAGACCGCTTCTGCCTGTAGCCACCATTCATGTTTTCGCGTTCTGAAAAATACCTGCACTTTATGGTTGTTAATCCATTGGACGGTTCGACTGCCATTGTTGTAAAAGAAACCTTCGATAATTAAGTCTCCGGCGTCGTCATAATAGACGTTTTCAGTACGCCATTGAATACTGGGTACGGCATGTACTGCGGTTGCAACTCCAATCATCAACACGCCAAAGATTAGTCCGATCAGGAGTATGCGCACTGTTTTTCCCAATATGCTCACCTTCGTTTCTTAAATTATGGTTCATCATATTAATACTTTTGTCCGGAGGTGAGAAATTCGAGAAGGTTGCGGATGCTTTCTCTCAATTCCCATCAGTAAATGGGGGGATGAATGGTGGGTTTTAAAATTACCGTAGGTATTTTAGGTCATTTAAAGCGAAGCAGTGATGAGGAGCGGTTTCAATGTTTTTCCGATATTTTTTGTAGACTCAACCAAGTTTTAATGGACGAAGGGCTCCCGACCTACTGCGAACCGTCTAACCCCAATGAAGTTTCCTGGACCATAGGCATGGAGTATATGGGCCTACATTATTTAAAAAGAATGGCGGCTCACATTGCCCTCCATGGGAAACTCCCGAAACCCGTTTATGGTGGACCTTTAGATGATGACAGTTATCATGCTTATATCGAAACACTGGGATTGTCAGCGGAAAACTATCATTTCGACCATTTAATATTCCACAGCGATTGCCTGGGTTTCTATCTCCCTGTTGATTTTGAAACGGTCATTTTCCCGGATGTCGAATGGCAGATTCCCGGGGATATGATTGGGTCGTCTTACCGTCTCCGGGACGAATGCCGGATCATTGCCAAGTATCTGGAGTTGGAAGGAAAATTTCATTTTAAACCCGATGAATTTTTAAAAGCATGCGAACACCCGGAGGGAGGAGCGCTTTGGCAGCAATATCCCGTAGAGTCTTTTGTATGTATCGTGCTGTATCAAGCCAGTACTAAGTCCATCCAATCCGGAGCAGCCATTGTCTTCCATTCCTGATGTGAAGCGGAATATAATTCTCCGGGCATGGAAATACTGAGGGAAACTTCACCAAAAGGAGGTTCGTCGGGATGCGCAAACGGAGTATGGCAGCGTTATTGGCCGTTTTGCTTTTTATGACGCTTGGCTGCAGACGTTCGTCCCCGTCCGCACCTTCGGAAAAAAGCAGCATGGATAGGCCCTCAGAGCAATTGCTCTCCTTTTTTCCAAAAATCACCGGCACTGTCTGGGAATATGACGGTATGGCCGAGTATGGGAGCCGGATGACTTTGATCTCCCAACGGAATCAGGCTGAACCTCCGCGGACCATTTATCGTCTGGAGAGCGACGTAGCCGATATGTCAGACGGTGAATCGACGGCCAATTTTCATTATGAATTGAAATACCATTTCACGTCTGACAGCGTTTATGAAGAAATTTTAGAGTCCGGTTTACCATTTCCGCACTGTATTCCATATTTACGGATGTTGGCATTACCTTTGGAAAAAGGGAATCGTTGGGAACAGGAGGTTACTGTCGACAATCAAAGCCGGAAATTAACTGCTGAAATTATTGAGGTTGGATCGGAACACGTCTTTGGGCAAGATACCCAAACTGTCACCGTCCGTTATCGGGTACCCATGGCCAACATGCCCGACGGCATTTACGAAGAGATAAGAGTTTTCGCCAAAGGGTACGGCGTATTACGATTTGAGAAAACTTTCGGACCCAACGAAACGGACCGATTTAACTATTTTTTGCGAGCGATAAATCCTTCTCCGGAATGAAAAACGTTCACCCCAGGGCGATGCACTGGGGTTTTTTCATAACTATTATGCCCATTTTGTTCTTGTGAAGACAATCACGAGCTTGTTAGGAAAATGAAACTTTACTTTAGCTTTATGTCTGTGATACATTGCTTTTAAATAATACGATAAAGGAGAAACCATTGAGTAAGCATATTATCGAAGAAGCCAATCGTTGTCTGTTATGCAAAGTTCCTCAATGCAAACGAGGATGCCCGGTGGGGACGCCGGTGAATGAAGTCATTCAACTTCTCATCCAAGGGGATATTGAAAAAGCCGGTGAAAAATTGTTTCTCAACAATCCCCTGTCGGTTGTCTGTTCGTTAATCTGCCCTCATGAACGGTTTTGCGAAGGGCATTGTGTGTTGCAAAAGAAGGGCAGTCCCATCCATTTCAGTTCCATTGAAAATTACATATCCGAGTATTATTTGGACAAATTCTCACTGAAGCCTATTGTGAAAAACGGTTACAGAATCGGTATTATCGGCTCTGGGCCGGCTGGCATCACCGTAGCTATTGTTCTTGCGCTTAAAGGATATGATATTACCATCTTCGAGTCCGAAGAGAAGATCGGCGGCGTTATGCAGTATGGAATTCCTGATTTTCGATTGCCCAAAGTGATTTTGGAAAAGATTAAAAAGATATTGATGCAGATGGATATTAAGATCCGCCCCAACACCCTTATTGGTCAGGCTCTCAGCATTGATGATTTATTTCGCGACGGGTATCAGGCCATTTTCATCGGGACCGGTGTGTGGCGGCCGAATATCTTAAAAATTAAAGGGGAAAGCCTTGGACATGTTCATTATGCCATTAATTATTTGAAAAATCCGGATGTTTACGATTTAGGCCGTTCCGTCGCCATCATCGGAGCAGGCAATGTGGCGATGGATGTGGCTCGGACCGCTATCCGCAAAGGTAGCCGTGACGTTACGGTTTTGTTTTTCCGGGGAGAAAACGATATTACCGCCAACCGGTTTGATTATGAATATGCCAAAATGGACGGAGTCAAATTTCAATTTTATGCCGTTCCGGTGGAGATCGTTGACGAAGGTGTAATATATGCCACAGTTCATGAGACTGTCAATTCGGCCGGCCAAAAAAATTATGTAAACGGTGATGACAGAAATCTGTTTAAGGCCGATTCAGTTATCATTGCCATCAGCCAAAGCCCTCGGAATAACATTGTCAGCACGACGGAAGGCATACAAACCAATGAACACGGCCTGGTTGTCACCGATGCCATCGGTCGTACCACTCGACCGGGAGTATTTGCGTCAGGAGACGTGGTGACCGGAGCAAAAACTGTGGTTGAAGCCGTGAATCTTTCCAAAAAGACTGCGGCAGCCATCGATGCCTATGTGCGTTTCGTCAACGGACTTCCTATCGAAGAAGTTGTCTGAGGAAATTATTCATAATGAAGAGGTACCACTTTCAGATAAAATGATAAAATGCTATAGAAGCAATCTGAAACGGAGGTATTAAAATGAGTATAATATATTCACCGGTACAATCCTCCAAACACCTCCATGTAGAAACTGAAACCGTCAAAAGTTTGAAAGTGGTTGGGGACGCTGTTGGCCAATTGGTTTTAAAAAATGACACGTGTATCAATGCTATTAAAATTGATCGGATACGCGCCCATATTCTGAAATCGACGGACCGTTTGTTCAAAAATAAGATTGTCAACGAAGGAATCATTCGAAAAGAGATTTTCTATGTCAATCCCGATAACGTTTTGCGCTTCTTATCGGAGGACGTTCCGTTTACTTTGACCGTGGATATTCCGGGATTGTCTCCCGGACCTTTAACCCATGTTCAAAATCATCTTTTAGATATTCATGTCGATTATCATTTGAAGCCCGCATTTTCCTGTTTTCCTGGATGTTTAAAGCAAATCATCGTAGCCCATATTCACTTTATTGCTGCGGAATGGCGACAATTGGAATTGGTAACATCAATGTATTAATTTCTCTTTCTTAAGGTTTTGGCGGATTTTGTTTTTCAAGCCACAGATTTTTCTGTGGCTTTTTTTATTCTGATGGCAGTTTATCCGGAAGTGTCTTATGCAATATCTCAAATTTGAAACGTTCAGCGTATGATGGGAATATCACAGGAGGTGATTCAATGAAAAAAAACACTTCCAAAACTCCTGATTTAGAAGCATTACTGCTTAAAATCCGTGATGGAATCTTGGAATTGAAAGTTTCTGGTGATTTTCGGGAAACTTTGTTGAAAGATATTAATTTAGCTCTTGAGTGTTTAGCGGAGGATAATATTCTGTGTGTCCTTAATGCGCTTGGCGTAATTGTTGATAAATTATTAACGGAATTATTGTCATGCCCGGATTTGTGTCATCAGATTATTCCTTTGTTGACGCTAATCAATCAAGTACAACAAATTCTCATTCGTATACCGATTGACGTCGTTGGACCTACCGGACCGACTGGACCTACCGGACCTACCGGACCTGCCGGACCGACCGGGCCTACCGGAGCGACTGGGCCTGCTGGACCTGCTGGACCTACCGGAGCGACTGGGCCTGCCGGACCTAGCGGACCTACCGGGCCGACTGGGGCAACTGGGCCTGCCGGACCTACCGGACCTACCGGAGCGACTGGACCTGCCGGACCTAGCGGACCTACCGGGCCGACTGGGGCAACTGGGCCTGCTGGGCCTACCGGAGCAACTGGGCCTGCCGGAGCAGGATTCCCGGCGACTTATGCTTACATTTATAACGCTGTTGAAGTCCTGAATTTGGCTCCGGAAGAAAATGTACCGTTCAGCAATAATGGATTGATTATCGGTAATATCGAGCATGCTCCGGGAAATACCGATATCCTCATCAACGAAAGCGGAGACTATGAGATCACCTTTATGGTAATGGCTAACCGAGTCAATCAATTTGCTTTATTCCTCAATAATGAATTAGTTCCTGGATCCGTCTATGGCGTTGGAGGAGCTAATATTCAAAATACCGGACGGGTGATCGTCTCTATAGCTGCTCCTGCAGTCTTAAATGTGCGTAACCATTCTTCATTCAATACTGTTGATTTGGAAGAAGAGGTCGGTGGTACGTTGAATCAGGTCAATGCCTCGGTTCGGATTATCCGCTTGAGATAACAAAAGAAAAGCCCCATCAGGGGCTTTTCTTTTAAAATTATGCAGTAAAGAGGAGAGACCGATGGTTACCATCAGTTTATGTATGATTGTTAAAAACGAAGCATTAACTCTTGCAGAATGCTTGGAGTCGGTTAAAGGAATCGCGGATGAAATCATCATCGTGGATACCGGTTCAACCGATAAAACAAAAGAGATTGCCCAACGATACACGGATAAAATCTATGATTTTGAATGGATTGATGATTTTGCGGCAGCACGCAATTTTTCATTCAGCAAAGCGACAAAAGAATATATTTTATGGCTGGATGCTGACGACCGGATCCATGATAAAGATCGAACGGCGTTTCTCCAACTAAAACAGACCCTTGCACCGGATGTGGACGTAGTGATGATGCCTTATCAGACTGGGCTGGACGCTTCAGGCCGTCCTGCTCTTACGTATTACCGGGAACGATTATTGCGACGCGAAGCGGGTTTTTTATGGCAGGAACCCGTCCATGAATATATCCAGCCTTCCGGCAAGATCATTCATGCTCCGATCAATGTCACTCATTGTAAAATAAATCATGGGTTAAGTCGACGCAATCTGGAAATCTATCAAAAACAATTGAATGACGGTAAAAAGCTTTCACCGCGATCGGTGTTATATTTTGGCATGGAGCTCTATTATCATCGGGAATATGCGGAAGCTGCTGCCCGATTGCAGCAGTTTCTCGATGAAGGGCAGGGATGGGTGGAAGATAATATTAAAGCCTGTTTTTATTTGGGGAAAATATATGGCTTGTTGGGCGATTTTGAAAAGTCGATTCAGAGTTTTATTACCGCTTTTCGTTATGATTTACCCCGGGCCGAACATTGCTGCGAAATCGGATACCTTTATAAAACACGTCGAGATTATCACCGAGCTCTTTTCTGGTTTGATATGGCAGCACGTTTAAAACGGCCGGAAAACAATTGGGGGTTTTATTTCAATGATTATTGGGGATATATCCCGTATATCGAGCTTTCTGTCATCCATTATTGGTTAGGGAACCTGGATGTTGCCATCGAATATAATGAACGGGCTGCCGCCATCAAGCCGGCTGATAAAGCGGTCTTGTATAACCGCAAATTTTATGAAGACGAAAAAATACGCAGGTTAACCGTAAAAGGTCTTGACGTAGCCGATGAAATGGATATAATAAAATAAGTTTATTTTTGATATTATTGTTAAAAAAAGGAGCAGATGGATGAATCATATTATTTTAGACGCATTTCATGGCTATCGGTCGCGGTTGGATGATATTATGCTGGTCTACGAAGCCCTGGAGGAAATTCCGCAAAAGTTGGGATTGAAAACCGTGATGCCGCCATTCATCTTGCCCTATTATAATGGCGTCGTTCCGGAAGATTGCGGTATCAGTGCTTTTGTCTTTTTGGCCGGCGGTCATTTTACGATTCACACATTTTCGTTCCGGGAGACTTATTTTGTGGATGTCTTGTCTCCGCAACCCATTGATGAAGAAAAACTTAATCATTTATTGAAAGAAGCTTTTCCTGCTGAAATTGTGACTTCTTATTGCCTTAAACGCGATCGGGGAACATGTTATCCGCCGAAAATTGAGATTAACCGTGATTTGGATTTTGGACCCCACTTGTTTATGGATATCAAAAACTACCATGGTCCCAAATCGATGGACGATTTATTCGTTATTTTTGACACTATGCCTTTTGAAATCGGAATGACTCCGATTATCCGGCCCATCGTCGTCAAAAATACGGTCGATGATGAACCGGTAACGTCTATTTTAACCATGATCGCTGAAAGCCACATCAGCTTGCATTATTTTGAAAAATCCAACCAGGCCTATTTCGATCTTTTCTCTTGTCGTTTTTTTGATACGGATACGGTCGTCGGCAAATTGAAGACGATTTTAAAAGGTGAGACTCTCAACGAGACTTTGATTTCCAGAGGGAGTAAATATGAACACCTCAAGAATAAGCTGGTGGCTCCGGCCGTAGATACCCGGGCTTGGCTGAAAAACGTTTACCGCCGTTAAGTTACATGCGAATGTTTTGAAAACAATGGTATACTAAAGATACCATTGTTTTTTTATTACTTTGAAGGAGAGTATGAGATTGGAAGCAGGGCTTCATTTCCGTAATGTCTCCAAACGGATCCGTTCGAAACCTCTGGTGGAGAATGTCAGTTTCAGCGTTTATCCCGGAGAAGTCTTTGGATTATTGGGGCCGAACGGCGCCGGAAAAACTACTCTCATTCGGCTGGCGGTTGGTCTGATCACCATGTCCCAAGGGGAAATCATCATCGATGGCCATTCTTTACGCGAGTCTTTCAGCCAAGCCATCCAACGGGTGGGAGCAATCGTCGAAACTCCCGCATTTTATGATTTTTTAACCGGTTATCAGAACTTAGTCCATTATGCCAATCTGTCGGACCGGGTGGAGAGGGAGCGGATAGACGAACTCGTCGAGCGTTTGAATATGGGAAATTATATCTATTCCAAAGTGGGTACGTATTCGTTGGGAATGAAACAACGGTTGGGAATAGCTCAAGCCATGTTACACCGTCCGTCCGTTTTAATCCTTGATGAACCCACCAATGGCCTGGATCCTTTGGGAATCAAAGAATTAAGAGAAACTATACGACAATTGGCGGAACGTGAAAACGTTGCGGTCTTAGTCTCCAGCCATTTGTTGGCCGAGATGGAGATGATGTGTGATCGGGTGGGCATCATCAACAAGGGAAGGATGGTCAGCATCCGCAAACTTGCAGACGGTGACGTTCAAAACCGATGGTTTGAAGTGGATAAAGCCGATCAGGCTTATACCGTCATCCGTACGAAATATCCTCATGCCGTTTTAGCGGTGACGGAAAAGACCCTCAAAGTCCAAGCGGATCCTCAAATGACAGCCTTGATCAATGAGGCACTGGTCCAAGCGGGGATTGCAGTATATGGTATAACGGCCGAAAGCCGAAGTCTGGAAGATTTATTTATGGAGGATACGGAGAATGAGATCTCTGGCCAGATTAATCTGGAATGAATATCTGAAAATGATCTATCGCACCAGTACCTTGGTGATGTGCGGGGGATTGATGGCGCTCATCCTGTTTTCATTTGCGTTGGACCGCTGGTATAATCCGTTTTATACCGGATATTGGCAAGCTGTTGCCAGTCAATCTTGGCTAAGTTTTTTTATTATGGTGATGGCCGTGATTTTGGCAGGACGGATCATTGCCGATGAATTTCAATGGGGGACGATCAAATTTTTGCTTATTCGCCCGGCAGGCAGGTCCAGAATCCTTTTTGTCAAATATGGTGCGGTACTTTGTTTCTGCTTTTTCCTGTTAATGGTGTTATTCCTATGTTCAATGATTTTAAACTGGATCTTCCAACCGCAGGGGGTGGCCGATCCATCCCTACCGTCGAAAGAAGAAAACGGAAACGGAAGCGCTGTGGGGATGGTTTTAAAACTTTACGCTTTACGGATGGTAGAGATTGCCGTCTATGCCGGAATATCCTTTATGATTTCCGCATTGTTCAAAAGCGTGGCGTTGGCCACCGGTTTGACTTTCTTTTTCATGTTATTTGGGCCGGAAACTGCCAATCAACTGGGAACTTCCGGATTTGGCAGTTATTTTCTTTTTCACCATACCGGATTATCACAATACGCCCAATGGAATGTGACGGAATCCGTATTTTCTCTCGCAGAATCGTTAGGGGTCGTCCTTATCCATTTAGCGATCTTTTATGGCATCGCTTGGATTCGTTTTACAAAACAGGATGTATTTTAAGCTGACCGACGATTGCCTCGAACATCTGTTCGTGATATAATAATCACAGAACATATGTTTGTAAAGGAAAAAGGCTCATGGACGTTTTGGACAAGCTTTCGTTTTTAGCGGCAGCAGCCAAATACGATGCTTCCTGCGCCTCCAGCGGGAGCAAACGTCAGAATACGACCAAAGGGTTGGGAAATGCATCCGATTCGCCGTTGGGGATCTGCCACAGCTGGTCGGCTGACGGGCGCTGCATTTCATTGCTGAAAGTGCTCTTTACCAATTATTGCATTCATGATTGCGTTTACTGCATCAACCGACGGAGCAACGATATCCCGCGGGCGACATTTACAGTCAATGAGCTGGTCGATCTTACCGTCAATTTTTACAGGCGCAATTATATCGAAGGCCTCTTTTTAAGCTCCGGAGTAGTCAAAAGCCCGGATTATACCATGGAATTGTTGATTCAAGTCATAAGGCGTCTTCGTCAGGCGAATAATTTCAACGGCTACATCCATGTGAAAGTCATTCCTGGAACCAGCCGGGATTTGGTGAAAGAAGCTGGCAATTATGCCGATCGTTTGAGCGTCAATATCGAACTCCCATCGGAACAGGGATTGAAAAAGCTGGCCCCTGACAAAAAGAAAGAAGACATTTTGGTGCCGATGGCCTATATCGGCAATCAAATCCAGGCCATTCAGGATGAACGAAAATATCTTCGTTCAGCACCGCTTTTTGCACCGGCAGGCCAAAGCACTCAATTGATCGTCGGGGCTTCGCCCGAATCCGACTTTCAAATTTTAAACATGGTGGAAAAGTTATACCAAAAAGTACGATTACGGCGAGTATATTATTCCGCCTATATTCCGGTCAATCAAAAGCATCCCTTGCTGCCGAAGGGAATAACGCCGCCCCTCAAACGGGAAAACCGATTATATCAGGCCGATTGGCTTCTTCGGTTCTACAAGTTCAAGGCCAATGAAATCGTCAGTCCCGACCATCCCTTTCTAGATACGGAGCTGGACCCGAAAACCGCATGGGCATTGCGGAATTTTCACCATTTCCCTATGGAGATTAACCGGGTTGATTATGAATATTTGTTGCGGATCCCCGGTGTCGGTGTTCAGTCTGCTCAACGTATCGTCGCTGCACGCCGTTTCGGCCCATTAAAAATGACGGATCTTCCGAAATTGGGTGTGGTATTGAAAAGGGCTAGGTATTTTATGACGTGTAACGGTCAATATCTCGAAAAAACCGACAATGCGACGTTGATCCGCCGGAAGCTCCTGACTGATGCCCCGGGATACCGCGAGGTTACGGAACCGCAACAGTTAACCTTGTTTTGAGCGAATTCATGACGGATAAGAGATTATCATGATGATCTATATTTATGACGGAACTTTTGAAGGGCTGTTAACAGCCATCTGCCATGGTTTAAGGCACAACCATGCCATTTCGGATATTACGACCTTCCAGCGTTATCAGCCCGATCTTTTCAGCAAAGTGGTGGAAATAGAGACGGTTTCCGATAAAGCAAGGGATTTTTACCGGAAATTGGAATCTCTTTCCAAAGAGATGACCGCCACAGTCAGTTATGCTTTTCTCTCGGAACAACCCGGCATGGAGATGCTTATCTTTGATTATCTTAAAACCATATTCCTTCATGGGACGGAGATGATCACCAATATGAATCATCCGGCCATCTTCCGTCTCTACCATCTCCGGAGGAAAGTACGGCATGAAATCGACCGTTATCATGGATTTGTCCGTTTTCGCCAATTGTCAAACGGTATTTTTTACAGTCCCATCGAGCCGGACTATAATATTGTCCAATTTTTAGCCCCTCATTTTACGGCCCGTTTTGCCGACCAATGCTGGATGATTCATGATATTCTGCGAGAGACTGGCATTTTTTACAATTTGAAACAATGCGTCTATTTGCCCCGGGTTCCCCGTGACCATCCTTTGGTCCGTCCGGTATTGGACCCTTCGAAAGAAAATGCTTTAGCCGCTGATGTGACGGAATTGAAATATCAGCATTTATGGATGAGGTATTTTAAAGAGATCGCCATTATGGAACGGCACAATCCCAAAGTCCAACGACAGCAAATGCCCAGACGGTATTGGAAACATCTCATCGAAGAGGTAGACTCTTCAATACGGCCGTAAGATGAAGCCATTTTAGACCTATCGTTACAGCACATCAGAAACCCGGCGATATTCAGCCGGGTTTCCGTATGGATTATTATAATAAAAATATAGAAACGTTTATGAACGGGACGGGATTTCCTTGAACGGGCCGTTTTGGGCAAAATCAATGGCAGCGCCGGCTGCTGTAGCATATTCGGCATTCGGTGGAAAGATGAAATTAACTTTAAACAGTTCTCCCAATTGTTTGAAAATATCCCGTGACTGAGGAACATTGGTCAAATTTCCGGTCAAAACCACATCTGTGGTATGATCGATTCGGGTGGCAAAGACCGCTATCATGCCGATGGTTTGGAAGACGAGATTGATAATTCCCAAAGCGATATCGGCACGGGTTGCCAAGTCGCTGAGTTTTCCGAAATTCGAAGCCGTGGTTTCCGGCGTTAGTCCTTCTACAATGTCATGACTGATATCACTGATGTTCAGGTCGATATGAGACAAATCTCCGCCGACGGCCGTTTCGATCAAATCGTCGAAATGGCGGACATTGAGCATACGATTGGACAAACCCAATAATGTTCCGCCTCCGACGCCGGTCCCGCCGATATGCCGCACACCGGATGGGTCTGCTTTGACAAATGCGGTCCCAGTCCCCATACTGACGATAATGGCGTTGGTCAATTGGCTCAAATAGAGACCACCGGCGCCGATGGCCCGAAATTCGTCCACTTTTCCAGTGGGAATGCCGTATAGCGGCTCAGTAATGTAAGAGGAACCGACACCGGTGATCATAATCCGTTCGATATCGCTGATATTCAAGTGGTTGGCACTGATAAATTTGCCGAAAGCGCCGTAAACCGAAGCGATGGGATCCGTCGCTTTCACCAACATGGGGCTGAATATTTTGCCTCGGTCCAAACCCACAATTTTGGTGGTACTACCGCCAATATCGATTCCGATGATCTTTTTCAATGTTATTTCCTCCTTTGGCCATCATGTCAATGCTTTGAATATGGCCAGAACCACTCCGGTCAATCCTTCTCCGCCCAGGAAACCGGAGGCGGTGACGGTTCCGGTTTCATCAAATTTGGGATTTATCCGATGGATGATAAACCGGATCAACCCTCCGAGAAAAACGGCGATGCTGAATTCAAAAGGAAGCAGCATCCCGATGCCCAATGTCATCACGGGGACTTTTAAAAGATAGAGGGAAGCCCCGATAAGTAAGGCCGCACCAAAAACCACCGGATCCCCAATACCGTTAACCATATGGCTCACCGCAAAGGCTTGGGCGGCCGGCAGTCCGTATTCAGCACCGACGCCGCCAAATTGGCGGATCACTGCAAACAAAGAGACGGTGGCCATGGCCGTACCGACAATGCCGCCTACGATTTGGGAAATAAGCTGAGCTTTAGGATTGGTCCCCAATATTTCCCCGGTTTTGTAGTCATTCATTAAATCCCCAGTATAACCGCATGCAATAGCCACTCCGGCAGCAATGAAAAACGCTTGAAGGTCATCGGTTTTTACCGCCAGACGGATAGCTAATAAAATGATGATGCCGAAAATCTCCATTGGGTTGATACCGGTTTCCCCGGTGATGGTGGATGCCATCGCGGAGGCGATAAAGATGCCCAAAATCAGCAGGCAGGAGGGGAATGGACCCAATCCGGCCAGCATGGTAAAGCCAAAGGCTATCAATAAGGCGATCCATGTGAGTATTTTGGCCATCCGTGAATGGACCGGCCTGTTTTCATCGGATGATTCTCCGTTTGATGCGGAACTCTTTTTTAATGAAGAAAGGATATAGGATAGCAAATTACCCACACCGGTGCCAATCATCAAACCGATGGCAGCGGTTGTTTTAAAACCGGCAGCGGCTTCAGGCGAGGGGAATAACCTAAAAGCCGGCCCCAGCGGAATAATGATCCAATAGGATAACACTCCGCCCAGAAACCACACGCCAGTATATAACAGGCCGATAATATACCCGGTACTAATCGCCAACGGAGAGAGAACCGTTCCGAAGGCTGCCGGAATCCATCCCATACCGTCTCTAAGGAATGTAAAAATACTGGCGAATAACATGCTCCCAAAGAGATTGGCCGATTTTTTCCCGCCGGCGTCTCCGACGATGATAGCTTCGGCCGCGGCCTGGCCAATGGGATACGGGAGTTTCTCTTGAATGACAAACCGGTATCGGACATACCATGTTAAGATAGAGCCTAAAATCATGCCGGCCAAGGCAATGGCGAAAACTTCCCAAAAATGTTCGGAAAAAGCGTCGCCGTGCCAGATCCCGGTGATCCACAGTCCTGGGATGGTAAATGCTATTCCTCCGGCCACCATGGCTCCTGCGGACATGGCCGTTTGAGTCACATTGATCTCGTTTAACGTAGTATTGCCCAATCCTTTTAAAATGGACATGGACAAAATGGCTACGAAAATGGTGGGCCAGGGTAATGCGCTCATACGCAAAGCCACATAAATAGAACTGGCCGTGATGATGGCAGAACCGATGGCTCCAAAGATCAAACTACGCAATGATAACTGGGATACACCTGCGAAACATGGTTCTTTCGACATGTTTCAAACCTCCTTAAGATACAGTGCAGTTCCTTTTATCCGTAAACCGCAACCGGTTTTTTGGTATAAAAAAAACTTCCCGGCGAAAGGAAGTCTTTCGTGATCTTCAGCTTCCGTCTCAGTCAAACCATGATCCAAGCGGACGTCATTATTAGATTGCCAAATTCCGGTGCAGTTCCCAAGGATACCGCCTTTGTTTACTATATCATTGAAAAAAAACGCGATCAAGTCATATTTATAAAAAACCTCTAAACTTTTCCATGAGAAAGGATTTCTTTTCGCACATTTTATCTGTAACAACCATAAGCTGGTATAGGCAAGATGCATATTAAAGGAGGTGCGAAGAAGATGGCTGCACATCAACATCGTGATTCCCGTGCGTTTTTAAAACAAGCCAGTACCACATACCCGCGGATTACCAACTTATCCAGCCGGGCCCGGGAGCGGGCTAATACAGCGCTGAAAAGGGCGGCATTTGAAGCGATTCCGGATTATGATCCCGGAACCAGTATTATTCAAGCGACGAATAGTTATACCGTAATGGCGAATCTCAATGACGTTTTGAGCGTAAAGTTTGACAGTTATTATTATCCGGAAATGGCGGCTCACGGCGTAACCGGTATCAATGCGGTAACCATCGACTTACGGACGGGAAACCGTTATCCGTTCGACAGTTTATTCTGCCCGGATTCCAATTATGAAGCGGTTATTAACCGGATCATCGAAGAACAGATTATTACCAACCAAATTCCTATGTTAAAACCTTTTGAAGGAGTCACGGATGACCAATCGTATTATTTGACTCCGGATGCATTGGTCATTTTTTACCCACCTTATGAATATACGCCGGGTTCATACGGTGTCCTTGAATTCAGAATTCCTTTTACGCAAATCATGGAGATCATCGATCCCCAGGGGCCCATCGGACGAATTCTTAATATGTAAAGATAAAAAGAGTATCGTACCAAGCGATACTCTTTTTTATGGCCAGAAACGGAGAAATCCTGATGAATTTCTCCGGAGGACATGATAAGATATAAATACTATCATCATCACTTTACGGAGCAATGCTTTGGCCAAATCATACAAAACACTGTACCGAAAGTTACCAGATGAATTATTCGACATGCTGGCCGAACACTATGAAACGAGCGTGCTGGATAAGATCTACGCCGGATTTATGAGCGAACGGCCGGTGACCTTACGGGTCAATACGTTAAAATACAGCACCAGACAGGTAATGGAAATCTTCCGCAGCGAGAATATTAAATTCGAACGGGTACTGTGGTATGATGACGCATTGATCGTCCGCAATTTGCGGGAAAAAGATCTGGAGAAACATCGGCTTTACCAAGAAGGCGGAATATATCTGCAAAGTTTGTCCAGCATGATTCCTCCGTTGGTTCTTAACCCGCAATCCGGAGCCAACGTCTTGGATTTGACCGCCGCACCCGGCAGTAAATCCACGCAAATGGCTGCCATGATGCAGAACAAAGGGTTTATATTGGCCAATGAGATCAATGAAATCCGGGCCGAACGCCTTCGCTATAATGTTGAACGCCAAGGCACTACCATCATCAAAGTCCGCCGTGGAGACGGCAAACGGTTGGAAGCGGAATGGCAGCAATATTTTGACGCGGTATTATTGGATGCGCCTTGCAGCGGAGTCGGCCTGTTTCAATTGGATGCGCCGCAAACATACCGTGGCTGGTCACCCAAGCAGGTCCGGGAATTGTCCAAAGAACAGAAAAAACTGTTGGAAAGGGCTTTTTGGGCTTTAAAACCCGGTGGAATTTTAGTTTATTCCACCTGTACTTTGTTACGGGAAGAAAACGAAGGGGTCTTGGAATGGTTTCTTAATAAATTTTCCGGAGCCGTCATTTTGGAAAACCTGGGTTTTTCATTAACCGGCGCAGAGCAGGTTCAACGTTTCACCAAACCCGTCGGTCAAAGTACCGCTGTTTTGACGGTTATACCGTCAGCCCTGTATGAAGGTTTTTTCGTCGCTAAAATGCGAAAACTTGTTTAAAATTTTATAACCATCGAAGGAGGATGAACCTATGAAGTTTACTTTTGCCCACAATAACCTGAATGTTCTCGATCTTGACAAGAGCATGGTCTTTTATCGTGAGGCGTTGGGATTGGAGGAGACGCGCCGAATTACGGCGGAAGACGGCAGTTTTATCATTGTATTTTTAGGAGACCAGGTCACGCCCCATCGTTTGGAATTAACTTGGTTGCGAGACCGGAAAGAACCCTATCATTTAGGAGATAACGAATTTCATCTGGCCTTAAGCTGTGATGATTTCGATGCGGCTTATGCCCATCATAAAAAGATGGGATGCATCTGTTATGAGAACCCGAAGATGGGAATATATTTTATCGAAGATCCGGACGGATATTGGATCGAGATCGTGCCCGCCAAATGATGACGAAGGGGAGAAGGTAAAGTGCTGAAAAATCTGGTTCTTAAAAACCGGAGTTACCGGCGTTTCGATGAAACGGTAGTTATCGACCAGACTCATCTTCGCCAGTGGGTTGATTTGGCACGGTTATCGCCTTCCGGAGCCAACCGTCAACCGTTGAAGTACATCCTTTCAACCGATCCCGCAGTTAACCGAAGAATTTTTCCCACGCTCCGTTGGGCGGCATATCTGACGGATTGGCCCGGCCCCCGGGAGGGTGAACGCCCAACGGCGTATATCATCATGTTGGGGGATAAAACCATCAGCCAATCTTTCGGCTGTGACCACGGTATTGCGGCCCAAAGCATTTTGTTGGGGGCGACGGAGGCGGGTTTCGGAGGATGTATCATTGCGACCATCGACCGTCCCGCATTGAGCCATGCCCTTGAAATACCGGAAAACTATGAGATTTTACTGGTGATTGCTCTGGGAAAACCCATAGAGACAGTGGTTATTGAGCCGACGGGGGAAGACATACGGTATTGGCGGAGTGAAGACGGCGTCCATCATGTGCCTAAACGTTCCCTGGATGAGATCGTGCTGAAAACTTTCTAAATCATTGCCATTGTTTCCATACCTCCGGTTGATAACCGACCGTAGCCTGGCGGCCGTTACGGACAATGGGTGTTTTGAGCAACAGCGGGTGTTCGAGGATTTCGGTTTCGATATCATGGACCATATATTTTAAATTAAGGCGTTGATATTCTTTCCCGTCATAATCCACGAGATTCTGAATTCCGCCGACCGCTGCGGCAATGTTGGCCAATTCGCCTTTGCTGATGCCTTTTTCGGCCAAATTTACCATTTGAAAGGGAATCCGCCGTTCTTTGAAATAACGTTCCGCTTTACGGGTTTCAGCACATTTTTTGGTTCCGAAGATCTGAATATTCATGATTCCTCCTTGAAAAAAGGGTTGTCCCATCACGGGACAGCCCTTTTTTCTGCAACAGATGTTTTGAATTTATAGAAAATGCGTTTTTAAGAACTCCAGATCCAATTGGGGGTATACCGGGAAGCGGTCTAGAAGAGCAGAGACCCGTTGTTTTGCTTGATTCTTGGCGCTTTCCGCAATAACGTATTTGGCTTTGCTCAAGCTGCCGGCGTTGGTCCCGCTTTCGATGACTGCCGGTTTGGTATTGGATAATACCCATTTGATAATGGAAGCGATTTCTTTCATCTCTTCCGTGCCCATTCCCAGGGTGGTCACGGCCGGTGTACCAATGCGCAAGCCACTGGTATACCAAGGCCCGTTTACGTCAAAGGGCAGTGAGTTACGGTTCAAGGTAATGCCGCATTCCCGCAGGACGCTTTCGGCCTGGCGCCCGGTTAAACCAAAAGAGGTGACGTCGATCAGTAGTAGGTGATTGTCCGTTCCACCGGTGGCAATCTTCATGCCTTCGGCAATACAGGCTTCCGCCAATGACTTGGCATTCTCTACGATTTTCCTGCCATACGCCTTGAATTCAGGTTGGTTGGCTTCTGTCAAGGCAATGGCTTTTGCGGCGATCATGTGAGGCAACGGACCTCCAATGACTAACGGACAGCCCTTGTCCACGTATTCGGCAAATTCTTTTTTGCAGAGCACCATACCGCCCCGGGGCCCGCGAAGGGTTTTATGGGTGGTGGTGGTCACAACATGGGCATGGGGAATGGGATTGTAGTCGCCTTCGAATACTCCGGCAGCCACCAGTCCGGCAAAATGGGCCATATCCACCATTAATACGGCGCCGACTTCATCGGCAATTTCCCGCATTTTACGGAAATTCACCTTCCGCGGATAGGCACTGAAACCGGCCAGTAAGATGAGGGGTTTGACTTCCCGCGCCTGGGCCAATAAGGCGTCATAATCTAATAATCCTGTTTCTTTGCTGACACTGTAGCTGTAAGCTTCGAACATTTGGGCAGAAACGTTATGCCGATATCCGTGGGTCAGATGGCCTCCCGAATAATAATCCATCCCCAGTAAACGCTGGTTACCCAATTGGTGGCGGAGTTTATTCCAATCTTCCACGGAAAGTTTGTTGGGGTCGGTTACGCCCAATTGTTCCATGGCCGGGACTTGAACTTTGGCATTGAGGATGGCCCAATAAGCAATGAGATTGGCATCGGCGCCGCTGTGAGGTTGGACATAAGCGTGCTCAGCGCCGAAAAGGCGGCATGCCTGTTCACAGGCATAGGCCTCCAGTTCATCCACATTGTCGCATCCGGCATAGAAGCGATGCTGCGGATATCCTTCGGCATATTTATCAGTTAATAAGTTTCCCATCGCCAGCTGGGTTGAAAGGGAAGAATAGTTTTCACTGGCGATCAGTTTAAGGTTGCTGCGTTGATCGTTTAATTCTTTTACGATCAACCGGGCAACGTTTGGGGAAACTTTGGATATTTCCGTGAGATTGGCGATATAGCCCAAAAAACCGGGATCAATCGCTTCGGGCTTGGTCTGACTGAGATAGGCCAAAATAGGGTTTTGGCTCATGGTTGTTCCCTCCAGTAGTGTTAATAATAATAAAATTTCGTCAAAAAAATAATAAATTATTTAACTGGAAGATCATAGCACATTCAGAACAAAAAGTCAAAAGCGGAGAAAGAAAAGGAAGAAATGAAGGGAAAATAGGTAAATTATAGAAAATAATATTATATTTTACATGTTACATGAATTTTTTAAAAGACCGTCAAGGAAAAGGGGATTATATGAATCGGATATCCTGGCGCAGTATGTTCATAGGTTTCATTGTCTTTTCTGGCTTTTCTAAATTAATGTTGGACATCATAGAGTTCCGGGACGGATATTATTATCTTTTTGAAAGCCACAGACTGCATATCATGTGCGAAATATTGATCTACATCGGTTTTATTTATCTGATTATCGCCCGGAAGTCCTTTGCCGAAAAAGCCCTGAAAAATAGCGAAAGGCGTTTTCGGGACTTATTCGAAGCGACAACGGATATCTTTTTCACGTTATCGCCCAAAGGTAATTTCAGAAAGATAAATCATCTTTTCCAATCGGTTACCGGTTTTCCCAGAGAGGCCTGGATCGGCAAATCGTTATTCCCGTTGATTCATCCTTCGTACCAGGAAAAAGTCCGCCATTTATTCGACACCCTCATCGCCAACGGCCATGGAATAACCTTTGAAGTGCCTATTTCCTGCAATTTTAATCAGATCATCATTTGCGAAATAACCCTCACCCCTTACCGGCGCGGCCAACGGTTGAAGCTGGTGTACGGCGCTATGCGGGACATTACCGCCCGGAAAATAACGGAAGAAGCTTTACAGGCTCAAAACGAACGGCTGGCCGTAACCCTTCGCTCCATCGGCGACGGCGTTATCGCCACCGATATCCAAGGCAATGTGGTCCTCATCAATCCTGTGGCTGAACGCTTAACCGGTTGGAACCAGGAAGAAGCCTTGGGCAAACCGCTATCCGATATATTCCATCTCATCAACGACCAAACGCAAGAGCCGTGTGAAAATCCCATCCATAACATTCTAACCAACGGCCAATCGGTGGGACTGCCTAAAAACACGGTACTGGTTTCGCGGAATCAGAAAGATCGTTATTATATATCCAATAATGGCTCTCCCATCCGGGACTCCCATGGAAAGATCATCGGTGCGGTTTTAGTCTTTCGGGATATTTCCGAACGCCGCAGGGCCGAAGAAGAGATGTTAAAAGCCCAAAAGCTGGAATCCATCGGTATTCTGGCCGGCGGAATCGCTCACGATTTTAACAATATCTTGTCGGGAATTTTGGCCAATACCCAGTTGGCCAAAATGATGCTTAAAAAAGGGAAAAATATCGATAAGTATTTGGACAGTATGGAAGAGGCCATCTCCCGGGCGGTGAGCCTGACGAGACAACTGCTCACTTTTTCGAAGGGGGGAGCGCCCGTCAAAAAAGTGGTTTCCATCGGAGAACTGATTAAAACGACGGTGGAGTTTTCGTTACGGGGTTCCAATTCCATCTGTGAATTGGATATTGCTGATGATTTGTGGCTGGTGGAGATAGATCCGGGCCAAATCAGCCAGGTTCTCAACAATTTGGTGATCAATGCCGATCAGGCCATGCCGGAAGGGGGCGTTGTCCGGGTCGTTGCCCGAAATATAACGATATCTACTGAAGATCCCATGTTTACGGAGGGAAAATACATAAAGATCTCCGTCATTGATCATGGTATCGGTATTGCCGAAGAACATTTGCCGTATATTTTTGACCCGTATTTTACGACCAAAGTCAATGGAAACGGCCTTGGGTTGGCCACCTCGTACGCCATTATCAAAAAACACGACGGATATATTGAAGTCCAGTCCCAACCGAACAGAGGGACCATCATCGATATTTATTTGCCGGCCAAAGAAGGGCCCGCTGCAGATTGGAACAAAACCGCCGGTTTAATCCCGGGAAAAGGACGCATTTTACTTATGGATGATGATCCGCTGATCCGCAACGGGGTCCAAGAAATGTTGAGAGAACTCGGCTATGAAGTGGATTTGGCGAAAGACGGGGCAGAACTTTTGGAGATGTACACATCGAAACTGAATCATTCTTCGGGTTATGATGCCGTGATTACCGACCTGACCGTCCCCGGCGGTATGGGGGGCAAAGCCATCATCCAAAAATTATTGTCATTGGATCCTAACGTCAAGGTGATCATTTCAAGCGGCTATTCCAATAACCCCATCATGTCCGAATATCGCCGCTACGGTTTTTGCGGCGTCGTCGTAAAACCTTATCAAATCGAAGAACTCAGCCGGGTCCTTTCGGAAATTTTAACGGATTCGCCATCGGCGGAGAATGTTACCGTTCCGTCCGCTCCTCTGTAAATTGACATATAGGAAAGAAATATGTTACTATAAATAAAAATTTACATCAGGGGTGCTCCTGTCGGGGCTGAGATCATACCCTTTAACCTGTTCGGGTAATGCCGGCGTAGGGAGAATATGTATGGATAAATCCCCCTTTCAACCGGGGGATTATTTTTTAAGATGGCGGTGATAAGATGGTTTTTCAAATATTCCGGCGCAGGATTCTTTGGTTGGGCATACTCATCGGTTTATTGTCAGGCTGTAATCCCGCCAAGGAAAGAGCATTGACCGTTTATACATACTCCAGTTTTCCTGTAAAACTCATTGAAACGGTCAAAGAAAAATTTAAAAACGACTATCAGATAACGGTAGAGTTCAAATCCTTCTCCGACACCGGACCGCTTTTCAATCAACTGATCCGGGAACGCAACAAACCCATTGCCGATGTTGTCATCGGCTTGGACAACAATTATTTCTTCAAAGCGGAAGAGGCCGGATTGTTTCAGCCTTATCGTCCGAAGGGATTGGAGAACGTTCCGAAAGACTTGGTTTTCGACAGCCAATATCGTCTGATCCCTTTTGACTACGGTTATGTGGTCTTTAATTATGACAGCGAAACGTTGAAAAATCCTCCGGTGACCTTTAACGATCTTCTCAAACCCGAATATAAGGGAAAGATCATCATCGCCAATCCGTTGACCTCTTCGCCGGGACAAATATTTCTTTTGACTACGGTAGCTTTCTTCGGTGAAGAGGGATATCTGGATTATTGGAGGAAACTCAAGGACAATCTGCTGACTATCGCGCCGGGATGGGAAGAAGCATACGGAATGTATACCAGCGGTGAAGCGCCCATCGTTTTATCTTACGGGACCAGCCCCGTTTATCATTTGCTCTATGATCATACGGAACGCTACCGAGCACTGGTTTTGGAGAACATGGCTTATGCTCAAATCGAAGCCGCAGGCATCGTGAAGGATGCTCCCCATCCGAAGGAAGCCAAATTGTTGATGGATTATCTTTTATCAACGGAATTTCAAGAGCTCATCCCCGAAAACCAATTCATGTATCCGGCCCGTTCCGATGCAGCTCTTCCCGAAAGTTTCCGTGTGGCTGCCAAAGTTGAACGTTTATTGAATCTGTCTCCGGAACAAGTGGCTAAAAATTTGGAGAAATGGTTGTCGGATTGGGAAAATGTCATTAACGAGTAAACAAAAATGTCATTAACGAGTAAACAAAGATGAAGAAAGCAGCAACGGTCAGAATTTTATACTTTTTGGTTTTTACCGGTTTCTATCTGCCGGTTTTCTATGTCTTTTATCAGATTTTTCTGATGAAAGATCTTTTTTTGAAATTATCCCTTTTCATCCGATCCAGCGTCTTTTGGAATACACTAAATTTCTCGTTGTCTCAGGCGGGACTCAGTGCGATATTCAGCATTATATTGGCCATTCCCGGAGCGTATTACTGGGGGAGGTTCGATTTCCGCGGCAAGCAGTTGGGTCGCAGTCTGCTCGTATTGCCGTTTATGATGCCGGGAATCGTCATTGTCCTGGGTATGGTGGTGTTTTACGGACAAAACGGCCTTTTCAACCAATGGCTTTCCGTCTTGTTTTCCCGCCAGGTCCGGTTTACCGGCCTTTACAGTTATTGGGGTATCGTCCTGGCTCATGTCCTTTATAATCTGCCGTTATGTCTGCGGATGCTCAGTGAAAGCTGGGAGAGGATCGATCCGAAACTGCGTGAGGCCTCAACCAATCTGGGAGCCGGACCTTTATTTACGGGATGCCGGTTGACGCTGCCTTTGATTTGGCCGACGGTGGTTTATTTATTTTTAATTGTCTTCGTCTATTCATTTCTCAGTTTTACGGTGGTCCTGGTTTTCGGAGGTTATCTTTATAAGACCTTTGAAGTCCTGATATATATCGAATACAACAGCAAACTCCGTTTTGAGAATGCGGCGATTATCGCCGGACTCCAGACTTTGATATTATTGTTGTTTTTTTGGCTGCAGTCCATATTGCAACGGAAGGGTTATGCAGCCAAACCGGCAGCTGTATTTCCTCGGTTAAGTTTTCGTAAAAATCCAGTACAAGCCGTTTTGTTTTATCTGTACAACGCCATTCTCCTTATTTTCCTGGCCATGCCTTTTATAACGGTGATCTACCGTTCTTTCTTGCAAGGGGGCATGTTTGGTAATCCTTTTTCCCTAGAAAACTACCGGCTTCTTTTGTGCGAAGCCTTTCGGTTTTCAGTGGGCACATCCTTTGGAAAAGTGGTTTTGACAACTTGCTTGATTTCAACGGCCGCAGGCGGGATCACAACGGTCGTGGCGTATATTTTTGCCAAAGAACGGTATGCGCGATCTTGGGGGCTTACCGATCTGTTCCTTCAGCTCCCTCTCGGTATCTCCTTTATGTCCTTCGGGTTTGGTTTAGGCAGTATGACCGGGGACCGGGTTCCGGCCTGGCTACTCATCCTTTGGGCCCATGTCTATCTGGCTTTTCCTCTGGTATATTCGATCCTGCGTACGGCATGGCGCGATTTTGACCGTACCATGCTGGAAAGTTCCTATTTACTCGGAGCTTCTTCCCGGTATACGCTGCTCAGAGTGGAAGCGCCATTGATGCGCAGAGCGGTCCAAACGGCATTCGTGTACGGATTGGCCATTTCCCTCAGCGATTTGGGTGCTGTCCTTTTATTGGGACGTGGAGAGGTGATTACCATCTCAGTAGCCATTTACCGGCTAATCGGCCATTATCGTTTTGCCCAGGCGACGGCATTGGCCAGCATCTTTATGGGTATTGCTTTAATGGCTTTTATGGCGGTAGAGAAGAGGTGGATGACTAACGGCAAAGGGAGGACGGGCATTGACGCAATCTGATTATTATTTCAAACTATATAAGCAATATCCGGAATTCACTTTAGATGTTGAATTTCAGATCAAGCCGGGGGAATTCTTTTCATTGTTGGGCCCCAGTGGCTGTGGGAAAACGACTTTACTTCGGCTGGTCGCCGGCTTGGAAGAAAACCCGTCAGGTAGCATTCGAATTAACGGCGAAGAACTGATCTTTGTCCCTCCCGCCGCGCGTCAAATTGGCATGGTTTTTCAAGACTATGCATTGTTTCCTCATTTGTCTGTGGTCGAAAATATTGCTTACGGATTGAAAGCGCGCCGGTTTCCGGGCGAAGAGATAGGGAGAAAAGTCCAAAAAATGTTGGAGCTTTTCGAATTATCCTCATTTAAAGACCGGACCGTGCAGCAATTATCCGGCGGGGAGAAACAGCGGGTGGCTTTGGCCCGTTCATTAATTACCGAACCCCGTATTTTATTATTGGATGAGCCTTTTTCAGCACTGGATTATAATTTACGTGCCAGGTTACGCCGGGAACTGAGGGACTATCAAAAACGGTTAGGATTTACGACGATTTTTGTAACGCATCAACAGGAAGAAGCGTTGATGCTTTCCGATCGGATGGGCCTGATGGAGAGGGGACGATTGTGGCAAATCGGTACTCCGGAAGAATTGTATCAGCATCCGATGAACCGCTTTGTCGCCGAGTTTCTGGGTGAAGCCAATTTTATACCGGTGGTGCCTTCCGGCGACAACAAAGCCCAATTGCTGATTGGAGAATACCGGGTTCCTTATCCGATCCCTTATCCCAACGGCCCAATGCCACAGGTTATGATCCGTCCGGAAGATATCGCCGTCAATGGCGCAGCGTTTCCCATCTCCTTTTCCGCCCGGTTGGTACGCATGGACTATATGGGCCATATGCGTCGGCTGGAAGCCGAGGCTAACGGGAAACGATTCATTATATATAGCCACCCTTCCCATTGCCACCAGGATATCGGCGACGAAGTGGTCCTCGGAATCTCTCCGGAACGGCTCCAATGGATTCCGGATGCGACGGACTGAAAAGAAAAATCCCTTATTTACCTCCTGTTGAAAAACAGGAGGTAAATTTTTTGGAAAATTTTCAAAAAATTGCTAAAGTTTTTCCTGGAATTTCCGATGACATAAACAGAAGATGTTAGATAAATACATAAATAAAAATTTATAACAAAAATGGAAAGGATGGGAAACGAATGGTTACCATTGCCGAAATTGCCGACCGTATCGGTGAACACATCTGTCAACAAGCCGGACTTCATGAAAATCAAAACAAGGTCTGTTTCGGCATTGAAATTCTACTTATCATGTCCATTACGGCATTCGTCTCCTTAGCCATCGCCATGATTTTCGGATTGTTCTTTGAAACCATAGCTATTATGGTAGCCGCTCTCGGTATGAAGTTTATCATCGGAAGCCCTCATTTATCCGGATTCAGCCGGTGTCTCATATATAGTATCTGTTTAAGTATGACAGGGGCTTTGCTTACTCATACCGCCGACGCATGGCTGTCGGTTCCGATCATCTTCTTCATCTTAGGGACGGATTGGATAGTCTTGTCGGTTTCGCCGCTGTTACTCTCTTACCGGACCTTGGAAAAACCACAAATCCTGTCGAGAAAAATTCTTGCCGGAAGCCTTATCGGAGTTACAGCTTTGCTTGTGCTTGTTGCCAAAAATCTTTGGACCACCGGATTTTTTATCGGATCAACCATAGCAGCCATAACCATTTCTACGGTTCACGTCCGGTTGATTCGATGGATAGATGACTTAACAAAATGTAACAAAAGTTTAATAAATGAAAAAGGAGGTGAATGATATGAAAAAATTCTACTTCTTGCTGGCTTCTCTGGTATTGATGGCCGTCGCCCTCAGCTCTGGTTTTGCATGCTACAGCTATGGTTATGAACCCAAAATGAGATAGTAAATTTTGACAAATTATGCTATAATTATTGCTAAAAAACCACTAAGGATGATACCTTAGTGGTTTTTTAGAGTTTATGAATATTGCCGTTTATAATTTATGATCATGCTGAATTGGGATTGTGTTTTATGGAGGAGGGATTTTTCATGATCACCAATCTTTTATTGGCTTTATTGTTGTTCATTCCTTATCATTTATCCTTATCGTATATCGGGGCGGAAGTGTCTTTCAAAAAAACGATTATTCCTTCATTGCTTTTGGGATTGAGCGCATTTTTCATTCGGACGATCCTTCAGGTACCGCCCGTTATATATATTGTTTCAATGGTATTTATCTGTGCCGTCTTAATGATAACGTTTAATAAAATCAATTACTTGTTAAGTTTTATCGGTTCAATTCTGAGTTTTACCACTTTTATCGTTAGTAGCTTATTGATTGCCTGCCCGGTACTGATCGCCTTGGGTTACGAAATCTCGACGGAAACCAAAGGCATGACATGGCTGTTGCTGAATTTTGCAGAGTTTTTCGTACCGGCTATTGTGATGATTATCATCAAGATCATTAAATTTAATCTGTCTAATTTTCTACGAACTATATAAACAGGAGATAATCTGTATTGAAACAGTTATATTTTTTAAAGGCATTTCTTTGTATTCTCATTTGCATATTTACCATGCTTCTCTTGGAGATGTCCATCTTTGATTTGCTGAAACGCTCCATCTATTTTTCGTTTTTGGCATGCATCTTTATTATCCTGCTCCTATGGGTATTAAGCGTCTGGTTTTTTTATAAGTTTGCGATGGTGGTCAATGAAGAACGCATTGCCCGGGAGACCGATCAATTTCAATTGGAAGAAAGCCGTAAACTGGTTGAAACCCTTCAGTCCCAGCGGCATGACTATCGAAACCAGCTTCAGGTCATTCGCGTATTGGCGCAGTTCAATAAGAACAACGAAATTATTAAATACATTGACGACTATATTTCCGTGGCTGACGTTTCGGCGGCCGTATCTTACCGCATCAATAATTCAGCCATTTCCGCATTATGTTTGGTATATGAAACAGAAGCCCGGGATAAAGGAATTAAGATGACTATCGATTCCGATATCGATTTTACCCATTTCGATTATTCTCCGTCAAAGGTCACCCGAATTATCGGTAATGTTATCCGAAATGCCATCGAGTGCCTGGAAGAAATCAACCGTCCGGACAGGGAAATTCAAATAACCATGTGGGAGGCCAATGATCATTACGTCATCAGCATCTGGAATAACGGCAATCCCATCCCTGAAGAACATACGGAACGGATCTTTCAACCTGGTTTCACGACAAAAAACAGTTCCGGGCTGGGATTGGTCATTGTCAAAGACCTTGTGCAAGAGTTGGGCGGAACGATATCTTTAACCAGTCAGGCTGATTTCGGAACTGAATTCAAAATTACATTTCCCCGAACTGCCAAGCAAAAAAAAACAATATCCCGGCTGTCTGAAGATATGAAGGAAACATAGCCCGATAGGGGACGTTCTCTACGGAAGATTTGGATTATTAAAGGATTTAAAATGAATATTGTCGAAAATTAATGGGATAAACCCATTATTTTTTTGAGGTGCAGTGAACATATGGCCAAAACCACTCCCATGATCGAGCAGTACCTGGCGATTAAAAAAGAATATCAAGACTGTATTTTATTTTTTCGTTTAGGCGATTTTTATGAAATGTTTTATGAGGATGCCCTGGTGGCTTCCAAAGAACTGGAGATCGTTTTAACGTCACGGGAAAACAGCGCGGAACGAATCCCCATGTGTGGAGTGCCGTATCATTCCGTCTCCGGTTATTTGGGGCGCTTATTAAATAAAGGATATAAAGTGGCCATTTGCGAACAGGTGGAAGACCCGAAAGCGGCCAAAGGCATCGTCAAACGGGAAGTGGTGCGGGTCATAACTCCCGGAACTATTATCGAAGATCAATTACTTCAGGAAAAAGCCAATAATTATCTCGCAGCCATCTCTGTTTATGACCAATCTATCGGTTTTGCTTATGTCGACATTTCCACCGGCGAGTTTAAGGCGACTCAGTTTCCAAAGCATCAACATTCTATGTTAACTGCGGAACTGACCCGTATTCGTCCGGCTGAAATTTACATATGCGAAAGCGATGCCCAAACGTTACAGGATATCCTGAAACGGGCGGAAAGTACGATCACTGACGGAGAACCGCATCATTTCAATTACGATCAGGCATACCGCCGTTTGCAAGAACATTTTCAGGTGCAAAACCTCCGGTCCTTCGGCTGCGAAGAACTGCGAGCGGCAACGGTGGCTGCCGGCGCCATTTTGTTTTATTTGCAATCGACGCAAAAAAACACCTTATATCATTTGCGACATTTGATCACCTATGAAACCGGCGATTTTATGGCACTGGATCCGGCAACACGCCGCAATCTGGAACTGACCAAGAACATCCGCAGCGGTGAAACCGCCGGAAGCCTGTTGGGCGTCTTGGATTTAACCGTTACCTCGATGGGTGCCCGAACCCTCCGTAGCTGGATCGAACAACCCTTGTCCAAATTGGAACATATTTTGGAGCGGCAGGAAGCGGTCGCCGATTTCGTCGCCAATCTCGAATTGCGTGAGACCGTTCGGGAAGCCCTGAAGAAAACCTATGATTTGCAACGGATTTTAAGCAAATTGTCGGGCAATTCCGCCAATGCCCGGGATTTATTGGCCCTTCGCAATACCCTTCAAGTCTTGCCGGAGATTAAAGTGATGATTCGTTCTTGTCCGTCGCCGAAAATGAAAAATTTGGAGAAAAACCTGGAGCCACTGGCAGAGTTGACGGACTTATTGGAGCGAGCATTGGAAGATAATCCGCCTCTTTCGTTAAAAGAAGGGGGGATGATTCGGGAATCCTTCGACCCTGAATTACAAAAATTATTGCAAGCCGCCAGCCGCGGGAAACAATGGGTAGCTGAACTGGAACAAGCCGAACGGGAGCGTACCGGCATTAAATCCTTGAAAATCGCTTACAATCAAGTGTTCGGATACTATATCGAAGTGACCAAATCCAACCTGGACCTTGTCCCTGCGGATTATATCCGTAAGCAAACATTGGCCAATTGCGAACGTTTTATCAACCAACAATTGAAAGAATACGAAGATCTGATCCTCAATGCCCATGATAAAAGCATCGCCCTGGAATATCAGATTTTTATGAGCCTCAGGGAAGCCGTATTGAATGAAATCGACCGTTTGCAGACAAACGCCGCCATTTTGGCGGAACTGGACGCAATCATCGCCCTGGCCGAAGCCGCCGTCCGATACCACTATGTCCGTCCGGAATTTACGGACACCGGGGAAATTCAGATCATCGACGGCCGTCATCCGGTGGTGGAACGGATGCTGCCTTCCGGAACCTTTGTCCCGAATGACACATTTCTGGATTTACATGAACACCGGGAACAGATCATCACGGGCCCCAATATGGCAGGTAAATCCACGTATATGCGGCAAGTGGCGTTAATCGTCCTCATGGCTCATATTGGCAGTTATGTCCCTGCCAAGCGCTGCGTCCTTTCTCCGGTAGATCGCATTTTTACCCGTGTCGGTGCTTCTGACGATTTGGCCACCGGGCAAAGTACGTTTATGGTCGAGATGAATGAAGTGGCATATATCTTAAACCACGCGACCCGCGATTCATTTATCATTCTTGACGAAATCGGCCGCGGGACCAGTACTTTTGACGGCCTGAGCATCGCCTGGGCTGTCATCGAGTTTTTGAATAACCCGAACCGGATCGGTGCCAAAACGTTAATTGCCACTCATTATCACGAACTGACGGTTCTCGAAAATAAGCTGAAAGGGGTAAAAAATTATCACGTAGCTGTCGAACGAAACGGATCGGAGATCATCTTTTTACGTAAAATCATTCCGGGAAGTACGGCCCAAAGTTATGGCATCGAAGTGGCGGCTTTGGCCGGTTTGCCGGCAGAAGTTACGGATCGGGCCAGAGAAATATTGAAAAGCCTTGAAAAGAACGAAGTCCTGGAGTTTAAGGAGATCCAAAAGGAACCGCCTCAACCCGCACAGCAATTACCGCTGTTCGAGACCGCTCAGAACCAGATTATCGAGGAGCTTCGTGCGGTGGATTTGGCATCAACCACTCCGCTGCAGGCTTTAAATCTGTTATACCAGTGGCAACAGGAACTGAAGAAAAAATGAACATTGCGATGGCCGTTAAAGTTGGCTTATTCGGAAACAGGAGGTGGTCCCATGAAAGTCCATCGACTTGATGAACAAACGATCAACCAAATCGCTGCCGGTGAAATTATCGAGCGCCCGGCATCGGTTGTTAAAGAATTGACCGAAAATTCCATTGATGCAGGCGCAACTCGTATCGAAATTGAGATTAAAAACGGAGGACGCCAGCTGATCAAAGTCGTGGATAATGGGTGCGGTATGGAGGAAGAAGATGCGGTCCTGGCCATCGAACGCCATGCGACCAGTAAAATCACTCAGGCGAGCGATCTGCTGAATTTGCATACATTGGGCTTTCGTGGCGAAGCATTGCCTTCCATTGCTTCCGTATCGTCGTTTGCCATGATTACCAAACCGGCTTCTGCTGAATTCGGAACATGGATCGAATGTAAAGGAGGCATCCTTCAAAAGGTCAAAAGTATCGGGGCTCCTGAAGGCACCACCATCACGGTCCAAGACCTTTTTTATAATACCCCGGCGCGTCTGAAATATTTGAAATCCATCCCCACTGAAAGCGGATATATCAATGAAATTGTCACGCGGCTCGCATTGAGCAATCCTCATATCAGCTTTCAGTTGAAACATCATGATTATGATATGTTATTTACACCCGGGAACGGCCGTATCGAAGATACGATTATTTCGCTGTTCGGCATGGAAATATACAGAGAAATGATTCCTTTCAATCTGGAAGACCGCCAATTGAAAATCAGCGGATTTTTCGGAAAACCTTCCATTGCCCGGACCAATCGCAAATATGAAATATTTTACGTCAATCGCCGTCATATCCACAGCCGCATTTTAAGTACAGCAGTGGAGAGGGCCTACCATACATTGCTGCCTATCGCCCGTTATCCGTTCGTCATCTTATTTATTGATGTCCCCAACGACTGGGTGGATGTCAACGTCCACCCTACCAAACTGGAAGTTCGGTTTGCCAATGAATCCGATATATTTAAAGCCGTTTATCATGTGATTCATAATTCATTAAAAGAACACGCTTTAATTTCGGAATGGATAAATCCGGACGATGCCGTATCCATATACCGCCCCGTAACCGGAACGGATGGGGATGACCAGAAAAAAACCGCCGCGCCTGTGCCGAACCTGAGCTTGAATTACCAAGTATATCGTGATATTCAGGCCGTAAAAGAAGAAGTGTCTTCCGTTCAGGAAATCCCTGCTCCGGAAGAACCCGTCCGCATTCAGTCGGATATTCCCGGTATACCGCAGGAGAAATCTTATCGTAATTGGTATGTCTATCCGAAGACCGTCCAAAATACCTATATTATCGTCCAGGATGATCAAGGCTTATTATTCGTAGACCAGCACGCTGCCCATGAACGGGTATTATTCGAACGGTTTTTTTCGAAAACTCAGGAATTATTAGGTACTCAGGCATTATTGATCCCGGAAACGGTTACGCTAAGTTATGCCCATTATAAAATCGTCTCCGAACGCATGTCTCTCTTCAATGATATCGGCTTCGACCTGGAAACCTTCGGGGGAAAGACCCTCATCATCCGCGGTGTTCCCCTGACTCTGGCTAATATGGACCATAAACAAATTATTTTGGATCTTTTGGAGGAATATTCCAATTTTAAAACGTTTAAGAGCCCTTCAGAGATTAAAGAAGCCTTCTTAATCACCATGGCATGTCGTGCGGCCGTGAAAGCCGGAGACAAATTGGATGTCCTGGAAAGTGAAAATCTTATTAAAGATCTTTTTCGTTGCGAAAATCCTTACACTTGCCCTCACGGGCGGCCAACCGTCTTTCGCATGAGTTATGAAGAATTAGGTAAGAAGTTTTTGAGGCGATAAATGAAACAACCGGTCATCATTATTGCCGGGCCAACGGCTGTCGGAAAAACCGATTTTGCCATCTGGCTCGCAGAACAGTTGAATACGGAGATCATTTCAGCCGATTCGATGCAGGTTTATAAATATATGGACATCGGCACCGCCAAACCTGATGATTTTCAACAACAACGGGTAAAACACCACCTGATTGACCTGGTCCTTCCGGATGAAAACTTTTCGGTGGCCGATTATCAACAGTTGTTTGATCAAACGGTCGCGGAATTCAATCAGGCTGGCCGGATACCGTTGGTGGTCGGAGGAACCGGCCTTTATATCCGCGCATCGATTCAATCCTTTGCCTTGGACGATTCGGCTCAACCCGACCCGGAGCTGCGAAATCGTTATAAAGAGCTCCTTCAAACTTACGGCAATGAATATCTCCACCGGAAACTGGCCGATGTCGATCCTGAAGCGGCCGGACGCATTCATCCCAATGATACGGTCCGGATCATTCGGGCACTGGAGGTATTTGAGTTAACCGGAAAACCCATTTCCAAACTCCAAACCAAGCATGGTTTGAAATATCCGGTGATCTATATTTTCTTAAACCGGGAGCGGGACGAATTATATGATCGGATCAATCGCCGGGTTGACCTCATGTTGGAACAAGGCCTGCTTGACGAGGTGAAAAAGCTCTTAAACATGGGGTTTTCCGGCGATTTAAAGCCGATGCAAGGCTTGGGATACAAACAGATGGTGGATTATTTGGAAAACCGTTTGCCTTTTGACGAAGCCGTTGAACAGATTAAGCAAAAAACCCGAAATTACGCCAAACGACAGATTACCTGGTTTAAAAGGGAACCTATCGATTATTCTGTTAACCTTTCTGGAAAAAAAGAGGAATTTTATAACGAGATATTGAACTATATTGAAGGTAGATTGAGCTGAATGTCGAATAGATCCATGGGAAACTGTTCAGTGGAGGGAAATAAAATATGAATAAACCGATCATCAATTTGCAGGATGCTTTTTTGAACCAAGTCCGCAAAGAAGGCACTGCTGTTACCATTTTTTTGGTTAACGGTTTTCAACTCCGCGGTTTAGTCAGAGGTTTCGATAACTTTACCATTATTCTTGACAGTGAAGGAAAACAACAAATGGTTTATAAACATGCCGTGTCTACTATTATTCCCGTAAAACCCCTTCCTGAGTTTGCTTCTGAGAAAAGAGAGGAATAAAGACCCTCACGGGTCTTTTTTTGTGGCCTGTAATACCATCCATCGCGAGACATCAAACAGAGGAGTGGTCGATAATGCGTTTCACCAAGATGCATGGTCTTGGCAACGATTATATCTATATCAACTGTTTTGAACAGACTGTTCATGATCCGAAAGCGCTGGCGGTCGCTATGAGTGACCGCCATTTTGGAATCGGCGGGGACGGAATCGTGTTAATTCTCCCTTCCGATACGGCTGATGCCCGGATGCGGATGTTTAATGCGGACGGAAGCGAAGCAGAAATGTGTGGCAATGCCATCCGTTGTGTCGGTAAATTCCTTTATGACCATGGATTGGTCCGTAAAAACGAGATCACTGTGGAAACATTGGCCGGAATGAAATATCTTTCCCTCCATGTCTGGGACGGGAAGGTGGAAAGCGTCACCGTGGATATGGGGGAGCCCATCCTTGACGGCCCGCAAATTCCGGTGAACGTCGACCAGTCGCCGGTGCTCGACTATCCCATCCAGGGCAAAACATCCGAATACCGCTTTACTGCCGTTTCCATGGGAAATCCCCATTGCGTTATCTTTGTGCCGGAGATTACCGATACCATGGTCAGAGAAGACGGAGCTTTCATCGAAGTCCATCCGCTGTTCCCACGGAAAGTCAATGTGGAATTCGTTACCGTCAATTCCGAGACGGACCTGACCATGCGTGTCTGGGAACGGGGGAGCGGGGAGACCATGGCTTGCGGGACCGGGGCATGTGCCGTTTTAGTGGCTGCCGTCCTCAATCAAAAAACGAAGCATGAGGCCACCGTCCATTTGCTTGGAGGGGATCTCCGGATCCGGTGGGATCCTGACACCCGGCATGTCTTCATGACCGGGCCGGCGACCGAGGTTTTCCATGGCGAATGGCCGGATAAACCTTGATTCATTTTCGACAGAAAGGGCTGACCAGTTTGAAAATTGCTATTTTAGGGCCGGCCGGTACCTATTCTGAACGTGCCGCCAAAGCATTTGCCCGGCGCTTGAATATTGATAACGGTCAATTTGAACTGATATACACTACCGTCAACAATTCACTAAAACTCGTCCAAAACAACCAAGCAGATTATGCCGTCATTCCAGTGGAAAACATGATCGACGGATTGATCGGGACTTCTTTGGATGCTTTGTTGGAGTATCAGGATTTTGTGAAAGTATGCGATGAGGTTCATTTGCCGATTACTCATGTTTTGGCCGTTCACCCGGACTGCGATTGGGAAAAAGTAACACGGATTTATTCGCATCCTTCCGCATTAAACCAATGTCAGCGCACCCTGGCGGAATTGTTTCCCGATGCTGAGCTGATTCCGGTTTCATCGACAGCAGAAGCCGCAGCCAAAGTAAAACGCGATCCTCAATGCCTTTCGGCCGCCATTTGCAATCATGAAGCGGCCCGGCTGGAAAATTTAAAAATCATCGATCGCAACATCCAGGATTACTTGGTGAATGAAACCCGTTTTCTCGTTTGCGCTTTGCACGACGGGCTTCCCACCGGTAACGACCGGACGTTGATGGCGGTCCGTTACGGTGCCAACCAACCGGGGCAGCTGTATCAAACAGCGAAATATTTGGCGGAACAGGATATCGATTTAACCTTTGTCCAATCCCGCCCGTATAAAGTAAAACCCCAGGAATATGTCCTGATTTATGAATTTATCGGCCATCGTTCCGAACCCCGAGTTGAGCAAGCCCTGAAAAACATCGAAGTGCAGGTTCGGACCACGGACGGTTGGAAGAAAATTTTAGGCAGTTATCCCAAGAGAGAAAGAGAAGAAGACAGCTATGGAATATAATGATCAATTATTACAATGGATAGAACATCACGAAGATTCCCTTGCGGAAATTTTCCGGAACATTTCCCGTATCGCTTTGTATAACCAGAAAAAAGTGCTGGACGCATTTCATGCAGAAAAAATCGGTACCCATCACTTTCAATCCACCACCGGTTACGGATACAACGACTTAGGACGGGAAGCCCTTGAAAACGTCTTTTCCAGAGTTTTCGGTACCGAAGCCGCTTTGGTCCGTCAACAGATGGTATCCGGTACCCATGCCATCGCCTGTGCCATCCTGGGCAATTTAAAGCCTTCTGATGAATTGATTTTAGCCACCGGTTATCCTTATGAAACGTTGATGGGCGTCTTGGGGATCAAACCCGGCCAAAAAAGCGTCATCAGCGAGACGGGAGGATTTACCGTAAAGATCATCCCGCTTTTGGACGATGGAAATGTCGACGTGGAACGCATCCTGGAGGCCATTACACCGGCAACCGCCATGGTGGCTTTTCAACGTTCCTGCGGATACTCATCCCGTCAATCTTTTACTATTGAAACATTACAAAAAGTCTTCCAGGAAATTAAATCGAACCATAAAGATTTGGCAATATTTGTCGATAATTGTTATGGAGAATTTGTAGAAACCCTTGAACCCACGGAAGTCGGAGCCGACTTAATCGCCGGTTCTCTCATTAAAAACCCTGGCGGATGCCTAATTCCCAGCGGTGGCTATATCGCCGGCCGGGCCGATTTGGTGAAAAAGGCGGCTGAACGATTGTACGCTCCGAAAATTGCCGGAGAAATCGGACCGTCTTTATTAAACTTACAAATCTTCTTTCAAGGGTTTTTTGAAGCGCCCCATCGGGTGGGCGACATGCATCGGGGTGCTGTTTTAACGGCCAAACTTTTTGAAGCCATCGGCTATCGCGTTTCTCCCAGGTATAACGAAAAACGCACCGATATCATTCAAAAGATCTTTTTTGATTCCGATCGGGATTTAATCGATTTTTGCCGGGCCGTTCAAAGAAATTCACCCATTGAATCCCATGTAGTGCCGGAACCGGCCTTACTGCCCGGATATTTGCACCCGGTGATCATGGGGGGCGGGACGTTTATATCCGGTTCAACCAGCGAGTTTTCGGCCGATGCTCCGTTAACTCCGCCATATACCGCATTTATGCAAGGCGGTCTGTCATATACCCAAATCAAGCTCAGTCTGGCAGGAATATTCCTTTCGAACTATCTTCCAAAAATAATGGATAATTTTTCAATGTCAAGCAGGAATCCATAATTATTGAATTGAATTTTACTTAGCTTCAATTTAGTTGTTTGACGGAATTCCATGGTCTTGTTTGAAAGGAGATTCCCATGAACCTTGTTGCGCTGCTTGTAAACCTGATTATTGTGATTCCTGTGGCCATTTGGTTCTACAAAGATGCCCGCGCCAGGGATTATATGTGGTATTTTTGGGTATTTGTGCCTCTTGTCTTGATCTTTTCTTCAACCGCTACCACCATCGTCTTACTCCTGCTTTTGCTGGCATGTTATATGATGCTCCGTCCCAAGGGAAATCTCTTTAAATGTCCTCATTGCAATAAGCCGGTTCTGGAAGAATTGTTCAACTGCCCGTTTTGCCGGAGAAACGCCAAACGGGAATGTTTAAACTGCCATGAACCGGTACCTTGGAACGCGGATCAATGTCCGCAATGTAAGTCTAGGTCTCTGACGAAAGATTAAAACGATTGTCGTTTGGATGTATAAAGAAGGGAGACCATTATGGGAATAGAGGCTCAGCGCATCGACCACTTAATTCAATTTTTAGACAAAATCGAACAGGAAATCACCGATACCTGTATGGATAAAACCCGCCGTAAAGAATTGATTGAGACTTTACGGAATGAAGTGATTGAGGTATTAAAAATCGCCTTTATGGAAGGGGACCGTACGGTAAGGCATAGTGCCATGTACGGGCTGAGCAAAGTCGGTCTGGATCAATCACTGGATCTCTTCCTTTCGGCATTGAATGACTCGGACGAACATGTTCGCGGCTGGGCTGCCGAAGCATTGGGGAAATTGAAGAACAACCGGGCCATTCAGGGATTGATTAAAGCGCTGGCTGATGAAAACCACTATGTATGCTTTAATGTTTGTTCGGCGCTCAAGCATTTTGAACCCGAGCAAATCGTTCCCCACTTGACCCAAGCCCTTCAGGATACGGATCAACAGATCCGCCGTTTGGCATGTAAACTTCTGGGGGAGATCGGCGATCAACAGGTCACTGAAGGACTAATCATTGCCTTGAAGGACGAAGATTCCGGCGTACGGTATGAAGCAGCCGAAGCCCTTCGGAAACTTCGCAATCCTGCCAGCATACTTCCGTTGATTTCCGCATTGCACGATCCCAACCACGATGTCCAAGCCGTAGCCATTATGGCTTTAGGCAGTTTCGGAGATGAACGGGCGGTTGAACCTCTGGTGGCCATGATGATCGAGCAAAAGAACCACCGTCATGCCTGTTTGGAAGCATTGCGGAGTATATGCGGCGATGAATGCCTGGATACACTTTTCGATTTAATCCGAGCCAGTAAAAAGGCAATCAGCGAGACGGCCGCCACTATCCTGAAGAATATGTACCGGCGCAATTCGGAGAATATGAGCATCTCTTCCCAACAATACCAACGGGCAGGAAGCGGCGGTTGAATGATTGCGAGTGCCGGATATGGATATACTATTGAAGTACAACGCCATTAAACAGACTCCTTTATAGTTTTTATGTTTAACCACAGAGAAAAGCGAGTTATTATTCCGATGAACCGACCGTTAAGGATTTTACTGAGCAATGATGACGGTTTTCATGCTGCCGGATTACAGGCGCTTTATCAAGCGATAAAAGATAAAGCCGAAGTAACCATCGTCGCCCCGGATCGTGAACGGAGTGCAGTTGGCCATGGCATCACCATGCATCATCCGCTGCGGGTCGAACCGGTCCAATTAGACGGCCAAACCCATTGGACTGTCGACGGTACACCCTCAGACTGCGTTAAATTGGCTTTGGAAAAAGTCCTTCGGGACCGGCGACCGGATTTGGTCATCTCCGGAATTAACCGCGGCCCCAATCTGGGAAGCGACGTCTTATATTCAGGAACCGTTTCGGCGGCCATCGAGGGCCATATGTACGGCATTCCCAGTATGGCTGCATCCGTGGTCGACTTTGGTAATGCGGATTTCTCATTGGCTGCCCGTTTTCTGGTCGAGCATTTGGAGCAACTGCTGGAATTAGCTTCACATAGCCTTATTAATATCAATTTTCCCACAGCTACATCGCTTAACCCAAAAGTCCGCTTCACCAAGTTGGGCCGGTTGAACTATATCAATGTTTTCGAAGAGCGTAAGGACCCGAGAGGCCGTACATATTATTGGATGGGTGGAGAACCGGAAAAGCTCGAACAGGAAGCCGACTCCGATATCCGGGCGGTGGAGGAGGGGGACATATCCATCACACCACTCATCATCGATTTAACCAATTATCAATTCTTACAAAGCGATTACCTGAAAAGTTTTCAATGGGAAAAATGAAAGGAACTGTAACAAAGACAGTTCCTTTTATATTTTTTCTATCTGATTTTCAAATCTTATACATTGATTAATGGATTTTCCGGACCAGGCCGATAACTTTGCCGAGAATTTGGACATTATCGGTGATAATCGGCTCATACCTGTCATTTTCCGGCTGCAGCCGGATAGCGTTTTTCTCTCTATAGAAACGTTTGACCGTCGCTTCATCTTCCAACAACGCCACCACGATATCCCCGTTATCAGCGGAACGATGTTCGTTGGAGACCACCACCAAATCCCCGTCATAGATCCCGGCATTGATCATGCTGTCACCTTTGACCCTCAGCATAAACACAGAATCGGTCCTGGTAAAATCCCGGGGAAGCGGAAAATAATCTTGAATGTTTTCGGAAGCCAATATGGGAGCGCCGGCCGTCACCGTACCCACCACCGGAATATTGACCAGATCCCGTTGGAAATCAGGGAGTTCCGAATCGCGGTCGTTGCCGATCAAAACTTCGATAGCCCGGGGTTTAGTCGGATCCCGGCGTAAATAACCGAGTTTCTCTAGTTGGGCCAAATGGGCATGTACCGTTGAACTGGAGCTCAGACCTACGGCTTCGCCAATTTCACGCACGGACGGCGGATAACCTTTTTGCTGGACCTCATTGATGATATACTCCAAAATTTGGCGCTGACGTTTGGTTAATTCATCCACGGATTTCACTCCCGTAAAATAATCAAAATCATCATCGATGTTATCATTATTTTGCTGGAAATTTACCTAAACTCATTATATCACAGCTTTTCCGCAAATACAAACATTTGTTCTGTTTCCTATTGACATCGAACAATTGTTCGTGTTATATTATAATCAAATCGAACATAAGTTTGGTCGTAGGAGGGAGCATTCCGATGATTAAATCCGGAAAATATGCTTATCGATGGTCGTTTCAAAAGTTTATCACCAATATGATTCTCCTGGCGATATTGGTTAGCATCGGAACATTCTGTTTTTCATTGGCGGTTAATGCCACGCAAGAAAAAACCATCGAATGGGTCACAGTTAAACCCGGTGACACGTTATGGTCCATAGCCGTCAGCATAGCGCCCGACGACGACCCGCGAATCACCGTCGCCAAAATTAAACATCTCAATGAATTAAACGGTTCGGATTTAATTGCAGGACAGAATTTAAAAATTGAAGTGGTTAAATGAACAATTAAACCACCGAAAATAAAAAATAAATTATAAAAAGTAGATTTATTATAAGATAGCGTTTAAATTAAACGATTTAAACGAGCGTTATCGCAAAAATTAATCGCTTGTCCATACACAAGCGATATTTTTATGGCAAAACGCCATGTTGGATTCTTAACGAGTCGTATAATATATATTATGTTAACTATAAAATAAGAAATAATTTTTTAGCGCTTTAAAATACATAGAATTGATTTCCATCCCCTTTTAAATCAGTTTAATCACACAAGATAATTAAATTCTATCCGTTTTAAGCATATTATTTATCCGTGTTTTTATTAAAATTCTGAGATTTTAACAATAAATATCGATTAAATTATGGCGCAGCCATATTCAATAAGGATTCTTTGGCGTCTGCAGCCCTGGATTCATCGATTAAGACCACAAGAAAATCTCCGGCGCCAATCACGGTTTGACCGTTGGGAATAATATCTTTTTGGCCTCGTTGAATGCTCACCAACAAGCTGCCTGCAGGCCATGTTATATCTTTTATTTTGGCGCCATCCAAAGGTGAACCCATTTGAACTGCTATTTCCAAAAGAATTTTATCGCTTTTTTCTTCATAATATCCATGAGTCCCTTTTTGGCTTTTCAATATTCTTTCCAAAAGAGACTCGTATATCGGCTTGGACCCGGTTAAATCAGCCACAATAAATGCCACAAACGATACGACGGCTAATGACAGCAAATGATTTAATGATCCGGTCATTTCCGATATCAAAATGCATCCGGTAATCGGCGCCTGGACGACGGCTGTAAAATATCCGGCCATGGCCAAAATGATAAAATTGTTTACATAATTCGACTCCACAAAGAAGCCCAAACTCAGTATTTGGCCGTAAATAACGCCCAAAATAGCCCCTAATGCCAACATGGGTAAAAAAATACCTCCCGGAGCGCCGGAGCTGTAACTGATCATCGTGAATAAAAATTTGACGGTCAATAGCGCTACAACAACAGCGAGGATGATCTCCTTCCGGGTTAATGCCATAATGAGTTCATGGCCACTCCCCAACGCTTCGGGGAAGAAAATGCCGACCATACCGCCGATCCAAAACGCAATGAGCATCTTCCCGTAGTCGGAACACACCAGTAATTTTCCCCACAATGTTTGCGTCTTCAGTAATCCCCAATTGAAAAGAGAACCAGCCAACCCCAATATTATCCCCAATAGCACCAGATAACCGTAATAATCCAGGGGTAATGCAGTAATTTCAGCAAAATGCAACACCGGTTTCATGCCGAAAAATTCTTTTGAAAGAATATCCGCGCTTATAGCAGCTGACATGGCTGTTAATAGGACCCGCGGAGAGAAATTTTTATGGACTTCTTCCAAAGCAAAAATCACGCCTGCCAATGGCGCATTAAATGCCGCAGCCAGCCCGGCACTGGCACCGCCGGTCATTAAAAACTTCTCCTCAATGGTGGGCCGTTTCAATAGTTTGCAGATACCTTGCCCTGCGGCAGCCCCCAATTGTATGGAAGGTCCTTCCCTCCCCAAGGAAAGGCCGGCCCCGAGCGCCAACGAGCCTCCGATAAATTTACCGAGAATCACTTTCCACCAATTCATCTCCAGTCGATGCAGAAGAACCCCTTCCACTTGGGGAATACCGCTACCCTTGGTCATGGGTTCAGTTCGGACGATCCGATAGATCACTGCCGCAATTCCTGCAAGACAAAGAAACCACACCGGTATCAGCAGTAAATTACCGGATAGATAATGATAAATACGGAGAGACAGATGGGCCATCTTTTCAAGGACGTAACGGTACAGCACCACTATGGCGCCGGAGATAACCCCCACCAATATCCCTTGAAAGACGAGGAGCATTTTGAAATTTCTCCAATGAGCTAACAGACCCGAAACATTCTGGACGGACATGGCTTTTCTCCTGATTTCACGATATAGATTTCACATAAAAAACCGGAAGAAATGTCTTCCGGTTGAATGGATGGTTATTATTTTTTCTTGATCCAGGACATCATGTCCCGCAGTTTTTTGCCGACAACTTCGATGGGATGCTCGGCTTCCATGCGGCGACGGGCGTTGAACTCCGGACGGCCCACCTGGTTTTCCAATAACCAATTCTTGGCGAATTGACCGCTTTGGATTTCATAGAGGACTTTCTTCATTTCCTTACGGGTTTCTTCAGTAATAATCCGTTTTCCGGTCATCAAATCGCCGTATTCAGCCGTATCGCTGATGGAATACCGCATCCATGAAATACCGCCTTCATAGATTAGATCGACGATCAATTTTAATTCGTGTAAGCATTCGAAATATGCAATTTCCGGTTGATACCCAGCTTCTACCAAAGTATCAAAACCGGCTTTCACCAATTCGGAGACGCCACCGCACAACACCACCTGTTCGCCGAAGAGGTCGGTTTCGGTTTCTTCTTTAAAGGTGGTTTCCAAAACGCCGGCCCGGGTTGCACCGATTCCTTTGGCATACGCCAAGGCATATTCTTTTGCTTTCCCGCTGGCATCCTGATAAATGGCAAAGATGGCCGGTACACCGCCACCTTCGGTGTAAACCCGGCGGACCATATGGCCCGGACCTTTCGGAGCCACCAAGAACACATCCACATTTTTCGGAGGAACAATCTGGTTGAAATGAATGTTGAACCCGTGGGCAAAAATCAGCGCTTTACCCTCGGTCATATACGGAGCAATATCTTCATAGTAAACTTTCGCCTGAACCTGATCCGGCAATAAAATCATGACCCAATCGGCTTGTTTGGCTGCTTCAGCCGCAGATACCGGAGTAAAACCGTCATTGAGTGCCGCCTGATAGTTAACGCTTCCCGGGCGCTGGCCGACGATAACCTCTACCCCGCTGTCCCGGAGATTTTGAGCATGAGCATGTCCTTGGCTACCATAACCGATAATGGCGACTTTTTTCCCTTTTAATAAGTCAAGATTGGCATCCTGGTCATAATACATTTTGGCCATATGTACAACCTCCTCAATTTCTAAAATAGTATAACCGAAATGCAAACCTGAAGAACAGTTCTAATATATCATACAATATTACATTTTTTAAGTTATTTTTTATTAAAAAATAGAGCAATCATTAGACAATGATAGCTCTAAGGTGTTCGAAGATAAACTTTTGGTTTGTGATTATTTTATGACGACACCTTGATCGCCGTTATTCAATCCGGCCGCATTGGCTTCGTCGGTATCCAGGTGAAAATCTTTGGCGAAATTGGGGCTGACCCGGACTAAAACGTTATTGAAAACTACACCCCGCGGGCCGTCAAATTTCACCGATACAATATCCTTATCTTTCAAGCCCATCTCAGCCGCTTCTTCCGTATGCAAATGAATATGCCGTTGGGCAATGATGACGCCTTCTTCCAAAGTTACCGTACCTGCCGGGCCCTCTAACACAATGCCCGCTGAACCGTCAATGGCCCCCGAATCTCTCACCGGCGGATTGACACCCAAGACGAAACTGTCGGTACGGGAGATTTCAACTTGGGTCTTAGGACGAACCGGACCCAAAACGCGGACTTTTGCAATTTTATTTTTCGGTCCGACCAATGTGACTACCTCTTCAGCAGCGTATTGGCCGGGCTGGGATAACGGTTTCATCGGAGTCAATTCATGGCCTTTGCCGAAAAGGATTTCAAGATGTTCTTGAGATAAATGCAAATGACGATTGGAAATACCTACGGGAACAGTAAAACTTGACACCATAAACAACCTCACTTCGATAATTATGTATAGATAAGGTCCAAAAATAAAAAAAGCGGTATTTAAACCACTATAGTTGGCAGGGGAGACAGGACTTGAACCCGCAGCCTACGGTTTTGGAGACCGCCACTCTACCAATTGAGCTACTCCCCTGTACCACCATTAAATTATACATAATAAGCTGTAGTTTGTCAATTTTATTTTCAAAGTTCTTTGATGAAATTATTCAAAAATCGTTATCAATATCCGTCAATCAATCACCACTTGAAAAATTGACGCCGATAATGCCGCCGAATGCGCCGATAAAAGCATTGACTGCCAGCTTCACCGTAAACACAGTCCAATGCACTGGTTCCCCCGCCATCCATCCCATCATTAATATCAACAATGAACTGAGCACCCCTACTCCCGCTCCTGCAAGCCACCCGTTCCTCCGGCTTTTCAATCCGGCGATAACGGCTCCGATGACCACCGAAACATAGAGCAATATCATCCATAGACTATCGGACCACCGAAGCATTCCGGCCCAGCCCAATTGGGTGACAATGGCCAGCCCAAGGGATAATACAAAGATAATCATAATAACCGCCAATGAACCTTTGAGCACTGGGCCGATCGGAACATTTAAAGAATTTTGTTTTTCTGCCATTTTCTTCACCTCAACCCACTTATTAATATGAGTGACAGTCATAAAAACGCCGCTTTATCACCAATGTATGGGTTGGAGGCCGCAAATATTACTTTTCCGAAGAATTTATGGGGTTTCATTCTTTGAAATAATGGTAAATTGCCGGTTATACCCCAAAAGCCAAAACTCTTGCCCATCCGGTTGAGGAATGATCTGGGCGATCCGGCCGGTGGATATCGTCTGAATCTCATTCCATCGTTTTTGAGAGGGATTATATTCCAAAATATGGGTATGGCCGGAGGAATCGCTGGCCATGAATTGCGGTGTCTTACCCGAAACGAACTGTAAATTTTCGATCAGGTAATTGCTTTGCCACATCGCATTGCTAAATTTATAGCTATTGTCTGAAAAACATAAGATATAATTGACCATTTGACTGGTGGTAACCATAAAACCGGGTTTTCTGTCCTGGTTCCAATCGCCAAAATGGACGGCTAGTACTCTTCCCCAGGGATAATGCTCGGATTTCGTCACGACGGCGTTTTTCTCGACTTTCAACACGGCCATGCTGCCGTTTTGATAAGACACCAATATTTCATCGATGGCATCGCCGTCAATATCCACTACCCGTAAAAACCGAATGTGCCGCCACGGTGACGGACTTTTCCATACGATATTCAACGTGTCTCTTTCCCGCTTGAGATAAAATAACGATCCTTCCGAGTTTTGAACAATATATTCGGTTTCCTCTGCACCGGTAAACGTACCGCTGGCAATATGGGTAATATTGGACCATAAATATTTATGATTGTCACAAACGTTCCATTGGGATTGTTCGTCCATGGTAAAAATGTATAAGAATCCGGGTTCATCGGTACCGGCTATGATTTCCGGTCGGCTGCTCCGTTCATTGACCCAGACTGCGGTAAATCGGTGCCCTTTGGCGGAAAAACGTTGATACTCGACCCATTGGTTATCGATACATTGATAGATCACCAATTGACCGCCGCTGAGATCCACCGCAAACAACTGTCCGTCATGACGGAAAAATTGTTCCGGCAAGCTTTCATTGGTCCATGCCTGGACCGTTCCGGAGGAAACGGTCCATTGAGAGGAAACCGGTTGGGTCCAGGCCGGAGAGAAACTGCCCGCTCCTGCCACGGCCCAGAAGAAAAACGCTATCATCAATAAAAAGGAAACCCGTTTCACTTTTGACAACTCCTTAAAACATAATCAATAATGGTATAATATTCCATTGTCGTGCGAAAGATCCTTTTCCTTTATGAACAAAAAAGGTTTGTGCAAAAATTACACAAACCTTCACATATCAAAAAATGGTCGGGCAGGCGGGATTTGAACCCACGGCCCCCACCACCCCAAGGTGGTGCGCTACCAAGCTGCGCTACTGCCCGTAACGAACAAGAAATATTTTATCACTTCTTTGTCGCTCCGTCAATAGTCTTCATTCATTAAAGCCGCAGGTCATCATGGCAATATTTATTCCGGGCTGATTCTTCGGCTTTTAAGGACATTACCGAATTGATCGACCGTAATTTCTAACCGGTGCATAAAATCGCCCAGCGAAGCCAGCTTGGATACGCTTTCCAATCGCATAAAATCGGACAACATGGTATCCAGCATTTTATATACGTCGTTTAACTCCGCTTCTCTCTTTTTGATCTTCTCTTGTTCGGCCATTAATTTTTGCTGTAACCGCTCGTTCTCATCCATCAATTTCTGGATTTCTTCCATCAATTTGTCTTCCTTTTTCAAATCTCGCTCGACAGCCAGCAGATGCTCGACAAAGCCCCGCAGATCCAATTGACGTCGCTGATGGGCTTCGACTTTTTCCAATCGTTCTTCGAGGGACTTAATAGTCTCCGGCAGCGAGGACAATTGATAGAAGAACATATTGTCGTCACCTGACGTCCGGACCGGAAGCGGAGTGATATTGGACATCGGTTTTTCTGCCGTATTTTCTCCTGCAGACGGAGACTCTGGCTCTTCGGAACCTACCGGTTGTCCCAATACTTGTTTACCGAGCTTAATCAGATCGGCATCTTGATAATTCAACCGTTTTAACAGACGATAAAATCGTAATTTCAATGCGGCCGTGGTAAATGTATCACCCAGTATCGCCTGGAGCTCTTCACAGGCAGCAGCCCGCGAATTGCCCAGTGCCTGATGTTTGGCGAACACTTCCAATATCGTCCGATCAATATCTTTGATTTCCCGACTGCGTTTGCGGGGGGCTATACCGGTTTGGTTCATGTATTTGGCTTGCATCATATTATAGTATTCCTGATTGGACAACCCCTTTTCCTTTAAAAGACGGCAAAATTGACTCCTTAGCGCGCTCATCTTCCGTCCCAGCTTAGTAACGAGTTCACGCCGTTGTTGCGGATTCCACCATGACTCAAATAAAATCTGATTTTCTTCCTCTGTATACCTTGGTTTTGACTTTTGTAATACTTCATTATTCGGAACTCTTGTGGTTGCAAGCGCTTTATCACTCATCGATATTTCCCTCCTATAAATGCACTTCGCTTTTAAATGGGGCCCTATCATATTGTGTTCCAGTTATTTCTGAATTATGCTATATTGCAAAAAAATATTTATATTTTTTTCCTGAATAAAAAAATACTGGCCTCCCTCTTTTGCCCTGACACAAAATAAAAGCCAAAATACGACGGTATTTCGGCTTGAGAATGGTATATGATAAGCATATGCTTATCAAAAATTAAACGTAGGCCGGTATTGCCTACGTCATTATGGTCATTTTTTGATGATTCTTATGAATTCCGCACCGTTTTTATCGCTGCTGATTCTGACTTCAGTCGATGTTTTATTGTAGTTATAATAGATCGAAGGATCGTCTTCTGTAATTTCCGCATATGGGTCCATCGGCAATTCATCCAATAACGGTTTGTATCCTTTCGGGCCTTCTACAAGCAATGCATCCAATGATTCCGGAAAATCCCCTTCTTTGGCCTTATACACTTTCACGGCAGCCGCCAACATCCGCAAATCAGCCTTAACTATTGCATCCTTCGCAGCGTCCCCGGATGCGTTCATAATTACTAAGGCAATACCTGCCAAGACAGATAAAATAATCACGATAACTATCAGTTCCAGCAAGGTAAAGCCGTTTTCAGTCTTCCATGCGTTCATCCATCTTCGCATCGGCTCCACCTCCTTTCCCTAAACACCCGTTATTCGATCATCCCGTACCATGTATTCTATTATATATATCGTCATTTTTTAAAAATGGATAAATGCACATTACAAGCTGACGTGATATAATATTAATATTGATCCATAGAAAGGTGACATTCCATGAAATACTTAGTGCTCTTAATTGACGGAGTTGCCGACACTCCCGTCCCTCAGCTTCACGGAAAAACTCCGTTGGAAACGGCTAACAAACCTCATATAGACCGTCTGGCCCAATCCTCAGAAATCGGCATGGTCCAAACCGTCCCACAAGGTTTACCGCCGGGAAGCGATGTAGCCAATCTGTCGGTATTAGGATATGATCCGTTGAAATATTACACGGGCCGTTCTCCTCTGGAAGCAGTCAGCATCGGCGTTGATCTGAAACCTGAAGATGTGGCTTTTCGTTGCAATTTGGTAACATTGTCGGAAGAACCCGTTTATTCTGAAAAAACGATGATCGATTACAGTTCCGACGAGATCACCACGGACGAAGCGGCCCAGTTGATAGCGACACTTGCTTCACAGTTGAACTCAGAAACGATTCGTTTTTATTCCGGCGTCAGCTACCGCCATTTGATGGTGTGGCATAACGGGCCGGTCGACAGTCGTCTGACGCCGCCTCACGATATTTCTGACAAAGTCATTGGTCCTTATTTGCCCTCCGGCCCCGGAGCCGACATCTTATTGACACTGATGGAACAAAGCCGCCATATTTTAAAAGACCATCCGATCAATGAACACCGGAAGGCACGGGGATTACGCCCTGCAACTTCCATTTGGCTTTGGGGACAAGGGAAAAAACCACAGATCGATAGTTTCGCCCATAAATACGGATTAAAGGGAGCAACAATCTCTGCGGTCGATCTCATCAAAGGTTTGGGAATTTGTGCTGGCTTGGAAGCCATTGACGTTCCCGGCGCCACCGGCAATATTCATACCAATTTCAGAGGAAAAGCCGAAGCGGCCGTCGAAGCGTTTCGTAGGGGAAAAGATTTCATCTATCTCCATTTTGAAGCTGCGGATGAAGCGGGGCACCGCGGTGAAATCGAAAACAAAGTCCTATCCATCGAAAAGATCGATGCCGAGGTATTAGGCCCGATACTGAACGAATTACCTCGAATCGATCCTGAATTCCGCGTGATGATTCTGCCGGATCATCCGACGCCACTGGGGATTAAAACCCATACGGCAGACCCGATCCCTTACCTGATTTACGATTCGCTGAAGAATGTCGATTCCGGCGTCTCATCTTTCGATGAAGCCAGTGCCGCCCGTACCCGTCGCTTCCTGGCCGAAGGCCATCTGCTGATGGACCGGTTTATCCTGAACGCCTGAAACGGCAAAGGAAAAAACCGTCTCCTCCCCGGCTGTCCGGCAATACTTTGGCCCAAGGCCGGTTAGGCTCATCCAGAAACTCCTGGAGCCGGTTGGGTAGAAATGGACGATAATCTTCGACACGATACTCCGGATATTGGTTTAATAACCATTCGACCTGCGCCTCGTCTTCTTCCCGTTCTAAAGTGCATGTACTGTAAACCAGGCAACCGCCTGGTTTTACTAATTGTATGGCCCGTTCAAGGATTTGGCGTTGCAGAGCGGCTAATTGACGGATATCTTCGGGTTTCTTTCGATATTTGGCATCAACTCGCCGCCGCAATACCCCAGTTCCCGAACAGGGGGCATCGACTAACACCCGATCGGCTTGTCCGCCGCCGGGCAATTGAAATTCTCGGGCATCGCCCAGGCAGGGATGGATGGAATGGAGCTGCATGCGTTCAGCGTTTTGCCGGATCAATTCGACTTTATGGGGATGGTCGTCAATGCTGTAAATATGACCGTAATCGTCCATCAATTCGGCCAAATGGGTGCTTTTTCCGCCGGGAGCCGCACAGAGATCGATAACCGTTTCGCCGGGCCGGGGATCCACCAAATGGGCCACCAGCATCGAGCTTTCATCCTGCACGATCAGCTGGCCGTCTTTGTAAAAGTCCGTATTTTCAATGGGCTGGGGCACCTCTTTCAGCACCAACGCTTCCGGCAGAACCGCGCCGGCTTCCGCCCGAAAACCCGCTTCGTCCAATCCGGCACGGACCCATGTAACTTCCGCCCTTAGTCGATTAACCCTAACGGTAAAAGGAGCCCGTTCGTTTCCGGCTTTCGCGATCCGCTCGGCTTTCTCCGCTCCGAATTGATCCGTCCAGCGTCGGATCAGCCATTCCGGCGTCGAATATTCCAAAGCCAGATAAGAAAGGTGTTCCTTTTGCGGGTCGGGGAAAGGTATCTCTCTACGATTTCGTAAGTAATTCCGTAATACACCGTTGACCAGACCCGCCAACCCGGCATATTTGGATTCTTTAATCTGTTGGACGGCGCTGTGGATCACGGCCCGTTCCGGGATTTCCGGAAGATAAATCAATTGATACAAAGCCATCCGCAAGATATTTTTCACCGGCAGTTTCAACGATTTTAAAGGACGGCTTAACAGCCGTCCCAAAATATAATCCAATTTTAATAAATGACGGATGACGCCGTAAACCAATTCGGTGCAGAAGGCCCGTTCCCTCGGGTCCATATGGGGATAGCGGCGTAACAAATCCGCCAATGCCAAATTGGCATAAGCTTCGTCTGCTTCTATCCGGTCAAGAACCATTCGAGCCAATTGTCGTCCGGATATATCAGTCATCATTTCTCCCCCGGAGCAAGAACATACGCAGCAAATGCAAAATGGCGGTCGCTGCGGAAGCCACATAAGTCAAAGCTGCAGCATTTAAAACTTTGCGGGCGCCTTCATCTTCGCTTCCCCGCATCAAAAATCCGCTTTCGGTCAACATGGCCATCGCCCTGTTACTGGCGTTGAATTCCACCGGCAACGTTAAGACGGTAAAGAAAACGAAGAAACTGAAGAGAATGATCCCCAAATCAATCATAAAAGTATTTCCGCCAAAAATAAATCCAAGGAAGAAAATGAAAAACCCTAATTGAGAACCGAGATTGGCCAACGGGAATATTTGATTTCTCAGCGTCAACGGAAAATACGCATGAGCATGTTGCACTGCATGGCCGGTTTCATGAGCCGCAACTCCCAGAGATGCTAAAGACCGACCGTGATATACCTCCGGCGACAGCCGAAGCACCCGGGCACGGGGATCATAATGATCCGTTAACGTTCCGGGCGTCAATTCTACAGGCACATCGTAAAGATGATTTTCATCCAACAGCCTGCGGGCTACCTGGGCGCCGGTCAGGCCGGAGGATGCATTGACATTCACATATTTGCTGAAGGTGGACTGCACCTTAAATTGAGCATAAATCGTAAAGATAATGGCCGGCAACAATAACAAATAGGTAAAATCATAAGCATAATACACGGTCATTCACTCCTCTGCGCATTAATTTACACTGTTGCACCGAAAAACATACCTGGTTGCAGTCGTCTCCCATTGGCATAATCCATAGCTGACATCGCTTTTTTCCCCGGCGGCTGGACTTGAGTGATCAAAAGCGGCCGGTCACCGGTACCAACCAGTATACCCTGGTTTTTCATAATGGCGGCAATTTCGCCGGGAGCAGCCGACGGTTGGCCAGCGGTCAACCGGGTTTCTAAAATTTTTAAACGTTCACCGTTCCAAAAAGTTTCAACACCCGGTGCAGGCGCAAAGGTCCGAACCCGGTTATGGAGAGTCTCCGCCGACAGGGTCCAGTCCATCTGCTGCAAATCCGGCGTCAATTTCGGAGCCATAGTTGCTTTTTTATGATCCTGAGGGATGCGCGGATTTTTGCCGCAGGAGATATCCTCCACCGTTTTCACGAGAAGATCGCCGCCCATCTCCGCAAGGCGTAGATACAATTGGCCGAAATTTTCATTGGGATCGATCGCCGTCTTCTCCTGATAGATAATATCTCCTGTATCCCATCCTTCATCCATGTACATGGTGGTCACCCCGGTTTCACGGTCACCATTTAAAATGCTCCATTGGATCGGTGCCGCACCCCGGTACTGAGGCAATAAGGAACCGTGCACATTGATACAGCCGTATTTGGGGTTGAACAAAATCGGTGCCGGGATCTTTTGACCGAAAGCCACAACGACCACCAAATCCGGATTTAAATCAGCAAATATTTTTAAAAATTCTGCTTCAGCAACCTTAGCCGGTTGCCATACCGGCAGTTGGTGACGGAGAGCCACGCATTTCACCTCGGAGGGGGTCATTTGCATCCCTCGCCCCCTTGGCTTATCCGGCTGAGTGACGACGCCAATGATTTCATGATCCGTCGTCATCAGCTTCTCTAAACTGACCGCAGCAAACTGCGGAGTTCCCATAAACAATATCCGCAATACCATCGACTCCTTATCCCGTCAGGGATTGGTAATCATTATTTTTGCTCTTTCAGATAATCAATAAACAAAATTCCGTCCAAATGATCGATTTCATGCTGTAAGGCTCGGGCCAACAATCCTTCACCTTCAACGGTTATCGGTTTCCCATCCAGGTTAATGCCGGTGGCTTTGACTTTGGCCGCTCGGGTGATATACTCGCTGCGTCCGGGGATGGAAAGGCATCCTTCCACATCCCGGTCCTGGCCTTCCTTTTCGACAATTTTAGGATTGATAAGTATCAACGGCCCTTCTCCCACGTCAATGACGATCAACCGTTCGGAGATACCCACTTGAGGCGCAGCCAATCCCACCCCATTGGCATGGTACATGGTTTCCAGCATATTTTTGGCCAATTCCCGAATGCGTTTGGTAATTTTACTGATGGGTTTGGCTTTCAAACGGAGTACCGGTTCATTTTCTTCATAAATCCTTAATTTCAACGAATTCACCTCAAAAATCTAAAAGTTTATTTTTTATTATTATAGTACACAGTGCACAGTTCATAGGACAATTTAAGTTCTTGGTTCTAGGTTCTGTTTCCTGGAGAATGGATGGAACGCACAGCGTCTACCTAAACCCAGTATCAGTATCAAGTACCTAGTACCCAATCCTAATACTATAGTACCGAATACGGATTTCGATCCCGGATAATCCGGACATCGGGATATTTTTTAAAGGGAAATCTGTTCCATGCCTCGGTACCAATTTGCCAGAGCCAGTCGGGACAGTTGGTTTTAAGGATGATTTGATGACGGTACCGGTCTTGAATCTTTTCGATCAATGCCGGTGCCGGGCCTAATATTTCGACAATGTTACCATCTTCTTCCCGACATAAATCCAACTGGCGGATGCATTGGTCCAACTGTTCCCGGAAAGCTTCCGCAGCAGACACCACTTTTTCCCGGCGGATTCCGGAAAATCCGAATTTCAACAACTCAGTATATGGTGGATACTTTAGTAAACGCCGGTTTTCGATTTCAGTTTCATAAAATCCGATATAATCGTGGACTTTAGCAAATTGCAGCGCATAATGGTCGGGGTTGTATGTTTGGAAAATAACCTGCCCCGGCCGTTCTCCCCGTCCGGCCCTGCCGGCTACCTGGGTCAACAATTGAAATGTGCGTTCCGCTCCCCGGAAATCCGGCATATTTAAGGTAATATCCGCCGATATCACACCGACCAGGGTAACTTTGGGCAAATCCAGGCCTTTGGCAATCATCTGGGTTCCCAACAATATATCGACTTCGCCGTCAATCAATCGCTGATAGATACGCTGATGGGCTCCTTTTTTCGACGTTGAATCCACATCCATCCGAATCACTCGGGCTTCCGGAAACATGGTAGACAATTCGGCCTCAAGCTTCTGTGTTCCGCTTCCGAAATAACGGATCCGGTGACTCCGGCACTTGGGGCAAATATCCGGGATAGGTTGACGATAATCACAATAATGACAACGCAATACCGTATCATGGGAATGATAGGTTAAGGAGACTTCGCAGGAAGGGCATCGCAAGCTTTCCCCGCAATCACGGCACATCACGAAGGTGGAATGGCCCCGGCGGTTCAGCAATAACACCACCTGCTCATGACGTTCTAAACGTTCCTGTATCCCTTGGGAAAGGGCTTCGCTGAATATGGTCTTATTGCCGCGTTTCAGTTCTTCCCGCATATCGATGACGAGCACTTCCGGCAGAGGATTCCGGTTATAGCGGCGATTGAGTTCCACATAACCATATTTCCCTTGTTTCACGGCATGGAACGACTCCAATGACGGAGTCGCCGAACCCATGATCACTTTTGCACCGGTGAGGACGGCCAATTGTTCAACGACTTCCCGGGCATGGTAGCGCGGGGATTCCTCTTGTTTGTAAGTGGATTCATGTTCTTCATCGACCACGATCAGCCCCAGGGACTCGAAAGGGGCAAACAATGCGGAACGGGCGCCCAAAATAAAACGGGCTTCGCCCCGTTTGATCTTGAACCATTGGTCGTACCGTTCTCCGTCGGACATATTACTATGTAATAAAGCTACCATTTCCCCAAATCGCTGCCGCGCCCGTCTTAAGATTTGCGGCGTTAAAGCGATCTCAGGGACCAGATATAATACTTGCTTGCCTTCATCAATGATCCGTCTGGACAACTCAAAATAGATTTCAGTTTTTCCGGCTCCGGTAATTCCGCGCAATAAAAAAATGCTGCCGGGTTTCGACTGATAAACCTTGGAATACACTTCAGCCTGTTCCTCGTTTAAAAGTACGCATCGGTTTTCTGCCGGCGACTCAAGGCCTTCTGGAATCCGTTCGACGGCAGTCGGACAAAGTTCCACTTTTCCCTCGCGAATCAGGCGGTTAACCACTGCAACGCTGACGGAAGCTGCTGCAGCGAGTTGCGCCCGGGTCATACCTGCCGGATTCTCTAACAAAACCTTTTTCACCCGTTCTCCGGCTTTCGTCTCCGTTTCCTGACAGGACCCGATCCAACGGCAGATTAAAGCCTGTTTGGTTGAGACCCGCGCTTTTCCGAATAATTGTACCGGTTCAATCCAGCGTCGCTCAATCAAATATTCAAGTAACTCCGGAAATTGGCCAAATTCTTTCTCCCATTCTGCATGAGTCCAGCTTAAATTGGTTTTTGAACGTAAAATCAGCGCGATCCGTTCCGAGACAGACCGGGGCATATCGTCGGCCACTGCCTGCAACAATTGGTCTAGGTCCTGCTTCAACCGAAAACCGCTTTCTCTTTCCAACCGTGAACCAGGTGGCAAACACAGCCGCACCACGTCGGCCCGGTGACAAAAGTAATGTTTCGCCATCCATTCCACCAGTTGATATTGGTGTTCGCACAGTAACGGACAAATGTCCACCACTTTTTCGATGGCACGAAGATTTTCATATTCCGATTCTTCGGCAAAATCCCATATTATCCCGACAGCCATTCTTTTTTGGATCGGCACAATCACCCGGGATCCCAAAGCAGCCATCGCTGCCCACGGTTCCGGAACGATATAATCAAAAAGGGCATCAACAGCGATGACCGAAGAATCAAGCAATACTTTGGCAATTTTAGGTTTCGCGCTCATAATCTCATTATAAAGCAAAAATCCCAGAGGAACAAGGCTCTGGGATTCGGCATCATCCATTGATAAACTCGGGAAAAATAGATATCTAGTGTTATTTTATCCCGGTTTTAGTACGTTCGACCATGATTTTCCCCGCATCAATCTCTCTCAATGCCCGAGATACGGCTTTCTCTTTCTGCTCTTCGTTGTTTTCGTTATTTTCTTCGAGAATTTGCCTGGCTCGTTTGGCGGCAGCGATAACCAACGTATAACGGCTGTCGACGTGCCGAATAAGTTCGTCCAACGATGGATAAATCAATGATTTTCCCCCTCTGTTCGATTATACCTCACGCAATATTTTATCCATACAACCCGATTCCAATCGGATTGTTCTGCATTTCTCAGCCTGTATAATACATTCAATTTTCGAACATGTCAAGTCGATTTCGTGATTTATTATAAAATAATCATATTCGGGGGCATGTTGAAATTCAGTTGAAATATATTTTAATCGTTCTTCGATTTGTTGGTCACTTTCGGTCTGCCTCCCAATCAGCCGTTCCCGCAATGCCTTAAGAGACGGTGGCGCTAAAAAGATCAACACCGCTTTGGGGAATGATTTTTTGATCTGAAGTGCACCCTGGACATCCACATCCAAGATGACATCCTGTCCGGCGCATAATTTCCCCATCACTTCCGCTTTGAGCGTCCCATAATAATATTGATAGACTTTTGCCCATTCCAAAAATTCAGCGGCAGCGATTTTTTTTAAAAAATCAGCTTCCGCCATAAAATAGTAATGTTTACCATGAACTTCATTGGGTCTGGGACTTCGGGTAGTTGCCGAAATTGAGTAACTCAAATTCGGCAACTTGGAAAACAGATTGGAAATAATCGTATTTTTCCCTACACCCGAAGGACCCGAAATAACAATTAATAAACCTTCTTGCATGAAAGAGACCCCTACTCCTCTGCTTCTACCGGTGTATCTTTACTGATGATTCGATGAGCGACAGTTTCTGGTTGAACGGCAGACAATATCACGTGATCGCTGTCGGTAATAATCACCGCCCGGGTCCGCCGACCATAGGTTGCGTCAATCAGCATCCCTTTATCACGGCTTTCCTGGATAATCCGTTTGATCGGCGACGATTCCGGACTGACGATAGCAACGATCCGGTTTGCAGAGACAATATTGCCAAAACCGATGTTAATTAATTTGATATCCATTACAGCGGTAAGGGCCTCCCTTCTTAATTGTTGCCGAGACGTTCGATCAGAGCTTGCTTTTGACGATTGCCAAGGCCCTGGATACGCCGGGTCTCATCAATACCGATATCGGACATGATTTTTTTGGTTTTCACTTTACCAATGCGCGGTAATGATTCCAGCATGTAAACAACTCTCATTTTGGCGATGACTTCATCGTCAATGTTCGCCAACAATTCCCTGATGGTTGTTTTACCGCTCTTCAAGTTTTGACGAATTTGTGCCCGTTTGCTGCGGACTTCCTGCGCCTTCTTAAGAGCCTTTTTCTTCTCCTCCAAGGAAAGCTTCGGTAATGCCATGCTTTCTCACCTCCCCTTCTATTCGATATTTTGAACTTGCTCTCTCAATTTTTCCAATTCCGCTTTAAACTCGATGACGATCTGTGATATCTGTAAATCATTGACTTTAGAGCCAATCGTGTTGATCTCCCGGTTTAATTCCTGAATCAAAAAATCGAGCTTCCGTCCTATCGGTTCGTCAAGGTTGAGAGCATGGGTAAACTGTTGCAGATGGCTTTCGATCCTCACCAATTCTTCATTAATGTCGGATCGATCCGCAAAAAGCGCAATTTCCACGGCAATCCGGTTCGGGTCTACTTCTATCCCGCCGGTTAATTCCTGTATCCGTTTGGTCAATCTTTCCCGATATAGTTCAACCACGGAAGGTGCCCATTGGGCCAACCGTTGGCGTAAATGGCTCAAACTGCCAATCCGTTGGATAAAATCTTCGACAAGTTTTTCTCCTTCCCTGCGTCGCATTGCCAAAAGAGCGTTCATCGCCTCGTTCAATGCTTCGGAAGCGATCTGACTGACCGTCTCCTGATCTTCTTCAACGGGGGTCAGTTCAAAAACTTCCGGTAATTTTACAAGGGTTTGTAAATCCAATTCGCCGGGAACGGCATACATTCCTTTTAATTCAGCGGCAGATGAAAGATAAGCGGCGACCACGGAATGGTTCAAATTGATCTGTATCCGGTTATCTAAGAATGACTCGATATTAACGGAGACATCAATTTTCCCTCGGGATACAAATTGTGTCAGATCCCGCCGGAGCTTGTCTTCCAAATATGCATAATTTTTCGGAATCCGAAAATTTATATCCAGATATCGATGATTTACCGATTTTATGTCGATAGTGATACAATAGTCGGCGGTGGATTTTACCCCGCGACCATAGCCGGTCATACTTAATGCCAAGTTTTTTGATTCCTTTCGATGGTCTCTTGATGAATCATTACCGGATATCCGGTGGTATTTGCATGGAAATTTAAGTATATATTCAACCTATCATGGCAAATTCCTCCTTTTTGCTTGTAAAATTAATTCATTTCAGGGAACTTTTTTTTTATTTGCCCGTTTCAAATCTAAAAAAGAGATTTAATACTATACACATTTATGCAGCTATTGGCTTTTTCTATGCAAATATTCAGACAGGAGGAATGGTCATGAACGAAACATTCAAAAAATACTTATCTTATGTTCTGGTTGCAGCATTTGCATCGTTAATGACGACCGGATTGATTTTCGGACTGATGCCGGAGAAATTCAGCACGGCTGTAGACAACTCTCCCGTCCCCGCCCCCAACATCATTAAAGCCAATTATATGGAAGCCTCTCTTGAAAAGTCGATTATCTCCGCCCGGAATAAAGTGGCTCCGGCGGTCGTCTATATCGATACGGTATCCATCATTTCCCAACGTCCTTATATACCTTTTGGTTTTCGCGATTTTTTCCCGCCGGAATTTTTCCAAGAGCAAAAACAAGAACGCCGCGGCACCGGTTCCGGCTTTATCATTCGTTCCGACGGTTACATCGTCACCAACGAACATGTGATCCGTGGCGCTCAGAAGTTGGAAGTCACTTTGTTCGGCGGTAAAAAATTCAACGGTAAAGTCGTCGGCAGTGATCCCTACACCGATCTTGCGGTCATCAAAATTGATGCCAAAAACCTGCCCAGCGTAGAATTTGGCGATTCTGACAAATTAACACCGGGTCAATGGGTGGTTGCCATCGGCAATCCTTACGGTTTCCATGATACAGTAACCGCCGGCATCATCAGCGCTTTGGGACGTTCCCTGGAAGATCCCAATCAAGCCGGTAACCTGATTCAAACCGATGCAGCCATCAACCCCGGCAACAGCGGCGGCCCGCTGGTGGATTTATCCGGTAATGTTGTCGGCATTAACGAAGCCATCATCGCCAATGCCCAAGGCCTTGGTTTTGCCATCCCGTCCAATACGGCCAAGAAAATCGTTGAGGAATTGATCGCAAAAGGAAAAGTGGATCGTCCGGCCAAACCATGGCTTGGCGTGGCTTTGACCGACATTAATAAGCATATTGCCGAATATTACGGACTGGCCAACCAAGACGGCGCCATTATTCAAGTATTCGCCGACAGTCCGGCCGCAAAAGCCGGTTTACAGGACGGAGACATCATTAAGGAAATTAACAGGGAGAAGATTAAAAACTCCAACGACGTGGTAAAAAAGATCTCCTCCATGAAGGTGGGAGATACTGTCGAAATTCTCATTTTCCGCGAAGGAGACCTGAAAGTCTTCAAAGTGAAATTGGAGGAACATCCCAATCAGTCGACTAATCAATCCCGTTCGCGTTCCTGGTCGCCATTCGGGCCCTGAGATCCGACGGCACCATGGCGGACATCATGAATAATGGCCGATCTTGCAGAATTTGTCTGCTTACAGTTTGACATAAATTTGATACAATAAAATAAAGATTATGCTGGTACAGTTCCCTTATATGGTAGCGTCGATACGGCAATATAAAAAGAAGGTGATATAATTGACTGTAGCACAATCCGTCGCCCGCGCCAAACCCATATCCGACCAAATCGCTTTATTTGAAAGCATGGTTCTCACGCATGAAAAAGCATTATATCAATTTGCCTATCGGTTATGCGGGAATCATCATGAAGCTCAGGATTTGCTTCAGGAAGGACTGTACCGGGCCTATAAATCCTTTGCTAAATTTGAAACCGGAACCGCATTTGATCGTTGGTTATACCAAATCATTCATAATCTCTATATTGACCACTACCGTAAGAGGAAACGTCGCCCATCGGTCACCTCCATCGATGAGCCCATTCAACATCTTGAGACGGAAAAAACCGTGGAGATCGCCGACTGGACGCTCAATCCAGAAAATCAGGCCATGCGCAGCGAGTTGGGAGACCAAATTCAACGCGGATTGGAGGAACTTTCCCCGGAATACCGGACGGCCGTTATCCTATGCGATATTCAGGGATTGTCATACGAAGAAATTTCCCAAGTCCTGAATTGTTCCATCGGTACGGTTCGTTCCCGGATTCACCGCGGCCGTAAAATGTTACGACGGCTGTTACTCCCTTATATTCAGGAAAAGGGGGCTGCTCAAGGATGAACTGCCTGACGGTGCGTAATTTAATATCCGCCTATATCGATTGTGAACTGGATCCGGAACAAAAACGCGAATTTCGCAACCATCTCTTCCACTGTCCGGAATGTAACGAAGAATATGAGCAGCTTATGTCCATAAAAAACTGTCTGGAAAACTCTTGCCAAGAACCGGTTGACTTTAATTTGCTGGAAGCGCTTTATGCCCGAATTGAGGAAGAAAAATTGGCCATCAACCCGCAAACGGACGGCTTTTATTGGGGCAGCCGGATTTTGATGACAGCAGCCTGTTTAACCGCTTTCTTCCTGACCACCTTTATGCTTTTCCCAATGAAACAGAAGTCCACTGCCCAAACCAACCTTTCTTTCTCATCTCCGGGCATAATGATGGACCAAAACATCACCATCGATCAACCAGTCAATGTCTATCAGGCATCATGGGTTTTGCCCTGACGGCAAAATGTAAAAAACGCCTTACCCCCTCATTTCGGGGGTTTTTTTATAGGTATTATTCTGGAATAAAGCTCCCCTTCATAAGATGATAGCGAAATCTTGCGAGGAGATGGCCATGTTTCTGATAATATACCGCAAGCATATCATTCGATGGGGTGTCGGTTTCATTGCCATTCTCATCGGCACCTTCTGCACTCAACGATGGTGGCCTCCGTCGACTTCCGCCAGTCTTCCGGCAGACAGTGAAATCGTATCGATGATCGATGACCTCTTCAGACTACGCAACCATGCAATCCTCCAAGCCAAACCCGAAGTCTTGGAAACGCTTTACGACCGTAGCACCCGCTACGGCCAATGGAGTTATGAGCATCAATACAAAAAATTGAAATACTTACATAACTGGACCAAAAAGCAAGGAGCCAAGTTGACAGCCATCCGCTCGCTGGTGCGAATTCGACGGATCGATGCCAATGAACGGCGGATTCGTGTAACATTGCTGGCATCCACCGAATACCGTTATGTTTATATCGACGAACCTCAGGTCGAAAACCTGATGCGTATCGGAACCTATCATTCTCTCGATCTGGTGCGGGCCAACGAACGCTGGCAAATCGGCCGGGAATGGTTTACCGATCCTTTTGCTGATGCTTTATCGTTGAATAATCCATTGGTTCCGGAAGAGCGGAAATTCATTCTCACCCAAAAACCCAGAGATTTTTCGAATTTAAGCCCCAGACGCCGAAAGGCTTTGGAGTACGCCGACACCTATTGCGGCGCTGCCGCCAATGACGAGCAAGGATTTAAATACAACCCCAAATACCGGAATTACAATTATACCGGCGGAGACTGCGCTAATTTTGCCTCTCAGGTTTTACATGAAGGAGGTGGTTTTCGAAAGACCTATACCTGGAATTACGGAAGAGGAGCCAGCAAAGCCTGGGTTAACGCCCATGCGTTTAACCGTTATATGTTGCAGAGCGGACGGGGTACCCGAATCGCTTACGACACCTATAGCCAAGTCCTCCCCGCCTCCTACCGCTTGGAACCTGGAGATTATATCGCTTACGAGAAAAAAGGGAAAGTGACTCACATTTCCGTGGTAACCGGCGCAGATTCCAAAGGATATACGGTGATGAACAGCCATAATGCAGACCGGTACCGGGTCCCTTGGGATCTGGGATACAGCGATCAAGGCATCCGTTTTTGGCTGGTCAAAGTCAATTACGGCGACTGAAACCCCGTTTACCCCGCATCAAATTCAACGAAACAAAAGACAGGCGGCTTGCGCCACCTGTCTTTTTCTCACTTTACCCCTCACTGCATTTCGAGAATATCACTTAATATCTGTGAAGCTTCTTCCAAATAAATATCTTCGCTCAATTTTTTCAGCCAATCGTTATTTTGACCGTTCTTCGGAGACGTAGAAGTCACCGTCATCGGCAGTTTTTTATGCTGGGATTTATCGTACAATTTCGTCTGCTGTTTGACAGTATTGCGTTTTTTAATGGCTTCCGACAATATCAGCGACTGCCGAGTTTGTTCATTCTCCTTTTTCACCCGGAGAATGGTGGAATTCACCATCTTAAAGGCTTCGTTGGACTTCACCCGTTCAGCGCTTTTTTGTTGAAGTGCGGTCAAATTTATCTTGGAATTTGACCACTTAGTATATTTCAGCGGTTTGATGGTATCCCATGGCAACGCTGTATCATAATATTCTTCACCGACTTCGAGATAACCGTAGGGATCCGGAAGGATAATATCGGATTGGACTCCTTTGAACTGGACCGATCCTCCGGTGATCCGGTAATACTTTTGAATGGTCAATTTCAATGAGCCGGCGGGACGGTATCTTTCATAACTATCCATCAATAATTGGTCCAAATCCGCAATTACCTGAACCGTCCCTTTACCGAACGTATCCGGAGTGCCCACGATAATGGCCCGGCCGTAATCCTGCAATGCGGCTGCTAAAATTTCAGACGCCGAAGCGCTGAAGGAATTTACCAAAACCACCATCGACACATCGGAAACAACGTCCGGGTCCGGATCTTCATAGACCCGAATCTTTCCGCTTCTATCCCGGGTTTGGACCACCGGGCCCTCTTTAATGAATAATCCGGTCATTTCGACGGCATCTTCCAACGCTCCGCCGGAATTATTCCGTAAATCCAATATAATTCCCGCTACATGTTCCCGGTTTAATTTTTGAAGTTCTTTCCGTACATCATTAGCCGAGCTTCGGGCACCTTTAGAGTTGAAATCCCTGTAGAACGACGGCAATGAAATATATCCTATCTTTTTCTTGGTTTTCTGGTGATAGATCACTGCGGACCGTGCATAGGAATCCTCCAACACTACCACATCCCGGACCAAGCGGACAACCCGGATCTCACCGTCGGGTTTTTTGACGGTCAATCGGACTTCCGTCCCCTTTTTGCCGCGAATCAGCCGCACTACATCATCAATGGGCATATTGGCAACATCCACCGGCTCTTTCGATCCTTCGCCGACTTTCAGGATTAAGTCCCCGGCTTTTAATTCACCGTTCCGCCAGGCCGGACTTCCCGGCACGATCTGTTCGACCCGGATATATTCTCCGTCCACGGTCAGCATGGCGCCGATTCCTTCCAGGGTTCCAGACATGCTGATGTCGAACTCCTCTTTTTGCTTGGGCGGCATATATGAAGTATGGGGATCGAAACAGGACAACACCGCATTCAGATAGACTTCCAATTGTTTTTCCCGTGAATCTTGAAGCATCCGCGCAAACGTACTGCGAAAGTTACGCCCAACCCGTTTGCGGGCCTCAGCTTCCAGTTTCGCATCCATCGTTGAGGTCACTTTCAATGACTTTCCGGGATTCTTTTCTTCCAGCAATTCCAAATATACTTCGAGCGTACGGGATTTTAGGATTTTGGCCCAAAGGGCTTTCAGCTCCGCCTTATTTTTGGCATAATCCCGCTTTTTCGCATCGGTTTCCAAATAATCCTTTTGATTGAAATCAAACGGATGCTTAATGAGTTCATCGGTCCAGACGATAATTTCCCGGATGCGCTCCTTCAAGATTTGATTGGCTTCATCCATCAACTCGGTGGTGGAACGCAAAATTTGGTTGTCGATTTGATATTGATAACGTTGTAACTGCTCTAAATCGGATTGGAGAAAAAAACGTTTATTAGGATCCAACGTATCAAGGTATTTTTGATAGGCTTTTAGCGAAAGTTGGTCATTGATGGCAACCGGACTGTAATGCCAATAATTTAACGTCTGGAAGATAAAACTGGTAATGATCTTTTCCTTTTGCCTCTCCGGTTCGGCAAATGAAAAACTGCTGAACAGAAGAATAATCGCTATGACCAAAATGGTGAGTTTGACATATTGCTTCCGCATCCGTTTTATTCCCTTCATTAATATACTTTCATGGACTTATACTGCTTTATTATTTAAAACTAACACTATCGGCACCCAAAGTCAACCATTGGATAATACTTCATGATATAATAAAAATAATTGACTGATTTTCTCATGGAAACAGGAGGTCCCCATGCATCTGAAAATAACCTATGTTTTTCATAACTGTTTCATAATAACCTGCGAAAATACAGTATTATTATTCGATTATCCGGAAGCCCGGTTTTTGTCCGAACCGATGAAACGGACGGTGATGAAGGAAATCGCCGGCCGTCGGTTATATTACTTCGTTTCTCACCGACATGCGGATCATTTCAATCCGGACCCGTCCAGGATCCTTCAGGTCAATCCGGATCCGGTATTTATATTATCCGAAGACACCTATGCCGAAGCTGCAAATTACCACGGGAATATTCATTATTTCCTGCCCGACGAAACCCGGGCCGTCGGCGATATGGAAATCACTACCTTCGAGAGCAGCGATGAAGGTGTCGCTTTTTTAATCCGATATAACGGAAAATGGCTTTATTTCGGCGGTGATCTCGCCAACTGGAATTGGGATGAGTTGTCTCCTGAGGAAAAACAGTCAATGGAAGCATTTTACGACCGCTTTCTCAACCGCCTTTCCGCTTATCCCATCGATGTGGCGTTGGTCAATACCGACCCCCGGATGAAGACATGGGCCGGCGCCGTTGAATTTATGGACCGAATAAAACCGAAATATTTCGTACCGATGCATACCTTTGGCAAAACGGCAGCACTGAAGCGTTTTTACCGTTCGCTTTCACCGAAGCATCCCCCCGTATTTCTTTATCAAGCCCCCGGAGACATCATTGAGATTGACATCTAACCGCTTCTTAACGGAATTTTTTCCGCCGCAGGTTCCGGTTCTTGTCCGCCCGGATCTTTTTCAGATGGCGGCGGGCTTCCGCATCTTCTTCCTCTTCCCATGAAAGTTCCTCCAGAGGAACTTTTCCATCCGTTTTCAATAGGACGACGGTTTCTCCGCCGTTGGGGGGAGTATAGGGCGAACCGTCTTCTCCTCGAAATACCATCTCCACTTTTTCTCGGGCAAACTCGGACTCTTCCAGCCAATGCCGGACATAGGATTTGATCACCGGAAATACCTCGCTGTGCTTTCCCTTGCCGTGAATGATCCGGACCACCCTTTCCCGATGCAGATAAGCATTTTCCAAGGTCCGCTCCAGTCCGGCTCGGACTTCTTCCAGGGTCATGCCGTGCAAGTCGATGGTTAACATATTTACTCCTCCGATCTAACGTCCGGTTGCGCTTGTAGTTCCTGCAAATATTCGGAAACATGCTTGGTCACCATATAATACTGATTGCTGAAATTCCACAGCAAAAATCCGTCAGCTTTCCCCTCCATGGTCCCCTGGAGTTGTTTTCTCAGATATTCGCCATAGGTTGCCATATTCATTTTACGTTCTCCGCCCAGCAAAAATGCTTGAACATAGGGGCGGATCAATACCCGTCCCCCGCCGATTTGCTCGGCCCGGTAAGCTCCCTGACGGTAAATTTGCCTGGCCCGTTCCAGATAATCCAGATCTTTCATAAACGAAGACGGAAAATGGGACGGATAATACATGGGGCAAATTACATCCACATACTTGGAGAAAACGGCCATGTTTTGCCCGTTCCAACTGTCCATATTGAACCAACAGTTAAATCCGTATAAATCTGTGCTGATATGCACATTCAACGCTGACCTGGCCTTCCTCAAAAACGATTCCAGGGCATCCACTTTTTCCATGCCTTTTAGACGATAGCGATATGTCGCCGTGGATAAATCCCCGTCGGTGGGAAACCGGATATAGTCGAATTGGATCTCGTCTACGCCGAGACTTTCCAATTCCTTCGCCAATGCAATATTGTAATCCCAGACATCCTCATGGTAAGGGTCCACCCAAAATTCCCGCTGTACCAAGACAGTTTGTCCGGAAGCATCGGTGGTTTTCACCAAATGCCCCCAGGGTTTGCCGGCCTTATGATCCCATACGGCATATTTATGGTTTTCATAACGGTACAAACGTTCATCTTTGAATACCACCAGTCTGCCAATGACATAGATTTGCCGTTCCTTAAGTTTTTTCTGAAATTCCCGGATATTGATCTGGCTGCGGACTGCTCCGATCTGTTTGGGAAAAGGTAATGCCGTATTATAGGTAACAAACCCGGAATCATCCTTAAAATCGACGACGACGGTATTCAATCCATTGTTTTTGATGAATTGGAGCTTCTCTTCCAAACGCCGGCCGGAGGCATAATCAGGCCGCAAATACAATCCATATCGCCCGGAAGCCAGTTGACGCCGGCGGAGCGCCTCTCCGTTATGCTCGGGAGCGGCATGCCATGTTTCGCCGATTTTTTGAAAAGGTTCCCAGCGATAATGGGCCGTATATGAACGGGTCATGAGGCTGAACTCCCAGGATACTGCCATTCCGTCCTCCGTATCTTTTTTTCTGAAATAGATTCCGCAGATATGTTGTCGGCTTTCCGGTTCACACCCGGTCAAACTGACCGCTCCTCCGTCGCGTTCCAACTGATATAGGCCTTTCCCGTAACCGCAGCTGAAAACGAGACGGCTGTTTTCGGGATGATACGCCAGCGCCGATATTTCTTCATAAAACCCGGCGCCTTGATATAAAAATTGTAAACGTGGCGTTAAATTTACCCAGGTCTTGCCGAAATCCCGGGTTTCATATAAGCCTTGATAAGCCGTACCTACGGCAATGGCCGCCGGTTCCTGCGAAGACAAAGCCACGGCCGTCACATAAACCGCCGCCGGAAAAGGCTTTGATAAAGGAATCTCCCTCCACGTCCTGCCACCATCTTCCGAGTAAAACACCTGGCGAGCTGTAGTGACAGCCACCCGTTCCGGCCGGCAGGGATCGACGGCCATAGCCGTTAAAGTCCGCAATTCAGCTCGAGTAAACGGGTAAATCCATTTTACCGGCAGGCCATCATTGCGGGTTTCCCAACGGAACCCACCATCTTCCGAAACCAGAAAACCGTCATCGGAAATTCCATAGACCAACGACGCACCGGCCGATACCCAATATTGGGGAAACCCGTCAGGAAGCGACTGGGCCTCGGAATGGGTCGGCGTATTAAATAAAACGGCATTCAATGACAGTCCCATAATTAAAGCTAAAAAAAAGGTTTTACGCAGCGACACGGTTTGCAATCTCTCCCTGGACGAAGGATGTTAAAAGGGCAATTTATGTCATTATGTTCGATGGTCGCCCCAAATCTCCTCTTCGTCGGATGGAAAAGCAAACCATTTTTAATATTCAAAAAAAATACACCGTGTTGATACACGGTGTCATCTGGAGTTTTACCTCTGTTAGATGTGTTCCGGTTCCGATGGCGTCGAAATTTCGCCCAGGGTTTTAGCCAGTTCCACATCGTATTTAGCTTGTGTGGCCAGATCACCCAACGCCACGATGCCAACCAATTGATCGTTTTCAACCACCGGCAGACGCCGGATTTGATGATGGGCCATCAATTCAGCGGCTTCATTCAGCGACGTATCCGGATTAACCGTCGTAACGTGCGATGTCATCACGTCTTTGACCGGTGTCGTATGGGGGTCTTTTCCGTGAGCAATATTCCGTACCACGATGTCCCGGTCGGTGACCAGACCGACCACCTGTTTGCCTTGACAAACCGGAATCACACCGACATCATGTTTTTGCATCAGTTGGGCCGCCTCGACCACTGACGTTTCAGGATTGACGTAGGCAACCTGCGAGGTCATAATGTCTCGAATCTTCAAGGGCTTTATCTTCCTTTCTGTTTTTCAGTTCACTTCCATTGTTTATTCTTTATGAAGTATATCCCTTTTCCATCCGCCGCATACTGAAAGTTACCCGAAAAACAGTTAAATAAAGGTTTAAGCAGGAATCCCTTCCAGCCCTATTTCTTTGGCAACCTTCTTCATCCCTTCAATGGTATTACCGATGATCTCGCTCAGCTCAGCACCTAACATCTGAGCACCTCTTTCGATGACCGCCCGGTTGGCCCCGGCGGCAAAAGCTTTATCCTTCCATTTTTTCTTCACCGAGCTCACTTGCAAGTCCATAATGCTCTTCGAAGGCCGTACCAAAGCCGTCGCCGTGATCAGTCCCGTCAATTCGTCGATGGTATACAATACCTTCTCCATCTTGGATACAGGCTCCACATCGCAACAAATGCCCCATCCGTGGCTGACCACCGCCCGGATATACTCTTCCGGCCAACCGGCTTCCTCCAAAATTTCCCGGCTTTTCCGACAATGTTCATCAGGCCAGTTTTCATAATCCAAATCGTGGACCAAGCCGACAATCCCCCATTTTTCCGGATCTTCTCCGTATATCCCAGCAAAATGGCGCATGACCGCTTCCACGGCCAAAGCATGCTTGAGCAGGTTTTCACTGTGAGTATACTGTTTCAATAATTGCCATGCATCGTCTCGGGTTGGAATCATCCTTTTCATCTCCTCGATCACTTGATATTTTACTTTGAATTCATTTCAACCAGTTGTTTTAGCCGGTTTATTTCGTTACGCAAGGACTTTAGCTCGTCCAATATTTGTTGTTCCAGGCTTTCCTCCTCATCTTCCTCTTTCAGAATGACGCTGAATTTGCCGCATGCTTCCAAAATGGCCTTGGAAACCTTGGAAATCCGCGAAACCCCCTGTTTCCTCAATTCCTGCCGTAAATCGGCATAGGAAATATGTTCACGGGCCAAATTTTCCTCGATCAATTGGCCGTCGCTGATTAAAATCGTTGGTTCTCCCTCCACCAGGCGGGAGAAAAAGTGAGATTTAAAGGTCAACAGCGACAGGGTGAATTCAAGCCCACCCAATAACAATAATATCATAATCCCTTTCAACAGGGAGACTTTTTGCTCCAGGCCGACGATGACGATGACTTCACCGATGCCGACCATAATTACCAAATCAAAGAGACTCAATTCACCGAGCGCCCGTTTTCCCATCAGGCGGACAACGACTAGTGCCGCCAAATAAATGGCTATTAGATTAACAACAAACCCGATGAATTCCGTCCAATTCTCCATGGTATCGCCTCAAAGCTAGTATAGCAGGTTAGCCATGGGATTATTACGGCTCACTGGGTTCTGCCGCAAACGGTACATTTTCCTTTCACCGTCGCCGGTTTCACATTGGGCCAAATTTTACAGTCGGTCGTCCCTAAACTGCCTAATTTTTCATACGGACATTGGTTATGGATCATATGGTACCCTTCAAAAGTCAGGCAACCGTCGCTGACCCGGCCGCAACGCGGGCATACGGTCTGGGGATAATATAACGCCCCTTTTTTAACAATCCCCTTGTACTCCGTCTTTTGGCCACAGGCAAAACAGGTGGCTGAAATGAGCCGTTTATCGTCAATACTCCGCCACCGGATACCTTCGGCCGAGATGATCATTCGCGGAAAATCCGACGGCAACGCCGCATCCTGAACTTGATAAAAGATGGGCGCCAACCGGAGCAAATCATTGGCAAATTCCGAAGTTTCAATGGGCGTGTGGATGAATTCCCACGGTAGGGCCAGCAGGATCATTAAAGTGACCATGATAATTAAGCCGGCCTTACATCCGCCGAATACCGCCCCCAAGCCGCCGTCAACCACCGCAATAGATTCGCTTTTCCTGGAATGATGCCAGCGTTTGCCAAAAAAGCTCACCAGGCCGCTGATGACGACGACAATGAAAATGAACGCGATAATATTGGCCAAAGGGGTCGAAAAACTCAACTTGGGAGCCAGAGCTGCGCCGACGGATTTATAATAATGGAAAGCCAATATCAACGACACGATGCTGCCGATCAGCTCGAATAATTGCTGAACGAAACCTTTTCGAAACCCTTTCAGGATAAAATAGCCAAAGATTCCGGCGATCACCCAATCGACCCAGGTCAATCCCATCCCTCCTATTTGGCCTGTTCCAGTAATTCTTCCAGATAACGATATTCTTTCCTCAATTTGTGTAATTCATCCGCAATGCGGAGGGCAGTCAACACCGATACCTGGGTCCGGTTCAGCTTGGGATTGCTTTTGGCAACCGATTGGATCTCCGTTTCGATAAACGTGGCAATCTCTTGCATATATTGGGGGTCATCCTTTCCCCGAATGATGTATTCATCCCCCATCACTTTAAAGGTATAAACATATTCGCCGTCAGCATTTTTCTTCTCCAGCATCCGTTTCACCCCTGTTAACCCAATCGGCAGATTTGGTCCTCTTTTAAATTTAACCATAAAATGAAAAACTCCTTCAGAGAAGGAGTTAAACTTCGATGATGACGCCAAACAGGTAAGGAAGGCTCAATAAAAATGCTGAAAATATCAAATACCACAGGAAATTACCTACAAAAATCCGGGGATATTTAAACCCCTGAATGTACTGGCGGATGGCCAGCATCCATTGGAGATAGGACAGTTCTTCCTCGGTGCTCGGCAGCTGTCCGGGGCGGATGGCAATGCAGCTTTCCAAAAAGTCATCAATGAGCATGACTTGCGCCTGAACCCACCGGATGGCTTTGGAAGCAAAGATGGCATAGTATCCCAACGCTGCCACCCACAGGATTCCGACCGCCAGATAGCTGTAAAACACCGTATCTACCATATAAAAATGGACCAAATAAAAATAGAGCACAGCCTCGGTAAACGCCAGCCAAAACCCTAATGCTAGCAATTCCGCTTTGACGCGGTTCCATAACCCATGATAACGATACACCGACATCTCGGCCATCGTCAACCAATGAAAGGCCAAAGCGATAACCGGTTCAAAGGTCAAAGCGACAAAAAAACTCCAGCCTATGCCGTCTCCCAGCCGCAACAGCCAATATTGCCACTCCGGGCGGGTTAGGATTTGGCCCTGAAAGGAAGCAAAGACAATAAAAGTCACCAAAAAGGCGGTTTTGAGCATCTTCCGGTTGCGATAGAGAGGAAACAGCAATTCACGGCCCAAATAGACGATACCTGCAAAAACCAGTTTAAACTGGAGTAACGGAATGAGTCTGAAGCTGCTGGCGGGCTCCTCATAACCCAAAAGCCATGACGTGATCCCCAACCAGACAACGATCATTCCCAAATATATCCATTCTTTCTTATAAGTAACTTCGGCAAAACGTTTCGAAATGCCCATAAAAAAATCCCTCCGGTTCATATTGGTACAATCTATGAACCACGGAGGGAAGTTATGACCGGGATTTGAAGACAAGCAAAAGGCTCAGCCTCGGATAACGGCTCCGTATCGTTGGTTAAGTTTTTCGAGGAGCTCGGCCTGGAGCTTTTGGACTTCCGTATCATTTAAAGTCCGGTCTTTCGCCCGGTATGTCAGGCTAAAGGCCATACTCCGGCAGCCTTCCGGCACCTGGCCGCCGGTATATACGTCGAACAGCTCGACATTTTCAATTAATTCACTGCCCAAAGCATGGATTTGAGCGATAACATGTTCCGGTGAAACATCCACCGGAAGCACCAACGCCAGATCGCGTTCCACCGCTGGGAACTTGGGAAGCGGTTTAAACAGAATGTCCCGTTGCCAACCTTCGGCCAGAACCTCCAAATCCACTTCCAAAAGATAGGCTTTTTCCGTCAATTCATAATTTTTAGCAACCCGGGGATGGACTTGGCCCAAATAACCAACAATCCGGCCTTCCACCAGAATATCCGCAGCCTGGCCCGGATGTAAATAGGGCCGTGAAGATACGGCAAATGTCAAGCCGGTGATGTTGAAAGCATCGGCGATAAGTTCCATCAAGCCTTTGATGTCATAAAAATCGTAATAGTCTTTGGATTGATTCCACCCTAGTTCTGCTTTGCGTCCCATCAGACCGATGGCTAAGTGCAGGGGCTCATCCGGCAGGATTTGGCCTTCTTTGGGCAGATATACCCTGGCTATTTCGAAAAAGGCCACGTCGTTTTGGCGCCGCCTCGAGTTAAACGCCAGCGTTTCCAACATTCCATGGGCCAATGTGGTCCGCATGACCGCTTGTTCTTCACTTAACGGTACCATCAGTTCGACCGTATTCCGCAACGGGTCATCAGCACCCAGGCCCAGCCGTTCCGGCACGTTTTTCGGATAGAGGCTGTAGGTGATAATCTCCGAAACTCCGTTTCCATGCAGGATCCGACGTAATTCATGGCGGAATTTCTGTCCGGTGGTCCGCTCCCCAACAGCCAGGCTGGCCGGGAAAGTTACCGGAATACGGTCATAACCATACAATCGAGCCACTTCCTCCGCCAGATCCGCCATATGTCCGATATCTCTCCGATAAGACGGCACTGTCACTTCGAGATAATCTCCGTCCTCCGTCACGGTCATGGAGACAGATTCCAAATACGTGCGAATGGCTTCCACCGAAAGGGACGTACCCAACCATTCATTGATCCGGTTAGCCCGAAAACGGATGGTTTTCTCCCTGACCGGATCGGGATATACGTCGATATACCCTTGGGTCAACTCCCCTTCGCCCAATTCCTGCATCAAAGCGGCTGCCCGGTTTAATGCCTCGATCACCCCATTGGGATCGATGCCCCGTTCGAAACGGAGCGACGACTCCGTCCGCATATCCAATGCTTTAGCCGTTTTTCGAATACTTATCGGATTGAAATAGGCCGCTTCCAAGAAAATATTTACAGTCCGGTCCGTCACTTCGCTGGTACTCCCGCCCATGACCCCGGCAACGCATAAAGGTTTGGTGGGATCGGTGATCAGCAGATTATCCGAATGGAGCGTCCGTTCCACGTCATCCAACGTGACCAGCTTCTCACCGTCTTTTGCCCGACGTACCACGATCTCCCCGCCGGATATCCGGTCCAGGTCAAACGCATGTAACGGTTGATTATATTCCATCATCACGTAGTTGGTAATATCGACGATATTGTTGATGGGCCGAATTCCGGCTGCTCGGAGCCTACGCTGCATCCAAGCAGGAGAAGGCTTAATCTTAACATTACGGCTAACCCGGCCCGCATACCGGGGACACAGATCCGGGTCGTTGACGGAAACCCTGGCAAAGGCCGCTGTGGGCTGGCCATTTTCCTTAATGCGAATCTCCGGCAAATTCACCTTCTTTCCCAAAATCGCAGCAACCTCTCGGGCCACCCCGATCATACCCAGACAATCCGAACGGTTGGGTGTCAATTCCAAAACCAATACCTGATCTTCTTCGCCCAAGGCCTTGGCAACCGGTGTCCCCGGGTCATAATCCTCTTCAAATACCCAAATGCCACTGGATTCGCTTTCGATACCCAGTTCCTTCCCTGAACACATCATCCCTTCAGAGAGAACATCCTTGAACATGGCTTCTTGGATGGCTTTTCCGTCAGGCAAAGTGGTTCCTGGCAAGGCTAACGGCACCCGGTCGCCCACAGTTAAATTTTTTGCTGCGGTAATCACTTGTTTGACCCCATGGGGCCCGACATCCAGTTTCGCCACGGTCAGGTTATCCGCTATGGGATGTTTGGCCAATTCAAGGACCCGGGCAACAACTATGCCCTGGTATTTTGCTGCCTGATCTTCGATCTCCTCGACAGCGATGCCGGCCATGGTCAGCCGTTCAGCCAATTCTGCCACGCTGCAATCGATATCTACCAATTCTCTCAACCACTCTATTGAAACCCGCATTGGTCTGTCCTCCTCTTAAAACTGATTCAAAAAGCGCTGATCGTTCTCGAAAAATACCCGAATATCATTGATCTGGTATTTTAAAATGGCGATCCGTTCCACACCCATACCGAAGGCAAATCCGGAAACCCGTTCCGGATCATAATTGGCCATTTTCAATACCACCGGGTTGACCGAACCGGAACCCAAAATTTCCAGCCAACCGCTGCCTTTACAAATACGGCAGCCTTTACCGCCGCATGCACAAGAGACATCCACTTCCGCACTGGGTTCCGTAAACGGGAAGAAACTGGGTCGGAAGCGCACTTGCCGGTCTTCGCCAAATAATTTTTTAGCGAATACCGTCAACACCCCTTTCAAGTCGGCAAAGGTAATGCCCTCGTCAACGACCAGCCCTTCAATCTGGTGAAACATGGGAGAATGGGTCGCATCCAGGGCATCGCGACGATAGACCCGTCCCGGGGCGATAATCCGAATCGGATTGGGGTATAATTTTTCCATGGTCCGTATTTGGACCGGCGACGTATGCGTCCTCAATAAGATTTCATTAGTGATATATAATGAATCCTGCATATCCCGGGCAGGATGGTTTTTCGGGAGATTCAAGGCCTCAAAGTTATAATAATCTGTTTCCACTTCCGGCCCTTCGGCAATACTGAAACCCATGCCCAAAAAGATGGATTCGATCTCCTCCATCACCATTTGCAGCGGGTGGGCATGACCGATTTTCGGCTTACGTCCGGGCAAAAAGATATCCAGGCGTTCTGCTTGCAACTGTCGTTCTTCCTCAATGGCGGCAATGGCTTCACTCCGTTCGGATAATGCCTCTTCCAACCGTTCCCGGACTTTATTGGCCAATTCGCCGATAACCGGACGCTCTTCAGGGGAAAGGCTGCCCATACCGCGTAAAATGGCGGTAAGCGACCCTTTTTTCCCCAAATATTTCACCCGGATTTCCTGTAGAACTTTGCTATCAGTGACTGCTTCGATTTCGCGCAAAGCTTCACTTTGCAGGTTTTCCAACTGTTCTTTCATACATAGGCCCCCTCTTCCATATCACACTATAAAAAAACCTTCATCCCATCGGGACGAAGGTTTAGTTCGTGGTACCACCCAAATATTATACTCTGTCAGGTACGGGATATGTAATCCGATACCCTTTCCCGATAACGGGGGAAAAACCGTCGCGGCCTACTTTTACGTTCAGCCTAAAGTTCAAGAGGGAACTTCCCTGTAAAGGTCCGGTAAAAGCTTTCAGTCACGGCTTTTTTCCCTGTACCCATCCCATATACAGGTACTTTTCTCTGTCATCACCTTTAAACTATTCAATTGATAAAAATTTAAACCAACGTTCGTGTGATTTCGCGGTAAATCAAATAGGCGGTGATTGAACCAGTGGTTTCAAAAACTCTCCAAAAAAAATCGGCAGATAACTTCATTCAAAAATCATCCCCTTTTTCACAGACTATGCTTGTGAAAACGGTCACCGCATTACTAAACTCATTATAACAAAGCCGTCTAATTTTTACAAGACCTGTTCATCATGCGCTGCCGAACAGCCTCGTAGATCAAGATGCCCGCCGAGACGGCTACATTGAGGGATTCGGCCTGACCAGGCTGTGGAATATACACTTTCCGGATGGGATAACTTTCCCAGGCTTCCGACACCCCTTTCCCTTCATTACCGACGAGAAATAATGTTGGCCCCAGCATCTCCGCTTCGAAGTAAGATTGCACCGCATCCGGGTATCCGGCGATGATCTGTATCCCGTGTTCCAAGGCATTCTTGCAAATATACTCCGGAGTTCGATTGGGAAACAAATTCTGATTGAAAATACCTCCCATGGTCGCCCTCACCACTTTCCCTTGATAGGGATCGGCCGTCCCGGGAGTGAAAAAGAGACTGTCCAGATCCGCGGCCCAGGCTGTCCGAATAATGGTGCCGATATTTCCGGGATCCTGCACTCCGTCAACGATCAGGCCGAGCCGGATTTTGGAAAAATCGATGGGTTTTTCAGTTGGGATTTGGATAAGGGCTAAAATGCCTTGAGGATTGTCTGTTTCGGAAATTTTATCGAAAATACGGTCGGATACTTCAACGCCTTCATACCGGGATTGCAGTTGGTTTAAAAGGTTTTTCCCTTCGGGCGAGGAGATAAGTTTGCCGGTCCAAATATACCGCTGGATAGGAACCCCGGCTTTCAGTGCTTCCGTCACCGGATGAATTCCCTCAGCTATAAATAGCTTATGTTCTTTTCGCCCTTTTTTATGGTGTAGACTCATTACCAATTTGACCAAATCATTGGATGGACTGGTTATCAATTCCATAACCTCACTTTGTCATGGGTTCGGTTGCAACTTTTCAATGGCAGATATCCGTTCTTTTATGGGCGGATGCGTTGAAAATAATTGAAAGACTGCGGGCATTTCAGCGCCGCTCCGTGACGCCACCCTTCTCCAAAAATTCAACAGCTCGTCTTTGGAATATCCGGCTGCCGTCATCATCCGTACGCCATAGGCATCCGCTTCAAATTCCGCATCGCGGCTGTATCCCAACTGAATCAGAGCCATGGACACCCCGGCTACCCGATTTAACGTCTGTTTGTAGGATGAATCATTTTTATACATCGCCAGATTCCAAAGGGCCGACATGCCTACCGACCGGTAGAGGGACTTCATCGTATGTTTCTTTTCGATATGGGCGATCTCATGGCCAATGACCCCTGCAAGTTCGCCGTCGGATTGGGCAAAATCAATCAATCCCGTGTTAATGAAGATATAACCGCCGGGCACGGCAAATGCATTAACCGCCGGATCATTGACAATAGTCAGTGTATACTTTATTTCACCGGAACGGGATGCCCGGGCCACCAATCGGCTAAAAATCCTCTGAACTCTCTGGGCCTGGACCTTTTCCAGCTTAGCAGGGCGTTTTTGGCGAATGAGACTTTGATAATTATAATAACCGATTTCCTGCTCCACCTCACGCTCAAACTTGCCTAAGAAAGATTCTGCGCGTCCTGCCGGGAGCCAGACCATATTGAGAATGATGATGAAAACAATGGCGATCAAAGCTGTTTTTTTCCTTTTCATAACGGAAATTATTCTTCGTCACCCCGCCTAATCCTGCCCATTTTCAATTTTTCCAGCATCACCGCTGCACTACCAGAACCATCCCGTAACACATAAAAAAAGGAAATCCGCCGGGATTTCCTTCTCATCAAAGCGATGGTTCCTTCGCTATGAAGGTTTTATCACAGTTTTGAGATAAGTCTTTCATACGCCGACAGATATTTCTCCAGGTTAGCAATGCGTTCCTCGGGAGAGGGATGAGTTGAAAAAATTTTCTCTATAGTTGTTACTTTATTTTGACGCAAGTCCATAAATTTCCCCATTACGATCCTGTACGCATTATAGTCCATATTGGTCCGTTTTAAATGAGTTAACGCCATTTCGTCCGCTTCCTTCTCTTGATCCCTGGAGTATCCTTTCATGATGATATTGGCCATCACCGTCGCAAACAGGGATGCCTTCGCCTGATCACTCGAGTTGTTGGATGTACCGGCAATTAAGATTGCAGCAAACAACGACAGTGCCTGAGCTCTCTTGTAGTTGATCACCGCATGTTTCTTTTCAATATGCCCCAGTTCATGGGCGATGACGAAAGCGATCTCATCGTCAGTCTCCAACACATCCAGAAGACCTTGAGTGAAATAGATATACCCATTCGGTGCAGCAAAAGCATTGATTTCATCCGTCTCCAAGATCCGGAATTTGATATCCATATGTTTTCGCATAGAATCAGCAACGATGGGTGCGGCAATCTTCCTTAGCCTGGCGATAAGTTCAGGATTGTCCGACAGCCGATAATAATATTCCAATGTACCGCACGCTTCGGCGCCCAGGGTTTCCTCCAGTTGGCGGTCGCTGTTGACACAGTTTCGATACGGAGGAAAACATACCGGACAGGGACGATATTCATTTTGTTCCGCTTCTTTTCGGGAGTTCAAAGGTACTTGCAAGTCTTTTCTGGGCAGATGATTGCATTGGGTCAAATGATAAGCTTTGCTGGTCAAATGTCCGATTACCGGGACATTTTCATCCCGTAGACTTCTTTCTTCGGAAACAACTTCTTTACCGAGATAAGCCCCTGCCAGTTGTCGGACTGCTTTGGAAAAAGCATCGTCCCGGCTTTTTTCGCTCAAACCTTCGGAAATGTAATATTGTTCTTCACCGGTGTCACAGTTTAAAACCTTCAATCCCAACAACAGTTGGTAACTCTTTCCGGATTTTTCACGCTTAATTTCATTGTATCCGTTAATCTCCAAAATTCCCAATTCCGTGCTGCCGATCTTACGTCCGATGGCAACCAGTTCATCATTGGTACACAAGTTTTCCGCTTCATAATAAACTCCTAAATCGGCCTTTTTGATCAGATCATGGGTCGCCTTTCGTCCTCTGTAACCGTCTTTTAAAAATTTACGAAATTCTTCACTAACCAGATCATTGACTGCGTCCTCCAAATTTCGTCCGCTCACCGAATCAACGCCGCTGTAATTTTTGACGCTGATCAGCGACAATTGGGCATTATCTTCCGCAAAAACCGGTACCACCAATAATCCCAGCAAAAGGACAATGGCTATCCATCGTTTTATCCCCTGGTATGCCAAAACCGATCACTCCCTAGTAAATTTTGACATTACTCAATTCACCGTCTTTCTCCAGATTCCTTTTTCGAAATGAAAAAAGCCCGCTTTTAGCGGGCCTTTTTCATAATTATCATTTAACTGTCTCTATAAGCCGAGTTCTGTACCCGTAACGGGCGGTAACCATTTATCTCGGACATCAGTTGCCTGATGCCTCTAGCGACCAACCCGGGAGAAAAGCGGGCCACTTTATCTCTCCCCTATTTGGTCTTGCTCCGGATGGGGTTTTCCAAGCCGGCCGATTCCTCGACCGCTGGTGCGCTCTTACCGCACCTTTTCAGCTTTGCCTTATTGGAAAAATTCCAATAATCGGCGTTTCCTTTTCTGTGGCACTTTCCGTGGGGTCGCCCCCCCTGGACGTTATCCAGCATCCTGCCCTGTGGAGCTCGGACTTTCCTCAAGCATATCGCTTGCGGTTACCCGAGACAGTTAAACTTCATTCAATTGGATATATAGTTTAACATGCCATTCCTTCCGTTGTCAAATGCAATAATTCCCTTCAATAATAAAGGATACGGCCGCAATTTTCACAAAAGTACAAACGATCGTCGCCATGTTTCACCGCTTTCAGCAGTGAGTCGGATACGCTGACATGACAAGCACCGCACACATTTCTCTTCAACTGGGCAATCCCGATACCGCGATGCGTGTCGGCGATCTTACGATAACGGACCAACCAGTCTTCCGGTATCTAGGGCAAAAGCTTTTCGCGTTCGGTCTGAAGCTGTTCCCGTTCCAGATGCAGCTCCAACTTCTTTTCCTGAATACTTTTCCGTCTGGATTCCAACTCTTTTAAACATGTCGATAAACGGGCTTCCAAAGCGTCCAACTCCGCCTTGAGCTTTTCATCATTCTCCAAAAGGTTTAAAATCTCCGTTTCCAGCCTCTCTTGGAGCTGGCGGTATTCATTCATCTTCTGCTGAATTTGTTCCAATTCCCGAGGATTGGAAATTTTTCCACTGTATAATAAGGTTTCTTCCTGGCGGCGATGTTCAAGGCAACGCTCACATTCCAGTTCCAGTTCCTTTTGGCGTTTTTGGTTTTCGGAGGCCTGTTGGGATCTGGAAGCCAACCGGGAACGAAGCTCCTTCGCCATTTCCTCCAACGCCGACACATTAGCATCCCGGCCTAGCTCCCGTTCCGTTTGGTCGAGCTCATTTAACCTGGTTTCGATTTGCTGAACCCGGAATAATGCAGATATAACGGCCATATTTCCTCCTCATTAATATCCAAGCGGTTATGATTAGCTGCGAATGGCTCCGATCAAGTCTTTGTAGGTATCAATGTCCATACCGACTTCGGTCCGCTTGGCGAAAAAATCCGTCCCTTTGGCTCGGGAACAATCGACACATCGTTTGGTCTGAGGTAAAATCTCCACCCTTTCTTTGGGAATCGGATTCCCGCAAATCTCGCATTTTTTCTCCATGCCCACGTACCTCCCGGATCGTTTCCATCGAAACGAATATTAAAGATAACGATATGGATCCCCCTGTATCGTGGTGCACTTGACAATCTGAAGTTCTTCAGGTGGGAAGGAATTTTTCAAAAGATCGGTTATCACGTCGACAAATACTTGTTCGCTGGTCCAATGGCCGATGTCGACCAGAGCTAAGCCGTTTTCCTGGGCTTCAAGATAATCATGATAGGCCAGGTCGGCGGTAACGTATACGTCGGCGCGTTTGGCCATCACCTGCGGCAAGAGGCTTTTTCCGCTTCCGGAACAAACGGCTACGGTTCGAACCAACTTTTCCGGATCACCCGACATTTTCAGCGAATTGAGATGAAAAAGGCGTTTGATTCTTTGACAAAAGACGCCCAACGACTGAGGGGAATCCAGTTTTCCGATTCTTCCCAAGCCGTGCCGGGTCGGCTGATCCATGGGATAAATGTCAATCGCCGGTTCTTCATAGGGATGGTGAGCATAGATGGCTTTAATCACCGCTGAAACCCGGGAAGAAGGAGCAATCATCTCCAAGCGTATTTCCGGAACCGTCTCCAGTCTTCCGCGGCTTCCGACGGCAGGATGCGCTGATTGGCCCGGGAGGAAACTACCGTTCCCTTCCACCGTAAAAGAGCAATGGGTATAGTCGCCGATTACGCCTGCACCGGCTTGGGCCATGACTTCCCGTAAACGCTGACAATCGTTCGTAGGGACAAAGGTCACAATTTTACGGGATGAAACCATTGACGCTTCCAAAGTTTCAATATGGCTGAGTTCAAGCATTTGTGCAAGATAATGATTGATGCCTCCGGCCGCTTTATCCACATTGGTATGAGCAGACACCAGGAATTGGCCTTGCCGAATCAATGCTTCCGCCAGCCGGCCGCTGGGCGTGGACAGGTTCAAACGTTTCAACGGTTTAAATAAAAAAGGATGATGCACAATATAACCGTCCACCCCATGAGTCAGACCTTCATCCAACACCTGCTGGTTAAAGTCGACAGCCAGCATGACCTTGTGGACAGAACGTTCCGGGTTACCCAGCTGTAAGCCGGAATTATCCCATGATTCCGCCAATTCCCACGGCGCAAATTTATCGATCACCTGCATTAATTGCTGCAAGGTCGGCAAAGGACTTCCCCCTATCATTCAAGATCATGGTGTAAATTCGCTGCCGTATATGTCGAATCCTCCTTGCCGTCACGACCACTCTCATTTTATTCATTTGAGGCGCCTACTTATCCCATAAAATAAAAAAGTGGGATTTTTCCCACTTCCGCTTCGAACATATGAACGTATTGGTGGGCCCACTTGGGTTCGAACCAAGGACCGATCGGTTATGAGCCGACTGCTCTACCGCTGAGCTATGGGCCCAAAACGTAACATAAAATATTATACATATTTTCAGTATAAACATCAACTACAATTTAATCGAGAAAATCTTTCAATTTTTTGCTCCGGCTGGGGTGGCGGAGTTTGCGCAATGCCTTCGCTTCGATTTGCCGAATCCGCTCCCGGGTGACATTGAAGATCTGTCCCACTTCTTCCAGGGTCCGGGCCCGTCCGTCGTCCAATCCGAATCGCAAACGCAACACCTTTTCCTCGCGGGGCGTCAAGGTGTTCAACACGTCTTCCAATTGCTCTTTCAACAGGCGGAACGAAGCCGCCTCTGCCGGAGCCGGTGCATCCTGATCTTCGATAAAATCGCCCAAATGGCTGTCTTCTTCTTCCCCGATGGGCGTTTCCAGGGAAACCGGTTCCTGAGCGATTTTGATGATTTCCCGAACCCGTTCGGGGCTCATTTCCATCTCTTCCGCAATCTCCTCCGCTGAAGGTTCTCTGCCCAAACTTTGGAGTAATTGACGGCTGACCCGAATTAATTTGTTTATGGTCTCCACCATATGCACGGGAATCCGGATGGTACGGGCTTGATCGGCGATGGCCCGGGTGATGGCCTGACGAATCCACCACGTGGCATAGGTACTGAATTTATAGCCTTTACGGTAATCGAACTTCTCCACCGCTTTGATCAGTCCCAAATTCCCTTCCTGTATCAAATCCAGGAACAACATCCCGCGACCGACATAGCGTTTGGCAATACTAACCACCAGCCGCAAATTGGCTTCTGCCAAGCGGCGCTTCGCTGCCTCATCCCCGGCTTCGACCCGGCGGGCCAATTCGATTTCCTCGGTTGCAGACAACAATGGCACCCTTCCAATTTCTTTCAGGTACATCCGAACCGGGTCATCCAAGGCAATTCCTTCGGGAATGGTCAAATCCAGCTCGATATCTTCCTCATGTTCCGGACGGAAGCCATCGTCGACATCATCCAAGATCTCTTCGCTGGTATCGGGAATAATCTCAATGCCATGCGTGGCTAAAGTCTCGTATACCTCCTCGATCTGATCATTGGTCAGATCAATTTGTTCCAGACTATCCATGATTTCCCGATAGGAAAGCATCCCTTTTCGCTTGCCTTTAGAGATGAGTTCATTAATACCTTCAATATTTGGCAAGGTTTTTCCGTTACTCAAAGTTTTTTTACCATCCTTCCAGGAATAGGAGCAATAATTCTTATTGTTCCATCGTAATTAGAATTATATAAAACTTTTATTATTGACAATTTACAGTTCGCCGGCAAAATTGGGGAAATCCCGCTGCAGCCGCTTTTTTAACTGCGTAAACTCGATGATCTTTTCCTTGAGGGCTTCTTCCGTCAACGGATGGAAAGCTTCATCCTTTCCGCTGGATATCTGTTGCGTCAAAAGCTGAATCCTCTCTTTCAGGCGCAACATCTCCAACCGTTGAAAAATACCGTCTATATCTTCGGTTTTGATCTCTTTCACCTCAGCCTCGGCCAAAAGAGAGACCACCACTTCCCGAAACCCGCTGCCGATTTCTTCGCATATGGTTTGAAACGTTTGAGGGTCAGGATTTTTGGCCAGAAGATCATCCCAAAGGCGCTGCCATATATCAAAGGAAAAGGTTTGAGCTAGTAATTTTTCTTTAATTCGCGCAAATTTGTCATATTCCTGCAAAGCAAATTGTAAAAGTTCCTTTTCTGTTTCAAAAATTGCTTTTTTTAAAGGAGTGGGTTGGCCAGGGTCCACAAAACCAGCATATGGCCTATTATTCTCACTTGTTACTTTAGTATAACTATTATCATTATTCCTATCCAAATTTTGATTTTTTTTCCTTTGATTTTGGACCCAACGGCGAAATTCCTCCTGGATGGCAGTCTCGGTGATCCCGATCTCCCGGGACAATTTTCGCACATATTCCTCACGGACGATGACGCTGTCCAGCGCCGCTAAATAAGGCAGCAGCTCGTGAATGACAGCGGCTTTGCCGGCCGGAGTGGATATATCATGGGTCCGCACTGCCAAACGGATCATAAAATCCAATAAATCAACGGTATCCGCCAATAACTCTCCAAACGCTCCCGCACCGAAAGTACGAATGAAGGAATCCGGATCATGCCCCTCAGGCATGATTAAGATCTTGACCTCCAAACCGTTTTCACGCAAGATATTCATCCCTTTAACGGTTGCGTTCTGTCCGGCTGCATCCGCGTCATACGCCAAAACCACTTGATTGGCATAGCGTTTGATGATCTTGGCCTGTTCGGCCGTTAACGCCGTTCCCAGGGAAGCCACGGTTTGGCAAAATCCTCCCTGATGGGCCTGGATCACGTCCATATATCCTTCCACGATAATAGCATAGCCCGATTTACGGATGGCCTCTTTGGCCAGATCTAAACCATACAGATTATATCCTTTATGGAAAAGGACAGTATCTGGGGAATTTAAATATTTGGGATGGCTATTGTCAAAAACCCGCCCTCCGAACCCGCAAATATTGCCCCGAGCATCCGCAATGGGAAAAATCAGCCGTTCCCGAAAACGGTCATAAAAACCGTTTTCCCCCAGACTGACCAGTCCAAGATTTTCCGCCAATTCCAACCGGACGCCTTTACGCCGCAGGACATGGGTTAAATGATGCCATCCCGGAGCAGCATATCCTAAATAAAATTTACTCCAAATTTCCGATCTAATGCCTCTTTTTTCAAGATACTCCCGGGCAACCCGACCGGAGTCGGTTTTAAGCAGACATTGGTGATAGTAAAGCGCAGCTAATCGGTTTATCTTGTACAATTCTTCTTTTTCGCGTTGGCTTTCATCCACCGTCCGCTCCGGCCAAGGAATCCCTGCGCGGTCGGCAAGTCGCCGGGCAGCCTCGATAAATTCGATATTCTCGATTTTCATCAGAAAACTGATGACATCGCCGCCGGTTCCGCACCCAAAACAATAAAAAAATTGTTTGGCCTGATTGACATTGAAAGACGGCGTTTTCTCTGAATGAAACGGGCATAAACCGGTATACGATCGTCCGGTACGCCGTAAAGTGACATATTCGGAGACGACGGAAACAATATCATTTTTTTCTTTGATTTCCTGAATCAATTCAGCGTTCCCGTTCTGAATCACTTTAACCCACCAGACTCACTCATATAGTAATCTCATAATTTCTGCCTTAAACTTATTTTCCCTCTTTTAGAGAGAGATTTTCCAAAAATCCAATCCAAGTATTTTCTCTGAAAAAAAGCGCCTTACGGCGCAACCAAACCTTCCGGTGTAAATCGATACGTCTGCGAAACCCCATGCTTCCCAAGAACGTCAACTTCCTTGCCGTTGAAGGTCAGCTTGATACCGCCGGAGTTTCCTACACGTATCTCCAAGCTTTCCTGAGCAGTCCATACTTGCTTCGGAGAATCCTTGGTAAATGTTACTCCGTTGTCCATGTAAATATATTTTCCGTCAGCCTTGACTCTTACCCAGACATTCTCCGTGAATTCGGCATAAACGGTAATCGGTGCCGGAAAGACCTGAGTGTTTACCATTTCTTCCGGAACATTGGTCTTCTCGTCCGCGGACTGATCTTCCCGGTTTCCGTTGTCTTCGCCAACAGTGGATCGGGCCTCCGTTGCCCTGGAGATATCCTGAGCATCGCCCGAACTATCGGAACCCACATTCAAAAGCGGCACAATCAGACACTGAGACACAACAATAAAAATGATAATGGCGATTCCTGCCCAGAAATTGGCTTTGTTTTTCAGGCGGAACCGTTTTGTTTGGCGTTTGGCGTTTTCTGCCGACCCCCGGGTGATTTCCTTTTTTTCCTTGTCAGTCACCGGTTGTATGGAAGGAGGAAGTTCGTTCTTAATCTGATAATATCTTTCCAATAGTTGTTGCCCGTCAAGCCCGACGGCATTCGCAAAATTGACCAAGAACCCTTTTCTGTAAACTTCTCCGGGAATGGCCTCAAAATTTCCTTCTTCCATAGCTTCCAGATATTGCAGGCGAATTTTGGTAATCTCCTGAATATCCTTCAGCGAAAGCTCTTTCTCTTCTCTGGCTTTCCGGAGGCACTCTCCGATCTCTTTCACTGAGACACCTCCCCAATCATAGTCATTTTATATAATTTTATATATTCGTGTCTTCCACTAAAGTTCCTGCCGGTATCCTCTGACTAATTCTGGCTTTTGTTTCGTAGTTCTTCCATTTGTCTGGCGGTAATATATACTTCCCGGGGTTTGCTTCCCTCGTAGGCACCGATCAATCCCTTGGCTTCCATCATATCAACCAAACGAGCCGCCCGGGTATAGCCCACCCGGAGCCGGCGTTGTAAAATCGAAGCCGAAGCCTGGCCGTGCTCTACGACGATCCGGACCGCATCCCAAAAAAGGTCGTCCTCTTCTTCGTCCATGACGCGTTCGGCCCGATCGGGAATATTGAGGAACTTCTCCTGGTATTCCGGTTGCCCCTGATTCTTCCAATGTTCGATCACGGCTTCAATATCTTTATCCACCACCAGGGCTCCTTGAATCCGGCGGGGTTTCATGGAGCCTACCGGCGAGAACAACATATCGCCGCGGCCTAACAACCGCTCAGCGCCAACCGTATCCAAGATGGTCCTGGAATCGATCTGGGAAGAAACGGCAAAGGCAATCCGGGACGGCACATTGGCTTTGATCAATCCGGTAATGACGTCCACCGAAGGCCGCTGAGTGGCAATGACGAGATGAATCCCGGTAGCCCGTGCCATCTGCGCAATCCGGCAGATGGAATCCTCCACCTCCACCGGAGCTACCATCATTAAATCCGCTAATTCATCGATAATCACCACGATATAAGGCAGCGGCTCTTCGCTTTCAGGCAATTGGTCATTGTATTTTTGGATATCCCGAACCCGGACTTCGGCGAACATTTTATAACGCCGCTCCATCTCATCGACGACCAATTTTAACACGCCGGCCGCCTTTTTGGCCTCGGTGACCACCGGCGCCATCAAGTGCGGAATGCCATTATATATCGACAATTCAACCATCTTCGGGTCGATCATGATGAATTTGACTTCATTGGGAAACGCCTTAAATAGTATGCTCATAATGATAGTATTCACGCAGACACTCTTTCCGGAACCGGTGGCTCCGGCCACCAATAAATGCGGCATTTTCCCCAAATCCGCCATGACCACTTCACCGGCGATATCCATGCCCAAAGCCACCGACAGTTTTCCGGTTTCCCAGAACGCCTTCGACTCCAGCATATCGCGGAATGACACAATTTGGCTTTCTTTGTTGGGTACTTCGATACCGATGGCCGATTTTCCGGGAATAGGCGCTTCCAAACGCAATCCCCGCGCCGCCAGGGCCAATGCCAAGTCATCGGTAAGATTGACGATGCGGCTTACTTTGACACCGGGCGCAGGCTGAAGATCGTAACGGGTTATCACCGGCCCATGGTGAACTTCAATGACTTTGGCCTGGACCCCGAACTGAGCCAACGTTTCTTCCAACTGCCGCGACTGATCCATACTCCGGATGTTCTTTTTGAGTTTCCCCCGAGGCTCTATCAAGTCCACGGACGGCAGTTGATACGGCCCGCTTTGCACCGGAACTTTGGCCGCCTGTACCGGTTGTACCGGTTTCCCGTCCTCACTCTCCTGATCCGCTTTCTTTTTGGGACGAGGCTTTTCATCGGCATCCTTCAGCATGCTTTGAAGGGCAGCTATCACTTTATTGGATTTGGCATCCGGTTCCGCCGTATCATGGACCGGTCCGGTTTGAGGCATGTCCGTCGTTTCTTCCTCCGCTACGTCAGCGGCAGCTGAAACCTGGTGAACCCCATCGGCTTCCGTCATAACCCTGGGAAGGGATGACTGTATCTTTCGCCGCTGCCACCATCCTTTGATGGTTTTAAACAGCGGTTGCTCCATGGCTAAAATAAACGCGACGGTGATGACGGTTATCAAAAATACGACAATTCCCACGTTTCCAAACCAAGCCAACAGCCAAACGGAGAGAAAATGCCCAAGGACACCGGCTCCGGAAGGCGCATCCTCCCATGTGTCGCCGTCAATTTGGATTCCGCTGGCCAAATGGATGATCACCATCGTACAAAGGAGAAGCAAAAAGACAGCAAAGAATCGCCGGTTCAGCGAAATAATCCGTTTGGACCCGATAAGCATGCCGCCGGCCACGGCCATGCCGATGACGGGAATAAATGCCCCCCGTTTCCCGAAAAGCAAATAAATACCGGATTTGATGATCTCTCCGACAAAACCGGCACCGTTAAAAAAAATGGCTGCAAAAGCCAATGCAGCAAGTCCAATGAGGAAAACGCCTGCAATCTCGTTCTTTTGCTCTGAAAAACCGTCGTGATTCGACCGTTCTTTATGATTTCGTGGCATTATTCTTCACCTTCTTCAAGGCTGGCACTGGCAATATTGGCAGCATGGGCGGCAACCCGTTGCAGATTGCTTAACATTTCCACATAGACAACACCCGAACTTGGCCAGCATTTTCCCTGATTTAAACGGTGGATATGATTTTGACGCAATTCTTCCTCCAGTTTGTCGATGCCCTCTTCGCGGCTGAGCAACTGTTTGGCGACAGCCTGCTGATTTTCGGAAAATGCCTGACAGGCTTTGGAATAAAAATCGATGACTTTACCAAACATTAATTCGATCTCATTCAGCGCCAATTCGGAGAACTGCAACTGCTCCTGATAACGTTTCTCGGCCAAATTGGCGATGTTATAGGCATGGTCTCCCACCCGTTCCACATCGCTGACGATATGCAACAATCCCGCCAAGCGATGGGATTGGGCTTCGGTCAACGAATTTTGAGACAACAGCGCCGATAGATAAAAGGTAATTTGTTCCTGCAGGTCATCCACAATCACTTCATCCCGGTTAATCCCGTCGATCAAATGCATTTGGTTTTTGATAAATGCCAACCGGGCTGATTTTAACATCCGTTGGGTAATATCGGCCATCTGTTTAATTTCACGGGCTGCCAAAATCAATGCCAAAGCCGGAGTTTGCAAGGCTCGGCGGTCCAGATAAGTGGAGCCGTTGGTCCCGATCTTCGTATCATCCTTTAATATGGGTAAGCCGATTTTTGCGGCGACGAAAGTAATCGGAAACCAAATGCAAATCACCGCCATATTAAATAGCGTGTGGGCCATGGCGATCTGCCAGATGTTATACCAGCGGTCCGTCCTGCCGACAGCCACGATATTCCAATCGAAAACCATTTTGGCGAAATTATGGAAAAAGCCGCTGATTTGAAGGCTGACCCCGTGAACCAGATAATAGGCAATGGGCAAAAACAATATACTGAAAATAGCTGTGGACAAATTGAAGAAAAGGTGGAACCAGTTGGCTTTTCGAACCACCGGCAGCCGATCCCTGCCGCTCAACATATTAATGATGGTGGTCCCGGCATTGGCTCCGATAACAATGGCAAAAGCGCCGCTTAAAAGGGTAACAGGCGCCAAAGCCAGATTGATCCCCACCATGCTTTGGGCCAGCACCACCACTGTATTGCTGCTTCGAAAACTGGCGGCCAAACCCAATCCCACCAAAAAGCCAAGCCATGGATTGGTCAGCAACACCCGAAGGTAATGGACAGCTATCGGCTCGCTTTCTAACATTTTAAACGCATGGTGGAACATGCCGAAACTCAAATACATCAATCCTAGATTGAACAATATTTGTCCGAGATAATGACGGCTATGTTTTTTGCCGTAAAAATAGATTAAATAACCAATAAATAAAAGTAAAAAGAAGTAAGGACCGATATGGATGGACATCAATTGGGCGGTCAGAGTCATTCCCAAGTTGACTCCCAGCATGGTCCATAAAGCAGGCAAAAGACTTAAAAAACTGGCATTAATCAAACTGGTAATCATTCCAAAGGTGAGAATATTGCTTTGCAAAGCGGCAGCCATGCCAACGCCGCTTAAAAAGCTGTACGCCGGATGTTTGGGTTGTTTTTCAAAAATGATCCGCATACGTTCTCCGGCCAATTTCTGAACGCCATCGCCGAACCGGGAAATAGCATACAAAAAAGAACCCAATGCTCCGATTAAGCTTAATAGACCTTCGACTATCGACGACAATTTTTTCCTCCCCTATGATATAAAAACTTTTATCTCTTTAATTCTTCTATTCTTTCAATTAAGTTAATTTCCTGCAAAAAAAGAAAACCCATAATGGGTTTTTCTTGCAGTCGCCGTCCAGGGAAATGTTATGGAAACGCCACCGTTAACGTCGGACCAACGTCTTCCCGGGCTGCCATTCCGGGTTCAGGTAATCCTGAGGATTGGTACTGATGATCCGGGTAATCTTCATCTCCCCTCCGGGCATACTTTGGCACATCAAGCTTACCAAGCCGGCTTTGATCTCTACGTCCCGGGGTTGCTCTTCATTTTCATCCTCAAATACCATTTCCAACGGATAAATCGTATAAAGTATCATTGTGGAAAATCCTTTCGACCGGGTTTTCTGTTGAGTTCTATTAATTCTTCCAGTTTCTTTAAAGCGGCGCCGATGCCGCCCACTTCATCAATGAGTCCGCTGGAAACGGCATCCTTCCCCACCAGCACGGTTCCGATATCCCGCACCAAATCTCCGGTACGGAACATTAATTCTCGAAAATGTTCCTCGGAAATTTTCGAATGTTGTGTCACAAAGCGGATGACCCGATCCTGCATTTTTTCCAGATATTCATAGGTCTGGGGCACTCCGATGACCATTCCCGTTAAGCGCAGAGGATGAATGGTCATGGTGGCGGTTTCCGCAATGAAACTGTAGTCCGTCGATACGGCTATCGGCACTCCAATGGAATGGCCTCCTCCCAATACCAGGGACACCGTGGGTTTAGAGAGGCTTTCCAGCATTTCCGCTATGGCCAGCCCGGCCTCTACGTCTCCGCCCACCGTATTGAGGATGGCCAATACCCCTTCGATATTTTTATTTTGTTCGATAGCCACCAATTGGGGGATAATATGCTCGTATTTGGTGGTCTTATTTTTCGGTGGCAGCACCATATGGCCTTCAATTTGTCCGACGATGATTAATGTATGGATGTTATTCTCCGTCGGCGCCGGCATATTGGTTTGCCCCATGGACTGGATACTTTGCAGCACCATCTTCTGTTTGCGTGGGCTCTGCCGAATCGGCTGTTCCAACGGCTGTTCCCCCGGATTTTCTGGGCCGATTTCATGTTGGACGCGATATTCGTTTTCCAAAAACAATACCTCCTGTTTGCTCTAGTATGTGTATCCTTGCAAAAAAAATTCCGCTTTCATCAACTGTCCCTTCTCCAAATTACAAATATTTGACATGACCCAAAAGGAATTTTTTCATTGCTTGAAGAATAATAATAAGCTATTTAAGTTTTGTGAGTCTTCCGGAGGAGATTGCTTGATGGATTCCAACTTCTTATTTAAAAAACTTTTTAATAGCGGCAATTCACTTCAAATCGAATTTCGCGATCATTCCAAGCAGAAAAAACTGTTTAAAACCGTTATCGAAAAAATGGGTGATCGGGAAGTCACGTTAATCCTTCCCGTTTCTCAACAGATTCCGCCTGGAACCAAACTGGTCGTAATCGGCCGTCATGATGCCGATTTAAAGAATTACTATTTTACAGCCGAAATCCTTGCTTTCCATCAGGGCGATCCCGCTACCATCACTATCAGTATGCCGGTGACAATGCAAACAACCTCCAGGCGCCGTTTTTTCCGATGCGACGTCGACTTGTTCTTCATTTATCAAGATGATACCGAGACAGAATACCGGGGGCGGATCGTCAATTTATCCGCCAGCGGTCTCTTTGCCATCGTGAAAGACAACCCTTCCCTCAAACTTCATCAAATCATTACATGTCAACTTCATCTGCCCACGTCCGTCGAACCTATCCGTTTTGAAGGGAAGGTCATCCGAGTCGAATCTACCGAAAATGACGATGAAAAAGGCATCGCGCTCGACTTTGTTAATATCTCCGAAAAAATTCAAAACGAAATTACTAAATACCTGTTCCAACGCCAACGGGAATTGATCAAAATGGGCCATATTAAGGCCGGAAGAATTTAAAAGTTCACCACTGTTCGCGGCTGGGCATAGGCATGAGTATAGTCGACAGTGGACGGTTTACAACTGCCTACTATTACATTGTAAACTTTTTTATTGTTAAATAACTGTCCACTGTCCCAACTGCCAACTAAGCCAAAGCTTCTGTATTCTACCTTCTGTCTTCTACATTCCTGACTCCTGTTTCCCCTGCCTCACGCTTGTGCCTTTATTGGCAATAAAAAAACCCTCCGTACGGAAGGTTTATTTTTTATTTGCCATGCTCGACAGCTTCTTCTTCTGTCATCAATGTGGCTTTTCGGGAAAGATTGACCCGTCCTTGTTTGTCGATTTCGATCACTTTGACCATAATCTCGTCGCCTACATTGACCACATCTTCCACTTTAGCCACACGTTCCTTGGCCAATTGGGAAATATGGACCAATCCTTCTTTTCCCGGCAAAATCTCAACGAAGGCGCCGAAATTCATTAACCGAGTCACTTTGCCCATGTAGATCTTTCCGACTTCCACATCGCTGGTCAACCGGCGGATCATTTGCTCGGCTTTCATACCGGCATTGACATCCACCGCAGCGATGAAGACTCGGCCGTCATCTTCGATGTCAATTTCAGCACCGGTCTCTTCGATAATTTTCCGAATCATTTTTCCGCCGGGCCCGATAACATCGCGAATCCGGTCCGGATCGATTTCAAAGGTGATGATACGAGGCGCATACGGAGACAATTCTTTTCGGGGTTCACTCAGAACCTCCAGCATTTTATCGAGGATGAACAACCGGCCCTCCCGAGCCTGAGCCAACGCCTGGCTTAATATCTCACGGTCAATTCCTTTGATCTTGATATCCATTTGGATGGCGGTAATCCCTTCCCGCGTTCCGGCAACTTTAAAGTCCATGTCGCCGAAATGGTCCTCCATCCCTTGAATATCCGTCAAAATCGCAAAGCTGTCATTATACTTCAACAGCCCCATGGCCACACCTGCCACCGGACGTTTGATGGGGACACCGGCATCCATTAAAGCGAGAGTGCTGCCACAGACGCTGGCTTGAGATGATGAACCGTTGGATTCCAAAACTTCCGACACCAGACGGATGGTATACGGAAATTCTTCTTCACTGGGAATCACCGGAAGCAGAGCCCGTTCCGCCAATGCACCATGTCCGATTTCCCGCCGGCCCGGGCTGCGCATCGGCCGTACCTCGCCCACACTGTAGGACGGGAAATTGTAATGGTGGATATACCGTTTGGAATCTTCCTCGCCAAGCCCGTCCAAAATCTGTTCTTCGCTGACCCGCCCCAAAGTGCAGACGGTTAACACCTGGGTTTGTCCGCGGGTAAACAATCCCGACCCGTGTGCCCGGGGTAAAAGTCCGACTTCGCAGGAAATGGGGCGAATTTCCGACAATCCCCGTCCGTCTGGGCGGATTTTTTCAACGGCGATCATCTTCCGGACTTCTTCCTTGACGATGGAATCCAACACTTCATCGATGTCTTTGAGGGAAGCATCATACGCTTCGGCCAGCTGCTCCGCCATATACTGACGCGTCTCTTCCTTCACGTTTTCAATCAATTCTTCCCGCAGCAATTTGTCTCCGGTCTTAATGGCCGAAACCATTTTCTCCGTCGCATACTCCCGAACCATCTTGTCAATTTCCGGATCGGGCTGGTACAGGACCACTTCTTTTTTGGGTTTGCCGACTTCGGCCCGGATCTTTTCGATGAACGCAACGATCTCTTTGATGCTCTCATGGCCGAACATAATGGCTTCCAGAGCGTCCTCTTCGCTGATTTCCCTGGCCCCGCCTTCCACCATCATAATGGCATCCGCGGTCCCTGCCACCACCAAATGCAGATCGCTTTGTTCGGATTGAGCCACCGTCGGATTGATCACGAATCTTCCGTTAACCCGTCCGACTTTAACGCCTCCGATGGGCCCGGCGAAAGGAATCTCCGAAATATGTAAAGCAGCCGAAGCTCCAATCATTGCCGCAATTGATGGCTCATTGTCCGGCTCAACTGACAATACGGTGGCCACAACCTGAACATCATTTCGGAAGCCTTCCGGGAACAGCGGACGAATGGGACGGTCAATCATCCGTGCCGCCAAAACCGCGCTTTCCGGCGGCCGGCCTTCCCGTTTGATAAATCCGCCCGGGATTTTACCGACGGCGTAAAGCCGTTCTTCATAGTCCACTAAAAGCGGAAAAAAGTCGATTCCTTCCCTGGCCTGGGGAGACATGACAGCCGTAACCAAGACGACCGTATCGCCGTAACGGACAAGCACTGCGGCATTGGCCTGTTTGGCAACTTGCCCGTACTCTATGCACAGCCGACGACCTCCCAAGGTCATCTCCCATTTTTGCATGAATGAATCCTCCTTACTGAAACCTATTTCTTATAAAGAAATTTTTTATAGTATATCCCTTTATAAGAAAGAAAAGCGGGTAACCCGCTTTTCCCACTATTTCCGTAAACCTAATTTCTCAATGATGGCGCGGTATCTCTCGATATCTTTTTTATAAAGATAGTTTAAAAGGCCCCGCCTTTGTCCGACCATCTTCAACAAACCCCGGCGCGAGTGATGGTCTTTTTTATGCTCCTTCAAATGTTCGGTCAGATAGTTGATGCGTTCGGTGAGGATCGCAATCTGAACCTCAGGAGACCCGGTATCACTCTCGTGCAATTTGTATTTGTTGATGATCTCTTGTTTTTGTTCAACGCTTAAACCCATGGTGTTCACCTCCGTTTCTTTTAAACGCCTTCCGCCGCGAAAACCGTCGGAGCTTCGGAATTCCCAGCAAGAGGTTGATTTAGCCATTCTCAGGCTAAATTTCAAAATCAATTTTACCATAATTAAGTTACAGTGTAAACAAAAGATCGCTTGAAATATACGATATTTATAAAAATTAACCTCTCCATCGGCCAATGAAGCGATCATTCCACTCCCCTGAAAAAATGGCCTTTGGTGATCCCCCGCCCGGTCAATCGCTTAAACTGCTCCATCATCCCTTCGACGTCACCCACGTTTCCTCCGGAGAGCCTTTGATTGAGGGCATAACGGTAAGCATTGACCACCATGGCGGTTTGCTGTGGGGTATAGGTCTTTAATTCCAGCCGCAATACCAGCGGAAGTTTGGCCAAACGTTCCAATTCACCGTAAAGGCAGAGATCGTTGGCGTTTAATAAATGCATCCGGCAAAACTGATCGGTGAAAACCGGAAAATCCATTTGCAACCGGTCGCGGAGAACGAACGAATGGTTCCGGCAATCCCGGTTACATGAGCCTGACGGGGACCCGAGAGCACCAATGGGACAATATTCGGAAACCATCAGCTCCAACGGGCCGTGAATGACGCACTCCAAAGGAACGGGCGACACTTCGGCCAATGCCGCGACTTGGGACAGGGTCAGTTCCAGAGAGACCGTGATCTGACGTATTCGTCTGTCAGCCATAAACCGAAACGCCCATCGGTTGAAAAAATTCAAGGTGTAGTTCAAATAGATCGGAAGATCGGTGCGGGACCGCACCATTTCCCATCCTCCCAGGTCGGAGACGATAATCCCGTCGGCCTGAGCTTTTACGGCATATTCAGGATAACGTTCCCAAAGAGGCCGATGCTCTTCCCGGTTAATTCTGGGCATACCGACCACCAGCTTGGCCCCGGCTTCCCGGGCTATGGCCACGGCCCGGGAAAAAGCGGCTTGGTCCCACGAAAATCCGGTTAATTCATCTCCGCCGGCATAAATCAATTCCGCACCGGCTAAAGCCGCTTCATAAACTCCGTCCAAATCCGCAGCCCAAACGCTTAATCCGGGTCGGCTGCGACGGTTCCCGGCTTCGGCCGGCACCATATTTCCGACGCCTCTCCGGGCTATCTGTACCTGAACATCCGTCGAAGGCGAAAATGCCTGAAGCCGCTTTTGGGTTAGCTGGTCAACGGCTTCCCGCCGCAATTGATTGAGGGCACTCAGCGGCAGCATGACTTCCCCTTCCAAGGCATACTCGATGTCAGCCAAATAAAACGGCGTATTCCCCAAACGCCCCAATTGCTCCTTCAATACTTCAACCGTAAGGGGCCGTTTAATGGCCGGTTGCAACGCAATCTCCGAACGGACGGCAACATGATGTCCCTGATCGTCGCTGCAGGTTAAAACCAAAGGTTCTCCTGACCTTCCGGCAATATGCATCCGGCAAGGAATTTTAAACGCTGGATTGTCAGGGTCCAATGCTTTCCGGGTGGTTTCCGCCACGTGACTGGAATATACCTTAAAAACCCGATCCCCTGGATATACTTTCCCCCTTACCGGGAAACGGACGACGGTACCGGCTGCTGCAGCATTCACCGTTTTGCCGTCGACAATCATCCGGTCGATGGCGGCTGTAGCCCGTCCTCCTTTTTTCACCCAGATTTCGATTTCATCTCCTTGCCGGAGTTCGGTTTCCAAGCGAAGGGTTACCCCGGCTGCATCCACCGCTTTGATACGGCCGAGATAAAGCCCCCGGTTGTTGGGGCGGGTGAAGCTCATCAATGTCCTGTTTCGATTGTTTCCGAAATATCCGGTGGTAAATCCTCGGTTAAAAGTTTCCTCCAAGCGGCGGATCCATTCCTCTTCCGTACGGAATGCTGCGGGATCGGCATCCAAAGCATCCAGCGCCTCCCGATAAACCCTGGTAACATTATAGACATATTCCGGACGTTTCATCCGTCCTTCGATCTTCAACGAATGGACCCCGGCTTCCCGAAGTTTCGGCAGCATCGTAATGAGCGCCAGATCTTTTGGTGACAGCAGGTAATGCCCGTCGGAAGGAACCTCTTTTCCATCCCGGAACAGCCGATACTCCATCCGACAGGGCTGGGCACATCGGCCCCGGTTACCACTGCGGCCTCCGATCATGCTGCTCATCAGGCATTGACCGGAATAACATACACAAAGGGCGCCATGGACAAAAACTTCGATCTCCATGCCGCTATCCCTGGCAATGGTTGCCACTTCCGCTGCGGTGAGCTCCCGGGCCAGGACCACCCGTTTAATTCCGGCTTTTTTTAATAGCAAAGCCCCTTCCGTATTATGTACGGTCATCTGCGTGCTGCCATGAAGCTCAAGCCCTGGGAGAACTTGTCTGGCCGCAGCGATCAGTCCCAAATCTTGGACGATCACCGCATCCACAGACAAACGGAACAACTGTTCTAGATAGTCCAATGCCGCAGGCATTTCCTCGTCATTGATCAACGTGTTGGCGGTAACATACAGTTTTTTGCCGTGAAGATGAAGCAAATCCAGAGCTTTCTTCAATTGTTCCAGATCGAAATTGGCTGCCGACTGGCGGGCATTGAACATCTTTCCGCCGAGATAGACGGCATCGGCACCGGCAGCCAAAGCCGCCCGAAACGCGTCCCAATCCCCTGCAGGCGCCAGCAGTTCCATGCTCTTTCGCATTTCCCTATTTTCCATGACACACTCAACTTTCGTCCAAACATTTTACCCGTTAACGAGATTCTCTATCGCACCAATCCCCGTACCAAATTGGAAAACTCGATCCCTTCCTCACGATACCGTTGGTGCAGCCGTTTGATAAATTCATGGCGGAGTGGAAATTGATCGGTAAATTCACGGATCCGGAAAGAAACCATGATCCGGATACCGGTTTCAAGAAAGGCATTAAAACGGAACACCGGATCCACTCCTCTGACCCAGCCGGGAAACTCACGCACTACGTCCCTTGCCACTTCCATGGTGACCGCTTCCACTTTCTCCAAATCGTTTTGATAGGAGATGAAAACTTCCACCGGGAACGAAAGCTCAGGAAGGGGTTGCTGAAAATTGGTAATGACCGCCCCGGCTAATTTGGCATTGGGAATAATGATCAAATTATTGGCCAACAATCGAATCGTTGTGGTGCGCCAGGCGATATCGGTGACCACCCCTTCTTCACCGCTGTCCAACCTCACATAATCACCGGGTTTAAATTGGCGGGCGGCAATCAACTGCAATCCGGAGAAAAAGTTGGACAATGTATCCTGCAATGCCAAGGCTACGGCCAAACCTCCGACGCCCAACGCAGTCAGAATCGGCGTGATGGAAATGCCCAAAGTCTGCAGAGAAATGAGACATCCGATTCCTAAAACAATAGCTCTGGCCAGATTGGTAAAAATCGATACCGAAGGCAAAAAGGCGCTTTCCTGTTTGGTATAGTTCCGGATAAGGCCAATAGTAATGCTTGTCGCTATGGCCGTCACGACGAATATGGCGGCAATCTGCAAAAACTTGTATGTCAAATTCAGATAGGCCGGTTTTAACGGCAATCCCAAAGATGCTCCGTAAAGTCCCGCCAAAACAAACAAATAGATGGTCTTGCCCCGCAAGGCATTGATAATCGTCACATCGTTGCCTTTGCGGATTTTAGCCATTAAACGCTGTAACTTGGCCAAGATAATGCGTTCAAAAATGATTCCGGCAGCCCATCCTCCCAAAGCTATAACGATGGGCGTAATATAACGATGGATTTCATCCCAAAAAGTCATGATTAACCTCCTATTTCATCCTTGACTGGATAGACACTCCGGCAACGGCCCGGACCAACGAAGCTTCCGCATGAATATTTAACGGCAAGGCCATAAATTGAACGAATTCCGTTCCGATAAAGCGGTCCAAACGGGTTAAATTTTCAACGATGAAAATATCGTTCGCCAATAAAAGCTTATGTATTTCAAAGGGCGGCCTGTCCGGCGACGGTGTATCCAGGCCGATCAGTTTCACCCGTCTCTCCACAAGAAACTCCGCAATTTTCCGGTCGATCACCGGGTGTTCCAGGTAATATAATTCTTCCCCATAATAACGTTCCCACCCGGTAAAAAAGAGGACAATATCTCCGGCTGCAATTTTTTCCGAATAATCCGGCTGATACCCGATGATGGCCTGACCCCGGACATCCAATACCACGGCTTTGCCCATGAAATGTTCCACAGGTAGTTCGTTTATCCCTTTTCCGCCTTTGAGAAGGTGTTGAGGCGCATCCACATGGGTTCCGACATGCATGCCGCAATGGAGTTGATAAGTCACATATCCGTCGGATGGCAAGTCTTTTTCCAATTCCAGGCGGGGGCGGGCATCGCCCGGATACACCGGCATGGCGTCAACGATGGAATGAGACAAGTCAAACCATTTCATGTTCTGATCCTTCATGCTTTACCGGATTGGCGAAAGCGCAGGGAACGTGGGCCAAACATTTACCGCAAACGTCAGCCAGTCCCAACCGCTCGTAGCGACGGGCATTATCGAGGCAACGTTCGTAACAACGATGCCGGTCAAACCCTTCCACAGTTAAGGCCCTGTTGGGGCATTGCCGGATACACCGGCCGCAACTTCCATTTTTGCGATAAAGGCAATATTCCCGGTCAGGTCGGGGCGTCGGCTCCACTTTCAGATTGGTCACTATGCTTCCCAACCTCCCCGAACAGCCCCGGTTCGTGATTAACATTTGATGCAGCCCAAAATTACCAAGCCCGGCAATATATCCCACGTGTTTGTGAGACCAGTCGCTAACCAGTGTCTTTTCATCGAAATTATGGGTGGCCGGAAGATTGGAGCTTTCATATCCGCACTGTCTCAATCGTTCCTGAATATATCCGTTTAAGTCCCGGATTAACCGGTTGGTCTCGATATAAGCCCTGGCCCAGGCTTCGGAACTATAAGGATCTCCGACGTTAGAAAAGTTAATCTCCCGGACAAAAGGTATGAAAAAAGCGATGACTGTTTGGGCATCCGCGATAAAATCGCCGGGCAAAGCGTGGGTTGGGCTGACGACCTCTTTGAGCTGTAAAAACAGCGGATCGTCAGCGGCGGCAAAGGCCACCAAAGGGTCCTGCCATCGGGTCGCCGTATGCCGGGTTTCAGGATATGTTCGGACAAAAGCCGTAATTTCGTTTTGCAGTTCTCTTCGATTCATGTTCTTACTCCTTCACGTCATACAAGATTTTCTTGGTTATTCGCCAAAAATCCTGCAAATTCCCTTAAAGTTCAAATGGCCTTTACGTTCACCGTTGCCCGGCATAAAAAAAACCGCCGCAGCGGTTTATGTTAAGCCTAAATAAGCATCGATTTCTTCCGAAGCTTTTCTGGCCGTATCCAGGGTTTCACCCTGTTCTTCCCGGTAGTCTTTGATGATGTTTTCAGTACCGGAGGCCCGTTTCAGTACCCAAACGCCACCCTCGAGCACCACTTTGATGCCGTCGCCGATGACCAATCGCTCAATGGGACGACCGGCAATCTTCCTCCCGTGTAACAAGTGGTGCACTTCGCCCGGATCGGCAGCCAGCTGCAGAAGACGTTTTTTCTGTTCCGGCTGGGCCGGTTTATCCTTCCGTTCATATTGATATGGTCCGTATTGTTTGACCAGGTTCGCATAAAGCGTCCCAATATCTTTTCCGGTCTTCGCCATCACTTCCATCATAAGCAAAACAGCGGCAATACCGTCTTTTTCAGTCACCCACAGGCTGCCGTCCCGCCGCGGGAACGACAGTCCGGCGCTTTCCTCCCCGGCCAGCACATATTTTCCGGCCATCAATCCGGCCACATAGTGTTTAAAACCGACATTCACTTCATAAACCGGACGACCATAACGGGCAGCGATCCGGTCCAACATATGGGTAGTACCGATGGTCCGCCCCACACCCATGTTGGGATTGAACCCCCGGTTGGCGGCCAGATAATCAAAGAGCACACACAGGACATGATTGGGGTTTAAAATGCCGGTACTGTCCTCGCCTCCGAATCGATCGGCATCGTTGTCATTGGCGCCGATAAAAGGTACCCCCAATTGCTCTCTTATGCCCTGAACTGCCCGCATCACATATTCCGACGAAGGATCTCCCCTTAATCTCCCGTCCCAGTCGTAGGAACGGCTGGAACACGTCGGATCTTCTTCGGAGAGGACCACTTCGATTTGGGTGCCGTAATGGTCGTTGACCGCTTCGTAATAACCGTAGGCCGACCCGCCCAATGGCGTCACGGCGAATCGCTCCGTCTTGATGACATCCATATCAACAACATTGGCCAAATCTTTAATATATGGGTTCAACAGATCGATCTCTTCCACCAGGCCTTCTTCCAATGCCTGACGGTACGGAATACGCCGGATACCCTCCGGGTGCTGCAGATAATAATTGGCCTTCTCATCAATGGGTTTGGTGCTGGTATTGGGCCCGCCGTCCAAGCCGTTGCTCTTATAGCCGGCATCATCCGGGGGATTGTGGGAGGCGGTAATAATCACTCCTTCGACTTTTTGCCCCTGTGCCACCCGGGTCAGGATCGCATGGGATACCACCGGTGTCGGCGTACTCCGGTTTTTCTTGTGGACCAACGTCTTCATTCCGTTTCCGGCGAACACTTCGACGGCGGTTTCCTCAGCCAAATCTGAGGCATACCGCACGTCTTTACCGACGATCACCGGCCCTAACGCTTGATTGGCCAGATGGTCCGGGAGATAAGGCCCGAAAGTCCCTTTCTCCGTTCGTATATCCACCAATGCCTGGGTTATCGCTGCCACATGGGCTTCGGCAAACCCCTTGCCAATCAACCCCCGGTGCCCGGAAGTCCCATTTTTCACCGGCTCCAAGGGCTCCTCCGGATGGTAATACCGCTCCGAAATTTCTTCCTTCGTGAGCAAATCTTCCGCCCGGGCCTTTTGGCCGGCCAGCGGATGTATGAGTTTATCCGACATCGTGAGCCTCCTCGCTAGAAAGTCAAACCTTTTTGGATAGAGTTACCATAAGCAGTATACCCAAAATTCCACGTTTTTTCAAAATTTATCTCCGGTCAAAGAAAGGATTTTTCGGTCCGGCACTTAAGGGAATCCCATAAATAACTTTGACATCTTCTCCCATCAGTTTCAACTCCCGGACAGCCATGCCCACCGTGTACATAATCCGGTTATCCACCCGGGCCTCCATGGCCACGCTGACCGCCGAACCCAGGGCAATGCCCAGATCCACCGTATTGAAGGCGCACGGATGATCGGGATGTTCATTGCGTTCGGCACAATTTTTAAATCCGCATAATCCGCAATATTTCAATCCGACAGCATTCAGCTTGGCGCCTAAAAGCACCATAGCTTCCGCATGTAGGATATTCTCCGCATCCCGCCGGAATCCGGGAAGATCCTCCCGGTCGGCCATCTCCACCATCTTTGCGGAAATTTGGCGGATCCCGTCCTTATCAACGATTGCAATAGCCAGATTGTCAATACCTCTGCCTTTGGGCGCAGTCCGAGCTGCCATCGCCATCCTCTCAGCAACCCCCCGGACCGATTGGGCCCTTAAGTCTTCTTCCCTATAAAGTCCCATCGATGACCCCCCTGTTTACCCCATTATCATACTTACTATTGGTAATTAAAGGTAATTGAAATGTAAAATAACGGCATTCATTTCATTCGGCTCAGATCCGGACAATTCCTGTCGGAAATTGAATTTTATGGCTCATACGATACCTTTCTCTTTCAACTCCCGAGCGATGAGGGCCGCCATGACGGTGGCTCCTGTTTCATTGAAATGGGTATTGTCTTCCACGCCTTCCGGGAAGCCGGGGTAAAGGCCGCCAGGCACCTGGACGAAGAATTTCCGGCATTCTTCCAAACCCACCTCGTTATATAACCGCATGGTAATCTCGGTCATATCAATGAGGGGCACTTTCAATTTCCAGGCCAGTTCCCGCATGGCGTCGGTATAAGGATAATGGCTGTTATAAAGCACCCCGTCCCTGACGGAACGGCGGCTCACCGAGGTCAACAGGACCGGTACCGCTTCCTTTTCACGGGCCGTATTCACATAAACGGTCAAATATTCCTGATAAGTCGTAAAAGGATCCGTCCGGCGGTATTCTTCCGGTTTGTTGTCGTTGTGGCCGAATTGTATCAATAAAATGTCATTTTTTTTGATTTCCCGCTTGATAATTTCGAACCAGCCTTCATCGATAAAACTTTTACTGCTCCGTCCTCCCTGGGCCATATTGATAATCCGATACCCTTCGGGCAGAAAGTACGGCAATTGCTGCCCCCATCCCATCTGCGGATATTGATCGCCGGAATAGGTTTTGGCCGTCGAATCCCCGGCAATAAAGATGGTCCGGCGGTTTAAATACTCCAGTGCTTCAGTTGGAATCATGAAATTACCTCCGAACGTAAATATAACATAGAATTATCGCTAATTATTCTACCACTATTCCCATGGCTTTCCAAGTTCAGTCCAAAAAAAAGAGCTCCGCTGGAAGCGGCGCTCTGATATGACGCGTTTATCTTGTTATCCCTGTTTGTCTTTATCCCGGATTTCCACCCGCCGGATTTTACCGCTGATGGTCTTGGGAAGTTCATCGACGAACTCGACAATCCGCGGATATTTATAAGGTGCGGTCACACGTTTCACATGTTCCTGCAATTCCACTTTCAGTTCTTCACTGGGCGCATAGCCACGGGCCAACACGATGGTGGCCTTGACCACCTGTCCGCGGACCTCGTCCGGTACAGCCGTGACAGCACATTCCAAAACGGCCGGATGTTCCATCAGGGCGCTTTCAACCTCGAACGGCCCAATACGGTAACCGGAACTCTTGATGACATCGTCTGTCCGGCCCACAAACCAGAAATAGCCGTCTTCGTCTTTCCATGCCGTATCCCCGGTATGATAGAGGCCGTCATGCCATACGCTTTGAGTCCGTTCCGGATCACGGTAATACCCGTCGAAAATGCCCACCGGCTTTTTCACGTCCGTCCGGATCACGATCTCGCCGATTTCGCCGACCTCGCAGGAACGCCCGTTTTCATCGACGATATCTACCACATATCCCGGCGACGGCCGGCCCATGGAACCGGGCTTCGGCTCCATCCACGGATACGTGGCCAACGTCACGGTGAGCTCCGTTTGGCCATAACCTTCTCGGAGTTTCAGACCGGTTAATTTATAAAATTGGTTATACACTTCCGGATTCAAAGGCTCCCCGGCGACCACGCAATATTCCAGGCTGCTTAAATCATATTGGGAAAAATCTTCCTTGATTAGATACCGGTAAATGGTGGGCGGCGCACAGAACGTCGAAATCCGGTATTTCTCAATCATCTTTAACAGATCTTTGGGGACAAACTTATTAAAATCATAGACGAACACCACCGCACCGGCCAACCATTGGCCATATAGCTTGCCCCAGACCGACTTGGCCCAACCGGTCTCGGAGACGGTCAGGTGCAGTTTGTCTTCCTGAACGCACTGCCAAAACTTTGCCGTCAGGATGTGGCCCAACGGATAGGTGAAATTATGCTGGACCATTTTGGGATATCCGGTGGTCCCGGAAGTGAAGTAAAGCAACATCATATCATCATTGGACGTCATTTCGCTGCCGGTCGGTCTTTCGAAAACATCGGAAGCCTCCTGCAATGCCTTGTCAAAATTGATCCAGCCTTCCCGCTCTCCTCCGACCAGCGCCTTATAAGCCAACACCGGGCACTCCGCCTGGGCTTCATCAATATGTTCCACCACTTCCTCACCGGCATAGGCCACAACCATCTTAATGCTGGCCGCATCGATGCGATAGGTTAAATCTTTCTTCTTCAATAAATGGGTGGCAGGGATGCACACCGCACCGATCTTATGTAAGGCGATAATGCAAAACCAAAACTCATAACGGCGTTTTAAGATTAACATGACGGGATCACCTTTTTTGATCCCGACGGATTTGAAAAAGTTCGCTGCCTTGTCGCTGTAATATTTCATTTGGCCGAAGGTGAACTTCGCCTCATTCCCCTGGTCGTCACACCAGACCATCGCCAATTTATCCGGGGAAATCCTTGCCCATTCATCCACAACGTCATAGGCAAAATTGAAATTTTCAGGAACTTTGATTTCAAAATTTTGACAGAAATCTTCATAGGAACTGTAGTCGAGTTTTACGTATTTTTCAAGCATTTGCCTCAGCCTTTCTTTTACTCATTAAAGGATCATTGCCAAAAATTTTGCCGGTTTCCCGTTTAACGCTTTCATCCCATGGGGGACACTGGAGTCATAGTACAAGGAATCCCCTTCGTTTAACACGACTTCATAATCGCCCAGCACGATTTTTAGCGTCCCTTCCAACACAAAGTCGAATTCTTGGCCGGGATGACTGTTAAGACTAACCGGTACATCATTGCCGTTCGGCTCGACAGTGACAAGGAAAGGTTCGGCTTTTTTATGTACGAAATGACTGGCCAAACTCTTATATTGGTATTCTTTGCGTCGTTCCACCGAGACGCCCCCGCCTTTGCGGGTTAAAGCGTATACATGCAGCCGCGGTTCTTCACCGGTTAACAATGAAGATAAGTGGACATTGAACTTGTGGGCAATCTGGTAAAGGACCCCCACCGGAATGTCCACGCAGCCGCTTTCGTATTGTTCATATAATTCCTTCGAAATCGCCAGATCTTTTGCCATATCTTCGGCTGTAATCCCGTAAATATCGCGCAAACCTTTGATACGTTCTGCAATCTGTTTTATCTGTTCTTCCATCCCTTAAACCCCTTTCATATCGGAGTGACGCAACCTCCGATGTGATATAGTATTATTGTATAACATATCGGCTTTGGATTAAAGAGTTTTCTTTTTTTATTGAAAATAAATATACGTCCGTCGGATCGTTACCACTTTTTAAAGACAAAAAACACAGCCAGTAAAATCAGGAGAAAACCTACGATGTAGTTCCACTTCAGGCTTTCTTTCAGATATAACACGGAAAAAACCGAGAAGATCACCAAGGTGATAACCTCCTGCATCACTTTCAACTGTGCCGCGGAAAACTGGGTGTGGCCCAGGCGGTTGGCGGGGACCTGGAAACAATATTCCACAAAGGCAATAAGCCAGCTGAGGATAATTACTTTCCACAGCGGAGTGTCTTTAAATTTTAAATGGCCGTACCAGGCAAATGTCATAAAAATATTGGAAATCGTTAATAAAATAATGGTCATCATCTGCATTCTCCTATCCGTTATTCCAAAGGAAAAGCCCGCCTGCGGCGGACTTAGGGATCATGATTGATTATGATTAACCATGATGGATGTTATGATGTTTTCAAATACCGGTTTAATTCCCTCCGGGCAATATCCTTACGGTAAACCATCCCTTCAAAATGGACTTTTTTCACGTCGGCATAAGCCCCTTCAATGGCTGCTTCGATATTTTCTCCGATATGAACGATATTCAACACCCGGCCACCGGCGGTGACCAGTTCTTGACCTGCCAATTTTGTCCCAGCATGGAAAATCAGCGAAGAGTCGACGGCATCCAGGCCGTAAATGGGTATGCCGGTCTGATATGCCCCCGGATAACCGCCGGAAGCAAGGACCACACATACCGCAACCTGATCCTGTTTCCAACGGACCGTCTTTGGATCCAGACAACCGTTGGCCGCATCTTTGAAAATCTGCGCCAAATCGCTGTCCAGTAACGGCAGTACCACCTGGGTTTCCGGGTCGCCAAACCGCACATTATACTCGATCACTTTTGGCCCTGACGATGTCAACATCAAGCCCAGAAAGAGCGTTCCCACAAAAGGAGTGCCTTCCGCGGCCATGGCTTTCAACGTCGGATTGAGGATTTCATTGACGATCCGCTCCATCACGGCCGGAGTGACGGCCGAGGTGGGAGCATACGTCCCCATCCCTCCGGTATTCGGCCCGGTATCGCCGTCTCCGATCCGCTTATGATCCTGGGCCGGAAGCATCGGAACGCCGATTTTCCCGTCACAAAAGGCCAACAGCGACGCTTCTTCGCCTTCCAGATACTCTTCGATGACGACCGTTGCGCCGGATTCTCCGAAAATCTTGGCAGTCATCATGTCATCCACAGCCTTTAAAGCGGTCTCCACGTCAAAAGCCACCACCACGCCTTTCCCGGCGGCTAACCCGTCGGCCTTGACCACAATGGGCGTTCCAACCTGCCGGATATAGGCTTTCGCCGCTTCCGCATCGGTAAAACTTTCGTAGTGGGCTGTCGGAATGTTGTACTTCTTCATAAATGCTTTGGAAAACGCCTTACTGGATTCTAAACGGGCTGCCGCTTTGGTGGGCCCGTAAACGCACAATCCGGCCTCACGAAAAACATCCACAATGCCATCGGCCAAATAGGCCTCAGGGCCGACAACTGTCAAATCAATTCCATGATTGATGGCGAATTCAGCCAAAACGTGAATGTTTTGAAACGAGATGTTTTCAGCGACGGCAGCCGTCCCGCCGTTTCCGGGCGAACAGTAAATCTTCGAAACCTGGGGACTTTGTGCCAGTTTCCAGGCAATGGCATGCTCACGGCCGCCATTTCCGATAATCAATACTTTCAAGGGTAGGTCTCCTTTCAAAAGGATTTGGCCTTAACCTTCATTTACGCCAGCTTTTTTCCGGTGATTCGGGCATAAGCCTCCAAATACTTCTCGGAAGTTTTACGGATGACGTCCTCCGGTAACGGCGGTGCCGGCGGTTGTTTATCCCAGTGAATGGACTCCAAATAATCGCGAACATACTGTTTGTCGAAACTGGGCTGGGACCGTCCGGCCTGATACTCGCTCATGGGCCAGAAACGGGAGGAATCCGGGGTAAAGATCTCATCGACCACGGTCAACACTCCGTCAATCCAAGCAAATTCGAATTTGGTATCGGCGATGATGATACCGTTGGCTTCGGCCTGTTGCGCAGCTGCTTTATACAGTTTTAACGAATGTTCCTTCAGCTGGGCGGCCACCTCCGGCCCCACTTTCTCCACCAATTGTTCATAGGTAATCGGCTGGTCGTGGCCTGCGGACTCTTTGGTCGTCGGCGTAAAAATGGGTTCCGGCAGTTTACTGCTTTCCAACAGACCTTGGGGCAACGGAATTCCGTTCACTGTGCCCTTTTCCTGATACTCTTTCCAGCCGCTTCCAGCCAGGTAACCCCGGACCACACATTCGACGGGAATCACTTCTCCCTTTTTGACCAACATGGAACGGCCTTCCAACATTTGCCGTTCTTCCGCAGTTAAACCGGGAACTTGTTGGATATCGGCAGTCACCAAATGGTTGGGCATAATGTCTTGCGTGGCTTTGAACCAATATACCGCCAATTGGGTCAAGACCCGTCCTTTTTCGGGAATGGGTTCGTCGAACACCACGTCGAAAGCAGACAGGCGATCGGTGGCGACCAGTAACAAATATTGATTTAAATCATAAATGTCCCGGACTTTGCCTTTGGCAATCAGCGGAAAACTTTTTAGCTGAGTATCGCGTATGACCGGCATCAATATCCTCCTCAATTTTTTATTTCACAATGATCATAAATTATTCCATGGATAAAAACATCACAATAAATTCCGTTAAACTGTCGCTCATCCCAACATGCACATAATTGTGGCTTCACTGGCAAGCTGTCCGTCAATGTAAGTCTTGGCTTTAAACTTGCTGCTGCCGCCTTTAAACCGGAGCAATTCCACTTCAATCCGTAATTGATCGCCCGGCTTGGCAACTTTACGGAAACGGGCTCCGTCAATACTTGCAAAATAAGGGATCTTGGTTTTATCTTCGATCATATCCATAACCACGAATGCGGAAACCTGAGCCATGGCTTCGACTTGCAACGCACCGGAAAACATCAGGTCGCCGGTGACCAATTCCTGATGACAGTAATAATCATTACAGCTAATGTTTTTAATGCCCACTGCCCGCTTGCCGCTTTCCATTTCGATGATTCGGTCAACCAGCAAAAACGGAAACCGATGAGGAAGCATTTCTTTAATTTGCTGAATATCGAGCATGTCATCACCTCTTTTTCCCAATGGTTATATAACGCGGCTATGGATGGCAAACCATCAAACCCGGCGAACCCGTAAACCGTCAATACGGTATCCGCCCTCTAAGATCAGACGGACCGCCTGGGGATAGATCCTGTGCTCCACCTGCAGCACTTTGGCAGCCAATGTCTCCGGCGTATCCTCGTCAGCTACTTCCACGATCCCCTGCATGACAATGGGGCCCACGTCTGTCTCCGCCGTCACCAGATGGACCGTTGCTCCCGAATACTTGGCCCCTGATGCGATGACCGCCTCATGGACATGGTGGCCATACATACCTTTTCCGCCGAAGGCCGGCAGTAAGGCCGGATGAATGTTCAACACCCGGTTGGGATAAGCATCGATCAACACCCGGTCCAATATTCGCAGGAAACCGGCTAAACACACCAGTTCCACTTCATACGCTTTCAGGCAAGAGACGATGGCTGCCGTAAAATCAGTGACCGTAGCATAATCTTTATGGGAAATAACCTGCGTCGGGATGTTGTTTTGCCTGGCACGTTCCAGGGCGTAAACCCCGTCTTTGTTGCTGATGACCACGACAATTTCCGCAGAAAGCTCCCCGTTTCGGATGCTGTCGATCAACGCTTGAAGATTGGAACCGCTTCCTGAAACTAAAACTCCGATACGTTTCACTGGAACCTCCTTCATCGGCCTCAGCATTTTACAGGATAGTGACTTTCTTGTCGGAAGACGCCACCACTTCGCCCAGTTGATACACACCGGGAATCGCAGCCTTGACGGCAGCCACATGTTCCTGCCGACAGATCAACACCATGCCGATACCCATGTTAAACACGCGATAAGCCTGTTCGTCCGGGACTTTCCCCGCTTCTTGCAAAAACTTGAAGATAGGAAGCACATCCCAACTGCCCTTATGAATCGTCACCGCACAACCGTCCGGCAAAATCCGCGGGATATTGTCATAGAATCCGCCTCCGGTAATGTGGGCCAATCCTTGGACTAAGCCCCGACCAATCAAGGGATAGATTTCATTGAAATAGGATTTATGCGGCTTCAAGAGCTCCGCACCAATTTGGTTGCCGACTTCCGCCACATAATCCGTGGCTTTCAGCCCTAAAACCTCAAAACAGATTTTCCGTGCCAAAGAATACCCATTGGTATGCAACCCCAATGAAGCCAGACCCAATACGGCATCACCGGGACGAATGCCCGCTCCGGTAATCAATTGTTCCCGTTCAACCACGCCGACAATGGTTCCGACCAGGTCAAATTCTCCAGCTGCATACATGCCCGGCATTTCGGCGGTTTCTCCGCCAATCAAAACCGTATGGTTCTCACGGCAGCCTTTCACCAAACCGCTGACGATAGCCTCCGCCTCCGCCGGCTCCAGGGAACCGGTCCCGATATAATCCAGGAAAAACAGGGGTTTGGCACCCTGTACCAAAATATCGTTGACGCAGTGATTCACCAAATCATAACCGACCGTGTCATATTGTTTTAAGGCAAAGGCCACTTTTAGCTTGGTCCCCACGCCGTCGGTGCTGGAAACCAAAACCGGCTGTCTGAATTGGTCCGCCGGGAAAGCGAACAGCCCGCCAAAGCTGCCCAGATCTCCGAGTACCTGAGGATTATAAGTGGTTTTCACCAAAGACTTAATCCTTCGGACTGTCTCATTACCCGCATCAATATTCACGCCGGCCTCTTTGTAAAGATCCGTCACTTCCATCACTCCTCCAAAAGATACTTGTCAAACTCGGCGACGCTCACTGGATAGCTACCGTTAAAGCAGGCCAAACAGAGTTCCCGTTTGGGAGAAACCGCTTCCTTAAGACCTTCCAACGTTAAGAAGGTCAATGAATCGGCTCCGATATATTCGCAAATTTCCTCCACGGAATGGCTGGAGGCGATCAGTTCTTTCCGCACCGAAGTATCAATGCCGTAATAACAACAATGGGTAATTGGCGGGGCACTGATGCACATATGCACTTCCTTGGCTCCGGCTTCCCGGAGTAGTTTGATGATCTTGCCGCTAGTCGTCCCGCGGACAATGGTATCATCGATAATGACCACCCGTTTGCCCCGGAGCACCGCTTCTACCGGATTCAGTTTGATTCGGACGCCTAAATCCCGCATGGACTGGCTGGGCTGGATGAACGTCCGTCCGATATATGTATTTTTAATCAGGCCGATGTCATACGGTATGCCGGAAGCTTCCGAAAACCCCAAAGCCGTCGACAAACCGGTATTGGGCACCGGAATCACCACATCCGCCGGTTTGTTGAATTGCTTTGCCAATTGGCGGCCCATCTCTTTCCTGGCCAAATGGACATTTAAACCGTCGATATTGCTGTCAGGCCGCGCAAAATAGATATATTCGAAGACACATAAAGCCTTTTCCTTGACCGGAGGTAACATATGACTTTGCACTCCGTCTTTGGTTATGACGACGACCTCGCCGGGTTGAATATCCCGGACGAAGTGGGCTCCCATACTGGAAAAAGCACAACTCTCGGAAGCCACGATATACGCGTCGTCCAGCTGTCCGAGGCACAATGGGCGAAAACCGTGAGGATCCCGGACGCCGATCAAAGTATCCGTGGTCATCAATACCAATGAAAAGGAACCTTTAAGCTGTTGCATCGCTTTAATGACGGAATCTTCCAAGGTATCCTTGCTGTAACGGGCAATAAGGTTCATGATGACTTCGGTATCGGTGGTTGACTGGAATACAGAACCTTCGCTCTCCAACTTCAACCGAAGTTCTTCGGTATTCACCAAATTCCCGTTGTGTGCCACGGCCAACATCCCTTTGGAGCAACGGGCCACCAGGGGCTGGGCGTTGCATATTAAACTGGAACCCGTCGTCGAATATCGGACATGGCCGATACCGATTCGGCCTCTTAATCTTTCCAAAATGTCCTTATTAAAGACCGTTGATACCAAACCCATATCCTTATGGGTGGCAAAACCGTTGCCGTTTGAAACCACAATCCCGGCACTTTCCTGGCCGCGGTGCTGCAAGGCATACAACCCCAGATAAGTCAGGCCTGCCGCATCAAAATCGGGATCATTGCTGTAAACACCGAAAACTCCGCACGCTTCCTCGGGCTTGTCCTCCCAATTCAGATCCGTGCCACGATATTCTTCCGTACTCATGGCTTTCTCCTTTGCATTTATTGAATGAATAGTTGTTTTTCCCAATAATCACAGAGGATTTCGGTCTTTTTCGAGGCCCATCCGATGTACTTCTCCGGGTGTTCCAGAATATCCCGTTGTTTCGGGCTTAACTTCTCCCAATAGTGGTATAACTCAGTCTTTTCCACCAGCAACTGGCGCAAAGTCTTGCCGGTTTTTTGGGATTCCAACGTCAGCAAACGGACGGCTTCATGCGCATTGGGATGGCCGAGGGACGCCAACAAAATGTACATAGGCTCCGCAATCACCATCTCTTTGGTGCTGTCAAAATTCCGTTTCATCCGCTCTTCATCCACTACCAGTTTTTTCAATACCCGGATCATCCGGTCCACTGCAGCCACAAAACCGACCACGATCTCCGGGACAAAGCGGCCCGAAGCCGAGTTGGTCAGATCCCGTTGATGTTCGGAGATCTGGTCCATATACAAGGTCATCATCCGCGGCATTACGGTCTTCCATAAACTCTTAATATGCTCAAAATTCCATGGATTACGTTTGTGAGGCATGGTGGAGGAACCCACTTGATGGGCTTCAAAGACTTCTCCCACTTCCCCGATTTCCGTCCGTTGCAAATGACGGATATCATCGGCCAAATTGGCTAAAACACCCATGGCCGAAACGATAGCATGAATATAATCGGTCACATATTCCGGCTCCACGATCTGATTGGAATACATGGCCGGTTTCAAACCCAACTCCCAAAGGACTTCCGCTTCAAATTCCATAGGATCGTCAAAAAACAGGGAACTGGCATTGTAGGCTCCCACTGCTCCGGCGATCTTGCCGCGAAGATTGGCGGCGGTGGCTTTAATCGCCTGGATTCTGGAGCCGAAACGGCATACATACTCAGTCATCGCAAAACCGAAGGTAATTGGCACCGCATGTTGGCCGTGCGTCCGGCCGACCTGTACGGTATCTTTTTCCCTGCGGGCAATCTCGATAAGTACGGATTCCAATTCCAGACACTTGGGCAAAACCAATTGCTCCGTGGCCTCTTTGAAGCGCATGGCCGTTGCCGTGTCCATGATATCCACCGACGTGGTGGTAAAATGGACATAGGGTTTGGCGGCATCGCTGACTCGGCGTTGGATGCAGTTGACCAGGGCCCGGATATTATGTTTGGTGATCTCTTCTTCCAAATAAACCTCTTCCGGCTGGACCTCATTGCAGGCGCGCTCGATTTCGTCGGCAATCTCCATGGTGCAGATTCCGCGTTTGGCTAAAACCCGGGCCAAAGCCGCTTCGACTTTCAACTCATACCGAATGTAGGCATTTTCCGAAAAATATTCAGACAATTGTGCAAAAAGCGACGGGTTTGATGCATAATAACGGTGGTCAAAAGGATTTAAACTGGCAAAAATATCTCGTTCCATCGTACAACCCCCTAAAAATAATTAAACGGATAGGTTTAAAATTGAAACCTATCCGCCCGGGTTTTTATCCCTCTACGGTGTAACACCTTACGGTGCCTGCACCACTTGGTCCAGACCTCGGCTTGAGCGGAACCCTAGGTGCACTTTCATCAGCTATTCAATTACAATCTGTAACCAGGTATATTCTAACAAAATCCCGCGCGCTTTGTCAATCGGTCAGCCGTAAGCGCAGATTACATTCTAATTAAATCAAAGGCTGCCTTCTTCTTTCCGTTTCAGGTATTCCCTATATCCCAGCTCTTCCAAGAGTACGGCTTTGTCGTTGACTTCTTTCGCCAGTTTCTTTTTATACTCTGCGATCCGGGTACGCAGTACCGAATCCACCACGCTTAAGATTTGCACCGCCAAAATGCCGGCATTTTTGGCACCATTGATGCTGACCGTCGCCACCGGAATGCCGCTGGGCATTTGGACGATGGAATATAAAGAATCCACGCCGTCCAACGTTTTTGTTTTAATCGGTACTCCGATGACAGGCAACGGCGTCATGGCCGCCAAAACTCCGGGGAGATGCGCGGCGCCGCCTGCGCCGGCAATAATCACTTCCAACCCCCGTTCCGCAGCGGTGGATGCATATTCGATGGCACGTTTCGGAGAACGGTGGGCCGAAATCACCGTCATCTCATAATCCACCCCAAATTCCTCCAACACCTCGGCAGCTTGTTTCATCACTCCCAAATCGGAATCGCTGCCCATAACAATTCCAACCAAAGGCATCATTATTCCTCCTGTATCCAGATATCTTTATTTATGGTACCATTTCCAACCGTTTTCCTGCAACCGACAAAACGGTTAACGATGGGCGATTCCTTTTAATTCTGCAATGTTTTCCACCTTTTCTTCCTGCAAGAACTCCCGGATTCCATCGAGAATCTTCCGGGGCAGCATCGGATCGTGGAACATACCGGTACCGACGGCAACGGCAGTGGCCCCGGCCATGATAAATTCCAACGCATCGGCAGCCGAACATATGCCTCCCATGCCGATGATGGGCACGGAGACCGCTTGATATACCTGATAGACCATACGCAAGGCCACCGGTTTAACGGCAGGACCGGACAATCCGCCGACCACATTGCCTAGAACCGGCTTTCTGGACCGCAGGTCTATCGCCATCCCCAGCAAAGTATTGATCAGACTCAACGCATCGGCACCGGCCTGTTCCACCGCTTTGGCGATGGCCGTGATATCCGTCACATTTGGCGAGAGTTTCACGATCAACGGTTTGCGGGTGGCTTTTCGTACCGCTGCCGTCACTTGGGCGGCACAATCGGGCTGCGTCCCGAAGGCAATGCCTCCTTCTTTCACATTGGGGCAGGAAATATTCAATTCAAAACCCGACACCACCGAAATATCATCCAGCCGTTCGACCACAGCCACATACTCTTCAACGGTTTTACCGACCACATTGACGATAACCGGCGTCTGATAAGTTTCCAAAAAGGGAATGGCTTCGGAGATAAACGCTTCGACGCCCGGATTTTGCAGTCCGATAGCATTTAACATTCCGGCAGGAGTTTCATATACACGGGGCGGCGGATTGCCAACCCAGGGTATGGTGGAAACCCCCTTGGTTACCACAGCTCCGAACAGATCCGGCGTAAAAAAGGGCAAATACTCCCGGCCATACCCATAAGTCCCCGATGCCGGCAGCAAAGGGTTTTTCAAAACCAATCCGGCCACATTCACCTGCAACCGAGGATCAGTCATCGAAAGTCACCTCGCTTATCTCAAATACCGGCCCGTCCACACAAACCCGCCGATACCCCTTGGAAGTAGCGCAGGTACAGCCGAGACAGGCGCCCACCCCGCAGGCCATATAGGCTTCCAGCGATATGGCACCGGGTAGACGAAATCTTGCGGCCAATTGCTGGACCGCTTTTAGCATCGGTTTCGGCCCGCAGGCAATAACATAGTCGAAAGAAGCCGCCAAATGCTCCCGCTCAAACAAGGAAGTAACCAGCCCGTGAAAACCGGCACTCCCGTCGTCCGTCGCCAGCTTGTAAGGAACGCCCAGTTGCTCCCAGGCGTCCAAGGCCAATAGGTCCGTGGCACTGCGGCCACCGTAAAACAAGGTAAAGTCCTTTTCCGGATAACGTTCCGCCAGGCTAAACAAAGGCGGCATGCCGATGCCTCCGGCGATTAAAGCGATGCGCCCGGCCTCTTCCGGCAGCATAAACCCGTTGCCCACCGGCCCGAATACGGAAACCTTGTTCCCTCTCTGCAAAGCAGCGATCCGGCGGGTCCCCCGGCCAACGGTCTTAAAAATAACGGCCAAAGACCCCTCCTCCGGATTTATCCGATAAATACTGATAGGCCTGGATAACAAGGGATCCAGCGTCTCTTCGGAAGAAGCCTTGATTTCGATAAATTGCCCGGGTTTTGCCTTATCGGCAAGTTCCGGGCATAACAGCCGGTAGTAATAATATCCCGGGCCCAACGCCGTACGTTCCAATATTAACGCTTCCGTCTGTTTCATCTTCGCACCATTCACTCTTATTTTTTTCAGGTATGAGATTGGATCTGGGGCCTAGATGTTAGGACCTGGGTACCCCATACCCTTTTTAATATTTGTGTACTGTGAACCGTGTACTGTGTAACACTGTCAACTGTCCAGTGTCAAATCGCCTGTTCCATCCGGATGGTGTTGTATTCCTGAAGCGGAAAAACATGATCCGATGTGGCGCCTTCATCCAGGGACAACAACACCTGCAGGAAAGCTTTGACCGTATCCAAGGAAGTCAGGCAGGGAATATTGTGCTCCACGGCAGCCCGGCGAATCCGGAAACCATCCCGTTGCGGCTCCTTGCCCCGGGTAATGGTATTCACCACCAACTGAATCCGGCCTTCCCGTATAGCATCCATAATATCCGAGCCTTCACTCAGTTTATTGAGTTTGGTCACTTCCACGCCATTGACCCGCAAATATGCGGCCGTTCCCATGGTGGCCATGATCTTAAATCCCCGTTCCGCCAATTTCTTAAGAAGAGGCAAAGCTTCCGCTTTATCTTTATCCGCCAGCGTGGCCAAGATGGTCCCGCCCCGGGGCAAGGTAAAACCGGCGGAAATAAACGCTTTATATAATGCACCAGCGTAAGTGGTATCCACACCCATCACTTCTCCGGTGGACTTCATCTCCGGCCCCAGCGAAATATCCACCTGGGTCAGTTTCTGGAAGGAGAATACCGGCGCTTTCACGGCAACCAGCTTCGTCTCCGGCCACATTCCGCCGGCATATCCCTGATCATAAATACTATGACCCAAAATGGCCTTGGTCGCCACCTGCACCATGGGAATGCCCGTAATTTTGCTCATAAACGGCACCGTCCGGCTGGACCGGGGATTGACTTCAATACAATAGACCTCTTTATCCGAAAGAACGAATTGAATATTGATGAGGCCGACCACTTTAAGGGCTTGGGCCAGTTTTAAGGTATAACGCAAAATTTTTTCTTGTTCTGCCATATTCAGATGTTGATGGGGATAGGTGGCGAAGGAATCCCCCGAATGGACGCCGGCCCTTTCTAAATGTTCCATAATGCCGGGAATCAGAATATTGGTCCCGTCGCATATGGCATCCACCTCACATTCCCGGCCGGTTACATAGTGGTCCACCAGTACCGGGTGTTCAGGCGAGGCGGTCACCGCATGGGTAAGATAATGTTCCAACTCTTTTTGATTGTAGACGATTTCCATGGCCCGGCCGCCCAAAACGTAGGAAGGCCGCACCAACACGGGATAACCGATTTCCCCGGCCACAGCCACGGCTTCTTCCAAAGAAACCACAGTCCGGCCTGCCGGTTTGGGAATCCCCAGATCGATCAGGAGTTGGTCAAACCGCCGCCGGTCTTCCGCTAAATCAATGGAGTCCACCGAAGTGCCCAGGATCTTAATGCCGGCCTGGTGCAGTTGGGAGGCAAGATTGATGGCAGTCTGGCCGCCGAACTGGACGATAACCCCTTCCGGTTGTTCCAATTCCAAAATGTGCAATACATCTTCGAAAGTCAGGGGCTCAAAATACAACCTGTCCCCGGTGTCAAAATCCGTCGACACCGTTTCCGGGTTGTTATTGATGATAATCGCTTCCACACCGGCCTCTTTCAGGGCCCACACCGAATGGACGCTGCAGTAGTCGAACTCCACCCCTTGGCCGATCCGGATGGGGCCTGACCCGATAACCGCAATCTTCCGCTTGGGCGTCGGTATGGCCTCATTCTCCAAATCGTAACATGAATAAAAATACGGAGTGGCTGCTTCAAATTCCGCCGCACAGGTATCCACCATTTTATACACCGGACGCAGCTTTAGTTGGGCCCGGAATTTCCGAACATCCTCTTCCTTGGCTCCGGTCAGGCGAGCGATCTCCCGATCTGGGAAACCATAGGTTTTGGCTTTCTTCAATAACTCGGGATCCTGATACCCTTTTTCCTGAAGCTCTTTTTCGACAGCGACTAAATTGGCCAATTTCTGCAGGAAGAACGGATCGACTTTCGTCAGTCCGTACAGTTCGTCGATGCTATATCCCCGGCGCAGGCATTCCGCCAGGAAGAAGAGCCGGCGGTCGTCCACCGCCACGATGGCATCCTTCAGCTCTTCATCGGAAAGCTGGGACGCTTCCGGCAGGGCCAGCCCATACTGTTTAATTTCCAACGAACGGATGGCTTTCATCAACGCGGATTCCAGCGAACGGTCGATGGCCATCACTTCACCGGTGGCTTTCATTTGCGTTCCCAGCCGCCGGTTGGCCAAATTGAACTTATCAAAAGGCCACCGCGGGATCTTCACGACCACATAATCTAAGGCCGGTTCAAATGATGCATAGGTCTTGCCGGTAACGGCGTTTTTAATCTCATCCAGGTGATACCCGACGGCAATTTTGGCGGCCACCTTCGCAATGGGATATCCGGTAGCTTTCGATGCCAGGGCACTGGACCGGCTTACCCGGGGATTGACTTCAATCACGTAATATTGCATACTCTTCGGGTCAAGCGCAAATTGGACATTACATCCGCCTTCAATCCCTAGGGCCCGAATGATCTTCAGCGCTGCCGAACGCAGCATCTGATACTCCCGGTCGGAAAGGGTTTGACTGGGAGCCACGACGATACTGTCACCCGTATGGATGCCCACCGGGTCTATATTCTCCATATTACATACGGTGATACAGGTATCATTGGCATCCCGCATCACTTCATATTCGATTTCTTTATATCCGGCCACTGATTGTTCCAAAAGCACCTGGCCGATGGGGCTTAAAGTTAACCCTTTGACAGTAATGGCCTCCAAGTCCGCTTGATTATAAGCGATGCCGCCTCCGGTGCCGCCCATGGTATACGCCGGCCGGACAATTAGAGGATAACCAACCCGCTCCGCAAATTCCAGGGCTTCCCGGAGCTTGGAGACGATGGCGCTCTCCGGAATCGGTTCGCCGATCCGCAGCATGGTCTCTTTGAATAACTGACGGTCTTCCGCCCTTTGGATGGCTTCCAACGGCGTCCCCAACAACCGGACTTTGTAGTCATCGAGGATGCCGGCTTCGAAGAGCTGCACCGCCAGGTTTAAGCCCACCTGTCCGCCTAAAGTCGGCAACAAGCCGTCCGGACGTTCCTTGGCGATGATCCGTCGCAGCGAATCCACTGTCAACGGCTCGATATATACGCGATCGGCCATGTTGGCATCGGTCATAATCGTCGCCGGGTTGGAATTCACCAACACAACCGAGATTCCTTCTTCCCGTAACGAACGGCATGCCTGAGTCCCTGCATAGTCGAACTCAGCCGCCTGCCCGATGATGATCGGTCCTGAACCGATCACCAGCACTTTCTTTAATGATTTATCCAGAGGCATGCTGTCACCACTCTTTACAAATTATCACTCAACATCATACATTGGGTTCACAGTACACAGTGCACAGTTCACAGAATGCATAGCAATCCTACCTGCATTTATTATCTGGAATCGATAATCCCGAACCTGGAACCCAGCACCACAAATCCAATACCTTCTTCACCTATTAACTGTTCATTGTACACTGTCAACGGTCAACTGTGTTCCCCCATCATCGCCACAAAGTCCCTGAACAGTTCTTCCGAATCATTGGGTCCGGGAGCGGCTTCCGGGTGGTATTGGACGGAAAATACGGGCAAATAACGGTGCTTTAGCCCTTCCACCGTTCCGTCATTGACATTCCGGTGGGATACGATGGCTATATCCGGGTCTAAAGATTCTTCCCGTACGGCAAAGCCATGGTTCTGCGACGTTATGGTCACTTTCCCGGTGAGCAGGTTCTTCACCGGATGGTTGCCGCCGCGGTGGCCGAATTTTAACTTATAGGTATCCCCGCCCAAAGCCAATCCAATAATCTGATGGCCGAGACATATGCCGAAAATGGGAAGTTTCCCCAGAAGCTGCTTGACCGTCTCCACCGCATACATCACGTCTTTGGGGTCGCCCGGTCCGTTCGAAAGCATAATCCCGTCCGGATGCATCCCCAAAATGACTTCAGCGGTTGTATCGCATGGCACCGTCGTCACTTTGCACCCTTTGGCGATTAACGACCGTGCGATATTGGCTTTCGCCCCAAAGTCGATGAGCACCACGTGTTTTTCTCCGTCGCCCTCAGTATAAATCCGGTCTGTCGTCGCCATCCTGACAAAGTCCTGCCCAGATAACTGCGGCAATGCCTTAACCCGTTCGATCACGGCCTCATCCGGCTCGTCCGAAACCGTGATCATCCCCCGCATGGTTCCCTGAGTCCGCAACCGTTTCGTCAGGGCCCGGGTATCCACCCCGCAGATTCCGACCACCCGGTGGTCTTTTAAGAATTGATCCAGGGTGGTCTCAACCCGCCAGTTGCTGGGATGACCGCAACACTCTTTAACGACAAACCCCCGGGCAAAAGGATGGCGGGATTCGTGGTCCTCTGCATTGATGCCGTAGTTCCCGATTAGCGGATAGGTCATGGTCACAATCTGGCCGCTATAGGAAGGGTCGGTTAAGATTTCTTGGTATCCAGTCATTCCGGTATTGAAAACCACTTCGCCTCCGACATCCCCTTCGTAGCCAAACGCCTTCCCATAATATATCATGCCATCTTCCAGGACCAATCGAGCTTGTTTCATCCTGTTGCCCTCCACATGTTATCTTTGTTATTTATAAATATACAATAATTTATTATATTTATTCAAGTAAAATTTTCATTGCAATATTTTAAGATACCGTCAACCCAGACGGACTCCACCCGACCGTTGAGTTTCCTGCCGATGAATGGAGAGTTCTTGGACTTGGACACCAGGTCTTCTTCCCGGACCGTCCATGCTTTATCCGGATTGAAGATGACCACATCCGCCGGATCGCCTGGCCGTAGCCGTCCACCGTCCACCTTCAGAATCCGGGCGGGATTGACCGACATTTTCTCCACCAACTGTTCGGGAGTGAGGACACCGGTTTGGACCAACTCCGTCCAAACGACGGCCAACGCCGTTTCCAGGCCAATCATGCCGTTGGGCGCCAGGGAAAACTCCCTGTGTTTTTCCTCTAAAGAATGGGGCGCGTGATCCGTGGCAATGGCATCGATGGTCCCGTCCTGAAGCCCTCGGCGCAACGCCTCCACGTCTTCGTCGGAACGAAGGGGCGGGCTGACCCGGAAAACAGTATCAAAACCCTCCAAAAGCGCATCGGTTAACGTGAGATGATGTGGTGTGGCTTCTGCAGTGACCCGGACTCCCCGGGCTTTGGCGGCCCGGATAAGCTCCACCCCTTTTTTGGTGCTGACATGGCAGCAATGGATCGGAGAGCCGGTAAATTCGGCAATGGTCAAATCCCGGGCAATGATAGCCGCCTCGGCAATATCCGGAATGCCCGGCAACCCCAGGACCGTGGACCAATACCCTTCATGCATCACCCCGTTGCCTGCCAAATTTATATCTTCCTGATGCAACAAGAGCGGCCGTTGGAACATGGAGGCGTATTCCATAGCCAACCGAAGCACTGAAGCATTCATCAACGTGTTCCCGTCATCCGAAAATCCGTAAGCACCGGCGGCGGCCATATCGCCCATCTCCGCCAATTCTTCCCCTTTTAAACCTTTGGTTATTGCCCCCAACGGATATACCTTCGTCAAAGCCTCTTTCCTGGCTTTGTCCAGGATATAACTGATGACCACGCCGTTATCGGCCACCGGTTGAGTATTGGCCATACAGGCTACCGCAGTAAACCCGCCTTTCAGTGCCGCTTTGGTGCCGGTCGCTATGGTTTCCTCATCTTCCCGCCCCGGTTCCCGCAGGTGGGTATGCAAATCAATCAATCCCGGAAACACTAATTTTCCTTCCGCCGAAAGGATTTCGCAACCTTCAGCCGGGATTTCTTCCCCAACCGCTGCAATTTTCCCATCTTCTATGACAATATCCCCGATTCCGACATAATCGCCGGCCGGATCGATGATTTTCCCTTTTTTAATGCAATATTTCATCTTTTGACCCTCCCCCGGTTAACAGATAAAGCAATGCCATGCGCACTGCGACCCCGTTGGTCACCTGTTCGGTGATGACCGACTGGGGATGCACCGAAACTTCTTCGGCGATTTCCACGCCTAAATTGGCCGGGCCCGGGTGCATGACCAGCAAATCGCTTCTCGCATTTAAAAGACGTTCCATGTTGACTCCGAATAATTTGGAATACTCCTTTTTCGTCGGGAAATATCCCCTTTGTTGCCGTTCCAGTTGAATGCGGAGAATATTCACCACATCCACCCGGTTTAAAATGTCGTCCAAAGAATGTTCCACGCGCACTCCCAGTTGTTCGATGCCCCGGGGTATCAACGTGGGCGGGCCCACCACCGTCACTTCGGCCCCCAATTTTAAGAGGCCGTAAATATTGGATTTGGCAACCCGACTGTGGAGGATATCCCCGACAATGGCCACTTTCAATCCGTCGATTCGCCCCATTTTCTCGCGAATGGTATACAAATCCAACAATCCTTGGGTCGGATGCTCATGGGCACCGTCACCGGCATTAATCACATGCGCGGATACCGACTCCGCCAGTAATTTGGGAGTCCCTGCCAGCGAATGTCGGATGATGATAACGTCAACCCCCATGGCTTCGATGGTTTTCGCCGTATCGACGAAACTTTCGCCTTTGGCAACGCTACTGGAGGAGACGGTAAGATTGACCACATCCGCGCTCATCCACTTTCCGGCAATTTCAAAAGAAGTCCGAGTCCGGGTACTGGGTTCAAAGAATAAAGTAACCACTGTTTTCCCGCGCAAAGTCGGGATTTTTTTCAAATCCCGCTTAAAAATATCTTTGCATACGGCAGCCGTATCCAAAATATGCAGGATTTGCTCGGCCGATAATTCTTTTAAACCCAATATGTCTTTTGGAAATTGGATCATTGTACATCACACCTCTGAGAACTGATATGAACAATCCCCCTCAAAGAGGGGGATTTTAATTGAAAATCACTTGGTTGCGGCCGCTTCCTCCACAGTCTCTGCTTCCGCGCCTTCCATGTCTTTGGTATGAGGAATGACCAAATTGAGCACAATGCCCACGATGGTGGCCAAGGCCATCCCGTGGAGTGCAAATTGCCCGATGGCAATCTCGGCCTTACCGATTCCAATGACCAAAATCACGGAGGCGATAATCAGATTCCGTTTCTGCGAAAAGTCGATGCCGGCTTCCACCAACATCCGAATACCGGCGGAAGCGATGATCCCGAAAAGCATGATGCTGATCCCACCCATTACCGGAACAGGGATGGTGGCGATCAAAGCACCGATTTTCGGTATAAAGGACATGATCGTAGCAATGACGGCGGCACCGCCGATGACCCAGACGCTGAATACCCGGGTAATAGCCATCACTCCGATATTCTCACCGTATGTCGTATTGGGAGGTCCGCCCAGGAGCGCTGCGAAAGCCGTGGCAAGGCCGTCACCGCTTAAGGAGAGGTGCATGCCCGGATCTTTGATAAAGTCCCGGCCCACCACTTTATTGGTGACGATCAGATGCCCGATATGTTCGGTAATGGTCACCAAAGCCACCGGTGTAATGGAGATAATCGCTTCCCAGGTGAATTTGGGGGAGATAAAATTGGGGACTGCAAACACCGAAGCGTTTTTCACGGCGTCAAAGTTAATTTGGCCGGTCGCCAGGGCAAACAAATAACCGCCGATGATCCCGACCAAAACCGGAATCACCCCCAAAAACCCTTTGAAAAAGACCGACGCGATAATGGCAATCACCAAGGCTACCATGGCCGTCAGGTAATTCTGCGATGCCATGCCAACCGCCGTCTCCGCCAAGGCGAGCCCAATGACGATAACAACCGAACCCACAACCACCGGAGGCAACAGCTTGTCCAGCCATTTCGTACCAAACTTGGCAATCAATGCGGCTACCATCAGGTAAAGCAGACCGGCAAAGAAACAGCCGCCCATGGCTACCGCAATTTTATCCGGATCGCCGAGCGTTCCGGCTTTTGTTCCGATTATTGCCTGCATTCCGGCGATAAAGGCGAAGGAAGAACCAAGATACGCCGGTATTTTACCCTTGGTAATTAAGATATAAAGCAAAGTGCCTACGCCGCTGGTGAATAAAGTGACTGACGTATCGAGGCCTACCAGATAAGGAACGAGGACCGTCGCCCCGAACATCGCGAACAAATGTTGCAAACTCAAAGGGATACTCTGAAGCAATGGTAAACGTTCATCTACGTCAACTGTTTTTCCAATCATCGATTGATCGCCTCCGTTATTATTGTTTGTATGTTTAACCGTTTTTCCGGTTGAAACCATAAAAAAATCCTCCGCAAGGAGGAAGAAACTTTTCCAAGTTCCTCCCTTTTTTGCCTCACGGGACAAACTTAAAGGGGTCCGGAAAACTAATGGGGTTCATTTTCAGTTTCGGTGATGACCACCCGGTCCTCGCCATCCACCTCGGTCAATCGCACATGAACGATTTCCCTTCTGGAGGTGGGAAGATTCTTTCCGACATAATCGGCACGGATGGGCAACTCACGATGGCCTCGGTCAATTAACACCGCCAATTGGATTTGACGCGGCCTCCCCAGGTCCATCAGGGCGCCCAAGGCGGCACGAACCGTCCGGCCTGTAAATAATACATCGTCGACCAGAACGATTTTCTTATTCGTTATATTAAACGGGATTTCCGTCCGGTGAAGCACCGGCTGAGGCGAGATCAGCGACAAATCATCCCGATAAAAGGTGATGTCCAGCATTCCGACGGGAATATCCACCCCTTCATGCTGCTTGATAAACGCAGCCAACCGGTTGGCTAAAGGCACTCCCCGGGTTCGGATTCCGATCAGCACCAAATCCGATGTCCCTTTGTTCCGTTCGGTAATCTCGTGGGAAAGACGGTATAATGCCCGCCGAATATTCTCTTCATCCATCACTTGTGCTTTTATCACACCCGACATCGTCACGCCTCCCCCGGACACAAAAAAACCTTCTTACGCCAAGGCATAAGAAGGTTAAACTACGAGCTTTATTACCGACACCTTCCTAGCCTCGCCGGACTAGTATTAAAGGCCTTACTTTAAGCTCAAGTTTATCAAAAAATACAGAGCCTGTCAACGAAAAAATCTGAATACTAATGAGGTTCTGTCTTGGGGTTCACCAAAGAACCCTCTTGGCACATGGAACAGCCGTCACATATAAAAACCCTAGGCTCAAACACACTCAGGATGGTCTGGACCATTTCCGAATTGGCCGATAGGTGAAGCACGATCTTCCGGGGAGCAATGGTAATTAAGGCGCTTAACAGCCAGTCCTCATATTCCACTTCCGGTTCCAATTCATGCAAAATGCCGGTGATTTGGTCCGGTTTCACCGGCTGGTTAATTTCATCTAAAAAATAAACCTCCTGTTTACTTTGGACCAACACATGAACTTCATCGATCTTCGGTTCCTGGATTTCCACAAAATAACGAAGCAACTGGATAAATTCCCGGTATTCCTTCTCCATAATGAAGTTTTCCACGGCCTTCTCCACCGCCGTGGTCATTTCCCGAAAATACGCTTTCAGGCGGAAACGGAGAAACCCTTCCAAATACAAATGCGAATTATGGAGCAAATATTGGCTGACTTCCTTAAAAACCATATGATGACGGTTTGCAGCGTCAACGTCGAATTCCTTGAGCGCCTGAAGGTGGACATAGGCATTTTCGATGATGGTCTGAGCGTCTTTCTCGTCAAAATCCTGGTATTTATGTTTTAAAATCCGGTGCATGCAGGTTTTCGTCACCGGATTCATAATTAAGTCGGTAATGACATTGGCCAAATAATGGCGAAACATGGATTCGGATGTGGCATTGGAGCCGTTTTCGACTTCGAAATCACAGTTGAAAAAGTGAAATTTCCCAGCCGGCTTTTCGCTGAATTTCAGCTTAATCCCTTCACGGGAAAGGAAATTTAATTCATTAAAAAGATTCTCCCGGATCTCCGGTTGAACCATAAGCGTCCCGATTGTATACGTTGACATTGTTACCTCCCGCATTCTTAGCACTATTATATGTGAGGGAAAGTTTTTGTATACTGTGGAAGAAAGGGGCAAAATCCGGCTTTTTCCTGTAACCAAACAATAAAAAAACGGGCTAAATAGCCCGTTAAAAATCGTAAAATATATGGTGGGGAAGAACGGAATCGAACCGCTGGCCTCTACGATGTCAACGTAGCGCTCTAACCATCTGAGCTACTCCCCCATCGGCAAAACCTATTTTAACATCAAAACCGCTGGCCGTCAAGGGAAAATATGAAGAATATTTTTCCGAGCAGGCAAAGAGCAGCCGCTTAATGCTTTTTGCGCATCGTGTAATGGGTATGCAGCAGATGATGGGACTTTTCGCCCAACGGCTCGCCCAAATATTCTTCGTACAGCCGTTTCACTGCCGGATTTTCATGGGACTTCCGGATAGCCATCCCTTGGTCTTCTTCATAAATGGCTCTCATCCTGGCTGTCCGGGTCTCCGTATTGGTCGGAAAAGGCTGGCCGCCGCCGCCGATACATCCGCCAGGACAACACATAATCTCAATAAACTGATAGTCGGCCGTGCCGTTTTTCACTTTCTCCATCAAGTGGCGGGCATTGGCTAAACCGTGGGCCACAGCCACTTTCACGGTGGTCCCGTCCATATCGACAGCCGCTTCTTTTACTCCTTCCAAGCCCCGGACTTCTTCCAAGTCCAGCCTGGGAAGTTCTTTCGAAGTCACCACTTCATACACAGTCCGCAGGGCCGCTTCCATCACGCCGCCGGTGGCTCCGAAGATGACGCCCGCACCGGTGGATATGCCCAGCGGTTCATCAAAAGCCTCATCCGCCAGCGCCTTAAAATCGATCCCTGCTTCGCGGAACATCCGCCCCAATTCCCGAGTGGTCAGTACCACATCCACATCGGGTAAGCCGTGGTTCTGGAGTTCCGGCCGTTGACATTCGAACTTCTTCGCAGTACACGGCATAATCGAGACGACGAAGACTTTCTCCGGATCGATCCCCGCTTTTTGGGCATAATAGGTTTTGGCCAGCGCTCCGAACATCTGTTGCGGAGACTTGCACGTGGACAGGTGATCCAGCAGCTCCGGATAAAAATGTTCACAATATTTGATCCACCCGGGGCTGCAGGAGGTAATCATCGGCAAAACCCCATGGTTCTTCATCCGGTAGAGCAATTCATTGCCTTCCTCGATGATGGTCAAATCCGCTGCGAAATCCGTATCAAAGACTTTATCAAAACCCAACCGCCGTAGCGCAGCCACCATTTTCCCCGTCACTTTACTGCCTGCCGGTAAGCCCATTTCTTCGCCGATAGCCACCCGGACGGCCGGAGCCGTCTGAACGATCACATGAAGGTCCGGGTTGGCCAGGGCGGCCCAGACTTTTGCGGTATCGTCCACTTCGGACAAGGCGCCCACCGGACATACCTGGATACACTGACCGCAGAGGACACAGGAGACGTCGCCAAGCTCGCAGTCGCCGGCGGGAGCGATCTGGGTTTCCATTCCCCGATGGATCGGATAAATGGCCCCCACCCCCTGGACCTGATGGCAAACAGCCACGCAACGACGGCATAAGATACATTTGGAATGGTCACGGACGATGGATACCGTTGAGCAATCAGGATCTTTGGCGAATTTTTCCGTCCGTTCGAACCGTTGGGAACGGATCCCCATCTTTTCCGCCAGGCGTTGCAGTTCGCATTGTTGGTTACGGATGCAATTCAAACAGTCTTGAGGATGATTGGACAGCAACAACTCCATATTGACCCTGCGGGCTTCCCGCACTTTAGGCGTTGAAGTTCTTATCACCATGCCATCGGTTACCGGTTGAGAGCAGGCCGCCTGCAACGTACGGGCACCTTCGACCTCTACCAGACAAAGCCGGCACATGGCTTTGGTGTCAAGATCCGGATGATAACAGAGAGTTGGAATTTCAATGCCAGCTTGTTTCGCTGCATTTAAGATGGTTGTACCGGCAAAGACTTCCACGGTGGTACCGTCGACGGTTACTTTTACTTTTTCCAACGCATTCATCCCTTCCGTATCCTCAATGGTCTTAAGGAATTTGTTCGTTTTTTCACAAAGTCGATCGAATTAAAAAGGACCACCGTCCTCTATTCCTATCGATTTTGCAATATTTACTAATTTGATTATAACGAATTCATCTGTTACAGTCAACTTTTTACAATCGGCGGTCACGATTCCATCCGTTGGCATACGCTCAAACTGCCCATACGCTGGCGGATAACATCTGTTAACTTTCTGCCGGTTCGGGGATTGATGATGTTGGAGTCCAGTTCAACCAGCGGCAGCAGGACAAAAGAACGTTCTTCCAATTTCAAATGAGGCACGGCCAAATCGGCGTTTTCGAAAACCCAGTCGTTGAAGAGGAGCAAATCCAGATCAATAACCCGGGGACCGTACCGGACGGTTTTTTCCCGCCCCATCTCCTGTTCGATGGTTTTTAAGACTCTCAGCACGGCCGTGGGTTTCCAATACCCGTCAACCTCAAAACGGGCAGCCTGATTGAAAAACCAGGGTTGTTCCACCAGCTCCACCGGTTCACTCCGGTAAACCGAAGAAACTGTGGCTTTCGCCTGAAAACGCTCTTCCATCCGGCGCACCGCATCGGCCAAATACGCCAGGCTGTCCCCGAGATTGGACCCTAATCCGATATAAATTTTATTCCTGTTTTCTGATGGCATCGCACATTTTCACTGCCCGGGAAACCGCTTGGACGTCATGGACCCGGATAATCCCGGCTCCTTGAGCGACGCCCCAAACCACGGTGGCAATGGTCCCTTCCATTCGTTCTTCGACCGGCAGATTTAACGTTAATCCGATCACCGATTTCCTGGAGGTTCCCAGCAATACCGGGCGTCCTAATATTTTCAGCTCATTTAAATTTTGCAATATATTCAGATTATCTTCATACGTCTTGGCAAAACCTATTCCAGGGTCGACGATGGTCTTTTCCGGATCCACTCCGTACTTCACGGCAATCTCCAGGGATTCGCTTAAGCTGTCAATCACTTCGGACATAAGGTTTTGATAACCCGGTTGGGACTGATTATGCATCAACACGACCGTCGCGTCGGCTTCGCCGCAGATTTTAGCCATTCGATGCTCCGGATCATGAGGCCAACGCAGTCCCCAAACGTCGTTGATGATCGTTGCCCCCATGTCCAAAGCTTTTTCGGCGATGACCGGCTTATAGGTATCGATGGAAATAGGAACATCCACCGCCTTAACCAGCTCTTTAAGCACTGGAAATAATCGGGCCGCTTCTTCCTCTTCCGATACCGGGGCTCCGCCGGGCCGGGTAGATTCGGCTCCGATATCCAGGATATCCGCACCGGCGGCAATCATCTGTTGGGCCTGTTCAATTGCTGCATCGATCGCATTGAAGCCTCCATGCAGCCCGTCTTTGGAAAAGGAGTCCGGCGTCAAATTGATAATACCCATGATTAAAGTACGTTCCGAAATATCGTAATACCGGTCGCCGATTTTCAATTTGGGATGAGCATTCCGGTAATTATCGAGGGCCTCTGAAAGTTTTTGGGCCACATCCGCCAACCCGAACGGTTGCTGTTTCAATTTCTCAATCAGCTGGCGGAGTTGACGAAGAGTGCCACCAAGCATCACTTCATGTTCCTTGGATTTATCGGACTCCGTCCAACTGCACACTTGCCATGATACCGCTGCGTCAGCTCCCCTGGCCAGCATCTCCTGTTTGATAATGGCAGCCTGCCGGTACGTCAACCCGTAAATCTTCACCACATAATGTTCAAATTTATCTTCCATAATGTCTATGCCGCGAGGATCGACGCCGATGCGCCGCATCTCTCCGCGCAGTCGTCTCTCTTCCAGGGCCTGATTGATCGTAATCCGTTTGATAATCGAAATCACCTCGTTACATTATTCCACAATCCTGCGGCTATCCCCTTCTTTCCATAAAAAAAATAGAGCTTCAAAGCGCTCTATTTTAACTGATTGTTTATTCTCATTCCGTCATTCATCCACCCGAAACGCCAGATGAAGATCGGCTTTATACTCGACCACCCTCCCGTTTTGCACGGTCGCCGTCAAATTTTTAACCTCTACGCCGGTAATATTGTGAATGGTTTCCGATGCTTTACTGACAGCTTTATCAATAGCATCTTTCCAACCATCCGGAGAATCCGCCACCAATTCAATAACTTTAACCACACTCATTCCATCTCCACCTCTCCGTCTCGATTCCGCTTCTATCGTAAACGAGCTTTGCCCGTGTCGAAGCCTTCGGCTGGGAAGCAGCATACAAGAACAAGATACCTGTCAGCAAAATGAGCAATCCCATGATGAAAAATATTAATCCCGTTTTTCGTACCATTCTCATCACCGGGATTAGTATTTGACAAAAAAGATAAAGGTATGCAAAGGGAAAATCTGATGAAATTATGAAATAAGCATTTTTCTTTTGACAAATCAGCCGACAATTAATATGTAATATAATCAAGCCCATGAACCGCCACAAAAGGCTTGTAAGAATTCGGAGGGATCGCTATGAACATTATCCGACGTATGTTAATCATTTTAGGGCTGGCCTTTTTGTTTGCCCTCGCCATACAGCCCATGGCGCCCCCGGGACTTTCCGCAGCAGGAAATGAACGGCTCCAAACCGACGGTTCCATTCCACTTCCTCCGCCCGAACATCCCCGGTTATTCCTCCGTCGGCAGGACCTGGATGAATTGCGGCGGAAAATCGGGCATCCTTCCGTTAAACCCATCTGGGAAAAAACCGTCGCGGCCCAAAAATATGCCAATGACGACAAAAATCTCGAAAAGAAACGCCTGGCCTTTGAAGCCTATGCCTTGAAATATCTGATCGACGATAACCCCGTTCTGGGACGGTGGGCCATTAACCTGGCCTTGGATTATTTTGATAAAGTCACATTTCCGCCAAAAAAAGATGTGACCCGGGACATCGGCCGGGCAATCACCGGTGGTTCCATCGTGTATGACTGGTGTTACCCCCTCTTGTCAGCCCAGGAAAAAAAGACCTTCATCCGTCATTTCATCCGCTTGGCGCAAACGATGGAAGTCGGTTTTCCACCGGTGAAACAAAGCGCTCTGACAGGCCATGCCGGTGAAGCCCAACTCTTTCGGGATCAGCTAAGTATGGGCATTGCCGTCTATGACGAGGATCCCACCATCTACCATCAGGTTGCGAAACGGCTGTTTTCCGAGTTTATACCGGCCCGGAATTTCTTTTATTTATCCCACCTCCATCACCAAGGCGACTCCTATGGTATGTATCGGTATCAATGGGAGATGATGGCCGCCTGGATCTACCGGAGAATGGGATATCCGCAAATATTCTCGGCCCATCAGGGCCAATTACCGTATTATTGGATTTATATCCGCCGGCCTGACGGCCAGATGCTTAGAAACGGCGACTGCTTCAATGCCAATCGTTCGACAAAATACTGGGCAGAGCCCATGGCTTTTTTGCTGTCTGCAGCGTATTACCAAGATCCCTATCTTTTCGACGAATTACAGCGCCAATACACCAAAATATCCGGCGATCCCCTCTTTGAATTACTCTTTATCGACCCGGACCTTCCGACGAAACCCGTCTCGGAACTGCCACTTACCCGATATTTCGGCTATCCCATGGGGACCATGGTGGCCCGGACCGGTTGGGATACAGGAATGGACGCCAAAACCGTCGTGGCTGAAATGAAAGTCGGTGTATTCCAATTCAACAACCACCAACATCTGGACTCAGGCCATTTTCAACTGTATTACCGGGGCGGATTGGCCATTGATTCCGGCATTTATCAAGGAGACTATGAATATGGTTCTCCTCACGACGTCAATTACTACAAGCGGACCATAGCCCACAACTGTTTATTGATCTATGATCCCGACGAGACATTTCGTTTCGGTCGTCGCACCGGATTGGTCAACGACGGTGGCCAGCGTTTTCCCAATGGCGGCAACGAACCCAAAACACTGAAGGAGCTCTTAACCCGCGATTATCAAGTGGGTTCGGTGTTGGCCCATTATTTAGGTCCGGACCGGCACCGACCGGATATCAGTTATCTCAAAGGAGACCTGACCCGGGCATATACGGCCAAAGTCCATGACTATCAAAGGACTTTTCTCTTTTGGAATCTTAAAAACGAACGTCATCCGGCAGCCCTCATTGTCCTGGACCGGGTGACTGTCGCCCAGCCGTCCTTCAAGCGGACCTGGCTCCTGCATAGTATTGAAGAACCGGAAATAAACGGAAACATTACCATCATCAGGCGGACAGCCAAAGGGTACCGCGGACAATTGATCTCCACGACGTTGCTGCCGGCCGGGGATAATCTGAACATCGTGAAAATCGGTGGCCCGGGAAAGGAGTTTTCTGTGAACGGCATCAATTTTCCCAACCGGCCCAATCCGCGCTCCGTCACCGATGAATCGGGAGCCTGGCGCATTGAAATCGCTCCCAAACAGACGGGCCGGACCACTCTCTTTCTCAACGTCCTGCAAGTCCAGGATGCCGACGTAAAGGAAAGATTGCCTGTTTCCATGGTCCAAATCGATGATATGGTCGGCGTCCTTATCGGCCAGCGCCTTGCCTTCTTCAATCAAACCGGTGAACGTCTGGCTCAGCCATTCCGCTTCACCGTCCCTAAAAACGGAAAAGGCGAATATCAAATCGCAATAACCGATTTAACTCCGGGACAATGGCAATTACGGAAAGACGGACGCAGGATGACATCTTTTCACATCAGCTCTGAACTGCCGTTAGCCGTTTTTAGCGGCGGCCCCGGAATGTACGAAATGATCCCGGCCCATACAGACCCCTCCTTTTGAGATTCACTCTTGAGAATCACAGCCATTCAGGGTAAAATGAGATTACTAATATAACAAAAGGAGGAGAAAAATGAGTCGCTGGCCATTAATTTTGCTTATTATTGTTGGAATGGTGGTGATTGCTTCGATGATGTTTATCGGTATTGCTGCAGATACGCCTGAATACCAAACTCAGGCCATTGATTCGCCCGACCGGAGTTTGCCGGTGTTTTACGAAGCCCTCAAAGCCAAGATGGCTTTCAGCCTGGGCTGGAACGATTCCGTCAAAGATCCGGTCGCCTGGAGAAAAGCAGGCTTGGCCAAAGCCAAGGAAATTATTATCCAATACGACGATAAGACGCCTTTCAATCCAAAAGTCATCGATGAAATCGATCGGGGTACATATGTCGCTAAAAAAGTGGTCTTCAATATCAGCGCCGAAAGCCGGGTTCTGGCCCTCCTGTTGGTTCCCAAAGGAAAAGGGCCGTTTCCTGCCGCTCTCTTCCTTCATGATCACGGCAGTAAATTTGATATCGGAAAAGAAAAGTTCGTCCAAACCTGGGGTGACGATGCCCGCCTGAAATCTTCCCAACTCTGGGCCCAACAGTATTTCTCCGGCCGGTTCCCCGGCGATGAATTGGCCAAACGGGGTTATGTGGTTCTGTCCTTCGACGCCTTGGGATGGGGCCATCGTTCGGTTCCCGGTTTCCGCACCGACTCCCAACAGGCACTGGCCGCCAATCTCTTCAATCTCGGCACGTCCTTCGCCGGCATCATTGCTCAGGAAGACGTCCGGGCTTCCGAATTCTTAGCCAGCCTGCCCGAAGTGGACAAAAAACGGGTCGCCGCCATCGGTTTCTCGATGGGCGCCTTCCGGGCCTGGCAGGTAGCAGCCCTTTCGGATGCGATTACCGCAGGAATTGCCGATTGCTGGATGGCCACCATGAGAGGGCTGATGGTGCCGGGCAACAACCAATTAAAAGGCCAGTCGGCTTTTGCCATGCTGCACCCGTTCATCGCCCGGTATCTTGACTATCCGGATGTCGCGGCTCTCGCCGCCCCGAAACCTCTCTTAGTATATGCCGGTGAGAAAGACACCTTATTCCCGGTGGAATCCGTCAACGAGGCATTTACCAAGATGAAAAAGGTTTGGGCTGCCTATAATGCCTCCGATAAACTGGAGACCAAGATTTGGCCTCAATACGGCCATTCCTTCAACGCCGAGATGCAGGATGCCGCTTTTGACTGGTTGGATAAACAATTTAAAAAATAACCGTTCATGACGTTATACATTAAGTCAATCAAAAGCCCGGTTCTTTCCATCCGCCAGGGTGGAAAACCGGGCTTTTTTCCCGTGAACCTAAAAATACATATATATGTGTTCTTTTAATGAAGGAATTTGGAATTATTTCCCGAATAAACCCCTGTATTATCATTTTATAGAGGAAATGAGGAATCCCAGTGTTTAATAATTTCGATCTTCGCGAATCATTGTTGATGCTACCCGCAATTCTCTTCGGTTTTTCCATCCACGAATTCGCCCACGCCTATACCGCCAGGCATTTCGGGGACTTCACCGCCGAACGGGAAGGCCGCATTACACTGAATCCATTTGCCCACATCGATCCCCTGGGCCTTTTTCTTTTCTTTTTCGCCGGCTATGGTTGGGCCAAGCCGGTTCCCGTCAACCTATTTAACTTCCAAAACCGAAAAAAGGCCGACCTGTTGGTTTCATTGGCAGGTCCTTGCGCTAATGCCCTAACGATGATGGCTTTTGCCATATTGCTCAAATTGATATTTGTCTTTTATCCGTTCCTGTTTTACATCCCCAATTACGGGAAGATAATTTATGAAATACTGGTCTATTTCATCTGGGTCAACATTATCATGGCCATCTTCAACCTGCTTCCCGTCCCGCCGCTGGACGGTTCCAGGATTATTTTCAATCTATTGCCAAATGGGTACGACGACCATTACGAAAATTTCTCCCGATACGGGTCCGCGATTTTGGTCGCGCTGATTGTCTTCGATGTTTTGCCCATCGGAAAGACGGCGGCCTTTATTTTCAACGGTATTTTTAACTTACTCAGCATCTGAACAAGTATGAACCTTTCTCAAAGGATAGCCGATACCCTGCAGCGACTGCCGCAGGGTTTACTTTTTCCGCCGGTAACTGCTGGTTAGAGTTAATTCCCAAAGGAAATGCCGGGAGAAACATTCAAATCTTCCCGTGGACCCATTTTACTTCGGTATGCACCGGGAGCTTAACCATGCAGCGACGGATCGCCAAATTAAGCATTACCCTTTTCATGTTGGCCTTTTTCATCAGTGCCGGAATCGTCCAGGCCGCTCTCTTCCAGCCTCTTCCTTATGAAGACAGAGTAAACGGAAGAAACAGCCATGCCTACAATCCGGCCGTCGGCCATCCCACCGAAGAGGAACAGGCTGCTTTCATCGACAGTATTAAAAATGCAGCCGTCACCGTCGGCACTGCCAATGGAATTCCCGCCAGTGCCATCATCGGCATGGCCTGCGTCGAAGGAGGCTACGGCTTCACCCGTTCCGCTTGGTATGCCAATAATATTTTCGGGATCAAAATCTGGGCTCAAAACCCGGCCAGCGGCTGGCAGCTCAAAGGACAGCCCGATGAAGACAGCGGCCGAGTCCCGGTCCTCGCCGTTTTCGGAAAAGATCGCTTCATATTCGATGAGAATAGCCGTTATGACAATTGGTATCGGAAATTTGATTCCCGCACCGAAGCCATCGACTATTTGGCAAGTTTCATCAGACGGAAATATCCGTCCGCCCCGGCCAACTACAAAAAGCGAATCGCCGCAGGCTGGTCCTATGCCAAAGCTTCCAAAGCTTTCTGCAGGGAAATCGCAGATCTAGGATATAACCATTTGGGCGGCGCCTATTATGAAAAGAAAATCGGTACGGTGATGGATCGCTGGAATTTGTACCGGTATGACGAGATGGCACAAAATAAATGAACCCCTGACGCGGTTCAATCATTTTTTATCATTGACCATCATTTTCTTAAAACCGTCGGTATAACGGACCTGTCCCGTATTGGTCACCCATAAGGCTTCCACGCCGTCGATGCCTTCAATGAATGCCCGGCCCTCTTCATAGGGCATGTTAAAGACGGCCGTGGACAGCACGTCAGCCAAGCCGGAGTCTTGGCAAACGATGGTAACACTGGTAACATATGCAGCTGGCATGAGCGTCCGCGGATCGATAATATGGTGATACCTGATTCCGTCCACCGTATAATACCGCTCGTAGGAGCCACTGGACACCACGGATTGGTCCGTCACGGCAATACTGCATAACTCTGTATCCGGGCTGTCCTCATCCGGATTTTTAATGCCGATTCTCCAGGGTTCCGTCCCCCGTTTGCCCGGTTTCCCTCCGATGGTGCGGACATTTCCCCCGACACTGAGGATCAACGACGTAACCCCTTGACTTTCGAGTTCCTGGACCACGCGCTCCACTGCATAACCTTTGGCGACCGCCCCCACATCCAGACGCATTTGCGGATCTTTGAGAAAGACCGTGGAAGCTTCTTCGTTGATAATCACTCCTTCAATATCCGTATGTTGGGCAGCGTTCAATAACAATTTTCTTGGGGGCAGTTCCGCTTCTTCCGGATTCTCGATGCCTCTGGTCCGGTAATCATGCCATATGGCCAATACCGGCCCGAAGGCGATATTGATTTTACCGTTTGTCGCATAATATTGTTGTTTGGCGAATTTAATCAGGGAAAGGAGCCTTTCATCCACCTTTACCGGTGCTTTCCCCGCATTGTCGTTGATGGTTTTCAGATTATTGATGCCCTCATAATTATTGTAGATGTCGTAAAGTTGATGATATTCGGTGAGCTTCTTCTTAATTTCTTTGGCCAGTTCCGTAAACTCCTGTTCGTTTTCAGCGTAGCCCACGATCATGGTGACGGTATCGAACAAGGATAAAAACTCCGCCTGATACCGGTTTTTCCCCCGCACACATCCGGAAGCGGCAATCATTAAAACGACAAGCAATCCTACAATCCAACGTCTCATGGCTTAAGTTCCTTTTTTCTTATCTGTGGTCTCTATCTTTTATCCAACATCAGGTCAAAATGAAAATATGCCGCAATAACCCATGCTTAGCATGCTGTTCATTGCGACATATTTATTCATTTTTAATGCTTAGGCAACTATTATTTAGCCGCTGCTTTAGCGAGGGCGGCTTTCATATCCGTAATGGTGACCGTTACCGAAGCCGTCAGATCATTCTTGGCAGCTTTTCCGTCGGCCGTAACGGCGATGGTATTGACTTCGGCGGGAGTTTTACCCGTCACATATTTAGCGAATGCCGCCGCTTGTTCATTCCATTCTTTTCCGATTTTGGACGCTTTCTTCATTCCATAGGCAGTACCCAGTTCATTCTTGGTCTTCACCGTGGTCTTAAGATCAGTGGTTATTTTACCCGTCTTGTCAAAATTGACCCGGCCTTGGGAAGCGTCAATAACACAACTGGTGATTTTGCCTTTTGCATCCTGGGTAATTGCCACATAGGTCGAATAGCTTTCAGCCAGGCCCGATTTCTCACCGGCGCTGACCGATTTGGCCATGTTGGTCACAACACCGAGTTTCAATTCGTCAGAAGCTGACGCGCCAAGATTTTGAGCATATTTAACCGCTTTTTCAATCGCTGCGATATATCCGCTGATGGAAACGGTGACGGATGCCTTCAGATCGGATCCGGCAGGATGGCCGGAGGCATCCACCGCAATATTTTTGATCTGATCAACCGTTTTGCCGACGACATATTTGGCCAATGCCGCCGCTTGTTCGTCCCATTCCTTCCCGATTTTGGAGGCTTTTTTCATCCCATATTTGGTCCCAAGCTCTTTTTTCGTCGGGAACGTGGTATTCAGAGGCGTAAGGAGTTTACCGGACGCATCAAAATTGATCTTGCTTTGAACTGCGTCGATAACACATTTTACGATCCTGCCGTTATTGTCGACCGTTACTGCCACAACCGTCGAATCAATCTGCGCCAGTCCCGGCTTGTCACCGGCATTGGTGGATTTCCCCAACTCTGTAATGACAGCCAAACCGGTTTTTACCGCTTGCGAACTGTTCGCCGCATTGACAGCGATAAATGCGGAGATCAGTAAAACCACCAATACTACTGCTGCTACTAACTTTCTCATCGATTGATAACCTCCTTCGAATGAATGATTTATTCGGTTCAATCCCTCATGGAGCGGAATGCCGCACCAATGCGAGAAGACGCCCAATTTTAGTACCGTTATCCCATAACGGCTATCATTTGATGATCAGGTCCGGACCGTCATCATTCTCCGTTGTGGATACGGTCTTCAACATCATCTTATTGGGAAGGCACGCGGCAAACTGATTGGGTTTATTGAGCCTTCCCATATGAATGCAAACCTTATCCGGACAGTCGGACTGAACAAATGCAATACTTTTATCGGCAAAAATCTCAAAAACTACATTGGGTTTTCCGGGAACGGAAAATTTTTGTTCTTCAGCGGAAGAAAGTTCCGTCCTGAATACCAGTTGATTGTCATAATAGATTTCGGCATAGACCTTTTCCTGCCGTCCCGTGAGAAAAAACCCGTCCATCAGCCAAAAGATCAGGGCCAGGGCAAAGATCGCCGCGATGATAATCCCGTCTGTTTTTCCTAGAAATTTCATCGCGGTCCCCATCCCGGCAGAAAACTTCCGAGAAATATCAAGAGAATATGCAAACTGATAATCGTCAGGAAGTTTTTGATGGAGACGATGAAAGTCTCCTGCTTTATCTGCTTTTTAAAGAAAAGATTAATGTTTTTCTGTACTGGTATCAGGGAAAGCAAAAGCAACAAGCTGAGAGGCGAAATGAAACCTACAGCCACCATGGCGACGACCGACACATATGCGATATAATACAAACCGGCAAAAAGCCACAGGGATTTCTTGCCCAGATAAAACGGGAGGGTATACCGGTTTACCTTCACATCCTGTTCCAAATCGCAAATATTGTTCGCCAGCATAATGTTGGCAGTCAGGCAAAAAGGAACCACCGACAACATCAGCAGGCCCATGAGCGTCTGGATGTCCAGCACCATCGAGACTTTCCAGCCGTCCAAAGCATATGAGAAGAGCCGACTTTCCGGGACGTTGACATACATCAATATCGCCGGGATGAGCACGCCGTAAAAGAATCCCGAACATACTTCGCCATAGGGCCCGTGAGAAATGGGCACCGGGCCGTAGGAATAAATAATACCGAAGAAGAAACAAACGCCTCCCAGAAGCAAGACGACTGGATCGGAAAGGTAAACGAGCCACAACCCCAACAGGACGCTGATTCCAAATAACGTCAGCAGGATGGCCATAGCCGTCCGCCGCGAAAACTGCAACGTCTGATGATTTTTCTTGGTATCGTAATAATTGTTCACAGCGGTTGCCGTCAGGTCAAAACACAACATTCCAAAGAAAAATACGGTCGTCTTCAGAGGATCGATGGCAAAACCGGACGCATACAGATAGACCAGGGCCAACAGGAAAGAAAATACGCTGGTGATCTTAGTCTTGATCTCCACATAACTGAGGAAGCGCTTGAGAATACCTGTAGACGGAAAAGTCTGTGCCGTTTTGCCATGAACCGGAATATAGGCCATAATCAACCGTTTCCTTTCCGAATAAATTTCTAAAAAGCTGAAGCCTTATCCAACAATTGCCCCAATATCATCCTCTTATTTTCGGAGCCCAACGCAGCGATGAGCTCTTCAGCTTTGGAACGACTTTCTTCAATCTTCGACCGGGTATACTCAATACCTCCGGCAGCGAGCACCGCATCTTTCAGATCCTGTTCCGATAGGCCGCCCTCCAACCGTTTCCGCAGCGTTTTATCGGTTTTCAGCGCATAAATGAGCGGCAGGGTCATCACTCCCCGACTGCAGTCGGTGAGTACGGGTTTTTTCACCGTCTTTCGGGAAGAGACAAAATCCAGGCAGTCGTCGGTTAACTGAAAGATGATCCCCATCCGGTTCCCGAGTTCAATATAAAGCTCCTTGACTTCGACGGGTTCGTCGGAGAGAAGATAGCCCGCATGGAAAGTCGCCTGGAACAGCGCTGCGGTTTTCCCGGAGATGATCGTGAAATACTCGTTCTCCGTCAGGTCAAGATCTCCGGTATGGCTCAATTCCCGAATTTCGCCCAGACAAATCTCTTTGAAATATGACGGTAACACATTGCCAACTTTATCCCTGTTGATTTCCGAAACCGTAATCTGAGAGGCCAAATCCATCGCGAGACACATCAAATAGTCGCCGCACAGGACGGCAAGCTTCGACCCGAATTTGACATGCAGAGCATCGATACCCCGGCGCATATCGGCATCATCGATAATGTCGTCATGGACCAAAGTGGCTAAATGCAACAACTCGATAGCCGCAGCCGCATTGACGGCATCCCGGGAGACATGATGGGTGTCATCCATGGCGCAGGCAAGCAAGGCCCGTGCCCGTATCCCTTTCCCGGTGGCCTGGGCAAGATGGGAAGTCTGCGGTCGGATGAGCGGCGGTGCTGTTCTTAAAAGTCTTTTGATCTCTGACTCCGTCAAACGGACCGCTTCATCATAGCCGAGCTTTTCTTGGGAAAAACCGGGTTCGTTAATCGAAGCCAACGTCATTTTATTAATCATGATAAATATACAACCGCCTTACCCACTCCAGCCGCTTCCAGCCTTTTTTCAAAAGCGGCGTCGTGTAATAGTCGAGACCGAAAATACTGCCGGCGCCCCACAACATGGCGATCCCCGCGAAGATCATCCAGAAGCTGGAAAGATACAGGCCGGTCGTCGTCACGAACATGGACATTAACACCAGTGAAAAAGCACTGGACGGTGTGGTGAACAGACCGCCGATCAGCGACAGGCCAATGAGGATCTCGGCAGTGACGATAAAGATCTGCATCACTACCTGAACCCAATCATGAGGCATAATCCAAGTATTTAAGAACGAATTTAACAGTGGAATATCGATCTTAAAGGCATAGTCGGCAAGGATCGAATGGGCCAGATCTTTGCCACTAACAAATATCAGTTTGAAAAGGCCGAAAATATCCCAATTCATAATGACGGTCCCCACGGAAGCAACGGCCTCGGTTACCTGTCCGGTTGCGGAACTGACTGCATCGGCCACGGCACTGGTCGCTGCAGTCACCGCATCAGCAGCCGTCGTAGCGGCACTGGTGGCGGAAGAACCGCCGTCCGACGTCTTTCCTAAAATCGCATCATACCAGGCGTTGGCTCCCCCGAAGAACCCTTGGAGCTTCGGCGACCAAAGCCAGCCTTCAACCACTTTCATAATGCCTTCAAATGCCCATACCGCGCCCAGCCATAGCCGTAACGGGACCAACAAAAAGCTGGGCGTCCGGTTGCTCAAATGTCCTCCGACAAAACTCCGTTTATTACGGATGGTGAAGAATTCATGTTTGAGATAACTGGCAATTTTATTCCAACCAAGCACTTGAAGGAAATAAATGATATTGATAAAATGCTTGGTGAACATGGCAAAAAACGACGGCAGGTTAATCATGAAGCCTGGCAAGCCCACCCGGGCGACGGCATATCTGCCTCCGATACTTACCATAACGCCGTGGAATTTGGGTTTGTACTCTTCGAGCTTGCCTTTGCCGGTGATGGACACATAGATATTATGGGCTATGGTGTCGGCGCTCAGCTCACAATTCTCCACCATCTGCGGGACCGGATCGGTCTCCCCTTCCGGAACATAATAAATATTGTCCCCGGCAACATAGACGTATTCAAGGTTGAGGGCACGCAGATATTGATCCGTTTCCATCCTGCTGCGCCGTTCGCAAACCGGAGCCTCTTTCCCGCTGATATGCGCCGATTCGATACCTCCCACCCAGATCACCGTACCGGTAGGCTGGCGACAAACCGTATCTCCAGAACACAAGTCAATATAGTCTTCACCGATGGCAGTCACCCGGGTCCGAAGCAGTACATTGACACCCATCTTTTCCAGGCGGCGTTGAATCTTGGCGGACAGCTTTTCCGGTAAAATCGGGACCACCCGGGGAAGCATATCGATATTATAGATAGATACCTCCGTCGGATCAATTTCAAACCGCTCACACAATATGGGAACATACTCCGCCAGTTCGCCCGCCATCTCGACGCCGGTCAGACCGGCTCCGACAACATGGAACGTCAGCAAGCGCCGTCTTTCAAGAGGACTGACCTCTTTGGCGGCCTGCCGGAAACGGGAGAGAATACGCTCTCTGAGCTTGACGGCATCTTCATAGGACCATAAGGAGAATGAATATTCCTCTGCGCCCGGAATGCAAAAATACGTCGGACGGGATCCGGCCGCCATCACCAAGTAGTCATATTCATAGGTTCCGTTTCTGCCGTGGACGGTTTTTTGCGTATAGTCGACAGATTCGACAAAATCCTGTATAAATTGAATATTGCGCCCGGAAAATACTTTGCTGAAGCTGATTCGGATACTGTCCTCCTCAACCCTACCGGCCGCAACCTCATGCAACTCCGTCAACATGGTATGAAACGGGTTTTTGTCGATAACGGTGACGGAAGTACCGCCATCTTTACGGAACTTTTTCGCCAGCTTCTTAGCTGTAAGAATACCGGCATAACCCCCGCCAATGATTACTATTCTCATCTTTTTACTCACCATTCCTTTCGCCAAACGGCCATTATGCAGCGTATTATACCGAACCCCAAACCTTCCAAACACCATCGTGCTCAATGAAAACCGGAACGAATACGAAGCACAACCATGAAATTGTTGCAAATATCACAATCATTATAATACGGATGAAAAGGTTCGTCAATTTAACAGAGCCCAATATCTCATGCATACATACCTGAAAATCTCTCCCTCACGGCCGACTTTCCTGCTTCTTTTCATGTTTATTGAGTTCTTTCCCAGTTCATTCTTTCCATATAATGATCAGTAAAACCCCTAGATCCTCCCGGCTCTTTTACCCTATTGCCGTTTCGAATTTTGTCGACAAAACCATTTTTCCAAAAGAAGGAAATTGTAGAAGTTATGAGAACTATTAAATTAAGGAGGTGCTTTCCCGGCCTTCGAGTGTAAAACATCCAAAAGCGGAAGAACTTTTCCCCGACTGAATTGAATCCCTGTAACGACTAAAGGAGAATCCAAAATGAAAGAACCGATCTGGGAATATTCATTTCCTAAATTGCAAGACCAAAACATCGAACCGATAATTAGTTTTTTAGGAGATGAAGATGCTGCCGTCGAATGGGAAAAAGACGAAAAGCCGGTGGACTTGTTCCTGCACACCAATACCTATGAAGCATTTAAAAAGGAACAATCCCTGTTTCTTTTTGGTCGGCGGGGAACCGGCAAAACCGCCATTATGCGTATGTTCCAGCATGAAATCCGTTCAGGAATGATTAAAAATTACACCTATGCCTGGCGGGTTAACAGCGAAGAAGCTTTCGGGGAAATCATCCGCCACCTTGGAGATAAAATTGCCAACTTTGACTTGGCCATGATTAACGACTTGGCGGAAAAATGGCGTTGGATCTTTGAGGTCTCCGCCATGGCCGGGGTTGTCCACAAACATTACCATGATGCTGAACATGACAAGAACTATGAATGCATCTATAAATATCTCAAGCGAAACTCGATGATCAAAAAAAGCAGCCAGGGAGAGCTTAAATTTGCCAAAAACCCGATGGAAAAGATCGTCAATGTCATCGAAGAAGCTTTATCTTCTTTGGAGGACGATTATAAAGAAGCCGCCGCCGCCAACCTCATCACGAAAATTGTTAAAAACTTAAAGACCAAGGATTTCGAAGAAGCCCAAAAAGCGCTTTATCATTATGTATCCAAAAACAACCGTTGTGTCATTTTTATCGACTCCATCGAACATTACAACATTAACGACAATATTTCGCAAGCCGTAACCACTGCCTTGATTAAAGCCACATATGACACATATGTCAATTCCTCCAAAAGCGGTTTGCATGTCAAAGTGGCATTCCCTTCGGAAATCTATTCGTATTTGATCCCTTTGAATAAAGACAAGATCGAGACCAAAAACCTCTTTATCCTGTGGTCGTTTAAAGATTTAGTCTGCCTGCTGGCCAAAAGGTATTATTATATGTGCACCAATACATTGCTCCGGGAGAAATTGAACCATTGCATCTATGACAGATTATATGAATTTGAATTTGCCAAGAAATTTCTGTACGAGCTTTTGCCGGAAACGGTCGTGACCGAAAGCGGATTTGAAATGGATACCCTCGCCTACATTATTCGGCATACGCAAAAGAAACCGCGCCAAATCATCCAATTGATGAATATCGTGCTCTCTTATGCGGCCAAAGTCAATGGGGAAACTCCCATCCGTATTTCCGGTTCCAGCATTGTCAACGGCGTCCATGCTCGTTTGGATATCCTGGCCAAAGGTTCTCTCGATGCCTATCAGCAAATATATCCGAACATCACCAAAGTGATCCAGAAATCCTTTACCAATGCCAAATGCTACTTTTCCCATTCGGATTTTGACAAATATATCAAAGAAAGCAACAGCCTGTGGAAACAGGATCAACTAACCAAATATGATGTCCAATCGCTGATCCTGGGTACCGGCGCCGTGGGAGTGGTCAAACACAAAAGCCGCGTCCGGAATAAAGAAATATGGGAAACAGCCTTCGAATACCAAATCAAAGGCATCCTGGAAGCCAACAACAACGTGAGAGAATACGCCATCCACCCGATGTTTTACAATTTTTTCGAATGCCAAGTGGACAATAACGTCATCATCTACCCCCAACCCCAGGAGCAGGAAGAATTGGAGTATTTAAAAAAAGAAGGGATATTGTTGGTCTAAGAGAAAAGAACCGTAAATTTTACATAAAACTCAATAATGCCGCAAGATTTAAGAGCATAATCATCCGTTGCCCATTGTCCGCTTTAGCTATCTTTTCAATATATCCATTCCGGGCATTGCCCTTTAATGCTTCCGGGGCAGCTTCAAGCGATGCCGTTTTAAACCGTTGAACTCCGGAAACGGAATCAATCAGGATCCCGATTCTGTTTTTTCCATATTTGACTACCATGAACTTGGAATTTTTATCCGTATCTGTTTCAGCGATTTCAAACAATCTTCGCAGAGCTAATACCGGCAAATAATCTCCCCGTAATTCAACCAAACCTGCAATAAACTGAGGTGCCCCGGGGAAATGATTCATCTTGCCAATATTATTGATCTCTTGGACATGCTTAATTTCTATTCCGTATTCTTCTCCGGCCAGTTTAAAAACAACATACTCAAGGCTGTTATCCGTTTCAACCACAGACAACGTGTTTTCTTCCGCCGTTTTATATTCACCATCCACGACACGCAACATTTCCTCTAAACTAAGAAGTTTGTAAGGCTCCAACATCATGACCAACCTCTGGCCATCGTTTAAGTTATATATTCCTTTGACAAAATCTATCCGGTTCATGTCGCTTCGGCGGCTCTCATTGAATAATCTCTTGGACACGTGAGCCACATGGGAAACTTTATCCACGATGACACCGTATGAAAAACTGCCGGTATGTACGATGATAACGCGGCTGTACTCATTCAATGGCTGATAGTCCACGCCAAGAAGTTTTCCCAGATAGATCACTGCCAAAAGCTGATTCCGAAGGGAGAAAACGCCTTCAACATAACTTGGCGTATTCGGTACTTTCATCATATTGGGCAGTCTGATGATTTCCTTGACATGTTGAATGTTAAATGCATACTCACCTAAACCGACATGAAAGACAACGATTTGCTCTTCTTCATCAACTTTCGCCTCAGACTCGGTTTCATTTTCCTTTTGTCGCTGAATAGTCTCATCCAAAGCTTCAACTTGAATCATCTTTTCTGCATCAAGCAGCATAACCACTCTTTTCCCGTCATCCAAAATCAAAATGCCGCTTAAAACGCCACCATTCACTCCTTTGATGCTGTCAGGAGGTTCCTTTATCGCTGTTTCTTCAACGTCGATAACTTCCAAAACCTTGTCAGATACCAGTCCGACATTCTTTCCATGAATATCTGTCACGATAATCCGACTGCTCTCGTTAAAGTCCTGAGCAGGCATACCAAATAAGCTCCGGCAGTTCACAATGGGCAGTAGACTCCCCCTTAGACTGCATAAGCCAACAACGTATTCCGGTACGTTCGGAACTTTAGTTATGGAAGGAATCCGGATAATTTCTTTAATATTGACGATTCTCAATGCAAATTCTTCTTCATTCACTCGGAAGACGACCAGTTTCAGTCTGACCGTATCGTCCGTCAAGGATATCTCCGGCTCATCCTGTCGGACATCATCAACGATATTTACCCCGATGGATTCATTATTCCCTTCATCGCTGTTCTCAATGACCGTTTCGAACAATGGATCTTGACGTTGGACAGGATGTTCTTCCGCTGATATCGATGGGATATCCGGAGTTCCAGTCTCATATTCGGCCGTATCCGGATTAGACGGTTTCTTCTTTGCTTTCGTTCTTTTGGCGGTCATTTCCTTTTTTATCTTTTCAAAATTATCTTGCTTCTTTTTGCTACTTCTTCCTGCCATTGATACTTACCAGCCTTTCCACAAGATGATCAAATTGCATCGCAGCATCCTCGTCATACTCATAAACGGTTTGCCCCAATTTTCCGCTTTCGGTAATTTTTATTCTCCGTAATATTGGCGGCGTTACCATATGCATACCTTCAAAAAAATCCGTGATGAACTCCAGATTTTCCTTACCATCACTGGTCCGCTGATCAAACATGTTTGGTACGACCATGGTAATCATCTCTTCATCCAGATTTAAGTCCGACAGGTATTCATAAATGTTACCGATGGCTTTGACAGAAGCAGCTTCAGTCTGTACCGGTACGATGATTCCATCTACAAAATACAAAACCGCATCGTTAATCTTGCTGCGTTGGGGGCCACAGTCCACAATGATATAATCGTAACCCAACGGCTCCAAAACCTGGAGTTTATGCCTGAAAAAACCTCGGATATCGGCCTCTTTATATAACTCTTCATTAATGCGCTCCATATGATCTGCAGATAGTAAATCCAAATTATCTCTGGCAGGAACGATACATTCCGAAAGACTGATATTCTGTCCCATCAAAAGATCATAAAGACTTCCGGCAAAGTCCACCGAAGTAAATCCCAGAAACAGACTGGCATCATTTTGTTCATCCATATCGATTAGCAATACCTTTTTCCCTTTCAGGGCAAGGCCATGGGCAATATGAACCGCAACGGTACTTTTCCCAACCCCTCCCTTGTTGTTAAACACTGCATATTTTTTCGTTTGACCGGGCATATAGATGAACCTCCTGATAAACTAAAGTTCATTATACCATCATGCTCCCTGGCAGCTACAGGAGATGCGCATTACATATTGTCTAATATCCTGATAACATCCTCACCTTTGAAAGGCTTTTTCATAAAATACGTAATGCCAACGTCTTCTGCTTGTTTTATGATGTCCTCATCCCCCATGGCACTGAGCATTAAAATTCTGGCGTCCGGATTCTGGGCGAGTATCTCTTTGGCAGCCTCCAAACCGTCTTTGATCGGCATCGTAATATCCATTGTTATAACATCCGGCAGCATCGAACTATAAAGCTTTACCGCTTCTTCCCCGTTCTTCGCCTGCGCACACACCTCATATCCATTGGCCAATGCTGCTCTTTCGATCAAGACACGAATTGCCGGTGAATCATCCACGATCATCAACCTTTTAGCCATTCCTTAACATCTCCCCTTCGTTTATAAGATTTCATGGCATCTTTCCCTAGGCAAGTTGGATAATATCCGCCGGATTGACAATCAGCACAACTTTTCCGTTGCCCAACAACGTTGAACCGGATATTCCAGGAATTGATGCCAAATGCCCTTCCAATGTTTTGACCACAAATTCTTGTTCGTTTTTAAGCTTATCGACAATCACTGCAAACTTCTCTGCTCCGTTGACTATCAACACTGCATTGAGATCTTCTTTTTCCGTATTCCTTTCACCGGTTCGGAAAATTTTGGACAGCCATTCCACCCCAATAACTTCTCCTCTTAAATAGGTAAAACATTTCCCGTTAACCTGATGAATATTTTCCCGACGGATCTTGACGGTTTCCACAATATACTCCAGCGGAAAAATATATGTCTCACCGGAAGCTTCCACAGCCAGCCCCCTGGAAACCGCTAAGGTCAACGGCAATTGAATCGTCATTTTCGTGCCTTTATCCACTGCGCTTTCGATGGTGATATTCCCGTTAATCTTTTCAATATTGCTTTTGACGATATCCATACCTACGCCCCGGCCCGAAACCTCCGTTACCTTGTTTGCAGTGCTGAAGCCTGGGAGGAATATGAGGTTTATCACCTGGTTTGGATTCATTTTTTCGATTTGCGTTTCATCGTAAAAGCCTTTTTCAACCGCTTTTTTCTTTAGCTTTTCGACATCGATCCCTTTGCCGTCATCTTCAACTTCGATATACACATGTTTGTTCTTGTTGTAAGCTCTGAGAACAATCCTTCCTGTCTCTGACTTTCCTTTCATGCGACGCTCTTCCGGAACCTCGATGCCATGATCGGCAGCATTACGAATCAAATGCACCAGCGGGTCACTGACTTGTTCGATAATGGTTTTATCAATCTCGGTCGTTTCACCCTCCATATACAGTTCCATTTTCTTACCGGTACTCTGAGCGATGTCCCGCACAACTCTCGGCATTTTCTGAAATATACTTTTAATTTCCACCATTCGAATGGACATAATGGCGTTTTGAAGTTCATCCGAAATTCTGTTAATATAACTCCCCACTTCTTTCACTTCTTTTGATAATTCAGGAAGGTCATATTCTAAATTTAACTTAGATGAAATATGCATAAATGCGTTTTTCGCGATATGCAACTCGGATATCATGTTCATCATCTTGTCCAACTTTTCTTGACTGACCCGGATACTCTGCATAATATTGCCTTTTTGCTGCAAACCAGGGATTTTTTCTGAATCTGAAGGAATCGGTTTTGGAGTATCATCATGATGTTCCGTAGCAGATTGAAGATAAAGAACATGTTCATCAACTTTTTCAAGAATACCGGAGGCCGAAATGGTATAGCCTCCTTCAGACTCCAGCATACTGAGGGAAATTTTTAAATAATCCATCACCTCATAACTTAAGTTGATCATTGTTTTATCAAAGACGATTTCCTTATCTCTGATCAACGTGAGTAAACTCTCAAAATGATGTACAACTTCAGAGATTTCTTTTAATGCCGAATACTCCGGGCTCTGAGGCGAAATGGTAGCCAGATACATCCCTATTCCGCCTTTAATACTATGGACAAGCCTGAAAAACTCATGAATAACTTCCCGATCATTCCCATGCTGGTCCAAATGGATTAACAGTTGATTCTCGATTCGTTCGATATGCTCTAGATTTTCAGGGAAAAACTGTTCCTTTATCCCTTCCGCCAGATTGCTTTTAAACTCCAGAGCGTCCTCGGCCCGCTTTGTTTTTTCATCGGTTTCGGCAGCTTCTTTAACATTTTGGCATTTTTCTAATGCCTGGCTTAACCCTGCCAAAATCGCCTTTTCATCTTGCTCACTTCCGAAATCTATAAAAATTCTCCCATCTTCGGTAAAATCATGTTCTTTCACTTTACCCTGAATATACCCGATATAACTGTTCAAATAATCGAGAGATTGCAATAAACTATCGATAAGTTCCGAATTGACAGATGCTTTTTTCTTACGTACCGCATCCAATGTAAACTCTATCTCATGGCTAAGCCGTGTTATACCGGACAATCCTACAAAGGAAGACCCGCCTTTGATACTATGAACCCTTCGAAAGATATCATTAATCAGTTCACTGTCATCCGTATGCACTTCAAGCTTGAGTATTTCCTTTTCCAGGCCTTCCAGGCATTCGGTCCACTCATCGATAAACATTTTTACTAAATCAATGTCGTCAAGATAAAATCCTCTGGTTTCCATGGGAACTCCTTAGTCCTCAAGAAGATTTTTGATAAATCGGAACAATCATTATCAGGGAAAAATGAAGCACATCATTCCGGTTTTGAATATACAATGGTATCGCCTATTCTTTGCACCTTAAAAGCAGAAGATATCCTTCCTATCGATTCTGAATGCCCTAGGAAAATAAATCCTCCGGGATTTAACGCTTCATAGAAACGATCCACTACATTTTTTCTTGATTGATCGTCAAAGTAAATCAAACAGTTCCTGCAGAAGATAACATCACATCCGCTGATATGGCTCATTTCATTTTCACAAGACAAATTAATCCGTTTAAATGTCACCGGCCTCCGCACATTGAGATTAATTTGATATTTATCATGATGTTTTGTGAAATATTTTTCCAAATATTCAGGAGGCACATCCTTTACAGCCCGACTGTCATACATTCCAATTTTCGCAAATTGCAATACCTCGGTATTAATATCTGAAGCAAGAATTTGTAAATCCCATTCTTCAGGCTTGTCCAGCATTTCCAAAAGAATAATGGACAATGTGTAAGGTTCTTCTCCCGTGGAACACGCGGCACTCCAGATTCTGAGTTTTTTATCATCTCCTTTTTCTCTGACGAGTACAGGCAATATATCTTCTGCAAAGTTTCTAAGCTGTGGAAAGTCCCGAAAAAAATAGGTTTCATTCACGGTCAGATCATTAACGAGTTTGTCAAACTCCGATGAATCATTGGAAAATTTGATCATTTGGTAATACTCGTTTAATGTTTTCATTTCCAAGCATTCAGCGCGTTTTTCGACTCTTTTCTGAACATAGTACTTCTTGTTGATATCATAAAATATTCCGGTTTTCATATAAATCAGCTTGACAAACTTGTCGAATAGCTCATCACTTAGTACCATTTAATTACCACCTTTGCCATTTCGTAAGGCTCTTTACCGTTCCCCTCACTTCAAAGCACCTGATCTTTGCATCATCATCCGTTTGCTCATTTCGTTACTCTATTACAATCACCAAAATTTTCCGGGGCTATCTTCGATTTACAGCTTTTATAATTTCTTCAGCTATTCTGTAAGAAGGTGCGATAATCTCGGCACCGCCTCTTTCTATGGCTTCCCTTGGCATACCGAAAACCACTGCGGTGGACTCATCTTCAGCGATGGTAACGCCGCCGGCCTTTCGTATCTTGACCATGGCATCCGCCCCATCATCACCCATTCCGGTCATCAACACGCCAATTACCCTTTCTCCGCCGAACGCATTCAATACAGCTTCCATTGTCACATCGACCGAGGGCATAAAAGGCGTTTGGGGAGTGCTCGTTAACCGGATTATTCCCCTTTCTCCCCTTACAACCAACTGATATCCTCCCGGGGCAAGAAATCCCATACCGTTTCGAAGCACATCGCTGGCTTCCGCTTCCTTCACCGGTATTTGACATGCCGCATTTAACCGTTTGGCGAATGAAGTGGTAAACGACGGAGGCATATGCTGAATAATAACAACTGCAGCCGGAAGATCCGGAGGAAGCATCGGTAAAACCTCCAACAACGTACTGGGCCCACCGGTGGAAATACCGATTACAACAATCTTAGTTAGTTCTTTACCGGGTGTTATGTCCGGTTTTGTCACTGTTCTCTTCCGCTGAACGGACAATCGACCGGCTCTTTCAATCCGATACTTGGTACTCTTACTATTGGCACTCTTGTAAGCCAACTTTATTTTATGGATGATTTCCTTTCCAACGATATGTATATCTGTCGAAACAGTTCCAGAAGGTTTGGTAACATAGTCAAAAGCACCAAGCTCCAATGCTTCAAAAGTGGTTAACGCACCTTCTTCAGTCAGTGAACTTATCATCAAAACAGGCATTTCCGGATATTCACTCAAGATATGCTGCATGGAGGTTAAACCATCCATCACCGGCATATTAATGTCCATTGTCACGACATCCGGTTTTAATTCATGCACCTTTTCAATGGCATCCTGCCCGTTCCTTGCAGTGCCTACCACTTCAAGACTGGGATCAGTCATGATGATTTCTTTTAATGCCTTTCGCATAAGCGCTGAATCATCAACAACCAATACTTTTATCCTGCCGACCACAACCATCACCTTTGAAACTAGAATGCGCCCCGGAGCAAAATTAATTTTGCTCCGGGGTAACGCTTTATAAATCCCTTTCCTTAACTGAAACTCAATACTTTTCGGATGTCTAAAATCAATATCATTCGTTTGCCGCCGTCGAGTTTCCCCACGCCCTCCACATAATCGCTGTCAATTCCGTTACTCAATGTTTCTGGCGGTGCCTCGATCAGCGTCTTTTCAAACCGGAGCACTTCCGACACCGAATCCACGACAATTCCCGTTCGTTTTCCATCGAGATCAATAATAATAATGCGTGTAGCATCCGTAATGGATTTATCTGGAAGGTTAAAAAAATTTCTCAAATTCAACGCCGGGATCACATTCCCCCGTAAATTGACAATTCCCTCAATGAAGTGGGGAGCCCTGGGTATTTTGGTAACCTCCGTCATTCTGTTGATTTCCTGAACGTTGGCTATCTTGACCCCGTACTCCACTGAATCGATTTTAAAGGTCACCAATTGTTCTTCATCGATGAATTGTGTAGCGATACCCTTCTCATCCCTTTCCACGCCATAGGTCTCATCGGTTCCGCCGATGCCGCTGATTTCGTCTGCTGAAATCAGTTTCGAAGGTTCCAGCATTAAAATCATGCGCTTACCATTGTTCAGCTTTGCCACACCTTTGAGTTGTTCCCCATTTTGGGTGGAAAACCGTGGCGGCGGCTGAATAACGCTGATCGGCACCCGCAACACCTCTAACACTTTGTCCACCAAAATCCCGGCCGTGAAATTCCCCATATCGACCACAAGAATTCGGGTGTAATCATTCACTTCCAGCCGTTCCATACCGAAATATGTCCGTAAATTGATAATGGGAAGCAGGTTATTTCGAATCGAGACGACTCCCTCTATATAGGCTTCACAGTTTGGAACCTTCACGATTTGAGGCGTACGGATGATTTCTTTCACCTTCATGATCCCAATGGCATATTCTTCGCTATCAAGGAGAAAGGATACGAGTTGTTCTTCCTTGATGGACTCCGTTTCATGGTTATGTATCATGACGTTATTTCCCGTTAAGCTTTCGCCTTCATCTTTCCGCTCTTCCTCGGTGTTACTGCTTAAAGCCTTTACAACATCCAAAAGCATGACAAGCCTGTTTCCGCTTTCCAGCTTAACGACGCCGTTTAAATAGTCGGAGTCAACATTTCGGACAATCTGCGGCGGCTCTTCGATGTCGGCCGTATTTACCCGCATGACTTCCGAGACCCTATCCACGATCACTCCGGTAGCCTTCCCGTCAACATCGATGACAATCACCCGGCTGTTCTCGTCCTTATCTTTTCTTTCCATGTTAAACCAGGTTCTTCCGTCGATGATCGGCAAGACATTGCCTCTCAGGTTGCAGGCCCCTTCGACATAGAGCGGAGCATTCGGTACTTTGGTGATATCAGGAACTCTGATAATCTCTTTGACATCCATGATGTCAACTCCAAACTCATCCTCACCAAGCTGGAAGGTTACTAGCTGGCGCTCGGTAAAGCTGGCATTGTTGATACCAGTAGCCATGACTATCCCCTCCCTTACATATTCTGTAGTTCATCAGCCAATCCCGATATCTCTTCAATGGCCTCAGCAAGTTCTTGCATACCTTTAGCTTGCTGGTTGGCTGCCGCCGCCGCCGCCTGCTCTGCTCCGCTGCTGGCTTCTTGGGCAGCTGTCGCAATCTGTTCCATACCTTTCTGTGCCTGTTCCAGCGCGACCAACGACTCTTCGGAACCTTGCAAAATTTCTTTGGCACCGGAAAGTATTCTGACCATGCTTTCTTCAATAACGTTAAGATTATGAGTGATCTTCTTGGCTTTCTCCACCTCTTCCAAGGAGGTTTTACTGGAAAGGTCAATATCAGCCGCAACCCTTTGGATCTGATTCTGAATGCCTCTAACAAGATCTTTAATCTTATCCGTATTTTCCGCCGACTCATTGGCAAGTGCCCGAATGTCTCCGGCAACTACCGAAAAACCTCGGCCAAATTCTCCCGCCCTGGCGGCTTCAATGGAACCGTTGACAGCCAACATATTCGTTTGAATCGTCACATTGACAATGGCATCCACAATCTTATCAATGCGTCTGGTAGTTTCCTCGAGATTCTTAATATTTTTGGCAGATACTTTGCTGGCTTCGGCCGAAGCGGATATACCGGCAATCAGATTATCCACTGCAACTTTATTTGCCTCCAACAAGGATTGAAGCTCAGCTATTTTTTCTGCGGAGAATTTCGCCCGATCATTCATCTGACTTGCAGCTGCAGCCAGCCTTTCTCCCAATTTTGCCGCTTTATCGGTTAGTTCAGCCTGAGCTTGAGCACCGGAAGATATCAGTTGCATGGCCTTTAATATCTCGTTTGCAGTCGAATTCGCTTCTTCCACATTGGCTGAGAGTTCCTCTGAAGCTGCGGCCAGAGATTCTGAGGATTTCTGGAAATCTGTGGAAATTTTCAAATCTTCAGCCATCTGGGCCAAATCGGCAGCACCCGCATTTAACTCACTAAAGGCTCTGTTTTGCATCTGGATGGACTTTTCCACTTCTTCCGCAGCACCGCTTTGCTGCTCGGCAGCGACTGCAATCTGTTCAGCCAATGCCAGGAATTCGCCGGCCCCCTTTCTTGCATCGACTGCATTCTGGGCTATCTCGGCAACACCTTCTTGCACTGAAACGATTTCCTCGTTGATTTTCACAAGATCTGCCGTAGTTTTCTTTGCCTTTTCCACTTCTTCGTTGGCTGCTTTGCCGGCATTCTCAATATCCGCCACAACAACTTTCACATTATTCTGAATTTCATTGACCAATTCCCGAATGTTCCTGGCGGATTTTTCTGAAGTCTCGGCAAGATTTCTGACTTCATCGGCTACGACGGCAAAACCTTTTCCATGCTCCCCGGCCCTGGCGGCTTCAATCGCTGCGTTGAGAGCAAGCAAATTGGTTTGATCAGCGATTCGCACCACTGCCTGCACAATTTCTCCGATCTCATTGGATTGTTTCTCCAGTTCCGCAACGAGTTTTACCGATTCCAGATTCGTATCAGCCGATTCTTTAATGCCTTTAATCATTAATTCAATATCATTCGATGTATTCTCGATCAGCTCTTTGGCAAGGTCCACTCTTTCCAAAGATTCCTTGGCATTCTTTTCGGACACCACCGAAGCTTTATCGATTTGATTGATGGCAGCGCGTGATTCCTCAGCTGCAGAAGATGCTTCACTGGCTCCCCGGGCAATTTGGGCCATCGTTGCCCCAAGTTCTTCCGCAGCACTACTAGCTTCCTCGATGCCTGAAGCCAGCTGTTCCGTGGCAACGGCAATTCTTTCCGCCAATTGCTGTTGCTTTGCCAGTGTCCTCGCTCTCACTTTATCTTGGGCTTGTTTTCTGGCAAGCTCTCTCTTTTTTTCCATTTCATCCGTTGCCGATGCCGAAGCCTGGGTCCCTCCCTTTCCAATTCCACTGTTCGATGGTTTGGCAAGCTGCTTCTTTTCCATTTCTTCTACCTCCGTGTTTAAGGATGTAATACTCAAGATTTATTCGATAAAATGCACGATAACCGGAAGAATTCGTCACTCCGGATTCATCGCACATCCCATCCAAGTTAGGTTGAAGAACGATCGATAGAATTTGCACCCTCTGGAGTAAAGATGATGTAATACATATTGACTCCATCAGCGGTTGGCTCATTACCAATATAGCCATCGCGATACAACATCCCGACCCGCTGACGAAGTTCGTCAATGCTGCACTTGATGTTGTGTTCCATCAACGTTTTATGTATTTCAGCCAAGGTATTGATCTCTGTTTCACAAAGTTTGACATACTTCAAAAGTTCCTCATCCGTGAATTGGGCCATGTTACCTTCACTCCTTTGTGTGATATAAATTCCATATATTCATTGGAAATAATCGCCTTTCCATTTTCTTTGTTTTTTGTTTTATTATTACTTTTTTTAAATTTATTTACATTATTGTTTTAAAAAATTTTAAGTCCCTTATTCCGATAGTATGACTTTCCATTTAATAAAAAAGAGCCATGACATACTTCAGCCATGGCTCTACTCTTTCAGTATTCAACAACAAAATATAAATACATCCTGAATAAACCCTGGCAACCCGACTATCATAGTGAATCTCCTTCCGATTCACCTTAGACTCGTGGCTTTGCGTCCTTATCTTTCGATAAGTTTGCCTTTTTCAGTATTTATTTTTCATTGTATATGTTACATTTCATCCGTGAACTTTGCTTTATTGGCCCATTGATCGATTGACAATCCAAGCGCAAATATCCGTTATTTTCCGGTAATTTGTATAAAAAATGTCTATTTTCTACATACATATTACCAAAACCAATATATTCTGTCAATCAGTTAAAATTGACATAAATATATAATTACCAGGTTAAAAGCGAGCCGGATGCTCCATGTCATCCGGCTTCCAATTCCTTAACCATTTGATTGACTCGTTCGAACAAAAACTGAGAATGAAACATTCCGACTAATGCATCAAGTTCCGAGGGAAACAGATGAAATTCGACAATAGGTGTAATCGCGTCAAAAATATTCATCACTCTTCGTACAAAAGGTCCATCGGCAATGATGCCTATTTGAATGCCTTTGGCTTCCATTTCATTCTTTAAATTAATCAAAACTTTAACTTCATTTTCATTTAAAATCTCCAATTCGCTTAAATCGATGAAAATAAGCAAAGTCGTTGATTTATGAACCATCTCCATAAAGTTTTCCAACCTATTGATAAAATTCTCCTTATCCGGCTTTATAACCCTGACCAAATATTTACCTTTAATAAAGTGATAGGCTCTTTCCAACAGCTGTAACAGTTGTATCCGGAGAGTCGTATAACAATCTTCATCAACGTTTCCCTGCCCGTTAATCATGTTCAGAATTACCGTGAACACCTCATTGAAATCGTTGATAAATGTCCTGAACTGGCTTTTATTTTTGATGGTTTCAAAGAGCTCAACCGCTTCCCCATATAACGACTTTATATTATTGAGCTCCTTTTTATTGATTTTGGTCTTTTGGGATGGTGTAAAGAGCAGATGATAAAGGTTTATGAAAATTCTTAAAATATGAATATAACAGGCGATATTATTGCCTTGTTCATTGAAATAATAATCATTTTGTTCCAATTTATTTCTGGATAAATCAACAATATTGATTTTTTCAACATAAAACATGGCAAAATATGTATACAGTTCGGCTTCCTCGATATCTGTACACAAGATGATGTCCATTGTTTTTATATCATCGTCGGAGGATTCTGAAAAATAACTGTCGCTGATGCTGCAATATAAAAGTGTCCCTATCTGCTTAATGCTTTTTAAGATCATCATAAACACAGGGGATACCATCGGCGCGTCCTCGTCCACAAAAAACGTAATATAATACCGATTTTTACTTTTTGGATTGGGATTTATAAGAGAAGAAACAATTCCCCCGGCCCGTTGTTTGGCATGGTTTTTCTCTTCCTGCGGGCGTGATTTGATCATCTTTTCGATCATTGCTTGAATTTGTAAAGCATCCTGTTGAAAGTCTCCTGCCATTTCCGTAGTCCCATGCTCTTTTTTAGATTGCAACATTTTTTTGACAATATCCAATCCTTTGAAAGAGATTGAAACGATATTAGGATCAAACCGGATCGACCCGCTCCTTACAGAGTCAAGCATATCCTCGATTTTATGCATTAAATTTCCGATATCTTCATATCCCACCATATGGGAAGAACCTTTAATGGTATGGGCTATACGGAAAAGCTCATTAATTTCATCCGATGAGTATTCGGCTTCAAGCCGGATTAAACATTCCTCGGCACTTTGAAGCATATCTTCCGTTTCATCGATATAAAGCTGGAACGTGGTTTCCATGAAACTCACCTCTTCGTTCTCCTCATACTTTTTGGTTCATTGCTCGTCCGTTATTTGACGATTTGAAGAATCGCTTCCCTCCATCGTTCCAGTTTCTGAACAGAACAGTCGATGACACGTATCACATGTTCCACGCTGGCAAAAGGTTTATGGATATAATCATTGGCGCCATATTCCAAAGAAATCAATATTTTGTCCATTGTCGATTGATTTGCCATCATAATGACTTGCGTTAAGGGATCATAGTCTTTGATCGCCTTTAACAACTCAATCCCGTTCATATCCGGTATATCCGTATCAATCAACACAATATGGTATTTATCGCCTTTCACTTTATCCAAAGCTTCTACCGCACTTTGTGTCGTTTCAACCATATAGCTTTCATAGTTTAAGAGCTTTTTTAGAGTTGATAACAGTTCTCCATCCGCATCAGCGATCAGAATTTTATATTTGTTTTTCATGAGAAACCTCCACTCATCATGCCTTTGATTTATTATTCATTTTCTAAACTGATTCAAATGTTTGAGTACAACTTCCGGTTTATAGGGTTTGATAATGAAATCCTTAGCGCCATGCATGATAGCCTCTTGCACCAACGCCTCTTGGCCCTGAGCAGAAATCATAACCACATTCGGTTTATAGTCCATCTTATGAATTTCAGCCATACATTCAATCCCATCCATCACCGGCATCGTGATGTCAAGTGTAACTATATCCGGCTTTAGCTCCTTAACTTTTTCTAAAGCTACTTTTCCGTTTTCAGCTTCGCCAACCACCTCAAAATCATGTTCTTCAAGTAACTTTCTCAATTGGTTCCGAATAAACGCAGCATCGTCCACAATCAATACTTTTGTCATTATGATTACCACCTTTCATGATTCAGGTAGAATACAACCGATGATTGACTGCAGCCATTTATTTTTTATACCAAAAAAGCCATAGCAAATTTGCCATGGCTTTACACTCCATTACTCAATACAACTCAATACACCCTGGCAACCCGACTATCATAGCGAACCGGGATCCGATTCACCTTAGACTCGTGGCTTTGCGTCCTTATTTTTCAATAAGTTTGCCTTTTTCAAGTATGTTATTTAATTGTATTTATCATTACGTATTATTTTGCTAATGCAACATATTACCTAAAATGTTGTTTATTCCATCATTCTACAAAAAAGCATATTATCCTTCCTAAAAATACATAAAATTCTTCCATATTTCCATATAAAGCTGTGATTATTAAAGTTGGACCAGGGAATAAAGCTCGTCTTTTTGGTCTTGATTTACGCCAATATATCTCAAAGTGATGCTTTGAGAACTGTGATTGAATGTGTCCATAATTAGGCCGATATTGTAAAGAGACATCTTATAAGTCCAATAACCCCAAGTCTTTCTTAGACTATGAGTCCCAAAATTTTGGACCCCCATGAGATCCGCACATTCCTTTAAAACACGATACGCTTGAATTCTACCAATATGTCCTCCTTTTTTGCTTGGAAACAAGTAACTCTCATGAGTTAAACCCGCGTTTTTTACATACTCCTTTATCAATTTTTTTAATGCGTCATTTATCTTTATTTTTTTTAATTTACCGGTTTTTTTCTCTTTTAAAATCAGGTAATCCTGGAATTGCATGTTGGTGTCCATGATGTGTTTTACTTTGAGTGGAATAATATCGCTGATGCGCAAACCGGTATTTAGCCCGAATTTGAAAAGAAGTGAATATTTTTCATCTCTTCCTTTTAAATATTGGTACATCTGTTTGATTTTTTTCTTGTCTCGAATTGGTTCAACAGTCATCAAAATCTCTCCCTCTCAATGTAACAAAATATCAATTTTGCTTTAATATAATACATTCTATTTTAGGGTAATTTCAATCCGGTTTTTCTTATTCAAATTTCGGAGGCCTTATTTTACTTGAATTTTTCGCGTTTTCCGATGAAACATTTTAGGTATTTTGTTACATTGATAATAATCGTCATTAATCGACTCCTTTTCTATTTCCCCTTTTTAACACCGTTTCCCCCGGCTTAATTTTAAAAATTACACACGTTTTTCAATAATTAAACATGTAACATAATCATATCTTTATTTTTAACGACAATGTTCAAAAAGCCATGGCATCTGCCATGGCTGTCGCTTTCCGTGGTTTTGTTGACCCGGGCTTATTTTATCATTAGCTCAATGCACAATTCGCTTGCCCCATCATCCACAAAGCCAAAAACTCCTGAACCGTATGAACCCTTATCATACAGTTGGCATCGGAAGGCACATTAGATCATCTCCACACGGTTCTCTCCTTTCAATATGAATCAACGGATCCAGTTAAATGTAACGGTGATGAAGTCATGCACCTTCCTTCTTACTTCATTCCTATAGCGGAATTTGGGTATAAAACAAAAAAACTCGCATTTCTGCGAGTTTACATTTAAATTTGGTGGACCTGAGGGGAATCGAACCCCTGACCTCTTGAATGCCATTCAAGCGCTCTCCCAACTGAGCTACAAGCCCGTTTGCTGTTGACTGTGTCGTCCAGCGACATTTAATAATATACCAAAAAGGCAGTATAACTGTCAATAGGAAATTTATGATCTTATCAAAGGCAATGGATTCGGGGTACTGGGTACTAGGTTTAGGTAGGAACGCTACCGTTCTCTCCATAACCCGGAACCCAAGGCCTAGTACCCCGGACTTTAACTACTTCGAAACACCACATTCATTCTTTTTAAAAAGCTGAAGCAGTGCCTCTCCATATAACATCAGCACCAAGCCAACCAAGATCAACGGCAAGCCCAGCCATAAATATTTCACCGCCTGTTCCGAACCGACGAACAAGCCCAGCAATACGGCTATCATCGGATTCACAAAGGCATAGCTGGAGATCCGGATGGCTGGTTCATGCATCAACAGATAATTATAGGCACAAAAGGCGACAGACCCGAAAACGGCCAGATACGCCAAGCCAAACCAAGAGGCAGCCGAAATCCCGGACAAATTGGGATTCGGCGTCTCCCAATACGCCCAGGCCATACTGACCAGGCCGACCAACAACATCTGAATACCGCTGGAAACGAAAGAATCCGGATGGGTTTTCAGGGTATGCCCCAAACTGGTCCCCAATCCCCATAAGGCCATACCGGCCAACACTAAAATAATCTCAAAATGTAAACTGGTTTGGACCGACTCCCCGTTGTAGAGCAAAGCCGCCACACCCAGGACGCCGATAAACACACCCGCCATTTTTACCCAAGGGATAGGCTTCTTGAGAAGCAACCGATCATAAACGGCAATGGTCATCGGGGTCGAAGCCAATATTAACGCCACCAGGTAACTGTCCACCTTCTGTTCGGCCACAGTAATCAGCCCGTTTCCGCCGATCAAAAGCAATCCGCCTAAGATCAAAGCAGCGATAATTTCTTGCCGGGTCGGCCATTGTCTTAAATGCCCGGTAAGCCATCGATAACCCAGCAAAATGGCGCCTCCGAACAACCACCGAAGTCCCACCACATAGAAAGGCGGGATGGTCTCCACTGCCATTTTAATGAAGAAATAGGTTGATCCCCAGACAATATAAATGGTGAGATAGGATAACAGCGTCATCAGCGTCTCTTTTTTCATCAGGCTTGACCCCCTCACGATATTTTTAAAAACACAACCCCAATCCGACCACACCGACAGCAACGGCCACAGATAAAATAATCCCGCCGTTAAACCAAGCGCAAATTCCTGCTGCCAGGACTCCAAGCAAAGCGATGCCCGGTTCCCCTTCCACCGCCTGTATTGAACCGGGGAAAATCAATGCCCCCAACGCAGTAAACGGAATAAACTTCAAAAACTTCCGCCAAAATTCCGGCAACGGCCGGTCCGACAAGATCAGAAACGGAATCAATCTCGGCAAATACGTCGCCAATAACATTCCTATGATTAATCCGTATACTCCCATTATGAATTCACTCCTCCTGCTCCGTGATGAACCATGCGCCTGCACCGGCCACCAGGACTATCGCCGCGATGATATTCCATCCCGACGGTAAAACCTCCATCTTGGCAAGTCCCGTATGGACCAACGCCGCCACCCCGGCCAGCACTCCGGCCCATACGGTCTTCCGGACGCTCGGGAGGAGGATCGCCACAAACATGGCATACAGCCCGATCCCCATGCTTTTTTGCAATATTTCCGGAAGGGCGGCACCCATGATATGCCCGCATGCCGTCCCGCTCACCCATCCGATATAGGCGGTAGCCTCCAGCGGAATTAAATACCTGGGATTCAGCTTCCCTTCGGCGGTTGCCGCCACGGCAAAGGTCTCATCGGTTATTCCAAAAGCCACCAACGGCAACGTCCATTTTTTCTTCGTCTCCATCCGCGATGCCACACTGGCACTCATCAGAAAGTGCCGAAAATTCAAAAGCAAGGTGGCAATCACGATTTCCATAAAAACAGCACCGCTTTGAATCAGATTTAACGCCATAAACTGACTGGCCCCGGCGAAAACCAGCGCCGAGAACCCGATGGCTTCCCCCAGCGTGATCCCGTTGGTTTTGGCTAAAAGCCCGAAAGCCATAGCCACCGGGAAATAACCTAAAAATATAGGAATACCGGCCATTAAGCCGGATTTATATGACAATGCCCGCACCCATATCACCCACTCCAGATGCTATATCGTGTTGAAAGTAAATTGTTGAAAAATTCTTCCGCTCTGTCAAAACTCCTGCTATGTATTTGTAAAGCTTTTGTTTCTTTCAAGCAATATTTGATTAAATTATGGTTTTATTGTATAATTTTAATAAATTCTTGCCAAATGACAGACGGTTCACTCAAAGCGTAACCATTCAAATTGTCTTTTAGCAGGGATCAACTTATAATTGAGTAGATTTAATCAAATTTTCAAAGGAGGATGCTAGATGAAATTGAATCGGTTTCGTCCCTTTCTCGCACTGGTTCTGCTGGTAAGCGTCACTGCTTGGTTTGGCGCCCAATCCCTCCCGGCAGTCCACGCCGCGGATAGCGGTAAAATCTCCGTCTTCATCGCCGGCGATTCCACTGCGTGTAACTATGATGCAGCCCGTGCTCCTCGGACCGGATGGGGCCAAGTTTTGCAAAACTTCTTCACCGATGACGTCATCGTCCAAAACTTTGCCGTCTCCGGCAAAAGTTCAAAAAGTTTCATCGAAGAAGGCTACTTGAACAAGATCGTCAACCTGATAAAACCCAATGACTACTTATTGATTCAGTTCGGTCACAACGACCAAAAGGTCAATGACCTTCCCCGTTATACCGATCCTGATACCACTTTCAAATCTTACTTAACCCAGTACATCAACGAAGCCCGGGCCAAAGGCGCCATCCCGGTGTTACTCACTCCGGTGGTCCGGTATCGGTTCTCCGGTACTACTTTATATTCGGACCATGGTAAATATCCGCAGGCCATGATCGATCTGGGGAAAGAGCTCAATGTGCCGGTTATCGACATCACCGAGAAGAGCAGACAATTATTCGAGAGTTATGGGCCGGAAAAAACCTTTAAACTGTATCTTAATTTAGCTCCCGGCGAAAACCCCAACTATCCGAAGGGCGTCAGGGACAATACCCATTTCTCCCTTGCCGGAGCCACCGAAATTGCCAAACTGGTTGTGGAAGGCATCAAAGAACTTAATCTGCCGTTGGCGAAATATATCAAACAATAATTGGAATTGGACTTAAACACAGTACTTCACCCCAAAACTTTACCAATATAAAAAGGCTGCTTCGTGATGAAGCAGCCTTTTAAATTTGTTTTACAGATCGATTCTTTTTTGGCAGAAAGTGCACTGCGCACTATGTGTACTGTGTACCTTCCCTAATGCTATACCCCAGAACCTATATTACAGCTCGATCCCGAAATAATTCTTGGCATTGTTGTAGCAGATATTCTGCACCATTTCGCCGAGAAGCTTCATATCGTTGGGAGCTTCGCCGTTTTCGACCCATTCGCCCAGGAGATTGCAGAGAATCCGCCGGAAGTATTCATGCCGGGTATAAGAGAGGAAACTCCGGGAATCGGTGAGCATTCCAACAAACCGGGAAAGCAATCCCAAATTGGCCAGAGCCACCATTTGACGAATCATGCCGTCCTTTTGATCATTAAACCACCAGCCGGAACCGAATTGCATTTTTCCGGGGATGCCACCTTGGAAACAGCCAATGATCGTTCCCAACATCTCATTATCCCGCGGATTCAAAGTATACAAAATGGTCTTCGGCAGTTGATCGGTGGAATCCAACGCATCCAAGAATTTGGCCAGCGACTCGCCGTAAGTATAGTCAGCAATGGCGTCAAACCCGGTATCCGGGCCCAACAACCTCATCATCCGGCTGTTATTGTTGCGGATGGTACCGATATGAAGTTGCATGGTCCAACCTAAGCGGGCATATTCCCGGCCGAGGAAGAGCATGACCTGAGTCTTATATTTCTTAATCTCTTTCTCGGTCAATACTTCGCCTTTGAGGCCCTTTTGAAGGATAACGGTGGCTTCATCAGCGGTGCCGGGTTCAAAGACCACCGGATCCAAGGCATGGTCGGATATCCGGCAGCCCACTTCATGGAAGTATTCCAACCGGGCTTTGAGGGCTTTGGTCAAATCGTCAAAGGTCTTGATCTCAAAGCCGACCACCTGCCCCAGTTTGGCAATCCATTCTTTAAAGCCTTCTTTCTCAATATTAAAGCTCTTATCGGGGCGGAAAGCCGGAAGAACTTTGACATCAAAGGTCTTGTCTTCGGCAATAGCCTTATGGTATTCCAACGTATCCGTCGGATCGTCGGTGGTACAGAGCAATTTCACATTGGACTTTTTAATGATGTCCCGGACCGTCAGATTTTCAAGGACAGCATTGCATTTTTCCCAAATTTCTTCCGCGGTTTCCGGAGAAAGCAATTTATCGATACCGAAATACCGTTTTAATTCCAAATGGGTCCAGTGATAAAGCGGATTACCGATACAATAGGGCATGGTTTCGGCCCACTTCATAAACTTTTCTTTGTCTGACGCATCGCCGGTTATGTATTTCTCGGGGACGCCGTTGGAACGCATGGCACGCCATTTGTAATGGTCCCCGCCCAACCAAATCTCCGTGATATTCCGGTATTTTTTGTTTTCGGCAATCTCTTTGGGGCTGATATGGCAGTGATAGTCATAAATCGGCATCTCTTTGGCATATTGGTGATAGAGTGTCACTGCCGTATCATTGGACAACAGAAAATTTTCATCCATAAAAGCTTTCATCGTAGGTTCCTCCTGTGTGTGAATGTAATTTAGCTTAAGCCACAGTAACAGAGGCAGACATCGTGTCTGCCTCTGTCCTTTGGGCAATCAGACGACATATGTGGAAGCGGAGGTGGTTCCGCCTCGGCCGGTCCAGTTGGTGTGGAAATACTCACCGCGTTTTCTGTCGATGCGCTCATAGGTATGCGCCCCGAAATAGTCACGTTGGGCTTGGAGCAAGTTAGCCGGCAGTTTTTCGCTGCGATATCCGTCGAAATAGCAAAGGGCGCTGGTAAAGGCCGGTACCGGTATACCGTTGAGCAATGCCGTGGCACATACTCTTCTCCAACTGTCCTGTGCTGCTTCGATCTTTTCCTTAAAGAACGGATCAAGCAGCAAATTGGTTAAATCAGGATTTTTATCAAAGGCTTCTTTAATCTTGCCAAGGAATACCGAACGGATAATGCATCCGCCGCGCCACATCAACGCGATTCCGCCGTAATTCAGGTTCCAGCCGTAAGTCTTTGCGGCGGCCCGCATCAGGATATACCCTTGGGCATAAGAGACGATCTTCGAAGCATACAAGGCTTTGCGAATGTCCTCGATAAAGGCTTTTTTATCCCCTTCGAACTTCGGTTTCGGCCCGCTGAATATCTTGGAAGCCGCCACCCGTTCATCTTTCATTGCAGACAGGCAGCGAGCAAATACCGCTTCGCCGATCAAAGTCAACGGTACGCCTTCATCCAAAGCCGCGATACCGGTCCATTTCCCCGTGCCTTTCTGGCCGGCGGTATCCAGGATCTTGTCGACCAAGGGTTTGCCGTCTTCATCTTTCACTGCCAAAATGTCACGGGTGATCTCAATTAAGTAACTGTTAAGCTCGCCTTCATACCATTCGGCGAAAACTTGATGCATCTCGTCAGCAGACATTCCCAGCAGATCGCGCATTAAGTGATAAGCTTCGCAGATTAACTGCATATCCCCGTATTCGATTCCGTTATGGACCATCTTGACGAAATGTCCGGCGCCGTTTTCGCCGACCCAGTCGCAGCAGGGACTGCCATCGGGAGCTTTGGCGCAGATAGCTTGGAAGATATCTTTCACATGGGGCCATGCCGCCGGTGAACCGCCAGGCATCATGCTCGGCCCTTTCAACGCGCCCTCTTCGCCGCCGGAAACGCCTGTTCCAATATATAACAGTCCTTTTTCTTCAACATATTTGGTCCGACGAATGGTGTCCGGGAAATGGGAGTTCCCGCCATCGATGATGATGTCGCCCGGTTCCAAATACGGAATGATCATGTCAATGAAATCATCAACCGGTTTGCCGGCTTTCACCATTAACATGATCCGACGGGGTTTCTTAAGGTTATCGACCAACTCCTGAATCGAATAGGTCCCGATAATGTTCTTCCCTTTGGCACGGCCTTCGATAAAGTTGGTCACCTTTTCGGTGGTACGGTTATACACGGCCACGGTAAAGCCTTTGCTTTCCATGTTCATAACCAGGTTTTCACCCATAACCGCCAGCCCGATCAAACCAATGTCCGCTTTGCTCATCATCAATCCTCCATTTACTTATATAATTCATTCTTTTAATATTTCGCTAATCAACCAAATTTCTCCTACTAAGATTAAAAATTTTTTACAAGAGAGTTAACATATTGTTTTCGAATTTCAGCCGTCTGGCCCGGTGGATCAATTTGGTATACAGTTCCAGATCATGCCGTTCAAAATGTTCTTCCGTAAAATACGTTACAGGAAACCAGTTTACGCCGCTGTTTTCGGCTTCGTTGACGACCAGTTCCTCCCTTTCGTCGGCGATCAAAAGATAAGCAATGGAAAGATGCAGATGAGCATTGACATAAACACCTTGCTTCCAATGGCCAAATACAGGAAAAATATCCACCGAAGCGATATGGGGACTAAGAGGCCTGATGGTTTGAACCCCGGTTTCCTCTTTGGCTTCTTTCACTGCAACGGCCAATAAATCCCCGTCACCGTCCGCATGCCCGCCGGTCCAGGCCCAGGTCCCACGGATATTATGGTGGACCAGTAACACCCGGTCCAGCCGTTCATTCATGATAAAACCGGAACTGGTAATATGCGCGATGGCATTTTCCCGTAGCAACACATTGTGGGGAAAAGCCCGGATATAATTGAGGATGGCTTTTTGATCCTGGCGTTCCTGTTCGTTTTCAGGATTATAATTGGCAATGGCTTCGATATAATGCATCCTGTTTTTCCCTTGGAGTCGCTTGATGTTATCCGATCCATTCCACGGTTTTCGGCTAAATCCTGCCGGTATGAATGTAAAAAACGGTTAACAATCAGTAATTAAAATATAAAAAGATGGCGATTGATATTACCGCCATCTTCAAACGTTCTATTTATTCCGTGACAACCACATCATCAAATTTCGCCAGAGCCTTATAGGCGATTAATCCGACACTTCCGGCTGACAGGGATGTATCGGTAGCTGTCAATTGCAATTCGTCGTTGACATACATATTGATTTGGCTTCCTCTTACTTCAATCTTCACATCGTACCAGGCCCCCGTCTTCAACGGATAAGTTTTTGACGCCAAAGTCGTCGTACTGCCGTTGACTTTTTTGCGCAATTCAAGCTTGCCACCGGAAGAACTATTCGTTAAACTGGCTGCATAAAAGTTATTCCCGTCCTTATACCGTGCACAGACATAGACCCGGTTGCTTCCGTTAAAGTCCACCACATTGACCCGTGCCTGAACCGAACAATCAGCCCAAGAAAGATTGGGAACCCAGCTACGGCCTTCGGTTGCTTTTGACTGATAATATACATTGGAGCCGTCGTCAGACACGACGGACCAGTTTCCGTCTTGCGTTGCCCAGTTGCCGGCACCGTTTTCAAAGTCATCGCTGAACAGAACATCTCCGGATACACTGAACTTCCTGCTTATCGCATTATTGTCCTGCCATTCATCCGCAATGTCGCAGACCACTTCAGCACTGATGGTATACTCACCGGCCCGGGAAGGATTCCATATTTTATTGGCGACAAGCGACAGTGTTCCTCCCGGAGCCAACGGGGCCCGTAAATAAGTCCGGTTTGTTTCGACAAGGGTCACGCCGTTTTCATCCGTGAACCTCACCAAGATGGCAGTTCCGGCAGGAATTTCCGACAACCCTTGATTCGTAACGGTTGCCCTGAAAATGACCGGACTGTTCACCGTCACTTTAGCACGGCTCCAGGTAAATTCGGAGATAAACAGGTCGATCGGTTTTTGAGTATCATTGAACAGCCCCACGGAAGGATCGCCGTATAAAACGATATCCAGATAATTCATCCAAAATCCGAATCCTACCGGAGATATATCTTCCTTAAGGCTTTGCAACGCCTCGCCGGCCGGCATTTCTTCGGTTATCAACCGTTTGGCATATTCATAGGTCATACCGGCATTCGATGATGTATTTTCAAAATGGGTCTGTCTTTGGGAATACCATGTTACCCGAGTCCCTCCCACGGTTCCGACGGCTCCGTTTCGTAATAAGGCATACGACAAGTTATAGGAATCTTCCAGGCAAGAGTTATGGCAACTGCATTGAAAAGTAAATACAGGATAAGAATCATTGAGCAAATGGACGTGACTGGTGTCAAGAATACCGGAAGCCCCCTGTGACCAGCCATGCGTCCACCAGAAAACCGCTCCAAATCTTTTTTGCGTCCAAGTGTTCTTCACATTTTCTACTATCGTTGGTGTTGTTTCAGGCGGAGGGTTTATATTATAGTCTTCGTCATAAACCCGGTGGTAATCCCATCCTTTGGGGATGATCACATCATTTTTAATCTGTTCCCCCAAATGGTACCCCGGAGTATATTCATCACTGGGTTTCATGGCCAATAATACATTTTTTCGCCATGACAGATTCCCTGACTTGGTATAATTTATCGTCTTGCTTAAAATATAGTCCAAATCACCGATATTTCCATAATGCGGAATCCGTCCGACCACCACTTCAAAATGGAGGTCAATCCCCCCTTGAAGGTAATCACCGTCATACTCACCATAGCGTCCATTTTTATTTAAGTCCCAATCCCCGGTCAATTCGGCATAATAAAGGTCGGTAGGACATTCCTCGTATAGATTTCCAACAGGAAGCGCATAACACATTTTCATAGGCACATCGCCATATTGGGGATTAGGATCTCCGATAAGCAAGACATATTTAATATTCCGCTTCACATAATTGTTCTTAAGCCAGTTGCGGATGTTGTCGGCAGCTTCGTTTCCGTTGCCGCCGCCCCAATTCTTTTCCGTGACCACTTCCACATTAAACCCTTGGGATTCCTTGAATTTTATAAAATCCGCCAGTTTGGCGGAAGCCTTTTGAATCTCATCAGTCGTGATAATCACATAGCTCTGTTTCAGGTTTGCCGACCCATTTACTTTCTGGCTTTCATACTCTGGCGCAATGGCATCAAAGTTAATAACTTTCTTCGACAATTCCTCTTTAAGCTCTTCTGAAATGGGATCATAATCCGCAGAATTCGGTTTCACCGAAAACTGATTGCTGTAAGAAACAAGGAGTTTACTTTTGACTAATCGCCGCAATTTACCTTCCACCGGGTTATACTGAAAAGGATAGATGAGGGCCTCCGCCAGTTTCCATTGGCGTTTTTGCCCGGCAGTAACCCGGCCGATGTTACTCTCAGGAAAGAATTGATTCTTTTTATACACATTTTGATTTCGCCCGTTTTCAATGACGCTTCCCTGGGGGCCAAAATTCTTGGCTGCTGCCGCTGACCATCAACGGCGGTACCGGTTGGACATCCCATACGCCGTCGACCATTTCATAAACAGAGTCCGTCAACGTTACTTTTACACTTTTCGGATCTGCGTCGGGTGGCAGCAAAACCGTAATACTTTGGTAAGGCAAACTCGGATCTCCGGGTTCACCCCCAACCGTTGCGCCCTCAAAAACGGCTTCTCCATTGAGGCCTTTTTCCAGTTCGATATCGAACTGCGGCAATTCGATGATCAGTTGGTTTTCCCCGGCAAAAGCCATGCTCATGGTGAAGCAAATGACCAGGAAAACCCCGATCAGCAACTTAATTTTCCTGCAGTTTCTCAAAACGATACCTCCTTTTATTTCTTTAGCTTCCTATTTCCAATTTTTTGGAATCGATATAAATATTATCAGTGGTTATCTGGAAAGTCCAATTAAATGGCGATGAATAAACAGTTAATTTTTTCCAAAATTTTTGTCGAACTGTCTGACGAAAAACTTCATTATCTGCAGAATCCTGACAAATCATAAAGAGAAATAAAAAAAGAGCGCTTTCTTCGTTGCAGAAAACGCTCTTTCATCGAAATGGTTATACAATGTTAGGCTACGATATCTTTACCACGCCAACTTCTCCCACAAATACCGGGTGAGTTCCGCCACAGGGATCCGTTCCTGTGCCATGGTATCCCGGTCACGCACCGTAACGGCCTGGTCTTCAAGGCTCTGGAAATCCACAGTGACGCAATACGGCGTACCGATTTCATCCTGCCGGCGGTAACGACGGCCGATGGCTTTCGAGTCGTCATAATCCACCATCCAGTACTTCCGAAACTCTTGCTCAAGTTCTTTGGCCATCTTGACCAACGGTTCCTTCTTCGAAAGGGGCAGCACCGCCACTTTATACGGAGCCAAGGCCCGGTGGAGCTTCAACACGACCCGCACTTCGTCCTTATCCGGCTCTTCATGATAAGCGTCCAACAGGAATGCCAAGGTGGCCCGGTCGGCACCGGCGGACGGCTCGATGACATACGGAATATAGTGTTCATTGGCTTCCTGGTCGAAATAGTCCATCCTCTGTCCGCTGTATTCCGCATGGCGTTTCAAGTCAAAGTCGGTTCGGTTGGCGATGCCTTCCAGCTCCGACCAGCCCATCGGGAAGTAATACTCGATGTCATAACATCCTTTGGCATAATGAGCCAGTTCATCGGAGGCGTGTTCGCGCAAACGCAGCCGTTCTTTGGTCATACCCAGATCCAAGTACCACTGGAACCGCTGTTCAATCCATTGTTTATGGAACTCTTCGTCCGTCCCGGGTTTCACAAAATACTCGATCTCCATCTGCTCGAATTCCCGGGTCCGGAAGGTGAAGTTCCCCGGGGTAATTTCATTCCGGAAGGATTTGCCGATCTGGGCGATACCGAAAGGCAGCTTCATCCGGGTTGAGGTCAGGACATTATTGAAGTTGACGAAAATTCCCTGGGCTGTTTCCGGCCGAAGATAAACGACGGACGCCGTATCTTCCACAGGACCCATAAAGGTCTTGAACATCAGGTTGAACTGGCGGGCCTCCGTCAATTCGCCGCCGCAGGCCGGGCACTTGTCCCCTTCAATATGATCGGCGCGGAACCGTTGTTTACAGGACTTACAGTCCACCAACGGGTCGGTAAATCCGGCCACATGGCCGCTGGCTTCCCACACGCGCGGATGCATCAGAATGCTGGCATCCAACCCTACCATATCATCGCGTTCTTGGACCACTTTTCGCCACCAAGCCCGTTTCACGTTGTTCTTCAATTCAACGCCCAATGGACCGTAATCCCAACAGCTGTTTAATCCTCCGTAAATCTCGCTGGATTGGAAGACGAACCCTCTCCGTTTGGCCAGAGAGACGATTTTCTCCATCGTAGTTGCAGCTTGTACTTCTGACATCATCAAAAACCTCCGTTTTTATTGAATTTTTATGTAAATTTTTTATGAACCGCGTTTAATTTACCTGCTCACCAATATAGGACTGACAGTCATCTCAATGACGGCCGCCACCAACAACATCACCACAAACAACAAGGCATAATACCGGAAATCCAACAGAAACTCCTTTAAAAACGAGCGATATTCCTTGGTCTTGGCATAATGCCAAATTAAGCGATACGGGATCAAACTGAAACGGGCCCCGAGATAAACAGCGATAAAGAATGCCGGCAATTCAAGAATGCCATGGGGCAATAACGCCAAGTAAAAACGGACGATACTCAAACCCTGCGCCGCCGTCATCCGCTGCACCAAACCGATAATCAATCCGTTGCCCATCAAAAAGATTAACGGCAACAACGGCACTAACAACGCACCGGAGATGATGGCCGTCAGGGATGCAACAATATTATTCATCCAGATAATCATGATTCTGGACGGCAAGTCGGCATCCCGCATCAACTTAGCAATTTCCGAAAAGTGATCTAACGTCTGCTTTTCCAAATTGCGGGCCACCTCCGGCGCAATTTCCGGCAACCGGGCGCCCAAAAACACCGAAACCATGAAAATAGCGGTAATGATCAGGAAATAAGGCCAATCCCTTTTGAGCAAACGCAATAATTCGTTCATAGACCCTCCCCATCATATCCTAGTTAAATGGAATTATCTATTATTATGCCGGAACACGGCGGATCTTCCGTTCGAAATAAAAAAGAAACTCTATCCACTCAGGGACGAGAGTTTCCCGCGGTTCCACCCTGTTTGGCCATAAGGCCCACTTTATCAACATACCGGCTCCAAAGCGCCTTCCCTTACCGCGTGTACCGGGTCGCACCGACTCCCGGCTCTCTGCAGACACACTGTATAAGGTATTCTCTTTATCATTGCCGCTATTCGATTCAACAATTTCTGTAATCGAATATAACAAATAAACTGGCCGCTTGTCAATGGTAGGGTTCCGAATCGCCTTCGCTTTTTTCATTACTTCGTTCAATCTCCAAGGAAGAACGGCTGACCAAGGTGGCCACCGCTCCGATGAGCGCGAGTTGCGGCGCCAGTAAAGCTCCGACCACGCCGGCGGTCACCGGGATTTCCACCAGCGTCTTGCCGTCCTGCTTCACCCGAATCTTGGTCACATTGCCCTTTCGGACCAGCTCTTTTACTTTCTCCACCAAATCATTGCCACGGACGAAGATCTCTTCTTTCCGGCTTTTCTCATCCTTTTCCAATTTCACCAACGCATCGACCACATCCCAATTCACCGCTTCCAAGGCCATCCGCGCTTCTTCATAACTGACATTCATCCGTTCCTGCAAAATATCGATTTTTTCTAAATTATCCATCGTCTCGCCTCCATGAGGTAGATTCCCCAAAGACGAGTACAGCTATTCTCCCAAGAATTAAGGCATTAGGCGGAAAATGGTGTTGTAGGGAATTGGCCGCTGGCTATTGGGTATTGAGTGCTAGGTTATAGATATTGGAAGGAATGCGTAGCGTTCCATCCTAAAATCGGAGCCCAGGACCTAGAACCCCGTACCCCGAACATTAACCGTGTGCTGTGAACTGTGTACCGTGCACCCGTAAAATACTGTCTACTGTAAACGATACTGTGCCGCACGCCTACGCCAATACACTATCCAAAAACACCTGGGTCTTCAGGGGTTTGTCCAGGCGGGCTTCGATAAAACGTCGGAGTAATGCCCGTATGGTTCCCAATTGGACCCCAGTTTGGTCGATCTCGGCCAGTTTGCGGATATCCGTCGCGGATAATGCGATAAGAAACCGTATGTCGGCCCGGTTGACCGGGATCAGATCCCGAAGGTCTGCCGCACATTGTCGGCAGACGACGCCACCTTCAATGGGGGAAAACTGAACCACAGCGGAACCATCGCCGCAGGATACACAGTTTTCCAGTTCGGGTTGATACCCCAGATAGTTTAAAATCCTGATTTGAAAAGCTAAATTCAAAAGCTCAGGTGTATCGCTCTTTTCCAGGGTAATCAAAGCAGCCAGCATGAAACGGAAAATTTCACGGACGTTTTCCCGTTCCGGAACAAATTCGCCAACCAGCTCCGCCCAATAACTGGCATAAGCCATTTTCACCAAATCCTCCCGGAGGACCGCAAAGGAATGGATCAATTGGGCCTGACTGAGCTGATCCAGATTTTTACCTGTGAAAAACATGGCATGGATCAGATTAAACGGAAGAGTATTGCCGACAAACCGGCTCCGCTGGCGGCGGGCGCCTTTCACTGCCGCCTCCAATTTACCGTGATCTTCGGTTAATAACAGCAATACCCGGTCCGCTTCCCCAAGATTGCGGGTTTTCAAAACCAATGCCCGGGTCCGGTACATACTCATGGTCAATGTCTCCGAAACAAAGCTAAAATCAGGGATAATACCACGCTCATGATGATGCAGGTAGCCAGCGGGAAATAAAAGGTGAAATTTTCCCGTTTGATCACGATATCCCCCGGCAGCCGGCCCAATCCCGGAATCTTACCGCCAATCCATAATAAAACGCCGACGCCGACAAGCCCCAACCCTGTCAAAACCAATATTTTACCAAGGCCGGATAATTCCGACATCTTCAAACCTCCCATGGTATGTGATTTCAAGGATTCTTATTAAACGGATATGCAATTATTCCTTGGATTTATAATACCTGTCTTTCTCGCTGTAAATGCAACCACAATACCCTTGCCGGTATAAGCCGTACTCCTTTGCCATGACCTGGCTTTGGCGGAAACCGGGGCGATAATCTTCATCAATAAACCGAAGCCTGTACTTAGCAGCTAACTCCTGCCCTATGGCACAAATCTGTTCCCGGTTTTGATAAGGGCTGATCAGCAACGTGGTACTAAAGGCTTCCATACCCAGTTCCTTCGCTTTTTCGGCCGTTTTTTCCAAACGAATCCGGTAACAAAGGACACAACGCTTTCCAAACTCCGGATTGGGAGCAATTTGTCCCAAAAAATCCTCCAACGGATATCCCGGTTCGACGATGACCGGCAAGTTTCGGATGGCAGCCAGTTGGTTCAGGCCTTCCAAACGCTTTTGATACTCCTGGTAAGGATGAATGTTGGGATTATAAAAATACAACGTGGGCGCATACCCTCGTTCCAACAAATAAGACGTGGTATATGCTGCACACGGTCCGCAACAGCTATGCAATAACAGAGACATGAGGCTCACTCCTCCAGTCCAAACAATCCCTCTTGCTGGACATCCGGTTTATACGGACGCCGTAGATGCTCATAGGCCAACCGCGTCGCTATTCTTCCCCGGGGCGTCCGGTTTATGAATCCTATTTGCAATAAATAGGGTTCATAAACGTCTTCAATGGTCTCCGCCTCTTCCCCGATGGAAGCGGCAATGGTTTCCAAGCCCACCGGCCCGCCGTCGAATTTATCGATAATCGTCGATAAAACCACCCGGTCGATCCGATCCAAGCCCAAAGCATCCACTTCCAGCATTTTGAGAGCGCGGTCCGCCACTTCGTCCGTGATTTTGCCGTCCGCCCGTACCTGAGCATAATCCCGTACCCGTTTCAACAGCCGGTTGGCAATCCGCGGCGTGCCCCGGGAACGTCTGGCGATCTCCCGGGCTCCCGACTCTTCGATGCCGATCTCCAAAATTTTCGCTGAACGCTCAATAATCTTTTGCAAATCCGCCGGATCATAAAAGTCCAAGCGATTAATGATTCCGAACCGGTCCCTGAGGGGTGCCGCCAAAGCACCGGCCCGGGTCGTTGCACCCACCAGAGTAAACTTGGGCAAGTCAATACGGACCGAACGGGCACTGGGCCCCTTCCCGATGATGATGTCCAAAGCGAAATCCTCCATAGCCGGATAGAGGATTTCCTCCACCGACCGGTTCAAGCGGTGAATCTCGTCGATGAACAAGACATCATGGGGTTCGAGATTGGTCAGTATGGCCGCCAAATCCGCCGGCCGTTCGATGGCCGGGCCGGAAGTCAGCCGGATATTCACCTGCAACTCATTGGCAATAATATGGGCCAATGAAGTCTTGCCCAAGCCGGGAGGGCCGTAAAGCAATACATGGTCCAACGCCTCATGCCGGGAACGGCAGGCTTCGATGAAAATCTCCAGGTTTTCCCTGACCTTTGGCTGTCCGATATATTCCCGAAACGTCTTCGGCCGGAGAGAAACTTCGTTCTCAAAGTCCAATTCCTGTTTTTTGGCACTAACGATACGTTCATTTTCCATGGCCTTCATCACTTTCTACCGAGATTTCGCAAAGCCTGCCGCACCAATTCCGGCGTTGTCAGGGACGGATTGGCCCGATGGACTTCTTCAACGGCTGCGGCCGCTTCTTTCGAAGAATAACCCAGCGCCGTTAGGGCATCTACCGCATCTCCCATGTTCGACCTCCGGACCTGGGCTGCGGGAGACGCACCGAGAGAACCGGCATAGGACTTGGTGATCTTACCTTTCAACTCTAATATCAATCGTTGCGCCGTTTTGGTACCGACTCCGGAAACGCTGGTCAATGCCCGTTGGTCTTCATTGAGGATGGCCTCCTGAAACCCGTCGGCGGATAAGACCCCGATAAGGGCCAAAGCTGTTTTCGGACCCACCCCGGAAACGCTGATAATCTTCTCAAAAACGCTTTTGTCGTCGGGCGTCAAAAAACCGTATAAGCTGACTCCATCTTCCCGCAGATGATAATAGGTATATATTTTGACCGTATCCGCCTCCGAACGGCTCAACTGTTCCAACGCCGACAGCGGCATAAACACCTGATATCCGACGCCGTGGACATCGATGATACAGCTTTCACCGCTGACACTGTCGACTTTCCCGGTTAAGCAGGCAATCATGGATAACCTCCGCTCACCAACATTTTTTAGTCTTAAAGGGTTCACAGCGTACAGTACACGGTTCACAGTGCACAATAGCCTGTTCACAGGGCTATAAATTACTCAATGAAATTCCGTTCACTTTTCGCGAATGGGCATGGCAGATGGCAATGGCCAACGCATCGGCGGCATCGTCCGGCTTGGGCACCTCCGGCAGACACAGGAGCATCCGGACCATCTCCTGAATCTGATTCTTTTCCGCCCGGCCGTAACCCACCACCGCCTGCTTCACCTGAAGCGGCGTATACTCAGCGATCGGTAGTCCCGCCGTTGCCAACGTCAATAAGACAACGCCCCGGGCCTGGCCTACAGTGAGAGCCGTCGTCACATTCCGATTGAAAAAAAGTTCTTCCACGGCCGCAGCATCGGGATGATAAGCCTTGATGATTTCATCCAGCTGACGGTGGATTTCGATCAACCGGTCCGCCGTCGGCAACTTGGAATCCGTCCGGATGACGCCGCAGGCAATATATTTCAAATGATTTCCCTGATGGGAAATGACACCATATCCGGTAATGGCCGTGCCCGGATCTATCCCTAAAATAACCATCGTCCCTCCGCCGTCCGTCATTGATATAAAATTTTCGCTGTCATCGCGGGAAATCCTTTACAACACCCGATATTCACGATTATTTCCAAAGCCATGCCGCAGCGAATGCCGCCAGACACATGATGCTTTGAGGAAACAATAACTGCCTGTAAAACCTCAAAACATTGGCCTTAAAATGCTCGACCGTCAACAACATACATAAATGGAGCGGTGTCAACATGACCCCGACAAATCCTGAAACATACGCCAATATCAGCATCCCCGGATGAACCCCTTGGCCGCTGCCGATGATTCCAATCAGCAACGGAAATGTAGCGGCAACATACCCTTGGGAAATTCCCACCGAAAAACCCACCAAAAATGTGACCAGACTTACCACCAAAAACCCGGGAATGCCAAAACTCTTTAGAAATTCCGGCAACCACGTTACCACACCGGTAGTGACCATCATCTCTTTAAAGAACAGAATGCCCACGATCAATATAACCAACGATATTTTAAACGACTCTTGCCATAGGGTTTTCAATTCGGAGCCCCGGTACCGGTTGAGGATTAACAACAACAAAATGACAGCGATGACCGTTAGTCCCACATCCCATTGGAAAAAAAGGACACAGCCCACGATCACCATCACCGGCCATATTCCTCTCAACAATTCCCACAATGCGGTGCGGCGGCTGTCATACTTCTCTGCAACAGTTGGCGTCTCCGATTCCAGGCGCTTTATCCGGCGAATAATGCATAAATAACCCACAATCACCGATAACAAAGAAAAGAAGGCCATTATCAACGTGATTCGGCCCACGGGAATTTTTAAAATTTGGGAACCTAAAATGATTCCGGGATACAAGGGAATGGAATATTCCCAAATATGCCGAAACCAGTAATTGACCATACTTTTGGTTTCTGAGGACATTTCCAGGCCATGGCCGGCCTCCGTAACCAACGGCGCGGAAAACATGGCACCGCCCGGCGACGGCAGTAGCCCTAAAAATGCCGGAAGAAGCATAATATTGATCTTCGGATTGGGGATCAAATGCCGAAGCGAACGCGTAATCCGGCTTAAATACCCTCTCTTGCGCAGGATATTTTCAAGAAACATGATCATGTTCAAAGCGATGCCCAATTGGATAAAAGTACGGCTGAGCACAGCAGCAGTCAATGTATCCCAAAAACCGGCTACCGGTACTTTAAAAAGCAACCCCAAGGCAATACCTGCCAGGCCCATTGCCCATCCCAGTTGAATGCCGCAACGGATGAAGATAACTATCAGTATCAAAACCAGTAGCAAATTGATCCCCGGATGAAACATGGTTCCCTCTCCCGCCTGGATTATGTTATGATGAAACTAGAATCAATAAAGGGGTTTATCCATGAAAACACCATTACTTGAACAACTGAACCATCCGCTTTCGACGGAGGAACGCATCCGCCGGTTGGACGCCGCTTTTAAAACGCCCGGAGTAACCGCAGAGAAGTCGCCAATCATTGCGTACGATTTCCGGTGGGGAATTTTCTTCTTTCTCCTGTCAGCTCTCATCTGTTCCTTTTTGGGTTTGTGGAATCCCGGTACCGTATGGATTGGTATCATCATCGCCATCATGGCCATCCGAGAGTTTTATCGTCCTCTCGGTTCCCGGTTCAAAGGTTCTCCTGCGGAAAACCTCTACTATACCATACCCGCCCGGAGTAAAGAGGTCCAAAAGCTTTATATCATCGCCACCTATGGGACGGATGACTTACTAATCAAACCGCAGGCATTCCTTGCCAATCAAATATTAACAGCCCACCAGCTTGCTTTCATCAGCTATGGGCTGATCAGTATCACCGCTTCCCTTACCGGAAACAAACCATTGTGGTTTATAGCGCTGATTCCGTTATTGGCATGGGCCGGTTGGAGCTTGACCTTCCCCGCCCGCAATGACCGTGACGCTTTCTTCAATTGTACCGTATTGGCCGATTTGAAAAACCTGTTGACCAAGTCGACGCCGGTCTCGACTTCCGTGACTTTCGCCTTCCTGGGCAGCCGTTCGCTCCATTCCGGCGCTTACCATTTGCTGCCGGTGTTGAAAAACACATCCAAGATGACGTATATCGTCAATCTGACGGATTATTCCGATGGGAACAGGCCGCTCATCATCACATCGGAAGGAAGTCTTTTCCCTCAAGAGAGCGACCCCACCCTCATCGAATTACTTCATATCGTAGCAGCCGAAAAAGGAATCGCCGTCGGTAAATCCAAAATTGGGGATTATACCGAGATTTTTCCCTTCCTGCTGTCAGGTCTCAAGGCCGTCTCCGTCGCCGTTCCCAGGGACGCCGGTTCCGAATATCACCGCGACATCCGCGAACTCCTCGCCGGCCTGATACGAAAGATCGAACATTAACACTACCGGATCATTTCGGTGGTGCTGTGTTCCCGATGATCCCGAATGACGCGGGTGATCTCATGGAAATCACTGACGGGCATATCCCCGGGAATCGTATTTTTAATGGCCGCCATGGCGTTTCCGTATTCCAAAGCTCGTTGCGGATCATTATACTTTAACAACCCGAACAACACTCCAGCCAAATAAGCATCCCCGCTGCCGATCCGGTCCACCACTTCGATCTCCTGATACGCTTCTTCCTGATAGAACCGTTTTTCTTCATTGACATAGATCAGTGAATTCCAGGTATGACGGGTGGGACTGAGCACCAGCCGCTGGGTGGTAGCCACCAGCTGGCAACCGTATTCATTGGCATAACTGGCCATAATCTCTTCGATGGTACCGGTTTTCCGGAACATCCGCCGCGAGGTTTCCTCAGAAACGAAAAGAAAATCGATGAGCGGAAGGATCTCCGTAATCTCCCGGCGGGCCAGATCCTCATCCCATAACGTGGCCCGATAATTGACGTCAAAAGAGATCAAAGCCCCGTTTTCTTTAAACTTGAGGATCATTTTCTTGGTTTCTTCCCGAATCTCCGGGCCCAGTGCCAACGTGATACCGCTCACATGAAAAACAGCGGTTTTCGTAAACACATCCTGAGGCAATTCCGCCATTTTCAAAGTGGTAAAGGACGAATGGTTGCGGTCGTAGACCACCACCGGTTTCCTGGGCGCCGCCCCGCTTTCATAAAAGTAAATTCCAAGGCGGGCATCATGGGAAGTATCATAAATCAAATAATCATCGCTGACGCCGGTAAAGCGAATCCGGTTCTTAACGTATTTCCCAATTTCATTTTGGGGGATTTTGGTGATAATCCCGGTCCGCAACCCCAAAAGGGAGATTCCGGACACTACGTTCAACTCCGAACCGCCCACCTGTTTTTCAAAGGTTTCCCCGTTTAAAATCCGTTCTTTATTAGGAGGTGACAAGCGCAGTAAAACTTCGCCCAACCCCAATACAGCAAAATCCTTCGATACATTGGCCAATCGTTCCATCGGCACTTCCTCCGTTTCATCTTCTTATTCCACATCATATAATACCGTCAAATGATGCGTCTCCGCCCCAGCCAACGGATTAGCCAGGGATCGGCGACCTCTAAAGCCCCGACAGGGCATAATTCCTGACAACAACAACATTGGATGCATTTGCTTTCGTTAATGCGGATGCCCCTCCGATAGGTCATAGCCTTGGCCGGGCAATGCTGCTCGCATTTGCGGCAGTGGATACAGACTGTTCTCTTCAATATCAGCCTACGTCCGACCAACCGCTCCGCCAATAGGGTAAGAGGCTTATTACCCACCCAATTGGGCCGGGCTAAACTGGGAACCTGGAAACCGTCGATCTTGCACAAAGCCGGATCCGTACCCAAAGGCTGGATGTCTTCCAGGCGAACCCCAGGCAGTTTCAACGCGCCGGCCGCTTCGAAAATGGGGAACTGTTCCGGCTGATGCTGGATCAGTTCAACAATCATCCGGTCCAGGGCAATGGGATTGGTCGAAGCGGCCAACAGCTGAAATCCCCGGGTCCGTCCGTTGGAAGGCCCGTTGCCGTCCATCCCCACGATACCGTCGAGAATATGGAGCACCGGATTGACGGTAAAGGCAATTTCCACCAATAACCTGGCAAAGGTTTTCAGGTCCCGACCGGCGGCAAAATGCCACTGGCCCTTCGCCGGCCCGGGCAAACACCCGTAGAGATTTTTGGTGGCCAACGTGATGCCCATCTGCCCATGGGATTTGAGTTTTGGCAAATTGATTACTCGGTCGTAATCGAAAACTTCTTTAGCCAATAATAAATTTTTAAACTGTGGTTCGAAGGGAAGTCTTTGTCTCGCCGACACCGCCGCGGGCGTTCGAAGTTCGACCACTTCGGCACGGAATTGTTTTAACGCATCATATATCCCCAATTTACGGACCACCGCTTCAGCGCTTCCCATTCCGGGACTGTCGCCGACCCCGACGTGACACCCCATGTCTTTCAATAAGGAGACAACGGCAAGGATCACCGCCGGATGGGTGGTCGCGGCGCTCTCGACACTGCGGGGCAGGATGAAGTTGGGCTTGATCAAGACCTTGTCGCCGCTTTTACAAAATGCGCCCAGTCCTCCCAGAGACTCCAGCAATTCCTCTATTTTCGCTTTTAAATCCTGCTGATACGATTCAGTTTTTAACAGCGAGACTCGTTCCATGACCGTCCCTCGGATAATTTAACTCTTTCCATTATAGCAAATATCAGGATGTTTTCAAACGTGACTTTTAAATCCGAAGCCAATGATTTTTATCCCTCGCGAAAATTTCGCCAAAACGTAACCCATTGTTTACCTTATTTAAGGCAGCACGTTCATACAATAAACTCTCGGAAAGGAGGTGATGGGCTTGGCTTTGGCAGGATCCCGTCCCAGAAACGGAATTTATAAATGCATCATCTGCGACCATCTGGTCAAAATGGACGATTCGCAAAAAGCGCTTCCCCTATGCCCGAAATGCGACGGCATCTCATTTATCGGCAAGCGCTTGGAACCCCGGATATAATTCGGTTATTCCCGAAAAACAACCCGGCCGTCATAAAGCATGCCGGGTTGTTTCAAACTAAAATAAAAGCCATAACCCGTCTCTTATCGTCAGATCATGACAAAGACCAGTTATGGCCATAATCGTTTATCCTTCAGGATAATGGCATCAGACTTTTTCCTCTTGATTCCGTTCCCGCGACGGAATGGTCTTATATTTCAAGTTATGCACGGTTTTAATGTAACGGACCGTCCGATACTTGGCGCGCATCAAAATGGAATGGCTGATGGCTTTCTGGCTTCCGAAAGAGATACCCTCCAGAAACTCTCCGGACGTTACTCCCGTCGCCGCAAAGATGATCTCATCGCCTTTGGCCAAATCGTCCGTATAATACACTTTATTGGTATCAAACCCCATGGCGCGGATGGATTTTTCCTCTTCCTTGTCTTTCAGGAAAAACCGGGTTTGAATCTCCCCGTCCAAACATTTCAAGGCTGCGGCGGCAATGACCCCTTCCGGCGCCCCGCCGATACCCATGTAAATGTCCACATTCCCCAAAGCCGTCGAAATGGCACCGGCCACGTCGCCGTCGGCGATGAGTTTGATGCGGGCACCGGCCGCCCGGATCTCTTCGATCAAGTCCCGATGGCGTTCCCGGTCCAACACCACAATGGTTAAGTCTTTAACATCCTTTTGCAGCACTGCGGCAGCCACTTTCAGGTTTTCCCGCACACTAGCATTGATGTCCAATTTCCCTTTGAGTTCCGGGCCGCAAGCCAACTTATGCATATAAAAACCGGGGAAAGGCATTAACGAATCCTTGGTACCGGCAGCCAGAACCGAAATGGCGTTGGGCAAACCGTTGGCCACCAGGCGGGTTCCGTCCACCGGATCCACCGCAATATCCACCTCCGGCGAGTCTTCTTTCCAGTCGCCCACCTTTTCGCCAATATACAACATAGGCGCTTTATCTTTCTCGCCTTCGCCGATAATCACTTTCCCTTTGACAGAAATCAGATCCAGCATGCCGCGCATGGCATCGGAAGCCGCTTTGTCCACCATGTCTTTGTTGCCGTTCCCCAGCCACCGGCTGGCCCGTAAAGCCGCCGCCTCAGTCACCCGGACCAATTCCATCGCAAGTCCCCGTTGTAAGTCTGCCATCCATATCCTCCCTCTGACAGTTTCCAAATTCTTTTTTATGGTATCATCCGCCGCAGCATAATAGAAGAAAAACATGCCAAACTTTACAAACTATTAATAATTTCTGGACTAAAAAAAGAGGCTTTCGCCTCTTTTTTTGGATCCGATGTTACTCTTTGTGATTGGCCCGATATTTGAAAAATTCCATGGCCACTTCAGGGAAGAGTACATAGGAGAGAACGTCCTCTTCCTGCTGATAATAGGGCATAATCTCTTTACGGGCCTTATCAAGCATGGGTTCCAGGTCGTCGGCCGGCCGGTGGGTAATGGGTTGTTCATCCCCGATAATCAATTTCTGGACTTCAGGATTGATCGGCGCCGGCGGACGCCCATACATACCCTTCACATAATCCCGAATCTCTTTAGGTACTACGCTGTACCGTTTGCCGGTCAATACATTCAATACGGCCTGGGTGCCCACCATCTGGCTGGTGGGGGTAACCAACGGCGGATACCCGAGTTCCTCACGGACTTTGGGAACTTCCGCCAACACTTCTTCATAACGGTGAGCCGCATTTTGACCGGCCAATTGATTCCGCAAGTTGGAGATCATGCCGCCCGGAATCTGGTACGAAAGGACAGCCGTATCCACTTCAACCGGTGCGGAATAGTTTTGGTAATTTTTCTTGACTTCTTTAAAGTGTTGACTGATGGGCGCGATCTTCTCCAGATCAATTCCCGTATCGTACGGAGTATCTTGAAGCGCGGCAACCAGCGATTCCGTCGGCGGTTGGGAAGTTCCCATGGCCAAAGGAGACAAGGCCGTATCCACCACGTCCACACCGGCCTCAATGGCTTTCAAATACGTCATGGATGCTAAACCGCTGGTATAATGGGTATGCAATTGAAGCATGATTCCGACTTCTGCTTTGATCCGTTTGACCAATTCCTCGGCCACGAAAGGTTTGAGAAGGCCGGCCATGTCTTTAATACAAATGGAATCACAGCCCAACTCCTTCAGTTCTTTGGCCAGTTTCACATAGGCGTCGATATTATGAACCGGGCTGATGGTATAGACGACAGTCCCTTGCACATGGGCACCGGCCGCCTTGGAAGCCTTGATGGCCACTTCCATATTGCGGATATCATTTAAAGCGTCAAATACCCGGATAATGCTAATTCCGTTATCCACTGCTTTCTTACAAAACGCTTCAACCACTTCATCCGGATAATGGCGATACCCTAAAATGTTTTGGCCCCGGAGCAGCATTTGCAAAGGGGTTTTACGGATAACCGCCTTCAGCCGACGCAACCGCACCCACGGATCTTCCTTTAAAAAACGTAAACAACTGTCAAAGGTGGCTCCACCCCAAGCCTCCAACGAGTGATAACCCACTTCATCGATGGCTTCGGCGATAGCCATCATCTCTTCGGTCTTCATCCGCGTGGCCCACAAGGATTGATGGGCGTCACGGAAAACAGTTTCAGTAATTCCTACCGGACGTTTTTTCATCGAGATACCCTCCTTCGTAAAATTTTGTCAGCCGTATTAAGCTTTGAGCGTGACCAGGGCATCTCCTACGTTCACACTAGTTCCGGCATCCACCAGGATCTCCTTGACCACACCGTCCTGCGGTGCAACGATCTCGTTCTCCATCTTCAACGCTTCCAGGGTGAGCAATACCTGGCCATATTTGACGGATTCGCCGGGTTTCACCTTCACGGACAGGATAACACCGGCCAAAGGCGCATTGACCACAACGTCGCCGGCTTCAATGGTCCCTACCGGTTTCGGCGTTGCCGGAGCGGCGGCCGGGGCAGCTTCTGCAGCCGGAGCGGCAGGTGCAGCAGGAGCGGCTGCAGCCGGAGCAACGGCGCCGGTACCTTCTTCAACGGTTACTTCATAGACTCTTCCATTCACGGTGACTTTAAAATTTTGCATTATGTAGTGCCTCCTCGTTTTTTAATCAAATCAAGGTAAACCTTTGATTTACTTCTGTTGTAAACGGATCGTCTGAATCGTCTTTCCGGGCATCATCGTGGCGATAACCGCTGAAATAACAGCCACTTCTTCTTCGGAGATCCCATCGGCAGCGACGGTCGGCACCGAAGCCGGAGCAGCAGCCGCAGACGTTCCCGGTTGAAGAGCCATCGTCGCTAACAGACTGTTCAGGTTATTTATTGCTTTTAAAATAAACAATAAAATAACCGCTATCAACCCGACGAGAGCCAATCCGATATTCATGAGTGCAGCTTGTTCCATCAAATTCTCTCCTTTTCTGTGGTTTTGTAGTTATGTATAACCGAACGGCTAAACGTTGACTCATATTTAAAAACGAAAATTCTTCGAAAAACTTAAATTAAGGTTGTGTAAATTTTACATTTAAAATAAGAAAACTTCTATATAACTTATATGATACAAGTTAAAACTTTTAAAATCAAGTGTTTACCTCTTTAACTTCGCTAAAATTCTAATGACAAGTTAATATTATTATGATAAATTAAATCTTGAGGTGGGGTTTGTTTTGGCTGCTCCTTTAGGTATGCATAGCATCAACGGATTCAGCAAATCTTATGCGAAGGCATGCCTGCCGATGCACCCACTGGATTATCTTTCATATCAACAATTCATCAGGAGGGTAAAAAAGTTATGGAAGAATTGTTAGCAGGGATACTTAACCTACATTGGACAAACCTGGTCATGTTCGCTATCGGGGGCATCTTAATCTATTTGGCCATTGCCAAAGATTATGAGCCAATGCTCTTGCTCCCCATCGGTTTCGGAGCGATTTTAGCCAACATTCCCCTGTCGTCGGTCATCGGACATGAAGGCGTTCTCAGCATTTTATACAATGCAGGTATCACCACTGAACTTTTCCCGGTTTTAATCTTCGTCGCCGTCGGAGCCATGATCGATTTTGGTCCGTTGCTCCAAAATCCGTTTATGCTTTTCTTTGGTGCAGCCGCTCAATTTGGTATCTTTGCCACCATGCTGTTGGCCATCTTATTTGGCTTTGATCTCAAAGAAGCTGCTTCCATCGGTATCATCGGCGCCGCAGACGGCCCCACGTCCATCTTTGTGGCGACCAAATTCGCCCAAAAATTGCTGGCTCCCATCTCCGTAGCCGCTTATTCTTACATGTCGTTGGTGCCCATCATCCAACCACCGGTCATTCGCATGTTGACCACGAAAAAAGAACGGATGATCCGGATGGAAGCCCAAAGAGCTGTGGAAGTTCCCAAACTGGTCCGGATTCTCTTCCCCATCATGATCACCGTCATTGCAGGCATCATCGCTCCAATCAGCGTAGCGCTCGTCGGTTTGTTGATGTTCGGTAACCTGATCCGGGAATGCGGCGTATTGGAACGGCTTTCCAAAGCCGCCCAAAACGAATTGGCAAATCTGGTCACCCTTTTGTTGGGTATCACCATCGGTTCAACCATGGTAGCCGAAGACTTCCTGAACATCAACACTTTGATGATTATGGGGATGGGCTTGTTGGCATTCGTATTTGACACCGCCGGCGGCGTGTTATTTGCCAAATTCCTCAATCTTTTCCTGAAGAAAAAAGTCAACCCGATGGTGGGTGCAGCCGGTATCTCCGCATTTCCGATGTCCGCCCGGGTAATCCAGAGAATGGCCCAAAAGGAAGACCCGACCAACTTCGTTTTGATGCAGGCCATCAGCGCCAACGTCGCAGGCCAATTGGGTTCCATCGTGGCCGGCGGCTTATTACTGGCTATCGTCCCGGCTCTCTTAAAATAATTAACACGCGTCAAAGGAGGCATTCGTTATGGGTCATACATTTCAACTTGGCTTAATTGCCACTGTTTACGGTTTAAGCGGTGTCTTTGCGGTATTGATCTTGTTTTATATATTAACCAAACTGATGATGAAATTTATCAAATAAAAGCCATGTTTCATAAGTATAAAATGGATGAGTTTGCAAAAAAGAGCCGATATTCACCGGCTCTTTTTTCCGTTTCATGGGTCGCTCCCATGGATTCGCAAAATGTCTCGGCTCCGATGTTATTTTTGGGTGACAAAACGGCGGCAGTAATGCAGAATGCCTCTGGAAATCGCCAGGGCCAGCTTGGACTGATATTCTTCCTGTTGCAATAGGGCTGCCTCCTCGGGATTGGATAAAAAGCCGACTTCGATCAAGACGCCGGTAACACCGGGTTCGCGAATGATCAAATATTTGCCGGGAGCCGCTTTAAACGGCCGTTGTTGCAAAACATTGAGCTCCTCTTGAATCGCCAAGGCCAGTTCTTTGCTTTCGGACGACAGATAATTATAAAAAACAAAAGCTCCCCGCCGTTTCGTCTCCACCGAAGCATCGCAATGAATGCTGACCAAAAAGAGACAATGATTGCTCCGGGCTTTTTCTATCCGGGCCATCAGGTCCCGACGGTGCCTGCCCCGCTGTCCCGACCGAAACGGCGCCAAATCCGTATCTTTCTCCCGGGTCATCACGATCTGAAGGCCACTGGCTTTCAGTTGTTCCCTGACTTTCAACCCAATGGCCAAATTGATATTCTTCTCCAGATTACCGTAGCTATCCTGCGTCCCTCCGTCCACTCCGCCGTGGCCGGGGTCGATTAACAACGTTAACCGGCTCAGACTGCCCTGAGTCCGGTGAGATTGGAAATACCAACCTAAACAGGACATCCCAACGCATACTACCGCGGTGATGAACAGTATCAACCGAACCATCGGTTTGGAAAGAATAATCACCATCGCAAACCACCTCTCCAGTTCTAACGTCCTCTGAATTCTTTTAAATATATTTCAGTTGGAAGCCGGATATGAAAATGGCGTTCTTCTTTCCAAACCCATTAAAAAAACCGCCCGAAGGCGGCCCTGCATGGTCCGTTTGTCATACCAGTCCCCAATAATCTATTAAATAGATGAGTTTATCCGCATATTTTGAATCCGTGGCATACCCTGCCCTCGCTATTTCCCTGGCGAAATCTTTCGGATTATTGGTTTGGAAGGCGGCTCCGTACCGTTTCAAATTATCATAAAAGAACTGGCTGTGCCCTTTAATCGATTCTTCAAAAGAATGAAACGCTTTAAACCGAGCCAATTGGGGTTCCCAAATACCGCTGCTGGTTTCTTCCCGGGTCCAACTGTTAACGGATCCCGCCGGCCCGGTGCCTTTTATCCCAAATAGGTTATAGCTGTACTGTTTGGTGTTGACGTCCACCGGAACCGACTGCCCGTAACCGGACTCCAAGATGGCCTGGGCCGTGGTTACGGCCGCCGGAACTTTACTGTCAAACTCGTCAATCACCGCATAATAATAGATGACATTGACAAAGGCCGCTTTGGAAACCGCTTTTCCGATATCCGGACGTACTCCCCTTTCCCACGCTTCTTTCACTAATTGCCGGAAATTTGCTCCGTTATAGGCCTGTTTTTCCAACAATGCCAACGTGGTGGGGGTAATTTCGCCGGTGGGTTCAATTTGATGCATTCGTTCAAATAAGCCCAGCGCCTCTCGGGTGGCATCGCCATATTTGGCGTCGATCCCGTTTTGATTGGGGCCGAAGCTTCCGATGGGAAACCCCATCAAACGCAGATAGGCCTGGGTTTCGATAATCAAGGGATCCCCGCTCACTCCAGCGGTCATCTGCTTAATCTTGTCTTCAATCGCCGCCGTTAAATCCGTATCGGATAACTCTCCGCTTTTAAGGATGGATAATGCCTGTTGCACCGGATGGCTCAACCGTTTATCCAGCTTTTCAATGAACCATAACAAGATCACAATGATATCCTGCTTGATCCGCTCGATGGTCTCCATGTTTAACCCTGCCTTATTCGCTGATTTAAGTACTTACCGTTTTATGCCTTTAGCTCATTGATAATATATTCATGGGACAAAGTAACGGTGAAGCACCGGCCAAAAAATCCGGAAAGTAGCTTAGGATCTGTTATAATAAAAAAGAAACTTCAGATATGGCGGTATTTACATGTCCAACATCCATACGTTTGACATTCCGGAAGAATGGTCCGGAATCACCCTCCATACTTTCCTGCGTCAACATTTAAATCTATCGCGGACCGGCATCCGGTCCTTAAAACGCCATCATGCTTTGCGGGTCAACGGACATGCCGTAACCGTCCGATATCCGCTTCAGGCGGGAGACGTTTTGGAAATTGCCTTTCCGGAAACCCCTCCTCAACGTTTTGTGGGTGAAAACATCCCGCTGGACATCGTCTACGAAGACGGGGACCTAATCGTGATCAACAAACCCGCCGGCATGGTGGTCCATCCCACGCCGAAACACCGTTCCGGGACGCTGGCCAACGCTTTGCGTTATCATTGGGATAGTCGCGGCGAAACCGCAGGATTTCATCCGGTGCACCGATTGGATCGTTCCACCTCCGGATTGATTCTCATCACCAAGAACGCCTGGGCTCACCAGCAGCTGGACCTTCAAATCGCATCCAACCGGATCCACCGTCTTTATCTTGTCGTTTGTGAAGGGAAACCTTTCAAGCCCAGTGGCCGCATCGACGCTCCCATTCTGTCGCTGCCGGAAACCCCCAAGCGGCAGATTGCCGCATCGGGAAGGCCTTCGGTTACCCGTTACCGGACGTTAATTGGGTCTTCCGAAGCTTCATTATTGGCGGTCAAAATCTTCACCGGCCGAACCCACCAGATTCGGGTCCATCTGTCCCATACCGGTCACCCGCTATGGGGCGATACTCTGTACGACAGCGTCCATCCGGAATTTCCGCGGCCGGCGCTTCACGCCGCCTTGCTTTCGTTCATCCATCCCAAGTCCGGGAAGCGTCTCCGCTTCCGGGCCGGCTTACCGGAGGATTTCTCCTTCCTCATGAAAAACCTGGCGTTGAAGATTTGACGGAAATATAAAAAATAAAATATTTTAAAGGAATTTAAAAAAATATACAGAAATTTTTTTGGGTCTTTTATTTCATCTTTTTTATGAGAGGAGACTTATTGTGAAACAGCCAGGTTTAGAACATTATGAAGCCGGTATTTCCTATCATCTAACATATCCCGATCTGAGCTTACCGGCCGTCTTGCTTCAAACCTCTGCAAGATTTCCGAATCATACAGCCATGGTCTATCAAAATATCTCATGGTCATATACACAACTGAACGAACTCGTCTCGCAAATGGCCAACTTCCTGATTGAGCGGGGCATTCAACCCGGAGACCGGGTGGGCATTCAATTGCCCAATTCACCCCAGTTCGTCATCGCTTATTACGGCATTTTGCGTGCCGGAGCCATTGCGGTTCCCATCAATCCACAATTTACCGGAGATGATTTGGCATTTTTGGTTGAGGACAGCGGTTTAACGGCCACCGTCACTTCCGTGGAGATTTTACCCGTCTATAAGAGCATTTCTTCCAAAGTCCAACTCATCGTCACCGATATTAAGACGCCTTTTTCCCCGACTCAGGATTACACGCCGTCCATTCCGGAAGCCATCCGTCTGGAACAGCATCTCTTTTCCTGCCCGGCGACGGATCCGCAAGCCCCCATCACCAGCCAATCCATTGCCACGCTCCAATATACCGGCGGAACCACCGGAAGGTCAAAAGGGGCTATCTTAACCCATTTCAATCTCCTGGCCAATGTCGTCCAATTCCGGGAATGGTTTAAAAACGTTTTCCGTGACGGCGAAGGCAAATTCGTCTGCGTCATTCCGTTGTTCCATATTTACGGTTTGACCACCAGCATGAATGTTGCCGTTTATACCGGTTCTTCCATGCTGCTCTTACCCAAATTCGACCTGAATGAACTGATGGCCCTCATCGACACCCACCGTCCTAACCTGTTCATGGGCGTACCGGCCATGTACGGCGCTATCGCCGCCCGGGAAAACCACAACTACGACCTGAGCTCCATAGAAGCCTGCGTCAGCGGTTCTGCGCCATTGCCTCCGGCCATTCAGGAAAAATTCCAAAAACTGACCGGCGGAAAACTGGTGGAAGGCTACGGACTCTCCGAAGCCTCCCCGGTCGTTGCCGTCAACCCGATTTACGGAACGGTTAAAACCGGAAGCATCGGCCTGCCTTTCCCCGATACCGAAATCCGCATCGTGGACCCGCAAACCGGGGAGATCATCACTGCTCCGGACCGCATCGGAGAACTGGTGGTCCGAGGACCTCAGGTCATGAAGGGATATTGGCAAAAACCCGAAGAAACAGCCCTGGTCTTGAAAGACGGTTGGCTCCATACCGGCGATTTGGTCAAACGCGATGCCGACGGTTATCTCTACATCGCCGACCGTCTCAAAGACATGATCATTATGGGCGGCGAAAAGATCTATCCTCGCGAAATTGAAGATTTGCTCTATACCCATCCTGCAGTAAAAGAAGTGGCCGTCATCGGTGTCCCCCATGAATTGCGGGGCGAAGTCCCTCACGCATTTGTGGTCCTCAAAGAAGGCGCCGTCGCCACTGAAAAAGAATTGAAACAATTCTGCAGCCAACATTTGTCCAAATTCAAAGTGCCTCACAAGGTTTCCATCGTGGATGCCTTGCCCCGGAGTTCGGTGGGAAAAGTCCTGCGCCGTCTCCTCAGGGAACAGCTTGAAAAAGCCATCTAAATATAAAAAAATCGCCCCGGATAATTCCGGGGCTTTTTTATATCTTCGTTTAAAATCAACCGACGAGCTCCATCCCTTTTTCCAGAGCCTGTTGGTTGAGGGCGATTAATTTGGCTTTGTTTCCGGTCATGGTCTTCTTCAGAACCGAGATGACGGTTTCCAAGTCGACGATACCGGTTTTCTTTAAAATGGCTCCCATGACCACCATATTGGCCACCTTAGCATTGCCGAGCTCGGCTGCAATATCATTGGCAGGAATGGGAATCACTTCGATGTCAGTCCGTTTCGGAGTGATATGAATCAGTGACGAATTATAGAATAACATCCCGCCGGACTTCACCATGGGTTCAAATTTCTCCAGGGACGGACGGTTCATCGCCACCAAGAGATTGGGTTCGGAGATAACCGGAGAGCCCACCGGCTCATCGGAGACCACCACCGAACAGTTGGCAGTACCGCCACGCATCTCCGGGCCGTAAGACGGGAACCAGGAAACCTGTTTCCCTTCATACATACCGGCATAAGCAAGCAACTGCCCTATCAACATCACACCTTGGCCGCCGAACCCGGCGAAAATCGCTTCTAATGTCATTTTGATACCTCCTCCAGCGAACGGAAGGTCCCTAACGGGAATGCGGGAATCATATTGTTCTCCAACCATTTAAGCGCTTCGACCGGAGTCATCCCCCAGTTGGTCGGGCAAGTTGAAAGAACTTCGACCAATGTAAATCCTTTGCCGTTCACTTGATATTCAAAGGCTTTCTTGATAGCTTCCTTCGCTTTCAGTACGTTCTTGGGATCATGGACGCTTACCCTGGCGATAAATGCCGGCGCTTTAAGGGTGCTGAGCATCTCACACACCTGAATCGGGTAACCCGTCGTAGCTGTATCCCGGCCATAAGGGGATGTGGTGGTTTTTTGTCCCGGTAGGGTCGTCGGGGCCATTTGTCCGCCGGTCATCCCGTAAATGGCGTTGTTCACAAAAATAACGGTAATATTTTCACCCCGGTTGGCTGCATGGACGATCTCCGCCATACCGATGGACGCCAAATCGCCGTCTCCCTGATACGTAAAGACGATCCGATCCGGTAAAGCCCGTTTAATTCCGGTGGCTACCGCAGGTGCCCGACCATGGGCGGCCTGCTGGGCATCGCAGTTGAAATAGTTGTATGCCAATACAGCGCATCCTACCGGTGCCACGGCAATGGCTTTCTCCCGCACTTGGAGTTCATCGATGGCTTCGGCCACCAACCGATGGATAATTCCGTGGGTACAACCGGGACAATAATGATTGGGTCGAGTTTGTAAGCTTTCCGGATAACCAAATATCTGTTTCATTTCTGCACCTCCCGGTTGTCAAAACTTTTGATAATCGCTTGATAAACTTCGGTAACCGACGGGATGGCTCCATTATACCGGCCATAAAATTCCACTTCGGTTTTACCGTTGACTGCAAGTTTCACATCTTCGATCATCTGTCCGGCACTCATTTCAACCGCCATAAACCGTTTACCGGCTTCCGCCAGCTCTGCCAGGCGTTTGGACGGGAACGGCCAGAGGGTTATCGGACGGAATAAACCGACCTTTTTCCCTTCGGCCCGGGCTTTGGCAATCGCCGATTTAGATACCCGCGCCGACGTCCCGTAAGCGACAATAATGAGTTCGGCATCTTCAACGCCGTCTTCCTCGTACCGGACTTCATTCTCCTCAATCGTCCGGTATTTCTTTTGAAGTCGCAGATTCAAGTTTTCCAATTCCTCCGGGGCCAATCCCAAACTGTTGATGACGCTTTGAGGTTTACCGGAAACCATGCCGGTGGTAGCCCACGGTTTTTCGGGAATCTGCAAATCTTCCCAGTCTCTTAATACCACCGGTTCCATCATTTGGCCCAATAACCCGTCGGCCAGGACCATAACGGGAGTGCGGTATTTATCGGCAGTTACGAAAGCTTCATACATCAAGTCGATGATCTCCTGCACCGACGCAGGGGCAAACACGACCATATGATAATCGCCATGGCCGCCGCCTTTCACCGCCTGAAAGTAATCGGCCTGGGACGGAGTGAGCCCTCCCAACCCGGGGCCGCCACGGGCCACGTTCACGATGACACAGGGAACTTCAGCGGCAGCGATATATGAGATCCCCTCTTGTTTCAAACTAACTCCCGGACTGGATGAAGAAGTCATGGCCCGGGCTCCGGCCCCACCGGCTCCGTAGACCATATTAATGGCGCTGACTTCGCTTTCAGCCTGAATAAAGGTTCCTCCCACTTCCGGCATCCGACGGGACATATATTCCGGAATCTCATTCTGAGGGGTAATCGGATAACCAAAGAAAAAACGGCATCCAGCCTTAATGGCACCTTCCGCAAAGGCTTCATTCCCCTTCATCATAATGCGTTCTGCCATTTTTGATGAGCCTCCTTATTTATAAACTTCAATAACAACATCCGGACACATCCGGGCACAAAAAGCACAGCCGATACATTTATCCTGTTCGATAACTTCCGCCGGACGGTAGCCTTTGGAATTAAACCGATCGGCCATGTGAATGATTTGTTTCGGGCAAACGCTGACGCAGATTTCACAACCTTTGCAGCGTTCCTCGTTAAATGTAACTTTTGCCATCACATATCCTCCCGTCACTTTATTCATAATTCACCATGATAATCGCTGTTGCACCGGGCATCTTCATGTCTTACACATTATAACTCTCTCCATTTTGATTTTCAACCAATATGGCAGAATTTTCATCGAATTGCAGCAATTCGTCTCCGTTTAACCCTTAACGTTACATATCAAGCCACGCGGGACGCATCCGGAGATCCACCTCAAAGACAGCGTATTTTTCCGGAATCACCGGTCGAAGCATAGCTGCATATTTGGAGGCAACCATCTGATACACAATGGGTATCTTCAACGTATCCGAAAGGGTTTCGAGCAACACCAGCCCTTCCAGCCAAATTTCAGGTGTGGTTTCCCGCCCCAGATTGATATTGCCGACGATTCCGGTAATTCTGAGACGGCTGGCCGTTTGCAGCTTGGCGATGAGTTCCGTCGCCTCCTGCACATTTCGGGTACCCGGCCGGTACGGGTTGACTAGGATCCAATATTGATATCCGGCCGTTGCAAAATATGGGTTAAAACGGCCCAAAGCCCGGGCTCCCACCGGATCGCCTCCCACGTCAAAGACTACCCGTTGATAAAACGGATCTTGCAACAACCCATAGATCCGGGGCGACAAGGCCGGAATATCCGCATTTTCCAGCCCTGGTTCAGTGGAGACGACAGTAATCCCGTGTCCGGCCAGTTCTTCCGCCTGATCCCGGGAACGAAAATAAGGGTTGACGATATCCAAATCGATCAATCCGACCTGATATCCCTTTTTTGCCTCATGAAAAGCGTATGCCATGGAAAATTCGGTTTTCCCGCTGCCATAGGCTCCGCCGATAATCGTAATCCGTTGTTCCATGTTTCAATCTCCAATATTCAATAGAATTCCCCGTAACAGTCCGGACAAATAGAATGATCCGGTAATGACGGCCACCGGATTGTCGGTTTCCAAGAGTTTGGCCAGGGCTTTCGCAGGATCGGGCTCCACCGTCACCGGTATGCCCAATTTGGCAAACTCCTGGCCTAATTCCACTTCCGAAGCGCTCTTTGGGTCAGGCACCCGGGTCGTAATCACCCGCCGGACGATCTCTCCCAAGATTCCCGCCATTTCGTCCATTGGACGGTTATTGAGCATACCCATTAGCAAGTCCACCTTTTGTCCGGGATACAGGGTTTTCACCGTTTGCACCAACGCCTTGGCACCGTCCGGATTATGGGTGCCGTCCAAGTAAAGTTTTAACGGACGAGCGGTAGGGATACGTTCAAAACGGGACGGCCACCGGGCTGATTCCAATCCGGCTATGAGCGCTTCGCGGCCGACGGTCACCCCCGACCGGTTAAGCATTTCACAACCGGCGATGACTCCTAAGGCATTGTGGGCCTGATGGTAACCGTGCAAGGCCAATTGGAATTCCAGCCGACCGTAAGTCGGATTCACAAGCCGAATCCGGGTACCTTCTTCGGTTAACGTCACCGACTCCAATTGTCCTTCATCCACGGCGAGACACGGGGCATGACGGTCCGCGGCGATATTTATGAGAAAATTCCGGACCGACTCTTCCTGAACGCCTACAACCACCGGAATGTTTTCCTTGATGATACCCGCTTTTTCAAATGCGATCTTTTCCAACGTATCCCCCAGGTATTCCTGGTGATCCAGGGCAATGTGGGTAATCACGCTTAAGACGGGCGTCAATACATTGGTAGCGTCAAATCGGCCGCCCATCCCCACTTCGACCACAGCCACGTCCACCGCTTCATTGGCAAAATGTTGAAAGGCGATGGCGGTCCCCACCTCAAATTCGGTGGGCGCACCGAAACCGTCCGCCTCCACCGCTTCCAAAACGGGTTTAATTTGCTCAATAACTTGAGCCAGTTGGGCTTTGGCGATCATTTCACCGTTAACATTGAAACGCTCACGGTAAGTCACCAGATGAGGTGAATTATACCGTCCGGTGCGATACCCCGCTTGCCGCAGAATGCTGTCCAACAACGCGCTGGTGCTCCCCTTGCCGTTGGTTCCGGCAATATGAATGGACCGGAAACGCTGTTCGGGATGGCCCAGCCGCCTCAAAATCTCCCGTATCCGGTCCAAACCGAGTTTCATCCCAAATTTGGTGCATTCTTTGATATACTGCAACGCTTCTTCGTAGGTATCCATGGTATCTTCTCCAAAAATAAAAACGGTTTCAACTTGGTTTTGTTTCCGAAACCGTTTAGTGTTATAATATTTTCACTATTTATTTTAGCATATCTTGTCAAACGATCAAGGGATGGGAATGGGGTTTTGGGTACTGGGCACTAGGCTCTGAATGATGGAAGGAACGCTACGCGTTCCCGCCTAAACCCATAACCTATACTCCCTTCCCCAAGGCCTCGAATCCGGTTATACTGTGTACTGTGAACGGTGTACTGTGCACCCTTGTAAACTGTAAGCTATCATCATTGGAGGTTATTATGCATATCGTCCTCTATCAACCAGAAATTCCGCAAAATACCGGAAATATCGCCCGGCTCTGCGCTGCCGCCCAGGTGGAACTGCACCTAATTGAACCCTTCGCGTTTATTTGGGATGACAAACGGATGAAACGGGCCGGGCTGGATTATTGGCATCTGGTCAAAGTCGAGCGGCATCTCACCTTCGATACGTACCGCCAAAAATATCCCAATCGCCGGTTATTTTTCGCCACCACCAAAGCTTCCAAAAGTTATACAGAGGTCCACTTCTCCCCCGACGACAGCATCGTTTTCGGCCCGGAATCCCGGGGACTGCCCGACCACATCTTAAACCTTCTGCCGGAACACAACATCCGTATCCCCATGTTCAAAGAAGCCCGCTCCTTAAACTTGAGCAATTCGGTGGCCATCATTCTTTACGAAGCCCTGCGACAGCTGAGTTTTCCGGGCTTGGACTGACTATGGCCAATGTTCGGCCCGGACTTTGGACTCAGCGACGACCACCTGCGGGCTGAAGATTTGTATCAGGGCTTCACTGAAGTTTTTTATGTCCACCTTTGGTTCCCACGAGAAAATATCGATGGCGATAAAATTTTTCTCCGGAAACACCTGGATCATGATGAACGACTCCGCAAATTCCCCGCTAATCCGGATCCGTCCCGGCTTAATCGACTGGAACACCCACTGGAAATCCGATATATTTTTAAAGCTCGCCAATTCCCGAATTTTTTCCATAAAATCCGGCGGGGCAAGCCATAACGGATTTTGACACATATAAAGGTCCGCCATGAAATGCGTTGCAAATCCCATCTTTGCCAATGTTCCTCCCCAGGGTTAATCTCACTGCTATATAATATGTGAACCCATGGACGTCGGGGAGACTTTTGACAAAGAATTATCCGGTTTTTTCATGCACGTTGTCGATGGTGTTCTCCAACTCATCCACCAGTTGCCGCAAGCCTTCCAAATACCGTCTGCTCTCCGAATAATCCGCTTTCCGCAACCGGTTCTTGAAAGCCAGCACCATATGCTCCAAATCGGTGACCGCCCGGACGGCATGATATTTCCGGAGTTCGTCCGGAGCCATCCCATATTGCGGGTGGGCCAGATGGACTGTGGCATTCAAACGAAAACTTTCGCCCTGTTGGGGTATTTGAACCGGGATGTTCAGCCGTTGCCGGATCATTTCCGCAAACACCCGGGTGGCATCCAGCTCTCCATGCACCAAGAATACACCGCGGGGCTTTTTGACAAAACCGGACAACCATTCGAAGAGTCCTGCCTGATCCGCATGGGCTGAAAATCCGTCAATGGCATGGATGGTAGCTTGGACATTGATCTCTTCACCCATGATTTTCACGACCTTTGCCCCTTCCAATAAACGTCGCCCCAGAGTTCCTTCGGCCTGATATCCGGAGAAGAGGATATGGGAATCCGGGCGCCACAGATTATGTTTCAAATGATGCAAAATACGTCCCGATTCACACATCCCGTTGGCAGAAATGATGATGGAACGGTTGGCGGTTTCATTTAACCGTTTTGACTCCTCCACCGTCCTGACAAAATGCAACCCTTCAAATTCAAAGGGGCTTTCCCCGGCCATCAACATGGCCAACATCTGCTCATCATAATAACCCGGATGTTCCCGGTAGATTTCAGTGATGGATACGGCCATCGGGCTGTCGATATACACCGGAATTTTGGGAATCTCCTTCCTCAGCAACAGCGTTTTGATATGATACAGCAAATCTTGGGTCCGGCCGATGGTAAATGCGGGGATGACCAGATTGCCTCCGGAACGCACCATCTGCAAAATGACGTCTTTCAGTAATTCCGCTTTATTGCCACTGTCTTCATGCAGCCGGTTGCCATAGGTGGTTTCCATCAGCACATAATCGGCTTCGCTGATGACCGTAGGGTCTTTAATAATCGGCTGATTCTTTTGCCCCAGATCTCCGGAGAAGACGATTTTCACCGTATCCCCGTCTTCGGTAATCCAAATTTCCGCAATGGCCGACCCCATGATATGGCCTGCATCCTGGAAACGCACTTTCACACCGGGAGCCGGCTCAAAGATCTCCTGATAGTGATAGGAATAAAAATACTCCAGTGACGCCTCGGCATCCTGAACGGTATACAACGGCTCCTCGGGCGGTTCCCCTTTACGAAGCCGTTTCCGGTTTCGCCATTCGGTATCCATCTCTTGGATATGGGCCGAATCCCGAAGGGATATTTTGCACAATTCAGCCGTGGCTTTTGTAGTATAGATAGGCTTTTTAAAACCGGACTTGCATAACTTGGGAATCAGCCCTGAATGATCGATATGGGCGTGGGTCAAAATCATGAAGTCCAGCTTTTCAGGGTCAAACTGAAAAGGTTCCTGGTTAAAACGGCGAATCTCCTTGCTCCCCTGATACATGCCGCAATCGACGATAAACCGGACTCCCCGGTCGGTTTCAATCATGAAACAAGAACCAGTCACTGTCCCGGCCGCACCGCAAAATGTAATTTCCATAAAAGCCCTCCTAGCATCGGATAATATGATGAGAATTTTTAAAAAAACTGCGTTTTACCTTTGACAAATCATTTGGTCTTTGCTATACTATATCTTGTCGTTATCGGGGTGTGGCTCAGCTTGGTAGAGCGTTCGGTTCGGGACCGAAAGGTCGGAGGTTCAAATCCTCTCACCCCGACCATTTATTTTGACTATTTTCCACATTAAACGGAAAATTCCTTTTTTCAAAATCAAAAACCGCATTTTGCGGTTTTTTTATTACAATTATGAGTCTTTTCCGGCAATATCCACAACGTAAAAAAGCCGCGTCTAACGCGGCTTTTTTATTTTCTTTTACAAATTTATCCACATTTGGGGATAAAAACTGTTGACATATTGCATAACTTTCAACATAAAATAGTTAGTTTAAACTATCGTCTTCCCGGATCAGACAACTTGCGCTTTAGCCTCTCCGGTTTCGAAGGTAAATTTGATGGTTTTCATCGGACATTTTTCGACGCAGATACCGCAGGCCGTGCAAAGCTCGGGATTGATCTCGGCCAGAAAATCCGTGACAGTAATGGCATTGGCCGGACAATTCTTGGCGCAGATGCCGCAACCGATGCATCCTACTTTGCAGGCTTTGCGGACCTCCGGCCCTTTGCTGTGGCTCTTGCAACGCACCATCACCCGATAGCTGTCGTCCACCAGTTTAATCAGGCTGCGCGGGCACGCTTTAGCGCAAGCGCCGCAACCGGTGCATTTGTCGATGTCAATCTCGGGCAACATATTATCATTGATTCGCATGGCCCCGAATTTACAGGAACGAACGCAGTTCCCCAAACCAAGGCATCCGTATTCGCACAATTTGGGCCCGCCGTTAAGAAGCTGGGCTGCCGCACAATCGGCCACGCCCATGTAGTAATAACGGTCCACCCGTTCCGCTTTTCCGCCTTGACAAAGCAATCGAGCAAACCTGGGTTTCGCGTTTTCATCGACTTCCACGCCCATAATCGCCGCAATCTTTTGGGCACATGGTGCTTTACCTACCGGACAGGCGTTGACCGGAGCTCCTCCGTTAACTATAGCTTCCGCCAAACCGCTGCAACCGGGGAATCCACAGGCACCGCAATTGGCCCCCGGCAATACGGCAATGATCTCATCGATCCGCGGATCGTTTTCCACCGCAAACTTTTTAGAGGCAAAGGCCAAAATCGTCCCAAAAAGAATTCCCATTAACGCTAACATGACACTTGCAATGATAATTGAATTCATACCCTCACCCCCCGATTAAAAAAGTTGACTGATATACGCCTGATAATCAGACCAGTTGAAATTGGCAAAATATTCGAAGAATGCTTTCAGGTTCAATCCGCTGAATCCCAAAAATGAAATGGACAGAAGGCCTGCAGTCAATAGAGCTATCGGGAAACCCTGCAGTGATTTGGGAATCGGAGCATTGGCTAACCGCTCACGGATACCGGCGAATAATACGATCGCCAGGGTAAATCCTAAAGCTGCCGCCGTTCCGTTAATGATCGAACTCAAAAAGTTGTAATGATTATTGAAGTTGATCAACGTCACACCAAGCACTGCACAGTTGGTAGTGATAAGTGGTAAATAAATGCCGAGAGACTGGTAAAGTCCAGGGCTGGTTTTTTTCAAGACCATCTCCACGAACTGCACTAAAACGGCGATCACCAGGATATACGTTAAAGTCTGCAACACTTCCAAATGATAATAATCCAAAACCTTCTGAACCCCGTAGGTGATGCCTGACGCCAATGCCATGACGAAAGTAACGGCAAAACCCATTCCAACTGCCGTTTCGACCTGTTTGGAAACGCCCAAGAAAGGACAAATCCCTAAAAATTGGGTTAAAACAAAGTTGTTGACCAAAATAGCCCCAAAAATAATGACTAAGATATCGATCATTGTTTGGCCTCCTTACGGTTGCTTAACCAGTTAATAAACCCAAGGACAAGACCAAGTGTGATAAACGCTCCTGGCGGCAGGATCATGATGAGAGCCGCCATCTCCTTCAGCGCATCGGCAACGCCGGCCGAAAGCCAGGACGCAAAGCCGTCAAAACCGAAATCTTTGGCAACCATCAGGTTACCGGTACCGAACAGCTCCCGAATGGCACCGATACAAGTCAAAGCAAGGGTAAATCCCAAACCCATGCCCAAACCGTCGGCAAACGCCTTACCCACCGTTTGTTTGGAAGCAAATGCCTCAGCTCGGGCCAGAATGATACAGTTCACCACAATAAGCGGAATAAAAATCCCTAACACCGAATGTAATCCGGGAATGTAAGCAGCCATCAGTTTGTCGACGATGGTTACAAAGGAAGCTATGACCACGACATAAGCAGGAATCCGAACTTCGGAAGGTATCACATTACGCAACAAAGAGATTAATACGTTGGAACCGATCAATACGGCAGTCGCCGCCAAACCCATACCGATGCCGTTGACTGCCGCCGTACTGACGGCCAGCGTCGGACACATCCCGAGAACCAGACGAAAAGTCGGATTTTCTGCGAACAATCCGTTCTTAATGATTTTCCCAAAATTCATTGCTGACTTCCACCCCCGCTTTCTGGTACCTGCAAACGGTAAAATCCGAAGACTTGATTGATGCCCCGGAGAACGGCACGGGAAGAGATGGTCGCTCCGGTCACGGCATCCACCTTACCGCCGTCTTTGGTCACCTTCAAGTCTTGGCCTTTGCTGTTATAAATCGCCGGCTGTTCAATAAATTCCGGATTGACGATATTGGTTCCCAAACCCGGAGTTTCCGATTGAGAAAGAATAATGACTTTGGCCAATTTTCCGCCGGGCTCGATACCTACCAACATTTCAATGTTGCTGCTGTAACCGCGGGGCGATACTTTGCAGACCCAACCGACAGGCCTATCCCCGTCATATCCGACTTTCACTGCGATAATATCGGGAAGATCCGGATTGGATTTGGCCGCCTCCAACAGACGGGTATCTTCTTTAAAGGATTTGGCCTGCGGTAATGCTTGTTGATAGGCTGCAGACTCCGCCTGAATTTTATAGGCCTGAATCTTCGGTTCGGTAAAGGAATCCACCAACGACAGCAATCCGGCTGCCACCGCGCCGATCACTGCCAACACGATCATCAACCGTAAATAATCACGCATGGGCCTTCACCTCCCCAAACCGTTTGGGCACTGTAAGCCGATCCAACAACGGTGTCACGGCGTTCATGATCAGGATGGAGTAACATACGCCTTCCGGGTAACCGCCGAAGATCCGGATTAACATGGTGATTACGCCGCAACCGATCCCAAAATAAATTCGGCCTTTCTTGGTTACCGGAGAAGTGACCCAGTCCGTAGCCATGAAAAACGCACCCAGGAAAATACCTCCGGCTAATACCTGGAATATGGGGTCTTTCTGGAAGACCAGCGACAACACAAACACCGTCCCAAGGAAGGATACCGGGATCCGCCAGTCAATCACTTTGGTTACAATCAGATACAAACCGCCGATCAAAAGCAATACCGCGGAAGTTTCACCGAGAGACCCGGAAATGTTCCCCCAGAGCAAATTGGCATAAGGAATCTCCAGATTGAGGGTTTTCAACATGCCCATCTTCTCCAAATTGAGGGCCGTTGCCCCGGAAACGGCATCCACTTGGTTTCCGGCCCAGCCCAGCGCCTTGGACGGCCAGGACCAGGTAGTCATGGCAACCGGCCAGGAAGCGAGCAGGAAAGCCCGCCCAATGAGGGCCGGATTGAACATGTTGTACCCCAATCCGCCGAAAATATGTTTACCGAGGCCGATGGAGACCACCGCACCGACGGCAATCATCCACCAGGGAAGCTCGGGAGTAACGGTTAACGCCAGTAACAGCCCGGTCAACGCCGCGCTGCCGTCATAAACGGTCACCGGTTTTTTCAATGCTTTTTGAATCGTATATTCCGTAGCCACTGCGAATACCATCGAACATACGATTAAGCCCAATGCTTTGAATCCGAAAGCAATGACAGAAAATAAGGTGGCAGGCAACAAGGCGAGCATCACCATCTTCATTGCCTTTTCGGTCGTAATGACATCTTTGATATGAGGAGCTGGTGAAACTACAACCTGGGTATCCAGCATCTCATCCTCTCCTTTCGATGAATACCTACGGGTGATTGAAAATGAATTTAACTGTTTTTCCGCTTCTGAGCGGCAATCTTCGCCTTGGCATACTTGATGGTCTGGACGATGGGCCGGCTGGCCGGACAAACAAAAGTGCAAGAACCGCATTCACGGCAGTCCATAATGCCAAGGCTTTCGGCCTGCGCCAGATCGCCGGCTTCAATGGCGCATCCGATCAGGCACGGCATCAGATTATACGGACAAACATCCACACACCGGGCACAGCGGACGCAGGGAGAACTCTCCAGCAATTTGATTTGGCCCCGATCTTGTACCAATACGCCTGATGTCGTTTTAATCACCGGAAGGTCCAACCGGTATTGGGCTGGCCCGGTCATCGGCCCGCCCAAGACGATGCGTCCCGGCGTCCCGGTAAACCCTTCGCAATAGTCCACCAGTTCGCTCACTGACGTACCCAACCGCACCCGGAGATTTTGCGGGTTTTTAACCGCTCCGGTTACCGTCACAATCCGGCTGATAAGGGGCTTCCCTTCCAAAATGGCTTCAGCCAATGTTACCGCTGTGGCGATATTGTTGACCACGATTCCCACATCAACGGGCAGCCCGCCTGCAGGAACCACTTTCCCGGTAATGGCATGAATCAGCATCTTTTCTTCGCCCTGAGGATATTTCACTTCAAGAGGCACAATTTTGATCCGGGGATCGGAAGCTGCGGCCTTCGTCAGGATTTCGATGGCATCGGGTTTATTGACTTCGATGCCGATATAGCCGTCGTCCGTACCGGCGGCCTTCATCATGGCCTGCAAGCCCAAGATCACCTTTTCCGGTTCCTCCACCATCAACCGGTGATCACAGGTTAAGTACGGTTCACATTCTGCACCGTTCAAAATCACGGTTTCGATCTTTTTCCCCTCGGGCGGGTAATATTTCACATGGGTCGGAAACCCGGCACCGCCCATGCCAACCAAACCAATATCTTGCATCAACTGTTTCAATTCGTCGCCGGACAAGGCGTCCAATTCTTTGCCTGCCGCGAAAGAAGTGGCGCCACTGCCGTCATTTTCGATGGTTACGGCCATGACATTGCGGCCGCCCGGATGAGGCATAGGCCCGACCGCAGTCACTTTCCCGGCAATACTGGCATGGACCGAAGCCGACACAAAACCTTTGGCTTTGGCAACCACGTCGCCGATCTTTACCTCATCGCCAACTTGGACGCAGACTTCAGCCGGCGCACCGATATGTTGTTGAACCGGTAAAATGACTTGTTTCGGTTCAGGCATATCCACTATCGGTTTGGAAGCCGTCGCTTCTTTATGATAATGGAGATGAACGCCTCCCTGAAAGGTTTTAGCTCGCATTTTGTCACCTCACACATGATATACTATCCAAAACTCCACATACTAATATAACGTATTCCGTTATGCGGAACAAGCATTTTTTGTTACATAAGGTTCACAGAAAAATGATAAATTTTTCAAAATCTTTGTTTGACAGGCAATTTTCGCAATTATTGTTATTAAAATAACAAAGATTTTTTAAGAAAATCAAAAAAATATACGCCCAATTTTTCATATTGGGCGTTTTTTGAACAATACCGGGTTAAATCATTTCCTTAATCAACGGCTCCGGACGGACCGGTTGCGCCGCCAGATGAATGCACGTCTTGAGTCGTTTTTTGGCAATGGCTGCATCCGCTTCGCTCCGTGCATGAATTTCGGCCACCACGTCGCCGGGCTTGAGATAGGTCCCGATTTTCGGGAAAAACCTCACCCCAACCTCGGGATGGATCCGATCTTCCAGCCGGTTACGGCCGGCTCCCAAGCCCATGGCGATCAACCCCAACTCCCGACAATCGATGCGTTCCACCCAGCCTTCGTCCTCCGCCGTTACCGGCCGGACCACCCGGGCTTGAGCGAAGAGGGAATAATCCCGTACGATCTTCGGATTGCCTCCTTGGGCCGCCACCCATTGCGTAAATTTCGTTAAGGCGTTTCCATTGGATAACGCTTGACGGACCATAGTTTCGCCGGTCTCCGGATCATCGGCAAGGCCTGCCATGGCCACCATCAATCCGGCCAGTTTCAGACTGATCTCGGTAAGGTCCGAGGGCCCGTTCCCTTTCAACGTCTCCACGGCCTCCACCACTTCCAGGCTGTTACCGACGGCATATCCCAAGGGTTGCTCCATGGACGTCAGGAGCGCCCGGAAACGCCGTCCCGCCCGGTTGCCAATCTCCACCATGGTCTCGGCCAACCGCCGGGCATCCTCGATATTTTTCATAAAAGCGCCGTCTCCGTATTTCACATCAAGCACGACGGCATCCGCTCCGGAGGCCAGTTTCTTCGAAACGATACTGCCGGCGATCAAAGGAATACTTTCGATGGTGGCCGTCAGATCCCGTAAAGCATATAATTTTTTGTCCGCAGGGACCAGGTTGGCAGTCTGCCCTGCTAAAACGATGCCGATCTCCGCCGCTTGTTTTAAAAACTGTTCCCGGGAGAGGGTTACGGAAAAACCGGGAATGGACTCCAGCTTATCCAAAGTCCCTCCGGTATGGCCCAATCCTCGTCCCGACATCTTGGCCACCGGAACGCCGCAAGCAGCCACTAGCGGCAATACCACCAAAGAGGTCTTATCCCCCACCCCACCGGTACTGTGTTTATCCACCTTAATCCCGGGGATGGACGAAAGATCCACCGTATCGCCGGACTCCACCATCGCCAGCGTCAGCGCGGTGGCCTCTTCGAAATTCATTCCTTGAAAGAATACCGCCATACACCAGGCGCTCATCTGATAATCCGGAATATCTCCCCGGACATATCCGTCGATAAGATATCGGATTTCATCCGCAGTTAATGCTTGCCCTTGACGCTTCTTCCAGATCAAATCATATACCCGCATGGCTTAACACCTCGGTTTTCATACCAAAATTCGATGCATTTTCATTAAAGCCGGCATAACCGCCATAGACGACACTTCTTCAAATCTCAAAAGCTTTGCCCACCGGCCATTTCCCCAGGTCGAACCATTGGGATAAAGTTGCCGCCACATCGGCAAAAGTTTCTCTGATGCCTAAATTGACATTTTCGGGCAAACCGGGCCCAATCACCAATAACGGAGTATACTCCCGGGAATGATCGGTACTGGCGGTAGTCGGGTCGCCGCCATGATCGCCGGTGAAAATCATTACGTCGCCTTCCCGCAATTTGCCCACATTTTCACCCAGCCAGTCATCGACAGCTTTCAAGGCTTTGGCAAATCCAACCACGTCATTGCGATGGCCGTAAATCATATCAAAATCAATGCAGTTGGCGAAGACCAATCCCCGAAAATCCCGGTCCAGCAATTCGCTGACAAACGCCAATGTTTCCTGATTATTGTGGGTGTGGTTGGAGTCCGTCAATCCCCGGTTATTGAAAATATCTTCAATTTTGCCCACACCATATACCGTGTATCCGGCTTCTTTCATCCGGTCAAGGATGGTCGGGCCAAAAGGCTCCACCGAAAAGTCTTTCCGTCCAGCCGTCCGGTAAAATGCACCGGGTTCTCCCAGGAAAGGCCTGGCGATGACCCGGCCCACGGCATCGGGCCCGGTTAAAATCTTCCGGGCAATTTCGCAATACCGGTACAGTTCCTCAAGGGGCACCACCTCTTCGTGGGCGGCAATCTGAAAAACGCTGTCTGCCGAGGTATACACGATCAAGTCCCCCGTCTTCAGGTGCTCTTCGCCCAACTCTTCGATGATCACCGTGCCCGAAGCCACTTTATTGCCGATAACACCCTTGCCGGTTTGCTTACAAAACTCCCGGATGATCCGTTCCGGGAAACCCTGTGGAAAAGTAGGAAAAGGATGATCCAGGATCAGTCCGGCCATCTCCCAATGCCCGGTGGTCGTATCTTTTCCAGGCGATTTTTCAGCCATTTTCCCCCAGATGCCGCCGGGAACATGAGCCGATACGCCTTTGATCGGGATAATCTTGCCGAGCCCAGCCTTTTCCATGTTAGGCAGAGATAAACCGCCGAGGGCTTCCGCAATATTGCCTACGGTGTTACTGCCGACATCGCCATATTTCTCCGCATCCGGCAGTTCACCGACGCCGACTCCGTCCAATACGATTAAAAACACCCGTTTGATGTCCATATCTATCACCTTCTTCAATTATATATAAGTAAACTATTCTATGGGCACACAATGCACAGTTTCATCCTGACATGAGGCCCTAGGTCTTGGGTCCTAGGTCCCAGGTTCTAGGTTATGGAAGGAATGCTAATGCGTCCTACCTAAAACCAGTACTTGGCACCTAACACCTGGAACCCGATGCCATTTTCCCTTTACCCTTTGGAGTGTCCACTGTAACTGTCAACTGTCAACTGACGAAAGTTTCAGTATTTCTCCCAACCTCCGGGCCAAATTTTCTCCCATTCGAATATGCCCGTCGTCGGACGGATGGAGGAGATCCGTAGTCAGCCCCGAAAAATCGGTCAATATCTCAGAACCGTCAATAAAGTACAGCTGAGGGTCGTCCGATTCGGAAACGATCTGCCGGACAATGCGGTTAAAGTCCAGGTTATCCCGGGCAATGCGGTCATCTTGGTCTTTTTGAAAGACCGCGCCATTGGGATAAATATTGATGGCCACCATCGGTTTGCCCGGATGATGGGCCCGTACGTCCCGAATCAGCCCTCGAACCCGCTCTTCAAATTCGGTTAGGTTGAACCGGCCCCGCATATTTACGCCTAATTCCAGAGTGATAAAGTCCCAATCGGTTTCCTCCGTGATATAGCGAACCATCAAAGGATCGCAAAAACAGGAGCCCGGCATCCCTTTACAAGAAACATCCGCTCCCAGCCGTTTGGCCGCTTGTTGAATATAGGTATTGGTATAGAGCAAAGCATTACCGCCGAAGGTAATGGAGGAACCATACGCCAACCAGCGGAGGGCGGGTGTTTCCCCGGCCTGGGGCGGCCGCACCGCATGGCCGAAAGTCTCCAGATGATGAAAAGCAAAACAGGCTTCATGGCCGAACAGGATGCGCCACACCCGGGGCGAAAAGGGCGCTTCCAAGACCTCCGGCTGAACCAAATCAAATTTCGGGGGCGTTTCCACATGAAGAGTAGTGGTTAGCCCCGGCTGCAGCCGGTAACCGGCATGAAGAAAACTTCCTTTATAAATAAAAACCATACCTTCATTGTCAACCGTCGAAAGGGTTATCCTGAAAAACGGAGCGTCCGTGACAAAGCGGATCTCACATCCGACGGACCGTTCCGCATAGAATCGGCCCCGTTCATGATCCCCATGGCCCAATGAATACCGGACCGACTCCGGAAAACGCTGCAACCGAAGGCCGGCGGTGTTTTGAACCGATTGCAATTCCGCCACATTATGAAATTCCAGATTCTGATAGATCATGTTCCGTTCTCCTCATATTATGTGAAAAATATCTGTATTTACCGCCGTTACAGGATTATTATTCTTTTTTACGGAAGACTTTCCCTCCATTTTTCGGCATTTAAAATAAAAACTGAGCATTTAATCGCTCAGATACAACTTTCGTAACTGATATAACGCTTCTTTCTCCAACCGGCAAACCTGAACCTGGGAAACGCCGAAATACGCAGCGATTTCGCTTTGTGTTTTCTCCTGAAAAAACCGGAGTTCGATCAAAAGCCGCAACCGCTCCGGCAATTTGGCAATCACCTCATTTAAGGCATATCGTTCCAGCCAACGGTGATGTTCGGTATCCTCTTCGCCGATTAAATATTCCCTGCTGATGCTTTCACCTTCCTCCTCATAGACGACTTCCTGCAGGGAATTTAACGGACGGGTCGCCTCCAATGCGCTGGCGATCTCCTCCCGGGACAATCCGCTGGCTTCCGCCAACTCCGAAAGGGTCGGTTCTTTTCCCAGCTCATTGCAAAGTTGATACCGGGTCTGTTCCACCTTGGCGGCAATCTCCTTAATCCCTCGGCTGACTTTCAGCGGGCCTTCATCCCGCAAGTATTGCTTGATCTCTCCGATGATTAAGGGGACCGCATAGGTTGAAAATTTCACCCCGTACGCCGGATCGAACTTTTCGACGGCTTTCAGCAAACCCAGGCATCCAATTTGAAAAAGGTCCTCCATCTCGCCGCGGCCGGAAAACCGTTGGGCGATACTCATCACCAACCGCAAATTGGATTGGATGATAATCTCTTTTGCTTCCGGATTTCCGTTCCGGTACGCTGCCATCAGTGCGTAAAATTCTTCATCGGAAAGCAAGCCGTTGTTGGGGATGACAATGTCGCCCTTAACTACTCCGGGAGAGCTCTGCATTGGCGAACCCCCGTTCCGGACGCTTTTTCATCACTACGGTGGTTCCTTCCGCCGGTTTGGAGATGAGCTCCATCTCATCCATAAACGATTCCATAAAGACTAATCCCAACCCCATCCGCTCCGGCTGGGTGGAATACGTGGCCTGCTTTGCCTGCTCAATATCGGCGATCCCGACTCCGAAATCCTGAATCGTAATGGTTAAGCATTGAGCTTCGGCCCGAAGTTCCAATTTGATGATCCCCGTTTCTTTCGGGTAGGCATGGATGACACAATTGGAGACCGCTTCTGAAACAGCCACCCGAATCTCCTCGATTTCCGCCAGGGTAAAATCCAGCTGCGCAGCAAAGGTCGCCACGATTGTCCGTGCAAAACCCACATTCTGTGGTATACTGGGAAACTCCAGTTTTAAATAATTTTCAAACATCCCCTTGCCTCCACTAACAATTCTCCAGCGCATCTTTACGGTCAGGATATATATTCATAATCTTCAACAAACCCGATAATTCAAAGATCCGCTTCACCTGATCCGATACATTGACTGCCGACATCTTGCCGCCATCCTGGCTAATCCGTTTAAAACGCCCTAAAATAACACCCAACCCGGAACTATCTATAAAATGGACCTTTTTCAAGTCCAATATCACATGGCGGATGGTCTGGTAGGTATCGAGCTTTTCCTCAATGACCTTCCGGAATTCCGGCGACGTTTCCAAATCAAGCTCACCGTCGATGGTAACCACCAAATTGGAACCAATGCGTTCTGTTTCGATAATCAAGCAAAATCCCCCTTTCATTTTCCTTGGTATATTTCGGCAACGGGCCAGCAGTTCCTTCTGCCGAAAATGACGGAAAATACTCGTTTTTCAAGGATTCCGAAGGGTTTTGCCTACCAAAGGAACAATAAAAAAAGGTGCTTTTCACACCTCTTTTGCATCTTCGACGCTGTCAAAGGGTTACATCTTTATTGGCTGATCCTGCCGACGAACATCCGGAAGATTTCACCCAACAGACCGAAGAAGGAATTCTTTTGGACGTCTTTGGCTGCCACCAAATCCACTTTGCCACAGGCTTTCCCGTCCACCGAAAGGATGACTTCCCCGAGTTTTTGTCCGGATTTAACGGCTGCCTGAACCCATTCAGCCAATTTGACCCGCTTGGTAATATTGCCGTTGGCCGACCGTTTGACGACAGCCGAAAGCTCTCCGGCGGCCTTGGCCGGAACATATTTCTCCTTGCCCCGGAACACCTTGACTCTTCCGACGATTTCACCGCCTTGATAGACCCGGTGGGCTTTATAAAGCGAAAAACCGTAATTGAATAAGGAAGAAATATCTTTCGCACGTGCCTTGTCAGTACTGGCTTTCATTACCACGGCGATCATCCGAACGCCGTCCCGTTTGGCCGTAGCCACCAAACAATACCCAGCCTGCCCGGTAAAGCCGGTTTTCAAACCGTCACAGCCGTTATAGAACCGGACCAACCGGTTGGTGTTCCGCAGAAAGGATTTCCCGCCGCGCAAATAGTCGATCCAAGTTCCGGTCCATTTGAGCACATAAGGATATTTCAAAATTTCCCGGGCAAGGATGGCCATATCCCGTGCCGACGTCAGGTTGCCCGGACCGCCGCCGTCCGGCTCCAAACCGGTGGTATTGACATATGTGGTATTTTTCAGGCCCAAGCTTTTCGCGCGTTTATTCATCATGGCGACAAAATTTGCCTCAGAGCCGGCGATATGTTCCGCCAACACATACGATGCATCATTCGCTGAGACAATGCAGACAGCCTTGAGCAAGTCCTCAACGGACATCTGTTCCCCCGGCTCAAGCCAGATTTGGGACCCTCCCATTTTACACGCTTCCGGCGACGCACTGACCATATCGGTCAATTTTAGATCGCCCCGTTCCAATGCTTCCAGCGTCAAAAGGATGACCATCATCTTGGTGACGCTGGCCGGATGCATTTTTGCATCCGCATTTTTTTGATATAGCACTTCGCCGGACAGAGGTTCCATCAAAATTGCCGCCTGGGAGTCCAGATTGAATACCGGCCTGTCAGCCTCCGCAGCTTGACCCAATCCCGCCGCCGCGGCCAATAATAGCGCCAGCAATCCAGCCAGTATTTTCCCGGTTTTCTTCATCCAAAAACGCCCCTTTATTTGTGTTTTACAGAAATGTCTCTCGCCGTTCTGTATAGATCATGCACAAAAAAAGGGCGTTATATTCTTCATCCCAAAGCTGCGACGCGGCACAAAAAGAAAACCCGGTAAAATACCGGGTTACGCAGTAACGGGTTGTTCGGAATAAACGCTTACTTGCTTATCATTTTTCCCTTTGCGTTCAAACTTGACATAGCCGTCGATCTTGGCAAACAAGGTATCGTCCTTGCCGATGCCAACGTTCACGCCGGGATGGAATTTAGTGCCGCGTTGACGCACCAAAATGCTGCCGGCGGTAACGAACTGGCCGCCGAAACGTTTGACACCAAGACGTTTCGATTCGCTGTCACGGCCGTTTCGGGTACTTCCGACCCCTTTTTTATGAGCAAAAAACTGAAGATTAAAATTGAATGCGATCATTCGATAACACCTCCGTTTCGCTGAGACTCAGATGCTCAGGAAATAGGTTTTGAATTTCCTTCAAACCTATGATCATGGTTTGTATCAGTAAGTCCGATTTCTCCACCGTTTCCGGACGATTTTCCCAAAAACACCGCAAATATCCGGTTTTCTCGTCCGCATCGCCGTATAAGGCCAATCCTACCAGACGTTCCAACGCTATCACGGTGGTCTGGGTCAAGGCGGAAATACCGGCGCAGACGATATCCGTTCCGATCTCGTCAAAACCGGCATGTCCATTGCATTCAAACCCGATATAATGGTTGGAGCCGTCCCGATATAGAGAAATCCGTACCATTAGGCTTCCGCCGCTTCAGCCGTGGCAGCCGCTTTGCGCGTACGTTTCGGTTTTTCGGCAGCAGCCGCGGTTTCCGATTTCGCGGAACCGTCCGCCACAATCTTTTCAATCAACAGACTGGTAAACGGCTGACGATGGCCATAGCGTTTACGGATGTTCTTTTTGGGTTTATAACGGAAGACCAAAATCTTCTTCGCTTTGTCATGGTTCAACACTCTGCAGACAACCTTGGCTCCGTCCACAAACGGCGTTCCGATGACGGTATTGTCACCGCCCACCAATAACACTTTGTCGATATCCACATTGGAGCCGACTTCAGCCGCAAGTTTCTCAACCCGGATCACATCGCCTTCGGCAACCCGGTATTGTTTTCCGCCACACTCAATAATCGCGTACATTCTATACACCTCCCCGCATCAGACTCGCCGAACTCGGTACACCGAAGTGTTTAAACCTTATCGAACGGTTACATGTGGGGTAAAAACCCACAAATGTAATATTATCATGGTTCATAGGAGAAGTCAACCAAAAAAAGGGCAAATCATTCCACCAACCGGGCTTTGGCATAGGTCTTGAAGGTCTTGGTAATCAGGATCTTGACCACTTTGCCCACCATGGCCCCGGCCCCTTCGATATCGATAACATAGCCTTCAATCCTGGATATGCCGTCCCCTTCGTTGGCAATATGGTTCTCATTGACTTTCAATTCCAGCTCCTGCCCTTGCCGTACCGGCAAGGCCAATGCCTCCACCTCTTCCCGGCGGCCGCTGGCCAGTAACCGGACCTGACTGAGTTCCAACTGCTCCTGCCCTTTTATATAAATGGTTTTACCCAGCGAATTTTCCATCTTTTCAAGATTTGCCCCGCCCGGGCCAATCAACAAAGAGCCGATTTGAGGGTTGACGGCCAGCAACAGGGCTTCGTCCGTCGTATTGCGCGCTAACTGCTGTATCGTGCGTACCGCCCGATGCGCCCAGGAATCCAACGAATAGACATACCCGGTCCCGTCGCAATGGGAACACTCCGTCTGCAAGATCTCCCGTAAACTCTGCTTCACCTTTTTCCGGGTCAATTCCAAGAGCCCCAAGGATGTAAACCCAAGAATGTTGACTTTTATCTTATCCCGTTTAAACTCCTCTTCAAGCTTGGCGATGATTTGGGCCCGTTCTTCATCGGAGACCATATCGATAAAGTCGATGATGATAATTCCGGCCAGATTCCGCAACCGGATCTGCCGCGCAATCTCACTGGCGGCCATCAAATTCGTTTGAAAGACCGTATCCTCCAGACTGGTGGTGCCGGTGAATTTGCCGGTATTCACATCCACCACGGTCAAGGCTTCCGTCTGATCAAAAATGAGATAGGCACCGCAATCCAACCATACTTTCCGCTTTAACGCTTTCAGCAATTGATTTTCAATATTGTACATTTCAAAGATTGGCTGTTCGCCCTGGTACAGCTGGATTCGGTTCTTGAGGGAAGGAGCCAGTATCTTCACCAATTCCAATGCCTTGGCATAGGCATCCGGATCATCAATTAACAGACGGTTCACGTCTTTACTGAGGTAATCCCGTAAAATGCGGTACAACAGATCATGATCCCGGTACAATAGAGCCGGGCAAGGCCCTTTCTTCCCTTTTTTCAGTATTTTCTTCCATACACTGATTAAAAATTCATAATCATTTTGAAGCTCCGCCGCCTCGACTTCTTCTGCCACCGTCCGAACGATCAGCCCCACATCCGGGGACTTGAACTTGCTCACGATGGATTTCAGCCGTTCCCGTTCGTGTTCATCCTGGATTTTGCGGGAGATGCCGATATAGTCCACATTGGGAATGAGCACCAAATACCTGCCGGCAATGGTGATTTGCGTCACCACCCGGGCTCCCTTGGTCCCCATCGGTTCTTTGATCATTTGCACGATCAATTCCTGGCCCGGATGGAGCAAATCGGTGATGGATACATTTTTGGGGCGTTCCGCACTGTCCTGATCGTTGACTTTGGCGGGAAGCACGTCGTCGATATACAGAAAAGCGTTCTTTTCTTCGCCGATGTCAATAAAGGCAGCCTGCATCCCGGGGAGTACGTTTTCGACCCTCCCCCGGTAAATATTCCCGGCCCGGCGCTGCTCATCCGGATATTCCACCGAGAATTCCACCAGTTCCCCGTCTTCAACAATGGCCACTCGCGTTTCATTGATTCCTATATTCACAAGGATCTCTTTGGGCATCCAAAATCCTCCGGAATTCAGCATAAATCCAGGGGTTTAACGACGATACCGTGTTCTTCATGCCACATTTCGGCCCGTACAATATTCCGGACTTTGACCGGAAAAGGCAACAATTGCAAAATATCATCAGGGCGAAGGTTGCCGTTACTGCCGATTTCTCCGGTAACGGACACCTGTAGCCCGGCCTCATCAAAAGCTTCTGTTTTTAAATTATGCAGCCAGGGGCGAATATTGACCACTTTTTGCCCATTTTTATTGACGCGGGTGACCTCCAGTCTGTCGCTGCTCATACAATGCTCAAGGATTTCCATAACCGCCGGACGGCGGGACGGTTCCGTCTCCAAAGTCAACCGGTAAACGGCTCGGTTGATCACCGCATTCAAAGGTTTCGGCCGTTTCAGGCAGCGTTTCGCCGCCAAAATCCGCAGCCCTTCGGGAAGCGACCGGTTCAAGCGCTCTTGCAACTCTTCCGCCGGAATGTCGGCCACGGTCTCCACATCCAAATATTCTTCCAGACTGCTGATACCGACGGCCAGCGCCGGGCCGAAACTCATTTTGGGATGAGGATGAAACCCTTCCGAATAGGCTAGCGGAATATCTGCACGTCGTAACGCCCGCTCCATGGTCTTCGCCATGTCCAGATGGGACAAAAAGCGAACAGAGGATCCTTTCGTAAAACATAACCGGTACTCAGCCACGGCCATCACCTACCAATCGCGGCCCGACGCCCAGGTTGAAACAGACTCCGCATCGGGTACAAGGATTGTCGCGGCAGTCCGCGGTTAATATGCCGCGTTTCGCCCGCTCGTTCTCTTCTTTCAGAAACTCGCGACTCACTCCTGAATCCAGGTGATCCCACGGCAATATTTCATCATAAGGCCGTTCTCTCAGATAAAAGTCGGGGTCGATGCCGACTTCGGCAAAGGCTTCGTTCCAACATTCATATTTAAACTCATCGGCCCAACTATCGAACCCGGCCCCTTTTTGCCATGCTTTGTAGATGACCTCGCCCAAGCGGCGATCCCCCCGGGCGAATATACCTTCCATCCTGGAGAGAACGGGGTCATGCCAGTTCAGCTCAATCACTTTGCTACGCAGATTCTCCTGAAGATATCTTTGCTTCTCGCGGGTTTCCTCCACCGAAATCTGACGGTGCCATTGATACGGCGTATGGGCCTTGGGGACGAAGGTCGACACACTGACCGTAATCCGTAAAGCATTAGTTTTGGGGTAGACTTGTCTACCCAATTTTTCGACCTTGCGGGCTAATTGGACGATCCCTTCCAGATCCTCCTCCGTCTCCGTCGGAAGGCCCAACATGAAATAAAGTTTCAACTTCTGCCAACCGGAACGGAAGGCGGCCTCCGATGCTACCATCAGATCCTCTTCGGTGACGCCTTTATTGATCACCCGGCGCATCCGTTCCGTCCCCGCTTCCGGCGCAAAGGTCAGGCTGCCTTTGCGATTGCTTTGAAAGGTCTTGGCCAAATCCACGGAAAACGAATCGATGCGAAGGGACGGCAAAGAGACATTGACCTGGGCCGGGGTAAAACAGCCACAGGCTTCTTCCAGTAACTGCCGAATATGGCTGTAATCAGCGCTGCTCAATGAAGTCAGCGAAAGCTCTTCATATCCGGTATCCCGGACCAACTGTTTGAGGGAGTCCATAATGACCTGGGGATCCCGTTCCCGGACCGGGCGGTAAATCATGCCTGCCTGACAGAAACGGCACCCCTTGGTGCACCCCCGTTGGATCTCATAAGCCACCCGGTCATGAACGATCTCCATAAACGGCACGATCCAGCGTTTCGGAGACGGCGCATGATTGAAATCGCGCACGACGGCCCGGACGGGTTTATGACCCGAAACCGAATGAATTCCGGCAATGGTCCCGTCTGCGTTATACTCCACCGTAAAATGGCCGGGAACATATACTCCGGGCAATTTGGCCAATTCCTCCATCATACGGGCTTTGTCCCAGCCCTGTTTCCGGCCGGCCATGATCGTTTCCAGCAATTCAATGATAACATCTTCGCCTTCGCCGATTAAAAACAGGTCGATAAAATCAGCCATCGGTTCCGGATTAAAGGCACAGGGCCCGCCGGCGATGACTAGCGGATCCAATTCATCCCGGTCGACTGACCGCACCGGAATCCCGGCCAAATCCAACATGGTCAAAACCGTCGAATAACTTAATTCATATTGCAGTGAAAAGCCCACCACGTCAAAATCTTTAAGCCCCCGTTTACTCTCCAGGGCATAAAGAGGATACCCTTCCGACCGCAGTACTTCCTGGAAGTCCTTCCAGGGGGCATAAACCCGTTCGGCCAACATCCGCGGATGGCCGTTGATCATCTCGTACAAAATCCTCAATCCTAAATGGGACAACCCGATTTCATAGACATCCGGAAAAGCCAACGCCACTTTTAAATCCACGGCATTCCAATCTTTTTCAATGGTATTATATTCACCGCCGGTATAGCGCGTCGGTTTGTTCACCTCGGCCAGGCGGCTGGCAACCCGTTCCCATTCTGACAAAAATAATCACCTAATTTCTCCAAAATCGTTGGATTTAAAGTTAATTCTACATCATCTACCTGTATTCTGCAAGCTGACAGAATTCCTTCTTTTCAGTGTTTCCCGAAAAGTTGCCTGAAAACCTTCTTGGGCTAACGTTTCCCAAACGTCCTCCTCGCTGACGGTCCGGATGACGTTTCCTCTTTCCCACACCGAGAAGCAAAGATAATCGTCGGACACGTACCGGGCCAGCGCTTCCCTGAGCCGCGTCTCCGGCTTTACCAGCACCTGGCGGAGGGGAAGATGCCCCCTTCGGCCCAACAGCGCCTTTTTTCGCTGCAATAAGCGCCAATACAACGGCAGACGGGGTTTACGGATATGAAAAAGGTGAAAGAGGATGAACAGGCCAAACAATAAATAAAAGCTGCCTCCCTGCCCTTTAAGTAACCGTACCGAACTATAGCCCAACAATGCCGCAGCGCTGAGCGCCGATATCGCTCCGGACCAGACGACGGCCGAAACCAGCCCGAAATGCTTTACCAGCCAGGCATGGAGCATCCTGCCGCCATCCAGCGGAAAAGCGGGAATCAGATTGACGCATCCGATGAGCAGATTGTAAAACTGCCACGCGGTCAATACGGCATGTTCGATGTCCAAAAGCTTCAAATAGGCGACGCCTCCCACCATCGCCCAATTGATAAACGGCCCGCTGGCTGCGATGACAAATTCCGCCGTCGGATTGGTTTCGAACAACGGATCCACGGTTAAACAGCCGCCAAAAGGCGTCAGTCTCAGTTCGCTGACCTGATATTCAAAGAGATTGATGGTGATCAGGTGGGACAGCTCATGGAGGGCCAGAGCGGCCAACAGCATCATAAAATGAAACGCGCTGCTTCCTTGAAAATACAAGATGCCTAAGATCAGAAGCGAAGCAGCGCTGATTTTTAAGGGTATTTTCTGCATGATCAGTAATTCACCAACACCGTTAAAGGATCCACCGGCCGATTATCCTTTTTTAGTTCAAAACCCAATTGGGCCAGGGCCGAGCCGTCTTTTCCCATCAAACTGCCTAAAACCTGGCCGGCCTGAACCCATTGGCCCACTTTTACGTCGACCCGCCCCAGATAGGTATAGGAAGACTGCCAGCCTTGGGCATGCTGGACCACCACCGTCCAACGGCCGTCCGTCTCTTGGTGCAATTCCTGAATTCGTCCTGCCGCCACCGCATGAATTTTGCCGGGAGCCGGCGCCGTAATCTCTATCCCGGGATGGAACCGCCTGACCTTATCCGTCTCCCTCTCTTCCCAGCCGAACCGCCTGGTAATATCCCCATGCAACGGCCAGTTCCAATTCTGAAACACCGGCTGTTCCAAAGGCATCCCGCCGGTCTGGATTTGCCGGGTGATCTCTTCAAGACGTACCAAATTACGGGCATGTTGAACGATTTGCCGGATGGCCGGCGACCGGGCCAACACCCCAAAGGTCTCTTCACTGCCGGCATTGACGGCCTGACGCAGGGCGCCCCGTACTCTCCCGCCCCATCCGCCGTGAAAATGGGATATACCAAACATCAATAACAGCGCCACTGCGGCAATGATCACCTGACAGACAAATTCCGGGGAAAACCATGAATGTCCTTCCACATCCCAACCTTCCCCGTCCGCCAGGACCTCTTCCGCCCGTTCTTCGTTGATCCCGGGATTCACATCATCCATAAAAATTCCCCTCCCTTTTTGCAATTATATGGGAGAGGAATTCAGGGTAGAACTATTCGGTTTCGATGGCATCCGTCGGACAACCGTCGGCGGCATCCTTGACGCAGTCTTCATGTTCGGACGGTACGTCATCGTTAATGGCCTCCGCTTTTTCGTCATTGTTCCAGTTGAAGACCTCCGGACACGTGGAAACACAGAGTCCGCAGCTTATACATAAATCCTGATTGACCCGGGCTTTCACCACATCACCCCTGACTCGTATTTTTACAAGATCCGGTTCAGGCCTGACGGCCCCGCACCTCACCGCATAGTATGCCCTTTTGATACCAGGATATTCACTGCTGTTTAAGGATACAGAGTCTCTCAGGTGCTAAGTGTAGGGAAATGGTAGGAACGCATACGCGTTCCTTTTGCGATACCCAGAACCTTTGACCCAGTACCCATATCCCTATTACGCAGACATAAGCCACAACAGAAAATAGCCGCCGGTGATGCCCAGAGCGGTACTAAGCAGGGTGCCGGTGAGATAGTATTCGGCGAAAGTCTTGTCGTTCAACTCGCTGAACCTGGCGATTGACTTGGCAGTGAAGATAAACGCCACCGCAGTCAAGGCATGGTTCAAGACCAAAGTGATGATGATAAATCGCTCCAATGCGCCGATCCAAAACCCGGTATGTTGTAACCGGTCTTTTTGGGACGGTGAGGTGGCAGCCAGAGCCTGATCCTGTAAAGAGGCTAACGCTTTTTTGACGAAAAAGCCGCCACCCCAACAGATATAAAGATAGATAATGAGGCAAGCCAGAATGGAATGGAGCTTCACTCCCTCTTCCGGCATTGATCGGCCGAAAGTTTCCACAGCAGCCGGAGTCAGGAGCCACTTACCCAGTTTTAATAATGCGCCCGACGGCTGAAACGTAAAATATTGCCAGACGAAAACAATAAAGGCCAGATGCAGCAGTTGGTCTCCTAAAAACCACAGGAAATCGTTTCCCGGCCGCCGTGACCCTAATGCGATCTTCGCCATGTCAATCATAATATGAATTATCGTCATAATTCCCACATAAAGAAGGACTTTGGGCCATTCATAGCCTATGAGCAGCAGAAATCCGGTAATAAAAACCATCAGTCCGTGACCTAAAAAACCCCGCCAATTCCGGCTTTCTTTCCGTTGTACCGTTCTGTCCGACTGCAAAACGAAGTCCGCCAATCCGTGGGCCAACAACATCAACAGCAAAACGGTCACCGGCCATCACCTCGTTCTTTGCACCCAAAAAAGGGTGCATTTTTAAAACGCAACCGTTTTTGGGTGCGCGTCAGGTCGGCTTGTGCATGACAATCAGACGGCCCAGACGTTCTTCCGTAGCCTGGACCAAATCCCAGGAAGCGGCATAGCACCTTTTTTGGACGCTTTGTCGGGTAACGCCCAGCCGGCTGGCTGCCTTCTCATAGGTCTGCTGTTCTTCATAGACGGCAACCGCTTCCCACTGTTCAAATGTCCAACGGCCCATCAACTGATCGACCAACGGGTAAATGGTGTTTAAAGCCAGGGCCAATTTATCATCGGCAGCGCCCACCCGGGTTGACGGTTCCTTCGAATGGGAAATGGCCTCCAGGGCGTCGCGGGCATGGTAAAAGGCAGTCCCGTTCATCTCCCAGGCCGCTGCATTCGACCGCCACTCATCCACCGTACCGAAACCAATACCCACCCGGATCTGAAACGGATGGCAACGCCAACGAAGACGACGGATAATGGCAGGCAACGTTTCCGACCATTCGCAAACGGCCTGAAGTTCGTCGCCGACCGCCAGGGAAAAAGGGGTCAACATCCCCGGTTGCATCCATTGGTCCATCTTTCGCCGCAATACATCCGCAACCTCGGGATGGGACCGGGAATCAATGACATCCGCCGTAATGACGATCAAGGGTTGCATACAGTCACCACCTTTATACAGCTTAACCGACTTGCACCGTTTCCCGAACGCCTTGGGTATAATGGACCCGATGACTCCATTTGCCGCATTTATCCCCTAAACAGGCGATAAGCATGCCCTCCTGCCGGAGTTCGATCACTTCGCATTGGTTGGCGCAACCGTCACAGTCAAAACTGCCGGTTTCAATGGCCGAGTCCACAATTTCCAAACCTTTAAAAGCGCTGGATCCTTCGCCGGCCAGCATCTTATCCCTGGCAAGCAAGGCCACGCCCAAGGCGCCCATTACATCATAATGCTCTGGAATGATCAACGGGAAACCCAACGCCTCTTCGAAAGCCAGACGAATGCCGCGGTTGGCGGCCACTCCCCCCTGGAAAATGACGGGCGGCTTGATTTCCCGGCCCTTCCCCAAATTACTTAGGAAATTGCGGACCAGAGCCCGGCATAATCCGGCCAGAATATCTTCGATCTTATGCCCCATCTGCTGCTTATGAATCATGTCCGATTCGGCAAACACTGCGCAACGGCCGGCGATCCGGACAGGATGTTCGCCCTGAGCGGCCATGTCCCCCAATTGGCCTACATCCATGTTTAACCGGGCAGCCTGTTGATCCAAAAAAGATCCGGTTCCTGCGGCGCAAACCGTGTTCATGGCAAAATCGCTGACGATCCCGTCCCGGATCACGATAAGTTTGGAATCCTGCCCACCGATCTCGATGATGGTTTGCACATCGGGCACCAAATTGAGACAGGCCACGGCATGGGCTGTGATTTCATTTTTGATCAAATCCGCGCCGACCAAGGTTCCGATCAACTGTCGGCCGGATCCGGTAGTGCCCACACCGGCGACTTCATGGCCTTTCAACGTCTTCAGGACGGTAGCCAATCCTTGTTGGACGGATCCCACCGGATTTCCCCGGGAACGAATATACAGTTTATCCAGCAATTGCCCGTTGCCATCGATCACCACGATATTGGTGCTGACGGATCCGACGTCAATACCCAGAAACAGCTTCACCTGCTTTTCCTCCACCCTGCGAATTTCTATGATAATATAATAAATCGATAAATGCCTCCAACCGGGTCATAATCCCGGCTTCCGCAGCATGTTCATCAATGATTAAGGTTAAGTAAGGGATGTCCAAATCCCGGGATACCGCAGGCAGGACCTGCATGGCGACGATCTCCGGCATACAGGTGAACGGCGCCAGCTGAATCACGCCGTCATACCGGTTCACACCGGCTTCCACCGTATGAGCCACGGTCTCCAGCCCATGGCCGCCCACAAAATTTTTCAGATACGGCCGGGCCACGGCTAACAGCGGCTCCCGCCAATTGGGGTCGTAAATGCTTTTCAGAAGGGTTTCCTTCACCCAATCTGTGAAATAGATAGTCCTTTCCACATCCACGCCCATCTCCCCCAGCACCCGCTCAATATGAAAATTGACGCTGGGTTCCAGGACCATGTAGATTTCCCCCACGAGACGAATGCGGAGCGGTTGGGATTCCTTACGCACGGGAACGGCCTTCAACTCTTCCAAAAACCCGTCGGCCACCCGCCGAATCTCACCCATTGAATCCGCCTGATCCAATTGCTGATAGAAACGGTTCTGCAACCGGCTGACTTCTCCCTTTTTCTCCTCTCTCGCCCGGACGTGATTGGCCATGCGGTCAAACCGGTCCAAAGCATCGGCTTTAACCCACGCTTTACGCACTGCCCGAAGCAAATCCGGCGCCCGGTGGCGAGGGAAAACCCGTTTGATCTTTTCCCACAATTCCCGAGGATGGGTTTTCGGCGCCTCAAGCACGAAAAATTCAACCGAATACCCAGCATCCCGCAGTATCTCCCGTTGCACCTCCCCATAATATCCAAAACGGCAGGGTCCGACCCCTCCGGCCATCAAGATCATTTCCGCCCCTTTTTCGATGGCTTCGATATAGTTGCCCAGATTGACCTTCAACGGAAAACAAGCAAATTCCGGAGCGATTTGGGTGCCCAGCGAAATGGTCCGCTGGGTGATGGGCGGCGGAATCACCGGATCCAATCCCAACTCCGTCAGCAACGTGCGAAAAGGAATATATGAATTTCCGATATGTGGAAAGGTGGCTTTTAACATACGCGACTCCGATAGCGAATAAGATCGATAAATGCTTCCAAACGGGTAATCATCCCCGCCTCCCCGCTGTGTTCTTCAAAAAACAATTTTAGTATAGGCAATCCGGCGCGCCTGATCCGGCGTTCCAACATATCGCCGATCATTGCTTCCGGCCCGCAGGCAAAGGGCGACAAATGGATGAACCCGTCCACTTTCAGTTTGCCTAACATCCATTCCAAGGCATCAAACTGAGAGCGGCCCAGTGTCCAAAAGAGTTCTTTATTCAATTGGCCGGAACCGAGGCCGGCCATATGTTCAGGCATCATTTCCGGCGTAAAGATATCCACATCCAAGCCGTTTAACTTATCGAAAATATCCAAGTTAAAACAACGATCATAGATACAATACGGATGGCCCAAGATCCCGATGCGTAACCGTCCGCCCTCGGCTTCCGGTTGCCGCGGATAGCCGGCTTTGGCCAACTCATATAACGCCGGCAACCGATTGTTGGCCTTTAACTCCCTCGGTATTTGCCGTTCAGGGATTCCCAAACGTAACGCGGAACGTTTCAATGACTGAAACATGTCGAGGTGATTCCGGCCGACTGTCACCGTAAAACATTTATCCCGCAAATCGGGGCAGGCATGAGCCACGATATCCGGCAATCCGATAAACTTCGGGCAGAGATAAGCCCCGGCTTCCACCTTGATCAAATGGGGAATCATGACCCAATCGGCCTGATGGGCCACTTGCCGGACATGACCAAGGAAAATTTTGATCGGAAGGCACAGCTCATCCACACTGGCTTTCGAACCCACGGTGACCGTGGACCGTTCAGTCGGGGCGGACACCACGACTTCCGTCCCGGCTTCCTCCCAAAACGTCCGCCAGGTAAATCCATACCAATAATATAATAACGCCCGGGGAATACCGACTTTCACCTTTATACCCTTTCTCCTGTTTTTCTACGGCTTATACTTCTTAACCCTCCTGCGGTTTTCCTGCTTTTTATGGAAATTAATCACGAAAATGACTACGTTTCAAAATTTCTTCTACGGCAATGGTGGTAATCCGCGCTCCGTCTTTGACATGATCAGCATCTTCCATCTTTCCCAAATCCCCCACACCGACGATGAGCGGAATATCTATCTCATTTAAAATATCCACCGTATCCCCTTTAATCCGTCCCCCGCACACATGACCGTCCTTATCCACCGCCCGGTTGACGATTTTGCCTTCCCGGGTGACCGAAATATCGGGTTTGACCCCTCTGACGCCGGATGTATTGGAAGCGACGGCCACCACCCCCAAAATTTCGATGTCGGGGTGGTGGGCCAATTCCACCAAAATCCTTTCGCCACGGCCGGTTCCCTTGGCGCCGCAGTCGTCCACCATCACCAACACCGGATCATGGGGTGCTTTTTTGATGGCTTCTACGATCTCTTCGCATGATACTTCCGTCGGATTCCCCCCGGACAAAGAGATGGCCCGGCCGCCCACATTGCGGGCTACCTGCTCCACCACACGGGTGGCAATCTTATCTCCGTCCGTAATCACGACAATTTTTCTTGGCAATGGTTCCACTCCTTTATGTGCCGCACCAGATTACAAATTTTCGGATAGCATTGCCGTATGCCCCGAACCAGGAGAAAACGGCCGATGCCCGTCCATCTCCATCGCCGGGATAAAAACCCGCCGCACCGGGTGATCCAATTGATGTACGGCAAGGTGTTGAAGAATTTCCACTCCTCATGGTCTGCCCGCCCCGCGATCAGGTGCTGAATCACCTGCAAACCCAAAGCGGGATCTTTCCCGAACCCCACGACATAAATCTCATGACCGCACTCATCGATACCCATAAAATAGGGAATTCCGATCTCCCCAGATTCCCGCAAATCGAAGGGAACCGTGTTCAAGATTTCGTCCGGGCCCGGTATCCGATCCGTCGGCAAACGGTTCAGATGAATCGCTGCGGCGATCACTGACGAATGAGTCCCTGCAAAACAATAATAGAATACTTTCATCGGCTTGTCATCTTTCCAAATTCCTGCCTCCTTCCATTGATGATAATTCCTCAAGGGCTTTCAAAGTCCGCCGAACGATTCCGGCCAATATGAAAAAGGATAACCGGGTCCCGAAGATCACCAAAGGCCGGCCGAACCGGACCAATCCAAGTCTCCGTGACGTAAATCCCCCGGTCACCATAAAGACGTTATACAGTTGAACGCAGTCGACAAAAAGATACTCATCGGGATTTCCGCCCGTCAGCCGGGTAAATTCCCGAATCAGATTCTCCGCCGTCCTTCCTGAATTTCGCCGGCCCAAAATAAATACTTCGTTGCCCAAATGATCGTCGCCAATCTTGATCAGGCGGCCATGATCCCGATTGGTGAGGGTGTCATAATAAGGCACCTTCTCAAAATCGCTGGCTTTGGGCATTCTTCGGCTGTCCAATATCCCCAGGTGAATGGCTGCAGCCGTCGGAGAAGCATGGGCGCCGCCGTAACAATGGTAGACCACCTTCACCCTTGATCTCCGCCCGGCGTATCATCCTTCTCCTGATAATCTTTGGTCAACTCTTCCGGGATCTCATTCCCCAGAGCACCGGTGAACTCTTTACCGATATCTTTCAAACTCCCCCGGTTTATCAGGATAAACAGGCCGACCCCTCCGACAACGGCGGCGATGATCCAAAATAAACTGCGCCAGCTTCCCCGGCTACCGATACCGCCGCCGGCTCCGCCGTAAATGGCATCTTTGGCCGAAGCCGCAAAGATTTGGGCGGCCCGTTCCGCCGACTCCCGGCTGTTGGTATTGGTACCAAACTCCACCAGAAGCATCCGTGGGGTTAAATCCTGATTATACTTGCCTTTTCCATAAAATATCCCTTTAATAAACCCGGGATGTTTCTGATCCACCACTTTTTTGATTTGTTTGGCAAACTGATTGCATGCATCGAAATTGGGATTCTCCCGGCCAACCACTAATTGGACCTTGGTGACCCCCTGGCCGTTGATTTCCGTGGCATATTCTTCCCGGGGGACCGCATCCCGATGGACATCCAACAGCACCGACGGTCCTTCTTTCAACAGTTGGGCGGCAGTCCGCCGGGACCGGTCATACGCCATGGCATCATGGGGATCATGTGCGGTCTTAAGTTGAATGGCTTTGATCCCTTCTTTCTCAAAGGCCTGACGGAGGGCCTCGCCAACCTTAAAGATGCCGCCGTTCCCACGGTGACTGGAAGCACCGTCCGTCGGCGCATACGACTCATCCGAGTGAGTATGGTAGATACCGACAGGCCCCTTTTTTTGCGTCTCCGCCCTAAACAAAGAGCCGTTCCATACCGAGTTCAAAAAGGAAATGACGCCGGACAGGGCTTTATTCCGTTCTTTCACCAATTTACACAAAGCCTTGTCTCCGCGAATCCGGTAGACTTCATACAGCTGATCGGAGCTGTCAAGATACCGGTCGCCGACCACCACCTCATGGGCGGTCCGGCAGATAACCTTCCCGTCGTCTGTGACCAAAGTCACATATTTGCCGTCCAGTTCATGATGGCCGAGAGCGCTGCCGGAAACCGCCAGCGTTAATATGAAAACAGCGACAACCGTCCAGCATTTCTTCATGATCATTCCTCCTCCCTTCCTTTGTCAACCTGAGGATGGTCTAAAGCTTCCCGCAAGGCCTCCGGCTTTCCTTCAGACGACGGACCGCCCTGCAACGCTTCCCGGCTTTCCCCGACGATCTCCGCCAACAGCACCGCCAACACGCCGGCCACGATAATGGTGTCAAAGGCCCCGGCACCGCCAATCCGGGTGGGCGAATTGAGGTTCAGCCTATTGACTTCGATGATCCTGGCCACATCCATAAACAGCAGGCCCAAGGTAGACACGATAAACGCCAACCGGCGGGAACGGCCGATAACATAAGCCACAACGGCTGCGATGATGGCCCACAAATATTGAGGATCAATCACCCCTTGATTCACATCGAACTTATATAGCTTGCTGACGCCGTAAATAATGCCGGTGGTGACGACGATTCCGATGATCGAGCGTATCCACTCTTTTCCCGAACCCGCTTTGGTCAGGACATAGACGGCCAAAGCCAAAGGGACGATACCGCCGCCCACATTTAAACTGACATCGGGATTGCGCCATAAAGGAATATCGATAAAACTTCCCACCACCATGGCTCCAATCACCAACAACCCGCCTTTATCGCTTAAATAAAGGCGGTCCAGCACCTGTTCAGCCAAACCTAGAAAAATCAAGGCACTGACAATAATTAGCAACACAACTCCCGTCATCTTTACTCCTCCTTTAGCCCATAGCGTTTCCTCACTCCGATATGCTTATGCCGCCATTTTCCGACTGGAATTAACTGGCGGGTAATATAAAGCTTCAATTGGACCAAAATAAAAAGCCCTTCCATACGGAAGGGCAATGCCTATAATCGGGAATAAGAAAGATAATGACGGATGAGGTTTATTTTATTTTTCAGCGAATATCATTTCTCGAAAAATTCCCCAAGATTTTGGGAGATGGGTTGATCATCCTGCCCGTCTAAAAACGCCTCTTTCTCCTGTTCCTGGGCGTCGCTGGCCACTTGTTTGATGCTTAAGGAGACTTTACGGTTTTCATAGTCAATCCTGAGGATCTTCACAGTGACTTGGTCTCCGACTTTCAGCACTTCATCCGGTTTGCCGATGCGTTTCTCGGAGATTTGGGAAATGTGAACCAATCCTTCCACATGCGGGGCAATCCGGACAAAAGCGCCAAAGGGCTCCAACTTGGTCACTTCGCCGGTGCACACCTGTCCTTCACTGAACTGTTGAATGGCTTCTACCCACGGATGGGTTTGAATCTGTTTCAAGGACAAGGAGATTTTCTTGTTTTCGGCATCGACCTTGATCACGACCACCTCCACCGTTTGGCCGACCTTCAACACTTCGTCAACGGATTTAACCCGGTGCCAGCTTAATTCGGAAATATGGATCAAGCCTTCCACGCCGGCCCCCAGATCAACAAAAGCGCCGAATGGAGTGATACGCGTCACTTTACCCTGCATCCGCTGGCCGACTTCAACCTTTTCATAGAATTCGGCTTCCGCTTTTTGCTTCAACTCTTCCAACACAACGCGGCGGGATACGACAACACGACGTTTGGCTGCATTAAACTCGATGATTTTAACCTGGACATCCTGGCCGACCAACTCGGATAAATCCGCCTGATATCCCAGGCTCGACTGGGAAGCCGGCATAAAGGCGCGAATCCCTTTTAACGAAAGGCTCAATCCACCTTTGACCGCTTCTTTGACTGTTGCCGTTAAAACCGTTCCGGCCTCAAAGTCCTTGGCCAACTCTTCCCACACTTTTTCCTGATCGACCCGGCGTTTCGACAGAACCACACCGTCTTCTCCCCCGGCCTTAACCACCATCACTTTAATGATGTCACCGGGCTTAACGACTTCCTTGGCACTGGATACCGCTTCGGCCGTAAGCTCTTTCAAAGGAATAACCATATCCGATTTCCCGCCGATGTCCACATAGGCTTCATCATCCCGGACTAAAATAACTTTAGCCTCGATGACCTGGCCGACTTCGACGGTACGAAAACGATCATCCTCAAATTCCATGTTGAATGCTGTCTCCATCTCTGTTGCTTCTAACCCGCTTTTTGTTTCCTCAACCACAACCGGTACCTCCCAATGCTTGAATTTGCTGGATTACTGCAGTGATATGTTGATCCGGAGTCGAAGCTCCGGCTGTCACACCGACTTTGCGGACGCCTTTGAACCATTCGGGCGAAAGTTCGTCCGGAGACTCCACTTGATAGGTCCGCGTCCCGTGCTGAGCGCTGATCTCCGCCAACCGTTTGGTATTGGCCGAGTTTTTCCCTCCGACCACGATCATCAAATCCACTTCCTGGCTCAACCGCGCCGTTTCCTGCTGCCGTTGGGTCGTCGCCAAACAAATGGTGTTAAATATCCGGCATTCCTTGGTCTTAGGAAGAACTTCGGACACGACCTGCTGAAATGTGGCGATGTCCTGGGTGGTCTGACTGATAATCCCCATTTTATACTCGATATATGCTGAATCCAATTGGCGAGGGTCATTCACCACCAACGCCTCACCGGAGAGGGTTTCCAACACTCCGATGACTTCGGCGTGGTCGTTCTCGCCGACGATAATCACCTGATAGCCTTCTTTCTTCAACATCAATGCCAGTTCGTGGACATTTTTCACAAAGGGACAGGTGGCATCGATCAATTCCAATCCTTGTTCTGAAGCATAGTCATAAATACTGGGGCCGGCCCCGTGAGAACGGATGACGACTCGTCCTTCCTTCACATCCTTAATATCTGAGACCACTTTTAGCCCTTTGGACTCCAACTCCGCCACAACGGCCGGATTATGAATCAACGGCCCCAAACTGCATATGGGAGAGGTATCGGATTCCAATGAACTCTGGACCAACTCCAAGGCCCGCTTAACCCCAAAACAAAAACCCGCTGTCTTGGCAACGGTAATCTCCATTTTCGGCACTCCTCATCAGGTGTCGCTGCAACCCGTCTCAATCCGCGCACCGCGTTCCAACGCCAGCTTCACAATATAGTCGATGACTTCCTCTTTGGTCATGTCGGTCGTATCCACCAACACAGCATCTTCAGCCCGGCGCAGCGGATCCACTTCCCGATGGCTGTCATAATAGTCCCGTTTCTCAATCTGTTCAATAATCTCCGCCAGATCAACCTCTATATTCTTTTCCCGCAGTTCCAGCCAACGTCTCCGTCCCCGTTCAGCGACGGAAGCCGTCAAGAAGACTTTCAGTTCGGCCTGGGGCAGCACCACCGTGCCGATATCCCGGCCGTCCATCACCACGCCACCTTTTTCAGCCATTTTGCGCTGCATGGCCACCAGGGCTTGTCTTACCCCGGCCACCGCAGCCACAGGAGAAACATTGGCCGTAACCTCCAATCCCCGAATCGCTTCGCTCACGTCCCGTCCGTCGAGGAAAACATGGAGCACCGACTGGTCCCCTTTCCGTTCATAACTGAGATCAATTTCGGTATCTTGCACCATGCGGGTGAGCTTTTCCGGGTCGTCCACGGGAATATGGTTTTCCAATGCTTTTAAGGTCACCGCCCGGTACATGGCCCCGGTATCGATATATATATAATTCAACTTCTGGGCTACGCCTTTGGCCACCGTACTTTTTCCGGAACCGGCCGGGCCGTCCAGGGCAATTCTAATCCGTGAAACCATCCATATCCTCCGAAACGTCGTTCGTCAGTCCAAACCGCACCAGAACGGTTTGATGTATCTCACTCTTCGCTTTCCTCTTCTTCCATCAAACTTTCCCGTCCTTGCCGGACCACTTTCAGCGTCCGGTCCAAACTCTCTTCCAGGCGTTCGAGAATGCGCTGGGCATAATCCCGGGCTTCATTTTCGATCTCTTCAGCATTCATCCTGGCATTTTGGATAATCCGGTTTGCTTCCTCCTCCGCCTTGGCAAGGATTCGGTCATGACGAATCAGCTCTTCGGCATAGGCCTCGGCTTCACTGATAATCTTTCGGGCTTCTTCATTGGCTTGCTGCAAATAACGTTCTTTTTCCCGGCTCACCCATTCGGCCTGCTTAATTTCGTCAGGAAGGGCAATCTGGATTTTTTCGATGAGTTCCTCGATTTCTTCCCGATCCACCAAAATTTTGCCGGCAATTTGGAAATTCGAATTGACAATCTCCTGTAAACGTTCGATCAAAAGCAGCAAATTCATTTTTGACATTTTAATCTCCTGTTATGCGAAATATTTACGGCGTAACGCTTGCTCCACTTCGGGGGTGACCAAGTCCTTCACGTCTCCGCCGAACCGGACAATCTCCTTAACCATGCTGGAACTCAAAAATGAATATTCGTTTTTGGTCATCATAAACATGGTCTCGATCTCCGGGGCCATCCGTTTATTGTTCATCGCCATTTGAAATTCGATTTCAAAATCGGAGATGGCGCGCAAGCCCTTGATAATCAAATTACCTTCCACTTTTCGCACAAAATCAATGAGTAACCCGCTGAAATAATCCACTTCCACATTGGGAAGGTGCTTCACGGCGGCTCGGATCAATTCCACCCGTTCCTCAAGGGAAAACAACGGCTTCTTGCTCGGGTTTTCTAAAACTCCCACCACAACTCGGGGGAAAACTTCAGCCGCCCTTTCGATAATATCCAGATGTCCCCGGGTCACCGGGTCAAAACTTCCGGGGCAAACCGCTGTCGTCACTGAATAATCTTTCATTCCCTTTACCTACCATTCTACATTAAGAATCATGATCCCCGTGGGGATATGCCAAAAAAGTCAAGGCTATGTCCCCGTAAGACCGGGTACTCAATTGGACAAACGGCACTTCCTCCAAGAAATCCCTTATTTTATTGGGATGCTCCACCACCAAAATGCCGTCGTCCTTTAACACATCCAATTCCTTGATGGCCCGGACCGTCTTTTCGAACAGTCCCGCCTCATACGGTGGATCCACAAATATCACATCAAACTGCTGCTTTTCTTTGGCCATTAACTCCAGGGTTTTTTCAGCCCGTAACTGCAATACCCGAACGTTATCTTCCGGATCGATGAAAGACAGATTTTGCCGGAGCAATTTAATGCTCTGCGGATTCACATCTGAAAAAACCACGGCTTGGGCGCCGCGGCTTAATGCTTCAATGCCGACTCCGCCGGTACCCGCGAAAAGATCCAAAAAAGCGGCTCCGTCGATCCGGGCACCGATAATATTAAACAACGCTTCTTTGACCCGATCAGCCGTCGGCCGCAGCCCTTTGTGTTTTGGGCCCTGAATCGTCCGGCCACGGTATTTTCCCGAAATTACTCTCATTCCATCGGCAACCCTATCATTCCGACAATATACGGACCGGCATGAGCACCGACGATGGGCCCGATCACCCCGATATGACATTCCGCCACATTCAGGCGTTTCATCGCTTCCTCCCGCAAAGTCTCCGCAAGTTCAGGCATCTCAGTATGAACACACCAGAGTTCCACCGGCTTTTCTCCCAAACGTTCGACAAAACGGCCAACCAGTTCGGTGGCGATTTTATTGAAATTGCCCCGGATTCTTTCCGTAGGGACAATCACTCCGTCTTCAATCCCCAGTAACGGCTTGATATTGAGCAAGCCCCCCAGGAAAGAGGTGGCTTTGCCAATCCGTCCGTTGCGCGACAAATATTCCAGGCTGTTCACTGTGAAATACACGGTAAGTTCCTTCGAAAGCCGTTCCACTTCAGCCACAATCGCCTGCGGCTCTGCACCGTTCTTGGCCATTTTCGCCGCACGGAGCACCAATATTCCCAGAGCCATACAGACATACCGACTGTCAATGACATATATCTTATATTTATTATCCAGCATGTCGGCGGCAAGTTTCGCCGTCGTCACCGTTCCGCTCATGTCGCCGGAAATATGAATGGAAATAATCGTATCGCCCGGTTCTGCGATGGATTCATAGACCCTTAAAAATTCGCCGGGCGCCGGTTGGGATATGGTCGGCAATACCGCTTCATTTTTCAGGCGATGATAAAACTCTTCGCTCCAAATGTCAACCCCGTCTTTTAAGACTTCATCCCCGAAATGTATGTTGAGCGGAACAACGCCGATACCATATTCCCTGATTAGCTTGTCCGGTATGTCCGCCGTACTGTCCGTTACAATTTTAACAGCCATAATTGCACCTACTCCACTGAGAATAAATAGTAATATAAAGGCTGGCCGCCGTAATAAAGCTCAAATTCGGCATCGGGGAAGGTTTTTTCCAAACGGTTTAACAGTTCCTGGGCAGTCAATTCGGAAACGTCCGCGCCGAAATATACGGTCACCAGACTGCTGGCCGCCGAAGGGATTTTCTTCAATGCATCTTCCACGACTTTTTCAGGACTGTCGCCGTAGGTTACAATATCGCCGTTAACCAATCCGATGATGTCGCCTTGATTGATGTCCAAATCCCCCAATTGGATGCTTCGGACCGCATAAGTGACTTCACCGGTGATAATCTGGCTGCTTTTTTCGATCATCTTTTCGACATTTTCAACCAAACCGCGTTCCTGGGAGAAGCTCATCATGGCAGCCAAACCCTCAGGTACGCTTTGGGTGGGAACCACTCGGACTTCTTTGTTGACCAGATCCTTCACATGATTGGCTGTCATCACGATATTACTGTTGTTAGGTAACAGAATGACTTTGGAAGCATCTAATTTCGACACGGCGTTGGCCAAATCCTCGACGCTGGGATTCATGGTCTGGCCGCCGTTTATCACGACCTGGACACCCAGACTCTTAAAGATTTTGTCCATTCCGTCCCCGGTGGAGACGGCAACCACGCCGATTTGATTTCCGCTGCTTTCCTGGGAAACCAATTTGGCCAAACGTTGCTGGCTTTGCTCCACCATATTATGGATTTGGATCTCGAACATTTCGCCCAAACGGACGGCAAAATCAAGGATAATTCCGGGATTGTTGGTATGGATATGGATTTTGGCGGTGTTTTCGTCTCCCACCACCAACAGGCAGTCGCCGTGAGGACTGAGGCTGTTCTTAATATATTCCAAATCCAAATCTTTGCCTTTTAAAATGAACTCGGTGCAATATTGAAAATTAATCTCCGTATCGGATAATAATTCATCATCGGTATACGTCGCCACACTGACCACTTTATTGGATGCGGCGGCTTCATTGATCTTATCGGCAGAAACAGCCTTTCCGTTCATATGCTGTACAATGCCCTCAACGAAATAAACCAACCCTTGACCGCCGGCGTCCACCACCCCGGCCTGACGCAAAACCGGGAGCATCTCCGGAGTCTTCGAAAGCACTAGGTTGGCATGTTCGTAAATATCATTCATAAATTCTTTGAGGGTACGGTCATTATCCGCATTTTCCATGGCATACTTGGCCATTTCTTTAATGACCGTCAAAATCGTCCCTTCTACCGGCTGACGCACGGCTTTAAGCGCCATGGAGGCCGCACCGGAAATGCCAAGGGCCAGTTCTTTCTTGCCGATGACCCGGGTCTCTTTGGGAAGAGCCTTGACGAATCCCCGGAAAAATTGGGACACGATAACGCCGCTGTTCCCGCGGGCCCCCATCAATGCGCCGTAGGCAGCCGATTCCAATAACTCCATAATATTATTGGAGGGATTATTGCTGAGTTCCCTAAATGCCGCCTGAAAAGTTAAATACATATTCGTCCCGGTATCTCCGTCCGGTACCGGGAAAACATTAAGCGCGTCCACATCGCCCTTATGTATATACATGTTGGCAGTGGCCGATGCCACAAGTTCTTTTAATAAAACACTATCTATTCCTATTGCATCTGGCTGCAAAGGTGTAGCCTCCCTTTTTGCTCCTTTATTCGTCGGTCCGATCAGGATTTATTTTTATCGATGCGTACGCCCTGTACGATAACATTGACTTTCAATATTTTCAAACCCAGTTGATTCTCGATGGCATACTTAACATTTTCAATAACGTTGTAAGCCACTTCTTTGATCCGAACCCCGTATTCGACAATGATGTAGAGATCGACCGTGACCCGATCCCCGTCGATATCGACTTCAATCCCTTTGCTCAAATTGTCTTTTCCGGTCAGCAATTCGGAGATTCCGTCCTGGATGGTCCTTGAGGCCATGCCGACCACTCCGAAACATTGCATTGCCGCGATACCTGCGACCATCGCAATGGCATTGGGAGAAATATTGATACTCCCCAAAGGCCCTGAAGTGTTTTTCTCAGCCACCGAGGCTCCTCCTTATTATAATAAATTTCGGCAATTAATTCGAGAAAAAAAGAAATTTTCCTGCACTATTCGTCAATTCTCCCGTAAAATTGAAATAGTCTTTCAACACTGAAGTGTCTGCAAATCGTTATTATTTAAGCTTCTCCCTCCGGGCCGCCAATTAACCGTATTCCACGGCCAAAGGAAATAACCGGTTATTATTATACACGATCGTCCCTTGCTGTACAGTGTCAATTTAAACTTTTATTATTTTCGTGACCGTTCCTCAAATTCCTTCTTCATCCCATTAAAGTGCATAGTACAAAAGAAAATAGGCGTTAAGTCGAGGATTATAGGGGTATAAGATATCTGGTTCTGGGTTCTAGGTGCCAGGTTTCATAGGAGACAGCCGATAGGAGCCCTCAACTGCAACTGACTCCTGACTCTATAACCCAGACCCCGGAACCTGTAACCCATTCCCTCTTCAACTAGTAAATAATATTCACATTATTCATATTTTCGCTTGTCTTTAATAATTGTTTATGATAAAATATCTGTGTTTCTAATGCATGTCATTTTGGAGGTGTGTAAGGGATGTCAAACCGTTGCTCGGTCTGTGGCAAAGATTTTCAAAGCGGAAACCTGGTCAGCCACTCAAATATTAAAACGCACCGTCGTTGGAAAGCGAATATTCGCACAGTCAAAGCGATAGTTAATGGTGCTTCCAAGCGCATTCGCGTCTGCACTCGCTGCTTGCGGTCGAATAAAATCCAAAGAGCAGTGTAAAAAAAATATACCAAAAAGACCTGCGGGTCTTTTTTGTTTTGCCCGCTCAAAGCGTTCGGGGTTTTCATCAATTACGGAGGTGGACACATTGTCACAGTATGGACCGATGAAACTGTTTTCAGGAACAACCTATCCTGACCTGGGACAGGAAATTGCCGATTATTTGGGCGTACGCCTCGGCGGTGTGAATATATCCCGCTTTGCCAACGGCGAAATCCATGTCCGGTTCAGCGAAAGCATTCGGGGTTCCGACGTTTTTATCGTTCAGTCCTTTTCAAATAATATCAATGATTCCATCATGGAATTGCTCATCATGATCGACGCCTTAAAAAGGGCGTCAGCCGGACGGATAACTGCCGTTATTCCCTATTACTGTTACGCAAGGCAGGAGAAGAAAACCGCACCCCGGGAACCGATTACCGCCAGGATGATCGCCGATGTTCTCACCACCGTCGGTGCCGACCGGGTAATTACGATGGATCTGCATGCCCCGGCCATTCAAGGCTTCTTCAACATTCCGGTGGACCATATGACCGCACTGCCGATGTTGGCCCAATACATAAAGCAAAAGAACATTACCGACGGCGTGGTCATCGCACCGGATGCCGGAAGCGTCAAAAAGGCGGAAAAACTGGCAACCCGGTTGGACATGCCCCTCGGGGTCATGTACAAGCGCCGCCCCGCCCCCAATGTGGCTGAAATGACTTTCTTCATCGGCGATGTCAAAGACAAGACGCCGATCATCATCGACGACATGGTCGATACTGCCGGAAGTATCATGCAAGTGGTGGAAACCCTGTTGAACCGGGGAGCCAAACCGGAAATCCATCTGTTAACCACCCATGCCATCTTTTCACCGCCGGCCATCGAACGCTTGAGCCATCCGGCCATTAAAGAAATTGTTATTTGCAACACGATTCCCCTGACTCCCGAAAAACAGTTGTCGAAAATTACGACGTTATCGGTAGCTCCCCTTTTGGGAGACGCCATCCGCCGGATTCATCAAGATATCTCGGTCAGCGTTTTATTTGACTAATTGCGATTTTAAGCATATAATATAAAAAACTGAATAAACTTAAACGAAACCATTTCCTAAGAACGCTCAATCTCCTTTTCGGGAGAGCGGGGGAACCACTTCTTTTGGGGTGAATCACCGTCAGGTGTAGGGTTACTCGACAATCCGAACCCGTCAGCTAACCTCGTAAGCGTCGTCAGAGAGGTATCATGGTATCTTTGTCGCTTTTTGCCGCCATGGCCTCTTTCGCTATGGCGTTTTATTTTGCCAAAAACTATCAAAGGAGGGATACACCATGATTAGAACCTGTTTATTAGGATTAGGTCGTACCGGTATGGTCATCGCGGAAGAATTACTTAAAGCCCCTGACTTCAAACTGATCACTGCCATGGCCAGGCCCAACAGTCCTAAAAAAGGGAAAGTACTGGCCGACTATATCCTGGGTGGAAGCCAACTAACGATCCAGAGCACCGACATACTGGCTGACGAAGTCCGCCGCCATCAATGGGATGTGGCCATCGATTTCACGTCGCCCGAGGCCACACTGAAAAATGCCCGAATCTTAGCCGAACATGGGGTCCCGATGGTCATTGGAACCACCGGGTTCAATACCATGGAAGTCTATGAACTGAAAAACCTGGCCCTTAAAAACCAGGTGGGTATGGTCTATGCACCCAACATTTCCTTAGGTATCAACCTGTTATTGACCATCGTCAAAACCATCAGCCGTTTGTTGCCGGACTATGATGTGGAAATTACCGAATCTCACCACAGACATAAAAAAGACTCCCCTTCCGGCACTGCCCTTAAAATCGCCCATGAAATCGCTGCAGTACGCAAACACAAAAACCATAAATACATCCACGGCCGAAAAGGGATGCATCTCCGGGATAAATCGGAAATCGGCATCCATGCCATCCGGGCAGGAGGCATCGTCGGCGTCCATGAAATCCTTTTCGCCGGAGAATCCGATGAAATCAAAATCACCCACCGCTCCTATTCCCGGAAGGTCTTTGCGGAAGGCGCGTTGCAGGCAGCCCGCTTTGTCATCAAACGCATCGGTTTCTTCAGCATGGAAGATGTGATCCGGGCGGAACTGGAACGGGAAGCCGTTTCCATGGAAGCGTCCGGCATTGCACCGCTGGATTATACGGGGGCATTGGAAGCATAAGGGTTGATGGCAGATGGAAACGGAAAGAGAAATAATAGAACTCATAAGTGTATAAAAAAACCGCTATACGAAAGATATGGCGGTTTTTTATGGTGAATATCCAATCCCCAATTGGACCTCTCCATCGACCCGCAACACCCCCGCATCCTCCTTAAACTCTGGCGCCATCACCCGGCAACGTTGGATAAAGGCTTCAAACGGGCCGGACTCTGGCCGGGACGACACCACGGCCAGCCAGGCGGTTCTGCGGCCGTCCGCTCTCAATTCCCTGCCCATGGCCATATCTCCGGTCAGTAGGGCGGGACGGCTACACCATAAGCCGATATAGGCATTTCCTTTCCGGGCAAAGAACCACCCGGCATCTTTTACTTCCTGATCCCATTGATCCGCAGGCCACCAGGCATGGGTAAATTGAACAGGATAAGTTGCAGGGATGTCGAAGATCGCCATCAGCATGGAATCTTTTTGCTTTAACGTAGATAAAACCCCGTTCCCGTTCCAATATCCCGGCCTGCTTTGGGATGCCTCATAGGATGCACCGGGATGATTGAGGAAAACATGGGTGTCATCTCCCAAGTTGATATCGCATAGATGTTCCTGAGTCCCGGGCTTGCCGGGCAAATACTCCTTCCCGCCTGTAGGCGACGGCACCGACACCGAACTTATGGCATAATCAGCCGTCTTTCGCAGCGTAATAACGGTTCCTCCCTGACGATACTCCAAAGCAATGGGCTGATCCAGCCACTGCTCAACCGAGGGAATCGTATAGCTTGAAGACGCCAGGAAAGAGACCCAAGGATTTAAACTGAGTTTCGCCCTGGGCGTAACATAGGCCAGAATGGCCTGAGTACCGCTGTTTCGCGGATATAAGGCGCCATCACGGTAAACTCTGCCTTGGGGCCCTGAGACGACCCCGTCAAAACTATGCTGCGCCAGCTGAATGAGGATCGAATCGACTAATTTCCCGGCACGCCTGCTTATGTCCGAATCATCCGCAAAATCCACCAGGTTGAGCAGGCCGCCTAAGGTAATCGGTACATAGGCACTGCTCAAAAACTCCTCAAACCCTTCCAGCTCCACCCGGCTTAACCACCGGTTAAGGCGCTCTTTGGCGATCCGTGCTTGCTCCTTCCCCTTTCGCCCACTGCGTTTAAACCGTTCCTCGGGAAACAGATTTCCGGCCAGCAATTGACACGCATGGAACAACAGCTGATGGTTTTCACTGTTCATCGACATGGCATCAGTGCCGCTCTCATCGGTCCAATAGCGGAAATCAAGCACAGTCTTTCGAACCCTCTGTTGTTCTTCAGGAGTTAGAACACCCATCCGGTATAAACGTAAGATTGCCGAGAGATAAAAGTCCGAACAATCCGCCCGGCTGTCGATCCGGGCCAACTCCGTTTTGAGGATCTGATCCTTTTGGGTGAGTTTTTCGCCTAAAACCGCCTTGATAATCAAGCCATAAAGGGATTTCTGCTCCTTTGCCAACAACCGGCGAAGATATTCCTGCCGGTACCCGGAAAGGGTATCCGCTGTAATCGAAGGTTGATACGGAAAACAGCGGGGATTCTCCACCTTCCGCGCCAGCACCGTTTCATCCAGATTGACCACCAGTTTCATTTGAAATGGAGTCTCCCATTCGCCGAAGGAAAACAATCGCTCTCCGGCAGCCCAACGTCGTTTTTCCTTCCCAAACTGAACGGCTACATCGACCGGCGCCGGTTTTGCCGCTTCCAAAGTGCCATTGGAATTAAACTTCACCGAGTAAAGCCACTGTTCCGCTTCGAAGAACGCTTCCGTTTGCTCATTGCCAAAAAGGCCCGCTTCAACCTGCTCTGCCCCGTCAAGAATTTGGAGGCCAAAAAGTTGGGGCGTATTCCGGGCACCCAAATCCCATTGCCGGACGATCACCGGATTGACGCCTGCCTCCAGCGGCAGCACAACATCGACAAACGCCGGCTTTGTCCCGGACGCTTGAACCCGTTCGGCCACCAGACGGCCGCGGCACCAGACTTGGGTCTTACCCCGGGTTGACCAGAGCCTGGCTTTCACTTTGGTTGCAGCCGGAGCCGCCAGATACGTCAAACCGTAAAAATCCGAAGCAGTCAGGTTATAAAAGAAACGATAGGTTTCGACAAAGATATTTTGCCCGCCGCTGTACAATTCCCAGGCATCACCGGAAGAGGTTATCCTGGGTACCCGTTCCTGTTTGATAAATTCCGGCGGCCTGAGACGCGAAAGCAGCCATATCCGGGCCTGCTTCTCATTTCCCAAGTCTTGATGGACGGGACTAAGGAGCGGCCCCAGCGTTTGCCAGGTTCTCACAAAACCTTGTTGATCCAGTTTAAAGGGGATGAATCGCTCCTTTTCGACATCCCGGTCAGGTACATTGGCCAATTGCTCTCCTAAAAAGAACAGATCGATACAGTCAATCCGACCATACTCCCCCTGATTTCTATATCCCGCAATTTTGATTTTATCTCCCCGGTTCAATCGAACCCGGGTAACCCTCCGGCTGACTAAATTGTCGGGACCGGTGCCGTCATTGTCAAAATCCCGGCAGGCTTTCCAGTTATCGACCCATTTGGAACCACACCAAAGTTTAAAGCCGCTAACGCCGTCTGATTCATCGAAATAATAAATCACCAGGCCATAATAGCCGCTCTTCCCTTTAAACTTCGCCTCAGCCTCAGCATAAACATTTTCAGCCAAGCCGCTGCGAATCACTTTTCGCCCGGAAGCATTTGCATTGTTTTCTGTAATAAATCCAGTTAACTTGAAGTTTTCTGCTTCGAGGCGAATGGGTTCGCTGGTTTCAGCCGCAATACCGGAAGAAAATAGCAATAATCCAAGGAGCGCTGGCAATATCAGGCGCCAACTCAATTGATGGTAATGATTGATATCTGTTATTTTATCCATGGTTGCACCTTAATTGAAATTTTACATATCATCAATATACTGTTCCCAATTAACAACTGATTCCTAATTAACTTTTCACTCTTATTATTAAGATCGACAATCATTCGATTAGTATTGATGCCTATAATTTTGTTTATTTAAATGTCATTTAATTAATGATACACCCCAGTTAGTTGGAAATACCACAGCTTCTATCCTTTCAACTTCACCATTCTTACAATTTATGGACATCATCTTTTTCCTTTTCCACATAAACTTCCATTTCTTTTGGGAAATCACTCATCATGTATATATGCTATATTAAAATTTCTAGATTCTTTATCTTTATTTCTGTTTACTGCAACGATATAGTTAACAATTAATTCATTCATACCAAAAGGTTTACTAATTTTTATTAAATAAGTTTCACCGAATACTGAATTAGTAGAATCTATTACTACTCCCTAAAAAATGTTGTTTCCTTCCGGCGAAGTAAAATCCCAAGGTTCTGATACTAATACTTTGACTTGTTGGTTTATTTTCATGACATATTCCCTAAAACTTCCCTTTCTTCAACTCGATGAGGTTGAATAAAACTTCATGCAATATCAATATTACTCCCGTTCCACTTTGCCTTCGCCGCTCTCGTTGCGCACCAGGATAAACCCTTTCCCAATCTTCACGATCTTTTCCCCCTCGATTACGGAACCGGGTTTGACGATCCAGGTCCGTTCCGGATCATTTTTAAGGCCTACCACGGCCCGGGAGTTTTGGCCTTCAATGATTCCCAAAATTTTGAGATTGGAATGAAACGCCGGCCGTTCCTGCTCCGGGATTGCCGTTTTCCCAAAAAACAATTCGCCCCGGCTCAAAAGGGCATAACGGTCCATTGGATACATCGATTCCTTTTTTTGATAATTGTAATGATTCGGCGGTGCCGGTTCCGGTGTCTTCGGCGTGTAGCGTAACGCTTCATAATACAAGAAGGCTCCGGCGAAAAAAAACAATATTGCCGCTGAATATCCCAATCGCCAGCAGATTTTAGCGTTCATGGGTCTCTCCTGTTTCATTCAAAAGTTTGGTCACAACGATCAATTGGTATTTCAACGTTTTCAGTTCCGGATTGGCCATCAGCTGGACCCGTTTCAACCGCAGGCCCAGCGGCGATGAGGCCGTTTGGTGCATAAAAGAAATTACCGTTTCGGCAGTGGCGGTGCCTTCGAGGGAAACGCCTAATACGCCGTCCCGGAAGTCAATGACGTTTTTCCGTTCGACGGATAACCCGCTTTTGGCGATCACCGCTTCCACCGCTTCCAACAGTTCGATCCGTTGGTCTTCCGGACGGGTGCTTTTCAAAAAGCGCCCTTGTAATTGCCTCAGACGTCCCTGTACCGCCTGGTATCGGGTTTCAATATTGGTTTCGGCTGCCAGCAGGCGCCGGGCTTCAGATAATGAAACTTCCACTGTCGGCTGAGCTTCCGTGAGGTTCATTTGGGCGAAAAAATTGTATCCCAACATGAAGAGTACAGCCAAGCCCACAAAGAGCCATACATTCCGTTCGCGTCTGGTCAGTCTCATGGTTTCCGCTCCCCGATCATCAAGGGCCCTTCCAATTGAAACTCCTCCCGGCCGTCTTCAGCCAAAGTGATGGACCCCTTTAACTTTAAATGCCGTAAAACCGGATTTTTTTGAAACCGAGCCAATAACCCGGAGACGGAAGGCGTAACCCCGGAAAGGCTTTTCAGATTTCCATCCTCAATGGTAATAGCTTGAATGACGGTCAAATCCGGCAGATTTTCCTGTAATATTTTTAAAAACTCAAGTTCCTGATGGCGGTTGGCCAGCCAGTCTTCCAAAGATTGGATCTCAGAAAAGTGACGGTTGGTTTCTTGGGTAAGCCGGTTGAGAGTCCGGACTTTATCGGCATGCACCGCCAACCAGCGGGCATCTTTGGACATTTTGATGGCCCGTGCCCCCATACTCAATGCGATACCCAATCCGATCAGACCGGCGATTCCGGCCAGCCGCAAAAATAAGGCCTGACGCTGTTTATTGACAGCCCGTTCCGCCTGTTCTGCCGTTAGGACCCGTAACTCCCTGAAAGTATCCAAGCCCAACTCTTCCAAGGCCAATCCGATGAGTCCGGCCAGCTTCGGCGTATGAATTCCGGTCAATACCCCGCCCAACCGGGTCTTTTCCGGAATTATCCCCTCGATTCCCAACTCCGTCTTGAGATGATCAAGCAACGCCGGATCGGGCAAACGGGAACCCAACAGCCACAGTTTTCCCGGCAACGCCGCATTCCCCTTGGCTGCGGCAGCCAGGGTTAAACGCAGCTCTCCGACTAAACCATCCATGTCCGCTCCCGAAGCATCCCAAAATCCCCGCCCGGCGACGGCCAGCGTCCGCCGGAACAGGAACCCGGAAGGGCCCACCATCCCCAATTCAACGTGGTTTTCCAGCAGATCGAGATAGAGTTGGACGCCATCATCCTCTAAAAACTCCCGATGATAATGGATAAAAGCAGCGGCCCCGTGACCGGAGAAACCGGACCAGAGCACCTTTAACCCGGCCTTTTCCAAGTTTTCGATGGAAGCTTCCATTTCGCCCAATGACACATGTGCGGTTTTAACCAACAGGCCGCCGTCGTTGGGCTGCGCCTCAAAGAGACGAAACAGCTCATTGGCTGAAGAAAATTCAAGAGCCAGGGCAGATTGTAACTCTTCCCGCGGTAACGGCGGCATCTGAGTGGTCTTCCAGCGTACCATCGCCGGAGGGATCATCCGGACCACCCGGTTGGTGGTGAATTTCTCCTTGGCCCACAACGCTTTCAACCATTCCGGGTTGAGCCCCTCCTCAGGCAGGGTAACATCAGCCCAACGCAAAATTTCATACGCATGTTGGTCGGCACTGACCTCAACCGCAGTTAAACGGCTTGTGTCTATCCGGATTGCAACGATCGATTTACCCATCGTTCTCCTCTTCCCCGAAGCTTACGATATCCGGTATCTCCGGCGCTTCTTCATTCATCAAAAATCTCCAACTGAGCACCTGCATCTCCCAGGGAATCCCGATCCGGTCCGTCTCCTTACGCCGTTGGACCGTCTCCAAATAATAACGGTGATTCCCTTTGATCAGCCAAATCCTGATTTTAAAGACGGAGGAACGGACGGTAAAAAAGTCTTCCGCCCGGATTTCTTTCCGCCTGTTTCTAAAAAAAGCCTGGACTTCTTCCATGGTATCAAAAGGGTCTTCCCGCCGCTTGCTGACCAATTCGGCGGCCAGTCCCGGGTCATATCCGGCGCGTTTCAAGGTCAGACGCAAACCCGTTTCGCCGACAAAGTTCACATTGCATTGGCCGGTAAACTCGAATAACGGCTTAATTCGGTCCAGGGTTTGGAGGGTGACCGACGGCAATTGTAACAACTGTTCCATATTTTCAAAACGGTTTTTCGAGCGATAGGCGCTAAAATCTTCTGCCATCCGTTCCGCCAGCCGCCGTTCAATACCATACGATAACATCAGGTTTTCAAATTGTTCCCGCGTCAACGTATTCGGGTTAAACCGCCCGTAAACCGTACAGTGCGGCGCTATCATTTCATAAAGGCCATCCCCGTTTTTCAGCTGTTTCAATTCTTCCAGGGACGCCAAAAAGCCGTTCCTGGGCAGATAACCTGGGCTCAAACTCTGGTAATGCTCTTTTTCAGCCCCTTCCATCCGCGGGTCATCGTCCGGATCGATCCAGTCAAGCAATATATCGATGTCGCTTTTATCTTCCAATAATAATTCCCAGGTTTCGGCCCCAAGCAAGTTAATGTTGGGCTTACTGCCCTCGTCTTCGATGATGAGCCGTACCTGATATCCGTCCCGCTCAAAAACGCTCACGCCGGTCTTTCCATACCATGCTTCATCCGGCGTATCGTATGCATTGTCATCCGCCAGAAGTAGATCCAGGCGTTCATTTAAAACAGCGGTTGCCAATTGACGGGCACCCAGATCCCTTTCCAGCGAAGCCATCACCGCCCACTCCACTTCCGCGCGGTAGACTAAAAAAGCGGCAATGGCACTTAAGATGCCAATGGCCCAGATCACCAAGATCATCGTCGAACCGCGGTTATCGTTCCAATTTATCATCGGCGTTCCTCAATCGTATCCGGTTTAATCGAAAACACCAAATCCCCCAACTTACCGGCCCGGGTCGTCAACGAAACCCGAACCAATGCGGGAATATCCGCTTTTTGGGCCGGATGCCATTGCGGCGTCCAATTTTGGGTGAGCGGGTCGAAATATTCAAAACGTAACGCTTCAACGTCCTTAAATAACACTTTCTCCACAGGGGATCCTCCGTAGAAATTCCGGGCAAAAAGCAATTGGCGGTTGTCCACATCGAACCGGTATGTCGTCCGGTATAATCCGTCCGAAGACTCACGCCAGAACGTCATGGATTCGCCGTCTCCTTCAAAAGCGTTCTCCGGTAAAAATGGGTTGCTGCAAAGAGTGTCCAATTCATTGTGGAGCGTCCGATAGATAAAATTCAAATGATGCTGCCGCTCATAAACCCGGTTGCTCCGGGCATAAAAAGAGACCCCGTTGTATAAAAACTCGGACATCACCGCCAGCACCAGGCCGATAAGGGTCAATGACACCAGCACCTCCGCCAGGGTGAAACCGCTTTCACCGGAGCCGCCGGTAAGCCTTAAATTCTCGTTGATATGTCGCGCCATTGCCATCACCCCATTGGACCGTCAAAACGATCAATTCTCGGCCGTTTCCGTCCGTCTCTTCCCGGGCGGCCCATCGATAACGTTGATAGGGCACCGGAAAGACACCGGCATCCAAGGGTTCGCTGCCCTCCTGAAGCTCCGCCAGTTTGCTGCCGCCCAAAACGGCCGCAGTAACGCGCCCTTCGACGGACTTCTGCAGATGGACAGCTTGTTGATATGAAAACGCCAACACTGCCGTTGCCGTCCCGGCCAGGATCAGCGCCAACAACACTTCCAACAGTGAAAAACCGGATTCGCCTCGGTTATTTCCGTTCATAACGCCATTCCATCGTCCCATCGTCATTGATACGCATCACTCCGCGAAAACGCAAGGTTTCCCAACCCCATTCCCCGGCCGAGCAACTTCCGTCCGGATTGAATGTCAAATTTGCACCCGACCGGGTCACCGTCGCGTTAGATTCCGTCTCCTCTCCTTGTTCAGGGATGGTCCAGGTAAAATTGTAATTTTGAAAGGAACGCCGAATTTCGGCTTCCCCGATCTCAAAGGAATAGCCGTAACCGTCAAATGTTACGGTATGATTCATCTTGCCGGCCATGGCTTCCCGCTGCAACTTTTCCCAATCATTGCGGATGGTATCTTCGATTTTCCCGATGGCCAGCTTCTCTTCATTCCGGAAAAAAGCCGGAAAAGCCAGGGTCCCGATGAAACCCATCAATATCAAGACGGCCAAAATTTCGAGCAAGGTGTAGCCGGCTTGGCCTTTACCAATTGCCGATATCGGCTGCATCACCGGTCCCGCCTTCTTTTTTGTCGCTGCCTAACGTATATAAATCATATTTATCCGGATTATGAATACCCGGGCACCGGTAGATCAATTCGGCACCCCACGGATCCTTCGGAATCTGTTTGTCCTCCAGATACGGCCCGTTCCAATTTTCAGGAATCGGAGGAATGGTCGGTTTCTCAATCAATGCCTGAAGCCCCTGTTCCGTCGTTGGATAACAGGAATTATCCAGATAATAGGCATTAAGCACGCTTTTCATCGCGTTAATTTGGGCCCGTGCCGTCTTCACCTGGCCGCTTTGCAACTGTTTTATCACATTCGGCGCGACCAAGGTTAATATCGCAGCTAAAAGCGTCAACACCGCCAATATCTCTAACAAGGTATAACCGGATTCCGTTGCGTAGATTTTCTTTAAACGCATCAGTGTTCCTCCTGTTCGAAATGGAATCTCACTATAACCATTAACCCATGAAAAGAAGCCATTCGTTATCCATCATTAAAAAATACTGTTTACCGTGCACTGTAAACCGTGAACCATGTACTAGATTCCCATTTGAGAATTGAGATCCATAATCGGCAGCAAAATGGCAGCGGCTAAAATCCCGATCACCGTGACCATAATAAGAATTAAAACCGGTTCAAAGACAGACAAAAACAGCCCTAAACTTTGCTTAACCTCGGCTTCATACGTTTTACCGACTTGAGCCAGCATCTCGCCGAGATTGCCGCTTTCCTCCCCGACCCCGATCATCTCCAGTGCCAGCACAGGAAAGATCTTTTGGTCAGCCAAGCTTTTGACCAGGGAGCCACCTTGCCGTATTCCGGTGACGGCCGCTTCCAGCCCTAGGCTCACCGCCTGATTGCCCGATACTTCCGCCGCCATCGTCAAACCGGACAAGAGCGGCACTCCGCTGGTACACAGCATACTCAACGTCATGCTGACCCGAGCCACCGCGATTTTCAAGAGAATTCCCCCCACATACGGTATGCGGAGTTTCAACTGATCCCAACGGAGCCGCCCTTCCGGCGAACCAGTCCATTGTCGGAAGGCGATGACCATGCCCATGAACAGCAAGGGCAATACCCACCAGCCGTATTGGAAGAAACGGCCGACAACCATGACGATTTGAGTCACCAGGGGCAACCCGGATTCCATCTCTGCAAAAATGGTTTGAAACTTGGGGATCACCACTCCAACATAGAGTAATAAAACAAAAACGGTGGCCCCGGCCAAAATCATCGGATAAATCAGGCTGCTGACGATGAAATTCTTCAGATTGACCTGTTCCTCTTCATACTCCGCCAGGCGTCCCGTAATTTTCTGCAAAATTCCTCCGCTTTCTCCGGCCCGAATCAGATTGACGTAAACGCCCGGAAAATAGCGGGGATATCGTTCTAACGCATTGGAAAACGAATGGCCCTCCAAAATTAATTGATAGATTTGCCCCAAAACATCTTGAAAATCGCTTGGCCGCAACAAACGATGAATGATGGCCAAAGCTTTCTCCAACGAAATACCGGAATTGAGCAGACTGGAAAGCTGCCGGGTGAAATAAAGCCGTTCTTTTGCGGAAAACCGGTAAAATTTTATCTGGGACGTGAATCGGGATTCGCCTTTGATTTCCAGCGGCACTTTGCCCCTCGCCTTCAAGGCAGCCGCCAACTCCTCCCGGCTGGCCGCTTCTTCCCGCCCGGTTTCGATCCGGCCGGCGGCATCTGCAACTTTATATGAAAATTGCACAGTGCTCCTCCTTATTCCCTTGTAACCCGCATAATTTCACTCAACGTCGTCAGCCCGCTCCGGACTTTTTCCAACCCGTCAGCACGCAGCGGCACCATGCCGTGGCGTAGGGCTGCTTCTCTCAGTTTTCCGGTATTGGCCCGTTCCATAATCAACCGTTCCATCTCTTCATTGGAGATCAACAGTTCAAAAATGCCGATTTGTCCGCGATACCCGATATTGTTGCATTGTTCGCAACCGATTCCCCGTTTAAACTGACAATCTTCGGGCTGCTCCACCAGTTCCAGCTCGCTGGCTGACGGTTGATACGAAACGGTGCAAAACGGACAAATCCGGCGGACCAACCGCTGGGCTAAAACGCCCTGCACCGTTGAAGCCACCAAAAACTCTTCGATCCCCATATCGATCAAACGAGTGAATGCGCTGGGCGCGTCATTAGTATGTAATGTGGCAAACACCAGATGGCCGGTGAGCGCCGACTGAATGGCCACTTCCGCCGTTTCCCGATCCCGGATTTCCCCGACTAATATCACATCCGGATCATGCCGGACTACGGTTCGCAACCCCTGGGCAAAAGAAAAATTGAGCTTGGGGTTCAACTGTATCTGATTTACCCCTTGCAACTGATATTCAACCGGATCCTCAATGGTGATAATCTTCCGGGTCGGTTCATTCAGCATTTGCAACGCTGCATATAACGTCGTGGTTTTCCCGCTTCCGGTCGGCCCGGTAACCAGCACCATGCCGTGGGGCTTTTGGATTAATTCTCGAAACTGTTGAAGGTTGGCAGGAGAAAAGCCGAGCTGTTCCAGGCCAAGAAGGATACTCTCCCGATTCAAAATTCTCAGAACGATTTCTTCCCCGTACAATGTGGGCATCACGGCTGCCCGGATATCGATCTCCCGTGCCTCCAGCCGAATCTTAATCCGTCCGTCCTGCGGAATGCGACGTTCCGTAATGTCCATGCCGGCCATCAATTTAATGCGCGAGGTCACCGCCGGATAAAGCGGTTTCGGCGGAGGCTGGACCTCCTGTAAAACACCGTCGATCCGGTACCGCAACCGGATATGGTTTTCGAAGGGTTCCAGATGAATATCGCTGGCCCCGGCTTTAACCGCTCCCGAGATAATGGTGTTCACCAACCGAATAATCGGTGCTTCGTTGGCCAGGGATTCGGGAGAAACGGCCTGAGCCGAAAGGTCACTGGAAGCATAATATTGGGTCAGCTCATCTTCTTGAAAGTCTTCTAAAACCGTCGCCACCGATTCCAGCGATGTCTCATAATATTTTTTAAAAGCTTCGTTAAAGTCGCCGGTAGTAATCAAAGCAAGTTTTATATCATACCCCGAATTTTCCCGCAATTGGTCAAACAGCTCCAACCGGAGCGGCCGGTCCGTTGCCACGGTTAATCGGTTTCCGTCAAGCCGAACCGGTATGGCACGGGCCTTCTCAACCTGCTTGGGGCCAAGCAAGCGGAGGACTTCTTCATCCAGGGAAAGTTCAACCAGACGGTAAAACGGCAAATGCAGAAAAATACCGAGCGCCTTCATAAACTGTTCTTCCGAGATAATGCCGGATTTTAGCAAAACCTCATCTGCCATGTGCTGCTCGCGATTTATGACGGCTAGCAAATGCATTGCCTGGTTTTCATCGATAAAGCCTTCTTTCAGGCAAATCTCTATAAGTTTATCTATCATTTTCTCCACTTCCAATAATGTTTTAAAAATTCGTTAAAACCATTTATTTTCCTGCAATGATTTGGAAAAGTCCAAATCTAACAGCTTCATTAAAAAAGTACCTCATGGAAGAGGTACTTTTTAAACCAATCCGTCATTTTAAATCCAGACTATTGATAAGTGATCACCAGATCGTCGATGGTCACTACGGCCGAACTTTCAGTCCGAATTTGAATGAACGACGTGGCCGTACCCACGGACGAGCTGATAGTTACTGTTTGTCCGGCCTTCAAGGAACTTAAGGCGCTGGAGTATATCTTGGAATTACTTCCATGGATCGAAGAGCCCCCTGAAGTTGTGTTATTGTCCACATACACGATCAATTGTTTGCTGGTGCTGCCGGAAACGGCCGTAACCTTAAACGAAATTACATACGGCCTGCTTAAATCCAATTCGCCGGTGGTTGTCTTGTCTGAAGAGGAGGTTGACACGGTCGGCGTTTTATTTCCGATGGTAAACCGCCCGCCGTCCAGGACCACCGCTCCGTTGGACACCGTGATCGTTCCACCCAATTTATAATACATAGGCGTACTGGAATTGCTGGCTAAGGATTTATACCCGGCTGTAAACAGCGTGTTGGTGGTGGCACTGTTAAAGTTATCGCTGAATATCGTGGAAGATGTGGACCCCGTTGGTACCGCGCTGACTTGAGACGAGTTAGAACTTTCTCCCGCACTGTTCACCGCAGATACCACATAGTAGTACCGGGTTCCGTTGGTCAGGCCCGTATCGGTATAGCTGGTCGAGGTCAGACCCGCCTTGATCGTCGTATACGGCCCGCCACTGACGGTGGCCCGCTTCACATTATAGCTGGTGGCTCCGGAAGAGGCAGACCAGGTCAACGTTACCTGGGCATTGCCTGCTGTAGCGGTAAGATTGGTCGGCGCTGACGGGACACTCATCGAGGCCACCGGAACCGCGCTGACTTCATACGAATTGCCGCTTTCTCCGGCACTGTTCACGGCGGATACCACATAATAGTACCGGGTTCCGTTGGTCAGGCCCGTATCGGTATAACTGGTCGAGGTCAGACCCGTCTTGATCGTCGTATACGGTCCGCCACTGACGGTGGCCCGTTTCACATTATAGCTGGTGGCTCCGGAAGAGGCAGACCAAGTCAACGTTACCTGGGCATTGCCTGCACTGGCCGTGACGCTGCTGGGCGCGGACGGCGCATTGACCGTCTGTTGATCCGGCTTATAATTTAGAATCGCTGTTTTCAACGCCGTATTGACGTCGGAATCCGTATCATCGGCAGCGGTAAAGGTCCACTTGAAGTCACCGCCGTTGACCCTTCCGGCATAGGTTGTAACCACGTTCACAACCTCGCTCGGCGCATGGGGCGTATACGAATACATGGTGGATGCCGTATCAAAGTTGTTATACGTATTGCCGCCGCTCACCGTCCGATAAGTGCTGGGAACCTGTTCATTTCGGGACGTGGCCAAATACGCATCAAATTGGGTCGAGTCGGACGTATGATACACCAACCGGGTAGCGCCTATCACCGTATTATTGTAAGCTTTGATCATCCCGCCCGGTTCACTGGAGAAGGTCCCTTTACTTCCTCCGTAAATATCGGTTCCTTGGAGAGAGATTAACATCGGGTATTTACAATTTCTGAAGTAGTTGGCTTCGACAAAAGCCGAACCGCCGTTGGTATTGCCCACTCCATACTTGGACACGCCGTCAAAGTAGTTGTTGTAGATATGAACGGTACCCTTCCTAATCCGCGGATGCCGCGAATCCGAATGGTCAAACCAGTTATGATGATAAGTCACATGAAATTCTTTGGAATCACTCATACCACAGAGGGAAGCTTTGCCTGAATCCCAGAAATGGTTGTAAGATATGGTGACATAGTCGGAGAACCCTTTCACGTCGCAGGAACCGTCGCCTTTCACCTGATCCGCGTCGCTACCGGGAGCACCGTAGAAAAAGTCATTGTTGTGGACCCAGATGTTCTCATTGTTGGTATCGATGGAAACCGCGTCATCCTTGAACATCATGAAGCCAAGATTTCGAATTTCAACATTGTGGGCCTCTCTTACCAAGATGCCCCATCCATATGCTGTGGTGTCTTCACCGACACCCTCGAGAGTCACATTGTAGCACCCTTTGACCTGGATATAACCACTGCTGTTTAAACCGCTGATGTCCGAATCCTTAATCATCCCGATAAACCGGATAATCAACGGCGTTTTGTCATATCCCTTTTGACGGGCTGACAAAATATTAGCCAATCCGGTACATGTCGTCTTCGTACCCTTGCTGTTGGTAATGACATCTAACGTGACCGTATTGGCAGTTTTAGAAGTTACATAGATAATTTGAGCGTTACCCGGCACAGTCCCGTTGTCATTATAACCGCCGGAACCGGTCTTCATGGGAGAATGGGGAGAAAATGCAAACCCTTCGCGGGTATGCGCCTTTACGGCAAGAGATGAAGTGACACCGGCCGCCGAGGCAATCTCCGCTCCATTGGCAGTAGGTACGATCTTAATCACGTAATTTCCGGCCGACAGACCTAATACATCGGCCCGATACCGGGTTGAGTACTGCCGGACCAACGCGGCATCGATCTTGACATATTGGGAGTCGGCTGCGCCCGCGGGTTTGTAATAGACATTATAGCCCGTGGCCCCGGATACAGGCGGCCATTCCGCATAGGCGGATTCCAGCCACCCTCCGCTTTTGGTGATAGTCACCGTAGTCGTCGCTGCTTCTGCAGTACGACCCTTTCCGACGGTACCGGCCATCCAGGCCCCCGCCATAATAAGCGACAGGATGCCGAGAAACAGCAACACACCTCGGAAAAATTTGATTTTTCCTTTCATTTTTACCCCACCTTTTTGTTTTTTGTTTTTTAATACAAAAATAATAGCAAAAATTGTATTATTATACAAAAATAACACTAAATTTTGTTCTATTTTTTGATACTGGAAAATTATGTTAATATTATTTTAACGTTTTTTAATACATTAAGTCAAATTTGGTTTAATCATATTTTTATCCGTTTTACCTTTTGTTTAATTTTGATAAATTTACAAAATCCCACTATAAAATATAAAATCTTTTTTTTTAAAAATTTTGATTAAAAACATAGTCGTTAGATTTCCTATTTCAGGCAGGAGGATTTCCCGAAAATAACTCGAAATTAACCTAATTGGCAATTATTTGTGGAAAATCCTTTATTATTCATTGCTTCAATGATAATAATTGCTGCATACCGGATCATGAAACAGATTGGGTGGAGATCGATGAATCAAAGGAATATATACATACAGCTGGTTGTCTGGGTTTTACTCGTAGGCTTTCTAATATCCACCGTTTCCGGCGAGTCAGCCCAATATATCAGCATTGACTTTAAAAACACCGATATCCGGGATGTGTTGCGGGCTTTGGCAAGCCAAGCGGGAGTCAACATGATCATCGAAAACGACGTGACCGGAACCGTCTCCATCAGCCTGAACCGGGTCACATTTACGGATGCCCTGAATATCATTACATCCGCCAACCAACTGACCTATACTTATACCGACAAAGTCTATACCGTCAAACGGCTGATCCATACATCGTTATCCATTGATTTTCAGGACGGGCTTTTAAGTGTGGAAGCTGTCAATGTTAAGCTTTCTGAATTATTCAAGGCCATCTCCCAAAAAAGCGGGATGCCCCTGATCCCTGCCGAAGATCTTACGGAAACCGTCTCCATCTCCATACCGCCTGCCCCGCTTGCCGATGCAGTCAACGCCATATTGGCCCGAATCCATTGTATGGCCGAACCTGTCGGCTCCGTTTCCCTGATCAAACGAAAATCCACCCCCCTGATTCCGTTTACCTTGTTCTACGAAAACGACCGGTTGACCATCGATGCCAAAAATGTGCCGTTACCGGTTTTTTGCCGGGCACTTACCGAAAAAACCGGTATCTCCGTGGTCCCCGATCAAAATGCGACCCAAAACATAACTGTTTATCTTCAAAACCTTAGCATGGCGGACAGCCTTCAGCTTATCTGCGCAACAAACGGACTGTTGCTTCACAAAGAAGGAGAAGCCTGGCGGATTACCCGTTCCAGCGGCGCATTCCGGGTTCGTTTTAAAGACGGCCTGCTTTCCGTGGATGCCGACAATGTGGACATTATGCTCTTAGCCAAAGAGATTTCCCGGCAGATCGGACAAAATATCATTGTTGACCGGGATGTCCGGGGCACTGTTACCGTTCACTTTCAGGATCTGCCCCTCTCCCAAGGCTTAGCCGTTATTCTCGAAAATCAAGGATGGCTATTGGAGAAACACCCGTCATATCTCCAGATCCGTTCCAATCCCAACCAAAATAAAAATATCCGGATCACCTACGATCCGGAGAAAAACCTCTTTGATCTGGACATCCAAACCGCCCCGTTGACTGTCATTTTAAATGAAATGGCCCGGAGAGCTGACTTGAATATTGTCATCCTCAGCCAAGTGAACTGGACTGTGAATAATCTTCGCCTTCAGAAAATGAGCTTCACCCAGGTGATGGATTTTATCTTTAAAGGAACGATTTTTACCTATACCCAAATTGACGGCACCTATGTCATCGGCGACGGATTGATCGTCCGCCCCGAAAACCGGGACTTCGCCGTCGTGAAGATTTATCCCATCCAATATATTAAGTCGGAACAACTTTTGAATACTTTACCTCCTATTTTTCCAAGGCAAAATTTTGTCCAATTGCCGGAGAAAAATGCGTTAATCGTCACCGCACCGCCGTCCGTCCACGAGCTTTTCATTGAATATCTCAAACAAGTCGACGTGGCCTCCATCGAAGATCGAACCGAAGTGATTAAAATAAGCTATTTGAAAGCCGAAGACGTCCTGAAGATGCTTCCTTCATCCATTCCCAAAAATGATCTGATCGTCCTTAAAGAAGCCAACGCCATCGTGGTCACCGGCCCCCAAAACCTGATCACTCAGGTGAAATCCTATATTGAAAAGATCGATCAGATCAATCCGCTCATCGTCTTCGATATTATGGTGCTCCAAATCACCGATTCCGATGAATTGTTTTGGAAAGCGCCCAATGGAACCATTACCCTGGATAACGGCAAAGAATTGTATTTCAATCCCAGTACCGGCGGAGTAACGCTCAGGTATTCCGACACCTCATCCAATAAAGACCTGACCATCGGTTCAATGCAAACGCAAAAAGGCAAGGCCAAAGCTAAAATATTGGCCAATCCGACCATTACGACGTTAAACGGCTATCCGGCCAAATTTGACGTGTCGACCAAACGCAGTTATACCATTACCTCCACCACCGAATCCACCGACGGGACGAAGACATATACCGACACGGTGAAAACCTATGACTCAGGGTTGTATGTAACCATTACTCCCTGGGTATCGGCAAACAATCACATTACCATGGAGATCAAACCGAAGATCAGCGAATTCGGCGCAGCTCCGGAAGGTTCCGACTTGCCTACCACCACCGAACGTTCGACGGAAACGACGGTCCGGGTCAAAGACGGCGAAACCATCATCATCAGCGGCCTGAAAAACACCCGGATTGAGGAGTCCGTATCCAAAGTCCCTTTCTTCGGAGACATACCGATTGTAGGCTATCTCTTTAAAAACACCACCAAACGGGAGGCCGAAGACGAGTTCGTCATCATCATCACTCCCCGGCTGATCTATGACCAACCGGAAAAGCAGGTGGAAATGATGATGAAGAAATACAGCCCGGAGGCGCAAGAGGTTGTGAAGCCGAAGGATGGAGGAAAGTGATTTATGAAAAATAACATAGTAAAAACCGCCATCTAGAAATATGGCGGTTTTTTAGTAGGTATGCTTCTTAATTAAAAAATGCAAGGAACTTAAAATCCCACGGCCCCGGAAAGCCAGGAAACAGACGGACTCCTAATCCGTTAACCGGTGCACAGGTTCGATTCTTGTAGGGCTCAGGTTAAGCTCCAATAGCAACTTACTCAACGAATGAAATGCTTTGACTGCCGACAGGAAGCGCTGTTCGCCCTCCTGCACCTTCCGAATCAGGGGCGTTTTCCTGACGTCCCTGAACCCCCCGGTTGGGGGATACCCCAATCCCCCATTATCCCACGGCCATCCAGGCCGCGGGAGCCCTTTCTTCTGGAATTGACATTCATGGCTGCGTTGCTTGTTGATGCTCCAAAACTGACGTCAAGGATATGTCCATCTATCCATTCCGCGTCTCCAGCTTCCTTGCTGGAGATTTCAGTTTTTTGTAGGCAATATTGAAGTATGAGCTACTATAATACCCTTTAATTTTCCTATTTCTAAGTCTCAATGACTTACATCTTAATTGCACTCTATCCAAAATAAAAGCCAGACTCTACAATTCAAGCAAGTCTGGGCATTAAAGATTTCACTCCCTATTGTTCAGGAAATTGGTAAAAATATGGTAGTGCCGAATCATCCTTCTTACATATACTTAATATAATTTGGCTTTTGTACCCTTTAATTTTATGATCAAAGAAAAATTTATATACTGAAAAAGTATCTTGGTCATCTTTTACGAGAACAATAGCTGGAAGATTCTGTCCTTTTTCAATACCTATCGACATATACAACACGCCTAATTGAATAAACTCTTTTACCAATACGATTTCCTTTTCTTCTTTAATAATACTCAGTTTCCACCACTGGCCATCATCCCACAAAATTTCCCCATTTTTATCAAGTTCCACTTCAGATGATAAAATAATTTTCTCAGGAATCTTATCATTATCCAAATCAATTGAAAATCTTTTCAAGACTTTCCACCTATTTATATTATCCGCCTTAATCACCTCCATTGTTCCCATAAGAATAGCCAATATTATTATTAAATGAATTAACTTCTTCATCTTAATACTCCTTTTCAATTATTATATCTCCTCTTCACTACCATTATCACTAAAGTAATTTTCTATACCAGCTGATATACTGGACGCAATATCATTTAAATAAGCCTCATTACTCAATTTTGATGCATCCCCAACAATATACCCAATTTCAACAATTACAGCAGGCATTTGTGTCCCGTTTAGAACAGCTAAACCTCTTTCATCAGTATATATTCCATTTGCTTGAACGTTTACTCCTGCAGTTTTAAATTGATCATAAATATGTTTGGCTAAATTCAAACTCTTTTTTTGATCATGGTTTCTTGGAATTATAATCGTAGCGCCATTTTTAACTGGATTAGTTGAGTTAGTATGAATACTAACAAATATATCAGCTTTAAGACTGTTAGCCATACCATAACGAAGATCAAGACTAACAGTTTTATCGGTTGTCCTTGTCATACTTACTTCATATCCCTTATTTTGCAAAATTTCTTGAACCTTTGTGGCAACCACTAAATTTATATTCTTTTCTACCAAAGTATAGTTTTTACTACCTGTATCCTTACCTCCATGACCTGGATCAATTACTATGACCGGAGCAAGACCATTTGGATCTATCATTATTAAAGGATTATCACGACAATAAACAAACCAATTCATCCCATCCTTCTTCGGATCAACTGTCAAAAACCTTCCCACTTCCGGGTCATAAAACCTTGCCCCGAAGTACTTCAACCCGGTACCTTCGTCTTCCTTCTTTCCAGTGTAATCATAGCTGTCATTCCCTTTCAGCCCCGGAACTTTTAAGACGATCTTATCAAAATAAACCTTTCCGTACACGCCACTTTGGTTCTTTTCTGCCGTTAAGAAGATCTCCATCGTCGCAGCATTGGCCGGGGCACGGGAATTTAACGTGAACATCTTCCACTGAGTCGAAGCGCCCAAAGATCCGGTGTCATCGACTTTAATGAGCGTACCGTTGGCATCGTAGTATCTGAGTTGTACCCTAGCTCCGGCAGAGGTCGAGCCCGTCTTAAAATACCCGGTTAATTGGTAATCCGTATCCGGGGATACATACAGGTTTTTATTGGACCATCCCCAGGAACTGCCGTCATTGTCATCAAACCAGAGGCCGGTGCTTCCATCAACACCGCATCCTGCCTCAATCTCGTTCGAAGCATTATCAAAATTGCCGACCCATCGCTTCGATCCAAGCTCGAAGTCGCCATTAATAACACCCTCATCATACACATTGGTCGACTCCAATTTCCCCCAAGCATCATACTTACTCAGTCCAACTAACTTCCTGTCTTGATCCGTTAACGCTCTGGTCGAACCCAGATGATCACGGTGATAGAAAACTTTTTTACCGCCTTTTTCCTCCGCAATAGAACGTTTCCCGGCATAGATATAATATTTATACTGCCCGTCTGCCGGATTATATTCCATGATCACATTCGAACCACTGTATACATAGTAGGTGGTCTTGCCGTTACTTACTTTCTTATACCGCATCCCGGCACCATCATAGTAACTTTCAGCCAGGATCATATTATTTTTTCTTACACTTCTTAACCGCGACTCGCCATCATATTGATAAATCCAGCTTTCATTGGCATTCGTTTTAGTTAAGCGTTCTCCGGCGATGCTGTTGGTATAAGTGGCAGTACCAGAATACAGCAACTGATTGGCAAGGTCATACCCTAAAGTCTCACTTTGCTGCAATTGACCGTTTTGGTAAATCTGCTTACCAATCATATTGCCAGCTCCGTCATAACTCCAGGCTTTTCCGTAAGCATACGTTTTCCCGTATATGTCATTCTTAGTCGGGACATTTCCGGACCAAATCAGGCGGTTTAGGCCGTCATAGTCAAAGTAATCCCCGTTAATCCTGACGATATTGCCGACAGGATCGTAGTCATAGTCAAGACTAAACAGTTGACCTTGATCAGTGATCACAGTCTTAGGAAATAGAGAAATCAATTCTAACTTATCGATACAGATAAATTCCTCTCCCTGAATATAACTTTCAACGCGAATTTCATCGCCAGGATAAAGATATACATCCTTCAATATTCTGGAAGTCAATGGGTTGGTAACTCCTGACCCCGGTACGTGATTAGCCGTCCATTCATCCACCTTAATATTGTTAATATAGATCTTAACAGGCGCTTTCCCATAATAAGTAAGTTTTAAATCATACTTATTATATTGGCCGGTATATTTATAAGTAACCGAACCTGTTTTTTCTATTTGTTGTTAAATTTGCCATTTCTGCAAATCAGTCCCCGTATAACTCCTAAACCCTGCCCACGTACTATATTCATCTTCATCGCCAGTAAGCGCCCAATTATTGTATTTATTGATAATAATATAATAACCATCACCCACACTTTGCAACTTCCATTTTTGCAAATCAGAACCAGAATAAGGTCTTATAAAAAACCCATGTCCCATCTTCGTCTTCATCGCCAGTAAGATACCAATTATTATAATTATTTATAATATTGTAATACCCGTCGCCTGTACTTTTAAATCTCCACTTCTGTGAATAGTATCCATCATAACTTTTAATACTAACTCCTGAATCTTCTCCACTACCAGTAAGATACCACTTACTGGATTTATTTATAAGAAAAGCATTTAATCCTTCTTGTACTCCAGCCGGGTTTGAGATCTTTACTAATTTGCCGCTTGATGCAAAAGTTGCACTTTCAATCACAGCATTAGCCAGAACCACTGATTCTGCTTCATATATTATAGAATCAGGTAAAATAGTTATTTTTTCTCGGGATGTTTCTGCACCGATATTCACCGGTCGGCCGTTAACATCATAGCTAAATGTATTGTGCATTCCATTAGCCAGGACCATCTCCGTCAATTTGTTTTCCTGATCATAACTCGATAAAGTTACAAATCCCGGGATAGTCTGTAACCGATCCAATGCATCATAGGTACAAGTAACCCATTCGGCCCGGCCAGGGTATTTCATGCCAACCATTTGCCCAAAGGCATTATAATCATACTCAAAAACAAACTCTCTGCCGTCCAACTTAGCTGTGTAATTTTTCGCCCGATTTCGGGCATCGTATTGATAAGTATAGATTACTCCATCTGTTGTCTGGGATAACAGATTGTCGTTCTTATCATAAGTAAACCTCCTCTCTTCCATCCGGTTCAACGATCTTAACCGGACGGTACCCGGCAAAAAACTCGTATTCGATAGTTTTGATCCCTTTGCCGTTTGTCTTGGTCTTTAAATTGCCCACATTATCATAGGTGTAATGTTCAGCAGCAATTAGATTTTGAGGATAGTCGGTCCGGATCAATCGGCCGAGATTATCATAGGTATAAATCGTCTCCGCTTTCTTAGGATTAATCACTTTAACAAGGCGATACGCTGGTTCCTTCTCAGAATCATAATAAGAATCATAAATATATTGAGTTGTATAAGGTTTTTCATTCGGGCCAGGATATTCATCCACTTGGATCAACCGGTCTAAAAGATCATAATATTCCACTTTTTTATTGTCTTTGGCATCCGTTATCGTTACATTTTTACCATCATACTCATATCTGGTCCTTGAACCATCTGGTTGAATAACTACAGTTTTCCGGTCAAACTCATCATATTGATAAGAGGTGACGTGAGGGGGTAAATCCTCTCTCTCCCATGTCTTTTCAACGGCGACCAGACCATTAGTCCCATATTCAATCACTTTCTGAGTAATCCAATTAGTATCAGCAGCCGACAAAACTGCATTACCACTAACCAAACTCTTATACCGTTGAAGTTTGATCGGTTTACCGAATAGCGGATCATACTCAATTCGTCCAGCTTGATATCCCACTGTATCATTACCATACTTCAAAACGACCACATTGTTAAGGTCATCGTATTGAATGATTCGGTAGATGGCAATTTTAGGGTCTGTACTTTCCTGCCACTCTTTCGTCAACCGGTTTAAAGCGTCATACTCATACCGGAAAACATTCCCTTTCGGATCAGTGGCTTTGATCTTGTTGCCGGTGTCGAAGTCATATTCATAAGTTGCAATCGTCTCATTAGTATCCGGCTTGTATACCCGGGTCAGATAGGCGTAATTATATGTTGTCGAATATTCAAACGCAAATGTTTTACCATTGGCATCGGTTTTCGTAAGAACATTGCCATATTTATCATAGGTATATGTGGTATGTAAATAGGAGTTTCCATAGGCTTCGCTTTCTTTAATCAAATTTCCCTTGGAATCATATTGATAATGTGTTTGTTTCAATTGTGGGTTATTCGGATCCAATGGATTTTTAATTAAAGTAGCTTTAGTAATGGGTTTGTTCCAACAATAAGAAAATTTGCTCGCATATAAACTCTTTTGATATTTAGAGTTAATTTTTGATAGATCTACCTTACTACTACTAGTATTCGCATAGGTTGCCAAGGTCTCATTTCCGTATGGGTCAACAATTCGTGTAATATTACCCCAATCATCATATTCATATTGAAAAGTAGATTTAATTGCATTTCCATCTGCAGTGAAACGCGTTGTTGTTATAGATTTAAACACATTGTCATAATAGTATGTATATTCCTTCTGTTCGACTAATTGGTTAGATAATGTATACGTATATTCATGTGAAATTGAATTATATCTTGAATCTTCTACATATTTTTTAACCTTATTACCATCATCAAAAACTGTAGTTAACGCGTTAGACCGACTATAATTAACTACACGAAATGGCAGAGTTTCATTAGGTTTGTAAAACCGTTGTTGGGATATAACACCTCCATTATATGAATACTCCGAACGGGCCCCGTTATAATATGTTATTTTTGTTATCCTTGAGCCTTTGTAAGAAAAAGTGGTAGTTCTTCCCAAAGCGTCAGTAAAACTCATAGTACCGCCACTAGCAATAACTTTCTTTTTACCATTTTTAAGTAATTGTGTTACAGTACCACCATCAAAATAAAACATTCGGCCCATCGAATCTCGTAACCACTCAAGATAGGGAGGGTCATCTGAACTTGCGCCAGGATTAATATAATATTGATAATAATTACCGTTAGGATCAGATACTGTTATATGTCGTTGATAATTTTCTATACGGGTTCCGTCATCAAGATATACAATTATCGAATCTTCATCCGAACTATTAATTGAAAAATATCGTCCATTAGCCCGATAAATCGCATCTCCTCCACTATACCCTGCAACGATATCTAATTCAGTGAAATCAAAACTCCCTTCTCCAGGAATATTGATCATAGTCCCATCAGTATACGGAAGATCCCAATACCAATTTTCATCTACTTTCAAAACTGAAACAGGCCTTGCTGAATACACCCGTGCTAAGGTAAAATTCAACCCCCGGCCCGGTAATGAAATGATATTTTTGCGTACTATTAAGTTTAATGTTAGTATTTGCACAGTTTCATCGCCATGGGTAATATCAAAAAAAGGGATAATCCCATTACCGTCCCAACCTGGAGTTATGCCTAAAACATACTCACTAAAATGCTTTAACTTTCCTTTTAAAACTCTATTCTTCTGATCAATATTTTGAGCATCCACCCGTTCTAAACATTGTGTCTCACGATTGATATAATACAATTTCGCTTTTTGGTTTTCTTCGGACAATTTAATATTAAATTCGATCTCTCTCCCTCTGCTAAATTTCAATCCATGTGGCCCAAACCGGTAAACCTTGGAAACCGCTCTAAATCCAAAAGGTTTACGGATACCTTCCAAATCCGGTTCCACCATCTCCACTGAAATTTCTCTATCCGTAGCACTTGCGGGTATTACAAATTCAGAATCCCCTAAAGAAAAACGGGTCATCTGGGTCAAACTTGGCCTCACAGTTTTTCGACCATAATGGCCCTCATCATGTTTCGCCCATACCTGAAAACAGAAAGACAGAACTAGACCCATTACAATGATTGCAAAGATTGACCTTCTCCGGTTCATCATCCCACTTCTCCTTCATCTATTTCCATAATTTTATGAAACAGTATTTTATTCTAAATTTTCCCTTTAATTCCTGCTATAGTATGTTTTATTTTAAAAGCAACATTTTGATAACATCTTCATTCCATAAAGACCTATCTCTAATAATTAAGGTTTTCACAGTTCTTCACCATCCGGCCTTTCAACAGCCAATTAAGCATTGACTATCGTGGCAACCGAGTTTTTGAGGCACCATTGTCTCGCAAATTGATATTGATATCTAATACTAACCATCAATACATACATCTTCATCAACGCAAAAATACACTGGAAAGAAAAACCCACCAGGGACGGCGGGCCCGCGGCTTTGATTCCGGATGAATCACAGCCGTCGGTTCATTGAGCTCAAACCGTTAGGCCGACAAGCCGGTATTATGGATAGCTTCGAGGATGCACAACGTTCTCTATTAACAACAAAACCAGGCCCATCATCAAATAAGGAAGCTGCTAAAATCAACTGGATTCAATCTACTTGTGAAGATAAAAAAACCGCCTCAGCTTTCACCAAAGCGGTTTCTTCTTAACGGTTGAAATTAAATTGATGCCTATTTCTTCCCTGCATTCTGCGGCGGATTTTGTGCCGGGATGATCTTTACCCGATACTTTTCCCTCACATGCTTTGCCAGCTTTTCTTGAAGCGACGCCGGGACGGTCACGGTTTTCGGGTCGCCGTCACTGATATACAGTAAATCCTGATTTTTCTGATGGCGCTTCATAAAGGCCTCCGGACCCCAGGGAGTGTCCCCGGCCTGCACCCGTTCCAGGAGGTATGGATTGAAGTCCACGGAATAGGGCGACGGCGCGGTAGCCGAGCCGACCAGCATCACCGATTGATGCTCATAGCGGATACCTTCATAGACGCCTCTTCGTTCCAACTCCCGGTTGTTCGCATGGACTCCGAAAGGCAAGGCCAGACTGCGGACCTGATACCCCGGAAGATAGGATTGAATTTCTTTCACGGCCAGGGCCAATTGTTTTTGGACGCCGATATCGTCGGTTTTCCCCAGATTTTGGTGCCAATAGGTATGATTGCCGATCTCATACCCGTTCTTCACCAAAAACTCCAGTTTCTTTTGGATATATTCCTCCTGGCCGAAGAGGCGCAACCCTTTTTTGATGGCCGTCAAAACATAGAACGTGGCCGTCAAGGGGAAATCCGGATGTTTCTTTTTGAAAATTTCCATAATTCCTACAGCGCAAGACGGATCGATCACCAACCGGTCCCCTTTTTGGATATACCGGAATTGCCCTTCGCTGGAATCATCAAAGGTCAGCACAAACGGCGTCTTCCCGGCCGGAACGTCCATCTTTCCGCTGACCAACGCATCCAAGGATATAGGGTAATAATTATTGGCATACAGCATTTCCAGATCTTTTTGAAAGTTCTCCGGCGTCCGCCGCCACCGGTCCTCCGGGTAACCGATGAGGTGATATTCAAGGATCATGATCCTTCCCAATTCGTTGGCCTTGAAGGCCGTAGCGGACTGGGCTGCATGGCCGCCCCCTGTTTGAAACAGATTAAAAAGAATCAATAACATCAAAAAACCGATCATCGCTGTCCGTCGTGTTGCCAAGGATATTTCCTCCACCATTTGATTTTTTTAGGAAATATTCAGGGATATTTGCCGTTCTTCTTCAAAAACCTGCTGGTAAATTAAATTTTTCTTTTTACCATATATTTATCATTCATGAGTAGGGATTTTGCGATAAAAGCGCGAATTGGTTGGTAAAATGCGATCAAGAAAGGCGGCCGAAAGATGATTGATGTCCAAAACATGCCCGATCAGCGAGGTATCGAAATTCAACGGGTAGGGCTGAAAGACGTGAACCTTCCCTTTCAAATCCGGATGCAAAACGGAGAATTTCAGCATGTCCAGGGCAATGTGACCGTTGCCGTCTGTTTGCCCCATCAGTTTAAAGGGACCCATCTCAGCCGCTTTATGGAGCTGTTGATGCGTTGGAGCGATCAACCTATCTCCTCCAAAGAACTTCGGCAATTGCTGACGGAAGTCTGTGCCAACCTTGAAGTGAAAGAAGCCGAGATCAGCCTGAAATTCCGGTATTTCCTGCCCCTTCCGGCGCCGGTCAGCCGGATCATCGGCTACCTCGACTACCTTTGCGAGTTTAAAGGTGTCTATCAACAAACGGAAAACCGCTTCGAATCCTGGATCGGCGCAGAAATCCCGGTACTCTCCCTCTGCCCGTGCAGCAAGGAGATTTCCGAATTCGGCGCCCACAACCAGCGGGCGATCATCCGCGCCCTGGTCCGTTTCGACTATCCCGGGAAAATCCTCTGGCTGGAGGAATTGATCGAGCTCCTCCGTCACCAGGGCAGCTGCCCCGTTTACCCCGTCTTAAAACGGGAAGATGAAAAATATGTCACGGAACAGGCTTATCTTAACCCTAAATTTGTGGAAGATATCCTCCGTGACTCGGTACTGGCCCTCCGCACCGAACCCCGGATCAACCGTTTCCAGGTGGAGGTCGAAAGTTACGAATCCATCCACAACCACAGTGCGTTTGCATCCCATGTGGAGGACAGAAAAGGCACGAGTTGAGTATAGTTGACAGTGGACAGTTAACAATTGAATATTCTCCTTTTGAGCACACAGTGCACGGTGCATAGTTATTGATCAGGTACGGGGTTCTGGGTTCTAGGTCCTGAGTCGTGGAGAGAACGTGCAGCATTCCTACCTATACCCAGTGCCCAGTACCTAGTACCCAGTATCTAAAATCACTCCTCATCTTTGTAACTGCAACACCATTCCTCATACCCGCACCCGGGGCAATCGGCTTTGGCCGGATAATCCCCGGCTTCCCGATGGTTCCTTATCCATTCGGCCATATCCCGAAGTTCGGCCATCAACTTGTCCAGGTTCGCCTGATCCAAAGGCACGGTCACCCGGGAGTCCGGATAGGGGAAATAGAGTTCCGCCCGGTCCGGCAGTCGGCCCCATAGCTCCCGGACAGCCAATCCATACAATTGAACCTGCCAGTAATAATTGGCCGCCACCTGCTGGACTTTGGCTTTGGAGATCCGGTGGGTTTTGTAGTCGACCAGCACCAATTCCCCGGCTTCATTCAAGAGCAAGCGGTCAAACCGTCCCTCCACCCGTATTTCCGGAGTTATCTTAATAATAAACGGCACCTCGTCCCAACACCGGGTAAACCGGTTATACTCACTTTGACTGAAATGCATCCATATTCGTTGCAATTCCTGCTTAAGCCCATCCGGGTCAGTCAGCCGGTGACTCTTCACAAACCGCTCCCACAAAGCTTCCGGCCACTCCTCCGTTCGAAGCCGGGCAGCTTGATGCAAAAAGGTACCGATCTCGGTGCCCATCCCGTCGGATCCGGCCGATTCGAAACCGCGATCCGGCTCCGGCTCGGGAATCCCGTAAATATACCGATACAGGAAACGGCGGGGGCAATCTTTAAATGCCACGATGCCAGTGGCCTTTAAGACCAAGGGCTTCCGCAGGGTCTCCATGTCGACGGCGGCCACCTCATGCCGGGAATCCATGACCGGCGTCTCCGAATCCAGGGTATCGATTAACCGGGCTCCCTCGTCAGACGGCAAAACACTGGGAACCTGACGAACGATGTGAACCGGAACCCCGTGAAAGTCGAGGCAGTCGGTTTCCCCGAACGGATGCAGGATCTCAAACCATTTCATCCAAGTGTTGGCCGTCTCCAACGTATCTCCCTTCGAGTCACTGCACCCGGAACCGGCCATAATCAGGTGGCGTTTGGCCCGGGTCAAAGCCACGTACAACAACCGTTTCAGCTCCGAGATCTCTTCGCGCCTTTCCAATTCCTTAATTCGCGCCCAAACCGACGTCTCCTCATACTCGTCCACGCCGGTCAACACCTTAAACCCAATCCCCACGTCTTTATGGAACGTCAGCCGCTGATGCCTTCCAAACCGAAACCGATGGTCCAGGTCGGCCAGGATCACCACAGGGAATTCCAATCCCTTGGAACGGTGGATAGTCATCAAACGGACCACATTATTGGCTTCCCCTTGGGTCGGGGCGTCATTTTCCACCAATTCCGCCTCAATGAGCCGGGACACATAGGTCAAAAAACCAGTGGTGCTGTAAAACCCTTTCGCCGCAAACTCCTCGGCTTTCAGCATCAATTTTTCAAGATTGGCCAACCGCTGGCTGCCGTCCGTAAATACCCAGCACAATTCCTTATAATGAAGGTTCTCAAGGGCATAGCGGAGAATCTCCGCAATCTTCATGCGATGTCGGTGACTCTGGAGATACAGGAGCACCTGGCGGAAACGTTGGAAACGTTCCACTTCCGCCGGATCGTTCCAGTCCCGGAAGTCAGTCTCCTCATAAAAGCGTTCCGTCAAAGCCTGGCCTCTCCCCAACCGCAACAGATTGGATTCGCTGATGCCCGCATAGGGAGATTTGAGCAAGGCGAAGAGAGCCACCCCGTCATAGGCCTGGTCCACCACGCGTAATAAATTTAACTGATCCACGATCTCCGGACGGGAATAAAAACTGCTTCCTCCCGCAGTATAATACGGAATGCCCGCATCCTGCAAAGCCGCCTGGTAAGGGCCCATTCCGTTTCCGGCCCGGAACAGGATGACGATATCCTTAAACTCCACAGGATGCTCCGTCAGGCGGGACTCCTCCACCAACTGCCGAATCCGGGCGGCAACCATCCGCGCCTCAACTTGGATGTCCTCCGTCCCGGTCAGTAAAAACTCGATACGGGCCTCCGGATCGACCCGGGTGGATTGAAGGGGTTCATAAGTAAAGTCCTCGCCCCGGAACATCGCTTCCGAAAAAGCATTCACATAGTTGATGATCGTCGACGCGGAACGATAATTTTGCGACAGGGGAATAATCTCCCCGGCCCCTTTTTCAAATTCATGCCGCAACGCCACGATCAACCCGGCCTCCGCCCCCCGGAACCGGTAAATGGACTGTTTCACGTCACCCACCGACATCCAGCGGCCTCCGGTATATTCCGTCCCAATCAGGGAGCGGATCAGGTCCATCTGAAGGCTGTTGGTATCCTGAAACTCGTCCACCAAAAGATAACGGATGCCCTGCCGTAGCTTTTCAGCCAGTTGAGGATGGTCCCGCAACATATTCCGCGCCAGCAGTTGCTGGTCAGTGAAGTCCAGCATCCCCAAGTCCACTTTTAACTGTTGATACCGCCGGTCGATGCGGGTAAAGATCGCTTCCAGCAACGGCAGTCGGGACAAAGCCGCCTCATCCACATACCGATAAATCGCATCATCTACCCAGTCGCGGATGGCCACCACATCCGCTTTGACCGCAGCCGACAGGTTTTTCGGCAATGCCTTGCCGATGGCTCGAAATACCGGAATGAGCGCCAGATGATCCGTGGCCTCCGTCAAGGTGGCCCGATACTCCGGCCAGAGGCGCTTAAACCCATCCAATATCTCCTGGGCCCGAGGAGTTAGTTTCCTCCTCGGATAGTCGGCCAGCAACCCGTCGACCATCGCCACCAGCTCGGTTACATCCGGACGGATACCTCCCCGGCTCCGGCCCAGGTTTGCCGCTGTCAACGCCAGAACCTGGGAAAAATCCTTCCCGCTTTCCCGGATGGTTTGATAAATATGACGGCAACTGGCCAACAACCCCTGCCAGCCGAATTCCGCCAGCAAGGCTTCAAACTCCGATTGGAACGGTTCTCCGCCATGATATAGCCCGGTCAATACTTCATCAATGACCTGATTCAGATAGAGCAGGCTTTCCCCCTCGTTCATCAGGGTAAACCCCGGAGGTATGCCGGCCTCCAACGGATGTTCTTTGATTAGTCCAAGGCAAAAACTGTGAAAGGTAGAGATCCGGGCGCCTGCCATCTTCTGTAACTGGGCTTTCCAATATTCCGTCTCCACCGGATCGCCGGCCTCCGCCGCCAGTTGCTCCACCCCCTGCCGTATCCGCTGCAACATTTCGGCGGCAGCTTTATTGGTAAAGGTGATGGCCACGATTTGGCTGACATCCGCCCGGCATTCCTTGAGCAAATAAAGATATTTCTCAGTGAGCACGCTGGTTTTTCCGGTCCCCGCACCGGCCGAAACCAGGATATCCCTGTCAAAGGTTTGTATGGCTTTCGCCTGTTGTTCATTGGGAGCATGTGCCAACCGCTTCGACCTCCCGTTCCTTCCGCCGGCAACAGCTTTGATATTCGCAATATTCCGGGCATTCCCCGGTGGTTAGGCCGAATTGGCCGTCCCGAATCTGCCGGACCGTATTCATCAACGTCGCCCGCACCTGTTCCAGCCATTCCTGCCATTCTTTCGGGCTGAAACAGCATTTACTTTTCCACTCTGCATTTAACCGCTCCCGGTGCCAAGCGCCGCCTGTGCTTCGGGAAGGATCCCGCAGCCCCAAGTAAGCCCCGCCCACAGCATGACCTTCCGAAAAGACCAACTGCTCCATGGCTAACAAATACGCCGGAAGTTGAATTTTCTTCAGGTCCAACACATCCGTCGTTGACGGGCCGCGGCCCAATTTATAGTCATATATGATAAACCGGTTCCTTTCATCGGTATCCACCCGGTCCACCCGCCCCGAAAAGCGGGCCACCATCACCTCGTCCCGGAGAGTCAAAGGCGGCAGTTCTTCCATTTCGCCGGATGAACGGCTTTGGCCAAAGGCCAGTTCCGTCCGGTAAGGAACAAACCGGCCCATCGTCAACTCCGACCAATCCAGTTCGGCAGCAAGCCAACGTTCCAGCGTCCTCCGGATCTCGCTTTCCTGGGCCACCAGCATCGCCCGGACCAAGTCATTGGCCGCATGGCTTTGCCAGAAAGCCAAGACGGACGAAGCCGACTCCTCCAGACACTCCCGATATTCCTGAATCCGTTCCCGACGGAACGCCTGCCCCCGGAACCGGTTGCAAAATTCCGACAACACCTGATGATAAAAGTTCCCCAGATCCAAAGCTTCCGGCAACAACGACGCTTCCGGCAGCGGCCGGACTTTCAAAAAATGTTTGAGAAAGAAACGATAAGGGCAGATCAGGTAATCTTCGATAGCAGTGATGCCGATCACCGTCTCTTCCCCAAACATCCGGTCCAGGAGCCACCGGACATATTCGTCGACGTCCAGCATGGGTGCACCTGCAGAACGCCGGTATGCCATCCAATGGTGCGTTGCTGCCGCCAGCCTCCGGAAAAGCGCCGTCTGAAACAAAGCCTGATACCGTCCAATATCTTCGTCAGGCACATCATGTTCGTCCCGGAGACTATATTGCAACCACACCTGCCGCACCTCCGCTTCGGAACGACAGTCGTCAAATCCGTCACAGACCTTGGGCTCCAAGGGATAATAGATGATCCGCTCTGTAAGGCCGGGGACCCATTGGAGGATCTCTTCCAAAAACGGAGAGCGGTTCGCCAGTTGGCCGTCGGCTTCCTGATCCTGATAGACCAGGAAAACCCGTTCCCGGGCTGCCTGCAGCGCCCAGTAAAAGGAGAGTTTCTCCTGAAGCTGATAATTTTCTCCGTTTTCCATGATGACGCCCAGGGTTTGAAGGTCAAACCGATCGGCCGGGTCCAGTTTCCAGTCGTTGACGTAATGGCGGGGAAAATTCCCCTGTTCAAGCCCTGTGATAAACAGAAAACGCACCGTCAGCCCCCGGACCTCCCGGGGCGAAATGACCCGGATCCCCTCCCCGTCGGCCGGGGCCAATGCCACCTCTCCGTCGATAAAATGGGCTTCAAAAAAGCGGACATAGTCATTAAAACGGATGATCCGTTCCGTCCGGGACAAATGGGGATCCGTCTCCAGAAAACCGGTGAACGCCTCCACCATCTGCCGGGCAACCCGTTGCCTGAAAATATCGGCGAAGGAAAGGGGCCGTCCGATATTTTCAGCCCACACTGACCGTTCATAAGCCCGGAACCATTCCAGAGACAACCGGACGTATTCGCCCAAGGTAGCTTCTCCGGCAAAGGGTTCCAAACGCCGCAGGCCGTCCCATAACGGTTGCGGGTCGATCCGCTCCGCCTCCAGTTGTTCCCGGAATGCCGTATCCCCGATTAGCCGTAACCAGCGTTCCCGGCCGGAGAGGGCGCCGGCCTGCCTGATGATCAGCTGCTCCAGGCGGTCGCCCTCGCGCACCCGGTCTCCCGAATATACCCGGCGGAGATATTCCTGCATCTCCGGCCACTTCCAGTCTTCCGCAACAACGCGCAAGAGCTGTTGAAACTGCCATACCGGCATGGTTTCCCGCAGAGGCACTTCCGCTCCGGACAGCTTTATCCCATATTCCTGAAAAATCGGGGCAGCCTCCGCCATATACTGTTGCGGCCGGGGCGCCAGGATAAGCACGTCGGAGTCGCTCCAGCCCGGCTCCGTTTGGCGCAACCGGACGATTTCCCGGGCAATGCCCAAAAAGACCCGGGACCCGGCAGCCTGAATCAGTTGGACAGAACGATCGTCCGGGCCCATGTCGAGGGGCTCAGGATCTCCCGTCCAAAACTCCCGCTGCAGCCGGAACAATACCGTATCCGAATCATCCCGTTCAGCCGTCAAGAGCTTGGCGCCAAAAGCAAAATAATTCCGGGTAAACTCCTGAAACTCCGGAACCGTCGTAGGATCGACGATGGCCTCAAACTCATACCAGGGGGCCAGCGTGGCGATAAGGTCCGTCTGAAACGGCGTTAAATCATTAAACCCATATAAAACAACCCGCTCCGGCACGGCCGCCGCTGAACCGCTCATCCGGAGGTCTTCCAGTTCCTCCAGAGTAAGATCGTCTTCGGTAAAGCCGCAGGACCGGAGCATCTCCTGATATCCCGCATAGATCAGAGCCAGTTCACGTTCTTTGAGGCCCCGGTCGGCCGCCCATTCGCCAAACAACTCCGGCCTCAGGCCGCTGCGTTTCCACTCCGAAATCCCGTCCAGGATAGCCTGGCGATAATTTCGGTTAAACGGAATCCGGTTGAGATACTGAAACCGGCCTTCCGCCTCCAAACGCTCAAGGACGCGCTCAAGCAACAAATCCCGCTCCAGGGCCGAAGGCGTCCGCCGGTTCAGCCCGAATTGCTCCCGCAATTCCCCGACAAACCCTTGGAACAACAGCAGCCGGAACCCGCCGATACCGCCGACGTCCGGCCGGCTTAACAGTTCTTCCTGGACCTGCCGGAGCAGGCTGATGGTGGGAAAGATGACCGTGAGCGAAAACTCTTGATTTTCTGCAGCTTGTCTCAATAAAGTTAACAATTCCCGGTGGCTTCGGAGCTCACCGACGACAGCCGTTACTTTCATCGCCGCCCTCCTTTCCCCGATCAATCCTCAGTGGTTACTTTGCCTTCCCGCCAATGTTTGCGACATAATGAGATATAACTCTCATTGCCCCCGATCTGAATCTGTTCCCCTTCATAAACCGCTTTCCCGTTGACCAATCGGGTATTCATGGTCGCTTTTTTCCCGCACCAACAGATGGTTTTTAACTCTTCGATACTGTCAGCAAAGGCCAACAGCGCTTCGCTGCCGGGAAAAAGCCGGCCCCGGAAGTCGCTGCGCAACCCGTAAGCGATGACCGGAATGTTCATTTCATCCACGATGCTGCAAAGCTGTTCAACTTGCTCTCGGGTGAGAAATTGAGCCTCATCAACCAAGACACAGTGTATTTCCCGCTGTTTCAAGCATTGGCCCACCCGTTCCGCGATATCCGTCGCCGAATCGATCAACGTGGCCTCACATTCCAGGCCGATTCTGGACTTGACCTTGGCCCTTCCATCCCTGTCGTCGATGCTGGGCTTCAATAACAGGACCTGCTGGCCCCGTTCTTCATAATTGTATTTCACCTGTAACAATTGGGTGGTCTTGCCGGCATTCATCGCCCCATAACGAAAATACAGTTTTGCCATCAGTTCTGTTTACCTTTCTGTATGGAATTATCCGTTGATAACAAAGCCTGTCCGGCCATCACGGCTCTCTGCCTTCAACCCACGCGGTATAGCCGGCCAACCACCGGTCCACGTCTTTCTCAGGCACCTCAAGTGTGTGCCTGGTTTCCGGATATCGGGGATATCCGCCGACCTCCTCCTGGCTGTCGATGATCCGGCCCTTCCGTTCCAAGAAGTCCCGGATGATACGGGCATCCACGGGATCCCGCCGGGCAGGGCGGGCTCCCACATGGTTGACAATATACTCAACCAGCTGGTCCGCAGGCAATACCGTCAGCGTCTCCGGCCATACCGGCTTCGCCTGGAGCCGGTTCACGGAAGAGGACACCACCGTCCCCGGTTTCCCGTCGGCTTGGAACGCCAGGTTATCATGGCTATATACATCGCCCCGCCCACCGATCAAGGGCAATCCCGGTTTGGTATCCGGGCCGGAAATCATCACATTGCCGACCGCGCTCACCCGGGCATTGGCCGGTGTTTTCCCGGAACCGGCCCACTCTTTCTCGACAAAATTCACATGAATCGCCGCTTTCCCCGGATTATATATGAGATTGTTGACGATAACCCCGGTGGAATGAGCCTTGAAATACGGATTTCTGTCCATATTGTGGGCATAGAAATTTTTGATGACCGCAATATTCTGACAATAGTCGTGGATCAGGGAGCCTTTCGAATGTTCGCCTTTGGAATGGGTGGCCCGGCTTAACGCCTCCGCAATCAGGCAATGGCTGATGGTAATCCGCCGCGAGGTAAACTCCGGCCCCAACAGCCGTTCGCCGGAGGCGGAGATGTTTTCATCCACCGACCACGTCACCGAACAATGATCCAGCACCACATTGTAAGCATTCTTCCCGGCCGTCGTTATGCCATCCGGTTCCCAGCCTTTCCGGGACGAAGGATGGCCGTCCCCCGGCCGGACCCGAATATGTTGGATGAATACGTCATGGGTGGTTATCTCAATCCCGCCCCGGATGATGGTGATCCCCGGATCCGGTGCCGTCTGGCCGGCGATGGTCAAGTATGGCTCGGTGATCCGCAGCTTGGTCAAGCCCAGATCGATGACCCCGCCCACCTCAAAAACGACAATCCGCGGGCCTTTAGCGGTAACCGCTTCATGCAAGGAACCCGGCCCGGTCGGCTGCAACGTAGTCACCTTAATCACCTTTCCTCCCCGCCCGGCCGGCGTCTCAACACCGAAACCCTCGGCTCCCGGGAAAACACGGGTATCGGCGGGAGCGCCGCAGGCAACCGCCGCCACAAACAGTCCGAACAATCCGGTCCAAATCCAACCCCATCTTCGTCTCATGATATCACCTGTCCGTCACAGAATAAAAAGCTCATTCCCTATTTCGCCATTCCGCCCCGATTCCCTGTTTCTTGGTCCGTTATCTCCGGCATAAAAAAATAAAGCCGGTCAACGACCGGCTTATGTAGGCATGTTTTTAAAAACTGACTTTCAGCCCCAAGGTATAACTGTCCGAATCCAACGTCAGGAAATCGGATTCCGCCGAGAAGGTCCGGTATTTGAGAAACACATCCACAAAGGGCATGGGGGCGTATTCAACGCCGACTTCCACATAACTGAGATCCGCATCGTTGTCCTTCAGCGCATCGTTTTCAAACCGGGTCTTCAAGGGGACGATAATTGTACCGTAAACGGTAACATCCTTGATTTCCGATTGGATCCCGGCTCCTACCACCAGACTGGTGAAGGTGTTTTTCCGAAGGTCGGACGGCAATGTATCATCGGTGAAACGATAATGTTGGCCGCCGCCAAAAGCCCGCACTTTCAGGAGATCCAGGCCCAGTTCCCATCCAACCCGTACATCCACGGACGATAGTTGCCTCTCGCCCATATCGGCTTTCCCCAGGGTCAGGTCCACATGGGTACCGAGAAGATTGAGATTGCCGGTCAATGCCCATTGGTTGGGGGAGTCGGAAAAATCATTGGGCAACGAACGATAATCCACATCCACGTCGGCCTTGCCCACTTCCCCGCTGACCCCAAAGAGGATTTCAGCGGCAGCGTTGGAAGTGACACCCACGATCAATCCGAGTATCAAAATGACAGTTAGAAAAGGTTTCATCAGTATCACCTCGATGAGGTTTTTGACAAATAATCCGCATTATCCTGCTTTTTCATTTATTTCCCCGTTGGTTCCGTCAAGCCGGAGCAATTCTTCGGCCCGTTGAACGGCAGCGTCAAAATGGGTGCATACGTTCTCCCGGCCGATTAAGTCCAGCAACCCGGCCTGTTCCATGGCATGCATGGGCTGTTCCTGGACGCCGGAGAGAATCACCCCAATCTTCTGCTTACGGCTTTTCCGCACAATCTGCCCTAACATCCGAAGGCCGGTGGAATCCACGGCCGGGACATAACGCATCCGGATGATCATTAAGCGCGGCCGTCTCTCCACCTGGCTCAGGGCTTCTTCGAATTTATGGGCTGCCCCGAAGAACAACGGCCCGTTGATCTCGTACACCTCGACACCTTTGGGTACATGGATTTTGCTTCCGGCATCTTCCCTTTCCTCTTCATGGTCATCATCCATCCCACCGGTGATGACATTCACCTGAGTTACCTGGGCCATTCTCCGCATAAACAGAAATGCCGCCATGACCATACCCAGTTCAATCGCAACCGTTAAATCCAGGATCACCGTCAAGCCGAACGTTAACAGCAGGACCAAGACGTCGCTGCGGGGACCGCGCAGTAATGCCACAAACGAACGCCATTCGCTCATATTGTAGGCTACCACCACCAATACAGCGGCCAAGCTGGCCAAGGGAATGTAGGAAGCCCATTTCCCGAAGAACAACATGATACATAGCAGGGTCAACGCATGGATCATCCCCGCCACCGGTGTTCTCCCGCCGTTTTTAATATTGGTGGCCGTCCGGGCAATGGCGCCGGTGGCCGGAATCCCTCCAAACAACGGAGCCACCAGGTTCGCCACGCCGTTGGCCACCAACTCCATATTGGACCGGTGTTTTCCTCCGATCATCCCGTCGGCCACCACCGCCGACAGTAACGCTTCGATCCCCGCCAAGACGGCAATGGTGAATGACGGCTGTATCAAAGATTTAAACGTCTGAAAATCCACCCGGGGAAGACGGGGCATGGGCAACGTAGAAGGAATTTGGCCAAAACGGCTGCCGATGGTCTCCACCGGCAACTCCAACGCAGCCGCCGCCACCGTGGCAACAATTAAAGCCACCAGCGATCCGGGAATTTTCTTCGAAATACGCTGCCAGAAAACGATGATCAGCAACGAGACCAGACTGATCCCGACAGCGTAAACATTCACCGAATCCAAGTGGCTGAAGTAAGCAATCCACTTTTCGCCGAACTCGGCCGGGACCTCCCCCATGGCCAAACCCAGCAAGTCTTTAATCTGCGAAGAGAAGATAATAACAGCAATTCCGCTGGTAAATCCGGCAATCACCGGATACGGGATAAACTTAATCATTGAGCCGAACCCGGCCAATCCCATGAGAATCAGGAGGATACCGGCCATCATCGTCGCAACGGTTAACCCGTCCAAACCGTGTTTTTGAACGATTCCGTAAACGATGACCACAAAGGCTCCGGTGGGGCCGCCGATCTGGACCCGGCTGCCGCCCAACGCCGAAATCAGGAATCCGGCCACAATCGCCGTAAACAACCCCTTCTCCGGGGAAACCCCCGAGGCAATGGCGAAAGCAATCGCCAAGGGTATGGCCACGATTCCCACGATGATACCGGCCGACAGGTCACCCGCAAACTGAGAAAAATCGTAATTTTTCAACGTCGTCAGCAACTTTGGCTTGAGCATGTTATCATTCACCCTTCGCACATGCAAATACTTTTTTATTGTAGATCGGATTCTCCCTGGCAGATATTACAATTGCGTAAATATTAAAAGAAGAGCCGCCCTTGGGCGGCTCTTCCGATGACCCGTTTCATTCACGTTAAATTTCCATGGACAATCCGGCCTGAAATACCGTGTCGTCCTGTAAGTCCTTCTCTTCGATCACGACCACTTTACCGGCGAGCTTATCGGCAAAATTGTATTGGACTCCGGCTCTAAGCTCTGCCACATCCATATCCTCGGCATCCAGTTCCGCTTCGCCGAGTACCCGCAATTTCGATGTGAGCCGCAGGTTAATTCCGGGAGTTACCGAAAGGCTTCGTTCCCCGGAACGGTCCACATCCGATTCCACATTCACGAAACCGAAGAAATATTTATAATCCATCCATACGGAAGCGCCGACCATGGCCAGCTCCCCTGCTTTCAAGTCATATCCGGCATACAGGGTATACCCTTCTTCATCATGCACCGGACTGACATAGGCTTTGGCCAGAAGGCGTTCGACATCGCCTTCCTTCTCATAAGCGCCGCTGACAGTAATCGAAGAAAAAGCGCCATACCCCACTTCCGCCCGATAATGGTCCGACGTAAAGTCGCCGCCGGAAGTGAAGATGCCGCTGCCGTCGATGCTGATCCCCGTCGGCCGCAATATCTTTCCGTTCTCCGCTTCCACCGAATACAGGTTGGCGAAAGCGGCGGTAGAGATCGAAACCAACATGGAAACTGTGACACACATGGCTACGATGATTTTCTTCATAGTTCGCACTCCTTTGTTGCTGAGATTTTTCCTGTTGCAGGAGTCCATCCGTCCGATGATGCCTGCAACCTTCATAGGTGCGATTTCGCCTTTTAGCTGCAATAACCTTTCGTAACATCTTGCCATTGCCGGTGACAGCATCCTGGATTGGTGGATTTTCACAGGCCATTTCATTCCGAACCCTTTAAATAATACTCCCGTTACGCTTTTCGGCCTGCCACATCTAAGAAATCCCGATATGGTTTCGGTTTTCGCCGTATTTCCAAAAGGTGATCAACCGGGGTTCCACTTCACACGGCAACCACCTCCTGTGTTATAATGGGTATTACGACCACTCGCTCAATCTTCCAAAAAGGAGCTCTTTTATGGATAAAAAAACATTATATCTTCAAGCATATCGCATGTTTGACCGCGTCCATCCGCTGCGGTTTAACTGCGGCCGCCTCTGTGACCAAGTCTGCTGCAGGGGAACAGACACCGAAACCGGTATGTACCTTTTCCCCGGTGAGGAAAAACTCCATCAATCCTCCGATTTTCTCACCATCACCGAAGCCAATTTCCGGCTCAACGGACAACCGGTCCTGCTGGCCACCTGCAACGGCAGTTGTCCTCGCACCATGCGCCCGTTGGCGTGCCGGATTTTTCCGCTGACGCCCATCATCACTCCAAAAGATATCCTGCTGGTCAAAGTCGATCCCCGGGCCGGAGGCCTCTGTCCGTTGGCCAGGGAAGACAATCCGTTTCCCATCCGGCCTGAGTTCAAAACCGCCGTCCGGCGCTGCTTCGCCATGTTAATCCGAGACCCGGATATCCGGGCTTTCCTGAAAGAATTCTCTGCGGAACTCCAATTGTTTTAAGGCCCGATATTTGACGATAACGCCTTCACACTCTATAGCCCCATCAGTTCCCGAAGCATGCGGGTGTTGATCACCGCCTGGCCCGCATGGCAATTGTTGAACAACACCATGGTCCGCCGGGTTTGGCTCATCAACTTGAGCACCTTCGGCTGCCATTCTTCAAGCTCTTTCCGGGTATACAGATAGTCGTACCGTTCCCAGGGCTGTTCATGTTTCCACCACTTGGCTGCATTACGGCCGTGAAACCGGATATATCCCAGATCCGACGTGGCCCCGACCACCGGCGGGAACAACCCTTTCAGCCTGGGCTCATCCACACAGCAAAAACCCAACTGATGTTCGACCAAGAAATGAGTCACTTCCTTTCGGACCCATTGAGCATTTCGAAATTCCACCACCACCGGATCGTCGGACAGTTCCTCCCGGACAAAACGCAAATAGGAGAGGTTCGCCGGAGTATACTGAAAACTCCAGGGAAACTGGACCAAAACGCATCCCAACTTTCCCTGGGCCCGTAAAGGTTCCAACGCCGCGCGAAACGTCCGAAAGGCTTCCCGGTCAATTTCAGAGTTTCCGGAGAAGGCATGGGTCATGGATTGATGGGCTTTCACGGCAAACAAAAACCCATCCGGCGTCCTTCGTTCCATCCCGGCCATGGTTTTATAATCCGGCATCCGGTAATAGCTGAAGTCCAGCTCCAACAGGGGAAAATGGGCTGCATAAAACTCCAGCATCATGCCGGGTTTTATCGATTCGGGGTAAAAGACGCCCCGCCAGTCACGATATGAAAAACCGGATGTACCGATCAACAGTTCCCCCATCCGCTCCACCCACCGTCTGTTCAACGTTTTCCGGAACCTTTCGGCTCCGATGCCAACAAATTCAACGCCGGGACCAGAATTCCCTCTCCGTATTTCCGCTTCAGTTGATCCATGACCGTCTGTAACCGGTGCCCCCGCTGGGACACTTCCTCGAACAACGGCAACTGTTCGAGGACGGCGGCAGAACTCACCAGATAAATCCCGCAAATACCCAACCCGCGCAGATTCGTGAGGTTTTCCCGCTGATACAATTGAAAGGCGGCCCTGGCAATCACCGCGTCGTCTGCAGTGGCGGCCGTTAACCGGGTTTGCCGGGTAACGGCCTTTCCGATAACGGGTTTCAGCTTTAACCGAATGCCTCCCGCCAACCGTTGCTGGCTACGCAGCTCAAAACATAACCTACCGGACAGCTCCCAGATCACCGCCTGAACCTCATCCGCCGACCCCAACGGCCGGTCAAAGGTGATCTCATGGCCTTTGCTTTTCAGCGGTGGCGACTGGTCCAGCGTCACCACAGGGGTTTCGTCTACTCCCCGGGCAGCCCAGTACAGCTTCTCCCCGTTCTTCCCAAACCACCGTCGCAATTGGGCCAGAGGCACCTCCGCCAAATCTGCGAAAGTGACGATCCCCAATGCCTTCAGGTACGCCGCAGTCTTCGGCCCGATTCCCGGGCACCGTTCCACCGGTAAAGGCCCTAATACCTGTGGGACCTGTTCCGGCAAAACCATGGTCAGGCCGTCGGGTTTGTCGAGATCGGACGCGATCTTCGGAACCAATTTGTTGGGACCGATGCCGACAGAGACCGTCAACCCCGTCTCCCGGGCAATTTGCCGTTTCAAATCCACCGCCCGACACCAGGGATCCGCCTCCCCGGTCAGGTCCAAAAAAACTTCATCCACGGAATAGGCCTCGACCCGAGGCGTCACCTGAAGATAAATAGAGAGTAACCGGGTTGAAAAGAAAAGATATTTCGGGATATTCACCGGCACAAAATACCCGTCCGGCAACAATTTTCTGGCCAGGGCCACCGGTATGCCGGCCTCCACCCCGTAAGGGCGGGCCTCATAGGAAGCCGCCGTCACCACCCCGTGCTCCAAAGGGAGACCGCAGACGACCACCGGCTTCCCTTTCAGCCGGGGATCGGTGAGCTGCTCCACCGAAGCGAAGAACGCGTCCGCGTCCACATGAAAGATCACCCGTCCCTCAATCATGATGGATCCTGACCAAGCACCATTGAAAATTGCGCGTATGAAAACACAGCTCGTAAAGGTTACTCCGATCCGTCATCACCGAAAAATAGACCCTTTTATATTGGCCTTCATAATCAGACCAGCTGGAGGCGACGGACAACTGCCGGTAGATCCGGTTCCGCCATTTGAAGACCACCGGCTGTAGCCTCCCGTCGGCAAAGGACGCCAGCACTGTTACGTTTTCCCCGATCTCCTCAATCACCCCGACAACCTCCTTAATCCAAACATATGTTCGATTTTAGTATAACAAAAAACGGGGTCAGATACAAGGTACCGGTGATGGATTCACACAGTGCACATTTATAGTTGACAGTGGACAGTTTACAGTTGACAGTTTGTTTTACAATTAGAATGAACAAGGAAATTGTCGGTGACTTCCTTGAAGAATTCCGGTTCGTCCCGGTGGACGGCTTCGATCTGTCCCGCGTCGCCTTTCTCGGCCAATTCCGGCCGGATCGGCAGTCGACCCAACAACGGGATCCGGACTTCGGCGGCGATGGACTGGGCCCGGCTGGCGCCGAAGATCTCCACCCGCTTCCGACAATCCGGGCATTGAAAATAGCTGTAATTCTCGATCAAGCCCACCACCGGGATCTGCATCCTTTCCGCCATATGGATGGCTTTCTTCACGATCATGGCCACCAGTTTCTGAGGCGAAGAGACCATCACCAGACCGGTGACAGGCAGGGTCTGCATCACCGACAACGGGACGTCGCCGGTTCCCGGCGGCAAATCCACCAACAGAAAATCCAGATCGCCCCAGTCGACCTCTTCAAAAAACTGTTTAATCATCCCGCCCACCAGCGGGCCGAGCCAAATCACCGGATCCTCTTCATTTTCCAGCAGCAAATTACTGGATACCATTTTCACACCATGTCCCGATTCCGCAGGTATGATATGGCCGTCATAGGTCTGAAGCCGGCCTGCCACACCAAATAATTTGGGGATACTGGGCCCGGTGATATCCGCGTCTAAGATACCCACCTGAAAGCCTCGTTCCTTCAAAGCTGAAGCCAACAATGCCGTCACCGAGGATTTCCCTACGCCCCCTTTGCCGCTCATCACGGCGATAACCTGGTCAATCCGGCCGAATGGGTTTTGACTCTTGATTAAAAACGGATTTTCAAACTCTGCCATCCATCCCTCACCATACTTTCATCATTTTATAATCCCATTGTGCCCGAATCAAAATAAAAAAATGCCCCGGTGGGGCAAGCCAACAACACCCAATATCCAAACATCATTTTGTCGATTTTGCCAAAACTGCCAATCCAAAACAGATACCCAGGAGAATCACGATGGTGGAACCGCTGGGGACGTCCAGATAATAGGCTAAAATCAGTCCGATGATGGAAACGGAGACACCGATGGTCATGGAAAGGGCGATCATTTTTTGAAGTGACTTCGTCAGTTGATATGCGGTGGAAGCCGGCAGGACGATCAAGGCCAGCACCAACAGTTCGCCAACGGCCTGAAGTGAAATGACGACGGTTAATCCCATCAATATCGTCAGTCCCAGCGTGATCCAACCCGCCGGGATCCCCGACAGCTCGGCCATCTCCGGATCAAAAGTGGAATATTGAATTTCTTTGAAAAAGACCAATATCAAGAACGCCACCGCAATTGCGATGCCGCCCATGATCCAGAGATCGGCGGAAGTAATGCCCAGCAAATTGCCGAATAAATAGCCCATGATATCCGGCGTATACCGTTTAAGCATCCCGATGAATAAAACCGCCAAAGCCATGGCCAGCGAGAACAGAACGCCGATGGCCGTATCCATCTTCAGCGCGGCTTTCCGCTTGACCCCCTCGATCAACACCACCATCACCAGCGCAGCGACGGACGCCGTCACCATCGGGTTCCACCCCATTAAAAACGCCAGGGCCACACCGGCCAGACATCCATGGCCAATCCCTGCACCGATATAGGACATCCCCCGCAAAACGACGAAAACTCCGATCAGCGAACAGCATCCCCCGACGATCATCGCACCAAGGAGCCCTTTTTGCATAAAACCGTAGGCCAAAAAGTCAAACATCAAAATCACCTACCAATACGTGGGGATGCCCGTTATGGTCATAGACGAAAATCCTTTCGCCGTAGACTTTGGCCAGGTTTTCTTTGGTCAGCACCTCGGAAGCCGTCCCAAAAGCGCAGACGGTCTTATCCAGCAGCAACACTTTATCGCAGAAATGGACGATCTCATTGATGTCGTGGGATACCACCATAATCGTCATCCCGGCTTCACGGTTCAGTTTCTCCAATAATTCCAAAATTTCATACTGAGCGGCAATATCCACCGCCGACGTCGGTTCATCCAGGATCAGCAACTCCGGTTTCCCCACCAAAGCCCGGGCGATAATCACCCGCTGCTGTTGGCCGCCGGAAAGATCCCAAAAATGCCGGTGCATCCAATCGCCCATCCCGACCAGTTTCAGACTGGCGGCCGCCTGCTCCCAGTGCTCCCGTTTGGGACGTCGGAACCACCCGATTTGGGCATAGAGCCCCATCAGTACAACCTCCAACGCAGTAACGGGAAACTGGGTTTCCCCTTTGTTTTTCTGGGGGACATACCCGATTTTGGCCCGAAACTCATCCCGGGCATGATGGGGAACGTCGGCCACATAGATGGTACCGCTCAACAAAGGACGCAAACCCAATATCCCTTTCAAAAGCGTACTTTTGCCGGAACCGTTCGGCCCCACCACGCCTACAAATTCGCCGGGAAAGACTTCAAAACTGACATCCTTGACGGCGATCAGGCCCGGATAGCCGATACTGACCCCTTTAAGCTGTAATATGGGTAACCTATTCATTCCGTCTTTTCGTTTCATTGCAATGCTTCAACCAACTTTTCAATATTCTCTTTCAATGTCGCCAAATAATCGCCGGATTCATTGGTGGCGGGCCACAACAGCACCACCCGCGCCCCGGTCTCTTTGGCCAGGTTTTCCGGGAGTTCCGGATAAACCGCTTCGCCGATCAATACGTTAATCCCTTTCTGCCGCATCATCCGGGTAATCTCCACCAGCCGTTTGGGCGACACCTCCTGCTCGCAGGTGGATTCGACCGTATCCACATTGTTAATGCCAAAGGCCTCAAAAAAGTAAGGAAACGCCGCCGAGTAACTCACCACCGGCTTGCCGTTGACAGCGGCGATCTTGGCCTTCAATTCGGCCACCAATGCATCCAGTTCATCCTTAAAGGCCAGGTAATTTTCTTCAAATATCTTTCGTTTGGCCGGAGCCACCTGAATGAGGCCTTTCAGGATATTTTCGGCCATCGTCAAAACATGGTCCGGATTGCCCCAATAATGAGGATTCTCTTCATAGTGATCGTGATCATCGTCGTTACCCTCTTCATGATGATCCTCGTCATTCACCCATGCCGTGACGCCCCGGGAGGCATCGATCACCACCAGGCGTCCGGCAGCCGCGTTGGCCACCAGCCGGTCCACCCAACGGTCAAAACCCATCCCGACCCGTATGTAAAGGTCGCTGGCAGCCACCTGTTTCAAATCCCCGGTGGTGGGCTCATATTCATGATTGCAATTGGGCCCGCTGATAATACTGGTCACCGCCACCTCAGAGCCGCCAATCCGTTCCGTCAGATATTTTAAAATAGGCATGCTGACACTGACCCGGATTTGAGAACCGGTTTCCGTCCCGCCGTCCCGCCGGGCGCTCCACGCCCAGATTCCGACGACGCATGCCAATGCGATTAAGCTCATAAACAACCACCGTTTGTCCAAGATACTGACCTCCTATTTTAACTTGCCTGAACCAACCGTCCTTCACGAACAACCCGGGCACAGCCCTTTGAAATACACTTCCTGTTCCTCGATGACATAGCCTTGATCCGCCGCGGCCACCTCAGGCAAGTGCATTTTGGTAAGGCATTCCACTTTGCCACAGGATCTGCAGATAAAATGGGGATGGCAATGTCCCCGGCTGCCACAACCGCAAAAGGCGAATTTCCAAACCCGGTCTCCGCTTTCAATGCGATGCACCAAGCCCGCCTGGAGAAATGAATCTAACGCCCGGTAAATGCTGACCTTATTCAATCCACTGCCTTTAAGCCCCAGGGATATTTCTTCCTGGGTCAAAGGGCGGGAGGTTTCCCATAAAAAAGCGATCAAAGCCGCCCGCCCCGGTGTGTATTTCAGACCGGCTTGATGAAGGATTTCTTTGATCTTCTTCTCTTCCATATGAACCTCACTAAACGCAATTGAGTTGCGTTTATAATATACCAAATGATGCTAAATTTCAACCCATTTTGGGTTAAATATTGATGTCAAATGAGTTTGCCGCTTGAATTCCAGCATAAAAAAACCTCCCCGGATAAGGGAGGTCCTTCCGCGCACTCTTATGATTTCCGTTGACGCCCCAGCAGCCAACCGGAGATACAGGCGGTTATCGGCACCACCAATACCAACCCGATGCTTCCCGCCAAAGCTCTGACAATTTCCGAAGCCACCATGTCCAGATTGATCACTTTCATCATGGATTCCCGATAGGCCATAAACAGCAAAATGAGTTGGAGGGAACTGCCGGTATAGGCCAGAATCAGGGTATTGGTCATGGTCCCGATGATATCTTTCCCCACATTCATCCCGGACGTGATCAAATCCGCAGTTTCCAACTGAGGATTGACACGCTTAATCTCAGTCACGGCCGATGCCACCGAAACGCTGACATCCATGGCCGCACCCAGGGCTCCAATGATAATTCCGGCAAACAAAATACCTTGAATGTCCAATTTAACATGTTGGGGAATATAAAGCAGCATGGCCGCTTCTTCCGACCCGAATCCGGTCAAATGGGCAGCTTTGCCGACGCCCAATGCCAGGATCCCGGCCAGCGTCACTCCGCCGACCGTTCCCAAAATCGCAGCCAAGCTTTTCAGGGACCAACCGCCCACAATCACAATGGTGATTCCCGTGGCCAATGCCGCCGTAACCACCGACAATAAGATCGGGTTATAGCCCCGCAACAACCCGGGGACCAGGATGCCTCCGATCAAAACCAACGTCAGCAACAACGCAGCGATGGCTTTCGCCCCGTGTTTCCAACTGACGGCAAGCACTATCACGAAAAAGATGACAGCCAGCAACATCAGCTGCCGTTCGCGCAGATGATCGGCAATAAAAGCAGCGGTTATCGCCCCATTTTGGGACAGTTCCAAAGCCACCAAAACCGCGTCGCCCTGTTTCACGGCTATATTAAACGCCGGATTGCTGGTTTGGTAATTTTGGACGGCGATGACTTTGCCTTTATATTTACCTTCCGACAACCGGACTCTCAATCGCTGGTTGACGGTGGATTCGCCGTTCAGCGGATCTTCAACCTGCTCCTCGGCAACGACTTCCAATACTTTTCCCCGGACGGTCACCGTCTCCACGCTCTCAGCGGCACCTTCCGCGGCATGAGCCGTCGCCAAAGCAGCCGTCAGCCCAAACAGGATGAGAAGCAGTAATATCTTATGCCACGTTTTCACATTGAACCTCCCATAAATCCGTTATGGTTTGGTTCAACACGAAATCCTGAAATCCTCTAATCAATTGAACTTCATTCTAAAATCCCAATAATTTTCCCCCGTGATAAACCAACCAGGCCACCAGCCAGGCCACGGTAAGATTCATTCCGATTTGCACCAGTGCATACTGCCATTTACCGGTCTCTTTTTGTATGACAGCCACCGTCGCCACACAGGGCACATACAACAACACAAAGAAGAGGAAGGCCAATGCCCCTAACGGTGAAATACTGTTCGGCAAAATCGTAGCCAGGACTTCTTCACCGCCGCCGTGAATGGTCGCTAATGTCCCGATAATGACCTCCTTGGCGACAAAGCCAAAAATCAGGGCGATGGCATAGGTCCAATCGCCGAATCCCAACGGGCCGAACAGCGGAGCGATCAGTTTGCCGATGCTTCCGATCAGGCTCTGTTCCGAACCGTATTCCACTCCCAACGGCAAACTGGCCAAAGCCCAAATGATGATGACGGATCCTAAAATGATGGTCCCAGCCCGCTTGATAAATTCTTTCGTATGGAACCAGGCGTGCTTGACCATATTCCCGATATAGGGCACACGGTAAGGCGGCAACTCGATAATTAACGATGCCTGTTCGTCATCGGGGATGATCATCGACAGTACCCGGCTGGCGGCAAAGGCTACCACAATCCCGGCCAAATAAAGGAGCATAATGACCCACACTGCGTTTTTCGGGAAGAAAATGCTGCAGAACAAGGCATAGACGGGCAATCGCGCCCCACAAGACATAAAGGAATTGACCATAATTCCGATCAGGCGTTCTTTGCGGCTTTTGATAGTCCGGATGGCCATAATGGCCGGCACGTTGCAGCCGAACCCTAAAATCATCGGGATAAAGCTCTGCCCGGAAATCCCGAACTTTTGGAAAAGACGGTCGATCAACACCACGGTCCGCCCCAGATACCCGCTGTCTTCAAAGAAAGCGATCATGAAAAAGAGGATGAAAATCAAAGGTGCAAAGGAAATTACCGATCCGACCCCGCCGATAATCCCTTCGGTCAATAAGGATTTCAGGATGTCAGGAAGCCGGAGTCGAGCCGCGGCTTCTCCGAGAGCCCCGAAACAGGCATCGATCAGATCAACAATCGGCGTTGAAATAGTAAAAGTCGCCGCAAACATCAAAAACATGGCCAATAAAAACACAGGAAAAGCCGTATATCGATTCAGCAGGAACGCATCGATTCGTTCCGTGTGATGCCGGGATTTCTCCGTTTGATAATAGGGTCGAATCCATTCTTTGAAAAACTGCAATGTATCATCATGGTGTATTTCGCCGTTCTCTTTCAACAAACGGGGCAGATAATCCGGAGTATGCACCGGTTTGTCCGCCGTCGCGATAATCATATCGAGAAGCGCTTCTTTGTTCTCGCCCCGGTTCGCTTCAATGGACACCACCGGCACCTGAAGGATCCGGGCGATGGCCTCCATATCGAAGGTGATTCCCCGCCGTTTGGCCTCCCGGTTGAAGTTAAAGGCCAACACCACGCGTTTCCCCAAAGCCAACAGTTCCATAGTCATGAGCAGATTACGCTCCAAGGCATTGACATCGATGGTCTGGACGATTACTTCCGTCCAGGGACCCATTCCTGCAGGCGGGCATTGGCCGGATTCATGACAACCGCAGCGAATGCGGCGCAACCGCCTGCCTCCGCCGCCGTGGCAGGCGGCCGAAGCGCATTCGTCCTCCGACAGCTCCCCGCGTAAATATGCATAAGTTACCCGTTCCTCTTCGCTGTAAGGGGCGATGCTATACGTACCCGGCAGGTCAACCACGGTAAAATCGTAACCCTTATAATCAAAATAGCCTTCTTTCTTCTCAACGGTTTTCCCCGGCCAATTCCCCACATGCAGCCGCATGCCCGTGAGGGAATTCAACAGGGAGGTCTTCCCCGTATTGGGATTGCCGACCAATACCACTTTGATAGAGCCTTTACACATGATCGGCCACCTCCACCTCGATCAATTTGGCAACATCATTCCGCAAAGCGATCATCGTATTTAACGCCCGGTAAATTCGGGGATTTCCCAAAGGAGTACTTCGAACCATTCCGACTTCGACCCCTTCGATCATCCCTAAACTTTCCAGGCGTTCCTTGGTAACCACATCAGTACCGATAGACCGGATCCGCGCCGTTTCTCCGGCCCGCAATTGATACAGTGTTTTCGTCATGCTGATTCCTCCGCCTAATCTTGCAACAGATTTCACCGAATATTTGATGTTAGTCTTAACTAACTAAAATCCAAAAAAATTTATTCTTTCAATTTGGTCTCCACAAAATCCACCAAACGTTCCATCGTCGTCGGGCTGAGATAATGTTCGATCCGGCAGGCGTCTTCCTCGGCCGTCTGCGCATCAACGCCCAATATCTCATGGAAAAAATGGGTTAAAACCTTATGCCGCCGGGTAATCCGGAGCGCCTTTTCCCGTCCGCCCGGAGTCAGGGACAGCGGTCCGTAATGCTCATGCTCTAACAAATCAAGCTCCCGCAATTTCTTCACCGCTTGATTGACGCTGGATTTGGCCACATTCATCTTCTCGGCCAAATCAGTCACCCGGACTTTGCCATCCTCCCCGGTAAGCTCCAAAATTATTTCCAAATAATTTTCGAGCGAAGGAGAGATTACCGTATCATCCGACATTCCATCCCTCCGGATTTGAAGTTAGTATAACCTAACTCCATTGTATGCCCGCTTTTAAGTGTTGTCAAGGCTCCGGCCCTTTCTAAACATAATCTTAACCTAGGCAGTGTCGCACCCAAGCCATGAGGTCCGTCAGAGACGCCCGTTGTTCCGGAGAGACAGGACAAGCCGGATCCTCCTCTGCCCTCAGGGAAATCAGCGGTTTCCCCAGCCGCACCGCTTCGCCCAGCAGTTCCATGTTGGCCCGGTTTGCGGTACCCGAAGGAAACCCGGTATCAATCACCAATTTGGCTTCAGCCAGGCCTTTCCGGGCAGCGGCAACGGTCGGCCCGTCCATCTCCGCAAAAGGCGGGACGGACACCACCGGCACGCCCATGGTGACAGCCACATGGTAATCCACGTCATGTTGCTGAAGAATCCCGGTGGCGAAACCGTAACCGTGCTTGGTCAACAACCGGTACACCGGAGTCCCGGCCCCCCCGCCGCCCGACACCCAGATGACGGGAGCATGAGGATTGTCCAATTCCGTGCTGCCGGTGGCCATGTTGATATTCAACCGTTCGCTGCCGTATAATTGCCGGACAGCAGCTTCCGTCAAAATCCCTTCGGGAGGGCCCACCGCCTGAACTGCGCCGTCTTTCACCAAGATCACCGTTTCACAGCATTTAAGGGCCACATCCACTTCATGGAGGGACCAGATAACCGTCATCTTCCGCTCACGGCTGAGTTGCATCAAAATCGCCAGAAACTCCGCCCGGTTCTTAATATCCAGAAAGCTGGCAGGCTCATCCAAAATAATCAATTCGGTATCCTGGGCCAAAGCGCGGGCCAGCATCACTTTTTGTTGCTCGCCGTCGCTCAGCTCGGCAAAATAGCGGCCGGCCAAATGCTCAGCCCGGACCCGTTGCAATGCTTCATAAACTTTTTCCCAATCTTTCCCCCTCAATTCCCCGCGAAAATCGGTATAAGGATAACGGCCGGCGGCCACCAGGTCCAAAACCGTCAAATACCTGGGGACGGGCTGCTTTTCCGTAAGGACCACCGCCCGCCGGACAGCCAGCTCCGTCATGGACACGGCCGCCAAATTTTCCTGATCGAGATAAACCGCGCCGGACAAAGGGGCCAACAAACCGGCCAGCGTCCGTAACAACGTGGTTTTTCCCGAACCGTTAGGACCCAGGATGCCGATGATTTGCCCCCGTAACGCCTCTATCTCCACTCCGGCGATGACCGTCTTTTTCCCGTAACCCACGGACAGACCGGTTGTTTGCAGTTTCATGGCTTATTTCCCCTTCAATACCAAGTAAATTACCACCGGAGCCCCAATCAGCGACGTCAATGCGGTAAGCGGCAGTTCCACCGGAGCCAAGACGGATCGGGCCGCCAAATCACAGCCGGCCGTCACGACAGCTCCCAACAGGGCAACGGCCGGAATCAAAACCCGGTTGTCATCGGTCCGGAATAACAAGCGGCTCAAATGGGGCACAGCCAGGCCGACAAAGGCCACCGGTCCCGCAAAGGCGGTCACCGCAGCCGTCAGACAGCTGGTGAGAATGATAATCTTTTGCCGGAGCCGGTGAACCTCCACTCCCATACTGCGGGCGTAATCTTCCCCCAAAAGCAAAGCATTTAACGGTTTTCCCAAAAGCATCGTACCCATAAGGCCCGGCAGTCCCATCAAGGCCAGCACACCAACCTGAGGCCAGGTCATTCCCGCAAAACTCCCCAAACTCCAGTGAATGTAGTTTTGCAACTGTTCTTTTTGGGCAAATGCAATCAACAAGCTATTGATGGCGCTGCACAAATAGCCTAATACCAACCCGGCAACCAACAAGGTCACCAGATTCTGCACCCGGCGGGAGAGGGAGAGGACGAACAACATCACCGAAAAAGCGCCGGCAAATGCCGCCAGAAAAGTAATCAACGGCAAATTCTCCCGAAAACCGAACGTAACCCCGGCCAATATCACCAATCCGACCATCAAGCCGGATCCGGCTGATACTCCAAGGACGAAGGCATCCACCACCGGATTGCGAAAAAACACCTGCAGCACCAGCCCGGCAACAGCCAACGCCGCCCCGCCGATGGTGGCGGCCAGCGCCCTGGGCATCCGGATTTGCAACAGGATGGCCCCAGTCACCGGGTCGGTCTCCCCGCCCGTTAGCCAGTTCCAAATCTGCACCGGCCGGACAGGCACCGATCCCCAGGCCAGATTGGCGGCAAAAACCAGGATGACTCCTATAATCAGCAATAAAAACCCGTACCGATGATATTTAGTGCGTAAAACGTTCATCCAATCATCCCTATTTCAGCTTCACAAAATTGGCCACCGGCTTTTCGCCAAACCGGCCGGGGTAAAAGATGGCCGCCAAATCGCCGATGATGGCATCGGTCCGATCCTGTTGCTGATTGTACCAGGGCTGCAACACCCAGACGGCGTTTTTCTTGACGGCTTCAAACTCCGCCAGTAACGGCGTATTCCGGAGTAATTCCTTGACGGACGGGACAAATTGGGGAAAACTGGCGTAGATCAGTACATCAGCCGTTCTGCCATATGCAAAAAAATGTTCCATCGTCACCGCCACGCTTCCCTTCCCCGGGGCGGTTCGGCCAAAAACATTCTCTCCCCCCGCCGTCTCGATCATCCTGGCGACAAAGGAAGCTTCGCCGGGGACATAAGCTTTTCCGTTATAAATAACCCCCCAGGCCACTTTGATGCGTTTTCCGGAAGGAATTTGGGATTTCAGGTTTTCAATCCGCCGGGCTGCTTCATCGAAGTAGCGGACAGCTTCCGCTTCCCGGTCATAAAATGCGGCATAAAATTTCACCCATTCCAAACGGCCCAGCGGATACGTTTCCAGATAACTGTTTTCCGCAATATACACCAAACCCATGGTTTCCAGCTTCCGCGCCATGGCCGTCAACCCGGAAGGCCCGGTATACAAAAACACCACTTGGGGCTGTAACTGCCGCACCCGTTCGTAATCCGGGCTGTACGCATCTCCGATATAGGCAATGTGGCCGGATTGCAAGCCGGAACGAATCTGGGGAATATACCATTCCTCCACCGGCGTCGCCACACCCGCCACGCTCTCCCATACGGACGCATCGGCAAAAGGCCGCAGCAGGCACACCTGACTGACCGAAGCAAACACTCCCCGGCGCAACGGAATACGGAGTACCCGGCCGGAACCGATGCCCTTCGGCGCTTTTTTCCCCTCCGGCACCAACCAGAACATGCGGCCGTCATTGTCGCGTAACCGCTTGACGCCGTCGGGGTAACGTTCGATCAGAAAACCGTCGGTATACCGAGGTTTGACGGTTTGGACCTTTTCCGCTGCATCGGCCTTGTCGCCGAAGGCGCCAAATCCTGTGAAAACTGCCAGGATACATCCTAAAATGATCGCCGGAAATCTAATCTTCACCATGCTTTACCTCAAAACTGACTTTGGATAAGTGATATTCCTTAAGCAAATCCAAAAGATGAATCATTTTTTGATACGTCACGGCCCGGTCCCCCCGGATCACCACGACGGTATCGGCGGCGGTCTGTTGCAACACCGCCCGGAGCCGGTCCGGATCCAACCGGGTCCCCTTCAGCCACACATGCTCATCCCGGTCAATCTCCAACACCAACTGGGATGGGATCGCTTTCTCCGTACCTTGCTTCGCCTGGGGAAGCTCCACCCCCAAACGGCTTTGCTGATGGGCAAAAACCGTTGTCAACATGAAAAAGGCGATCAACGTAATCAACACATCGATGAGATTGATAATCTCCACTTTCGGCCCAGGCAGCGGTTTCAACTGAATCGTTTTTCGTTGCATTTTCATCGTCCCCGTCATTCGCCTTTTTCCGCCGCGACGGCCGCATTATAGGCTTCCACATAAGCTTCCAACGCAGCGTTAAAATAATTATAAAAACCGGTAGCCACGATGGCGATGAGCAACCCCACCGCCGTCGTGATTAACGCTTCGCTGATCCCCAAGCTGATCTCCTGCGGATTATAGAAAACCGTTTTATGACCCAAAAGATAAAAGGACTTCATCAGGCCGGTAACCGTCCCCAACAGCCCCAGCATGGGCGAAATGGTGATGATTGTATGCAATACGGCCAAACGGCACCGTAACCGGGCAACGATATCCTCCGGCCTTTCCCAGGCCAGCAACGGCTTTTTCATAATCCGCCGAAAGACGATGAGACGCTCGGCAATGACTGCAACACCGATAACCGAACATAATAACAAAGGGAAGATAAAAAAACCGCCTTCTTTAATCAGTTGCATCATGAACCCTCCAACCGGAATCGCACCGGCACTTTAACATAACACACCACCGGCACCCCGTTTTTCAGGGCCGGCTTATACCGCCAGGTCCGGACCGCCTGTTTCGCAGCGTTATCCAATATGGGATATCCAGACGACGTTTCAATCTGGACAGCGCCGATTTTGCCGTCGGCTAACACTTCCACTTTCAGCACCACCAGCCCCTCCCAATTATTGGCCTTCGCTTTCCAGGGATATTCCGGGCCGGGGCTGTAGACTTTCACCGGCGGCACATCCGGCTCCGGAAACAGCGCACCCGGCGGCCGGGCCGACACCGGTCCGCCTTCCGGCGCACCTCCGGATCCGGCCCCTCCGGAAAGCCCGTTTCCGGGCAGCCCATACCCCGTCGCTTCCGCTCCCTCCGCGGGCTTGGCTGCAGCCACGGAAGGAACAGCGGAAAAAGCCTCATCCGCTCCCGGCGGGGCCGACGTTGTCTCAACGACCCGGCTGTCGCCCTCCTTCGCCGTCGGCCCGTCCACCGCAAGCAGCGATGGGGATTCCCGAAGCGACTCCGACTCCGGGAAAGGCAGCTGCCGCTTAGCGGTATAGGGAACGGGCCGTGGCTCCAACGTTTCCGCCGCCGGTTCCGGGGCTTTCAAAGCCGTCTCGGGAGATGCTTCGCCACCGACCACCCGAAAGATGAACTCGGAATCGAAAACAGGCGGAGACGGCCGGGCGAAGCCGAAAACCCCGATAAACACGGCATGTAACAGAACCGATCCAATCAGGCATTTTCTAAACACAGTTCACACCCATACTAAAATGTCGTATTCATCGCGAGAGTGATCTCCCGCCCGGGCATGGGATACCCGTAATGAATCTGATATACTTTGTCCAAAAGATTCTCGACAGTCAAACGGAGGCTGACGCCGGTTTTGATCTCATAAGCCAAATGCAAATTGACCACATGGTAATCGGGCATTTTGACGTCCACCGGATTAAAGTTGGCGTCATACGTTTGCTGGGAGCACCGGTCGGAAACCCAGTGCCAGTCCAGACCGCCGGACCATTTCTTATAACGGAAGTCGGCATCGAACGTCCAGTACCTGCTGCCGAAGAGGTTTAAATCGTCACTGTAAGAACCGGTGGCCTGGTTCCATCCGGTTTTGTCGATCCAACTGTAGCGGATCCCGGCCGAAATCACGGGACTGAACTGATTGCGCCATGAGAGAATAAGGCCGTCCACTTTCATTTTATCGATATTGGCCGGCTTATACATGAATCCGTCCAACTGCCAATTGATCCCGTCTTTAACGTCAGCCTTGAAGACATTGGCACTCCAGGTCTGGGAGCCGCGTTTCCACTCGCCGGATATTTCATAGCGTTCGCTCAACTCCGGCCGGAGATTGGGATTTCCGACGCAGTACCCGTCATTCGGGTAATACAGGTCGTTGACGGTCGGGGCACGAAATGCTTTCCCATAACCCAGCTTTAACGTCAAATCTTCCGAAACCCGGTAGATTACGCCGAAACGCGGGGTTACCGGCGACGAAGACACCGACCCGGTATCCCAACGCAGTCCGGAGACCAGCTGCCATTGGCCGTTGATTCTCCACGTATCCTGCAGGAAGAAACCGCCATTGTCGATGACGTGGTCTCCGATGAAATTGCTTTCAAAGTCATCATGACGCAGTGTGACACCGACCAGGAACTGATGGGCGTCCCGGGTATATTGCCCCGCTAGATCCAAACCCACAGTCCGGGTCTCGTATACCGCCGGCAATGATCCGGATACATAGCGGTAATCCAAGGTTTGGCCGAAAACCTTATAGTCAAAGAGCCATCCATTGGATTGAAACCGGCCACGCAGGTTCAACTCATTGCTTTCGGTGTCCGCATCCGCAATCTGCGGGAATGTAAGGGAGCCTGGCACTTGCGCGTCTTTGGCTAAATGGGCCAAACTGATGACGGCATAACCGGTCTCATTTTGATAAAGGTCATATTGGGCCAGCAGATGCCGGGTATCGGCCTCGGTCCGTTCCCGGAACCCGTCGGTAACGAACCCTCCGATCGCCAGACCGTATCGCGGTTGCCGAATGGCCAATTGTATCTCCCGGGTGGCATTATGACCCGCCGCAAACAGGACGTCATTCCGGGGTTCCCCCGTCAAATCCGTGATAATATTGACCACCCCACCCAAGGCGTTGGAACCGTAAAGCGCCGACAGCGGCCCGTGAACCACTTCGATCTTCTGGATGCCGGCGGCCGGAATGTACGTCAAGTCCACCATCCCGGCAGAGCCGGTATTGGCCGGAATGCCGTTGACCAACACCAATGTCTGGCCGGCTGAAAAACCGTCCAGGTGAATGCTGGCCACGTTGGCCTTGCCGCCGTTGGTCGACACCACAAACCCTTTCTTCGCCAATATTTCCGCAATATCGGTACTTCCGGAAGCCGTGATCTCCTCCTGAGTGATAACTTCGGTCATTCCCGGGCTTTCCAGCCTGGACTGGCCGGTCCGGGTCGCGGTCACCACCACTTCTTCTTCCTGATACACTTCAGATTCGGCGGCACATACCGCCATCCAGTGGAAACACAACACGATAAACATACCATATGTAAACATTCTCAATTTTCGTGATACCACGTTGATTCCTCCGATTTTCAAAATTTGTTTTTCATGTTTCATTTCATTTGGAATAAAAAAAGTCTCTAACCCGAAAAAAGGATTAAAGACTCTGAATGCAACGCCATGGCTTCACCCTCCTATTCTCCGTAGGTTGTGAACGAATCTCTCAAGGCAGGTCTCCTGGCTCAAGGTTCATCATTTTTCAACCACCTTCCCGGCGCGAACGCCAGTGGCTTTGATGCATCGAAATGCACGATGAAAAATTCCCCTTTTACAGTGGCGGGACCGCACAGGCCTTTCACCTGTTTCCCTATTAAGCTGTTGAAACAGCACCTTGAAAGAGAGAGAACGCAACGATAACCGATGCTTCTCTCAAGTATTCAATTGAATGGATAACACCTTATATAAGATTATAACTTTCCCTTTTTGAAGGATCAAGCAAAAACCAAATTTATCCGGAATTATTTCAGCATTGAAAATTCCGTCTAAGACACGTTGAATATCCTAGGTTTTTCTTTACTTTTTCATGGGTTGGTGATATTATACTGAATCGAAAAGACTGATCGGATATGAACCTTTGAAACGCTAAACGATCATAATCCTTCAGGGCAGGGTGCGGTCGTCAGACCTATTCCCGACCGGTGGTAAGAGGAATCCTCAAGTCCACGAGCCTTTGGGCTGATCTGGTGCAAGTCCAGAACCGACGGTATAGTCCGGATAAAAGAAGGAAACGCTGGATATCAAAGCCCTGATGCCGTTCAGGGCTTTTATTTTTCAAGGAAGAGCAGGTGTAAAAATGGCCGCTCCAGCAATCGAAGTCCATCATGTCTCCCTTGCCTATACATCCATCGACCACCCGGAGCTGCGTGATATCCAATTGAAGGTGGAAGACGGCGAATTGGTCAGCATCGTCGGGCCCAGCGGCTGCGGCAAATCCAGCCTGCTCCGGATGATTGCCGGCGTGCTGGAGCCTACTGCCGGCCACATCACCATTTTCGGGAAAGAGCATGCCCGGCGCCATTGGTCCGAACTCAGCTTCGTTCCCCAGGACTCCTTATTGTTGCCCTGGCGGACCGTCCTGGACAATGTATGCCTTCCATTGGAACTGGACCGGGACGCGGACCGGGACACCATCGTAAAGAAGGCCAGAGCAGCATTGGCTTTGGTCAATCTCAGCGGCGTCGAGTCCAAATATCCCCGCCAATTATCCGGCGGCATGCGGCAACGAGCCGCCTTGGCCCGGGCTTTGGTGGGCAACGCCCGTATTTTATTGTTGGACGAACCCTTCGCCGCCCTCGATGCCCTGACCCGCAACCAGTTGAATTTGGAATTGCTGCGCATCCAGGCACAGACCGGAATTACCGTCGTACTGGTTACGCATAACATTTTTGAAGCGGTCTTTTTGTCGGACCGGGTCGTCGTGATGGGCGAAAAACCCGGAAGAATCCTGGGCGAGATCAACATTCCGTTGCCCAAACCCCGCACCTTAAAAATGATCGGTACACCGGAATTCAGCCATTGGGTCGGCAGCATCCAGGACCTGCTGGAGACGGGATGGGGGGATCAGGATGAACGATAAACGCAACACACGGCAAACACCATTTCATAAAGTCCTTCCCGTAGTGGCAGGACTGGCGGGTTTCGTCGTCCTTTGGCAGCTCCTGGCCAATCTCTACGAGCCCTTTATCCTCCCTTCCCCGGCGGAAGTGGCCGAACGTTACCGGATCATGATAAGCAACCGCCAGCCATTGGCCAGCCATTTCGGCATCACTTTCCTTGAGGCCCTGGCCGGTTTCACTTTGGCCGTCATCACCGCTTTGCCGCTCAGTTACTATATGTACCGCCATCCGTTTCTGGATCAGTTGCTTACTCCGTTTATCGTCGGTATTCAGGCGGTCCCCATCGTTGCCTTGGCGCCTCTATTGGTCATCTGGTTCGGTTTCGGAATAACCTCTAAAGTGCTCATCGCCGCCCTGGTGGCCTTTTTCCCCGTCGTCACCAACGGGCTGGTGGGGCTTAAAGAGACGGACCCCCGCTTACGAGAATTACTGCAGATCATGGGAGCTTCCCGCCGGGACATCTTCTTCAAACTGGAAGTCCCGTCTTCCCTGCCGGTGCTCTTTGGCGGGCTCAAAGTGGGAATGACCCTCTCCGTCATCGGCGCTGTCGTCGGCGAGTTTTCCGGTGCGGGCAAAGGCTTGGGATACCTGGTAAACCTGGCCCGGGGCAACTTCGATACCCCGCTGATTTTTATCGGACTCATCGCCCTGGCCGGTTTGGGTTTAGGATTTTACCTTTTGCTTTCATTATTGGAACAAATATTGATGCCGTGGAAGAAAAAGAGCATATCATAGGAGGATGGAACCCCAATGAAACGGAAAATAACCCTCATCGGAATCATCGTTATCCTGGTCATTGGCGCCGGAATTTTCTTCCGGAATGGGCTCCCTTCACGAACGCCCGCCAAGATCACTATTGGGATGACGTATATCCCCAATGTCCAGTTTGCCCCCTGGTATGTGGCTTTGGAAAAAGGATTTTTCAAAGAGGAAGGCCTGGATGTCGTCTTCGACTACCGGATGGATATTGACGCCCTGCAACTGGTGGCTGCAGGCCAGATGGACTTCGCCATCGCCGGTGGCGATCAGGTGATCTCCGCACGCGACAAAAACATCCCCGTCACCTACCTGATGTCTCTCTTCGCCAAATTTCCGCCCAGCGTCATCGCTTTGGCGGAATCCGGTATCCGTCAGCCCGCCGATTTAAAAGGCAAACGCATCGGTTTGCCCCTGTACGGCACCAACCTGCTGGCCATCAAAGCCATTCTCAACCGGGCGGGCATCGCCGAATCCGAGGTGGAACTGATCGATATCGGCTACACCCAGATCGCCTCCCTCACCGAAAAGAAAGTGGATGCAGTGGTGGGTTTTGCCAACAACGAACCCGTGAAACTCCGAGCCTCCGGCTATGACGTAACCCAGATCAATGCTTGGGATTCCTTTTCCTTGGTGGGACACGGTCTCATTACCGGAGAAAAACAACTTCGCACCTCCCGGCAGACCATCGCCAAAATGGTCCGGGCCACCTTAAAAGGGATGCAATACACCCTGGACCATCCCGAAGAAAGCCTGGCTATTTGTTTTAACCACCTGAAAGAACTGGGCCCTGAGCAACGGGCCGTCGAAAAACTGGTTTTCCTGGAGTCTTTAAAATTATGGGAGAGCGACTACACCAAAGCCCACGGCTTAGGCGCATCCGATCCCAAAGCGTGGGAAGATTCGCAGCAACTTATGTTGGAGATGGGCCTGATCACCCATAAAACTCCCGTCGAAAAACTGGTAAATTTGGAGTTTTTAAAAAAATAGAAGGTTACCCGATCTTTTCCGGACAACCCGAGTGCCGCCCAAACGGCACTCTTTTTTATCGCCTTCCCCTTTCCACTGTCCTGGCATACAATAAGATGAAATCGCCATCAAAACGTCCGGGAGTGATATTAATGAACCCTGCACAGCCGTTTTATCCTACCTCCCCTGGATACTGGGGTTGGTTATATGCAGCCGGCGTAAAAGCCGCCGTGGCCGAGATTCGGGGCGGCCCCCTGGCCCCGGGGATTCGCGGGGCCGTCTGGTTTCATGAAGCGCCCGGCGGAACCTGGGTGTCCGCTTATATCACCGGCCTCCCCGGTTATCAACCGGCGAAACCGGGCCAATCCCCCGTCGGTCCTTTCGGTTTCCACCTTCACGAATCCGGAAACTGCGAAACCGGCGACCCCGCCAACCCGTTTTCCGCAGCCGGCGGCCACTGGAACCCCACCGGACAGCCCCACGGAAACCACGCCGGAGATTTCCCGGTGCTCTTCTCCAATCACGGCGTCAGCATCCTCAGTTTTTTCACCGACCGTTTTCAGGTCGACGACATTGTGGGCCGTTCCGTCATCATTCACGAATATCCCGACGATTACCGTTCCCAACCGGCCGGAAATGCCGGCCGGAGACTGGCCTGCGGCACCATCGTCGCCTGCCCGTAAAATGATAAAGAGATTTTCTATTTCTGGAAGGGATCATCCAAACCATCACGAATCTTATATTTAAAATACATATAAACAGAGGATGTCATGAGACGATTGTGCCTTTTGATCCCCTTCATTTTCCTGCTTTTTGCGGAAACCGCCATTTCGGCCGAGATCAATCAGCCGAAGTCCAATTATACCACCCCGATTTTTTCCGAAATGAACGTCGAAGCGAAACGGGCGGCCCGAAAAGCCTATTTACCCAAATTAATGGCAAAATACACCCAAAACCAGACATTCCTTAAGATGCATGCATACATGGCAAAACGCTATGCCGAGCTCAAAAAGCTCAGCGATCCGCCGACGCCGGACCTGCTGATCACCGAAACGTTAAATAAGACCCAAACGGTCTTCGAAAAGACCAAATCCATCGTAGGGAACAAATTCAAACGCCAGTACGATCCGGATATTATCGAAGCCAATGTCAATAAATATCTGTGGCTCAAAGGCCTCTGCTTTTTTATCCTGGGCATTGGGGAAGAACATAAAATCGCCGTCGCTTATTTTTTCGAACCCGGCAATGAATCCATCAAACAAGAGTTCATGCTGGACGCCGTCAAATACTCCTATCCCGAAGTCCAGGACTGTCCGGCCAATGCCGCCTGGTTTGCCAGGATGGGCGAAATGATGGAACGTATCGCCTACCGGGTGTTCACCGTCGAAAAATATCTCAGCAAATAAAAACAAAGCCCTCCATTGGGAGGGCTTCTTTATTTGTCAGGTTATTGCAATTGCGCCAACCGCTCACGAAGCTTGGCGGCTTTTTCCCGGAGATTCTCCAGTTTGACCTTTTCTTTCTCCACCACTTTAGGCGGGGCTTTCGAAGTGAAAGCCGGGCTCTCCAGCCGTTGGGCGGTCCGGCCCATCTCCTGTTCCACCTGGGTCAATTCTTTGGTGAGCCGATCCACCTCTTTTTGAAGATCGATCAGTCCGCTCAGCGGCAGATAGATGGTGACGCCGCCGGCTACCGCGCTCACCGCTTTCTCCGGTGCCGCGTTGCCTTCATCCAGCCATTGGACGGACTCCAAACCCGCCAAATTTGTCAGGATACTGCTGTTTTCCTTTAAAATGCCCAATTTCTCCGGACTGCCCATGAACAACGCAGCCACTTTTTTGCCGGGAGCCACATTGGCTTCCGACCGGATATTCCGAATGGCTTTGATGATGTCGATGATCCAGCCCATGGTTTCGACCGCTTCCGCAAATTCCAATCCGGCAACGGCCTGCGGCCAACGGGTGACCATGATGCTTTCCCCGCAATGGGGCAGGTTCTGCCAGACTTCCTCGGTGATAAAAGGAATAAACGGATGCAACAGTTCCATGGTCTCTCGCAATACCCGGGTCAAAATGGCCTGGGCAATCTTCTTCTCCAATACATCGCCGCTGTTCAGACGCTGTTTGGAAAGTTCGATATACCAGTCGCAATATTCATTCCAGAAGAACTCATAAAGCAACGCCGCAGCCGCACCCAGGTCATACCGTTCCATCATGGCGGTGGTTTCTTTGATCACCTGTTGGAGCCGGGTCAAGATCCAGCGGTCCGGCAGGGTGAGCCAATCGGCAGGGATATCATTGGATTCGCCGGTGGCAAAAGATGTCAAAATGGACGCCTGAAGATTATTGACCAAATCCCCGGCTTCGTCTTTTTCATGGTGCATCAGGATAAAGCGGGCGGCATTCCAGATCTTATTGGTGAAATTCCGGCTTCCCTCCACTTTCTCCATTTGGAAACGCTGATCCTGCCCAAGGGTGGTCCCGGTGGCCAAGGTAAACCTCAAGGTATCGGCGCCGAATTGATCGATGACATCCTGTGGGTCCACGATGGTTTCCGGACGGGATTTGCTCATTTTCTTCCCATACTTGTCGAGAACCAGCCCGTGAATGAGCACATCCTTGAAGGGTTCTTTCCCGTTTTGGAATTCCAAGCCCATAAAAATCATCCGGGCAACCCAGAAGAAGATGATGTCACGGCCGGTCACCAAAACGGACGTGGGGTAAAAATGCTCCAACTCCTTGGTCTGCTTCGGCCATCCCAGCGTGGAGAAGGGCCAAAGAGCTGAAGAGAACCAGGTGTCCAAAACATCCGGATCCTGTTCCAGATGGTTGCTGCCGCATTTCGGGCAAACCTCCGGATCCTGCCGGGCCACGATCATTTCATTGCAGGACTGGCAATACCACACGGGAATCCGGTGTCCCCACCACAATTGCCGTGAAATACACCAATCTTTAATATTTTCCAGCCAGCCCAGATAGATCTTGGTAAACCGTTCCGGGACGAACCGGATTTGTCCGTTTTGGACGGCGGCAATGGCCGGCTCGGCCAAAGGTTTCATCTTCACGAACCATTGCTTGGAAATCAACGGCTCAATGGTGGTATCGCAGCGGTAACACTGGCCCACGGCATGGGTATGATCGTCCACGCCCACCAGGAACCCTTCCCGTTCCAACTCCGCCACCAGCGCTTTACGGCATTCATACCGATCCATCCCGGCATATTTTCCGGCCTCAGCCGTCATCTTGGCATCGAAGCCGATGACGGTGATCTGGGGCAGATTATGGCGCAAGCCCATCTCAAAGTCATTAATATCATGGGACGGAGTGACCTTCACCGCGCCGGTCCCAAAGCTCATATCCACATATTCATCGGCAATGATCGGAATCCGCCGGTTCATAATCGGCACAATAACCTCTTTGCCGATGAGATCTTTATACCGTTCATCATCAGGATGCACGGCCACCGCCGTATCTCCCAGCATGGTTTCGGGACGGGTGGTGGCCACTTCGATGTATCCGCCGCCTTCGGCCAACGGATAACGGATATGCCACAAATGGCCTTCCCGCTCCTCATGTTCCACTTCAATATCGGAGATGGTGGTTTGACACTTGGGACACCAGTTAATCAGATAGCTGCCCCGGTAAATCAATCCCTTTTCATAGAGGGAGACAAAGACTTCCCGGACCGCCGCCGAACACCCTTCGTCCATGGTAAACCGTTCCCGTACCCAATCGCAGGACGCTCCCAAGCGTTTCAGCTGACGGATAATGGTCCCGCCGTACTCTTCTTTCCATTGCCAGACCCGTTTCAGAAATTCCTCCCGTCCCAGGTCGTGTTTGGAAATTCCCTGTTTGGCCAGGCTTTCCTCAACCCGGGCCTGAGTGGCAATACCGGCATGATCGGTCCCCGGCATCCATAACGTATTGTAGCCTTGCATCCGCCGCCAGCGGACCAATGCATCCTGCAAGGTATTGTCCAGCGCATGCCCCAGGTGGAGCACACCGGTGACGTTCGGCGGAGGAATCACCACACAAAAAGGCTCTTTCTCCGGATCAACTTCAGCGTGAAAATAATCGTTTTTCAGCCAAAATTGATAAATTCTCTCCTCAACGTTTTGAGGATTGTAGACTGTCGGTAAACTCATCGCCATCCTCCTTATTCGATTGCGTAAATCTTATGAAAAATAAAAAAACTTCCATCCTGTAAGGACGAAAGTTTGACTTCCGCGGTACCACCTATCTTCCCCGAAGGGCACTTCAAAGCTGTAACGGGCTTTCCCGAACGGCGTTGCGACCCGCCGTGCGCTCCGGGACGACCTTCAGCTCCATAAGGGGAGGCCTTCCACCCGCCGGCCCCTCTCTCTGCCCATCCGGAGCTTACTCCTTCCGTTCATCGCGTCTTGGAAATTGAGATTAAATATACTATACTATTCGGCGCAAAGTTTTGTCAATAGCCGTTATGCCTCAGCCGGCCCCTGCCCGGAAAACGTCTTCGCCAACTCTTCCAGGACCTCCTGGAGTTTGGACGCGGAATATACGTGCCGCAGCCTCAAAATCATTTCGGACCGGTTGACCAGTATTTGTTCCAGATACCGCCACGATGCCAGCGGGACCGTCAGCCAACGCCGGACAAAACCTTCAGCCCATTCCGGTTCCGGGCTTAAGATCACCCAGTCTTTATCCAATTGGGCATCGCCGGTTTGCACCGGTTTGAAGTCTCCCCATGCCCTTTTTTTCAGGTTGGGCCGGTACAACTCCACCACCCCATCCCAGGCCCCCTCCAGACGGATTTCCAGTCCGGAATTGCTGTAAAGCGCATCCAAGGTCCCTTCCAGAAAGCGAACCGTCACCTTTCGGCCCTGCCGCTCAAAACTGAGTTCGGAAGAGACGCCGGAAAACAAAAGGCCATGGGTTGTTAAGGGTACATTCAACCGTTGGGCCAATTTTTTCAAAAATTGCCGATGGTATAATTTCACCGGCCAATTGGTACTGAATACGGATATAAAGAATAAAGCCGTCACAATCAGTAAAAAAGCATACACGACGATACGGCCTCCATGGTGATTTTTTTACATTGCATTTGTTATTATAACATTATCCGATATTCAGGTAAATTCCGGAGTTTCTTCTATAAAACTGTTCTTTCCATAAATAATCAGCTGTTTAACATTTTCCCATCTTACGGTAACCTGAAATTAACCCTACCTCCCCCAACGTTTCATGGTCTTCAGCCTTCCCCGCCACCGGCTGAATGAAACCGGACGCCATCATCCGGAGGTAAAACCCAAACAGACCATTGACATTTACCTTCCCATAAAATAATAGACCGGGCCATTCGGCTCCGGCTTTGTCAATGGAGGATTCTTTCGCCGTCGCCGGGATAGTCCATGGTTCGGACCACCCGGCCGTCGGCGGCGATGGCCACTGCTGCATCCGGCGCATAGTAGATCCGCGCATAAATCCGATTCCCGCTTTCATCCAGCGTCACCCAGTGTTCCTCCCAACGCCCGCCCTTGCCCAGGCGGGATTCTATTTCCCGCATGGCGTGGGCCACATCCGGATTGTTGTCAAACTTGGAAGCCTCTTCCCGGTTGAGCCTTTGAATGTCTTCCTCTTCATACTCAACGAATTCCCGGTTGCTTATGATACGTGGCGCGTTATGGTCCATCCGTCTTCCCCATCCTTTCGCCCTCCCATTTACGGAGGAAATATTCATAGACGATTGATTTGGAGCGTTCAAAACAGCGAAACAGTGCAGCGGCCGCCCGGGGATGGCTGTATACTTTCCAATACCCGTCAAAATAAGCATTTTTCCCGCGATGCTTCATAAAACCCAATACATCATCCAACGGATAACCCAGCAAAATCCCAATTTCATGCGGAAACCCCCTTACCAATTGAGTTTGAATGGATTCCAGGCAACGCTCAGGCTCGGAACAATCAATCCCCCGCTCCTCCAGGAACAGTACATTTTGTCGAAGCCTGAGGATCCGCCTGAGCGCATCCTCCCGATAAAACAGCCCAAGCTCACCGCGGCCATCGGTCATCTTGAAATAGCGTAAACGGACTCGGGGCGCCATTTCCCGAAGAAAGCGGGACCGATAGGTTTCCCACAGTCTCCCCAACGGCTTTCCGGTATCCGAAAAAGCCAGCAGAGTAGCTGGCTTTAACCCGGCAACAGTGGGCGCCGCATGCGCCAAAATCAATGAACAAATAAAATTCCAATCGTCCGCTGCGCTCTGCTGCCGGATAAATTGTTCATGCATCTGCTCCATCCGCCTCATGGGATAATATACTACTATTACCAGACCATCTGAAAATAAAGGAGTTCACCGTGGCTGAAGATAAACATCAAAAACCGAAAGAGGACGGGAAAGCCAAGCTCACCCCCATCCAGTTGCTGATCATTGCCGGACTGCTCGAAGGGATGTTGGACGTCGATTCCCTGTCCATCAATAAGAAACAAATCGTGGAAATCGAATTGAAAGGTTCCCTGAAAGGCCATCCTGAACTGGAAAAGTTATTTGCCGGAATGGGAATCAGTAAAATCTCTTTTAAAAAATGAACGGGAGCGCCGACGATCCGTCACGGCTCTCCTCACCGGTTCCGGAAAAAGTTCCATGAAAAACCGGTATTTTTGGCCGTTTGTCCGTTGGTACGAATGAAAATTTGCGTAAAATACCAGGTCCCGTCGGCGCTTTTAACAGCCCCGACACCGGTAAGGTCGAAATCCCCTTCAATATTGCGGCGATGGCCCTGGCTCTGAATCCACCCCTCCACCGCCCGAGCTGCGGGATCAGAATAGCCTTGATTATATGCCACATTTTCCGCAGCATACGACCTGGGAATATTGATGGCTGCCACCCGCTCTTCAAACCCTTCATGACTGAAGGGGACTTTTTTGTCCGCCATATTTTGACTGTGTTGCCGGGCCTGTTCGACGATGCGCCGGTCCAAACTGAGAGGTTGCAATCCCTTGGATAGGCGATAATTGTTGATCTCTTCGAACGTCTTCTGCTCCACATCATTTAACAGATGAGGTGTCTCCGCTTCGCCTTTGGATTTGGCTCCCTGGCATCCGAATATCGCCAAACCCAAAATAAATGGGAGGACCAGCATCAATCGTTTTGTACCGAACATTTCTCTTCCCCCGTTTTTTGATTATCCTAACCCTTATTAGGGTGGACACAAACGGATTTCCTATACATTGCCCGCAAAGTCTCCTCCGTTTTCACTAAAAAGAAAAAGCGCCGCAACTGATCAGATGCAGCGCCCGGATTTTACGTGGGATTGCTTTCCGGTATCTCCGTGAAGACCGGCATGGTGACTCTCCGGAAAATGCCCAGCCGTTTCATAGTATTCAAGGCATAGATTAAAATCGGCGTCGTATGGGCATCCACCATTTGGCCGGTGACGACGAAATTGAACATGGCTTCCATGTTGGCATTGTCCCAATACTCTTTCCCATACACATTCATCAGCAAGTACCCTTCATTTTCATGAAAACTGAAGTTTTTAACCACCATGTCAAAGGTCTTTCCGCCCATGTCAAACGCATTAATGAAAAAGTCATTGCTTTGGACCGAAACAACAAAATTATGGACCACAAAATCTTTCTCCCGGGACGAGGCGGCATACAGAGGAACCAAATCCTCCAAACGGAGCACGGTTTGGATGGGTAATGCTTCATAATTGCTTAAATCATACGGATCCTGCGTAAAGCCGGTCACCACGTAGCCCAAGAAATCATAAGTTACCATGAAATATGACCTTCCTTGCTCTGGGACATCCACCGCCACCACCAAGGGAGGTATCACATTATCGGTTTTCCCCCGGTAAACGGTTGCCGGCATCTCGGTCAGCCAGGGAAGTTTAATGGTGGAGAAAGGCCCGTACTCCCACTGGTTGAGGATCACATGGCGACGGATCTCCGCCATCAATGTCTCCACGTACACCCCGGACTGCGGGCTGTCGGCATCGGGAACCACGTCAAAACGGGGCAGGACCGGCGGATCCGGATACAAATCGAAGTCCGCGATGGCCTCGTCCGGTTTCGGCAGGGAAAAGACGTCCTCCGGCAAAGGTTCATTGACCGAATGATAGGTAAACTCGTCGGTGATCACATTGCCCCGATCCTCGTTGATCCGGCGAATCGGCAAAAAGCGGATCGGATCATACCAGACGGTTAACGTATAAAGGCGGCTGCCGGGATAGCTCTGCCCGGCAATGGTGATATTTTGCACCGAAACCGTATCGCTGCTTTGGAGGAACATAAACAGGTCTTCTTGGAGTTTGTAGAGGGCGCTCTCAACTTCCATGGTTTGCGGCGTCTGATAGTATATCTTCTGTAGAATATCATATTCCAGCCGCAGCCCTTGCCGGTCGTTGACGATCTTCGCCCGCCAGACCGGTTCCAACTGATTGGAAAGCTCGTCAGGCGGAGCTTCCAGATTCACCGAATAGGCAATGCCCCGGGATCGATCATAATAAACCTCATACGTGACCGCAGCATTGATAAAACTCCCCGTTTGCGACGTGGTACGGAGAGTATAATGGACGGAATTTAACACCTGATTCACCTCTTCCCCTTCATTTCCAGTCTATGACATATCCAAGCTTTGCCGGATTCTACTGTTTATCTCAATCGTAGGCTTTGGACCGGATGAACAAATGGTTTCCCAAGATCTGCGACGGCGGCGTTTGGGTGTAGTGCCAACGGCACGGATTTTTCCGATATGCGCAAAAATGGGTCTTCCGGTAAACCGGGTCCTCGCCCTGCAAAGCCCGGGAAGCCGCCTGTTTTGCAGCGACCATCATCGGTTGCTGCGAATTATACGGTGCCTGCCAAAACCGGTTATTGGCGTAGGCTTCAAACTGTCCCGGCGCTTGAATCACCTGTAATATGGTTTTGTTTTCGGCTCGTGCCTGATTGATGATGGAAGCCCCCACCCCGACCTTTCCGTTTAAAATCTCCGATTCCGCTTCGGCCCAGATAATCCGGGATAAAATTTCCAAATCCGTCATCAAAACCACCTCTTCTTTCCGCGCGGCAACTCTATTGACAATATATGACCCGATCCCGGGATTGATTCGGCCAATATTCGTTTATTTTCCAACCCCCGGCAATATATTATTTCAAAGGAAATTTTTGCAACTTTTCTGGTTTTCTGGATATCCTAAGACTGTTAATTTTTGATAAGGAGTACACCATTGAAACATTGGATTTTTCTCGATGAATATTCCGAGGGCGGAATCTGTTACATGTTGGCGAAAAAGAGCAATGGCGGAACCCTGTACCGCTGGGAACCGCTGGCTTCCCGGATTCACGGGTATGAAGCGGCCATTTTCCGCCAAAATGCCGAAAAGCGTTGCAAAATACTGGCGGCTACCGACCCCATGGGGATTTTACCCCTGGAAAAACCCGTAAACCACCAGGGTCGGTTATGGATCGGCTGGGAAGCGCGCCAGGGAATCAGCCCCTTTTCCCCCAATTACCAGGCGCCCGAATTATCCCGTCTCATCCGGGATCTTTATCCCTTGATCTCTTCCTACGAACAATTTCATTACCGCGGCACAGTCGTGGGCCGTCCGGATTGGCACCGTATTTACCACGATAAAAACGGTTTCTTCATGGTTGATCCGTGGTGTCGGCCATACCTGGTATCCCCGGACACGCCCCTTCCAACCGGATTGGATGCTTGCCGCACCCCGGAAAGTTACTTCGGGGATCCTCACAGCCAAGCCGGAGACATCTTTTATCTGGGGCTCCTCATTTACGTGCTGCTCAGTCAGCATCTCCCTTTTGCCCTGGAGGACGGCTGGCCCACCACCGCCATACTGAAAGGCGACATCATCCCCGTCACCCACTACCGCCCGGAGCTCAACCCGGGAATCAGCCGTCTCTTGACCCGGATGTTGTCGCTGAAAAAATATGAGCGCCCCACGGCGCTCCAAGTGAAACTCTTCTGGAAAGATATGATAACCCGGGAAAATTACCTGGCGACGGAAGCCGAAAAAGTGGTCCACCTTAAAAAATACCGGCAGGAACTTAAGGCCCGTTCCATCCGGAAAATCTGCGTCCGGACCGGATTGATTTCCTTAATGACTGTGGCCGCTTTGTTCTCAGGAAAGTTGATGTGGCAAACGTTCAACCGGAAACCTCCGATAACCCGGGAACTGGTGGAGTCCTTTTATCACAGCCAAAGCTCCTTGCTGGCCTCCTCCGTCGCTTCCGGAAAGGGATTATTTCAAGACATCGTCCAAGCCCGCAACGAACGGTTGCAACTCATTACCGAACTGTTGGGGCATCCGGTCATTGAAGTGAAAGATCTGGCCATCCAAAAGCAAACGCCGGAACAGGCCGTGGTGGAAGTCAGCCTGTTATGGTGGCAATGGTCCGGCGGCGCATGGCGGAAAGAGCTGCGGCGGGAATATCTGTATTTAAAACGATACGGCAGACACTGGCAGATCAAAAAACGCTATCAACACCCAAAATAAAACGAAGGCGAACCTGTCCCTTTCGCCTTCGGCAGCTTTATCGTCGCGACGTTTAATCGCCTAAATGTTTATTTAAAATCATCTGACGGCTACTGCGGTTCACCGGATCGATCATCTTAACCATCAGAGAAATCCGGTTGTCCGAATTTAAAAGCGCCCAATACGTCCGGGCGTTTTCTTCAAGGGAATCAAACAAGGGAACCGGATAGGGCTCGCCCCGGAACGAAGGCAGCGGATTGCCGTCGTTTTCATAGGTGTGAATACAGTGGCCGATGCCGGGAATGGCCGTCTCATATTTGTAATAATTGCGCTGGCATCCGGCAGGATTCCCCTCTACTGCTTTCAAAATGGCCAATTGATACGCAACCCGGGGATTGTCCAAATCGATGAGTCCGGAGATCCGGGGCGTATAATTGGGCGCATCCGGTTCGAAGGTCCTGGTGTCAAGCGCCGCCTCAAAGGTACCGCCCTGAGACAGATGAGTGTATATCGTATCGGTCTGATCGCCGTTGGTCACGATATGCGCATTTTTAAACACCCGGACCGGGTAATAAATGATGAGGGACGGATCTTCCACTTTGCTTTCATCGAAAGCTTTGGTTTTGACGCTGTCGCCCTCCGCCTCAAAAATCCGGTTCCGACTGTTGGCGCTGCGGCCCATAATCCAATAAATCTGGACCAGTGACTTCCCATCGGGACTTTGCCCCAATACGATTCCGCGGCCGGGATAAGGATTGGCCTTCAATTTCTCCATATTTTGCCCTGCCAGTTCAAGTAGGGACATGATAATCGACCTCCACCTAAGATTTCAAATCTGGCTTCACAAACATGGCCCTGGGTTATGGGTCCTGGGTTATGGGTTTTAGATGGAACGCATTGCGTTCCCACCGAAACCCAATACCTCGTACCTAGCACCTATTACCCAGTTAAGTAACATATCAGTGATGGAACAACCGTAACCCGTTAAAGACCATTACCATGCCGTATTCGTTACAGGCGGCGATGACGGCATCATCCCGCAGAGAGCCGCCGGGCTGTACGATGTATTTCACGCCGCTTTTGGCTGCTCGGTCAATGTTGTCCCGTTGTGGGAAGAAGGCATCGGACCCCAAGGCAACATCGGTCATCTTGGCCAACCAGGCTTTCTTCTCGTTCATGCTCAGCCGGGCCGGAATCTTTTCAAAAACTCCCCCCCATTGCTGCATCTCTTCTTCCGACGTGTCTTCCCGGAGGAATTGGTCGATGGCAATATCCTTTTCCGTCCGAGACACCCCTTCTTTAAACGGCAGGTCAAGGACGGCCGGATGCTGCCGAAGGAACCACAGATCCGCCTTTTCGCCGGCCAGCCGGGTACAGTGAATCCGGGACTGCTGTCCGGCCCCGCAGCCGATGACCTGGCCGTCACTGACGTAACAGACGGAGTTGGATTGGGTATATTTTAAGGTGATCATTGCAATGATCAGATCCCGGACCGCCGATTCAGGCAGGTTCTTATTTTCCGTCACGATATTCTTCAGGTAACTTTCATCCGGTACAACATTGTTCCGTTTTTGTTCAAAGACGATCCCGAAAACCTCTTTATGTTCTATCTCTCCCGGCTGATAATCCGGATCGATCTTAATCACGTTATAAGCCCCTTTTTTCTTCTTCTTCAACACTTCAAGGGCTTCCGGCGCATAGTCCGGGGCGATAATGCCGTCCGACACCTCTTTGGCGATTAATTGGGCCGTCGCCAAATCCACGGTATCGCTGATGGCGATCCAATCCCCAAAGGAAGAAACCCGATCGGCCCCCCGGGCCCGGGCATAAGCCGCCGCCACCGGCGAAAGCTCCATTCCTTCAACGAAATAAGCCTTTTTCAAACTGTCGCTCAGCGGAAGCCCAACAGCTGCACCGGCCGGACTGACATGTTTGAACGATGCGGCCGCCGGAAGCTTCAACACGGCTCTGAGCTCTTTCACCAATTGCCAGCTGTTGAAAGCGTCCAACAGGTTGATATACCCGGGATTCCCGTTAAGAATCTCAATGGGAAGGTGGCCGTCGTTCACATAAATCCGGGCCGGATTTTGATGCGGGTTGTTACCGTACTTCAAGATAAGTTCTTTTGGTTTCATGGTCATCCTCCGTCAATTTTTTCATAAAAAAACCTGGGTATCCCATTCATTGTACCCAGGCGGTCGGCTTGATGAACCCCATACTCCCTGTGGTGAACTCCACTTCCGCCAGTCGTATGGGATCTTCGATCAATTGTCAAATGAAACATTTCCTATCCAATATTATAGTATAAACGACCGAACAATGCCTGTCAATAAAGCATTTTCTCCCCTTTGAAGCCCGTTTGTCCTAAAATTTTGGCGATGTAAAAAGGGACGAATTAGTCCAAAACAAAATTCAAATTTGTACACAAAGGCAGAATGTGTTAAAATTGAATAAAAATGAATAATTATTTCAAATTCTCCGAAGTCCCTGAAGTCCCTGAGATTAACGGGAAGGAGTAAACTGCATGGCAGCACAAAATATTACGTATTTAAATCCATCCAATTCGTTTTTATTTGGCCATGATATCCGAACCGGCCATTTTAGCATGCGGGGCTGCCATTTTCACAGCCGGTATGAAATCTATTATCTGGTCTCCGGCGAACGGTTCTATTTCATTCACGACCGGACGTATCTGGTTCAAAAAGGCGATCTGGTCTTGATCAGCCCCTATGTGATCCATAAAACGGTGGATACGGGCAAACCCCACCATGAACGGTACTTAATCGAATTCGACCAGCGGTTTGTTAGCAACCCGATTCATAACGGCTTACAAAGCATCGAAACCCTTTTTAAAAACCGCCATGTCATCCGGTTGGCTCCCAAAGACAGGCATACCATCGAGCGGATTTTTGAGAATATGCTGGACGAAGTCCAACAGAAAGGGCTGGACTATGAAGTCCAACTCCAATCATTGCTGCAACAGCTGCTGATCTATGCCGCCCGGAACCTGGACTTGTCCGACACCCGCCAACAGCATATTAGCCAAACCCATGCGAAAGTATCGGAAATCGTGAAATACATCAACACGCATTATACCGAGGACCTGACCCTGGTCTCCGTCGCCGAGCAGTTCGAGATCAGCCATTTTTACCTGAGTCGCCTCTTTAAGGCCGTCACCGGCTTCGCCTTTATCGAATATTTGAACAGTATCCGCATTAAAGAAGCCCAACGCCTGCTACGGGAGACCAACGAAAAAGTCCAGGCCATCGCCAACGCAGTCGGCTTCGTCAACCAATCCCATTTCGGCCGGATCTTCAAAGAAATCACCGGCACATCGCCGCTACAGTACCGGAAGGAATTGCAGAAGAAAAAAGATTAAACCAAAAGACAACCGCCATTACGGCGGCTGTCTTTTTTGCTGATTTCACTAAAGCAATTTTAAAAAATATTATCTACAAGATAAATTCTGGTATCAACAGAAGTCACATAAATCAAACAAATTTGTTTATCGTCAGGTTTCCAAAAAATAGAACTTACATTACCTTCAATATCCGATGGAATTTTAATTATATCAATTTTCTTAGTCCTTAAATTCATTACGGCCAGATTTCCTTTGTACCCATAACCAATATATTTACTATTATTTGAAAAACTAACCGTACTCCCACCAACACTTTTTGAGGTAAAAATCATTTTAACATCACTATGATTCCATTCATAAAGATACATATCACAATCATAAACAAAATCGAAAGCATAAATTAAATTCAAAACGCAAATAAATCTTCCATCTCGACTAATTTTTACATCTCCAAAACCTATTTTGGATGATGATAATGATTTCTTTAAATTTTTGTACGAAATATACAAATTACTTAAATTGCCATTTTTAACAACAAACAATTCGTATCCCTGTTGTAAATTTTTAGTCCTTTTAAAAGTTCCATCATCATTCAGTTCTACTGTAGAATGAAAACTTTGTGAATAATCTTTTATCCGCGTTGGCATTTCATTTATCTGCTTTATAATAGGTTTTTTTTCTGCCGATATCACTAAACAAATTACTAGCAGAAAGATACTAATCAATGAATAATATTTTTTCATATTTCCTCCTTAATGTTTATCACAATAAATCATAGAAACTAAAACAGATTTGGCAGCAACCTGACGATAAATCTGCCAGGCTGTATGCTCAAATACTCATTAATGAATACGAAGTTCGATTTCCTAAAGCCATTGAAACCCTGGAAGAAGGACTTGACGAATCGTTGCAATACTACCAATTTCCTGAGATTGATTTTCGAAAAATAAGTTCAACCAATGTGTTAGAACGCCTAAACAAAGAAATCCGACGCCGGTCAAGGGTAGTAGGTATTTCCCCTTCAATGTATTCTTACATAAGGCTCGTTTGTTGTTATTTGATGAAATATTCAGAAAATTGGGAAACAGCAAATTGTTATTTTCACAAGAATATATTGCAGGGATTATTAACTAAACGCAAGGCAGCATAAAGTTTTGAGTTCCTGATGGAAAATTGCGAACTTGTATGGACACAATTGCCACTTTAGCCACTCCTTTGCAAATAGTACCAATTTGCTCTATTTTCGGTATCATATTGCATTATAACGGATCTAAGTCGGTCTGTCAGGTCTCGAAATGGAAAAACGGTACTATATTGTAAAAAATTGTAGCTCAAGATTGAGCTACATAGCTGATTTTACATATTATCTTCGAACACTATAATCATTCTGCTCTATCATTCAATATATCGGCATAGGTTAAGATATGATGGTTATTAAGAGCACTATTTTTTATAAAAAAGTTATCAAAGACATAATAATTAGTATTGTTCCAACAATATAATTTATAGTGGGTAAAGAATCATTTCCAAACAGTTTTTTATATGTTGAGTGAGACCAAAACCATGCTAATTCTTCAGGAGGATCTACTAATGGTTTCCATTTAAATTTTGTTCCTATGATTAAAATCCATCCTGATATAAAAACAAAAGCAAACAAATATATATTTCCCATTATAACAACCTCCTTAATAATTTTGATTCTTTATTGGGGTTTCGTAACAGAAAAACTAATAAACGTCGAAAATGACCATCCAGCGTGAAAAGAAACACCCGTGATGTCCATGCCTCCTTTTTCATTAAAATCAAGTAAAACCCCAACTGAGAATATCTGACCATTTGCAGCAATTTCCACTTGACCTTGTCCAACCATAAAGTCGGCAGTTGCCCCTATTAAAGCAGTTTGATTCTTGGCGACAATCTTTGATTGATTTTAGCAAACGTGATTCAATAAAATTTGGTATTAGCGGAACGGTATTACATCAGACGGTAGGAATAGATATCGACTTTGGTAAGCATCAATATAATTTTAATTATGGTATTTCAGTAAATACACTTCTTGGTGCAAGTCTTGATATGACTTATCTTAAAGGAGGTGTAACTGGGAAAAACGAATTAGTCGCTGGATTAGGTGAACATTGTGGAGTCGGGTTTTTATATGATGATTGGCCAAATTCCCAAGGAGTTACGTTACATGTTGGAGCTACAGTTCCTTATACTCCTATCCCTGGTGATTATAGTACAGCAGTAGGTGGAAAAAATTTTGGATGGTGATTAAAATATGGACTTTAGTATGATTATATCTACAATTGGATTAATAATATCGCTTTTACATGTATATTTTTTAATTCGAAATCCAAATGTGATAATGGATATATATGATGCATTTATTCCATATTTTTTGAAAGATCTAATGAATGTTGATAATAAAACTAGAATAGCTACTTATCTATTAACATATATTTTCTTTTCAATTTTTTTATATGTGCAATTATTAAAGGATTATTTCGAGGATAAGAAAGGGGGGAATCTATATGTCATATACTTTTAAATTTTCAGATCCTCAAGCAGGACAGGCTGTCCAGTACCAGGCAGCTCCGATTTGTGGCTTCTGGCGGCGGTTGATTGCATTATTGCTGGATGGAGTTATTTTAGCAGTTGCAGGTTGCATTTTGGGCTTGATATTCGGAAGATATTTCGTTCGAATGGGTCCTTATGGCCGCATCGTGGGATTTATCATAACCCTTTTGTATTTTGGCTTACAGAACAGTTCGGCAGGAAAGGGGCAAAGTATCGGGAAACGGGCTCTGAAAATTAAAGTCGTTGATCAAACGGGAAACTCTATCTCTTGGAGAAAGTCTTTCTTACGTACGTTCATCCTGATAATCCCTTTTTACCTGAATGGGTTGAATTTACCCGCAGCATCGATTGGAATCGGAATGGTATCGCTCCTGGTCTGTTGAAGTTAAAAACTCAGATGACTCTTTTTTGAAACCGTTTTCAACAACCCTATTAGTGGCTCCACCACGAAACAATAAACACCCACTCACCCCAAAAGAAGTCTTTGGTCTATCTCCTTGTATATATGAGTTGAATTGTGTCATTAAGGAAACCGGGCTATTCGGATTCCATACCAGCGGGCATTGAAGTAATAAAGTCCGATATCCGCATCAAACTCTTTTCCGTTAAACCCGCGCACCTCGTCAAAATCCGTATTGGTTTCCCTGCCGACAAAGTAAAAATAGCCGAATTAGAAGCAGAACTCAAGGACAAGGATAAAAAGATAGCTGACCATGAGATGACCATCGAAATATTAAAAAAAGCTACGGCCATCTTCGCCCAGAACAACCGGAAATAATCTTTGAAATCATCAAAAAGAATAGCTCCAAACTTCCGGTTGAGAAGATGTGCCAGGTATTAGATGTGTCAAGAAGCGGATATTATGCTTGGAATGGACGAATGCCAGGCAAACGGGAACAGGAAAATAGCAGAATCCTTGAGATTATGATGAAAAGTCACTCAAAAGCTCAAGATATGATTGGACTCAATAAACTTTGGGGCGATATTGAGGATGCAGGTATTCAATGCGGTCGTAATCGGGTGTATCAATTACAAAGAAAATATAAACTATATAGCGTCAGAAAGAAACCTTACCGGGTGTGCACTACTGATTCCAATCATAGTTTGCCGAAAGCTCCGAATCTGTTAAACCAGGAGTTTCAAGTAGACAGGACCAATGCGGTATGGGTAAACGATATAACAGAGTTTAAAACGATAAATGGGAAACTTTATTTAGCAACGATAAAAGACCTGTTTCATAAAGAGATTGTCGGTTGGGCATTGGCAAACCATATGAAAACCGAATTATGCCTGGAAGCACTAAAGAATGCAATCATGAAACAACGTCCCCCGAAGGGTTTAATCCATCATTCCGATCAGGGAAAACAGTTTTGCAGTGATTTATATGTCAAAGAGCTCAAGAAACATGGAATAATCCGTAGCATGAGCCGTAAGGGTAATTGTTGGGATAACGCATGTGCAGAAACGTTTTTTAGTACTATCAAATCGGAACGGCTGTATCATCGAACATATAGAAATATTGAAGAAGCAAGACAAGATATTTTTTGGTATATCGAATGTTTTTATAATCGCCAGCGTCGCCATCAAGCGCTTGGTAACATTACTCCAGCAGCCTTTTTAAAGCAATATTACCTGTCGCAAGAGGCAGCTGTTTGAGTACTATGAGATTATCAAGGTATACCATTATTTGGATGGAATTCTTAAAATCAAAGCAAAGATAAGATATTTGTCGTAATCCTAACTCTGAAGTGTCCGTTTTATCGAGAAAAGGTCAAACCGCACGATGAAGTAATTGCCGAAAACGTACTCACTCAGATACTTGACCTCCCAATGCTGCCAATAAGAATAACAATGAAATTATAATTAGCAATGTCCCTACCACATAATTATATCCAACTAAAAAATCACTTCCAAATATTTTTTTAAGAGTAGAATTAGTATAAAACCAAGCCAATTCTTCAGGAGGATCGACTAAAACTTCCATTCCCGTTTCGTACCTATTATCGTTACTATTCCAATTATAAGAAAAATTAATGATAACAATATAGCTTTCATAAGTAATAATATCCCCTATCAAAAGTTATTTTAAAATTTGGGCTTATCAACAGAAAAACTTACTGGCGTTGACAAACCATTTCCAATATGAATTGCAACACCATTAACATCCATTCCACCTTTCTCATTAAATTCCATTAACAATCCAGCTGACAAAGAACCGGTTAAGCAGGTCATACTGATAGGTCCAGTACTCTGATCCCGGATCACTGGTATTAAAGATCACCGTATTACCATTAATGGTAAACTTGTTTCCTTTCTTTATCAAGTTCCCTGCTTTATCATATTCGAAGGCATACCTGCCGTCCGTCATTAACCGATCCGAGTTGCGGTAATATTTCGATTCATAACTGGTGGTCCTGACTAACGTTAATCGCAACAACGTCCGGTTTCCGGCAGCGTCGTATTGATACTCCTCGGTGCGGCCGCCAGCTTCCTGATAGACCTGGCTGGTCTTAGCCAGTTCATTTCCCGCTTTATCAATGGCTTTAACTAAAATATGAGTATAGCCATTTATTTCGAGTTGATATGGACGGGTAACACCGCTTTTCCATTTTGATTTTTTGAATCTACAGCTTCGACCACAGCGATATTAAGCCCTTCGTCAAGACGGACTTGGATTATTAACGATAATGTGTTAAGTTGAACGCTTTTCCCGTTCACAAATTTCGAAACAATTTTAATTTTAGCAGTACATCTTATTTATTTTTCGTTATTACAAATAAAAAAAGACCCTCATTCAGGTCTTTTATCCGTATCGTTGTACCCATGTACCAGTTAAACCTATTATGTTTTTCATTCTACCCGCTGGATGTCAGCGCCCAATGCGGCCAGTTTTTTCTCTAACGCCACGTAACCCCGGTCCAAGTATTGCAGGCCTTCTATCGTCGTTAACCCGTCGGCTGCCAGTCCGGCGATCACCAAAGCCGCCCCGGCCCGGAGATCCGGCGCACAGACGGAAGCACCGCTCAGCCGCTTCACCCCTTTGACGATGGCACTCCGGCTTTCCACCCGGATCACCGCCCCCATCCGGATCAGTTCATCCACATATCGGAAACGGCTGCCGAAGACATTTTCCGTAATCACGCTGGTACCGTTGGCGACCGCCAAAAGCGCGGTAATCTGCGGCTGGAGATCGGTGGGAAAGCCCGGATAAGGCAGTACCGTAACGTCGGCAGCTTTCAGCCGTCCGTCGGAAACGACCCGGAGTTTCTCCCCGTTGGCCTCGATAGTCACTCCGATCTCACGCAGTTTGGAGGCTAAAGCCTCCACATGTTCCGGAATAACGTCTTCCAACACCACATCCCCGCCGGTGATGGCAGCAGCGATCATAAAGGTCCCCGCTTCGATCCGGTCGGGAATCACCGTATAGTCCGTCATCCGGTTGTTCAGCTGTTTCACGCCTTCGATCCGGATGGTGTCCGTCCCGGCCCCCCGGATTCTGGCGCCCAACCGGTTGTAGAAGTTCTGTTCCTCGATAATTTCCGGCTCTTTGGCCGCATTACGGATTACCGTGGTCCCTTCCGCCAAAATTGCCGCAGACATAATGTTTTCCGTTGCGCCCACGCTCGGAAAGTCCAAATGAATCTCGGCACCTTTCAATTTATCCGCACGCACATAGACATATCCGTGTTCTTCGATGACCTCCGCTCCCAGCGCTTGAAATCCCTTCAAATGTAAGTCGATGGGACGTTGTCCGATAATACAGCCTCCCGGTTGAAACAGTTTCACCTTACCCAGCCTGGCCAGCAACGGCCCCATGACCTGAACCGACGCCCGCATCTCCCGCACATACTGATCGGGTGCCGCGTATCCCAAGCCGTCTTTAATCTGAATCCGGATGGTGGATTCGTCTTCCCAGACGGTTTCGGCACCCAATCCGTTAAGGACGCCGATCATCGTCTCCACGTCGCGAATCCGGGGTACGTTGCGAATCAGGCAATCGTTGTTTGATAATAAAGCAGCCGCCATTAACTTCAAAACTGCATTTTTCGCTCCGCTGATTTTTACCACGCCGTTTAACGGCTTTCTACCCACGATCTCCAACTTGTTTTCATTTCTGGTAACGGTTTGAACTGCTTCAGTATCAATCATGGTAAAGCCCCCTAAATATGAGTCGAACAATAGCCATCATATGCATCCCCGTCCCCGGGTGTGACAAAATCCCAACCCGGCTTGTCCACAATCATCATCCTGCAATTAAAGGTTCACAGTACACAGTTCACAGTGCACAGTTATTCGTTCTGTACAGAAGAATGTGTTTTTCAGGTCCATATTTAAGTTCAAAGTCTATGTAAGAGAAGGCCGGGATGAGGTTAACAATCTCAAAATCAGAACCTCGACCCCCGTTATCGTTTACTGTGAACCATATACTGTGCACTATATACCCTTTCAATCCTACTTCCAGTGCCTAATCACAATTTTTCGATATATTCAAAAGAATCCCGACGCTTAATAAACAGATCATCAGGGATGAACCGCCGTAGCTGAAAAAGGGCAGGGTAATCCCGGTGACGGGAATGGACGACGTGACGACGCCGATATTGAGCAAAGCTTGGAATATCAGAGATGAAGTCAATCCGGTGGCCAAAAGCTTCCCGTATGTGTCCCTGGCGGAGATGGCAATCTTATACCCCCTCCACGCTAACAGGAAAAAGAGCACAATAACGCCGACCGTCCCCAGCAAGCCCAACTCTTCGCCTAAAATCGAAAAGATATAGTCCGTGTGTGCTTCCGGGAGATAGTTAAATTTTTGGCGGCTCATCCCCAGGCCCATTCCCAACGGGCCTCCGGATCCCAAAGCATACAACGACTGAATGATTTGCCAGCCGTCGCCGCGCGGGTCTTTCCATGGATCCAAAAAGGCAATCAGCCGCTTGAAACGGTAAGGCTCGATGAACACCAACACCGTGGCCGCGGTCACCCCGAATAACATCAAAAACGATAAATGGCTCAATCTGGCTCCGCCGGCAAAGATCATGATCATGAACGTGGCAAAGATGACGACGGCCGTGCCCAGATCCGGTTCCAAGAGGATTAACAGACAAACGAACCCGACGAAAATGAAGGGAATGATCACCCCCACCATAAGCGTACCGATACCTTTTTTTATCTCGGCAATATAATGAGCTAAGATCAAAATAATCCCCAGTTTGGCATATTCCGAAGGTTGAAAGTTGAAAAAGCCAAGATTAATCCAACGATGGGAACCTTTGATATCTTCCGAGACAAACAAAACAACGATTAACAGCGCAATGGACGTGGTAAGAATCAGCGGAGTCAACCGTCTCCAATGATGATAGGGAAACTTGGCGGCAACCATCATCAGCACGGACCCGATGGCCGCAAATAACAATTGGCGCATGCCGTAATGGAACACATTGGCCCCTTTGGTAATGCGCAAGGATTCCGGAGCGCTGGCGCTGAAAACGGTAACCAGCCCCAAGATCAATAAGATGAGGGTCACCATCAATAAAAATAAGTCCGGAGGATTCCGCTTCATTATCCCTTAACCTCCACCTGTCCGGTATATTCAATATATTGCTCCCAAACTGAATAATATGCCAAATAATGAACGCTCTATTTGATGACGAAACTCAACACACCCAAAATGCCAAGCACTGCTCCGACCATCCAAAACCTCAGCATGATTTGGGGTTCCAACATTCCTCCGAGCTCAAAATGGTGATGTAGGGGGCTCATGCGGAATACCCGTTTTCCCGTGGTCTTATAGGAAATAACCTGGATGATCACTGACAAGGTTTCGGCCACAAAAACCCCGCCGATAATCGGCAAATACAAGCTGGTCCGGGTGAACAACGCCAAAGCACCTAAGGCCGCGCCCAGAGCCAACGAGCCGGTATCCCCCATAAAGACCTGCGCAGGCGGTCCGTTAAACCAGATAAACCCGGCACACGCTCCGGCCAGGGAGACAGCGAAGATCGCCATCTCGTAATACCCCTGCAAAAAAGCTAATACCGCAAATGCTAAAAGACTGATGGCCGTCGTCCCGGCAGACAGACCGTCCAATCCGTCGGTGAGATTGACGGCATTGGAAGCGGCCACCATGATGAAAGTGGCGTAAATCACAAACAACGGATTGCCCCATTCAAAACTGGGGAAGATCAGTTTCAGTTTGGAAAAAGGCACCCATTGGGTCATCACCTGCGGATCCTGCAGCATAAAAATGGAGGCAATGGCCGCAATGGCAATCTGGGCCAATAATTTCTGGCGGGCCTTTAAACCCAATGATTTTTTGGTGAGAATGATGATCATATCGTCGATGAAACCCACCAACCCAAAGCCGAGGGTCACAAAAAGCAGCCAATAGACCTCCTTACTGAAAGGACGGGCCACCAACAACCCGGACACCATGGCAATAAAGATCAAAATGCCTCCCATGGTCGGCGTCCCGGCTTTCTTTTGGTGGGATTTGGGACCGTCATCCCGGATGCTTTGGCCGAACTTCAACTGATGCAAAATCCGGATGATCGGCGGCCCGACAATAAGCGAAATAATGAACGAAGTCAAAGCGGTGAAAATGAGTACGACGTAATTTGCCATTACTTGTTGGCCTCCTCCTCTGTCAGCGCGGCGACAATCTCTTCCATCTTCATTCCCCGTGATCCTTTCACCAACACCACGTCGCCCGGCCGGATCATCTCCTGCAGTTTGGCGATTAACTGGGCTTTAGCGTTAAAATATCCGGACCGTCCCTCGCTTTCCCCGAAACCTTCAACATATGCCCGTCCCAGATCACCGTAGGCATACAAATGGTCGATCCCCTTTATCCGGGCGTATTCGCCCATTTGGCGATGGATCTGCCGGGAGTCGGGGCCCAATTCGAGCATATCGGCTAACACGGCGATCTTCCGTTGCCCCATGGCCATACCGGCCAATACGTCCAAAGCGGCCGTCATCGATGAAGGGCTGGCATTGTATGTATCATCGATAATCCTGTATCCCCGGGTTTCATAAATTTTCAACCGTTTGCCGGTCAGTTGCGGTTGGGCCAAACCCTTTTGTATAGCTTCCACCGTCACGCCTATTTCCAAAGCCGCCGCAACCGCCGCCAAAGCATTATAGACATTATGCCGTCCCGGAATGGACAGCGCCACGTCAAAGCCGGTCTCATGGGCCTCAATCCGAAACCGGCACCCGTGATCGGTCATTTGAATGTCCACCGCCCGAAGATCTAAATCCTGCCCTTCGATACCGTATAAGACCGAACGGGCCGCCGTTTTTTGGCGCATCCCGCGGACGAAAGGATCATCCCCGTTCAACACCGCCAACCCGTCGGCGGGCAAAGATTCCACCAATTCGCCTTTGGCTGCCGCGATATTTTCCTGAGACCCCAACAGCTCCAGATGAGTCAGTCCCACATTGGACACGATCCCCACCGTCGGCCGGGCGATCTGGGCCAACCGGCGGATTTGGCCTAAACCCCGCATGCCCATCTCCACCACGGCGGCTTCCGTATCCCGCGATAATTTGAATAAAGTTAAAGGCAGTCCAATCTCATTATTATAGTTGCCTTCCGTTTTAACGACGGACAATTGTTGTTCCAAAACGGAGGCCAATAAATCTTTTATCGTCGTCTTACCGTTACTCCCGGTAATTCCCACGACCGGAACGGCAAACCGGCTCCGGTAATAGGCCGCAATATCCCCCAAAGCCGTTAACGTATCCTCCACCCGAATGACCGTAGCCCGGCCCTCCACGGGCCGTTCCTCATGGACCACGACGGCGGCGGCTCCTTTCCGGAGCGCATCACCGATAAAATCATGGCCGTCAAAACGTTCTCCTTTGATCGCCACAAACAGGGCCCCGGGAGGCACCTGCCGGGAGTCAATGGTAACCGCGTCGACGGTTAAATCGTCGGTTCCTGCCATTACCCGGCCTTGGACGGCGTTGACAATTTCCCTTAAGCTGATTTTATCCATGGAACCGTTCCTCCAAAGCCGCCTTGGCGATCTCCCGGTCGTCAAAATGAATGATCCGGTTCCCTTCGAAGATCTGATAGTCTTCATGTCCCTTCCCGGCGATCATCACAATATCTCCGGCTTCGGCCATATGGATGGCCTTCCGAATGGCCTCTTCCCGGTCGACGATCATGGTATAGGGCACCGGCGGTTGAACTTCTTTGATGCCGGCTTCGATATCTTTCATAATCTGATAAGGTTCTTCGTTCCGGGGATTATCCGACGTGACAATCGTATAGTCCGCCAGCCGTGCCGCAATTTTCCCCATAATCGGCCGTTTGGTCCGATCCCGGTTTCCTCCGCAGCCAAATACCACAATTAAGCGGCGCGGATTGAGGCCGCGGCCGGTCTGCAGGATATTTTCCAAACCGTCCGGCGTATGGGCATAGTCCACAATCACGCTGAAATCCGCTCCGTCCACTGTCACCTGCTGGAACCGGCCGGAAACGCCGCTAATCCTCTCCAATCCGACCTTGATAACATCCAGGGGAATCCCCATGGACAAAGCGGCCGTCAAAACGCCCAGACTGTTATAAACGTTGAAATATCCGGTGAGGCGGAGATTGAGGTCGACCGTGCCTTGAGGCGTTTTCGCGGTATACATCGCCCCATGAGGCGTTAACCGGATATCTTCCGCTTTGACGTCAGTATCGCGATGAATCCCGTAAGTTGCCACTTTTGCGGCAGTCCGGGAAAGGATATACCCGGCATGTTCATCATCCCCGTTGATGCTAGCCCATGACGTCGAAGACAGATCGGCAAAAAACTTGGTTTTAACCCGCAAATATTCTTCGAACGTCCCGTGATAATCCAGATGATCCTGGGTGATGTTGGTAAAAATCCCGCCACAGAACGCGATCCCTTCCACCCGGCCCTGGTGAATCGAATGGGAAGAGACCTCCATCACCACGTATTCCGCACCGGCGTTAACCATTTTGGCAAACAATTGTTGCAGTTCCAACGCACCGGGCGTCGTATTATGCACTGAACCGCCATCCAACGCAATTTCCTCGTCCCCCACCAGATTGATGATGGTCCCGATGAGCCCCACCCGACGACCGGCAGCCTCCAGAACGCTTTTCATCAAATATGTGGAGGTCGTTTTGCCGTTGGTGCCCACAATGCCAATAATCTTCAGCTTACGGTCGGGATAATCGTAAAATTTCCCGGCGATGGCTTTCATGGCATCCGAAGCATTGTCCACCTGTATCAGTGTGACCTCTTCCGGCAGATTGTCGGGAATATGCTCCACCACCGCCGCCACGCATCCGGCCACTGCCGCATCATTCAGAAAACGGTGACCGTCCGTCTGTACGCCCCGGATGCAAAAAAATAAATCACCGGCCCGGACTTTCCGGGAGTCCTGGCTCAGTCCGGTTACCTCCCGTTCCGTGCTGCCGATGACGCGACGTGTCCCAACGGCTTCGATGAGTTCCGATAATCTCAAAAAATCCACCTTCTTTTTGAATAGACTTACCGCCTGCAAAAGGCATGAATGATGCCATCTCCATTTTTTCCATAAAAGAACATCTTTATCCTCAATTTGGCAAATACGTATTTCACAGGAGATGAGTCCTACCTAAACGTGACGGTGACGGTTCCGCCGAAGTCGATAAGCTCCCCGGGAGCCGGCGATTGGTTGGCCGCAACGCCCGAACCGCTCCCCTGCATCCTCAGGCCCAACTGTCCCAAAATCGTTTCACACTGTTCCGGCGTAAAGCCCTGCAAATCGGGGACCACCACCTTATCCGTCTTCTGATTGGCATATTTAGCTTCGGGATTGAGATACAAGAGCACTTTGGTGCCCCGCTGCACACTGGTACCGCCTTTGGGCACCTGTTCAAAAACCACGTTCCCTTCGCCGATAATCCGGTAATCCAGGCCCAGCCGCTTTAACTGCTTGGTGGCTTCAACCACCGACTGATTGAGCACCTGCGGCACAGTGACGGCCTCTTCCTCGATCTTGGCAGCCGTTTCCGGTTCCAGCTGAGGTCTAACCCCCAGATACCGTAAGGCATCCCGGAAAATGTTCCCCACCACCGGCGCTGAAATGACACCGCCGTATTTAATGGGCGAACCCGGTTCATCCAATATCACCATGGCCAACAGACGGGGATTATCCGCCGGGGCAAATCCCACAAAAGAGGCGATCAATTCGCTGTACCCGCGTTTCCCGGCCACTACTTTTTGGGCGGTCCCGGTTTTTCCGGCCACCCGAAAACCGGGTAAATAGGCCTTATTGCCGGAGCCGTTGGTGACGACGGACTCTAACATTTGACGCATCAACGCCGAAGTTTTGGCGGAAATAACCTGCCGAACCACCTGGCGTTTAAAACTCATTTTCACTTTGCCGTCTGCGCCCCGAATTTCTTTGATCAGCTGCGGCTTGAGCAAATAGCCACCGTTGGCAACGGCGGAAACCCCCATGGCCATCTGTAACGGAGTGACCGAAATCCCCTGGCCGAAACCAATATTGGCCAACTCCACGTTTTTCACCTGACTGAGAGGTTTCAACATACCCGGTGATTCCCCGGGGAAATCGACCCCGGTGGGGCTTCCGAAACCGAAGGCTTTGATATAGTCATAAAGCCGTTCTTTCGTCAGCCGCATCGCCAGCGTGGCAAATACCGGGTTACACGAGTTCTCCAGCGCTTCCACAAAATTTTGGCTGCCGTGTCCGCCTGCCTTCCAACACTTTATCCGCCGGTCGTCCACCACGATAAAACCCGGATCAAAGAAAGTCGACTCCGGCGACACTTTGCCCTCTTCCAAGGCGGCGGCCGCCGTAAACACCTTAAACGTGGAACCCGGTTCATACATATCGGAGACCAACGGATTGCGCCGATTGGCCGCCGGATAGTCATTGAATTTATTCGGATCGAACGTCGGGTAACTGGCCAATGCCAAAATTTCGCCGGTCTGGGGATTAACCACGATGGCCATGCCCCGTTTCGACTTGGTGTCATTCACTGCTTTCTCCAGTTCCCGTTCCACAATAAACTGAATATTCCGATCAATCGTTAAATAAACCGAATCGCCGGCCACCGGCGGCTGATACCGCCGTTCCCCCTGGGGGATGTGATGGCCCAAAGTGTCGAACTCGGCCCGGTCACTGCCGGGAATGCCCCGCAAGTACGTATCCAAATGCTTTTCCAGGCCTTCCAGCCCCTGATTGTCGATGCCCGCTATCCCTAACAATTGAGCAGCCAACGTATTTTGAGGATAAAACCGCCGCGGGCTCTGGCTGATCTCGATCCCGTGGATCTTCTCTTCTTTCAACACTTTGCGCAGCGTTTCAATCTCATCCAATGTGGCCCGACGCTTAATCCAAACAAAAGAAGCCTGTTTGCTGATGGCTTCTTCAATTTTAGCCGGATCCAGCCCCAACACGCCTCCAACGATCTGCGCAATCTTCGCCTTTTGGGATTGCCCTTTATTGATATATGATACTTTCCGGCCCCGGTTATTGATGACCGTCTCTTCGATCCCGATCTCTTTGGGTATTGCAAAAACCGATTCCGCGTCGATGCTGATAGCCAGCTCATATCCTTGACAATCGTAAATCGTGCCCCGCCGCGGTAAGATGGAAACGGCACGAAAGCGCTGTTCTTCAGCGCCTTTTTTCAACCACCCCGCCATGAAAACCTGGATGTAAATCACTCTGAGAATCAACAGGCTCAATAAAACCAGAGCACCGATAAGTAACGCCGCAATCCGTTTTTTGGACGAAGTGACCGAGTGATTCACAATACATTCCTCCGCTAACATCCCATCTCACCCCGAGAATGGGACGGGCCATTCCTCAGGGATTTTTGGCCATGGTCCGGCCCAATCCTCCCAGCCATCCGGATAATTTATCCCAAAGACCGGTTTCGGACTGGGTTTGAGCCACATAATCGCCGGGAAACACTTCTTTTTTTATCTCCGGAGCGGACTTGATCAGATAACAATCCATGGGGCCCGCATCCCGCATACCCAACTCATTTCTGGCAATTTGCTGAATCCGATCGAACGATTCCAATTTAGCGATCTCTATTCGCAATTTTACCAGTTCACGTTGCTTATCATCAATCATTTTTTTCCAATATTTAATCTGATGGTCCTGTCGAATGACACACGCATGAACCACCACATTGCCAATGATCATGGCCATAAGGATTCCAATCGTAACGAAGAGTCTCGCATAATGAATTTTAACCCGGCGCACCGGCTTTCTCTGCCGGGCGACATCGCCTTGCATATCCGCGGATACCGGGAGTTTCTCTGCCACTAACAATATTATGCACCTCCATATGAGCCTAGTATAGCGTTCTTAAATTCCCCTGACCTTCGGTTGCCTTCACACCCTGCTTCTACACATACGGCCGCGATTCAAGAAACGCTATCCATCCGTTTTCTCGGCTGCTCTCAGTTTGGAACTCCTGGCACGGGGATTTTTCTCAATCTCGGCTGCCGAAGGAATCACCGGTTTTCGGGTGAGAATTTTCAATTCAGGTTTTATGCCGCATTGGCATACCGGTAAACTTTTCGGGCAAATACACCCTTTCGCCTTTTCAGCAAAAGTGGTTTTAACGATACGATCCTCCAAAGAATGGAAGGAGATGACCACCACCCGGCCTCCGGGTTTTAACACGGACACCGCTTGATTCAGCACGCTTTGAAGCACGTCCAATTCTTTATTCACAGCGATTCGGAGGGCCTGAAAGACCCGGCGTGCCGGATGCGGTCCGTTGCGGCGTGCTGCAGCGGGGATGGCCTGCTTGATCAAGTCGGCAAGCTCACCGGTGGTTTCGATGGGCTTTTCGCGCCGGTATTCTTCGATAAATCCGGCAATCCGTTTGCTCCAGCGCTCTTCGCCGTATTTCCAAAATATCGATGCCAACTCCTGGACGGAAGCCGTATTCACCAGATGGGCCGCTGAAAAGGGTTGAGTCCGATCCATCCGCATATCCAAAGGAGCGTCATGTTTATAGCTAAAACCCCGTTCCTCCTCATCCAGCTGCGGCGACGACACACCCAAGTCCAAAAGGATGCCGTCAATGGCCGAAACGCCAATCTCCGTCAGAATATCGCTTAAAAAAACAAAATTTCGATGAAACAACTTTATCGTCGGCTGATAGTTTTGCAACCGTTCATACGCAGCATCGATAGCCGTTTGATCCTGATCGATCCCGATCAACATTCCGGAAGAGTCCAACCGCCGGGCAATTTCCCGGGAATGTCCCGCTCCGCCCACGGTCCCGTCGACATAGATCCCGGAAGGCTTGATATCCAAATATGTAATGGCTTCTTCCAGAAGAACCGGCTGATGTTGAAATTCCGACTTCATCACTCACCCCGAAGGATATCCTCCGTCTTTCCGTCTACGGATTAAATACCAATATCGATAATTTTCTCAGCAATGCTTTCATAAGATTGTTGAGCCTGACTCGAATAGTTTTCCCAAGTCTCTTTTGCCCAAATCTCCACTTTGGTCGAAACGCCGATAACATATAAATCCCGTTCAATACGGGCATGTTCCCTCAGATGGGCCGGGATGACCACACGCCCCTGTTTGTCCAACTCCGCTTCCACGGCGCCGGAGAAAAACATCCGGACAAAGGCGCGGGTATCTGCATGGGAGGTCGGGAGTTCTTTAATCTTCTCTTCCAACAGTTTCCACTGTTCCATGGGGTAAACGAACAAACAGTTATCCAAGCCCCGGGTGATCACAAATTTTTCACCCAGGCCTTCGCGGAACTTAGCCGGTATAATCAGCCGGCCTTTTTCATCCATGGCATGTTGGTATTCACCCATAAACATGGTTCTCGTTTACTCCACTTCGCTCCACTTGCACCCACTTTGCATTCCCTATTCTCCATAATCGTCCCATTTCCTCTTTTTCATTAGCATTTTTTTGAAATTTTTTCGCAAAACCGCAGCACTACTATATATGGTTTCAAACAAAAACATCTCCTCAAGATATTGGGGAGATGTTTTTGATGATAAGAGAAGACAGAATACAGAAGACACCCACCAATTACTTTTCCAATCCCTCCAGAATCTCCAGAGTGTGGGTTCGCCGGTTGATACATGCCGCTTTTCTCTGCCATTGATCCTCCAGATAGCGTCGGCTCCACGGCAATTGCTCAATGAGGAATTGCCTGCCGAACATCCAAAAGTCATAGGGGAAAGCCAGATAAATATGTAATAAACGTAATTCCCCCTTTTTCCAGGGATAATGTTTGTCAAAGAGCCATAAGGCTTTCAACAGATAACGGTAGTCCCATTGATGCAGCCGGACATACCTGGAGATCAGATTGGCTTTATCATGGACGGCGCTGTCCTTCAGCACGTAGTCAAAATCGAAGAGACAGGCTTCTCCTTCCCGAATCATCACATTATGATGGGCCCAGTCATGATAGCAAAGGCACTTCCGGCCTCTCCGGCCGATGGCATAATAAGCGTCGATGGCACGATACGCCTGTTCATAATAGGCCGGCCAAAGCCGAAGGTATTGCCGGCACCACCGGTCGTTCCGACGAATCGCCAACCTCCGGCAAGCCTCCATTTCCCGGAGATAGCGGTTCCATTCCTGTTCGGGCTGAAAATCGAAAAACTCCCAACGGGATGACGTTTCTACCAACCGGCCGGTGCTTTCGTGAAAACGAGACATGGCCCGAATCGCCGCTTCCACATCCTCGTCCCGGTAATAATCGGCTTCTCTCCCTTCCAGCCAGCGGGTGAGAAAATAGCGGTTTCCCCGGAACCAAAGATAATTGCACCCTCCTCCGGCGGGTATCAGACCCGGAACCCATGCTTCGCCAAGCTCCTTTAATAATTCGCCAATTAAAAAAGAGCGGACCGCTCCGGTTTTCAAGGGCTTTAACACTTTTAGGCCTTGCCCGTCATCGATCAACCATACGCTGCGATGGGGTTCCAGATGGGCCCGGGGATTCAGCCGATACCCCTCAAGCACCGCCTGGAACTCACTTAAACCCATCGCCGTACCACCCTAAAAATATCACAATCAACCCGGTGAGAATCAGCACATCGATGGGATTGGGGACGATCAGCGTTTTAAGCAGTTCCAAACCGATGATTCCGAGAAAAATTTTCTGATCCAACTTCCAAAAGTGCTTGAAGGGATTCGACATCGGAATACACCTCCGTCACCATCCTATGCAAAAGGCATCCAAAGGGGAACCATCGCCCCCGATTCGCCGAAAGCTCCCAATGCCCGTCGTTTCTGCATTTTATCCGCAGACACTAACAAAAACCCTCCGTGCTTCATAGTATAGGACGAAAGCATAGCGGGGTGTTGGCCGTGAATCCGTGGACAATGGAACTCAAACGATATTACGGCTTTGAATGCATTTTATGCCAGCCTCAGGGGCAGGTATGGAAAGTCCATACCCATTCGGGTGTCTTTTTAATGAAAAAAACCTCCCGTTCTCCGGAGCAGCTGTTTTGGCTGGCAGACAGTATTGAAACCTTGAACAAGGCCGGGTTCAGAGGATTGATCCCCTTGGTGAGAACCAGGACCCACCGGCCTTACTGCGATTTGCCCGGCAGACGCTACATTGTCATGCCGTGGGTCAACGGGACTCATCCGTCCTTTGCCAACCCCAACCACTGGAAACGAACAGCCGCTTTGTTGGCCAACCTCCACCGGACGGCGCAAAGGGCATTGCCTTCGGAAGCAGCCCCTCCTAATTTATTGGAAATTTATCGGGGGAAACGGCAATTTCTCCAAACGCTGGCAGACCGGTTGAAAGCCATGAACGGCTTAAACCGGATTGACCGCGGGATTTTACGCTGGAGCCGTCATTTTCTCGCCCAGGCCGACATTGCACTGGAACTGCTGGAATCCCATCCGTTAGCCAAAGAACCCGGCGTCCGTCGGGAAGCGGGATTTTGCCACAAAGATCCTGCGCCCCGCAATATCATCATTCAAGGCAGCCAATGGGTATTAATTGATTACGAATTGGCGGCGGTGGATTGGTTTCCGTCCGAATTGGCCACCTTCATCCGGCGGGTGATGGCCGCCAATGATTGGCGGGACGATTGCTTCGAGCTGATTTGCGAAGCATATCACCGGGAACGCCCGCTGACGGAGGACGCCAAAACGCTGATCCGCATCTTGCTTTGTTTCCCCCAACCATTCTGGAGATTATGCAATCAACGTTTTGAAGAGAGACTCTCCTGGACCGAAGGACACTTCCAGCGGAAATTTTGGCACCTTTTCGACGAAGAACCGCGGCGGGCTCACCTATTGCAACGCTGGTTCCCGGCCATGCCGTTACCGGCAGCCGGAGCAAAAAATCAATATCATACGGAGGTTTTTGAGGATGGATAGATTGTCCATGGAGGTACCGGCCTTAATGAGCCGTTGGGGATTGACCGCCTACCGCTGGGAGAAGATTAAAGATGTTTTTCGGGTGGAAACCGACAACGGAACGAAAAATTTGAAAGTTTCTCCGCTCATCCCGGAACGCCTGACATTTGTCCACGGAGCGGTACAGCATTTGACGCTGCACGGGTTTTCCCGTATGGTTCCGCTGATCCCCACCCTTTCCGGCGAAACTTATGTCAGCAGCCACGGATATGCTTTTTCCTTGTTCGACTGGATCGAAGGGCGACAAGCCGATTTCAGCTACCCGGAGGAGCTCAAAGAATCCACCCGGGTGCTGGCGGAATTCCATCGCTTTTCCGCCGGATTCACTCCGCCGCCGGGTTCCAATATGCGGGACTTATTGGGAAAATGCCTCAAACACTTTGAAGAACGTTATCAAAACCTGGTGGACTTTAAAAAACAGGCTCGGCGGAGCCAACACGACGAATTTGCCCGTCTTTACCGGGAAAACGTCGATTTCTTTCTGCCCATGGCCGAAACGGCCATTGCCAAACTGAAAGCCAGCAATTATACACATCTGGTCCAACTGGCCAAGTGCTATCAAACCTTTTGCCACGGGGATCCGGCCGCCCGCAACTTTATTCTCACCCCTGAAGGGACTATCTTTATGATCGATTTTGACAGCATCCGCTTGGATCTGCCTATTATGGACCTGATCAAATTTACCCGCCGGGTCATGAAAAAATACGACTGGGATTTCGAAACCGCCCGGATGATGATCGACGCATACCAGGAAGTCATTCCGTTATCTCCTGCGGAATTGGACGTGATGCGCGCCATCTTTTACTTTCCTCAAAAATTCTGGAGAATGTCCATTCGCCATTTTCACCGCCACAACCGTTATTCACCCGAACGGGAGGTATCAAAATTCGAAAAACTTCTTGAAAAACAACAGCACTTGGCCGCTTTTCAGGTCCAATTTGACCATTATTTCGCCAGTGCCAACCACCCGTTTTAAATTGAAAAAACCCTTTAACCAAAGGAGTATGCCATGTCCACGACTCAGGCTGTCATGGGTCCGCCGGATCAATTTGAAATCCTGCGGAAAGTGGCCGAAAACTACGGATTACAGCTTCATCAGGCTGAAAGCTGCCGAAAAGTCTGGAAAGCCGAAACATCCGACGGCCCCAAATACCTCAAACGGTCCAAACTGGCTCCGGCCGACATCCTGTTCATCTTTGAAGCCTTGGAATATCTTCACGCCAACGGTTTCCGGACCGCGCCCCGTTTATGGTTGAGCCTTGACGGCACCCCATACGTAACCGCTTCCGACGGGATATATATCCTTACCGACTGGTTTGAAGGCAATGAACTGGATTTTAACAACTTCTCGGATCTGGCCAACGCTTGCCGGTTTCTGGCGGAATTTCACCGTTGCAGCCAAGGGTTCGAACCCAGCCTTCCCCATCAACGCACCGCCTGGTACGGTTGGCCGGCCAAATGGGAACGGCGCATCCGGGAACTGAATGACTTTCGCAGCCTGGCATTGGCCGAAAAAGAAACCTCCGCTTTCAGCCGCTTATACCTGCGGCACTTCGAACCCTTTTACCGCCAGGCTGTCCAAAGCTACGAACGGCTGCTTCGGTCTTTTTACCGGCATGTGGCTGATGAAGGATATCGCCACAAAAGCTTTTGCCATCACGATTATTCCGGCCGGAACATCTTGAGAAATTCCCGGGGCCACATGGCATTGATCGATTTCGACTATTGCCTTCGCGACATTCGCATCCACGACCTTATCAATCTGCTCCTCCGCAATCTGCGCCATCAGGAATGGAACATGGATGTTTGCCGGTTTATCCTCCGCGAATATCACCGGGCATCCAAACTCAGCGCCGACGAAATAGAAGTAATGTACGTCCTGCTAAGCTGGCCGGAGGATTTTTGGCAGGTGGGCCTTCAGTATTATTATGAAAAATTGCCATGGCCCGCCCAGCGTTTCGTCAGGAAATTGGAACATCGCATCGAATGCCGGTTTTTAAGAGAAAAATTCCTTCGGGAATTCCCATCCGGAAACGGCATTTTTCATTGGAAAGAAGCCGTTTCGGCCGACGATACTATGTAAAATACCGCCGAAAGAACTCCGCTTCGTCCGGACCCGGCTCGGCCGAAAACTCTCCGACCGGTTGCGATATGGCCGCAGGTATGTCGGAAATGTTATCGATCACCCGAATATTGGGGATATCTTCAAACGCCGTTGCCAGAGACTGCAAGCGGCGGCGATGCCTCAGAAGCCCCACCGCCCTATAGGTCATCACATGAGGAACCATCGGAAAAAGCAACGCCGAATTGATTAACGTGGCCGAATATGGCGTCAACACATAACGGGGTTCGCAATGACGGAGCCAGATTTCGTTGGGAAAATGATGGTTAAACAAAAGCTCGGCATTTTTAAACCGTCGGTATTTGTCTGGACGTTCCTGCGGATGAAGCAAAACCAAAATCCGGTCCTTCTCCGGCAGCACCTCAAACAGAGCCTCCAGATACCGGTTTTCTTCGCCCGCAATTAAAACCCGTCTTTCGCTTAACTGTTGGCCCAAGTAAATACCTTGAAATGCGCTGAAGTTCACCTGGGGACGGCTTATCTCTTCCGGTAATGCCAACTGGCTTAAGTTAGCCGCCGTCAGCACGAACGGCATGGGTCGGACCCGGGGATGGTTCAGCCGCTCCCGTCCGAAATAGGTGAAAAAATAGTCAAAGGAGAACAAATACCGGCCTGAAATAGCCTTAATCCATCGGTCGAATCCGGGCTTAAAATAGTCGTAAACTGTCAGGCCTTCCGGAAAAACATAGACTGTAATCCCCTTTTGTTTTGCCACCTCCATCATGGCCTGATTCACTTTGGAATGGAGAGACCATAAGCACAGGATCCAGCAGTGTTCCAAATGGCTGCAGGCAGCCCTCTTGATCTCCGGCCATTGGGACGGGTCTTTTTTCCCCCGGGTCCGAAGCATCTGATGATGTTCCCAGTTCTGTTCGATAAAGGTCTGCAGTTGTTCCAGTTGATTGCGTCCGTCATTTTCCCAGATGAGCATCGTCTTCCCCGGGATTTTTTCTGCATGATCGTGGCAAACAGCAACTGAAACGGTGTATGCACCACAAAACAAATGTTATTTTTGGCTGTTACCAATGGCCTCACCAAGCTTTCAGCAATTTCATCACATATGGTTATTATGAACACAAAGGCATAAAAAAAATCCCGCAGCCATAGCCTCTACGGGATGTGATTTAAACGTAAACCGCCATATATCATCGTGACGTTTGCGACTGTATGTCAATATACCGGGTGAGTTTCCCCTGACGGAAATAATCGATGATCATGCGATCCGATTCAAAAGCCAGCTCCGGCAAAGGTTCATCCGGACCGAACCAGCGCAGCTCCGTCAGGTCGTCATTGGGCTGCAGCGTTCCTCCGGTAACCCGGGCCGCCAGGACCACCACCAGGGTATGCAAGCCTTCATTGAAAAAATTATGTGTCACATTGATTATCCCGGTAATCGCCACGTCCAGGCCGGTTTCTTCCCGGACCTCACGGCGGCCCGCCGTCAGAAAATCTTCGTCATATTCAATATATCCGCAGGGAAAACACCATTTCCCTCCTTCAAAATTCCAACCTGCCCTCTTCCCCAACAGGATTTTTCCGTCATCGACGATTAATACGGAAACCGCCGGACTGGGATTGCGGTATTGGATAAAACCGCACTTGGGACAGGCCGGACGCAGGCGATCGTTTTCGGGCTGAAGTTCGCATTCCGTGCCACAAATAGGGCAGTACCGCAATTTTCCGATACCGGTATTGCCTTGATAATTATAGCACGCAAAAACCTGTTGCCATTTCATCGCCGTTCCTCCAACCAATCCCCTGGCACGTTTCCTCTTCGCCCGGGATCACGTATTTTTTAACAATTCAAAACCAAATGACGAACTCCTTCCGCCAAGACATTAACTTCCTATTAAAAGACGGCCGTCAGTATGTGATAAGCATCCAATACGGCCGGATATCTCCAGATGTTGACAACGGTAGAAAAACCGAACAGCGGTCCAGCAAGAGTTTCACCGAATTTTCCTCATCAAACATCCGGGATTGGGCAAACTAAAGCGGGAGTGATCAACTTGACCAAGCCGCGCAAAATTCTGATTTATCTGCTTATCGGATTAACGGCCTTATTCTTCATCACCGGGCTGTTGCTTCGGAAAGATCAAGACCATACCCGGCCGGCACCCAGCCGGACCGTCCCCCGGCAATACGCCTATTACCGAATCGTCGAAGAAAAGACGGGGAAACTTCTAATGACCGTCTCATCCGCTCCGGTCACCAAGGGAGACGAATTGATCACCGAGGACAACAAACACTATGTGGTGGTTAAGGTCGAAAAAAACGTGGCCTATGCGCGATATATGGAAACCGTGCAATTTATGGACTAAACGTTCTTCACATATTCACCGCCTGCTGCGGCCGTTCGGATTCTTTGGACACATCAACCCAATGTCCTCTGGTAAGTTCTGCCAAACGATCCACGCTGATTTTCACCGCCGAATTGGGCGACCCGCCAGCGGGATAAACATAGTCATACACCCGGAGCGAGCGGTCCAAATAAACCGTTAAGGGTTGTTTCAAACCGAAGGGGCAGACTCCGCCCACCGGATGGCCGGTCACTTCCATCACCAGTTCCGGCTTGAGCAGGCTGGCTTTTTCCCCAAAACAATCCCGAAATTTCCGGTTGTCGATCCGGGCATCGCCTTTGAACAAAATGATGATGTCCCGTTCTTTCAACCGAAAGACCATGCTTTTGGCAATCCGCCCCGGCTCTACCCCCAAGACCTTGGCAGCCAAATCCACCGTCGCACTGCTCTCGTCAAATTCGATAACTTCCAAATCCCAGCCATTGGCTTCAAATTCCCGTCTTACACTTTCCAAACTCACTCTGTTCGCCTCCGTTGCCAATTTACCGTTTGATGCTTTGGATTCCCGACCGCATAATATATTTTCGCAAAAATGCTGTTGTACATGAAAGGGATTTTCAAATTCTTCAAAAAAATATTTTGGTCCAACAGGCCGCCGCAGCACTTTTGCAACCCTCCATACAACGGTTCCTGAAACGTCTGTTTTATGAGCAACACTTTATATTCCTTCCCTATCCGCCTTGCCAACCCGGACCCGGTTTTGGGAAATATCTCGCTAGGTTCAGGCTCATTTTTTCGATTCCAGTGAATGAACTCAAACACCGAGGATTTAATCCTCGGTGTCCAAATATTTGCTATTTTTGCATTGTTCCTCATATATTTTCATTTTCCTTCCATAGATAAAAAATAAGAGTGAATGATTTTTAAATCACTCAACCCTTATATTTTCATTCCTGTCTTCCATAACACAAAAACCAGCGTTACACACTGGTTTTAAAAATGGTGCCGAAGACCGGAATCGAACCGGTACGGTCTTTTGGACCGAGGGATTTTAAGTCCCTTGCGTCTGCCAGTTCCGCCACTTCGGCAATGATAAACTTTATTGGAGGCGGCACCCAGATTTGAACTGGGGAATAAAGGTTTTGCAGACCTCTGCCTTACCGCTTGGCTATGCCGCCGTTAATTCTATTTTATGCTAAAAAACCTTATCTGTTAAGTATAGACAGGTAAAATACCTGTCTATACGTTGTAAACTTTTGGAGCGGAAAACGGGATTTGAACCCGCGACCCTCGCCTTGGCAAGGCGATGCTCTACCACTGAGCTACTTCCGCATTGTTATTAAGGTTTGGGAATGGTGCCACGAGCCGGAATCGAACCAGCGACACGAGGATTTTCAGTCCTCTGCTCTACCAACTGAGCTATCGTGGCGCTTGAGACAACTATTATTATATGCTTTTTTCAGGCGTTTGTCAAGCTATTTTTATTTTTTCTCTTTTTTTGATGGCGGAGCCGACGGGACTCGAACCCGCGATCTCCAGCGTGACAGGCTGGCATGTTAGACCGACTACACCACGGCTCCGTAAACATGGTGGGCAATGTAGGACTCGAACCTACGGCCCCCTGCTTGTAAGGCAGGTGCTCTCACCAACTGAGCTAATCGCCCATTTTCACCGCCTCGCGACGGCGCATTTATTAGTATACCTAAAATACCCCGTTCTGTAAATAGAAAATTTAAAAAAATTCATACAAAATACTGGTAAAACCCATAAAAATCCTTTCATATCATAACTTTTTCATCGCAATATATGATATAATAATTCGAAAAACAAAGGATGATCAGGATGAACCGTACTATCTGTGTTTACAGTTCGTCCAGCTGCGAACTGGACCCGATATACTTTGAAGCTGCAGCCAAACTTGGCGAATCCATAGCCAAACACGGCGACACCATGCTCTTCGGCGGCGGTATGCGCGGACTGATGGGAGCCACGGCCCGCGCCGTTCACGAACACGGCGGAAAAGTCATCGGTGTGATTCCCGAGGCGTTAAATATTAAAGGCGTTGCGTATGAAAGCTGTGATGAATTCATCGTCACCAAAGACTTACGCACCCGCAAAGCGGTGATGGACGAACGGTCTGATGCATTTATCGCTTTACCCGGCGGTTACGGTACTTTAGAAGAGCTTCTGGAGATCATCACCCTCAAACAATTAGGTTATCATCAGAAAGCCATCGTCATCTTGAACATCAACAATTATTACGACCCGCTGCTGCGCCAGTTCGACGAGATCATCGGCCAGAATTTCGCCAAACCCGAATGCCAAAAACTTTATTTCGTCACAGACAACATCGAAGCCTGCCTCGACTACATCGATCGGTACCGCCCCGAACCGATTCCGGAAAAGTGGATATAACCGGTTTCCCGGTACGGAGTTCGGGATACTAGGGCCCGGGTTCTGGGCTTAAGTTCACAGTGCACAGCTTCATCTTGATATGAGGTCCTAGGCCTGGGGCCCTGGGTCCCGGGTTCTAAGTTATGGAAGGAACGCTAACGCATTCCTACCTCAAACCAGTACCTAGCACCTAACACCCATAACCCGGTAACCATTACGCATTACCCAGTATTCATCCTCTCCCCCGATTTTCTCCCATACTGACCAAAAACACTCCGGTTACGATGATGATGCCGCCAAGGATTTGAAAAATGCCCAAGCGCTCTCCGAGAATGAATACCCCGCCAAGAACGCCCACCACCGGGATAAAGTTAATAAAGGTCGTCACTACGGTGGATCCCAAATGGCGTAAGGCGTAATTGTAAAAGAAAAAACCCAGCGCCGAACAACATAGAGCCAAGAATACCAGATTGGCAGCAATTTCTGCGGTGAGCCGGGGCATGGCCGCACCTTCCGTCCAGGCCAAAGCCGTCAGAAATATGGTCCCGACCACAGATTGGTATGCGTTGAGCGAAAACACGTCATAGGCCCGGGTCAAGGGTTGATTGAGCAAGGTATAAGCGACCCAGGATAACGCTGCGCCAAGCACCAACAGATTTCCCCAAAAGGATTGGAAAGAGAAGTCGGCGCCGCCCCGGAGTATAATAAAAACCCCGGCCACCGACAACAAGACGCCGGTCCAGACCGTTCGAGAAGTGGGTTTCTTCATCCAAAACGCCGTAACCATCGTATTCAGCACCGGAATCGTAGCGATGATCAAAGAACCCATCCCGGCCGTCGTCAGCTTCAACCCGGAATTTTCGCAAACGAAGTAAACCCCGATACCGATGAAGGCCGCCAGTATCAACCGGGGCAATTCCCGAAGCGGTAAAGGTTTCAACCAGCGCATCCCCAAGCCGATTCCGCCGAGAATAATGACGGTCAGCGTATAACGGCAGGCGGCAATTTGAAAGGGAGTCATCGTCTCCAACAGACTTTTCGTACTGATGTAAGACAAGCCCCAAAATAAGACCGTTGCAATAATCGCTGCAAAAGGCAAACCCCGTCTTTCCAACTGTTTCATGGTTTTCCCTCTTTTCCGAACGTTCCATCCGTCAGCCGATGGGTTTTCATAGTGAACCAATTCGGTTTGAATCGGCCGTTGCCTGTTACATTTTGATTAAATTTTCAATTTCCCGATAAAGGCAGGATATTCCCGCCTTACCAAGAATTAATCTGCGAAAGGCCTTACACGGAAGACTTATTTCGGAAAAGGAAAACTATGGAAAACATCATAAAAGACCCAAATATCGGGAAAGCGGCATTTATCGACGTCGAAACCACCGGATTAAACCCGATGATGGAAGAAATCATCGAACTGGCCATCGTATTGTTCTCATTTCACCGGCAGACCGGCAAAATCCTGGAAACCATCGACCAATACGTAGGGCTCCGGGAACCTTCCTGCCCCATTTCTCCCGGCGCCTACCGGGTGCACCGTATCAGCCGCAAAGCGGTCCAAGGCAAGACCCTGGACCATGCCCGGATCGAAGCCATGATCAGCCAGGCTGAATTTATTATCGCCCATAACGCCCAGTTTGATCTGGGCTTTGTCAAGCGTTTGTTTCCGGAGGCTGCGTCCAAGCCCTGGCTTTGTTCCATGACCGGTATCAACTGGTATCGCAAAGGCTATCGGTCCCGGGGACTTCAAAACTTGCTGACCGCCCATGACATTCGGGTGGAAACCGCCCACCGGGCCGATGCGGACGTCCATGCCTGCCTCCTGTTACTATCCAGGCAAAATGCGGAAGGAAAGCCCTACCTCCTTGAATTAATCGAAAAAATGGCACCCCAAGCCAAAGAACGTTCCGGATGATCATCCCTTTTTCTCCCGGCCCGGTTAACGGCTCCATTCAGGGAATAATAACGTAAAACGCATTTATTGGAGTGTCAGCCATGCCCAATGCCGCAATTTTTTTGGATCGGGACGGTGTCATCAACGACAATACGCGACATGTCAATGAGCCTCAGGATTTGAGCCTTTACCCCTGGGTTCCCGCCGCCATCCGGCAACTAAAAGAAGCGGGCTATTATATCTTTATCGTCACCAACCAAGGTGGAATCGAGTTGGGCTTCCTTACCCACCGTCGGTTGGAAGCCATTCACCGTCGGCTCCGGAAACTTCTCAGCACCGAAAACGCCGGAATCGATGAAATCCTCTATTGCCCCCACTTCCATCAACCCTGCGACTGCCGTAAACCCAAACCCGGAATGCTTTTAACGTTGATCGATAAATACCGGCTGGACCCAGCGCTCTGTTGGATGATTGGCGATCGGGAAACCGACAGCATGGCCGGGAAAGCCGCCGGCTGCCGCACTATTAAATTAGGCGACCCGGACCCGTATGCCGACCTAACCTGTTCCCATTTGGGAGAAGCGGCGGAACACATCCTTCGCTTAAAGTCAGAGACGAAACAATAGTTCTTCGATACATCCCGATTCACTTGCTTAAACTTATAAAAAAAGACTGCCTCGCGGCAGTCTTTTTCTTTATTAACAATCTTTACAACGTCGCCGGATAAATATGGCCTTCCAGAATTCAACCACAGGGATAGTCAATAAGGACAGGCCAAACACATATCCCCAATGGACCCAATCCAAATATACGATTTTGAAGATATTCCTGAATGAAGGAATCGCCATCACGACAAACTGGACTAAACCCGAAACAACGCTGGCACCAATCAAATAGGGATTAATTTTAGCACCGGGCTTAAAGATGGAATCCCGAATCGACCGGAAATTGAACACATGGATCAACTGAGAAAAACTCAAGGTCGCAAAGGCCAACGTCCGTCCCATATCCACATTATTTTCAATTTTGTAGCCGATATCAAACGCAACCAGCGTAATAAAGCCAATGAACAATCCATCAAAGAAAATCGTCCGTTTCATGCCTTTCGTGAAAATCCCCTGATCTTTCCGACGGGGTTGCCGTTTCATGATCCCCGGTTCAGCTGGTTCCATGCCCAATGCCAAGGCAGGCAAACTGTCCGTCACCAGATTGACCCACAGGATCTGGATAGCAACCAACGGGACCGGCAATTGGAGTAAAATGGCGAAAAAGATAGAGAAAATTTCACCGATATTACAGGACAACAGGAAATAGACGGCTTTTTTGATATTTTCAAAGATAATCCGGCCTTCCCGAACCGCACCGACGATGGTAGCAAAATTATCATCGGCCAACACCATCTCCGCAGCGCCTTTGGCCACATCGGTCCCGGCGATACCCATCGCCGCTCCGATGTCCGCCCGTTTCAAAGCCGGCGCATCATTGACCCCGTCACCGGTCATGGCGACTACATGGCCCTTTTTACGGAACATATCCACGATTCGGACTTTATGTTCCGGCGACACCCGGGCGTAAACGGCAATCTGTTCGCCTTGCTCCGCCAGTTCCTCTTCAGACATCTGGTCCAGCTCCTGGCCGTTCACCACAAGCTGCCCTTCGGTGAGAAGGCCCAATTCTTTGGCAATGGCCGTTGCCGTTACCCGATGGTCTCCGGTGATCATCACCGGTTTAATTCCAGCCGCGCGGCATTCAGCGATAGCATCGCGGACTTCCAGTCGCGGCGGATCGATCATGCCCCAGAATCCGACGAAAATCAACTCTTCTTCCGTATGTTCAAGATCGACCTGCTCCGCCGGAGGCATCCGCCGTACCGCCACGGCAAGCACCCGTAAGGCATCCTTGGCCATGGCTTCATTGATCCCCAACAATTGTTCACAGACTTCAGGGGTCAGTTCCCGGATTCCCTGTGGGCTGAGATAAGCCACACAGCGGCTGAGAACCATATCCGGCGCACCTTTGGTAACCGCCCACAAACCGTCGGGCCGTTCTGCTTCGAGCCGACGCAAATGTTCTTCCGGAAGGCTTCCCCGGTGAATGGTGGTCATTAATTTCCGGTCCGAATCAAAAGGAATCTCCAGTACCCGTGGAAATTCGGCACCGATCTTTTCCCGCCGGATACCGGCTTTGGCGGCTGCGACCACCAAAGCGCCTTCCGTCGGATCGCCGATGATTTTCCATACATCCGCGCCTTCATTTTTTTCCCGGGTCAAATTGGCATCGTTGCAAAGGGCTCCGGCCAGCAACAAGGTTTTCAGGGCACCTTCGTCCGGCACCTTTATCGCTTGACCGTTTTGGGAGAATTCCCCTTCGGGAGAATAACCTTGCCCGCTGAGATCGTAAGTATCGCCGGCCACATATATCTTACGGACGGTCATCTGGTTTTGGGTCAATGTTCCGGTTTTATCGGAACAAATCACCGTCGCTGCCCCTAAAGTTTCCACTGCCGGCAATTTGCGGATAATCGCCCGTTCTTTGGCCATTCGCTGCACGCCCAAAGCCAGCACGATGGTGACAATGGCCGGAAGCCCTTCCGGAATGGCGGCCACCGCCAGACTGACGGAGGTCAGGAACATCTCCACCGGATGCTCGCCCCGCATCCAGCCGATAACGAAGATGAGCGCGCAAATCCCCAAAGCCAGGACGCCGAGATATTTGCCGAATTCGGCTAACTTTTCCTGAAGGGGCGTAGTCTCCGGCTCCACTTGCTGAATCATTTTGGCAATCTGCCCGATTTCAGTCTGCATTCCGGTTTGCGTCACGATGGCCTTCGCCCGGCCATAGGTGACGACCGTCCCCATAAACACGAGATTTTTCCGGTCCGCCAGAGGCAATTCGTCTGTAAAGGTCTCGGTTACTTTATCCACCGGAACCGATTCTCCGGTCAGTGCCGACTCTTCGACCTTAAGATTAACGGCTTCGATCAGGCGACAGTCCGCCGGGACAAAATCGCCGGCTTCCAATATAATGATATCGCCCGGTACCAACTCAGATGCGGAAATTTCATGCACATGCCCGTTACGCAGCACTTTGGCATGAGGTGCGGCCAACTTTTTAAGGGCAGCCAACGCTTTCTCGGCTTTAAACTCCTGAAATACGCCTAAAAATGCATTGAGGGCCACAATGATTAAAATAACGACCGAATCAACCCATTCGCCTAAGAAACCGGAAATAACCGCTGCAATGAGCAATAAAACCACTAAAAATTCTTTAAACTGGTCCAACAACATCGACCAAATGGACTTACCCGCTTCTTCCGCCAGCTCATTTAATCCATACTCCAGCCGTTTGGCTTCAACTTGCGTATCGGTCAGACCCATTTCCAGATTGGTATTCAGTTTCTGAGCTGTTTCGGAGATTTCTGTACGATACCACGGATGCTGACTCATGCTTACTCACTCCTTTTCTCCCATAACTCCTACTTTCACATGTCGGCGGCGCGGGCCGTCAAATTCGCAAAAATAAATCCCCTGCCATGTTCCAAGGGCCAGCCTTCCGTCAATAACCGGAACGGCTGCATGAAATCCCATGAACGATGCTTTCAGATGAGCGTCAGAATTGCCTTCACTATGGTGATAATCCCCATGCTCCGGCACGATCCGGGCCAAAGTGGTAGTTAAATCCCGGACCACATCCGGATCCGCGTTTTCATTGATGGTGACTCCGGCAGTCGTATGCGGGACGAACACATAGCAGATGCCGTTTTTCACTCCGCTCTTTGCTACCTCAGCCCCGACTTGGGCCGTGATATCCACAAATTGAACCCGTGTCCCGGTTGTCACCGAAATCGTCTTCCACATCGTCACCACTCCCTTGTGCTAGTATAGGTTTCTTATCTTTGGTTTACTCGCGGCCGCCCTTCAGCCGAATGAACTCCTCATCATTTCTTTCGCCAGCCACCTCCCTATGCCCATGGATTTTTTCAAATGCCTAAAAAAAGCAAAAAGACCTTTAACAATAAGCACTATACAGCACTATTGTTAAAGGTCTGGCTACTTGAATCCAAGCGGATGGCCAGGTATTGCTACCGTACTGTTGGCCATACCTCAGGCAAAATCTGCCTTCAGCTACTCCCCTTTTGTCTTTATTATATTCCAGCCTGAACGGGCATGTCAATAAAAATAAACACCATGCATACGTGTATACACGTATTCCCGTTTAACCGAGTTGTTTACCCTCAACTGCCAGGATCTTTCGAACTTCCTTCATCAATTCTCCGAATTCATTCAAGTCAAGGGACTGTTCTCCATCGCTCCAGGCATTGGCCGGATCTGTATGGACCTCGATGAGCAACCCATCGGCACCGGCGGCCACTGCGGCTTTGGCCATAGGGATCACCAGCTTCCGTTTTCCTGTCCCGTGACTGGGGTCCACCACCACCGGCAGATGGGATAAACTCTTGACCAACGGAACGGCGCTCAAGTCCAGCGTATTTCGGGTAGCCGTTTCAAAAGTCCGAATCCCCCGCTCGCATAGGATCACCTTTTCGTTGCCCTCAGCCAAAATGTATTCCGCTGCCATAAGCCATTCTTCCACCGTCGCCGACAAACCGCGTTTTAAAAGTACCGGTTTGGGTTGTCGCCCGACAGCCCGCAACAGCCCAAAATTCTGCATGTTTCTGGCGCCAATCTGAATAATATCCGCATACTCGACCACCAAATCCAACTCGGTTAAATTCATCAACTCGGTGATCACCGGCAAACCGGTTTTTTCCCGGGCTTGAGCCAACAATTTTAATCCGGTTTCCTCCAGCCCCTGGAAACTGTAAGGAGAAGTTCTCGGTTTAAAAGCACCGCCCCGCAGTCCGTTGGCTCCGGCCGCTTTCAGTCCCTCGGCCACTTCCATCATTTGCGCTTCACTTTCCACTGCGCACGGACCGGCAATCACCCCAAAATGGCCACCGCCGATTTTCAGGTCGCCCACCTGGACCACGCTGCCTTCCGGCCGGACATCCCGAGCGGCCAGTTTATACGGACTGAGGATGGGAATGACTTTTTCCACACCGGGAATGCTTTCTAAATATCTGAAGTCAACCCGGCGCTTGTCGCCCACGGCTCCGATGACTCTCTTTTCAACCCCCTGGATGACATGGATCTGAAACCCCCGCTCTTCCAGGTTCCTGCAAAGATTTTCCCATTGCGTTTCGGTCATGTTTTGATTGGTCACAATGATCATCGTCCATACCTCCACCAAATAAATTAGCCCACGTTTCCTCCTTTTGCTGGGACGAAACGTGGGCCTATTCCGCGGTACCACCCATTTTAGTCTATAACAAGACTCGCTCTTTTTCAGGTACGGAGAAACATTTCTCGATACCCTATCCCCGTTAACGGAGGGCTTCCGGACCAACCTACTTTCCAACTCCAATTTATGTTGGATTTCAGCGGCCAACTCCTAAGGGAACTTCCCTGACGTATCTCCCAAACAGGCTTTCAGCCAACGACCCGTTCTCTCTGTAGGGCATTCGGCCAGGTACTTTCCTTAATCATCGTTTTTCGATCGCAAAATTTAATTTGTAATACATTTTAACCTTAGGACAAGGGGGCTGTCAAGCCCCGTCAAAAATTTATTCCGATTATGCGATTTGTTTCATCAACTCCGTCACAAACTCCGCAATTCCGTCATCCTCCGGCCCGGGGACCGTCAATCCGGCCATCGCCCGGATTTCCGGCTGCGAATGCTCCATGGCCACTCCCAGCCCGACCAGGCGCAACATATCCATATCGTTGTATCCGTCGCCAAAAGCCATCACCGCTTCCATCCCAACGCCCAGCTTTTCGGCAAGCCAGCCCAAAGCCTGTCCTTTGGACGCTGAAGGGTCAAAAACCTCCAAGAACCAATCCGGGTAATTTTGGTCCGGGGGCCATAATATCACATGGGGGCAGAAATCGCCCGCCCATTGCTTCACCAATTCAACCACTTCCCTGATCTGCCGTTCCGAACCGATAAACAAATGTTTGATGGCTGTATCCACACCATCGGAACATCCAAAAACGGAGCACCGTTCGCCGCTCTGCAGCAACCAGCTTCGGCTTTGCAAGCCGGAACGGGTCGGGTAAAAAATACCGTCTTCCCCCAAGATCAAATGTTCAGCCGACACCCGCCCGGCAATATCCTGCAACCGTCCGTGCAACTCTGGACGCAAAGGCTGGGCCTTCAATACCTTCCCCGTAACCGGATCCACGATCAGCGCTCCGGTCTGGACGATGACCGGCACCGTGATTTCGAGCCGGTCGATAATCGTTTTGCTTTGCAAAAAACTGCGGCCGGTGGCGATGGTAAACATCCGACGGGTCTGGGTCAATGCCCGTAAGGCATCGATGGTTTTCAGAGACAGCTCGTCCGAGCCATAGGGCACCAGCGTCCCGTCTAAATCCGACACCAACAGTTTGAATGATGAAAAATCCATACCTATCCTCCCGATTAATCGTGGTTTACGGTGTAACATAGGTCCGAAGTCCCAATTTGGGGCTGGGTTCCGAGTAGGTTCACAATAGATAGTTGACAGTGAACAGTTTTTGACGGGTGCACAGTACACAGTTCGCAGTACACAGTGCACAGCTTCATCTTGATAAGAGGTCCCGGGTTCTGGATTATGGAAGGAACACTAACGCATTCCTACCTCAAACCAGCACCTAACACCTAACATCTGGAACCCGATGCCATTTTCCCTTTACACTTTGGAACTGTCCACTGTCCCAACTGTCAACTGTAAACCGACTTCTATCTTCTGTCTGCTGTCTCCTTTCAAAACCAGCACCTAGTACCCATTACCCGGTACCCAACCCCCCACTAAAACAAAATCAACCTTTCGGCTGATTCTTTTGGGCGCTGGATTTTTAGAGCGGACGTCAATTTAACGTGATGATGGTCGACTTATCCTCAACATAATTCGGGGCTTCGACCAAAATGACATCCACCCCGATCTTTTTTATCCGTTCCCAGGGGATAACAAAATCCTCGCTTTTCCCAAAGAGCCATAAGAACTTCCCCGGGCCGGGCACGACAATCGCTTTGATCCGTCCGGTTTCCGCCTCGATCTCCAAGTCGCTGGCAAGCCCGAGCCGGCGTCCGTCCAATATATTGACCACTTCACGTTCACGAAGTTCTGAGGTTTTTGTCAACAATCCGTTTCGCCCCCTTACAGAAGATCATATGCATTTGTCCTGGACTTTGGAACCATTCCGCCGAACCTCCACACAAGAGGGCTAAATCAGACATGAGAGGCGAACAGAATTTATAGTTTACAGTGGACAGTTTACAGTTGACGTCTTAGTTAGCACATCTTAAATACCTATGAACTGTACACTGTGCGCTGTGTACCCTTACTGAATCTTGCACCCGGTACTCAATACCCTTTCTATCCCGCCAATTCGACGAAGGTTTCCCATATCGTATAGAGACCAATGCCGACGAAAAGGATACCGGCTCCGATCTTCAGATAATGGGCCGGTACCACCTTGGTTATTGCACCTCCGAACAATACTCCTACCAGAGTCACCGCCATCAAAGCGGCACTGGCCCCGATAAACACCGACAGCGGAGCTTTGGAATCAGCAACCAAAGTAATAACCGCCAGCTGGGTTTTATCGCCCATCTCCGCAAAGAATAGAGTCGCAAATGCCAAAACGACAACATGCCAGTTTAACAGATTGTGCATTCATTCCCTCCGTTATACCGCCGCTCCTTCCCCGTCAAGTAATAAAAAAAGGGACGTAATGTCCCTCTGATGTTTCTTTAAGATGGGGTGAGCGATGGGGATCGAACCCACGACCTCCAGGGCCACAACCTGGCACTCTAACCAGCTGAGCTACGCCCACCATCCGTGCACAGGTTATGATACCATAGATTTATGGGACTGTCAATGAAATAAAATAATCGTTTACTAGTATTTTTACCCATTTCATGTCTATGCATACTCACGGGAGTATAGAAGTATAGTTCACGGAACACAGTAAAATCCAGGTACGAAGTCCTGGGTTCTGGGTTATTGGTCCCGGGTTACGAAAAGAACACTGCGTGCATTCCTCACTAAAGCCTAGCACCCCATACCCAGTACCTAGTGCTGACACCTGTGGACCATGTACTGTGCACTATGTACCTTCACGTCTTTAACTCCTGTAGATAATAATGAAAAACAGCCAACCCCCATGGATTGACTGTTTTCCAATCATCAACGGTTCCGTTTGAAGATTCTGACACCCAACGGTGGCAGTTCCGGGCAGTTAAGCCCCGACAAACCGGCACCGACGGCATACACCGGTTCCCAACCGTTTTCCCATTCGCCGGCCAATCGGATACAACGGCATTCGGAACTCATATTGATACATACCAGGAACTGTTCTTTCTGACTGCTCCGGGCAAACGCGAAGATGTCATCCCCGGCATATAACTCATAATATGAACCGGTTTGCAATGCTTCATGATCGTTACGTAATTTCGCCAGAGTACGGTTAGCCTCCAATAATACCTGATCCTGTTCCGAGGCATTCCATTTCATCGTTTTCCGGCAATCCGGGTCTTTATCGCCGTACAAACCGATTTCGTCGCCGTAATACAATGCAGGAATTCCGGGATACGTGAACTGAAATGCCAATGCGGCCAGCATTTTGCGTCGATCCCTGCCGCAAAGGGTCAGGAATCGGGGCGTATCATGGCTGCCCAACAAATTGTAGGCGCTCAAAATATACTCCCAGGGAAGATTATGCCGATTGGCTGCCAACTGCCCCCGGAATTGCTCAGCGGAGATGCTCCCCTGCGCAAAATATTGAACCACAGCGTCCCGCCACCGATAATTCATCACAGCGTCAAAAGTATCCCCGGCCAGCCAAGCATGGGCGTCATCCCAGATCTCCCCAACGATATACGCTTCCGGATTAATCGATTTCACCAATTTCCGGAATGACCGCCAAAACTCGATGGGGACTTCATTGGGCACGTCCAGGCGCCAACCGTCAATGCCAATACTGGTCCAAAAGGCGACGACTTTCAACAAGTACCGGATGACCTCCGGATTTTGGTGGTTCAGCTTCGGCAGGGAACCAAAGCCCCACCAGCACTCGTAATTGGGATGTTCGCCTTGCCGGACCGGAAATTCCCTGAAATAATACCAATCCTTAAACCGGGACTCCTCCCCGCGCCGCAAGACATCCTGAAAAGCCCAGAAAGAGTCTCCGGTGTGATTGAACACTCCGTCAATGATCACCTTCATCCCGGCCCGGTGCAATTCGGCAATGAGTTTCTTAAACGTCCACAAATCGCCGAATTCCGGCGCAATCTTCAGATAATCGGTTGCATTATATTTATGATTGGACGGCGATTCAAAGATCGGATTCAAATAAAGAGCCGTAACACCCAATTGTTTCAAATAAGGGATCTTTTGAATGATTCCCTGCAAATCGCCACCAAAGAAATTATCATATGTCGGTTGCGAATCCCATGCTACAGTCCCGGCCGGGTCATTACTCGGATCGCCGTTCGCAAAACGATCGGGAAAAATCTGATAAAATATCGCTCGAGAGGCCCATTGCGGAGGCAAAGACGGGACTTTCAAAGGTTCCGGTCGATGTTTCAATCCCGCTTGATTCACACCATATCACCTCTTTCTAAATAAATGTAAATGGGAGAATCGCCGGCGCAATTCTCCAAAATGCAAATCTGTAATTACTTTAAATAACGTTACATAACGATACTCCTTTATATTAACCGGATATGGTGTTGCAAACAAGCGGGAAATACCGGTTAAACTGGGATTCCGTCTCACCGGCATTCCGCCGGCGTCAAATCTGGGAGCCTGCCTTAATATGCGGCTTTATGAACAATTCCAGCCCTATGATGCTTCTTTTCATAAAACGGCAATTCAGGAAAACTTTCCATGTATTATGCACAGTATCAATAAAAACGGTTCGCTTCCCATCCCGGGAAAACGAACCGGAATCTTTCCAGCCAAACATATTACATGTTATATTTTACACGGTTTGGCGTTTCTTCAAAGTATCCAAATAATGAGCCGCACTGAGCGCCGCCACCTGCCCCTGTCCTACGGCGCGGGCGATCTGCCATGGTTTTCCGGTGCAGTCCCCGGCGGCAAAAATTCCTGGAATATTGGTGGCCTGCAGCGCATCGGTGACGATAAACTGCTCCGCATCCACCGCCAGGTTGCCTATCAATTGTCCGGCAGGACGGCCGGCTCTTTCGATGAAAACCCCGCTCACCTCCCAAATACCGGCTGTCGTCGTAAACCGCTCCACCTGTCCGTTTCCGGATATGGCCACCGGTTTTCCTTCGATCACCGTCACCCGCGAATCCACCGGGCCCGGATTTTTATAAAGAGGCAGATAATACACGTGACTGCACACCTCAGCCAAAAAAGCGACTTCCGCCTCGGCCTCCCGGATATACCCTACCATGGCGACGGGTTTTTGCCGAAAAAACATACCGTCGCAGGTGGCACAGTAACTGACGCCGCGGCCGACAAAATCGGCTTCGCCTTCAATCTCTGCGCCCAAGGTAATGCCGGTAGCCAATATGACGGCCATGGCCTGCAATTGATGTTCCCTTCCATATAGATTAAACATATCCTCTTCAGGATAAATGCTTTGAATTTCATCCTTCACAAAAACCGCCCCGTTGCTTTCAGCGTGCTCCCGCAACTTCCGGGCCAGCTCCTCTCCGGTGACGGACGGCAACCCGGGATAATTGTCAATACGGTGCGCCTGAGTCAATTTTGAGCTGAATTCTTCCTTCCCGATGACCACCGTCCGAAGATTGCGGCGGCAGGCATTTAACGCGGCCGCCAACCCGGCAGGCCCTCCCCCGACTATCGCGATATCATACGTCATAGGAATCCCTCCGTCTGAAATCCATTTTATTCATTATCTCACGACCGCTTCCTGTGGACAAGCCTTCTTTTCGTTACCTTTTTCCATTGTCATCCCACCGGTTTTACGGAATGCCAATCCGGATTATTGATAAGATAATAACAGGAAAAACCTTTTTTATGCAGAATATACGCATACGCATAAGTCTGATTGAAGGAGAATAACCCATGCTCTATACCATATTTAAATACTTATTCAAGATAATGTTTAAGCTCTTTAACCGATTGGAAATTATCGGCGTGGAAAACATCCCCTCCAGCGGCCCCGTATTGCTCGTGGCCAATCATGTCAGCAACTGGGATCCGCCGGTTCTGGGAGCGGCAGCCAACCGCCAGGTTTGCTTCCTGGCCAAGGAAGAACTTTTCAAAATCCCGCTTCTCAATTTTCTCCTGCCGGCATGGGGGGCCGTCCCCATTAAACGGGGCCGCGGAGACCGCGAAGCCATCTCCAAATCCATGGAAATCCTGTCCGAGGGGAAAGTTCTGGGCATTTTCATCGAAGGAACCCGCAATCGGGAAAACCCTGATAAATTAGGCAAACTTCACCCCGGCCCGGCCATGTTCGCCCTTAAGAACAATGCACCGGTGGTTCCGACATTGCTTCTCAATACCCGGAGCATCGGGAAAAGTTTTAAAAAAGTCAAGGTGATCTTCGGCAAACCGATTGTACTTGCCAATGACTCCTCGCTTGAAAAGAAAGAACTGTATGCAAAGGCCACTCAACAGATTGCCAACGCCATTGACAGCTTAAGACCAATAAAAAAAGCCTGAGCTTCCGCTCAGGCAGTTTTATTTCCGCTAAAACTCCGGCTCAATCAAGCCGTAATTCCCGTCTTTCCGGCGATACACCACATTGACCTCTTCTGTTTCGCTGTTGGAGAAGACAAAGAAATCATGGCCCAACAAATCCATTTGCATGACGGCTTCTTCAACGGACATGGGCTTCACCGCAAACCGTTTGGTACGGACGATCTGCGGCTCCAACTGTTCTTTCTGGTTGGGAATCTCCTCCAATACCACCCGGTTCTCTTCCCGTAATTTCCGGTTAATCCGGGTTTTAAACTTATGGACCTGACGTTCGATTTTATCGATAGCTCCGTCAATTGAAGCGTACATATCGCTGGTTTTTTCTTCGCCCCGTAAGATCAAACCGTCGACCTGAACCGTAATCTCCACAATATGTAATCCCCGTTCGGTACGGAGACTGACTTGGGATGCCAGCGGACTCTTTTCGAAAAATTTGGCGATCTTCGAGACCTTTTTCTCGGCATAGTCGCGCAATGCATCGGTTACTTCAATGTTCTTGCCTGTTACGGTAATCTTCATGGTATAAACCCCCTTCAAGGTTTCTACTGTAATTATCGGCAAACGGAAGCCTTCTTTTAATATTATTAAGCAAAAGTTCAAGGTAATCCTGCCATTTTGTTATGTATTGTATCTAACAAAATTGTTTATAAGGCCTGCGTCCAAAAAAATGTTTATATATGAAAAATGACTTGCAACCGTTAGCCGATGAGACGGTTCTGAATTGCAAGTCTTTCTGAGTCAGCGTATTCCTTTGAAACAGTACATATCGGGGCGACTCATTTCGGGGTAAATGTTTGACAACAGGTTTCCATGGATGACGTCGCGTTCTTGTCTTTGGTGTCCAGCGAGCCAATCTCCATATTATGCGAGCAATTGAAATTATTCTCCACTTTGATTTCCGAAGCATTGCATTTTTGCCCCGCTTCATTGTATTTGCACGAAGTAACACTGCAGTTAATACGGTTCATCCCTTTCCACCTCCGGTTTCTATTATTAACCTAAAATTTGGGGATTATTCGAAAGGACTTTAAAAAATTCCGAAGGCGGCAGGAATCCCGAAACGTCTTGCGAAAGAAATCATTGAGGATTTATATCGAAACGAAGGAGGACGTCTTCATGAAAGAAAAAGTCGGTTTTATCGGATTGGGCGCTATGGGAAAACCAATGGCTCTTAATATTTTAAAATCCGGTACGCCCTTAGTCGCCATGATTCACCGTAACAAAGCCGTCGCCGACGAAATAACGGCAGCCGGCGGTGAAATCGCCGCCTCTCCCGCAGCCATCGGCGAACAGGCGGCATATATATTCATTTGTGTCCCTACCGTCGCTGATGTGGAAGGTTTGTTATTTGGTGAAAACGGTCTGGTCCATTGTAACAAGCAACCGGTTGTCATCGATTGCAGTACCCATGATATTGCCTCGGTGCGCTCCTTTTATCAACGTCTCAAGGATTACGGCATCGCCTATTTGGACGCCCCCATCAGCGGCGGACCAAAAGGCGCGGAAGAAGCCAGCCTGGGAATGATGATCGGAGGAGATCGGGAAGTATACGAACGCGTCCTTCCCATCCTGCAAAAAGTTGCCGCCCATATCACCTATGTGGGCGAAAGCGGCCTGGGCCAAGCGGCCAAACTGGCCAATAACCTGATCATCTCGGCCGAACTGGTGGCCATCGCCGAAGCTTTTACCTTGGCGGTAAAAGCCGGCGTCAACCCGTCAACCCTCTACCAGGTCTTAAAAACCGCCACGGCCGACAGCCGGATGTTGAACGCCAAAGCACCTGCCATTATAAACGAAAACTATCAACCCGGCTTCCGTCTGGCCCTTAACCACAAAGACCTGGGCTTGATCATGAAAACCGGCCGGGACCTCAATGTGCCGTTGCTCGTCACCGCCTTGGTAGACCAAATTTTCGGCCAGGCCAAAGCGGACTATGCCGACCTGGATAACAGCAGTGTGGCTCTGTTCTATCAAAAACTGGCCGGCATCAGTTTTAAAGACCCGAACAAACCCTAAACCCGTCACAAAACATAAAGGACATGAAGGTCAATGCTTCATGTCCTTTTTTCTATTTCATCCGTTCCGCACTGATCACCGTATTTTCCATCAATTTGGCGATAGTCATCGGCCCGACGCCGCCGGGCACCGGCGTAATCCAACCTGCGACTTCGGCGACAGACGCGAAATGAACGTCACCGACCAGCTTGCCGTCGGCCGTCCGGTTGATCCCCACATCAATCACCACGGCCCCGGGTTTGACATAGTCGGCGGTAATCATCTCGGCTTTTCCCACCGCCGCCACTAAAATATCGGCCCGGCGGCAAACCTCCTGCAAATTGGCAGTCCGCGAATGACAGACGGTTACGGTCCCATGTTCCCGGAGCAACAAAATGGCCTGCGGTTTTCCCACAATATTGCTGCGCCCGACAACCACACACTCTTTTCCGCTGATGGAGATCCCGGTCTCTTTGATAAGCTCCATAACTCCTGCAGGCGTACAGGGAAGGAAACTTTCCAGACCGATGACCATTTTCCCGACATTTACCGGATGAAAACCATCCACATCCTTCGCGGGGTCGATCCGTTCCAACATTTTATCCGCATCCAGATGGGCCGGGAGCGGCAATTGCAGCAAAATACCATGGATTTTCGGATCGGCATTCAGCCGGTCAATCAGTTCCAGTAATGCTTGTTCCGGTATATCTCCCGGCAAAGCATGTTCCTCTGAATAAATCCCCAGCGCCGCACAGGTTTTCCGTTTGGAATTGACATAAACCCGGGAGGCCGGATCGTCGCCGACCAGAATCACCGCCAGTCCCGGCGGATTGCCTTTTTCGGTCAAGCGGGTGATTCGTTCCCGCAAACTCTCCCTCAACCGGGCCGCCACCGCTTTCCCGTCGATAATCTGTGCTTTCATCCTATTGAACCCCTTTCGATATCTCTATATGGTTTTATCTTCCCCGACAGTTTCCGTTCGTCGGCGTTAATCACGGAGATCACGCCATATTGGCCGTCATATCCCGGTGTAATATTCACCTGTCCGCTGCGGAGCCGGGAGACGGCCGTTCCCAACAGAGCATCAACCCGGGTCAACCATTCAATGTCGGTCTCTCTCAAAATGGTCAATTCCGGCCCGAATTCCCGCAATAACGCCCAATACGCCGTCTCCACCTTGCGGGAATGGACTCCCATATTGTACACGTCCCCGATAATCTCCATTAGGGGAATCAACCGTTGGAACGGCCGCGCCTCTTCCGGTTTAAACCCGAAGGGACGGTCAGCCAAAGCCGTAACCCGATTAAGCACACCGACGGTTACCTTTTTCCCGCAAACGGGGCACAACCCGTTATGCTCTGCCGTTTGTTCCGGAGTAAACGAAACACCGCAATTCCGATGGCCGTCATAATGATACTTCCCTTCTTCGGGAAAAAACTCGATGGTTTCCACCAGGCGGTCACGGACATCGCCCTGCAACGCTCTTTTCAACCCCTGATAGGAGAATTCCGCCTCAAATACCGTGGCTTCCCGTCCCAGATTTTGCGGATTGTGCGCATCCGAATTGGAAACCAACCGGAAACGGTCCAAAGCCGACCATTGCCAATTCATGGCCGGATCCGACGAAAGGCCGGTTTCCAAAGCGCTAATATAACGCGTCAGATCTTCATAACATTCTTCAATAAGATCAAACCCTGAATTGGAACCAAATACCGAAAAATGCGGTGTCCAAATATGGGCCGGGATGAAGATGGCCTCAGAGCAGACATCCAAAGCCATGCGAAAAAGATCATAACTGTCCATCCCCAATATCGGCCGTCCATCCGAATGAATATTCATTCCCAGGCTCTCCAACTTGGTACTGAACGCATCAGCGGCTTTCAAAGAAGGAAGCAAGATTAAATTGTGGACTTTACGGGTACGCCCATTTTTCTTATAAATACTGCTGATTTCCCCGCTGATCACAAAGCGGGTATCCGGTTGATCCGGTATTTCCGGTTGATGTTTCGCGCGCAAACGATAAAAACCCGGTTCCGCTTCCACCAGGTTTTCCCGGAGTTCCCGACGCCATCCCGCATGGGTAAAATCACCGGTTCCGATAAGGGCAAGGCCTTTTAAACCGGCCCAGCGATGCAGATTGACCGGCTCACACAATTTACTCGTGGCCATCGAATAATGGGAATGAATATGAAGATCAGCAATCCAAACCAGTGTAAACCCTCCATCGTGCATACGCACAGAATATATAATCAATGGTTCACAGTACAGTTACAAATTAGGTTCGGGGTGCCGGGTCCTGAGTTATAGGTTTTAGGTTTTTGGCAGGAACGCGCAGCGTTCCTTCCATTACCTAAACCCCAGTACCTAGTACCTCGTACCCAATACCTAGTACCTACAGCAGTCCCCTCTGCCTCAGACCTTCCTCCAACTGTTCCCGGGTCTTCGGTTCCCGGGCGACACCGCTTTCCATCGCCGCCTGGGCGACGGCCAAAGCGACGGCAGGAACGACCCGACGGTCAAAGGGTTTGGGTATGATATAGTCCGGCGTTAACTCATCCTCCGGGATCAATCCGGCAATGGCCCGGGCCGCTGCCACTTTCATCGCTTCATTGATATCCCTGGCCCGCACATCCAGCGCACCCCGGAAAATCCCCGGGAAACCCAGCAAATTATTGATTTGGTTGGGATAGTCCGACCGTCCGGTACCGACCACGGCAGCCCCTCCGGCTTTAGCTTCGTCCGGCAAAATCTCGGGCTGGGGATTGGCCATGGCAAAGACCACCGGATTGGGCGCCATCGATGCGATCATCTCCCGATCGACGATATTCCCCACCGACACTCCGATAAAGACGTCAGCGCCTTTCAAAGCGTCGGCCAGCGTTCCGGTACGTCCCGACGGGTTAGTCAGCTTGGCAAGAGCCTCCCGGGTAGCATGGCCTGCATGATTACTTGGAGTCAATATGCCGTTAATCCCGCAGATGGTTAAATGATCCAGCCGGATACCGGCTGACAATAAAAATTTGGAGATAGCCAATCCGGCAGCTCCATCCCCGTTGACAACCACCCGGGCCCGGGTAAATTCTTTCTGCACCAGCTTTAAAGCGTTAATCACCCCGGCACAGCAAACCACGGCCGTCCCGTGCTGATCATCGTGAAACACCGGGATATCCATGATTTTTTTCAGGCCCTCTTCCACTTCAAAACAGTGAGTCCCGGCAATATCCTCCAGATTGATGCCGCCAAAAGACGGCTCCAGCCATTTGACCGCCTGGATGATTTCCGCCGGATCCTTCGTCCCGAGGCAAATCGGCACCGCATCCACGTCGGCGAATTCTTTGAATAAAACCGCTTTCCCTTCCATCACCGGCATTCCCGCTTCCGGGCCGATATCACCAAGCCCAAGGACGGCTGTACCGTCGGAAACCACCGCCACCATATTGCCGCGATTGGTATATTCATAACTCAATTCCGGGCGGGCGGCGATCTCTTTGCAGGGCTCCGCAACGCCCGGCGTATACGCCAGACTCAGCTCCTGGGGCGTATCGACCTTCACTTTGCTGGCCACCGCCAACTTGCCCCGATTGTTTTTATGTAATGCCAGCGCATCCTCTCTTAATCCCATAACGGCCTCCTATGGCTAAAAATATCCATTCCCCATTGTACCTGAATTCACCGATTCCGGCAAGCAATTTGGAAAGGAACCCAAAAGCTAGTCGCCTAACCACCTCATCTGCGACGCCAATACCTTTAAGCCCCGCTCTTCCTCCTGAAGCCGCCCTTTCACAATGGCGATGCGTTCCGGATGAAAGCCGGCGCCCACCTTTTCAAATAATTTAGGAAAAACCACCACTTCCACCGCACCCGTCAGATCTTCCAACCGGAAAGCAGCCATAAGAGCTCCCGCTTTGGTGGTTAACGTCCGCCAGCCGATGACCACGCCGCCGATGAGGACTTCTTTTCCATCCGCTTCCTCTTCCAGTTCGGCGATGGTCATCACCTGATTTTGACGGAATTTTTCCATCCATTCATCCAAGGGATGGCCGGAAAGATAAACCCCTAAATACTCTTTTTCCTGCTCCAACAGCTCTTTTTTGGAAAACTCCCCCACCGGCCGGGTTGGAATCAGTTCCTCTTCCAGCTCCGGTTCCAGCAGGTTCAATTGATTGCGTTGATGGCTAAGACGCGGGTTTTGCTCAAAAAAGTTTTCCAACATCACCTGGAGCTGCTTCCGGGGTACCCCGGTAAAGTCAAAAGCGCCGGCATAAATCAGGCTTTCGATGACCCGTTTGTTGACCAACTGATGGGTAACCCGGCGGCAAAAGTCATAAAGGGAACGAAATTCGCCATAGCTCTCCCGTTCCGTGACGATACGTTCAATGGCACCCAGACCCACATTCTTAATGCCCATTAACCCGAAACGGATATGTTCGCCTTCCGGAGTGAAGGCCGCAAAACTCCGGTTCACATCCGGATGGAGAATAGTCAATCCCATCCGCCGGCATTCTTCTACATACAACCCGACTTTGTCCCCGTTCCCCATAACGCTGGTCAGCAATGCAGCCATAAATTCCTGCGGATAGTTGGCTTTAAAATACGCCGTCTCATAAGCCACCAGACCATAAGCCGCCGAATGGGATTTATTAAAACCGTATCCCGAGAAATATTCCATCAAATCGAAGAGCTCATTGGCAACGGACTCCGTAACTCCCCGTTGGGCAGCCCCTTGGACAAATTGGGCCCGCATCGCCGCCAGAACTTCCGGTTTCTTCTTCCCCATGGCCCGTCGGACCAAATCCGCCTCACCCAGGCTGAATCCGCCGATTTCACTGGCTATCCGCATCACCTGTTCCTGATAGAGAATCACTCCATTGGTCTCCCGTAAAATCGGTTCCAAGCCCGGATGCAGATAATTCAACTTCTGTTCGCCGTGTTTTGCCCGGATAAAGTCGTCCACCATACCGCTGCCCAAGGGACCGGGGCGGTAAAGGGCAACCAGGGCGGTAACGTCCGACAAATTTTCCGGTTTTAACCGAATCATCAGGCTACGGATTCCCCGGCTTTCCAACTGAAACACGCCCAGGGTGTTGCCGGACTGCAACAACTGAAACGTTGCCGGATCATCCAGCGGGATCCGGGACAGTTCCAACGTCTGACGGCGGTTTCGCTCGATCCAACGTAGCGTATCCCGAAGAACCGTCAACGTGCGCAATCCCAGGAAATCCATTTTTAACAGGCCCAAGGCCTCAATGTCCTCCATCGGGAACTGAGTTAAAATTTCATCCTCGCTGGAACGGGTTAAAGGCAGATATTCGGTTAAGGGCTCCGCCGCAATCACTACGCCGGCCGCATGGGTGGACGCATGCCGCGGAAAACCTTCCACCCGGGACGCAATGGCCACCAACCGCTGCAAACGGGGATTTCCTTCGATCAAAGCCCTTAGTTCGGCCGACTGTTCAATGGCCTCATGCAATGAAATGCCCAATTCATGAGGAATCAATTTGGCCAGCTTATCGACTTCACCGTAGGGAATTCCCAGAACTCTCCCGACATCCCGCACCGCTGCACGGGCAGCCATGGTTCCAAAGGTGATAATTTGGGCAACCCGTTCGGCTCCGTACCGTTTCCGTACATAGTCGATGACTTCGGAACGGCGTTCATAACAAAAATCGATATCGATATCGGGCATGGAAATCCGTTCCGGATTGAGAAACCGTTCAAACAGCAATCCATGGGCCAAGGGGTCCAAATCGGTGATCCCCAATAAATAAGCGACCAAGCTTCCGGCGGCCGAACCGCGGCCCGGGCCCACCATAATATTTTGGCTTTTGGCATAATGGACAAAGTCCCAGACAACCAAGAAATAGCCGGCAAAACCCATTTGCTCGATGGTTTGCAGCTCATAAACCAAACGTTTCTCATAGGTTTCATCCCAGACCAGCTTCCGGTCAGCGATCCCTTGCCGGCAGAGTTTCTCCAGATAACGGCCTGGCGTGCTCTCCTCCGGAACCTCAAACTTAGGCATGTGGAACTTGCCCAATTCCAGCTCCACCTGGCAACGTTCAGCGATCCGCACCGTATTTTCCAGGGCAACCGGGCAATCCATAAAAAGTTCCGCCATTTCCTCGGCACTTTTCAAATAAAATTCCGCATTGGGAAATTTCAAACGGTTGGGTTCGTCCACCGTCTTTCCGGTCTGAATGCACAGTAAAACATCATGAACTTGGGCATCTTCCTTATGGATATAGTGGACGTCATTGGTAGCCACCAACGGCGCCCCGTATTCCGCAGACAGTCGCATCAACTGTTGATTGAGCATCCGCTGTCCTTGAAGATGCTGCATTTGCAATTCCAGGAAGAACGAATCTTTCCCGAAAACCTCCTGATACAGGCCAACCCGCTCTTTGGCGGTTTCATAACGGTCATTCAAAATCAACCGGGGAATCTCTCCGGACATACACGCCGAAAGGGCAATCAACCCTTTTGAATATTGGCGCAATAAGTCCATATCCACCCGGGGTTTATAATAAAAGCCGTCCAAATGGGCAATGGAAACCAATTTCATCAGATTCCGGTAACCCTCATTGGTCTCAGCCAACAGCACCAGATGGGACAGGTTGTCGTCGATTTTCGGCGTTTTATCCCGATGACTGCGGGGTGCCACGTACACTTCGCAGCCTAAGACGGGGTGAAGGCCCATCTTTTTGGCTTGCTGATAAAATTTAAGGCTGCCATACATCACCCCGTGATCCGTCATGGCCACCGCCGGCATCCCATAATCAGCCACCGTCTTCAGCAAACGCTCCAGATCCGCCGCTCCGTCCAACAACGAATATTCCGTATGTACATGCAAATGAACAAATTGTACCATCGTCAACCCCATGTTTCATCCGGTGTCCCGGTTTTTTCACCGTATTTATTCGCTGTTTCTTGGCGCTTACCTGCCTTTCCGGAATGATCAAAAAAACCCCGACTTCCCTCGGAAGTCAGGGTTATCTTCACATTGTCACCATCAAATCAGCCGCGTTTGGCTTGGAAACAATCCCGGCAGTAGACCGGACGGTCGCCGGTGGGTTGGAACGGAACCGTGGTTTCAACGCCGCATTCGGAGCAAGTGGTCGGATACATCTGGCGTTCGCGATGCATACCGCTGCGTTGTTGTTTGCGGGCTGCACGGCAGCTGGGACAACGGCCCGGCTCATTTTCAAAGCCTTTGGAAGCATAAAATTCTTGCTCATTGGCAGAAAAAACGAACTCCTGACCGCAGTCTTTACACGTAAGGGTCTTGTCTTGATACATATAAAAAAACCTCCCGTAAACTAGCCCGATGGGCTGTGATATTGGGCCTTTCTTCGGACTAGAACTGGAGGGAATTCTGGGACTGATTAGAAACTTACTGAGTACTCCATGTAATCCTAAAGATTAAGGCTCATGAATATAGATTATCACATGGCCGATGGTTACGCAATACTTTTAAAGGAATAAAAAAGCCGGAGAAGTTCTCCGGCATTGCGTTTTGCACTATTCTTCCTCTTCGACCATATGTTTTCTGGCTTCTGCGATAATCTGCTCCGCCAGGTGGGACGGGACCTCCTCATAATGGTCGAAGACCATCTCAAAATCGGCCCGGCCTTGGGTCATCGAACGCAAATCAATGGCGTATTTGGCCAGCTCGGCTTGGGGCACCAACGCTTTGACGATTTGATTCTTGCCGTCAGGCTCCATGCCCAGGATCTTGCCGCGTTTTTTATTGAGGTCGCCGATGATATCGCCCATATATTCCTCAGGGACCGTCACTTCCAGCTTCATGATGGGCTCCAGCAAAATGGGTTTGGCCTCCATAAAACCTTTCTTGAACGCCATGGAAGCTGCAATTTTGAACGCCATTTCCGAAGAGTCCACGCTGTGATAGGATCCGTCAAAGAGAGATACTCTGACGTCAACCACCGGGTAACCGGCCAAGACGCCCCGTTCCATGGTCTCCCGGATGCCTTTTTCCACCGCCGGGATATAGTTTTTCGGAACGGCCCCTCCGAAGATATTATCGACAAATTCAAATCCGCCGCCCGGCGGTAACGGACTCATTTCGAGCCATACATGGCCGTATTGGCCCCGGCCGCCACTTTGCTTCTTATGTTTGCCTTCCACTTTGGTCGTTCCCTTGATGGTTTCCTTGTAAGAAATTTTCGGTTCTTTCAAATTGACGCTCACACCGAATTTTTTCTGCAATTTGCTGGTAATCACTTCAATATGGAGATCGCCCATACCGGAAGCCACCAATTCATGGGTGATGGAATTCTTTTCAACTTTAAAGGTGGGATCTTCCTCCATCAACCGCATCAAGCCGGCGCTGATCTTTTCTTCATCCCCTTTGGCCTTTGGCTCAACCGCCAGCGACAATTTGGCCTCCGGGAATTGAATGGGCGGATAAACGATGGGTTTATCCTTATCGCATAACGTATCGCCGGTAAAAGTAAACTGCAGCTTGGCGACGGCGCCCAGATCTCCGGCGCACAGTTGATCGACAGGTTCCTGGGTTTTTCCTTTGATCAGGAACAACTGGCCGACGCGTTCTATGGCTTCACGGGTGGAGTTATAAACCTGCGAATCGGACTTGATCACACCGGAAAAGACCCTGAACAGCGTCAACTTGCCCACAAAGGGGTCGGCCATCGTTTTAAAGACCAACGCAGAGAAAGGCTCGTCTTCGCTGGGCATCCGTTTGGTTCCGTCCACACCCACCATGGCGCCCCGATCCACCGGCGACGGAATATAGTCCACAATCGCATCCAACAGGCTGATGATACCGATTAACTTCAGGGAAGACCCGACCAACACCGGAATCACCTGTTCATTGGTGATAGCTTTCCGGGCCCCGGCCATCAATTCTTCGCGGCCGATTTCCTCGCCTTCCAGATATTTGGCGAGGAGGTCGTCGTCAGTCTCCACCACGGCTTCCGTCAACATCTGATAATACTCTTCAACTTTCGCCTCATATTCGGCAGGGATCGGCTTTTCCACCATCTTCCCGCCTTCTAAAATGTACATCTTGTGCTCCAATATATCGATGACTCCCTGGAAGGTTTCTGCCGCACCCACAGGAATCCGAATCGGTATAACGTTTTTACCATATTTATCGCGCAAATCCGAAAGTACTTTGTCAAAATTGGCATTTTCGCGATCCATTTTATTTATAAAAAATACCCGGGGTAAATTTTGCTCATCAGCATAACCCCAGGCCTTATCGGTGCCCACTTCAACACCGGAAACAGCGCACACCACAATGCAAGCGACGTCAGCAGCCCGCACTGCTCCCTTGACTTCACCGACAAAATCAAAAAAACCAGGGGTATCGATGATGTTTACTTTGTCCTCTTTATACTCCAGCGGAGCGATAGAGGTTGAGATGCTGATTTTCCGTTTGATCTCTTCCGGATCATGATCCATGGTGGAGTTTCCGTCATCCACTTTTCCAAAACGATCGATGGCCTTCGCGCTGTACAGCATGGCCTCGGCCAGCGTGGTTTTGCCTGAACCACCATGTCCCAACAGGACTAAATTCCGCATGGTTTCAACAGAATGCTTTTTCAATAGATAACCCCCTCCGTCACGTTAAGATTTTTAAAATATCTTAACATTTATGTTACTTTTGCTTTAATTCGCGTTGGTTCCGTTATTTCCTTCTGTTTTCTAAATTTTTTACGGCATGCAACCCAAATTAAGAGTATGCCGGAGGTTTTTAGGATATGTGCCGATATTCCCCTTCCTTTTCAAGCATAAAAAAAGAGCCATACGGCATAATATTAATGAGCTAACCGATTGGCCGGGACCAAGATCGGAGTTTACCCCGAGCCGCTCTAGGCTCCTCCGGTAAAATCCGGTCGGACAAAGGTCAGAAAAGCGGAGGTGCCTATCACCATAAGCTCCATTCTGGCCGGCGGAAATGATTGACTTTAAGCTGACAAATGCCCTAACGATCATCGTAAGATGACGGTCAAGTAATTTTCCTTATGACACTTGCCGAACCGGCTTTTGTCAATTAAGCTCAATCATTAGTCTTTACTCGTTGAGAGCGAGGTCAGTCAGGTGGCTCATCGCCCGTCGCGCTCTCATGCGGACGGGCCCGATTATTTCAATTGACGATTAAGCCGTTTAACCCTTCGAGCAATTGGAGCTTTTCTTTTTCATCCTTAAAAGGTATACCCCGCTCCAAGTCTTCCCGTTCAGCCTTCGGCAAAAGGCGAATGTCCAGAGAAATGGACTGGACCACCGGACCGGGTTGGGCCGGCGTGCCCCGCATAATCACGACCTTCCCGGATTGAATCCCTAGAAATTGATACTGCCGACAATCTGGACATAACCGGTGAACCTCTGTTCGGGCTTTCAGTTTGGCCGGGCCGCTCTGCACCGTTTTCCACTGAGGATGATACCTCGACAGAAAATCCTTTAGTGCTTTTTCCGATACAAACGTTGACTGTTCCACCGTCTGATGCCGACATTCCCTGAAAACGGTCACTTTCTCCAAAATCCATGGTTCGGGCCGATGCCAAGAAACTGCCGAAAAAATATTTTGGATCCCCTTGGTTACCTTTGGATATCGGTATCCTACACCGACCGAAACCGCCACGACTGTCACGGTGACCGCCAAACGAATCCAGATTATCGGTTTTATTTTGATTCCTTTCACCTATCCCACCTTCTTTATGGGTAGGTTAACCCGCTCCTGGGAAAATATACTTGTTTACACCAAAAGGACTCCCATGCTGACAGACTTGTGCCAATAGACCATTCCCAGGCCTCCTTGGATTGAATAGGATAAAGTATACCCCGTTACAACGACCTATCCAAAGGAGGCATGAATATGTCTAGCCGCCGAAAACATAAAAAGACGTGTTGCGGTTCGAATCAGGCCATACTGTTCCTCCTGCTGCTTCTTTTATTGACAAACAGAGATACCCGGCGATTCTTCAGAGCCGCTTCCGACGAACAAACCCTTAAAATTCAGGACGAATAAAATTTATACAAGTTAAACATAAAAACGACCCGGTTGGCTCACCGGATCGTTTTTATGTTTAAAACATGGTTTTTTCCCATCGCCTTACTTCAAGGCAATAATCAATGCTCCGGCCACAATCAGCAGACCTCCGCCGACCGTCTTCATGTCGGCTTTTTCCCCCAAAAAAATAAAGGCCAGAATCATCGCAAAGACGACTCCCAATTTGTCGATAGGTGCCACTTTAGAGGCCGGGCCCAGCTGCAGCGCCCGATAATAGCACAACCAGGAAGCACCAGTGGCCAAAGCGGACAGCACCAGAAAAATCAAGGTCTTCGACGGTAGCTTACTTGGATTTTGCCATGCGCCGGTCCCCCAGACAATACCGCCGGAAAAGAGCAAAACCACTATCGTCCGTAAGAATGTAGCCAAATTGGAATTGATGCCGCTGACTCCGATCTTTCCAAACAATGCGGTCAACCCCGCAAAGAAAGCGGAACCCACTGCATAATACACCCATACAGGAATAACCGGCATGGACTCCCCACTCCTTTATCAAAAGTTTTCCCAAAATTCATTGTACCACAAGAATAAGAAGACAGAATACAGAACGCAAAAGAAAAATACAATTCTATTTGCGCTTCATGCTTGAAGAATCTACTGTGTATTGTGAACCGTTTAACTATCAACTGGCGGGCACCCGTTGGGCCCTCATGGAATTGAGGATGGCCAACAATGTGACACCGACGTCAGCAAAGACAGCCTCCCAGATGCCGGTTTCGCCGACGGCCCCCAGAAGGATGAAGATAAGCTTAATCCCCAACGCCAGGCAGATGTTTTGCCAAACGATCCCTTGGGTCCGCCGGGCAATGGAAACGGCAGACGCCAATTTGGACGGCTGGTCTTCCATCAAGACCAGGTCAGCGGCTTCGATGGCCGCATCGCTACCCAAACCTCCCATGGCAACCCCCAGGTCCGCCCGGGCGATGACCGGCGCATCATTGACCCCATCACCGACAAAAGCCAACTTTTGCTTCTCCGGCCGGGGAAGATCGGCAAGGAGCATTTCAAGGCGTTCCACTTTCTCTTCCGGCAACAATCCGGCATAATATCCGTCCAGTCCCAATTGGGCTGCCACGTGAGCCGCCACTTCCTCCGTATCGCCGGTCAACATATAAATCCGCCGGATTCCCAAAGAACGTAGTTGGCGGACGGCATCCGCCGCATCGGCTTTCACTTGATCCGCAATCAACAGATATCCCGCATACTGCCCGTCAACAGCCACATGAACACTGGTTCCGGCTTCGTCCGGTTGGGAATAGGCGATCCGTTCCTGCTGCATTAGCCGGGCATTTCCGGCCAATACCCGTCTCCCGTTCACAACCGCAGTAATGCCATGCGCAGGTATTTCCCGATAGTCTTCAACCGGTTCCACCGGAAATGCATCACCGTACGCTTCGCGAATGGAATCCGCAATCGGATGGTTTGAATAGCGTTCCGCTGCCACAACCGCAGAGAGCAGCTCCTTTTCCGTCCATCCGTTCTCCGGCACAACCCGTGCGACCCGGAATACCCCATGCGTCAGCGTTCCGGTTTTGTCAAAGACCACGGTATGCAATTTGGCCAGTACATCAAGGAAATTGGCGCCTTTCACCAACAACCCCCGGCGTGAAGCGCCACCAATGCCGCCGAAATATCCTAAAGGAATGGAAACCATCAAAGCACAGGGGCACGATATGACCAAAAGGACCAACGCACGATACAGCCATTCTTTAAAAGAAGCTCCGGACACCAACGGCGGAACAACCGCTATTAAAAAAGCCAACCCGACCACCAGCGGCGAGTAATATTTGGCAAATGCCGTGATAAACTGCTCAGTGGAAGCTTTACGTTCCTGGGCTTTCTCCACCAAGTGAAGAATCCGGGCAATGGCCGATTGTTCATACATTTTGGTCACTTTGACGGTTAACAGGCCTTGACCGTTAATCATCCCGGCCAACACCCTCTCTCCGGGCATGATCCTCCTGGGGGTGGACTCGCCGGTTAAGGCTGATGTGTCCAAAAACGATTCCCCTTCCAAAACTTCGCCGTCCAGCGGAACTTTCTCCCCGGGTTTGATGACAATGGTATCCCCCACCAAGACCTCTTCCGGTTTTACCTGCAGGATTTCACCGTCTTGCACCCGATGGGCAACACCCGGTTGAATATCCAACAACGCAGTGATGGAACGGCGGGAACGGGCCACCGCTTTGGCTTCCAAATAGAGCCCGACCGCATAAAACAGCATGACCCCGACGGCTTCCGTCAACTGGTGCAGCGCTATCGCCCCGAACGTGGCCACCGTCATTAAAAAGTTCTCATCAAACCATTGGTGCCGACGAATATTCTCATAGGCCCCGCGGAGAACCGGCCAGCCGACGGTCACATAGGCCGGAATCAGCAGCGCATATTCCAGCCAGGCATAGAGTGTTTGATGGAGAAAATCGTGAAAAATAAGGCCAATCGAAAAAATAACTCCGGCAACGATCAACGCAATCAGCGACGGCGCTTTCTCATCCTCACCTGAAGTCTCAGACTGGAGAGCCGGTTTTAACGTTACCCCCGGGTCAATACGGTCAAGAACCGCCATAATTCGCTCCACCGTTTCCGGCGGCACGTCAATGATCTGCGTCGCCATATTGACGGCGATCCCTTCCAAACCTTCAATTTTCCGAAGTTCCTTCTCAATTTTTGCGGCACAATTGGCGCAATCCAAACCTTCCAGTTTATAACGCATCGTAAGCCTTCTTTCTCTCTGGTTTCAAGTACAAGGCCCGGGTTCACAGTACATAGTACACAATTCACAGTATTCCGTTGCAGATGAGCTCTCTATCGGTCTTCTGCAAAGTGGGCCTGAGCTTCCCGGATCATATGGACAATATGGTCATCATCCAAGGAATAATAGACCATTTTGCCGTCGCGCCGGTACTTGACCAACCGCAAAGCCCGGAGCAGCCGCAAGTGGTGGGAAACCGCCGGGAGACTCATTTCCAGCACCGCCCCGATATCACAGACGCATAATTCCTGATGAGCCAGTAAATATAAGATTTTCACCCGGGTTTCGTCTCCAAGGACCTTAAAAATCTCCGACAGTCCAAAGACATCGGTCAACCGTTCCCGCAACTCCTCAACTTTAACCGACGGTGACAGACAAAACCCGTCACAAAGATCATTATTTCTTGAGCGGTCAGCCATTATCGCACCTCTTTAAACAATTAAGCAATCGTTTAATTGTATTATATACAAATGGCCCCATTATTGTAAAGCGCCCACCGGAATTTAATTTCCCGTTTACAATAAAAATACTGTCATATCATTTACCGGCTTAAACAGTCGCGGAATTTCCCCGATTCGCCCATAAACCATGCAATACTTTGATCATCCGAAAGGATTTAACGGTGAAAATCGGGAATTTTTATATAAAGGAGGTTTTTTACATGTTATATTTCATCGTTTTTCTGAGCGGCGCGGTACTCATGTCCATGGAAATGGCCGGAAGCCGGGTCATGGCTCCGGCATTCGGAAATTCCATCTATGTTTGGGGCGCATTAATTACCGTCGTCATGGCTGCCTTAACCCTCGGATACTACCTTGGCGGCAGAACCGCCGACCGCTACCCTTACATCGGTTCCTTGGGAATTATTCTGTTGCTTGCCGGTTGCGCCGTGGGTTTCCTGCCGCTGTGGTCCGGTGCCGCCAATCAATATTTAAGCGGCTACGATTTGCGTACCGGCTCCTTATTGGCGGCTTGGTCCTTCTTCTTCCTTCCCGGAGTCCTCTTGGCGATGGTGTCGCCCTATGGCATCAAATTGGCAGGCAATAACCTAACCACCTTGGGAAACACCGCCGGACGGTTATCCGCCATATCCAGCGCCGGAAGCATCATTGGCACACTGGCCACCTCATTTTTTCTGATTCCGGCCATGGGTATCCGCCATCTCTTTCATATGCTGGGTATCCTCCTTTTCATATTGGCTTTCCTCTCGCTATGGAGTCAATATACTTCGAAAGAGCCGGTTGTCTCACCGACCGTCCGAAAGGCCATCCTGGCATTGATCGGCATCAACCTGGTATTGACGGCCGTCCTCATCGGCAGCTGGTGGTGGAGTTCACTTCCCCGCCGGGAAATTATGGGCGAAACCGTCCTCTATGAACGGGACACCTTGTATCATCATGTGGCCGTCCGGCAATTGGGCTCCATCCGTTATCTACATTTTGACAATTCCTATCAAAGCGGCATTAACCTGAAAAATCCGCTGGAAATGGTCTTTGAATACACCTCCTACCTCCACCTGGGGTTAATCCCCAAACCGGATCCGCAATCCGTTCTCTTTATCGGACTGGGCGGAGGGTCAGCCCCAACCCGTTTTCTCAACGATTATCCGTCCATCAAACAATTGGACGCAGTGGAGATCGATCCGGAAGTTATCCGGGTGGCTTACCAATATTTCCAACTGCCCCGTTCGCCTCGGCTGAAAACAACGGCCCAGGACGGCCGATTGTTTATCCGAGAAAAAGTCAAAGCCATCGCTGCCGGGAAAAGCCGCCCTTATGACATGGTCGTCCTTGATGCCTATAATTCGGATGCCATCCCGTACCACCTGACGACGCTGGAATTTTTGGACCAGGTAAAACAGGTGCTGAGCCCCGACGGAGTCGTTATTTCCAATGTCATCGGCTCCGTTTCCGGAGCCCAAAGTCGATTCTTCAGGGCTTTTACCCGGACCTTGAACGAAGTCTTTCCCCAAGTCTATCTTTTCCCGATTAACGGATGGTCCGGCGGCGAAGATTCTTTCCAGCGCAATATCATCGTCATCGCCACCCGGGATTCCCGGTATCGGCCTGCCGCTTGGTGGAAAAAAGAAGCCGAACGCTTAACCGAAATGGGTAAAGTTACGGAAAAGATTACGGCTTATGTCCAAGACCTGATCGATGATCCTCGGGTGAGAAGCGCCGCTTTTTTCCGGGATGTGCCAATTTTAACCGATGATTACGCCCCGGTGGATATTTTGCAGCACATTCAAAGATAAAAACAGGACAAAAGTACCATTTATCCACCGGAATTCTTCGCCGATGATTATAATGAAAAATTTTTCTAAGACATAATTTTTCAAATTCATCGACGAAGAAGGGTCTGCTTTGATTATTTCATCTGCACAAATTCATGCCGTTTTAAAAGCAAAAAATCAACCCAAGCGAAAAAAGAACACCCCGAATGTAAAGGGGCGTTCATCCAAAACCGACCCGGTGGAATCTTCCGGCGAACTCCAGATGGTTGATAAAATCAAACAAGCCGTCCTTCAGGAAAACGACGTTCGCCCGGACAAAGTCGCTATTATCAAATATAAGATTTCCAAAGGAAATTACCCTATTTCCGGTTCCGCGGTCGCTGACAAGATGATATCCCGCAGTTTGGTGGATAGCATCCTTTCCACGGATGATGATACGTAAACGTATCGCTTTATATATTATCCACTGTCATTCGGCCTTTTCCAACAAATTCATCAACTGGCCACGCGACAGACATAATACTTTCGGATGATAACTGGCGGGATAAAAGTAAACGTTTTCTCCATCCGGCGACCGATAAATCATCCAATCATTGAGCTCCATCACCTTAATGGCTGTATCCGGCACCGTTGACTCCTGCGATCTTCGATCAATCATCTTCATCACTCCCTTGATTAAAGAGATTTCACAAATTAACGCTAAATTCATTTTAACACCGGCACCGTGCGGCAATTTGTCGAAAATTATGATATTATTCTTATTCTTTAAAAAATTTTAACCCCCTGCTTCGGCCAACTCATTTTCCCCGATACCGTTCACTTGCTCTCCTTCCTCTTTGCCGTCGGTAATCCCGATTTACGCTTTCACCGTAATAATATCGCTCCACCGAGTGGTATAACAAGGCGACAGCTTTTCCCGCCGCAACTTCCAACCGCTGTCTCCAACTTGGGCTGCCGCCTTCACGGTAGCAAGACCGTACCGGAGATTGATCCGATCCAGCGTCTGCATTAATGCGCGATGCTTGGGCCGATCCACCGTATCAAAGAGAGACCCCTGAACCTGTTCTTCGGGAACGATGGCCGAAACGATCACGCCCGCTTTTTTATACCGGTATCCCGGCCGATAAATCTTATGCAAAACCTCCAAAGCATAGCGGATTAGCTCCAAATCGCTTTGGGTGGCCACCGGAAGAACCATGGTATAATGGGGATTGTGTTGCGGTTCGTCCGAATTGAACCGGTTGGTCTGCAGAAATACCGTCATAACACCGGCACAGGTCCTTTGTTTACGAAGCTTATAACCGCATTGGGCCGCAAACGTAGCCACCGCTTCCCGAAGGGGCTCCAACTCACTCTGGGACTCTCCAAAAGAGCGGGAAGTACAGATGGCTTTTTTCGTAGGGGCCATCAATTCCAACGGCAGACAGGAAATCCCCAACAGTTCTTCTTTAATTCGCAGCCCCACAACAGTCAGGTGCTTACGGATCCAGCCGTCCGGCATCCGGATAAATTCAGCGGCTGTTTGAATACCATACCGATTCAGAAGGGCCGCATGCTTCCGGCCAATGCCCCAAATCTCGCCAATCTCCAAACGGGCCAACAATTTCTCCGTCTTCTCCCGGCCGTCCAACAAAAACACGCCGTCGTTTTCCGGGGCCTTTTTCGCACAATCGTTGGCAACCTTTGCCAATACCTTGGTGGAACCGATCCCCACGCTCACCGGGATGCCTGTATGTTTCCTGACTGTAGCCCGGATCCGGCGGCCTAAGGCCTCCAGATCCTCCGGAATTCCATTCCAATTGAGAAAAGCCTCATCAATGGAGTAAACCTCAATTTCCGGGGCAAATTGGCTCAAGGTATTCATCACCCGTTGGGACATGTCGCCGTATAATTGATAATTGGACGAACACACGGCCACCCGGTACTGCCGGAACAAGGTATCAAGCTTAAAAGCAGGCTCCCCCATTTTAATGCCTAATGCTTTCGCTTCCGGAGATCGGGCAACGACGCAGCCGTCATTGTTGGAAAGCACCACCACCGGACGTCCGTTCAGAGCCGGATTGAACACCCGTTCACAGGAAACATAGAAATTATTGCAATCCACCAATGCAAACATCAATACACCTTCTTAATGATATAGGTCACAATGCCCCATATGGTAAAGTCGTCTTCTTCGTCCACCGGAATCGGCGGATAATCCCGGTTGGCAGGCATCAGCCAAACGCCGTCCGGGCCTTTTTTAATCCGCTTTAACGTAAATTCCCCGTTTAAGCAACATACAGCCAAAGCTTGATCCTTATAATTGAGGGATTTATCGATAACTAAGAGATCCCCGTCCTCCACCCCGGCTTCCCGCATGGACTTGCCTTTGACCCGGCCATAAAAAGTCGCGCTGGGATGTTTAATCAACGCCTGATTGAGATCCAGGCCGGACTCCAGATAATCTTCGGCCGGGGACGGAAACCCGGCCACAATCTGGGCCCCGGCATAAGCCAGTTGCAGTTCGGTAAAGGTTTCGGCAGCAATCAGTTGAATCGTCATGATGTATCGGGCTCCTCCTTCAATCCAAACACATGTTCGATTATAATTTATTATACCAGAAATTAAAGAGGAAACGTAAGGGGAATTTCTTGTAAATATCTACCGACAGAAGTCATATTTGCCCTTCTGCACAATAAAAAACTCACTCCGTAAAATCGAAGTGAGTAAATAAAGACTCTATACTCTCAATCAACTTCCCAAAATTCTTTCGCCATAATCGGCCATAAATCCGGAGGGAAATCATACTTCTTTTCAGGGTTAAAAAGCATCAATATCTGATACCGCTCACGATCCAGATAAATGATGCGTTTCTTCGAACCGTTTCTCGAGATAAACCGTACTGAATTCAATCCCATCTCCATTAACTGCATGGAAATCTCCATCTCTCTCCGGTTAAGAACCCCCGGTTCCTGCTCGTCCATTTCCAAAAAAGCATCCAACCCCTTAGCCCCCTGACCCAGCAACAGCATTTTTACCTTGGGTAAACCCTGGATAAATTTCAGAACCTCACCATAGGACGGTTTCTTATCCGGATAGGGTTTGACCGTAGGTTTCGGCTTTTCATTAACGACAAAGTTCAGTTTTTTATCGTATTTCGTGACTTCACAGTACTTTGGCCACTGGTTATAATCAAACCCGTCCTTATACCACTTCTGAAAATCATCCTGCCATATATAGATGTCAAACAATTTTTTCCCATCGGTTTGGTAATAGGACAACTCACACCAATAGATACAGTACCAATACTGGCTTTCATATCTGCCGATACTGAGCGCAAAGGCTTTAGCGATTTCTTCGTTCAATGCCTTCATATTTTCAGGCCCGCCGGAAAGACCATAGATTTTTAAATTTACCCCATGTTCACCTGGAATGAAGGCTTTTAACCGCTTTCCAAATAACCTGTCCATATGGTTGCGGGTATAGCTCCAGTCAAATCCGTTTTCTCCTTCATAACAATAAGAATCCCAGTACTCATCCGTATATTTACCCAGATCCTTTTCAACCTTGGTAAAAAACCCTTCTTTATCCGTTGGCAAATCCGCCAGTCCGGATCGAATAAACGTATTTCGGGTGATATGAATCGCTGCATCTGAAACATCATCTGCTGAATTTAACCAAAGCGAATGGATTTCCGGAAATATCGTAAAGAGTTTTTTGCCAACCCACAAATGATAATATGATACCTGAGGATAGGATAATTGATACTCTTTAATTTCTTCATCCGTCAAATCATCATCCAGATCGATCCAAACACTGATATTCCCTTCACTGTCATATCCCACTGAAGCCTTATATGCCGGCACACTACTCAATTCCAGAATAATCGGAAGCAATCTTTTTATATCAAATCTCATTCTATTATCTGCAGCTAATGCTGAATTGGCCCTATTTGTCCCAAGACAGCCAATATTTTTAGCAATTCTGTCATCTGTTGCTACCATGAACAATGCAAACAGTAATATCATGCCAATCAATTTACCTTTAAAAGCTTTGCGCATATTGACCTCCGTTTATTCATGAATATAATATTTGAAATAATCGTGGGGTTCTTTCGTCTGTTTCATTTTATCCTTACTGAACCCATTCTCAAGCCTAGTGTATTGATAATTATTAATGCCGGCTTGTGCTATATACACCGCAGATGGATTGGATTTGTCTTTTTGCGGTCTCACCATAACTGAAAGCGAGCAATGGCCTCTGTCGTCTTCGGTCCAAGGATACCGTCGACTCCCCTGCGTATATCATTACCCAAATGATACCCGGCAACAACCAGTGCCGCTTGAGCTCTGGCAACCATACGATCCCCGGTAAAAGCCAGACTGGCCAAGGCTTTCCTGTCGGCTAACCGTTCTTCCCCGGGAGAAAGTTGTCCAAAAACCTGTTTCCTAAGCGGAGATAATGGTTCCGTATAATCTTTTTCTGACATTTGACTGACTCTGGATTTCCATTGTTCAAACCTGTCGTTACATGCATTGAAATTATGGTCTAATTGATGATATTGATTTTCCCGGTGCTCCAATTTCATCGGGTCCAGCGATAAAGCACCGGAATTTTTTCTGTCAAAATTCATTGCACCATCCCTCATTTTACTTTGTATTATTTTCCATTTTTGGAATATTCGCTTTATTCCTTTATTTTCTTTTTTAATTTTTCATAAACCAGAACAAAAAAAGGGTTATCGCAATAAAAACCATTGCGATAACCCTGATATTTTACTGAAAAAACATCCGTATCCATATCTCCCATCATTCCATTTCTACTTCTGTCCCCTTTGTGGGCGAATATTTCAAATGGATCACATGTTCCACCTTATCGTCAAAGGTTTCATCGTGGGAGACCACAAACAACTGATCAAAGCGGCATTCCTTGTAGACGGCGGCGATGGCATCAGCCAACATTCTCCGGCTTTCCACATCCAATCCATAAGTGGGTTCGTCAAAGGCGCAGATACCCACCTTGGAAAACTCTTTTACCAAAGCCAACTGCATGGCAATGGCCGCTTTCATCTGCTGGCCGCCGGAAAGTTGGGTAAAACGCCGCTCTCCGCCGGCATTACGAATAGTCAGTTTATAATCGCCGGCATCCCATTCAAATTGGGCCGGTTCCGGGCTCATACTGTTGTAGATAGCCTGGGCCCGGTTTCCGATGCGTTTCGCCAACCCGGCGGCAACCAGCCCCTGGGCACTTTTAAAGACTGACCGGGCTTTCTCCAGCAATATACTTTGGGCGTCCAGCCTGTCCAGCTCCTCCCGTGCCCGACGGCATTGACTTTCCAACTCCGCCAGCCGTCGCAGTCGCTCTTGCTGCCGGTTTAATTCATCCTCGGCCCGTTCCGCTTCCGCACGGACCTGGCCTTGCCGCTCCAACGCCTGCTTAAACCGTTCGTTATCGCTGTGATACGCCGTTTCGTCAAAACCTTTCCGGGCTTCTTCCCATTCCGCCGCCGTCGAAGCAAAAGCCGCCTCAGCCTGATGGACGGCAGCCTTTGCGTGCTCCAATTGTTCCTGCCGTTGGTTCCGTCTGGCGGCAATGGATTGATATTGGAGATACTTGCGATAATCGTCTTCATGTTCATCCTTTTGCAACTGCAGGGCTTGCATCCGGGTTTCGATATCCGGAAAATCAGCCAATGCCTGACGGACATCAGCCAGCTGTTGATTTAACCCGGCTAATGTCCGCTCCAAATCGGCAATCCTCCCGTTTTCCTCATCGACCCGTTTTTGCAGGCGGAAAATGTCGTCGCCCAATTGTTTTAAAGCATTCTTTTCCTGAACAATCTCTGCTTTTTCCTTCTCTTGCCCGGCCAACTTCTCCTGATATTTTTGACCCAACTTTTGATATTCCCGCATCCATACATCGAGATTGGCCTGGAGCATTTCGGCCAAACGCCCGATCCCATCCTGCACTTTCCGCCAATATTCATATCCGGCCGCAGTATCGTCCAATGCCGGAATCTCCGGCAGCGCAAAACCCGGCCACATCCAATCCAGCTCTTCGGCAGCCTGACGGGCACCGCTATTTTCAAGATTATGATAACACTGGCGTAAAACGTTTTCCCCCCGTTCGAGCCCATGCCGAATTTGTTCCAAACGGGTTCGCTCCGAACGGGCCACCTCCAAATGCACCTTGCTTTCATTGACAGCCGCAACTGCCGCTGCGTATTGGGCCTGTAGCGCAGCTCGATGTTCCGCCAAAGTTCCCAACTGAGTCCGAATCCGATCCGGATTAAATTGATGACAACGCTCGCCCAAAAGCGGGCAAACACCGTCCCGGATACTCTCCAACTGCTTAGCCAATTGTTTTTCGTCCTGATCGGCCCGGGCCAAAGCCTCCTTTGCTTCAGATTCGGCCTGCAACGCCTCTTCATAACGGCGCTCGGCTTCACCAAGGGCATCGGGATTGAAGGATGCAGCCGCTTGCGTCAACTCCAGCATGGCTCTTATTTCGCTTTCGAAACGTTTTTGCTGTTCATTCAGGGCAAACCGCCATTCTTTGACGCGTTCCAGCAGCTCCCCGGCCGTCTGATACTGTTTCCCCTGGCTTTCAACGTCAGCAGCCAAGGTCTGATATGCAGCCATACGGTTTTGGACCTCCGTCCGCCGCCGACTCCCTTCGTTCTGCTTGGTTTCAATATCTTGACACAGCGTTTTTACGTTTTCCTGACGTTGCGCTTTTTCGGCAACCAGCCGTTCTGTTTGTACCTGTAAGGCACTTTCATCCTTTCGCAACCGATCTCTGCGAAGCCGTTGGGATTCCAGGGCTTTCAACGATTGCTCCGCCGCCTGATAAGCTTCATAGCCCGGAAGCGCCGTTTGAGTCATTTCAACGGCCTGATCCGCCTCAGCCATCTCTTTCTCCGCATTGGCCAGAAGGGTCCGGGCATGCTGCAATGCACCCTGGGCCTCAATATACTTTTGCTCTGAGACGCTCCGCCGCTGTCTGGCCTGTTCATGGGCCTCCAGTTTCAGCCGGTACTGTTCCACGACGGCTGTCACAGTAGCCAATTCCGCCTTGATATGGGCCAGGTTCTTTTGGCAGAGCTCCACTTGTTCCGGAGCGTCCTGCAATTGTTTCATCTCGCCTTGATACCCGCTGATAGCGCTGTTGACCTCCCCCTGTCGCTTCTGTACCAATTTCAGGGGTTCCAACAGATTTTCAAAACAGGTCCGGAAGATGTCCACATCCAACAACGGATCAAAATGAGCTTTGGCCTCTGAGAGCCTGCAGTCAAAATATGCCGTAAACCGGCCTTGCTTCACCCCGATTAAGGAATGAAACAACTCGTCCAACCGTTCAGGACCGGAAACACCGAACAGTCGGGCCAGCATCTCTTTGACCTCTTCGTTCCCCTCAGCTTCGGTAAAACCGTCTTCTTCCCGAACCACCTTCCAACGGCGTTCCGCCTTACCGACATCTCGCTCGATCCGGTAAATCCCGTCCGGCGTTTCCAGCCAAACATCAATGGAGCCGGTCCGGGCCCCGTCCCGCACCAAATAGGTTCCCACCTGAATCCGATTGTCCCCGCGGACGGGTTCGGCATCAAACAACGCATAGCCCAAAGCTTCGATAATACTGCTTTTCCCGGTTCCGTTCTTCCCGCCAATCCGGTTTAACCCCCGATCGAACCGGATGATCACGCCGTTGCCGTCAGGCCCTTCTCCAAAGGATTTGATGTTCTTCAACCGAATTTGTTTAATGATCATCGGTTTCACCTCCGACAGCCACTTCCACGGCGCTTTTCGCTTCCCTTTCCCGCTCTTCTGTAAGTTTCCTGGCTAAATGGCCGATAACCGGATGACGGTTGATCCGATCCAATATCTCTTCGGCACTGACTTCCAGGCGGACGTCCTCTTTCAAGTCCATCAACAATTGCACCAAGTCCGGCACCGCTCCATCATCCAAGCCGGGCAACGGCGTATCATGCAACAATTCCGCAAAAGCCTGACGTTCGATGCTCTCCCTGGATAAAACCGATTCTTCCGGTACTCCAGACAGTTCCGCTGCCAACGGTTGATTTAGCTGAGTCATGACAATGTCAGCAGCGATGACCGGCACCTGTTCTTCCAGAAAAGCGGCCAATTCCACCGGGTCCAAACCGGCCCGCGCCAGATTGAGAGAGCCGGTCAAATGAACCCGCATTACCGTTTCGGGCGTCACATCTTTTGTCCGTATATATTCCAACAGTTCCCGCCGGATCTTATCAGACAGATTCCGGCCGGACAACGGCGTACAATCAAAATGTACATCAACCACAGGCCGCCGGGGCACCGGAAGGATTTCCGCCGTAAATACCGGTTTAGAACCGTTGCAGTCCACGGTGATTTCAGCCATTCCCCGAGGTATCGGATTCACAGGATTCCCGGCCTCTTCCAGCCGAATATTTTCAGCCGTGCCGGGATTCACCGCCCAACCGTGGTGCAACGGTTTATGAATATGCCCCAAAGCAACAAAATCCACCACACCGCGGATAAACTCCAAGGATTCCCGGTCATATCCTCCGGTTTCGTGGACAATATACTCCGGCCCGGCATGAAGCAGCATGATCGTCGGAGGATGGGCCTGTCCGTCGTCCATCTTTTCCAATGCCTCGGCAATGGACCTCATGCGCCGGGCCGTCCCGGCCCCCAAATAACCGGCACCGATAATCCGAATCCCGCAATAGTCAATATAGGATCCCCGCCGGGTCTCCGGGTCCCACGGCGTAATCTCCGGTCCGTCCGCAGTGAAAGGGATCGTCAATAGATGCAGGTATCCTTGGTCATTTAAGTAACGGACCCAGGTGGGTATGGTGGAGGATAAAGACGGCCGATCGTGATTTCCCTCGATGGCAAAGACGGGAATACCCGCCTCCTTCAACGGTGCCAGACAATCCACGGCCATCTGCAAATGGGGCGGTTGGATCGACGACGAATCGAACAAATCTCCGGCAATCAACAACCCATCCGCTTTCTTTTCAATCGTATAACGGACGATATAAGCAAAAGCCCGAGCCAAATCGCTCTCCGGCAGCTTCCCTTCAAGCCGCTGCCGCCCAATATGAAGGTCCGAACAATGAATGAATTTTCGTAACATCATTTCCCTCTTTTTCCTGAATTCAGGTATCAATGGGTTCTCCACCGTTCACAGTGCACAGGTTCATCCTGATATGAGGTCCTAGGTCCAAGATTCTAAATTTATGGAAGGAACGCTAACGCATTCCTACCTAAAACCAGTACCTAACACCTAGAACTCGATGCCATTTCCCTTTACACTTTGGAACTGTCCACTGTCTCAACTGTCAACTGATTTTAAAGCTTCTGTCTTCTGTATTCCGTATTCTGTCTTCTAACGTCACTTTTGTCATTACATATGTGAACTGTGCACCGTGTACGGTTTACCCTTTCTGCTAACGCTTACTATTTTACCACACCCTCCCTTCCCGTCCAATCGTTCGATGATTGGTATAAAATCATCCATTTTTGACAACCTAACATCAAAAAGGAGGGTATTGGAATGGCTGATAATCAAAAGAAACCCAATGAAAATATGAACAGCGCCTTAAATGCGAATAATGACCAATTAGGCGAGAATGCTTCCATGGAGTTTGCCAAAGACTACGATAACAAAGAAAACACCCAAAAGAATATGGATAAATCCAAATAACAATGAAAAAAGACGTGATTGCTCACGTCTTTTTTCCTATTCTCGTTCATCCGCTTTAAATTTTCCCGGCGCCTGCTCCGGCTGTTACGATACCCGGAACACTATCGACCGGATCCAACGTATAGGTATAATTTCCAAAATCAATCGTACAGGTGGAGGTTTCCGGCTTATCCGTTTCAACGTTCACATAGCGATTGCCGGATACCTGCCACTGGCCGCTGGGGTTGTTCCCGGTGTCATGCCAATAACCGATGGCTTTCTTCACGTTTTCGAAATAATTGTTTTCAATGCGAAGTTTCGAACCGGTCCGGCAGTTGATGGCATCGGAGAGAATATCTTTGTAATAGTTGTTGTAAATATGGGCATGGCCTCCCCGGTAAAGCGGCAACCGGGAATTGCAATTCTGGAAGTAATTATGATGCATAATCATCTTCCGGTCCGGGAGAGCGTCGGCATCATCATTGCTGCCGACCAAGATTGTTTTATAACTGTTATAAAAATGGTTCCAGGATATAATGATATATTCCGCATTATTTTTGGCGCTGATCAACTCATCATACTTGTCTTTCAATTCTTCGGACGGATTCGCCACAATCGGCTCATTGAATAAAGTACAATGGTCAACCATGATGTATTTGGCATTATTGATTTCAATAGCGTCTCTTCCCAATACTTTGGTGATTGTCAGGTTTTGAATAATCGTATTGGTACCGGTAATCTTAAAGCCAAGCCCGTCAAACTTCCCGGCGGACCCAACACCGACAATGGTCAGATTGGATACGCTGCTCCCCAGATCGATATAGCGTAACGTTGAGCCGCTGGCTGCCACCCAATCATCATAGGTGATGGTTCCGTTCACACGAATAATGGAGGGCATTGGGGTAACTGACTTAACTGCGTTTACGGCCGCATACAACTCTGCCGCATTAGTTACGGTATAAATGTTTTCAGCCGCCGCTCCGGTTCCCCCGGTGATCCGGGATGCCATATCGGCATAACCTTCAACTTTGTTGGTTATCATAAACAGATAAATGTTCTTAATAGTTACACTACCCGACCAGGGCAGAGTAATTTCGATATAGGCATTGTCCGCACTTTTTTTGACGGTAGTATCGAGAATTTCATCCGTCGTCAGCGGGGTTTCCTTGGGAACGTTTTTTTCAGAACTGATTAGTCCGGAAGCGTTTTTAATCCGTACCCAAAGTCCATTGCTGGTTTTACTTAAATCCACATCCGCATAAACATGAATGCCAAATTGACTGCCCGCAGTCAGATCAAGCATCCCCTGCTGCTTTGACTTATCATAAGCGATCCGGATATACCGGTTTCTGGCATCACCCTTCGGTAATTGCGTTACCGGGTCGACCACCACGGTACTGGTAAAGGTGATCCCGTTGGCTGATTCTGTAACAACAATATCACTGTCATAATCCAGCATCGTTTTAATCTGATCGACAGTTAACTTATAGGCATTGGCATATTTTTCAAAAGAGCAAGTCCAACGCCAAACCAAGCCTTTTTCAATTTTTTCTCCCCCTTGCCATAATTTTTGAATCCAATGATTCCAATATCATTCATATGATAAAAATTGGACTTGTATTATTATAAGCTACAATCGTACTTCACTGATATTTTTCAACAGATATTGCTTGGTTTCTCCGTCTTCCGTACCTAGGACGGAAACGCCGTATTGGATTAATTTTTGAGGATAAAAACGATGCTCCGTCCCGTCGTCCAGTATGAGGTGAACCGCTTCTTTATTCAGAATCGCCCGGACCAAGACGCTCCGGTTCTGCTCGAAACGCCGCAGTTCTCTTCGGCCCAACCGTTCATCCTGAAACTCCAAATCCCCCGAAGGAGCATAAATGTGAGCACATTCCCGATGAACAGGGCAATGAGCCCAATCTTGAAAAAAAGCCAAAGCAGACCATTGACGCTGGCAACAAACAGTCCGATGAGCGCCCAATGGACCCAACGCCGCGCCGGACTTTCCTCCAAATAAAGAAGATAAGCAAATATCCCAAAAGCAAAGAACCCTTTAAGCACGATATCTGTATTCAACATAGGTTAACCTCCCGGCGGATCATGGCTTTCCACGGTTTCACCCGGAATAATTGTCCGTCTATTGCTCACACTACCACCGATAATGTTTATGGAGGTTTTACGGAAACCATGAGTAACCGTCATCCATACCCGCCGTCCGGTCCCGAAGCATACCCCAAGGATAATATGGCCGGAAAAATCAACCTTGATCCACCCGAAGTAAACGAGTTTTTACTTCAGACCATTCCTGAGACAACCGAAAGCGAGATTCGCGTATTGAAACCCGAAGCGAATGCGGATGATCACCACCCGCATCAGGTAATTCCCGACCATCCCCCGGAAAATAGCCCTTAAATACAGACAATACCAACCATGACACAGAAAAACGGTTTTAGCTATCGGCTAAAACCGTCTTGTCATTATGAAACTTATATCGTAGGAGGCTTGTACGACCTCCCTTTTTTTAGATGGACTCAATTACCAGATCGTCAATGACCACAGTACCTTCGGACTCTACCCGCAATTGAATGAAGGAATTGGCAGTACCGACCGAACCTTGAATTTCGACGGTGCTTCCGGCTTTAATGCTGCTCAATTCCATGCTATAGAGTCTGGAAGCGCCACCATGCGGAGAATTGGCCATTCCGGTCGTATTGTTGTCCACATAAACTTGGAGTTTCTTCGAAGGATTGCCTTTCACATCGAGCACTTTAAAGGAAATCTTATACGGTTTGCTCAAATCCAGGGTTCCGCCCGGAGTGGAACCGGCAGTGGTCGGCGTAACGTCCAGAGCTCCGATGGAGAACCGGCCGTTGCTCAACGTTAAAACTCCATTCTCCACAACCGGGGTACCACCGGTGATCATATACATCGGTTTGGAAGCATCCGTTGGTAACGCTTTGTAAGCAGCACTGAAGAAAGTCTCCGTATCTTTGGCGCTGAAATCTTCACTTAAGATCACAGCATTTGCATTGGCAACCATTACGCTGCCTACAAACAAAGAAATCAACATAGCCCCTACCAATAAACCAAACTTTTTCCTCATACATGTTCCTCCTTTGGTATTTCTTAGTTTAATCATAGTCAAAAGTTGATTGTTTGTCAATCTGCCAGTCGATAAAAGGCACAAAAAAAGCCGCTAACTGTAGTTTTGATGCAACCAATGCAACAATAAGCAGATATTTTTTCTGTAAATCTTGCTTATTTGGCTGTACCATAACCGGTTTATCGTCATACCTTTTCAGTCCGTGCAACAATCTCCGATGGATTCGGCATCGCCTTCAATGCCTGTGAAATCATTCCCGATCAGTTGCAAAAGTTGGCGCCTGAATCCCTTCGGATAAAAATGGTCTCGCCGGTTCATAGTAAGTATAAAAGGCAGGAACATCCACCAATTCCTTTTCAGGATACCTTAAGGCCGTCAGTTTCCCCCCAAAAACGCAGCCTGTATCGATATCGATGGTATTGTTGAGCCACTTCGCCTCAGCCACCGGCGTATGTCCAAAGACCACCATCGCTTTTCCCCGATATTCGGAAACCCAGTCGATTCGTACAGGCAGGCCAAATTCATCGGTTTCACCGGTGGTTTCCCCATATAAGGCAAAATTACGGACTTTTTGAGTATCCCGGCCTTGATATTCTTCTTTCATTCCGGCATGGGCTACCACCAGCTTTCCGTCGTCAAATACATAGTGACTGGGGAGACCGCCCAAAAACGCTTTAACCTCCTCTGAAAACTCAGCCGGTTCATCAGCAAGTTGTTCCAAGGTTTCGGCCAACCCATGTTTAAGTTGAACATGACGTCCGGAAAGCTTGCGGACCAGCTTCATATCATGATTTCCGGGCACACAATAAGCAATGCCCGTTTTCACCATGCTCATGACAATTTTTAAAACCGGCACAATTTTTGGGCCTCGGTCAACCAGATCGCCTAAGAATATCGCCTTCCGCCCTTCGAAATGAGTCACGTTAAAGCAGTATTCTCCGAAACCTTCGTTAATATTGTATCCGAGCTTTTCAAGCAAATCCCTTAATTCATCAAAGCATCCGTGGACATCGCCGATGATATCAAAAGGCCTGTGCTCCGATTTGCGGACAATTAAATCCAATTCAGGCATGACTGTTTTCATAACCCGAAATCCTCCAAATCTTCCCGAACAATTCCACGAACCGCACCATACATATTTATAATCTCCAGGTCGAAAACAAAAAAACCTGTAGTATTCTACAGGTTTAACTCTCTTTTGGTGGAGGCGGGGGGAGTCGAACCCCCGTCCGAAAAGGCATTAACCGAAGCATCTCCGGGTGCAGACTGCAATTTGAATTTCGCCTTCGGCTCGTCTGCAGACGAACCAGCCGTCGGCTATCTCGATGATCTTAGCACCGGTCTCCGAGAATTGACCGGTGAGCGCCCCGGTTTATTTGACGCCCGCCCCGACCTCCCGGGTTAAGTTCGGTTTGGACGGCCGCTTATATTAAGCAGCTAAAGCGTAATTGTTATTGGCACTTATTGTGCTTGCTGCAGTTTAACGAGGCCACAGCACCTCGACCCGCTTCTTCGATTAACACACTCCCCGTCGAAACCGGTCGCCCCCGATTTGTAAAGGCAGTAATCTATTCTATTATATGCGATCTTTCCAATTAGATAAATAGCAAGTTCTTGGTGAATTAATTTTTTCCAGTTATCGCGCCGCACGCGAATTTCGGCAAAATAGGATAATAACTCCAAAACATAGACTTGAAATTATCAATAACCTCTCGCCCGGTCGCGCATTGCGCGGTCGATCTCGCGGGCCGCATCACGCTTGGCGATATCCTCCCGCTTATCATACAACTTCTTCCCTTTGGCCAACGCCAACGTCACCTTGACCCGGCCCCGCTCATTAAAATACATCTCCAGCGGCACCAACGTCATTCCCTGCTCCCGAACTTTACTGAAAAGCCGGATAATTTCCGCTTTATGCATCAACAGTTTCCGGGTACGTAAGGGGTCATGGTTGAAACGGTTGCCGTAATCATAAGGACTGATATGACAGTTCTCCAACAATATCTCATTATTCCGGATAATTGCGAAACTGTCCTGAAGATTCCCCTTTCCGTTCCGAAGCGACTTGACTTCAGTCCCGGTAAGGGCAATCCCCGCTTCAAAGGTTTCTTCGATAAAATATTCGTGCCTTGCCCGGCGGTTCACTGCAATTGACTTCCGTTCAGCCATGAAAATCCCTTCACTTTCGTTTGTGCTTCCCTATTATAGCACGCCGGATGAATTTGTCAACCATACGAAAGCTATACCCATTTTTCTTCCTTATCTATAAACTCTATAAAAAAACAGGTTCCCGAGGGGAACCTGCCGTAATTCGGTCCAACCGTTTAGCCGTTAGCCACTGCTTTCTGCTTCACCAATTCATAAGCGTCTCTGGCAATCAGCAATTCCTCATTGGTGGGAATGACCGCCACCGCCACTTTCGAACGGGACTTGCTGATTAAAGCCTCTTTCCCGTGAAGCCCTTCATTCTTCTTCTCATCCAATTCGACACCCATATGGGCCAACTTGGAACAGACATCGGCCCGGACCATCCAGTCGTTTTCGCCGATTCCGGCGGTAAAGACGATGGCATCCAACCCGCCCAATTCGGCATAATAGGCACCGACATATTTGACAATCCGTTGGATGAACACATTATACACGTCGATGGCCCGTTCGTCCCCTTCAAGTCGTGCTTTTTGGATGTCACGCAAATCGCTGTACCCGGCCATGCCTAAAAATCCACTCTTCTTATTCAATAAATTGTCAATTTCGGTCGGATTTAAATTCAATTTATTTTGTAAATATGCCACAATCGCCGGATCGATGTCACCGCAACGGGTTCCCATAACCATGCCTTCCAGCGGAGTGAAACCCATGGAGGTATCGATACATTTTCCGTCCTTAATAGCAGCTGCGCTGCTTCCGTTGCCTAAATGCAGAGTGATTAATTTAAATTTGGAAGGATTTTTTCCCAAGAACTTTGCGGCTTGTTGAGAAACATACCGATGGGAGGTTCCGTGGAAACCATACCGACGAATCCGGTACTTCTCATAATATACGTAGGGCAGTGCATACAGATATGAACTGCGGGGCATCGTCTGATGAAATGCAGTGTCGAAAACTGCCACCTGAGGAGTATTCGGCATCAATTCCTGACACGCTTTAATCCCCATAATATTGGCAGGCATATGCAACGGCCCGAGTTCACGCAGGCTTTCAATTTGCTCCATATCTTTTTCCGTGATCACAATCGCAGAGGAATAAATCTCGCCGCCGTGCAACACCCGGTGGCCGACAGCTTTAATCTCATCCAAAGAAGCAATACTGCCGGTTTGAGGATCCGTTAACAATTGAAAGACCGCTTTCAACGCTTCGCTGTGATTGGAAATTTTGGCTTCAATCTTCAGCTTTTCTTCGTTTAATTTTTGATGCCCGATAACTGAATTCCCGTTGCCGCTTCCGATACGTTCCACCACGCCCGAAGCCAGCACCGTCTCGGTCTGCATTTGATATAATTTGTACTTCAGGGAAGAACTGCCGCTGTTAAGAACGAGTATTAACAAAAGAAAAGCCTCCCAACAATCATGTAGTTTTTTAGCAAATCACGATTATTATTATAAATCATAGAAATACCGGACGCAATTGTATTCATACAACAGTAATATTACGAATTTGTTGCAATTTATGAATTTCCGTTTTTCATTTACAGTATTTTGAAAAAGATTGCTCACTGTCAACATAAGAGCCGGTTGAATGAACCGGCTCCCTTCCTCGACTTAGTCGTCGACTTTCGTGTTGATCTTAAATACTTCACATTGATGGCAATATTCCCGTTTTTCGTTGGCCGTTCCCATCGGCGTCCCATCGGGATTTAACGTGTTAGGGATCAACCAGCATTTTTCTTCCTTGCTTTGATATGCCGGACAGTTCACCTGATTGCAGTCCAGAACCCGCCAGCACCGTTGAAAATCCCGTTTCACTTTAAAACGACCGACCAAGGCCGTCAACTGGCCGGCCATCTCCTCCAATTGAGCCGAAGACACCGCCAAATTCTCCATACTCATCCGCTGCTCTTTGACGGATACCGCCACTTGATTGGCGCCTTCCACATTTTGTTGGGCAATCGATGCCACCGACTGCATGGTGGAACTCATCTCTTTACTGCTGGCAGCTTGTTCTTCCGAAGCAGCCGCAATCTCATGAATGGCATTCACCGTCTGATTAACAGCCGCCGTAATCTGGTTAAACGCTTCTTTGGCAGCGATGGCTAATTCCGTTCCTTCATCGACCACTTGCGTCCCGATGGTCATGGCTTCAACTGCCGACTGAGTCTCCGTTTGAATCTCATTGATCATGGCCACGATCTGCGATGCCGAATTGGTGGATTGTTCTGCCAGCACCCGGATTTCATCCGCAACCACCGAAAATCCCCGGCCGTGTTCACCGGCTCTGGCGGCCTCAATGGCGGCATTGAGTGCCAACAAGTTGGTCTGGCGGGAAATTCCTCGCATCACGTCAACAATCTTTCCAATCTCCACCGAACTGGCACCCAAACGCCGGACCACTTCCGCGGAGCTGTCCACAGTCTCTTTTACCTTCATGATCTTATCATGAACGCCTTGGACGATCTCTTCGCCCTTTTTGGCGCGTTCTGCAGCCTGATTGGAAAATTCGGCCGCTTTTTGAGCTTCGGAAGCAACCTGTTGGGCGTTTTCCGACATCTGTCCGGTGGCCAACACGGAAATTTGAACGTTTTCATATTGTTCTTCCGTCGCTTTGGTTATCTGCTCGATGGTCCCGGTAATCTTTTGCGTCGCTGAATTGGCATTTTCTGCCATGGAACTCATTTCAGCGGCCGCCAAAGCCAATTGTTCAGCCGCAGTCAGATTTTCCTGTAAAATGGTACGAAGGTTCTTCAACATCGTATTAACCGTTTCGGCTAATACTTTAAATTCATCATTGCTTTTGATCTCCAACTCTCCGCTGAGATCATTTTCGGCAATTTGTTTGGAAAGGAAAATAAATTGCCGCAATGGTGAAACAACCCATCGTTCCAATAAAAAATTACAAACAACCAGAGCTATCGCTAAACAAACCAGCGTCAAAACAATTCTCAACACCTGATTGTCATCAGGGGTAAACCCCAAGACAATACTACAAACTGCAAAGATAAAAATGATGCTGAAAAGCAGTTTCATTTTAATACTGGAAAAAAATTTCAAAATATTCCCCTCCCTGTCCTAAGCGAAACGGTTGCATACGCAATTCCTCCGGCGCTGATTATTCTATGTTTCGACAAATTTAGCAAATATCCTCCAGATTCTAAGATCTATATCGGCTTTTTTCGTAAAAAAAAGAGGGCTTTCGCCCCATTATAAAACCCGTTCATATACTTCGATCAGAACCAAGAGTAAAGCAAAGACTATCGCCAACCACATGGTGACTTTATCCAATAGTTTTTCCAACCCTTTATTCTTTGCAAAAAACAGCTGACCGCCGGATCCAATCGCTCCCAAACCTTCTCCCTTGCTGGGTTGCAATACAATAATAGCAATCAATGCTACGGCGTCAATCATCAACAAAACTTTCAAGAATGTACTCAAAAGGAAACACCCCCAACCCAAATTCACTTCAATATTTTAACACACCAAAGGACAATCTACAAGCAAAATTCGAATATTTGCCTCTCTTTACACATTGAAAAAGCATATAACGGTTCAAGGGTTCACAGTGCACGGTACACCGGATCACAGCGTAAAAAAAGGGGATCGAGGCTCTATGCTCAATCCCCTTGCAAAACGAATACTTAGTACCTTCTACCCGTTTGTTTATTACAGGCTCAGGTTGTAGAAAGCCTTTTTCCCCGGATAGATGGCTTGATCCATCAACAGATCTTCGATCCGGAGCAATTGGTTGTATTTGGCCACCCGGTCGGTACGGGACGGGGCACCGGTCTTGATCTGTCCGGCATTGGTGGCTACGGCAATGTCGGCAATGGTCACGTCTTCAGTTTCACCGGAACGATGCGAAATAATCGCCGTATAACCGGCCCGTTTTGCCATTTCGATGGCATCCAGGGTCTCCGTCAAGGTACCGATCTGGTTCACCTTGATGAGGATTGCGTTAGCCACACCGAGTTTGATGCCTTTTTCCAACCGTTCGGTATTGGTCACGAATAGGTCGTCACCCACCAACTGGACGGTCTTGCCCAAACGTTCGGTCAACATCTTCCAGCCGTTCCAGTCTTCCTCGGCCATACCGTCCTCAATGGAGATGATCGGATAATTTTTCACCAGATCTGCCCAAAACTCGACCATCTCTTCAGAAGTCTTCAATATATCGGACTTCCAGAAGTAATATTTACCTTCCTCACCTTTTTCCTTGGCAGCATCCCAAAGTTCGGTGGAAGCGGGATCCATGGCGATTTTGATATCATCACCCGGTTTGAACCCGGCTTTCTCGATGGCTTCCATGATCACGTCCAAGGCTTCCTGATTGCTCTTTAAGTTCGGGGCATAACCACCTTCATCGCCCACCGACGTGCTGTACCCTTTGTCCTTAAGTACTTTCTTCAATGCATGGAAAATCTCAGCGCCCCAACGCAGGCATTCGCCGAAGCTTTCGGCGCCCACCGGCATGATCATGAATTCCTGGAGGTCCACGCTATTATCAGCATGTTTACCGCCGTTTAAGATATTCATCATCGGAACCGGCAGTTCTTTCGCATTACAACCGCCCAAGTAACGATAGAGCGGCAAATTCAAGCTGTTGGCTGCGGCTTTGGCAACGGCCAACGAAACGCCGAGAATGGCATTGGCGCCCAGTTTGGACTTGTTCGGCGTACCGTCCAGCTCGATCATTAAGCGGTCGATGGCCGCTTGGTCCAAAGCGTCTAAACCGACGATTTCGGAAGCAATTTCATCATTCACGTTATCCACGGCCTTTTGAACGCCTTTTCCAAGATAACGCTTTTTGTCACCGTCCCGAAGCTCAACCGCTTCAAAGGCACCGGTGGATGCTCCCGAAGGGACTGCAGCCCGGCCCACACTGCCATCAGCCAATTCCACTTCCACTTCGACCGTAGGATTACCACGGGAATCCAATATTTCGCGTGCGTAAACATCAACAATTGTCGTCATGTAATTGATCCTCCTATTTTTTCAATATTTACAACCGAAGATCTTTCCAAATAATTATTACCAAATCCTTACCGAATCAGTCAATCCAATTTTGAAATGTTCAGATAGATTTAATGCAACGGCCAAAGTTCTAGGTTCGGGGTCCTGGGCCTTGGGTTCCGGGCTATAGAAGTCAGGAGTTAGGAGACAGGAGATAGTTATGCTATAGTGCACAGTTCACACCCGTACCTAAAGTTTACCGTTTAATCAACGAATTCCCCGTCATCTCTTCCGGTTTTTCAATGCCCAGCAGATCCAACACGGTGGGGGCCAGGTCAGCCAAACCGCCGTTATTCACTGTATAATCGCCTTTCACCCCGGCGATGATCACCGGCACGGGGAAGGTGGTATGGGCCGTATAGGGTTCATTGGTCTGATAGTCCACCATAAGTTCGGCATTCCCATGGTCCGCCGTGATGATCACGGCACCGCCTTTCTCCAAGATGGCGGGAACCACCCGCGACAGGCAGCGGTCTACCGTCTCCACGGCAGCGCGGGCGGCCTCCGGAACCCCGGTATGGCCCACCATGTCGCAGTTGGCATAGTTCATAATGATCACGTCGAACTTATCCGAAGCGATCTGTTCCAAAACGGTATCCGTCACCGGAATGGCGCTCATCTCCGGTTGCATGTCATACGTGGGCACCTTCGGTGAAGGAATCAAAATCCGTTCTTCTCCCGGATACGGCGTCTCTTCTCCGCCATTAAAGAAGAAGGTCACATGGGCATATTTCTCGGTTTCAGCAATACGCAGCTGTTTCAGGCCGTGGTTGGCCAACACTTCGGCCAAAATGTTTTTCATCCGCTCTTCCGGCGGGAAAAGTAACGGAGCGTTCAGCGTCTCGTCATACTGGGTCATACAGACAAAACGGGTATTTAAGAAACCACCGCGGCGTTCAAACCCTTTAAACTCGGGATCCACAAAGGTCCGGGTAATCTCCCGGGCCCGGTCCGGACGGAAGTTAAAGAAGATGACCGGATCGCCCGCTTTAATTAATCCCACCGGTTTGCCGTCCTTGGTAATGACCGTCGGCAGTACAAACTCGTCGGTCACCTGGTTGGCATAGGAGTTTTGAATGGCCTGTCCCGCAGAGTCCGCGGTTTCTCCCTCGCCGTAAACCATGGCGGCATAAGCCTTTTCAATCCGTTCCCAGCGGTTGTCCCGGTCCATCGCATAATAACGGCCGCTGATGGTCGCAATTTGGCCGATGCCTTTCTCCGCGCAGACCTTTTCCAATTCCTCCAAATACTCCGCGGCGCTGGCCGGCGGCGTATCCCGTCCGTCCAAAAAGGCGTGGATGAAGACTTCTTTGACGCCAAATTCCTTGGCCAACTGCAATAAACCGTAAAGATGTTCCGTATGGCTATGTACACCACCCGGCGAAACCAATCCCATCAAATGGAGAGGACGGTTTTCATTGACGGTATAATTGATTAAATCGAGAAATACCTGATTCTGTTTAAACTCCCCTTCGCGCAGGGCTTTCGAAATCTTAACCAGGCTTTGATATACCACCCGGCCGGCCCCGATATTCAAATGCCCGACTTCAGAGGTGCCCATTTGTCCTTCCGGAAGACCGACAGCCTCTCCGGAACACAGCAGGGTAGCATGGGGATATTTCTGGAACAGCGAATCGAGAAACGGAGTCGATGCCTGCTTAATGGCATTGTGCTCCGGGCGGGGGTTCTCCCCCCAGCCGTCTAAAATAATGAGAGCTACTGGTCTATAACCCATGTAAGTATTGTCCTCCACTGTCATCTATTGATTGTAACGTACGATTTTCACAAAGGACTCCGGATCCAGGCTGGCTCCGCCGACCAGAGCGCCATCGATCTCGGGTTGATCCATAAATTCTTTGATATTATTCGGTTTTACGCTGCCACCGTATTGGATGCGCATCGCTTGAGCCGCTTCATTACCATACCGGGCGGCCACCGTATTGCGAATCCACCCGATAACCCGATTGGCGTCCGGGCCGTCCGATGATTTTCCGGTACCGATGGCCCAAATCGGTTCATAAGCGATGACTATCTGTGGAACCAGGGACGGCTCAATGCCTTCCAGCGCTTTGTCGGTCTGCATCCGGACCAAGGATTCGGTCCGTCCGGCCTCCCGTTCCTCCAGCGATTCTCCGACGCAAATAATCGGCTTAATCCCGACATCCAATGCAGCTTTAACCTTCCGATTGACGTCAGCATCGGTTTCCCCGAAATACTGCCGCCGTTCCGAGTGGCCAATCACACAATAGTCGCAGCCAATCTCTTTCAACATCAGCGGGGAGATCTCGCCAGTGAAGGCCCCTTCATTCTTCCAATAAAGGTTTTGCGCTCCAAGGCCGAAACGGGTTCCTTTGATCAGCTGCTTCACTGCAGCAAGAGCTGTAAACGGAGGGCAAAACACCACTTCCACTTCGTCTTCGTTGCCCAGTTTCGCCACAACCGCCTTGACCAATTCTTCAGCTTCGGAAACTGTCTTGTACATCTTCCAGTTTCCGGCGATAATCGGTTTACGCATCATAACCTCCACTTCTCCGTATTCGGTAACCGGCGGCGGTTGACAGTCTTGTATTCATAATCTCCCCTCATGATTCTCCGCTGTCAACCGCACCGATATCCGGCCCTTCATAAACTTACTGTTTATCGGTCAACGCCGCCACGCCCGGCAATTCGATCCCTTCCATAAATTCAAGGGAAGCGCCGCCGCCGGTGGAAACATGGGTTACCTTATCGGCATATCCCAATTGTTCGACGGCTGCCGCCGAATCGCCGCCGCCGACGATGGTCGTGCCTTTGCATTGAGCCATGGCTTCAGCGATGGCCTTGGTCCCCACGGCAAACTGCGGCATTTCGAAGACGCCCATGGGCCCGTTCCAAATGACGGTTTTGGCGTTTTTAACCACATCCGCAAAGAGTTTAACGGTCTCCGGACCGATATCCACGCCCTGCAAATCCGCAGGAATGGCATCCGACGCTACGGTCTTGATCACGGTCGGATTTTTAAAGTCATCGGTAACCACCGTATCCACCGGCAGAAGCAGTTTGACTCCCCTGGCTTCCGCTTTGGCCATCATTTCTTTGGCGAAATCGATCTTTTCGGCATCCAGTAATGAACGGCCGATCTCTTTGCCCTGCGCTTTCAGGAAAGTATAAGCCATGCCGCCGCCAATGATCAGGGCGTCAACTTTATCCAGGAGATTGCGGATAACGCCCAGTTTATCCGAGACTTTGGCTCCGCCCAAAATCGCCACAAAAGGTCGGTCCGGATCGGACAAGGCTTTGCCCATGATATCGATCTCTTTTTGCATTAAGTATCCTGCCACGGCCGGTTTCAAATAAGCCGTGACACCGGCGGTGGAAGCATGGGCCCGGTGCGCCGTCCCGAACGCATCATTAACATAGATATCTGCAAGTTCAGCCAATTTCTTGGCAAATTCGGCATCATTGGCCTCTTCTTCTTTATAGAACCGGACGTTTTCCAGAAGCACCACACCGCCCTCGGGAAGGGATGCAATGGCCTTTTTCGGCTCATCGCCGATGCAATCGTTTACTTTCACAACGTCTTTGCCTAATACCTCGGAAAGACGGCGGCCAATAGCATCCAAGCGGTACTTTTCATTGACTGTCCCTTTGGGACGGCCGAAATGCGAAACCAAAACCACTTTGGCTCCCCGTTCCGCCAAACTCTTGATGGTGGGAACGGCCGCCCGGATCCGGCGGTCATCGGTAATGTTTCCGTTGTCATCCACCGGAACGTTAAAGTCCACTCTGACTAAGACGCGTTTACCCTTGACTTCGATGTCATCGATTGACAATTTTTTCATACGGATCCTCCTCTACTATATTGACTCAATATCCCCATCATTCCGGCGATTATGCAAACCGCCGGGAATTGTTGGATTCCATGGGACAAACCAAATTATTCTTTCTCTTTAATTAATGCATCTCCTGCATCGTCCAGAAATTTTTCGGCAAAACGGCCGATCTCCCGCAACCTGTGGTTGACCGCCGATTTACTGATGGGGGGCTGATGCAGTTCAGCCAATTCTTTCAAACTGGCTTCCGGATGCTCCAGACGAAGCGATGCCGTATATTGTAGATTGGCTGACAACTGCGAAAAGAGATTTTCTTTCATCAAACGCCGGATCAGTTCCACCTGTCGCCATGCCGTGGAAAGGGTTTTTTCCAGATTGGCTGTCTCGCAATTGACAAGCCGGTTGACTTCACCCCGCAATCCCTTGATCACCCGGATCTCTTCCAGCTTAATGACGCCCTGATACGCATTGATCAAGGATAAAAACCGGGCGATACTCTCACTGTCTTTCAAATACACCAGGTATTGTTCCTTACGTTTCCCTTGTTTGGCTTTTAAATTAAGCAAACTCATGAGATACACCAAACCGTCGGCAAATTCTTCGTTGGAAGCGACTAATTCCAGGTGGTATGTGGTTTTCTGAGGATCGGATATGGAACCTCCGGCCAAAAAGGCACCTCTTAAAAAAGAAGCCCGGCAACACGGCTTCCGGACCAAGTCGGGACTAATCCCGTTTTCAATCCGGTTTTCCCGGGTTAGCATCCCCAATTCATACGTCATCTCGGCCAATTTTTCTTGGGCCGGTATCATCAACAGATAACGGTGATGCTTACCCAGCCGTTCCACCTGCTCCACACGGATTTCCGATACCACTTGATAACTGGATTTCAGTAAACGGACCACCCGCCGCACCACTCCCGCCGATTCGGAAGTGATCGAAATCGACCATTTTTCTTTTCCGACGATATGAATGCATCCTGACATATGTAATATGGCAGCAAGTTCCGCTTTAATACAGTCGGTGCATCCGTTCCATTCGGCCCGGGCCACCTCATCCCGAACTTGCTGAGAAAACCGTTCCATGATTTCCTCCGGATTTTGTATAGTATGCAACAGGTCACAGGGCGCATTTACCGGCAATGCATACCCTTTCTTCCTTTAGCCAATGAAGTATATTCAACCATATGCCAACATAAAAATGGAATAAACCGAAATGCGGGATAAACCCATCGAGGTCTGTCAGAGATATCATTTCTCCGGCGGCAACGGAAGATACGGAGGGGCCGATGATCAATACGGTCTGGTTTTTTTTGATCTTTATCAGTATTTTTACGGCAGTGGCCGAGGGAAAGTTAACCACTGTATCCGACTCCATCTTTAAAAATGCGGCTCACGCAGTGGAATTCACCATCGGCTTAGCAGGCGCCATCGCCTTTTGGTCCGGCATGTTAAAGATTGCCGAAGTATCGGGAATCACCCGGACCATCGCCCGGCTTTTTCAACCGTTATTAATCCGACTTTTTCCGGTCCTCAAAGGCCATAGGAACATCATCGGTTTAATTTCCATGACGGTAACCGCCAATTTACTGGGTTTGGGGAATGTCGCCACTCCCCTCGGCCTAAAGACCATGGAAGAACTTCAAAAACTCAATCCCCGGCCCGAACGGGCTTCGGATACTATCTGCACTTTTCTGTCATTGATCTTAGGCGGATTATGTATCTTGCCGACAACCCTGATCGCCGTCCGCGCCAAAGCCGGCTCCGCCAATCCCGGTGCCATCCTGGTCCCGGTCATCCTGGTTTCGCTCACCGGCACCGTTACCGGTTTAACAGCCAACTATCTTTTTCTCCACGCCTGCCGTTGGTTCCGCCGTAAGGAGTGAGGCCCATGTCCCGGCTGATACAGTTCTCCCACTGGTGTATCCCCATCCTGCTGTTGGTCATTTTAGGCGTAGGCTATTATAAAAAAATCAGAGTGTACGAAGTCTTCATTCAAGGGGCCGTCGAAGGACTCAGGACCACCTTCAGGCTGACGCCCTATATCATCGCCATCTTCACAGCCATCGGCTTATTTCGGACCTCCGGTGCCCTGGAATGGTTCCTCCGGCTGCTCAGGCCGGTACTCCAATGGCTCCATCTGCCTCCGGACCTTTTAACCCTCGGGATTTTAAAACCTTTATCCGGTTCGGCAGCCCTGGGCACCACCGCCGAACTGCTTGATAAATACGGCCCCGACTCCGCCCTCGGGATGACGGCTTCCATCATTCAAGGAAGCTGCGAAACCACGTTCTATGTCATCTCCCTATACCTGGGCTCCGTCGGCATCCGGGACAGCCGTCATCTGGTGGCCGTAGGGCTCATCAGCGAATTGGCCGCCTTTATTATGGCATTGTGGATGGGATCACTCATTGGCCGCTGAGTACACCTGATCCAACTTGGATTTGATGAGATTGTTCTCCTCCGTCGGCTGTTCCTCTTCCGAAACGGCCTCTTTCTTCGTTTCTTCCTCTTTCATTTCCGCCTGAATTTGCCTGTCCAAATCCACATTCATTTCCAGCTGATTTTCAGCGATATCCAATAACCCTTTTAGGAAACTCTTAAATTGGCTCTTAAAGAATTCCACTTGATTTTTGAGGGTTGCAAGCTTCTGAATTTCACCTTGAATTTCTTCTTTAATCCGCCCTTTAATCCGTTCGCCCTTTTGTTCGGCATCGCGGATGACCAACTCGGCATGGCGTTTAGCGGCGTTTTTCACCTCTTCCGCCGTTTCCTGGGCCAACACCATGGCATTACGCAACGTCTCTTCCATCATTTGATATTGCGCCAGCTTAGCGTTGAGTTCATCCAACTGTTCCTTGAGATCGATATTTTCGCGATACAAATGTTCATAATCATGGGTAATCTTCGTCATAAATTCCTGAACTTCCTGAACATTGTAGCCCCGAAAACTCCGCCGAAAAACCGTCGTCTCCAAATCCACCGGGGTAAGCATCCAATATCACTCCTTTTTCGGTTATTAACCCATATATCCCAAAACCATTGGTATCCATTCACAGTATTCAATCTCAGGTCCCGGGTTTTAGGGTTCCAGATTCCGGGTTATGGTGGGAACGCACCGCGTTCCTTCCTTTATCGAATTCCCAATACCTAACACCCAGTACCTGGCACCTAATACCCTGTACCCACAATACAACTATACAACTATATCAGTCTGACCAAAACAACCCCGATCCGGCCTTTTTTCGACTGGCCGGTGATTTCCCGGAATTCGACCCGGCCACGGCCACGGATAGAAATAACGTCTCCCGGATTCAGCTGCAAGTCCGGGGAACGGGTTGGTTTCCAATTGACTTTTACCTTTTCCGCTTTGATATCCCGGGCCATTTTGGTGCGGGATTCGCCGAAACCCAAAGCAGCCAGAGCGTCCAATCGCAACGACGCCACGGTTGTCCGGATTTCTTTTTCGCGGCGGTCCGGCAAGTTCAACTGCTCGGGATCAATCGCCTGAATTCTCACGGTATAATTGGATACCGTCGTCAAATTCAGCTGAATGTAGTCAGCCAACTCCGGAACAACGACAACTTGGGCGCTGCCCTCGGCAACCAATATATCCCCGACTTTGTGCCGATGAATTCCCAAACTCATCAACGCCCCAAGATAGTCCCGGTGACTGGGCGAAGCCCCCGGTGCCGTCGGGGTTATCTCCAAAAAAGCCAACTCCGGCTGGATGGTCTCCGCAAAATAGTAATCGGGATAAATCACCAAACGTCGACGTTCCGACTTGGGGTAACCGCCAAAAGAATTAAAGCGTACGCCGGTTTTCCAACGCAATGCGGCTTCAGCCTGTTCCCGTTCCGGTGGCTCCAAAAAGTCCGTCCATTGGGGAGCCTGGGTTTTAAGGGCTGTATCCGCCAGATCATTGATACGCGCCAATAATATCTTATAATCCTGATTGGTTTCACTCATCATGGTTTCTCCGTCAACGCTCCTAACTGGGAAGAACGTTTGGCTGCGGCTTCCATGGCCTGTATCACGATGCCCGATAAAGCCCCTTTTTCCAACTCATATAAAGCAGCAGCGGTGGTCCCTCCCGGAGAGGTTACTTCATGGCGCAACAATGCCGGTTCCGAACCGGTCTGACTCAGCATTTCGGAAGCTCCGGCCAGAGTCTCCGCCACCAACAGCCGGGCTTGGGCGCGGCTCAAACCCAACATCACCGCGGCATCGATCATGGCTTCGGCAAAACGAAATACATAAGCCGGGCCGCTTCCGCTGGTTGCGGTTACCGCATCCATCTGTTCATCGGCAACCCGGACCACTTTTCCCACAGCACCGAAGATCGTTTCGGTAAGGTTACAGTCTTCCGGAGTAATCCTGTTTCCGGTGGCATATGCGGAGATTCCCCGGTTCAAACGAGCCGGCGTATTCGGCATGACCCGAACTACCCGGGCACCCGGCAAAAGCCGCTCCAAACCGGCCACCGCCACCCCGGCAACGATGGAAAGGACCAAATGGTCCGGACCAACCATTGGCGCCAAATCGCGACATACTTTATCCATGGTTTGTGGCTTCACTGCAATAAGCAAAACCCGGTTGTCCTCAGCCAATTCCTTTAATGAAGGATAGATACGGACGCCCAACGTATCACGCAACGTTTTAACGCGCTCCGGATTGATTTCCACCACACCAATCCGTTCCGGTTGCAATAATCCGTTACGTATAACCCCTTGTATAATGGCAGAACCCATCATCCCGCCGCCGATAACGCCCAAACGTTCCATCAATCTCTCCTGCTTTCCCGCTCTTTTTTAAATAAAGTCGAGGATAACGATGCCGGAAAGTTACTCCGATCCGTCTCTTCCTCACGAACAATAGGCCGCAACGGCAATGTTACTTCAACACCTGCCGGAGCCAACAGCAGAATCGAATTGCTCACTTTCTTCACGGAACCGTCCAGCGCATAAACGGCACCGCCCAGAAAGTCCGCGATCCGTCGGGCCACCGATTTGTCCGTCTCTTCCAAGTTCAAAATGACGGTCTGTTTGTTCTTCAAATGGTCCACAATGGTCTGGACCTCTTCGAATTCCAAAGGTTCCAAGATGATCATCTTCATCGATTTATTGGGATTGGCCAGACTGACCACTTTCCCCCGCTCCCTGGCTTCCCGAGGTTCCCGGATATCTCGCTTTATGGGCTCCTCATAGGTTGCAGCCAATTCATTATCCTCCACGATCTCTTCCGCTTCAAATCCCAATAAACCCAAAATCTTTTCAAAAAAACCCGGACTCGCCGTTTCACCGGTTGCATCCGATTCGTTGCGAAACTCTTTATCCCGTTGCCGCATTTCATACCACCTCGTTTACTGTCATTCGTCCATCATTTAAACACTGCCGAGCCGATACGCAAAAGATTGGCCCCCTCTTCCACCGCAATCGGATAATCTTGGCTCATTCCCATGGATAGATAACGCCATTCAGGGAAATCACCCGTCGCCGCAATCTCTTCAAAAAGTTCTCTCAAGCGCCGGAAAATCGGGCGGGTGGTCTCCGGTTCCTCCGTTAAAGGAGCCATGGTCATCAACCCGCATGGAATAAGTCTGGGATAAGCCTTCAGGTTCTCCATGAATCCCGGAAGTTCATTGGGAGACAGTCCGTGTTTGGTTAACTCCCCCGATATATTCAACTGAATCAGAAATTTCACCTGTTTCTGAAGTTTATCGGCCTGCTTGGCCAATTCCTCCACCAAAGCGGGGCGGTCCACCGAATGAATCAGGTCAAAATGCTCCAGAGCAGCTTTCACTTTATTGGTCTGAAGCGTCCCAATCAAATGCTTGACCACATTCCCGGAGAGCAACGGAAACTTCCGAACGCCTTCCTGGACCCGGTTTTCGGCAATATGGCCCACTCCGGCTGCAATCGCCTCCTCGATTCGCGCCACATCCACATATTTGGTGACGGCAATCAGGGTGATTTCCCCCGGATTCCGATTGGCCCGCAGCGCACTCTCCCGGATTTTTCCCCTAATTTCAGCCAAATTTTGAACCACATCAGCCATCATGATTACCCCAGTAATTTCGAACCCAGCTCGGCCAGATCCGAACGTTCTCCTTTAACAAAGGTAATATGCCCGGCAATCTTCTCGCTCTTGAACCGTTCCACCACAAAAGTCAATCCGTTACTGTTGGAATCCAGATACGGATGGTCAATCTGATAGGGGTCTCCGGTTAAGACGATTTTGGTCCCTTCGCCGACCCGGGTGATGACGGTCCGCACCTCATGGGAAGAAAGATTCTGGGCTTCGTCGATCAATAAAAACTGTCCCGGAATACTCCGGCCGCGAATATACGTCAATGCCTCCAGTTCCAGCAAATTCATATCTTTCATGCTGTTGACCAGATTATCGATTTTTTCATTTTTCTCCCGGTTACTGAAGAGAAATTCCAGATTATCATAGATCGGTTGCATCCAAGGCCGCAACTTCTCATTGATATCACCCGGCAAAAAGCCCAGGTCTTGGCCCATGGGAATCACCGGACGGGAGACGGAAAGCTTGCGATACCTGGATTCTTCCACCACTTTTTGCAAACCGGCGGCCAAGGCCAACAACGTCTTCCCCGTTCCGGCCCTACCGATCAACGTCACCAACCGGATCTCGTCGTCCAAGAGGAGATCCAGCGCAAATTTCTGCTCTTTATTCTTGGCTTTCAACCCAAAAGGATCGAAATTAGCGTAACGTAACGGAACCAGTTTTCCTCCGGAAAGATGGCGGGTCAATGCGGATTTGGAGGAACCGTAACTGTCTTCCAGGATCACCATCTGATTGGGATAAAGCTCGGTTTCATCCAGAATCACGGAACCCGTGCTGTAAAAGGTATCAATAATCTCCGGAGCAACTTTTACGGTACGGAAACCCGTATAAACCTCTTCGATGTCGATCTTGTCGGTTTCGTAATCTTCGGCTTGAATGCCCAAGGCGTCGGCCTTGATTCGCATATTGATGTCTTTCGTAATCAAAATCACCGGTTTATCGGAACTTTCTTTCAAAGCCAGCGCTACCGCTATGATTCGGTTATCGATTTTATTCCTGTCCAGAGTTACCGGAAGCCGGTCGACTTCTTGATGATTGAGTTCAACCCGGAGTATCCCCCGGTTTTCCCCTAAGGAAACTCCCTGGTCCAAATGGCCGTTGGCCCGAAGTTTGTCGAGGAACGATGAAACCCATCGGGCATTTCGCCCGACCTCATCTTGGCGTTTCTTATGTCCGTCGATCTCCTCCACCACTGCAAGAGGAATGATAATATCATTGTCCTGAAAGGCGGTTAATGCCCTCGGATCATGCACCAACACACTGGTATCCAACACAAACGTTTTTTTCAAAGGCGGGCCTCCTATCGTGATAAAATGGCAGTGCCAAATTCCAATCCGGTAACGATTGCCCGATTACCGTCTGTTTCAAGGACCCGTATCTCCCGTTCTTCGAACTCATCTCCTCTCACAACGCGTACCCACGTTTTGTCCTTTTTACGAATGATCGCCTGAACCGGAATGGAACTTCCCTTGACACGGCGATAAACCATGAATAATTTTTGACGCCGTTCCGGCACAAAACCGATTTCCGGACGGCTGTTATAAAATCCTACCATCATTTTATCATTCGTTAAGGAAATTATATCAATGATTTTAATATTTCTCCAGCCATTTGTTGTTTTCACTTCCCATTCGTCGCCCGGGCGGGGCGTACCGACCACCTGAGGATCAACTTTGGCCGCCAACACCTCAGTGAAAGGCTCAACCAGCTTGCCGACGGGTTCGCCTGCAGACACCCGCGACGTCGGAGCCTTTAAAGGAAATTTCTGTTTGAAGATATCTTCGGACAACTGCCTGAAGCTTTCAGGATTGAACCGGCTTTCAAAGCCGTCGTACTCACTGCAAAAAATCCCGGAAGAAGCGGCGGTAATCATCGTAATCCCGCCGGTCAAGTACTCCAGCTTGGTCAAAGCTTTATGGGCTTCCTCCCGGTTAACCCGAATGCTCTGTAAAACGCGTTGCCGTTCCTTTTCCAGAGAGGCCAGATCCGCACTGACCGCTGCTTTATTGGACACGGCCTGCCTACGGGCAATTTCGGAGTTGATCCGTTTTAACTCCACTTCCAGGCCATCGTTTTCGCTTTGGTATAACGCCGCTTTTTTGGCCAGACGCAACGCATCTTCGGAAAGGTTTTCCGTAGGTTCCGGGCTAATCCAACCAATGACTTCGCCGCGGGGAACCATCGTCCCGGACGGGATGCGAATGGTAAGATACCCATCGGCCGGAGCTTCTAATAACGTTTCATTCCGGAGATAAACCGCTTCCACCCAACATCCCTTGGTGATGGTTCCGGTCTCCACGATGACCGTCCGTTGAGGGAAATTCGCCAGAACCAGCCATCCCAATTCCAAGACTAACAGAAAAACGAGGATCATAAGGAAAATCCGCAACCACTTGCCCAAAAGGCGCGGATGCTTACGTTGAAACAATGCCACAACCTCCACGTAAGGCAATAACTCCCATCATTCGGCCGGTGGTTTTGGTCGCCCGGTAAGAGAAAAACGGTTCCGAATGACAGATGGTGCAAAAATTCGATGATACAATGGCGTTTCGGGGAACACCCGCCTGTTGTAATATGATGGTATTCACTGCCGCCAAATCCACAAAAGTGCCGCCGTCCTCCCGCCGTACGGCCTCGGGATATTGGTTACTAAAAATATCGGCTAAATCATCTCCGACCTGAAAGCATTTTCCACAAATTGCCGGCCCCAAACCGATCCGGCAGTGGGCCGGGTCGGTCCCAAAGGCTTCCGTCATCGTCTCCAACGTCGTCCGGGCAATTTCATGTAACGTACCCCGCCAGCCGGCGTGGGCGATGCCGACGGCCGGTGTCCGGGTATCATAATAAAAGATGGGCATACAGTCGGCCGTAAATACGGCCAAGGCCAGTCCCGGCTCCCGGGTAACCAGCGCATCCGTCTCCGGGATCAAATCGGCTACATCCGTTACGGTTTTACCGGGATAATCCCCGTCCACGACAGCCACCCGGGTGCCATGCACCTGGTAAGCCGCAACCAATCGGTAGCCTTCCAGCCCCAAACAACGCAAAAAGCGGCGATGATTTGCCATCACACGCTCAAGGCTTTCCCCGGTATGTAAGGCCATATTCCCCGCTTTTTGATTGGAAAACCCCTGAATGACAGAGGAATCATTTAATTTGGAACATTGAACATAACCCAGCTCGCCACAACGGCCACTAACCCAACCACTCAACGGCTTCACTCCTTAAGGCTGCCATTCAACGATCGCCCCCGAATCCAGGCTTTGGGCCACCGCAATCAACCGTTGGTTGGATGAACCGCGGAACGGATGTGACGTTGTCCGCAAGCTTTGAATAAAGGGCCCATCCACCAAAACATCCGTCACGGACAGCAGTTCCCGGTATCCCGGTTGATCCATACGGTTCATCAAGTCTTCCCAACGATACCCGGTATATACCCAGATATTCAGGCCCAGTTTCTTAAAATAAGCCGCGAGCCCGGCCACAGCCGGCGCTTGCAAAAACGGTTCCCCTCCGCTGAAGGTGATCCCGCTGATCAACGGATGGATGGGAATTCGCTGCAGCAACGTTTCACCGTCTACCGTTTCGCCTCCCTGCAGGTCCCAAGTCTCCGGATTATGGCATCCGGGGCAGGCATGCTCACAACCCTGACAGAATATCGTATGCCGCAACCCCGGACCGTCGACAATACTTTCCCGAACCACACCGGCAATTCGCAATCGAATCGTTTCCATCAAACCCTCTTAAATCTGATGTTTTACCCGATGGAACAACTCTGCGCGCTTAGCGTCGTTGAACCGGTCGATGGTCGACAGATAGCCGGTAATCCGACGAATTCTACGGATTTGCACGGACCCGCAGGACGGGCATTCATCATCGATAATCCCTCGATGGAAACAGCTCATGCATTCATCGATGGGGAAGTTAATCCCCACATAACCCATATTGCAATTTCCCATATGCCTTAAGAGATTTTCGTATGCCTCCAGATTGTTCACGGGCGGTGCTTCCATCTCCACATAACTGATATGGCCCGCATTGGTAAATTCGTGATACGGCCCTTCAATGCGCACTTTATCAAAGGACGAAATCTCATAATCCACCGGCACATGGAAACTATTGGTATAAAATTCCCGATCCGTCACACCGGGGATTACGCCGAAATCTCTCCGGTCAAGCTTGACAAAACGGCCGGACAACCCTTCGGCCGGCGTCGCCAGCAGGGTATAGTTGAGGTCATATTCCTCGGCAAACGCATCGGTTAATTTACGCATGGTGCTGACGATCTCCAAACCTAACCGTTGCGCCATCGGATCTTCCCCGTGATGCTTTCCGGTCAGCCGGACCAACGTTTCCGCCAAACCAATGAAACCGATGGACAGGGTCCCATGCTTGAGCACCGGGCCGATAGGATCGTTGGGTCCCAGTTTTTCCGAATCAAGATAGAGGCCTTGTCCCATCAAGAACGGCATATCCCGGACTTTCAGTTTGCACTGGACCCGGTAACGGTGATAAAGCTGCCGCGCAGCCAAGGTCATCACCGCTTCCAGTTCCCGGAAAAATGCCTCCAGCTCGCCGCCGGACTTAATGGCCAAGCGGGGCAGATTGATCGTGGTGAATGACAGGTTGCCCCGTCCGGTACTGACGGAGGCTCCGTGACGGTTGGCCAACACCCGGGTACGGCAGCCCATATAAGAGGCTTCCTCACCGTACGGCCGGTTAAAGGTCGAATCCATAAATGCGAAGGTCGGATTGAGCCGTTGCGCCGACACCCGCATCGCCAGTTGGAAAAGATCATAGTTGGGATCGCCGGGGTCAAAGTTCACCCCGTGTTTCAGCCGGAAAATAATATTAGGGAAAATGGGGGTCTCCCCATGACCCAATCCTTTTTCATAAGCCAACAGCAGGGACCGGGTGACCAACCGCCCTTCCGGGGAGGTATCGCAGCCCAAGTTGATGCTGCTGAACGGCACCTGGGCCCCGGCCCGGCTGTGCATGGAGTTGAGATTGTAGATCAGGGCCTCCATAGCCTGATACACTTCGTCTTCCGACGCACCGGCCACAAATTTGGCCATATCCCGGTCGAAGAAAGCGAAAGACTGCCCGCCGTGCATGTCATTTTGCGAACTTTGCAAAATGATGGCAGCCAAGGCTGTGGCCGAACTCGGGCGTTTCGGCGGCCGGATATAGCCGTGCCCGTTGTTGAAGCCGTTTTCCAACAGCCGCCCCAAGGGAATTTGGACGCAAGTCAGCGTCTTCCCGTAAAAATCCAAATCATGAATGTGATAATCCCCTTCGATATGCGCCCGGGCCATCTCTTCCGGGATCAACCGGGTCAGGTAATATTGTTTGCTGGCCGCCGACGCAATTTGCAACATCTTGGCGGACGGCGAATTGCTGATATTTGCGTTTTCCCTGCTGGTCTCCACCAAGATATCCTGGACCACGTCCATCAGCTCGGAACGGGCTTCCCGCATCCGGGTGCGGCGATCCCGATAAAGTATGTAAGCTTTCGCCGTTTTGGCATGGCCCGTTTCAATCAATATTTTCTCGACAGCATCCTGCACATCTTCCACTGTCGGTATAATCGTCCCCAGCTTCTTGCTTAAATACTGAATGACGACCTCGGCCAGTTCTTCGGCCAACTGCCGATCCTCGCCGCCGACCGCTTTGGCCGCCTTAAAAATGGCAGCCGCAATCTTCGACGAATCAAACTCCACGACCCGGCCGTCCCGTTTCCGAATGGAATGAAAGGTCTTTTCCGGAACCCGTTTTATAAACTTCACAACATTGGGAGCCTCTTCGAATTCCATTTTAAATTCCATCGAATTTTTCGCCATCAGTTTTTCTCCTCCGGTTTATCGTTTCGTTTATCCAAAAATTCCTGCAATTCCCGCATCAGCGTTTCCACATCTTTAAACTCGCGGTGAACCGAAGCAAACCGGACATAAGCAACCCCATCCAGTTTTTTCAGCTCCGCCATAACCAGTTCACCGATTTCCGTGGAACGCACTTCCGGCTCCATCCGGTTCCGCAATTCCCTTTCGACCGTATCGATTAAGTTTTCAATGGTAATGATGGAAACCGGCCGCTTTTCGCAGGCTTTGAGCAATCCGTTGCGAATTTTCTGCCGGTCGAAACTCTCCCGGCGATCATCTTTTTTGATCACAATTAACGGCGTTTCCTCAATCCGTTCATAGGTTGTAAAACGCCGTTGACATTCTAAACATTCCCGCCGCCTGCGAATGGCATTGTTTTCATCCGATGCCCGGGAATCGATAACTTTGCTGTCAGGCTGGCCGCAATAAGGACAACGCATGCTTCAGCCCTCCTTAATACCACATCTTGTATCATTTAATATTATATAACCCAATATATGGCGTGTCCAGATTTTTCTTCCCTGAATTTGGCTGAAATTTTCGATTTACCCCCTTTTTTACCGGGATACCTCGGAAATTGCAAAAGAGTTCAACCTGGTGCATTATAGGCAATCAATCTGAACCCACGGCCTGTAATAAAAAAGTTGACATACCCACCGTCAAAAAATGAGAGCCTAGCGAGGAACAGTAGGCTCTCAGAATTTACTTTTTCCCGTTTCGTTTAAGCGCTTGCAAACCCGGCTTCGCTTTGGCCTTGTTTCCGCCCCTTTTTCCAGGTTTAACTCCGCCTTTTACTTTTCCGTTTGTTCCCGGGCGGCCCGGCGGACGGATCAGGCACTTGGGCCCATAGCCGATTAAGTCTTCCCGCCCTGCCAGAGTAAGGGCTTCATAGACCAATTTATAGTTCGACGGTTTTCGGTATTGCAGCAAAGCCCGTTGCATCGCTTTTTCCTTCGGCGACTTGGGCACATACACTTCTTCCATGGTCCGCGGATCCAGCCCGGTATAAAACATACAGGTGGAAAGACTTCCCGGCGTCGGATAAAAATCTTGGACCTGCTCGGGCGTATATTTGATATCCCTCAGGTATTCCGCCAGTTCAATGGCTGCCGCCAAATCGCTGCCCGGATGACTCGACAACAAATACGGCACCAAATATTGCTCTTTCCCCAATTTCCGGTTGATCTCGTAAAATTTCCGGACAAACCGGTCATAAACGGCTCGGCTGGGCTTTCCCATCCGTTTTAACACTCGGTCGACCACATGCTCCGGTGCCACTTTCAGTTGGCCGCTGACATGATGCTCGCAGAGTTCTTCAAAGAACGTGTCATCTTTGTCGAGCATCAGATAGTCATAACGAATTCCGGACCGAATAAAAACCTTCTTCACTTCGGGTAATTCCCGCAATTTCCTAAGCAGTTGCAGATATTCGCGGTGATCGACGATGAGGTGCCGGCAGCCACCGTTGTCCATGCATTGTTTATCCTTACAGGCCCCGTGCTTGGCCTGTATCATGCAGGACGGATTACGGAAGTTGGCCGTGGGGCCGCCGACGTCATGGATATATCCTTTGAAGTTGTCCATCCAGACCAACTTCTTCGCTTCAGCCAGGATCGAAGCTTGGCTCCGTTTTTGAATGATCCGGCCCTGATGGAAAGTGAGCGCACAAAACGCGCATCCGCCGAAACACCCCCGATGGCTGGTAATGCTGAATTCCACTTCCCGGATGGCCGGGACGCCGCCCTCCGTCTCGTAGACCGGATGATAGGTCCGCTGATATGGCAACGCGTAAACTCGGTCCATCTCCTCCACGGTCAGCGGCAAAGCCGGAGGATTCTGGACAAGATAACGGTTGCCGTGGGGTTGCACCAAAATTTTTCCCCGTATGGGGTCCTGCTCATCATATTGGATTTTAAAAGCGTCGGCATAGCGCCGTTTATCCGATTGTACCTCTTCAAAGGACGGCACCATCACTATTTTGGCGCTTTTCTCCAGGTCCGTCAGATCATCCGTCAAATAACACGTACCCCGGACATCCCGGATTTCCCGGATCGTTTCGCCCCGGGCCAAACGAGCGGCCACCTCCAGGATGGGTTTTTCCCCCATACCGTAGATTAACAGATCCGCTTTGGAATCCACCAAAACCGAGCGGCGCACCGTATCGCTCCAATAATCATAATGGGCAAACCGCCGCAAACTGGCTTCAATTCCGCCTAAAATGATGGGAATGTCCTTAAACGCCTCCCGGACCCGATTGGCATAAACGATGAGCGCCCTGTCCGGCCGCATCCCCGCTTTTCCGCCGGGAGCGTATACGTCTTCACTGCGTGGCTTCTTACTGGCAGTATAATGATTCACCATGCTGTCGATAACCCCGGATGAGACCAACACGGCATATCTGGGCCTGCCCAGCGCCTCAAAGTCACGGGTACTCCGCCAGTCGGGCAAAGCCACAATGCCCACCCGGTAGCCTTCGCTTTCCAACAACCGGGAGATGATGGCCGTCCCAAAACTGGGATGATCCACATAAGCATCGCCGCTGACCAGCAAAAAGTCCAGCCGGTCCCAGCCCCGCTCCGCCATATCCGCCCGGGAAATGGGTAAAAATTGCGTGTGATGTTTCATCATAGGGCTATTTTACCCTGACCGGGCCGAAGTTACAAGCCATAAATCAGTTTACAGCTTCAACTGCTTTTTTCGATTCATTCCGTCATAATATCCAGACTCCCAAAGACCACATCCGTATCCAGGAGCAGATAGGGTTTGCTCTCGTCCAGGCCGGGCGATTGCCAGGAAGCTTCGCCGAATGAGATCTGGTTTCCGTTGGGCAGATTGGCCCCGGCAAAAGCCGCATCCACGGTGAGTTTCACAGGAGTGCCGGGCTTTATTTTGATGACGGCAGACCCAAAAACGACATTGACCTGAACCCGGGTGACTCCTTGACTCGCTTCCGGCTCAGCCAATTCGATTACCCCGCTGCCGAAGATAATATCGTATTTCCCGCTTCCTCCCGCCTGGATCCGGGATTCATCAAACACGATGGAACGCTGTCCTTCTTTTCGGGTAAAATGCCCCATCAGCATCGAAATTCCCATGTAAATTAATAAAAACGAAATAAACAACCGCAGAAAAGGAATATGTATCCCGAAGACAACCTTAATAATCATCACCAAACCCAAAAGCACTAAGAAAATCCCCCAGAACATCTGCGTAAACAAAAATCCCATTCGCATCAGACACCTCCGCCAGAACTCTTTTCATTTAAGTATATCGTACCCGGTTGGCAAATACTACTAATTATTTTGGAAAAAATAAAAGGCAGCCCACAGGCTGCCTTTGATGAGAGCATATCATTTAAAACGTGTATTGAAGGGTCAACTGGTTGAAGTCTGCAGAATCCGTTTGGAATTCCGCGCTGATGTTCTTGGTTACGTTGTAACCGACTTTGGCTGCCCAATCTTCGCTATCCACGTTATATTCACCGCGGACGCTGAATTTCTCTTGGGTGTAAGCAGCACCGATTAACGCTTGTTCCTCAGAAGAATTTACCGGGTTGCCATATTCACCGTAAATGGTCACGGAGTCAATGGGCTTAGCTTCAACCTGCCATACCAACGCTGCGTCACCGCCGGTTTTCAGATCCTGATAGTTCACGCCAACGGTAACCATGGGAGTAATGTTGTAATCCAGCTCGATTTGGTAAGCACCGTTATCCGCTACCACTTGGCCCATTCCGTCAAGGGTTTCATACGGCTGAACGCCGATTTCCAGATTGATCTTCTCGCCCAAGTTCGGAGAGATATTAACCGCCAACGGAGCCTTCATCTCATGGAAGTTGGCGCCGTCCATCATATCCATAACGCTCGGGTTGTTTCCAAATTGCCCTACCTGAACGCTGAATAAATCGTTTTTATACGTTAAGCTGGCTTCGTCAACCTGTAACAAATCCACAAAATCGGAGTTCAAGGTCACATTGTAATCGATATTGGTATCCAATTTACCGTCCAAGCTGATCTCGGTTTCGAGCACATTGGTATGCTCCGTGATTTTGTATTCCACTTCACCGGAAACAACAGGGGCTGCAGATACGGCGATTGCTGTAGAGAATACCATGGTTAAGGTGAGAATGGGTGCGATGATTTTCTTCATTGTTTTGCCTCCTAGAAATTTGTTTTGATGAAATGCTGCGATTCGAAACCATGTTACAACGACATCGGTACCTTGTTCCTTTTTGCGGCCCCTTGGTTGGACCGTATGAAGTTATCAAGGTTCCTTGGTTGTAATTCTACACTTTAGCTGCGGAAATGTGAATACGCAAAATATTTCCGGTTAACAACATAATTATGTTGCGCATTTTGGAAAAGGAGGAACGCCCCACCATAAAAAATAAGCATTGCCCAAACGGACAATGCAATGTAAATCAATACGTATCATCCCTTCGTTAAGCCCTGGGATGATATTTGGTATAGACGGAACGAATCCGCTCTTTGGTCAAATGGGTGTAAATCTGCGTACTCGACAGATCCACATGACCCAACAGTTCCTGGACCACCCGGAGGTCGGCGCCGTTTTCCAACAAATGGGTGGCAAAGGTATGCCGCAGGGTATGGGGGCTCATTTTCCTGTTGAAAGCCAAACGCTTCAAGTATTTATCGAACATCCGCTGAATGCTTCGGCCGCTAAGGCGGGTTCCCCGGTAATTTAAAAACACATACTCAGACGGAGCTCCGTTTTTCTCCAACAACACCGGACGGACTTCCGAAAGATAGCGGGCAATGGCCCGTTTGGCCGCTCCGCCCAGCGGGACCATGCGCTCTTTGGAACCTTTCCCGAAAACCCGGACATATCCCCGACCCAAGTCAAGATCAGCCAGGGTTAACCCCTCCACTTCGCTCAGGCGCAGCCCGCTGGAGTAAAACAATTCTAAAATGGCCGCATCGCGAATCCCCAACGGATCGTTCCGATCCGGCAGTTCCAACAGGGCATCGACTTCCTCCGGATAAAAGAACCGGGGCAAGCGTTTTTCCCGCTTGGGAGTACTGATGGTGACCATCGGATTATGGTTCAGATACCCCTGGCGGCAAAGATACTTGAAAAAAGAGCGCAAACAGGAGAGTTTCCGAGAGATGGTGGCCTTGGCCCTCTCTTCCCGTTTTAATTCCCCCAGATAACTCCGGATATTCGTATAATGAATCTGCGCGATGTCGCCCACTCCGGCGTCGCGGAGAAATTGGAAAAACTGGCTGAGATCCAATCCGTAGCTTTCCAACGTATGCTCCGAATAGTTCAGGTTTGCACGAAGATGGGTCAAAAACTCATCCGCCAAGTTTTCGAATGAAACCATGATACCCTCCAAGATTCAGTTAAGCCAGTTGACAGCAGACTATGGGCCTTCATCAGACGATACCTAAAACCCCTTGGGCAATATTCACCGAATGGCCGTCGATCCGAAGCAAAAATTCGATGAGGTCCAAATGGGCGGAACTGGTGGCCATGGTCTTGGGATTCCCGGACTGCATTCGGTCAAAATGATTATACCGGAACGCTTTTTCCAACCGCAAAATCCGGGGATGTTCCTGGATCACCCGGGTGGCCAAGGCTTTGTCTTCCGTTTCAAAAGCCTGTAACGCCAAGGCGAAATTATTCTGAATCTGCTGAAACATCTGGGTCAACTCTTCAAAACCTTCCTCCGAAAAATGCAACTCTTCCTGATCCATTTTGGAGACGATCTGCACGATGCCTACCAACACATCACCGATATGCTCCAAGTCATTAGCCGTATACAATATTTTTATCGTCTGTTGCATCAAATCATCGGTCAGACGGTTGGAACCCAACCCTGCCAAAAAGTTTGCAATTTTCTTATAGAGCGTATCCATGGCCTTTTCGGTTTCCCGAATCCGGCCGATGGCTTCCTCATTCAAATACTTGAAAATCGGTAAAACCGGCTGCATCATATTTTCATAAAGGATCTGCCCCATCTCCACCGTTTGCCGATGGGCCTGATCTACGGCCAATTCCGGGACCTGAAGCAAGTCATCTTTCAACAGCCGGGCTTCGGCCAAATCCGGATATTTCTCCGGCAAAATCCGCTCCATAAGAGCGGCAACCCGGGGCACCACCGGAAGAAAGCCGATGGCCATCACCAACGAAAACAAGGTATAGGCATTGGCGATCTGATGATTGATATCACCGGAACTCCATCGGATAACCTCGGTTAACGGCCGGTAAAACGGGAGAAAAAGCACACCGTTAATCAATTTAAAGCCGAAATTGGCATAAGCCGCTCGTTTGGAATCCAGTCCCGGCGCACCCCAGCTGGAAAGCAAGCCAGTTAACGTAGCTCCCAAATGGGCTCCCAACACAAACGGAATGATCGCATACACATCGACCAAACGGTGAGAACCCAAGGTCATCAACAGCGCCAAAAATGCGGTACTACTCTGAAAGACAGCCGTCACTACAATCCCCACCACGAACTCTAACACCGGATAGTTCCGTAAGGCGATGAGTAGTTGAGATATAGCCGGATTATCCCTCCAAGACTCGGTCGAGGATGACATGACAATCGTTCCGAAAAAAATCAGCCCCAAGCCAAGGATGGCTTGCCCCAGACTGCGGCGCTTCATCCTCTTGGAAAACATATACAACAACGACCCAACAAATATCAGGATCAACGCTAAATCCGCCGTCCGAAACACAATAATCTGGACAGTCAATGAAGCCCCGATGTAAGAACCCAACAACACCTCTAAAGCTTGAGCCAATGGAATCAAACCGGCACTGACAAAACCAACGACCAGCGCTGTAGTGGCACTGCTGCTTTGCAGTCCAAATGCAACCAACGTACCAATCCCTAACCCCATCCCGGGGTAACGGGTCAAAAGTTTCGTCAGTTGCTTCAGGCGTTGGGTCGTCATTTTCTGCAGGCTTTCAGAGCACATCTGCATCCCAAAGATAAACAGCCCCAATCCCCCGGCGATACCGATCAATGGTGAAAACCAGTTCATACTCAAGGTTCCACCTTTCGTCTAAAAGAATGCCGTTCCCCGGTTTCGATAAAGATCACCATCTCAGCGATGTTTACCCCATGATCGGCAATTCGTTCCAGATAGCGGACGGTCAGCAAAACACTGAAGGCTTGGTCTAACGTATCGGGACTATTTTGGACGTAGTGAGTTAATTCATCATACAAATCAAGATACAGCCGGTCGATCGCCTGGTCATCGGCATCCAACTGCCGGGCCGTATCCAGATTAAGTTCCCGGTAAGACGACAAACTTTTCTTGACCACGGCCTGAACCATTTCCGCCATCCGCGGCACATACTCCAGTGGTTTAAACCATTCCTTTTTGGCCTTCAGCCGCAGCGCCGTTTCGGCAATATCACACGCATAATCGCTGATACGCTCCAATTCGCGGCTGATCCGCATCGCTGCAGCCAACCGCCGCAAATCCTGAACTACCGGTTGCTGAATGGATATCAGTTCCAAACAATCGAGCTCAAGCTGACTGTCAGCCTGATCGATAGCATCATCGGCATTGATAACAGTCAGCGCCAAAGCCTCATCCTGTTCAACAAAAGATTGCATCGCCAGTTGCAGTTGCCGGCAAACCTGTTCGCCAATAGCCAATACCCGTTCTTTGATGTTGATGATGGCCCGATCATATGCATTCATTCGCCCAAACATCTTTGCCAACCTCCTTTACGCCGCCCTTACGCTGATAATAGTATTTTAAAATATTTGGTAAAATGCCTCAAATACTTTTATAAAAAAAATCGGAGAATCTCCGGTATTCTCCGATTTAATGTCCGCCATTCTCCTTTGGGGGTCAGTTCTCTTTCAATATGTTCAAGATCGTCTCCAGCCGGGATAACGCCCGCTCGGCATAGGCCAAATTCCGCTCTTTCTTGCCCCGGAGTTTCTCTGCCAAAGGCGCAAACAACCCGAAGTTCACATTCATCGGTTGAAAATACTTGGGGTCAGCATGGCAAATATACCCGATAAGGGCCCCCAAAGCGGTATCTGTCGGAAATTCCAGCGGCTTTTGGCCTTTCAACATCCGTGCGCAGTTGGTTCCGGCCAGCCAGCCGGCTGCCGCGGACTCCACGTACCCTTCCACCCCGGTCATCTGACCGGCAAAAAACAGGTCGTCCCGTAGTTTGGTCTGGAGGGTGGGTTTTAAAACCGTCGGCGCATTGATATAGACGTTACGATGCATGACCCCGTAACGCATAAATTCAGCGTTTTCCAACCCGGGTATCATCCGAAATACCCGTTTTTGTTCTCCCCACTTCAAATGGGTTTGAAAACCGACCAGATTGTAAAGCCGACCTTCCCGGTCTTCCGGCCGCAGTTGCACCAAAGCATAAGGCCGCTTGCCGGTCCGCGGATCGATGACGCCCACCGGTTTCATCGTCCCGAAACGCAACGTATCAACGCCCCGTTTGGCCAGCACCTCAACAGGCATGCATCCTTCGAAAAAGATGGCCCGTTCATCCGGCAAATGGGCTTCGGACACTTCCGCATTGACCAGTTCCTGCCAAAAGGCCAAATACTCTTCTTTGGTCATGGGACAGTTGAGATAATCAGCATCTCCCTTGCCATAACGTGAGGCCGCAAAGACAATCTCCCGGTTAATCGAATCGCCGCTGACAATGGGCGCGGCTGCATCGTAAAAATAGAAATAATCTTTTCCGGTAAACTCCAAAATCCGCCCGGCCAAAGCAGGCGAGGTCAGGGGGCCGGTAGCAATGATCGCCGGCCCGTCCGGAATTTCGGTGCATTCCTCACGAACCACTTCCACCAATGGATGGTTGGAAAGCTTCTCCGTGATCATTCCCGCAAATTCGTGGCGGTTCACCGCCAATGCCCCTCCCGCCGGGACCCGGGTGGCGTCAGCCGCCTCCATCACCAGGGAGCCGAGACGCCGCAATTCCTCTTTTAACAGGCCGACCGCATTTTCCAGAGAAGCTCCCCGTAACGAATTGCTGCAGACCAGCTCGGCAAAATCGCCGCTCTGATGAGCAGGCGTCATTTTTGCGGGACGCATCTCATACAAGCGTACCGGAATGCCCTGACACGCCAACTGCCAGACAGCTTCCGATCCGGCCAGGCCGGCACCGATCACTTTCACCGGATTCACTGTTTCGCCCCCTGTTCACTGCTTTCAACCACATCACTGTATTTGCATTGCTCATTGAGGCAAGTGACCGTCAGCTTGCCATCTTTTCCGGCTTTAGCAACCATCATGGCGCTGCATTGGGGGCAAGGGTCTTTATACGGCCGTTCCCAACTGGCAAAATCACATTGGGGATACCGATTACATCCGAAAAACAGCCGTCCCCGCTTGGTTTTTCTCTCGGTAATCATTCCTTCGCCGCATTTCGGGCAGAGAATGCCCAATTCTTTCCGGATGGGTTTGGTGTTTTTGCATTCGGGATAACCGGGACAGGCCAAGAATTTGCCGAACCGCCCATACTTGTAAACCATGGTCCGTCCGCATTTTTCACACTTCTGATCGCTTTCTTCCGGCGCCAGTTCGACTTTTTCCACTTTTTCGAGGGCACTCTGCAATTCCTGACTGAACGGCTCATAAAAGTCAGACAAAACTTGGATCCAATCCACGTCGCCTTCGGCTATCTGATCCAGCTTTTCTTCCATATCGGCCGTAAAATCATAATCAATAATTTTAGAAAATTCCTGTTTCAACAGATCAACGACCACTTGGCCAAGTTCGGTCGGTTTAAACCGTTTATCTTCCAACGTCACATAGTTCCGTTTCAGGATGGTCTCAATGATCGGCGCATAGGTACTGGGTCGGCCGATCCCCTTCTCTTCCAAGGTCTTAATAAGCGTTGCCTCGGTATATCGGGGTGGCGGCTGAGTAAAATGCTGCTTCAAATCGAGTTTTTGCAGGAGCACCGTCTCGCCTTCATTCAACTCGGGAAGCTGGCCTTCCGTCTCGCCTTCCTCGTCATCCTTGCTTTCCTGATAAACCTCTAAAAAGCCGGAAAACTTCACGGTGCTGCCGGTAGCCTTGAAAAGATAATCGGAGGTTTTAATATCCACCGAAACCGTATTGAAGACGGCCGGTGCCATTTGGCTGGCAATAAAACGACTCCAAATCAATTGATACAAGCGATATTGATCCCGGGTCAAATACGGCTTCACATCTTCGGGATGCCGCGATGCCAGCGTAGGCCGGATGGCTTCATGCGCCTCCTGGGCTCCGGCGGTTTTCGTCTTATACACCGGCGGTTTTTTGGGCAAATATTCCGCCCCGAATTTGTCGCGGATGACCTCTCTCGCCGCCTGTTGGGCTTCTTCGGCGATCCGTACCGAATCGGTACGCATGTATGTAATCAGCCCGTCGCTCCCCTGATCGCCCAATTCGATCCCTTCATACAACTGTTGAGCGATCATCATCGTCTTCCGGGCGGGAAAATTCAGTTTTCTGGCAGCCTCCTGCTGCAAACTGCTGGTGGTAAAAGGTGGAGCCGGATTGCGCAGCCGCTCCTTCTTTTTAACCTCGCCCACCACATAAACGCCTTTTTTAAGGTCGGTTTCAATAGCCTTGGCCGCCTCGGCGGATCCAATGTTAATTTTCTTATTCCCTTTGGAATACAGTTTGGCGGTGAAAAGGGCTTTGTCGACATTGGCAAATTGACCTTCGATGGTCCAATATTCCTCAGGAACAAAGGAGGCAATCTCCTGTTCCCGGTCACAAATCAGCCGGACGGCCACGGATTGTACCCGGCCGGCGCTCAACCCCCGGCGCACCTTCTTCCAGAGCAGCGGACTCAGCTGATAGCCGACGATCCTGTCTAAAATCCTCCGGGCCTGTTGTGCGTTGACCCGATTCATATCGATATCCCGCGGATGCTTCAGGGCATCTTCAACGGCTTTTTTGGTAATTTCATGAAACTCAATCCGCCGGATAGGTTTTCCGCTAACTCCCAACGTATTGGCCAAATGCCAGGAGATGGCTTCCCCCTCGCGGTCAGGGTCGGTGGCCAGATACACTGCATCCGCATTGTCGGCAGCTTCCTTCAACTCGCGGATGAGTTTGGCCTTGCCCCGAATTTTAATATATTTGGGCTTAAATCCGTTTTTTATATCCACTGCAAACTGGCTTTTGGGCAAATCCACCACATGCCCCATGGAAGCCTTCACCGAAAATTTGCGTCCTAAATATTTTTCAATGGTTTTTGCTTTGGCTGGCGATTCCACAATCACCAATGACTTCATAAGATTCCCTCCGAAACCGAGTCCGTTTTCCGGGATGTCTCGCTTCCTTCCCCATCCCGAATCCTTCCACTACTCATTAATTATGCACAACATTCGATTCTTGTCGTTTCATCCGACAATTTTTGCTACAAAAAAGGGGTTACTGTTAACCCCCGGCTTGATGCTAATTTAATAGAAAAGAAGGCGTTTTTTCCGATAAAATAGGTGCAATTATCAATAATCGTTCCTCATCCTTGATGACTTTATGCAGCAGAAGCTCCAACTCACGCAAGCCGACTTCCTGGCGTTCCGTCAGATAAGCTTCCAATAACAACTCCTCCAGTTCTCCTTTGGTCAGCAGACCGGAGGTGGCCAACCGCAACACTTCATTACGGAATGCAAGCGTAAACCGTTTTTCCTCACTGGGACTGAATACGCGCTGCCCCGCTTCGCTCGGCGCTATCATCAGTCGTTCCCCGTCTTCCTCATGGCTTTTCAGAGTCTCCGAAACAAAGCCCAACAACTTGAGGGCCGAATCGATTTCCTGCGGCTCATACCCCAAGCCGACCAAAAATTCCACAAGATCTTTTTCCGTCAGGGCGTTGTCCCCTTGCCGTATCATATGCTTCACAACGTAATTAACGATTTCCATGACCCGATCCACTGACCATCATCCCCTTAATCTGGTTGCTGCGCTTACCCCTTACAATTTCGACGGAAAACCAGATCCGCTTGAGGACAAAAGTTTTCCATAATGTCCTTGAGCTTTCATAATTATATTCATTTTTCGCTTATTTGTAAAGCAATTCTAGCGAAGCTTCATATAGAGTTGACCCGGAAAACTTTTAACCAGGCCTTTCATTTCCAACTGGATCAGGATGGCATTGACTTGGGCCACCCCCAATCCGGACGTCCGGGTTACCTGATCAATGTGGGAAGGTTCCCGGCTCAAACATTGATAGACCTGAAGCTCGGCGGGATTGAGTCCGTCCATCCGGGCCGCGCTCACTTCTTCAACAGCCAGATAAGGTATGGCCAATTCCTCCAAAATATCCCTGGCGCACTCCACCAATTTTGCGCCTTGACGGATGAGCTTATGAGGCCCCCGGCTTACTTCGTTTTGAATGCTTCCGGGGACGGCAAACACTTCCCTTCCCTGTTCCAACGCAAATCCGGCGGTGATTAACGAACCGCTGTCATCAGTGGCTTCCACCACCACCACCCCTAAACTCAACCCGCTGATAATCCTGTTGCGGGCCGGGAAATTTTTAGGTATTGGCTGTGTCCCCAGGGGAAATTCGGAAATCACCGCACCCGAAGCGGCGATCTGTTCCATCAGGGCTTCATTTTCCTGAGGATAACACACATCCACGCCCGACCCTAACACTGCAATGGTACGGCCGCCGGCCTCCAACGCCCCCCGATGGGCTTCGGAATCGATGCCCCGCGCCATGCCGCTGACCAGAGTCAATCCCTGCGCCGACAGTTCCCGCGCCAGCTCCCGGGCATGGAAACCTCCCATGGGCGAAGGATTTCTGGTCCCGACGATGGCCACGGCCGCCTCGTCGCCATACTCAAAACTTCCCCGGCAATAGAGCACCGGCGGTGGATCGGGGATTTTTTTCAATAATGCGGGATAATCTGCGTCCGTATAACAGTAAATCCGATAACCGCCGGCTTCCACCTTCAAATATTCCGACTCCACCTGCCGGGGGTGAGATGCTATATGCTTCCAGTGCCTGAACGCTTTTGGCCCCAGCAGCCGTTCCAATGTATCCAACGGGGCATTCCAGGCATCCTCCATGCTCCCGAAATCCTCCAACAACTTGAAAAACCGCGCCGGCCCCACGCCCGGTACCCGGTTCCACGCCAGCCAGTACAGTAATTCTTGTTGGTCCATTCACCCACACCTCCGGCTCTATAATTCGTGGAAATTTTGGCTATTCCTTCCAACGAAGAACAATTTCGGCCGGCTGCGCCCTGTCTTATCTTCCCAGCATTTTTTGGCGGCAGCGCTTCATAATAAGGATAGACGCACCAAGGAGGAGCTCATGATGGAAACCTACGAAGTTGAACATGTTTACCTGTGTCCCCACTGCGAAGTCGATACCATTCATTATACCATCAACAATAAACACAACCTGTTGGGCATCGTCTGTTCCCACTGCCATACGCCGTCATTGGTCAAACGGGAAGTCCTTACGTTTCACCAGTTGAAATGGGAAGATGAACTCCGCCGGATCCTGGACAACCTGGACAATCCTTTTGACGAACGTTAATTTAGTTCACAAACGTAAAAAAGCATGGCTTTTCAGCCATGCTTTTTATCTCAGTTGCGTCAGACTTCCATGATAATCGGTAAAATCATGGGGCGGCGTTTGGTCTTGTCATAGAGATGTTTGCTCAACACTTCCCGGATTTCAGCCTTCATCGTGGACCAGTCGTCCGTCTCGGAACAATTCTCCAAAGCCACTTTCACTTTGGCCTTGGCCTCCTCGATTAAGGCTTCGGACTCCCGCACATATACGAAGCCCCGGGAAACGATGTCCGGCCCGGCCACAATCTGTCCGGTATTTTTATCCATGGTGACCACCACAATCAAAATACCGTCTTGGGACAGCTGTTTCCGGTCACGCAACACGATATTGCCCACGTCGCCGACGCCCAATCCGTCGACAAACACTTTGCCCGACGGCACTTTACCGGCGATGCGGATCTTCTGTTTTGAGATCTCGATAACATCCCCGATTTCGGCGATAATCACGTTTTCGCTTTCCACGCCCACGTCCGTGGCCAGCTTAGCATGTTGCACCAGATGCCGGTATTCTCCGTGAACCGGTATAAAATACTTGGGTTTCGTCAGGTTAAGCATTAATTTCAACTCTTCTTGACTGGCGTGGCCGGAAACATGGATGCCGGAAACCGATTCATAGATAACCCGGGCTCCCTGCTTGAACAGATGATTGATGGTCCGGGCGACGAATTTCTCATTGCCGGGAATGGCGGACGCGGAAATAATCACGGTATCCCCGGGAATAATGTTGATTTTACGATGATCGGAAGTGGCCATACGGGATAAAGCCGACATGGGTTCGCCTTGGCTCCCGGTGGTAATGAGGGCGATCTTATCGACAGGATAGCGATCCACTTCATCAATGTCGATGAGCACGCCTTCGGGAATTTGTAAATATCCCAACTCCCGGGCAATGGAGACTACATTGACCATACTGCGGCCGATAAAAGCCACCTTGCGGTCATGGCGGAAAGCGGTATTAACGATTTGCTGAATGCGGTGAATGTTAGAGGCAAAAGTCGCCACCAAGATCCGACCTTCCGCCTGCATGAAGAGTTCCTCAAACGTCTGGGCCAGATCCTTTTCGGAACGGGTATAGCCTTCCCGTTCCACATTGGTACTGTCCGACAACAGAGCCAATACTTCGTTTTCACCCAGTTCGGCCAATTTGCGAAAATCGGTGGTTTTGCCGTCTACCGGGGTATGGTCAAATTTAAAGTCCGCTGTATGAAGGATGGTACCGATGGACGTATGGATGGCCAAAGCCACCACACCGGCAATACTGTGGTTAACGTGAATGAACTCAATGGCGAAACTGCCTAGTTTAATCTGATCCCCGGCTTTAACGCAATGCATGGTAACGGACTTTGCCATCCCATGTTCTTCAAACTTCACTTTGGCCAGGCCTAAAGTGAGTTTCGTCCCGTAAATCGGCACGTTCAACTGTTTGAGAACATAAGGCAAAGCGCCGATGTGATCCTCATGACCATGAGTTAAAATAATCCCCTTGACACGGTCTTTATTTTCCAAAAGGTATGTAATATCCGGTATGACCAAATCGATCCCCAGCATATCCTCATCCGGAAACATCAAACCGGCGTCAATGACGATAATTTCCTTATTATGCTCAATGGCAGTCATGTTCTTACCGATTTCGCCCAAACCGCCCAACGGTACGATAAATACGTGATCTTGTTTACCAAAAAGACCCAATAAAAAAAACACCTCCTATGTGCTCTTGTGCTTATCAAACGGGTTACTTTGCATTCATAACCATTTATTTCCGCTCATCATGTCATGAGAAAAAGACAGCCACATTCCGCACTCATTGTCTATACATTATATCAAAATTGGCAAAGAAATAACAAGTACCAAAAAGCATCCGCCCTCTTTGTCCGCTCTGGGACCCTTTTTCAAACAGTATTATTTTGTACAAAAAAAGCAAAAATACTAGTGCTTAAGGATTTTTTAGACGCAGGAGGATAAAAAGTGGATTACAGAAACCGGAACGAACTGAACAATACCGCCCAGGAATGCAGTGAATACGAACCGATTCAAGCCGCCAAAAACTTTCCCTTGGCTTACGGGGAAGATGAAATGGAAGACGCAGGCTGCGACACCTGCGTCCATTTTAACAGCGGTGAATGTGAAGTCTACAAGCGTGAAAAATATTAAATTAAAATTCAATGGTTGGGTTGCTGCGCAACGCGTTTGGCCGCCTCGACAATCATCACCATGGCGTCAGTCCGGATTTGGCGGTCGTCTCGGGATACTCTGGTGAAAATCTCCCCTTCCTGGCTGACCGCATATAAACCCCGCAATTGTTTAAGGGCGATGACCATGGTATCGGCACGGCAGCGATCACACGAGCAATATTGGGGATTTCTTTCAATAAATTCTTGATAAACCTCCATCACGACATCTTCCATATAATTTTTGAAATTCATCAATACACCGCCTTCAAAAATAAATTGAAAGAATTTTATGCCAAAGAATCACCGTTAACTAAATTCACCGCATTCACCATTTTTTCCTGCATTCTCCAACAATTTTGTAATGAATTTTGCAAAGAAAAACGAAGGGTGTTTTTCCCTTCGTTTTTCGATTATTTCTTGTTGCTTTCCTCCGCCTTGTCGTCATTGAAGAATTTGCTGTTGGCGAAGCGGTTTTCCGAAGATGCCGACAGGATCGGGGTCGTCTGAGGCTTATTTTCCGTATAGCCGAATACTTTATGGCCCAATTTCAAATAACCGTGTACATTGGCCACTTGGGAATTCTCAACGATGGATGCGGTTTCCAATTCCGGAAGGATAAATTCAGCCAACGCTTTGCCGCCACCGCCGGAGATCAAAATCACATCCAAATCCCTGGGATCCCAAATGGAATTCATCTCCGTTAAAATCTTGGCGGTCACTTGTTCAAAAGCATCGCGCTTCACCTGATCCAGCGAATACACTTTACCGGCCACTTTCACCTGAGCTTTTTGGACAATCTCATCCAACTCGTAGTTCTCTTTAAACACCCGGTGCTGATTGCGCAAATGTTCGGCGATGATGGCGTAAGCATTGGATATACCGGTAGTGGTCGAATAACTGAGTTTATCAATGTACTCCAGTTTGTCCACGACTACAAAGTCCGTGGTCCGGAAACCGACGTCAATAATTCCCACTCTGGAACGGGACAGTTCTTTATCAACGACGACGCCCCGGAAATCAAATATCTTATGGAACAAGGTCCCCAACGGCTGCGGGATGATTTTTACGTTATTGATAATAATCACTTTTTTCCTGTCCACGCCGTCGATATTCAACGTAATGGTATGGGTCCCTTTGATGACATCCGCTAAAACGTCTTTATTGGCCAGATAATAGCTGGGCGGAAGACCGGTAACCACATTAAATTCCTGGCTTTCTCCCTGCACGTATAAGGCCAAAGCCGCTAACAGGAGCACCTTGGTATTCTTCTCTTGGGCATGATTTTCACTGAGAGACCGGCTTAAAATCTCGCTTTGACGAATCGCCAAGTCTCCGACGAAATACTTTTTGCCGTCGATGGCAACTGCCAAATTCTCGATGGGATCAATATACGTTGTCAATTCGGAACGATAGGTGAGATCCTGGCCAGCCCCGACCACGCTGGGGAAAATATAGTCTTTATCTCCGTTGGTCGTTTTGACAAATCCAAATCCCAGATCAATACCAATATTGTATGCCGCCATGGTTAGGATTACCTCCTGCTTTTAAATGTCCATAGATTTCAACACTTTTCTTATCGGCATCAATAATGGTAATATTTAGACTTTTTTAACAAACCTTTTGGCCGTCGCATTTCTTCTTCTCATTTTCCAAATCCCGCAGATGCACCGTGAGCGCATCCACTGAAATTTGAATTTCCCGCATGGACAGGCCCAAGGAAGACATCAAGCCGAGCAGACTCAAACCGAAAACCAGCTCAGCCAGGAAATAGCGATGATAAAAAAGGAGCAACATGCAGAAAACGCAGAGGAAAAAACTGAACACGCCCAGAAACTGCATGTCCTTAATTAACCCAATGCGCTGTCTCAGATTGTCAATCTGTTCCAACAAAAGGGCATCCGGATTATTAATATATTTGGCATGGAGATCCCGGACCAATTGGGCCAAGACCAAAAACCGGTTGGTATAAGCCAGCAGCAACAAGGATATGGCCGGGAAAAGTAAGGCCGGCGTGGTCAGGGTCAATTCCCCCTCATATCCCAAGGGTTTTAATTTGGGGGCCAACACGCCCAGCAGGATTAAAACAGCTACGATAATTGCCGCGAAGTAAAACCACAGTCTTTTCATGGTACACCTCTTTCTTTTCCTCTCCGTCTTCAGGAAACATACGTTTTCAATGCTTTAAAGGATCCTTTTAACGTATATTCGCCCAGCGCCGCCGGGATCAACAACGACTCGGGAATATCAACCCGCAAACCCCCGCCGTCATAATCAATATTCGCCGTTCCCGCAATAAAAGTATACAATATAAACCGGCTGCCGTCGGCACACTCCGTCCAAGCGCCCTCCCCGATCATCAATTCCACCGTGAAATAAGGGGTTTTGGCGACAACGGCTTTCGCCTGCCCCGGAGCCGTCGCTTCCGGTTCGGGATGGGAAAAACAGGCCGGATCGGCCGGCGAAAAATTGATCACCCGCATCGCCTTGTCGATATGCAAGGGACGTTCCCGGCCGTCGCCATCTTTGCGCCGGTAATCGTAGACCCGATAGGTTACATTGGAATTTTGTTGAATCTCCGCAAGGACGATGCCCTTCCCCAAGCCGTGGACGGTCCCGGCCGGGATCAGGATCACGTCCCCGACGGATACTTTCCGGAAATAAAGACAAGTTTCCAAGGTCCCTTCCGCCAGGGCCGCCGCAAACCGGTCAGCAGTCACTCCCGGCAGCAAACCGCAAATGATTTCCGCTTCCGGTTCCGCCGCCATAATATACCACATCTCCGTTTTACCGTAAGTTTCTCCCTCATACGTCCTGGCAAAATGGTCATCGGGGTGAACCTGTACGGACAGCGGTTGTTGAGCGTCGATCAATTTCACCAGCAACGGAAATTTCTCCCGGAAAACCGGATCCACATCCCGACCCAATACGTCTTCTCCGTTTCCCTCCAAAACCTCCGGAAGGGTCAGGCCGGCCAGGGGGCCGTTGCAAATCACGCTGACACCGTCGGGATGGGCCGATATTTCCCAGCTTTCCGCGACGATCCCCGGCGGCAAAGCCCGGCCCAATCGTTCCAACGAGCGTCCTCCCCATAAATAATCCTTATATACCGGCGTAAACCGGAACGGATACAACGCCATCGATCCGAAACCCCACGATTATAGGACGATCCTTAGACCCAACAGTTTAAAAATCCATCCGGCCAAAAAAGCGATGATTTGGCCTATAGGCAAAATATCCCTATTGGTCACCGTTTCCAGCAAAATCAGGCCAATCAACGCCATGGTCCCATACCTGAATAAGGCAACTTTTACATAAAAATACTTGTCGGGGATCAGCACCGCAATCACATGCGAACCGTCCAGCGGCGGGATCGGAAACATGTTAAAGACGGCCAAACCGATATTGATCAGCACGAAATTGACCATCATGACAAAGAGCGCTTCGCCCCAAACCGGCTGAGAAAACCATTGTCTGCCGAAGACCAGCATCATTTTTAACATCCATCCGAAAAAGATGGCAGCCACCACATTGGAAGCCGGGCCGGCAACGGAAACCAAAATCTCGTCCCGCCGGGGTTTTTGAAATGCCCTGGGGTTCACCGTCACCGGTTTTGCCCAGCCGAATCCGAGAAACAGCAGGCAGATAAAACCCATAGGGTCAAGATGGGCCAGCGGGTTGAGGGTCAACCGGCCTTCAGAAGTCCGGTCCCCAAGCCGAGCGGCGATAAAAGCATGGGCACATTCATGGATCGATATGGCGAATAAAATCGCAGGTAAGCGCAATAACGTCGCAGCAAGTTCACCAGTGGAAAACACGAGGACCTCCTCAATATGGTTAAATCTTCAAATTTGCCATTGTTTTTTAAGCCAAGCCGCACATAAATCTTTCCAGACCGCCACTTCGGGAAGGTTCGGCGCCAGTCCCAAACCGTGCTTTCCTTCGGGAAATACATGCAGCTCAAAAGGGACCCGACAACGGCTCAAGGCCGCCGCCATCCACAGCGAATTTTCCACCGGGACCGAAGCATCATTGGCCGTATGCCATAAAAAGGCCGGCGGCGTATTGGCTGAAACATTTTTCTCCAGGGACATACGGGCCAAAGCGTCCGGATCCGGCGCTTCACCCAGCAGCCGCTCCCTGGATCCCTGATGAGCGAATTCGCCGTCCATGACAATAACCGGATATGCCAATACCATCAGCCCCGGCCTGGAACTCATCCGCTCCACCGGATCCGCGGCCTTAGGATTTCCCTCATCAAAATATATACCGGTGGATGCCGCTAAATGACCGCCGGCCGAAAAACCTAATATGCCGATTTTTTCGGGGTCCAGATTCCACTCGGCGGCGTGATACCGGACATAACGAATGGCCCGGCGTGCATCCCAGTACGGCACCGGATGTTGATAGGGGACCACCCGGTAATGCAATACAAATGCCGAGATACCCAGGGAATTTAACCATTCCGCCACCGGAGCCCCTTCATGTTCCGCCCGGTGGTGATATCCTCCGCCCGGACAAACGATGACGGCTCCGTGAGGTTTCTCCTTTTTAAGCAAGAACGGAGTCAAATGGGGAATTTCTTCCGGGAAATCTTGGCGATAACCCGGAATTTCTTCAACATTCGGCCACAATTTCAGCATTTTCTTATCTCCTTTAAATAGAATCTAACATCCCTTATTTCATTCACGAACATTGCCTTCAGTTCCTGCTATAAACCTTAACAGAATCGTTTCATATAAATATCCGCCAAAAAGGATTTGTCCAAGGTTATTCAGTAAAGTATTCTTGCCAATATACCGACAATAAAGATGGAAAACAATATCAATACGTATTACATATTCGGAGGAAAAAAGTGAATTTCCCGACGATCACCGGTAAACGAACCCGCCAGTTAACCATCGGCTATATCGGTCAACATGCTTATAACGGTATTGGACAACGGATCATGAAGGGCATTTATGATGCGGCCCAAGACTATGACCTTAATTTGCTCTGTTTTATCGGCGGATCCACTATTAGTCAAAGGGAAGTCAACCGGTCTGAAATGACCGCCGTCAACCTGCTGACCCCCGACAGCTTGGACGGACTCATCTCCTGGACTTCTTCGCTTTATTATTATATGGACGAAGCGGCCGTTTACTCTTTTTTGCGGAAATTCCACCCCCTGCCTGTGGTCAGCATTTCCTTGGCGGTTAACGACATACCTTCGATCCAAGTGGACAACCGCCAGGGGATTCATCTGCTGATGCAGCATCTGATCAAAGTCCATCATTTGCAGCGCTTTGCCTTTATCAAAGGTAGAGAAGGCCATGAGTCTTCCACGGAACGTTATGAAGCGTACCTGGATGTCCTGCGGCAGTATCAGATTCCTTTCGACCCGAACCTGGTGGTTGAAACCCGGGATATTTTCCCCGAAGAAGCCGTCAAAGCCGTCGAAGTCCTCTTCGACCGGCGCAAACTCAAGCCCAAAAAAGATATTGAAGCCATTATTACGGTTTCCGATATTTTTTCATCTGTCATCGTTGAAGAATTAAACCGCCGCGGGATCAAAGTCCCCAACGATATTGCCGTCGTCGGTTTTAACAACCGTTCGGAAAGCTACCAATGTTGGCCGCCTTTGACAACCGTGGACGTGGATTTCTATCAGGCGGGCTACCTTTCCGTGGAAAATCTGCTAAAGCAGATTCATCATCTTCCCTGCCCGGCTGTAACCCGCGTCCCGGCAAAATTGATCATTCGCCAGTCCTGCGGATGTTTTGAACGAAGCATCCGCAGAATAGCCACTGTCCCGGCGGAACAGGATCAAGCATTGCCGTCCCGCGTTGACATGTCTGAAATCAATCGCATCATCGAAGAGATTATCGCTGACTCCGAATTGCCGTCGGAACCGATCCGGGAGTTTATCTTGGCGATTATTAACTTTTTCGAAAATAACGGGGATAAAGTCCAGCTCCTCCACACGCTTGGAGATATCATCAATCAAACCCAAAGCGAGTCCCATTATTTGCTTCACTGGCAAAATATCGTCACGGAACTGCGCAAGATGCTCCTTCCCCAATTGCAGGCAAGGACATGGGCCGAAACCGCCGAAGAAATTTGGCATCAGATCCGGATCTTGCTCTTTAAATGCCTGGAATACACTTTCCCCCAACCGTCCCATGCCACGTTGGATCCGAACCACTTGGGGCAGATTGGGGGCTTGTTTAACCACGCCCAAAATCTGGATGAACTCACCGCGTTAATGGCAAAGGAAGTCCCATCCTTGGGCATTCCCGGCTGTTATCTCACACTTTACGAAAATCCTAACAATCCCAGTGAGGGAGCCCGCCTTATCCTGGCATTCAACCGTGAAGGCCGAATCCCGGATGCAGAAAACTCCGTTTTTCCTTCGTATCAGATTTTGCCCGAACGTTTTTTAAACGCTTCCGGACGCGTCAATTTCCTAATCGAATCCTGCTTTTACAAAAACCGGGAATTAGGCTATGTTCTGTTTGAAATGGGCCCGCTTGGCGGTCCGCTCTATGAAGTCCTTCGGGCCCACTTCAGCTCTTCCCTGCACAGCGCGTTAACCATGGAAGAGCAGCGGAGGATCGAACAAGAACGGGAAGAGCTCTTCCGCACATTGGAGATGGCCAACCGGGAACTGGAAGAGAAAAACAATGACATTAAAGAAGTTAACCGGCAACTGCAACAGGCCATCGAGGACACCAAAAAAGCCAATGAAGCCAAAAGCCGATTTTTGGCCAATATCAGCCACGAAATCCGGACGCCGTTAAACTGCATTATCGGTTTTGCGGAAATCATCAAAAATACCGCCCATGTCGAAGAACGCCAGCGTTATCTCAACCTGATCATCGACGAATCCGAAAAAATGCTGGAACTTATTAACCAACTCCTGGATATCTCCAAAATCGAAACCGGGAAATTGCGGCTGGTCCATGAACCCTTTAACATCCGCGAAGTGTTGGAATCCATCACTTCAGCCTACTCCACCCTGGCCCATAATAAAGGCCTGGCCTATTATTTACACGTTGCCGAAGATATCCCGGAGACATTCATCGGCGATGCATTGCGCTTAAGGCAAATTTTAATCAATCTCATCGGAAACGCCATCAAATTCACATTTAAAGGCCATGTTTCCACCCGCGTCATCTTGGCGGAACAAACCGATACGGATATCACCTTGCGTTTTGAAATTGAAGACACCGGCATCGGCATCCCCGCAGATAAACAACGCTCCATCTTCGACCCCTTTGTCCAGGCGGAAGATACCACCACCCGCAAATTCGGAGGGACCGGATTGGGGACAACCATCGCCAAAGAGTTGGTGGAATTGATGGACGGTCAAATCGGCGTGGACAGCACTCCGGGGAAGGGAAGCATCTTTTGGTTTACCGCCCGGTTTCAAAAAACATCACATGAAACGGCCATTCCGCCCGCATTTCAATACAACGAAAAACTGCAGACGTTGCCGGCATTCCATGACGCTCACATTTTGCTGGTTGAAGATTATCCCACCAACCGCGAAGTGGCATTGATGCATCTTAAAAATCTGGGTTGCATCGTCCATACCGCCGAAAACGGGAAGATCGCCGTTGAAAAATTTCGTGAAAACCCCGTCGATCTGATCCTGATGGACGTGCAAATGCCGGAGATGAACGGTTACCAAGCCACCCAGCTCATTCGGAAACTCCCGGGCGGCAAGTCCGTTCCCATTATCGGGATGACCGCCAACGCCTTCAACTCCGACCTTTCCAACTGCTTAAAAGCAGGAATGGATGACGTCATCACCAAACCTTTCCGGAAAAAGCTGTTTTTGGAGAAGGTGGTGTACTGGCTGTCATCGGGAGCGGACCATCCCACACCCCTTCCGAATCCGGCAGCATCCGATCCAGCGTCCGCAGCGGACACCGGCTCTTCCTCCGGCCATCCGCCGCTTAATTGGGCACGAACCTTGGCGGAATTCGATCACGATCAGCCATTTGTCATTCATCTGATCCAAGAATTCGTTAACCACGGCCGTCAGCAACTTCACATCATTCAGAATGCCGTCGCTAACAATGACGCAACTACGGTCTACCGGGAAGCCCACTCCATCAAAGGCGGCGCCGAAAACCTTCACGCTGCTCCGTTGGCGGAGGCTGCCCGTTACCTGGAGTCTCTCGGCAAAAACAAACGGCTGGACCATCCCGACCTTCCCGGGATTATCCAGACCCTCAGTCAAGAGCTGGATCGACTGAATGCATATGCCACGGAAATCCATACGCAGAAAAAAAGGACCAACCCTACCGTTTCCGGTCCGTCGTCGTAACATTCAAATTACCTCAGGATAATACCTCGATAATCAGGAGGAAGAATACATGAAGATTTTAATTGTCGAAGACGAATTGGTCAGCCGGAATAAACTGGAGCGGTTAATCCACAGCCTGGGTTATGAAACCCTGGTTGCCGTCGACGGTAAAGAAGCTCTAAAAATCTGGCGATCCGAACGCCCCCGAATCGTCATCACGGACTGGATCATGCCCAAACTCGACGGCATCGAACTCTGTAAACAGATCCGAAAAGCGGAAGGCAGTCAATATACGTATATTATTATGGTCACTTCCAAGACCGATACCCACGACTTGGTCGAAAGCCTGGAAGCAGGCGCCGACGATTTTATCTCCAAACCGTACGTGAAGGAAGAACTGGCGGTCAGAATCCGGGCCGGCCGGCGAATACTGGATTTTCAATCCCGGGATACGGTGATCTTTGCCATCTCCAAACTGGCGGAATCCCGCGATCCCGAAACCGGTTACCACCTGGAACGCATCCGCCACTACTCCCAAGTATTGGCGGAGACTATGGCCAAAAGCGACAATCCTCCCCCTGAAATCGACGCTTTATTCATCGACAATCTCTTTTTAACCAGCCCGTTGCATGACATCGGAAAAATCGGCATTCCTGACCATATTTTGCTTAAACCGACCCATCTTGACGACGCGGAGTTCGCCATCATGAAAACCCATACCACCATCGGTTACAACGCCTTAAATGCCGCAGCCGAAAGGGACAATCGGGCTGAATACTTAAAAATGAGCGCATCCATTGCCCTCTCCCACCACGAAAAATACGACGGGACCGGTTATCCGGAAGGGCTGAAAGGGGAAGAAATCCCCCTCTGTGCCCGAATCGTGGCATTGGCCGACGTGTATGACGCCTTGGTCAACAAGCGGGTTTACAAAGAAGCATACACCCATGACATCGCCAAGTCCATTATCCTCCAAGGCAGAGGCACCCATTTTGACCCGAAGGTGGTCGACGCTTTTCTCCAATGCGAGTCGGCGTTCATCGAAATCAACAAACGTTACAAAGAGCGTCGGGATCACAAAGACTCTAAAGAATGAGAAAAAACAGCCATTTCGGCTGTTTTTTCTTAAGAAGCAACCAATTACAATATGTAAATTTCAAATCGAACCGGATTATAACGGCTGAATATAGTTGATGATGATTTTATCGTACATCGCGCCCATTTCGTTGCTGGTGAACACCAAAATCGTAATTTCGTCACCGGCATTTTTCACCGTAATCGGGACTTTCTTAAGGCACTCAGTGAACGTGCCGGCCAACTTTTCATCCGGATAGATTCGGAACGGCCCCACGTCCGTCTTTACGTTAATCGCATCGCTGGCTCCGTCGGGCGCATTCATGATAAATGTCAGTTCATAATAGCCGGGTTGATTAAACCGTACCGTCTTTGTCGCACTAAACTGCAGATTAGTGGCAACCACCGCTTTCCCGCCGCTGGCATCCTTATGTTCAACAATTTTTCCGTTTTGGAATTCAAAGTCTTCCAACTCGATAACCATCGGGAATCCTTCGGGCTGGTCGGCCGCCCTGACTTCCCGGGCCGTCCCCAGCGTCAGGCAAGCGAAGATGGCAGCTACAGCTAAAGCAGCTATTACATGAATTTTTAAATGTTTACCCATTTCTTCTCCTCCTTCATTTCACATGGCAACCTATTCTTTATTTTCTTATTTTACCATATGGGTCCGGCAAATGTTAAATAATTTTTAATATTTTGTGTCCAATATGAAGTTTTTTTGCAATTCGCTTTCTCTCATTTTTTCTCTTCGTTGGCCGGAAGAATCAGTCCGCCGCCGCTGCCCACATAAATATTGGGGACTTCTCCCATGACTACCGCTTCCACCAAGGGTACTTTTGAACTGATCCGCACCTGGCGGTTGACGAACGGCACGACCATTTTAATGGTTGCCGTCACGGTGACGAAAATCCGGTGGCGGATTTGATTAATTCCGGCCACATCAAAACTGTCCTCGATGAAACTGGTGACAACGCCGATGGGCTGAACCCTCACCGGAATTTCGGGGCCCAATCCGGAAAGCATTTTCAATCCTAAGATCTGGCCCATCGGTATCTTAATCACCTGCTGGGGCAAATCTTTTACCCGGTTTTGGACGGCCAAGGCCGCCTCGGCCGAAATCCGGTTGATCTCGCTGGTATTCGGCTGCATAAACGATACCTTTCCCTCTTTGTCGAAATTGAGAATGATTAAATTTTGGTAACGAATATTCGGCGAAATATGGGAACGGACCGCCTCATTGATAGCACGGGTGGCTATCTGCCGGGCTTTGGCCTCCGCCAACTGGCTTAAGGTCGGACGAATCCGAAAATCCACAATATAAAAACTTCCCAGGAATATTAAGGCAAAAACCACCAATGCCGTGACAGTGGCCAATACCCGCCGTTTATAGGGAGGAACCTGTAACGGCAAGTATCGTTTTCTTAAATTGAACCGCATCCGTCATCCCCCACTTTACCGAAGGGCTTCGTTACAACATCTATATTTCCCCACCTCAAAATCCATGCTGAGTTTCATGGGATATCCAGGGGTACTAAATCTTACCTTTCAGTAAAATTTTGCTTTATGGTATAATTATTAACAACGGTTTATGCTTTTGTGATACAATATCATCGTTTTTTAAAAGGCCAGTGACTGGGAGGAGACAAATGAGTCCCAAAAAAAACTACCGACGTTCGCCGAATGCCGTTGCCAATTATTGGCTTATCGGCATTACCATTTTCATTGGAATTTTATCCGGATTCCTGTTTATCCTGGCATTTACCCTCAACGCCGATGTGGAGATTTTACCGCCGCCCAAACGGGCCACGATTTTTTATGATATCCATAAAAAAGAATATACCCGGATCTATGTTGAAAACCGTTTGGAAGTGCCGTTGCAAAAGATACCGGACAACCTTAAAAAAGCCATTATCAACGTGGAAGATGCCCGTTTTTTCGAACATTCGGGCATTGATCTGCGGGCTATCGCCCGGGCGCTCTGGGTCGATATCAAAGGTGGCGGATATATCGAAGGTGGCAGCACCATCACCCAACAGTTGGCCCGCAATATTCTTTTGACCCAAAAAAAAGCCATTACCCGAAAGATCCAGGAAGTTTTCCTGGCCATGAAGATCGAACGGAATTACACCAAAGAAGAAATTTTGGAACGTTATCTGAACCAGATCTATCTTGGCCACGGAACCTACGGGGTGGAAGCAGCCTCCCGTTTATATTTTGGCAAAAGCGTCACTCAGCTTGAATTGCACCAAATTGCCCTCTTAGCCGGGCTGCCTAAAAGCCCCAACGGTTACTCGCCGTACTCGAACCCGACGGGGGCCAAGCAACGGCGCAACGTGGTCCTTAGTCAAATGGCCAAATACGGTTCCATCTCTCAGGCCCAGGCCGAATTGTATAAGAAGAAACCGCTGGACGTGGTTCCTCTGGCTGCCTCCAAACGCAAAGCAGCCTATTTTATCGACTATGTCATCCGGAAACTGGAAGGGACCATCGATGAAGAATCCCTGTATACCGGCGGGTATCAAGTCTATACCACCATTGATCCTTTGGTGCAGGAAGCTGCGAACGAAGCCGTCGCCACGTTAACCGGAGGCACGCCGGACGCATTGGGCGTCCTTCAGCCCCAAATCGCATTGGTGGCCGTTGATCCCCGGACCGGGTACATCAAGGCCATGATCGGCGGCAGGGATTTCAGCAACACTCAGTTAAACCGGGCCGTTTACGCCTACCGCCAACCGGGGTCAACCATTAAACCGTTTGTCTATACGACGGCATTGGAAAGCAAATCCTATACTCCCAACTCTGTCATTGTGGACGAACCGGTCAGTTATCCGTCGGCCAACGGAAAATTGTGGGCACCTCAAAACTATGACCGCCAATTCCGTGGCCCCATCACGTTGCGCCGGGCATTGGAGGAATCCGTCAATACGGTCACCGTTAAATTAGTGGAACAATTGGGCCCCAGCAAAGTGATCTCCGTTGCCAAGCAAATGGGTTTAAAGAGCCTGGTCGTCAGCGGCCCTACCAATGACCTTAACCTGGCCGCCATGGCCTTGGGCGGTTTAACCAAAGGCGTAACCCCGTTGGAACTGACTATGGCCTATACGCCTCTGGCCAATCAGGGCATCAAAGTGGAGCCCATTGCCGTCCTGGAAGTTCGGGACGCTGACGGCAACGTCATCTTCGAAGACCGGCCCCGTAAAAAGGTGGCCATTTCGGAGACAACTGCGTATATGATCACCGACATGCTCCGTGGCGTCATCATGCGGGGTACCGGAAGAGCGGCCATGCTGGACCGTCCGGCCGCCGGCAAGACCGGAACGACCAACGACAATACCAACGCCTGGTTCGTCGGATATACACCGGACTTATTGGCCACGGTCTGGATCGGCAATGACAGTCAGAATAAGCCCATCCGCATCAACGGAGTCAGCGTGGGCAGCGGCCGGGCTGCCGCCATTTGGGCAACCTTCATGCGGAAGGCTTTGGCCAACACGCCGCCGTCGGATTTTGTCCCTCCGGCCCAGATGGTTACGGAGATCGAAATCTGCAGTATCAGTGGACAATTGGCGACTCCCAACTGTCCTGAAGTTAAATACGAATCATTCTTGCCGGGGACCGAACCGACGGAGAACTGTCAGGTTCACAATCCTGCACCGTTTGTACCGGGATACGCACCCACTTCGCCAAATCAACCGGCTTCGCCTGCCCCGGCTCCGAGCGGTAATCCGTCAGGCCTGATACCGGCTCCCAATCCCAATACAACCGATCAACCGACGCAATCCAAACCTGCGCCGGCCCCGACCCCGGCTCCCAAGCGCCACCGGGTCATCGTCAAAATCTGTTCGGAAAGCGGACTCCTCGCCACCCCCTACTGTCCCGACGGCCTGACGGTAGCCGAGATCTTCGTCGAAGGCGAAGAACCGAGAAGCTACTGCAATATCCATAAAGAACATTAAAAAGAACCCTTACGGGTTCTTTTTATTTCAACTCCACCACCGACGCGCCCAGGCCGCCTTCATTTTGTTCCGCAAAGGCGACGGAACGCACCATCGGATGGTCTTTTAAATATTTCTGGACGGCCTGCCGTAAGGCGCCGGTGCCTTTTCCGTGAACAATTCTGACTCGTTTCAGGCCGGCCATGATCGCCTGATCCAGATACTTTTCCAGCTCATACAGGGCTTCGTCCACCGTCAGACCTCTCAAACTCAGCTCAGCGCTGATATGCTGGGCCGTCTCCATGCCGGTGGTGCCGGTCTTGCCGAGCATTTTCTCCCCTTTTTCCGGGACCGCTTCCGCAACCAGTTCCAAGTCGTCCAAAGCGATCGAAAGTTTCATGATCCCCACCTGGACCAAAGCGCTGTTGGCTTCCAATGCCAAGACGGTTCCTTCTTGATCCACGGTTAAAACCCTTACCCTACTGCCCACCTTCACTTGGCCCGGTTTCGGGCGGCTTGTCCGTTGAGGTTTCTCGGGTTTTTCCTCAAGTTTGGCGATTTTCTCGCTAATTTGCTTCCGGGCTTGATTGGCAACGGCCTTGGCCTGATCGGGAGCGGCTTCCCGCAATTGCCGGAGTAAATTTTCACTTTCCCGCCGGGCTTCGATCAACAGTTCCCGGGCTTCCGCCCTGGCCTGCCGGAGCAACTCCTCTTTTTCCTGCTTTAACTTGTTTAATTCCGCCTCGTATCGCCTCTTGAAGGCTTCCCCTTTGGCACGGGCCTCTTCGCTCACCCGGCGGTCTTCCCGGGCTTTACGTCGATCGTTCTCGATATCCCGGAGCATGGCCTCAACCTGGGCCGTCTCCTCGGAAATATATTGTTTGGCTTGCTCCACCAGAAATTCGGGCAAACCCAGTTTCAGGGCGATCTGAAACGCTTGGCTGCTGCCGGGAAGCCCGATGTTCAGATGGTAGGTTGGCCGTAAGGTGGCCAGGTCAAATTCGACGGAGGCATTTTGGATTCCTTCGGTCTTATAGGCAAACGCCTTTAATTCGCTGTAATGGGTGGTGGCTACAGTGCGAACGCCCAAACTGTGCAAATGGGTGAGGATGCTCATGGCCAACGCCGCCCCTTCCGACGGATCCGTCCCGGCGCCTAATTCATCCAAAAGCACCAGACAGCCGGAATCGGTGGCCTCTTCAAGAATACGGACAATCTGCGTCATATGGGCGGAAAAGGTGGAAAGGCTTTGCTCAATGCTTTGTTCGTCACCGATGTCGCAGAAAATCCGGTCAAAGACGGCAACCTTGGAGCCGAACAATGCCGGAATGTGCAGTCCCGACTGGGCCATCAGCGTCAGTAACCCCACCGTCTTTAATGTCACTGTTTTTCCGCCGGTATTGGGTCCGGTAATGACCAACGTATCAAAATCCTTCCCAAGATACACCGTGATCGGGACCACATTTCCCTTCAGCAGCGGATGCCGGGCCTGCTGCAGTTCAATGATGCCGTCCTGATTGAGTTCAGGTTCAATCCCACCGATTTCCAAGCTATAACGGGCTTTTGCAAAAGCCAGGTCCAGCCGGGCCAAGATCTCCACGGAAACCTTAGCCGCTTCGACGATCTCCGCCACTGCCCGGGACAGTTCGGTCAAGATACGGCGGATCTCCTCTTCCTCTTCATTTTCCAACAACCGGATTTGATTGTTGAGTTCCACCACCGCCATGGGTTCAATGAATAGCGTGGCCCCGCTGGACGACTGGTCATGGACGATGCCCGGAAACAAGGAACGGTACTCCTGTTTCACGGGAATCACATAGCGGTCGTTCCGGACGGTTACGATAAGGTCCTGCAGATATTTGGCATTTTCGCTGGAGCGGACAATGCTGTCCAGCTTGTCGCGGACCCGGTTTTGATAAATGCGAATCTGGTTGCGAATCTCGTGCAGTTTGGGGCTGGCACTGTCCAAGATTTCCCCCTCCGGTCCGATGCACCGTTCGATCTCCCGTTCCAACCGGGGAAAACTTCCCAAACGGCTTCCCCATTCCGGCAAGATGGCGATATCTTTCCGTTCATGGTCGGGTTTTAAAAATTCCCGCATCAACCGGGAAGCCCGCAACGTGGAGCCAACCGCCAGCAACTCGGTGGGCGATAAAACGCCGCCGATGGCAGCCCGCTTCAATTCGCTGCGAATGTCAAATATGCCGCCCAACGGCGGGCGCTCCGAACCGGCCAAATAATAGACCGCTTCCGAAGTAATCCGTAAAGCTTCTTGAATCCGTTCCAACGCCGTATACGGCTGAAGCTTTCGAACCAGCTCTTTACCGGCGGACGTCGAAGCCAACGCCTCCACCCGGCCGATAATTTTATCATATTCCAATGCTTTTAACGTACGTTCATTCACCTTTGTCCGACTCTCCCTTTCGCAATACCCTCATTATACCATTTCTCTCCCGGCTTGAAAGGAAGAAAATCATAACCAGACATACCGGGATAAAAAAGCTGCCTCCCGTGGGAGACAGCTTCCACATCAACCGACGGATACTGCTTGAATCTTAGGCACCAGGGCTTCGCGCCACACTTCATCCATGGAATCTACCAGGACTATTTCGATTTCCGCCGCAATATTGGCCGGTATCTCTTCCAAATCTTTCTTGTTCTCCTTGGGCACCAAAACCTTCTTAATGCCGCCTCGGTGGGCCGCCAGAACCTTCTCTTTCAAACCGCCGATGGGAAGTACCCTGCCTCGCAGGGTGATTTCTCCGGTCATGGCGACTTCTTTGCGGACCGGCCGGTCGGTCAGGGCCGAAACGATGGCAGTGGCGATGGTGATTCCGGCAGAAGGACCGTCTTTGGGGATGGCTCCTTCGGGCACATGAATATGCACATCATAACGTTCATGGAAATCTTCCTCGATCCCCAATTCCTTGGCGCGGGAACGAATATAACTGAAGGCCGCCTGCGCGGATTCCCGCATCACTTCGCCTAATTTTCCGGTGAGAATCAGCGTCCCTTTCCCTTTCACCAGCGAAACTTCGACGGACAGAATATCACCGCCGACTTCCGTCCACGCCAAACCGGTGGCTAAGCCCACCTGATCGGTGGTTTCGGCCAAATTATACCGGTATTTGGGGGCTCCCAGGAATTTTTCAAGATTCTTCGGAGTTACCCGCACCGTCCGTTTGGTCCCTTGCACAATTTCTTTGGTCGCTTTCCGGCACAGATTGGCCAATTGCCGTTCCAAACCGCGGACGCCGGATTCCCGGGTGTATTTATTGATAATCTGGTGCAACACGTCATCCGAAACCACCAACGTCTTCTTGCTGAGCCCGTGTTCTTTCGCCTGCTTCGGCAGCAAGTGGCGTTTAGCGATCTCCACTTTTTCCGCTTCCGTATATCCGGACAATTGAATCACTTCCATCCGGTCCAGCAACGGTCGGGGAATGGTATGATAAACGTTGGCTGTCGTCATAAAAAGCACTTTGGAAAGGTCAAAAGGGATCTCCAGATAGTGATCGCCAAAGTTGCTGTTTTGCTCCGGATCCAGCACTTCCAGCAGAGCGGCGGAAGGGTCGCCGCGGAAATCCGTGCTCATTTTGTCGATTTCATCCAGTAAAATCACAGGATTGCGGGAACCGGCCTGTTTCATGATTTGAATGATCTTCCCGGGCATCGCTCCGACATAGGTGCGACGATGGCCTCGAATCTCCGCTTCATCCCGGACACCGCCCAATGAAAAACGGACGAACTTCCGGTTGAGCGCCCGAGCCACCGATTTGGCAAGGGAGGTTTTTCCCACGCCGGGAGGCCCAATCAAACACAAGATCGGCCCTTTCAATTCCTTGGTCAGCTGACATACGGCCAAATACTCGAGGATCCGTTCTTTCACCTTTTCAAGACCGAAATGATCTTCGTTCAAAATGGCCTCCGCCGCCTGGATATCCAAACGGTCCTCCGTCAGCGTATTCCAAGGGAGCGACATCACCCAGTCGATATAATTGCGGACCACGACTGCTTCGGCAGCCAGCGGCGGCATCTTGGCCAACCGTTCCAGCTCTTTTTTCACCTTTTCGTCTGCTTCTTTGGGAAGATTCAGTTCGGCCAGTTTAGCACGGAGTTCTTCCACCTCTGCCGCACGCTCGTCCGCTTCACCCAATTCTTTCTGGATAGCTTTCATCTGCTCGCGGAGATAGTATTCCTTTTGTGTCTTCTCCATCTGTTTCCGAACGCGAAGATGAATCTTCCGCTCCAGCTCCAGAATGTCGATTTCTTTCATTAAAATGCCGCAGAGGGTCTCCAACCGCTCTTTGGCCGAAAACGCTTCCAAGATGCTCTGTTTCTCTTCCACTTTCAAATTGAGATGGGAAGCAATGACATCGGCCAGCCGGGCCGGATCATCGATGGCCAGTACCGAGCTTAAAACCTCCGGCGGGCTTTTCTTATTCAATTTAGTATATTGCTCAAAATGAAACAACGTCGAACGGACCAACGCTTCGATCTCGCTGTCTTTTTCATTGGTCTCTTCCACTTGGGCCAAACGCACCGCGTAATACGGGTCAAAATGCAAATACTCAACGATCCGGACCCGATAAAGCCCTTCCACCAACACCCGGATGGTCCCGTCCGGCAGTTTCAAAAGCTGCTTAATCTCGGCCACCGTGCCGACGGAAAAAATGTCATCCTGGTCCGGTTCATTGACTTTCGCTTGACGTTGGGCAGCCAAGACGATTAATCGCTCATTTACCATTGCGGCTTCCAAGGCATTGATGGACTTCTCACGGCCGACATCCAACGGCACGACCATATATGGAAACACGATCATTCCACGTAACGGCAGCAAAGGCAAGGTTTCTTTAAAAGATACCGGGGCACGTTCCCGTTCCTCTTGACTCAACAATGATGCCACCTCCATATTTGATTACGTTACCTCATCCTGAAATCTGGTTCATCCCGGTTTAACACTGTATCTGCTACCGAACACTTAGATCAGGACAGTACGCTGTTTCAAAAAATCATGAAAGGTTAATTTCGCGTTCCGTTGCCGAGTTCCTTTCAGTAATTATTGGAGAAATCACCATATCTTTAGGGGTTTTTGGCACAATTACCCCATGGCGGCCAATTCTTCCTGGAGGATTTCCCATTGGTGATATAAGGTTTCCAATCTCGCTTCAACCTCGGCGAACTCAGCGGACAACGCCGCACTTTGTTGATAATCGTTATGGACGGCCGGATCATTGAGCAATTGATAGAGTTCAGCGCGGCGGCGTTCCGTTTTTTCAATTTCAGATTCCGTATCGGCCAACTCCCGTTGTTTCCGCCGCAATTGGCGTTGGAATTCTTTGGTGTTTTCCCGATAAATCTGGGTTTGGGTCTTCGGCTTTTCCGAACTTTCATCCTTCATTTCCGCCCGACTCTTTTTCCAGGCGACATAGGCTTCATAATCGGCGAAAGGCAAAAGTTGGCCGTCAACCAGTGCCACATAACGGTCCACCACTTTTTGGAGAAAATAGCGATCATGAGAGACTACCAACACCGTGTTATCAGTCTCCGCCAGCGCCCTTTCCACAACTTCAATGGATGCCAAATCCAAATGGTTGGTCGGTTCGTCCAAGATGAGAAAATTGGCCCCGGAGAGCATCAACTTGATGAGTCCCAGCCGACGCCGTTCGCCGCCGCTTAAGTCGGCCACATTTTTAAAAACGTTATCCCCGCTGAACAGAAAACGGCCGAGAATGGTCCGTGCCTCGGTATTGGTCAGATCCGCTGCCGCCATAATTTGGCTGAACGGAGTTCCCTCCATCATATCGTTGTCCAACTGGGAAAAATAACCCGGCCGAATCTCGTACCCTAAGCGGATTTCGCCGGAGTCCGGCATCTCCAGTCCCATGATCATCTTTAACAAGGTGGTTTTCCCAACACCGTTGGGGCCAATCAGACCGATCTTCTCCCCGGCTTCCACTTTCAGATGGGCCTGGTTTAAAATAACCTTGTCGCCAAAGCGTTTGGAAAGCCGGATACACTCAAGGACATTCCGGGAGCCCGACGGACCGCTTTCAAACTTAAATCGCAAGGTCTTATCGTCTTTAAGGGGTTTCTCCACCCGGTCCATATGGAGCAGGCGTTTCTCAATGCTGTGGGCTTTTCGTTTGCTTTTTTCGGTGGCCCGGGATTCCCGTACAAATTTCTCCAGACGGCTGATTTCCTTCTCCTGCTTTTCATAAGCCCGGAGCATGCTTTGATATTCGGCTTCCTTCTGGGCCCGATACTCGCTGTAATTGCCCCGGTACCGTTTTATACGGCCAAATTCCATTTCCAAGAAGCCCTGAACCAGCTTGTCCAGGAAATACCGATCATGGGAGACCAGAAGCACTGCGCCTCTATAGGTGGCCAGAAATTCCTCCAGCCACTCGACGGCCTCAATATCCAGATAGTTGGTGGGCTCGTCCAAAAATAACAAATCGTAAGTTTTTAGCAGCAACCGGGCCAGACCCAAGCGGGTCCGTTCCCCGCCGCTCAATACGGCAACGGAATCATGCCAACGTTCCTGGGGAAATCCCAACCCCCGCAAGACACCCTGAATCCTGCCTTCCACCTGATATCCGCCGGCCGCTGCAGACTTCTCCGTCAACGCATGATGTTGTTCCACCAATTCCCGTAGCCGGCTCTCGGAAATACCTACCTGATCCATCTGCCGCTGCAGGTCGTTGAGCTGATCCTGCAGCCGGTCCAGATCACTGAAAATGCTCCGTAACTCCTGATAGACCGTAACGTTTTCATTAAAGTCCAATATTTGCGGAAGATAACCAAATGTATGATTTTGGGCCCAATGAATCTCACCCCGGTCATAATCTTCCGTGCCCGTCAAAATATGGATTAACGTGGTTTTTCCGCATCCGTTTCTTCCGATTAACCCCAGCTTTTCGCCGGGCTGTATCTCAAAAGAAAGATCTTCAAACACCCGATCGGATCCGTAATATTTGGTTAAACCTTTTACCTGTAATAAAGCCATCCTCTTACCCCAAAGCACCGTTAGTGAATTATTCCCATCCTGTGAATGGGCCAAAAACGCCACCAGGCTTTCCCCTTGATATTCTCAAAAGGCACCGGTCCCCAATACCGGCTGTCCTGGCTGTTATTGCGGTTATCGCCCATAACAAATAGATGACCTTCGGGAATCCGATAAGACGGAAAGTCATGAATCGGAGCCCGGTCCGGAGTGATAAACGGCTCCTCCAAAGGCTCATCGTTGATATAAACCACGCCTTTTTTGATGCTTATGGTCTCTCCGGGCAAGCCAATAATGCGTTTGACATAATCATCTTTGGAACCGGCTGCTTCCGGAGGCCTGAAAACAATGATGTCAAAACGTTGGGGTTCATGGAACCAATACGCCGTTTTATTCGAAAGGAACCGGTCCTGCACTTCGATGGTAGGTACCATGGAGGGCGAAGGGACAAACCGTGACTCCAAAAAGAACGTGTGTATGATGAGAAACAAAACCACCGCCGGAACTATAACTTCGATGACGTCTTTGACAAACCGCCCCATGGTATACTCCTCTTTCTCGTTTTTTGAATCAGACTTGGATGCCATCCGAATCCCCCTCATCCAATCATCACATTACATTTCTTTTTCCATTATCCATTATTTCAGCAGGTTTATTATAACATATTGCAACAAAGCCGCAAACACGTTGCGGCTTAATCCGGTTTCAGCGGGGATCATTTCGTCCCGGCGTCCCGTTCTCCATCAATTGCGACAAGGTCACCAGTTTATAGCCTTTCGCCCGTAGCCCTTTGATGATCCCCGGCAAAGCCAGATGGATTTCCTTACTGGAATCGCTGGCATGGCATAAAATCACCGCTCCCGGAAAAACCTTTTTCAAGACCCTTTCCACCATATAGTCCGGTCCGGGGTTCTTCCAATCCAATGAATCCACCGCCCAAATTACTGTTTCATATCCCAATTCCCGGGCCGTATCGATAACCAGGTCGTCATAATCGCCGTTGGGCGGCCGAAAGAACGGCGCCACCCGCGGGACGACGGAAAGCAAATCCTGATGTGCCTTGGCAATATTTTGGCACACCGCCTCTTTCGGATATTCGCTGAGGTTCACATGGCGGTCGCCGTGACTGGCGATCTCATGCCCTTGCTCGTAAATCATCCGGACGGCCTCCGAATGCCGGACGGCCCAGGGCCCGGAAAGAAAAAACGTGGCCGGAACCTGGTATTCTTTTAGTATCTGCAATACCTTGGGCAATGTCTGCTCACCCCAGCTGATGTCGAAAGTCAGCGTCACTTCCTGCGCCTTTTTCTGCACATAGAAAATGGGCATTTCTTTCGCTGCCGGTCCGGTCACCGGCGATACAGGCATCAAAAACCGGCCGTTCAGAAAACCCAACCCATAAATAAGGGCCAACATCCCGAGGCATACCACGCTTTTTTTCAATACGACGATTTTCACCGTTCTCACCTCGGTTATCTTTATTCCATACATCGAAAAGAAAGAACACCGGGGGAATATCCATCGCAATAAAAAAGATGGGCCGTAAGGCCCATCTTATTTTTAAAGGTATTACTTCTTGGCTACAGCGTCTTTTAAAGCTTTTCCAGCCTTGAATACCGGAACCTTTCTTGCTGCGATTTTAATCTCAACACCCGTTTGAGGATTGCGTCCCTTACGAGCTTCCCGTTTCCGTACTTCAAAACTACCGAAGCCGACTAATTGAACCTTTTCACCTTTAGCCAAGGCTTGGGTCATCGCGCTGATAAACGCGTCGATCGCTTTCCCGGAATCTTTTTTGGTTAAGCCACTCTTCTCGGCAACCTTGTCGATGAGTTCGGTTTTGGTCATTAATTAAGTCACCTCCTTCCGAAAAAGTGGAAAAGTGTTTTGATTTCTTTCAGGTGAACTTTGGTAGCTTTTTAATAATACCACATATTCTAGATATTTCCCTTATCTCCTGCTTTTCAAACAAAAAATAGTAGATTTTTTCAATAAATAATAAGGGTTTCAAGCATAATCCCAGCTAAAATAGTATTTTTTTCGGAAAAAATATTACAAAAAAGTAAACCGCCCTGCTTAAGAACGGTTATCCAAAAAACAAAAATGGTCTTTTCAGACCATTTCTGGTTATAAAATGATACAAATCAGGCCGCCGCTTCCTTCGTTCAGTATCTTGGTCAAAGTCTCCTGCAATTTCTCCTGGGCATTTTCCGGCATTTGCGTCAGTTTGGACTGAATCCCCTCTTTCACCAAGTCATACATGGATTTGCCAAAGAAGTCCATTTCCCAGATTTTCGACGGGTCTTTCTCAAATTCGCTGGTTAAGAAGCGGACAAATTCTTCGCTCTGTTTTTCGGTGCCGACCACCGGTGTGACTTCAGTCATAATATCCACTTTGATCATATGGATGGACGGAGCGCTGGCCCGCAGCTTCACACCAAACCGGTTTCCATGACGGATCAATTCCGGTTCGGCCATGGACAGTTCGTTCAAAAGCGGCTGAACAATGCCATAACCCGTCTCTTTCACCTGGTGTAACGCTTCGGCAACTTTATCGTACTCCCGTTTGGCAACGGACAATTCTTTCATAATGCGCATCAGGTGATGATCGCCTTTCACGGTAAAACCGGAAGTCTCCTCCAAGACTTCATAGAACAGTTGCCGGTCCGTGGTGACCTGGACGGAGACGGAACCCTCTCCCAAATTGACCTCTTGCAGTGAAACGCCGCTGACTTCCTCCAATGAACTCAAAGCGTCGACCACCGCATCAATATCCCGAACTTTCTCCACACCGGCAACAGCCCCGTACACCGTCCCTTCGATCCGGTTGCGCAGCCAATGGTCGATGTCCAATTCTTCGATCCAGTCGGGATAATCCACCCGGATCTCCCGCAGCGGAAACATATACAGCAACTGTTGGATGATCCCCTCAATCTGGACCGGTGTGAGCTGCAGACAATTGAGAGGCAGCACCGGGATCCCGTATTTGGCCTGCAATTCCGCTGCCAATCCCTGAGTCGCCGGGTCCTCCGGGTGGACGGAATTGACAATGACCACAAACGGTTTGCCCAAGGCTTTCAATTCGCCGATGACCCGTTCTTCCGCAGGTACATAGTTTTCCCGCGGTATATCGGTGATACTGCCGTCCGTCGTAATCACCAGGCCCACCGTGGAATGATCCGTAATCACCTTTTCCGTTCCCAATTCCGCCGCTTCCACAAAACTGATAGGCGTGTCAAACCAAGGCGTTAAAACCATTCTCGGCCCGTCTTCGTTTTGGAATCCAACGGCTCCCTCCACCGCATACCCCACACAATCCACCAAACGAACCCGGAACCTCACATTTTCACCGATGTTCACCTCCACTGCTTCACTGGGCACAAATTTCGGCTCCGTGGTCATAATGGTCCGGCCGTTGCCGCTCTGAGGCAGTTCATCCTGGGCGCGTTCCCGATCATACGTGTTACTGATGTTCGGAATCACGATTTGTTCCATAAACCGCTTGATAAATGTGGACTTCCCTGTACGTACCGGGCCGACGACTCCCACATAAATATCCCCCCCGGTACGTTCGGTGATATCTTGAAAGATATCAAACCTTTCCATCGCTGTCCCCCCTTCTCATCGATTTCACCGTTATGGTTACGGGAATTGATTCATCCCCCCTTCGCTGACTGATGGAATACCATGAATCGCGCGTTATTTCAACAAATAACCGCAATTGGCAAACAATAACACTATATATATATGGGTTGACCGATGCCATTATAACTGGTGTCAAAGGAAAAAGACGGATTCTTCTCAGACCGGGGTCGTGATCATCCTATTACCAATTAACGCCAATTATGCTTTTTCATTGTGGTTATGGACGCTGGGTACTGGGTCCCCGGTGCTAGGTTCCCTATTTCAAAAATAAAAAATAAAGGAACGCACCTTGCGTTCCTTACCTACACCCAGTACCTAATACTTAGAACCCAGAACCTAACACCTTATTCCCACGAATACGTCCCCGTGATGACTTCTTCCATTTCATGGGTACGGACCCGCTCCATCAGTTTACGGACACCGTCCCGGGGTGGGACGTTTTCATACAGAACCTGATAGGTCACGGAAGTTATCGGCATTTCCACATTCAGCTTTTTCGACAGCATATAGGCTGCTTCCGCCGTAGCCACCCCTTCGATCACCATTTTGGTGGATTCCATGATCTCTTTGAGGGCACGGCCTTTTCCCAACTCCCGGCCGGCCCAGGAGTTACGGCTGTGTTTGCTGAACGCCGTAACAAACAAATCCCCCATCCCCGACAATCCGGAGAACGTCGGGATCTGGGCCCCTAAAGCGGCACCCAATCGAGCCATCTCCACCATGCCTCGGGTTACCAAAGCAGCTTTCGTATTATCGCCCAGGCCCAACCCGTCAGCAATGCCGGCAGCCAAAGCGATGACATTTTTCAAGGCGCCACCCAGCTGCACCCCGGTCCGGTCCGGATTGGTATAGACCCGAAAATTGGGGGTGATCAAAAGGTCCTGAACTTCTTCGGCATACTTGAGAACCGGCGTGGCCACCACGATCGCCGAAGGATTGTTCACAGCCACCTCTTCCGCATGGGTCGGCCCGGACAGGGCTACAATCGCGTTGGGGTCCACCATCGGCAATTCTTCTTCCAGAACATCCGTCATCTTTTTTAAAGTCTTTATCTCCAACCCTTTGGAGGCGCTAATCACGATGGTATCCTGCGCGACAAACGGGGCCATCTCTTTGGCCACCGACCGCAGCCATTGGCTGGGAACCGTAGTGATTAAATATTTTTTCCCGGAAACAACGTCCGCCAGAGACGGACTGGCTGACAGCGTATCCGGAAGGGTTACCCCGGGCAAAAATGTATGATTGGTATGATTCCGGTTGATTTCTTCACACACTTCGGTTTCCCTGGCCCAAATTTGTACCTTATATCCTTTTTCCGCACATAACTTGGCAAGGGCTGTTCCCCATCCCCCACCTCCGATAACTCCAATCATTCCTTTTCGGCACTCCTTCTGTTTTTATATAAAATCCGGTTTTCACAGCCTTTCAACAGGCGCTTGATATTTTCCCGATGGCGGTAAATGGCCAATATCCCCAATAACAACGCCAAAGCGCATTTATAATAATTACCTGAGTAAAAAGTGAAAACAGAGATGGGATATGCGACTGCGGCGCCGATGGACGCCAGGGAAACATACCCGGAAACGAAGAAAAAGAGCAGCCATACCGGAAGGACTATCAAGAGACTCATCGGCGTCAAGGCGATAATTACCCCCAACGATGTGGCAATCCCTTTGCCGCCTTTAAACCCGGCAAAAATCGACCAGTTATGGCCGATAATCACCGCCAATCCGCTGAGGACCGCCAAGTCGATGCCGAAAGCTTCACCGAAACACCGGCCAAGCAGCACCGCGATAACGCCTTTGAGCGCATCACCGACCAAGACAATGGCCCCATAGAGCGATCCCATGCTCCGAAAAACATTGGTTGCACCCACATTGCCGCTGCCCTGGCTGCGCAGATTGATCCTTTTCAACCGGGCCACAATATCCCCGGTCAAAATCGAACCAATGACGATACTCAATACAATAACCGAAAGAACCTTTATAAGCTCCACGCCTTCAAAGCCTCAACTTTCTTTTTTGTTTACTTTGGTGGTAAAACGAATCGGTGTCCCTTTAAATATGAAATATTCTCTTAGTTTATTCTCCAAATACCGCTGATAGGAGAAGTGAAACCCTTCCGGATCATTGACCGTAAACCGGAACGTGGGCGGTTTCACTTTTACTTGGGCGGTATAATAGATCTTGAACAATCGTCCTTTATGGGACGGCGGATTGTGCAGCATAATCGCATCAGAAATCACTTCGTTCAAGCGATTAGGCGGTACCCGCATGGTATAATAGTTCATCACTTCATTGATAGTTTGAGGCAATTTCCCGAGACGCTGGCCGGTCTTAGCCGAAACGAACAGCACGGGGGCAAAATCCAGGAAGTCCAAAGCATCCCGGATCTCTTTAACATATTCATCGGCAGTCCGGCTGTCTTTCTCTACCAGATCCCATTTGTTCACCAAAATAATGCAGGCTTTCCCCGCTTCTTTAATGATTCCGGCAATCCGCAAATCCTGTTCGGCGATTTTCTCAGTGGCATCCAGCACCAATACCACCACATCGGAACGCTCCACCGCTTTCAGCGCCCTGAGGACGCTGTAATATTCGACGGCCGCTTCCACTTTGGACTTACGCCGAATCCCGGCAGTATCCACCAACAAATAATCGGTACCGTCAATGGTTATCGGCGTATCGATGGCATCCCGAGTGGTCCCCGGAATATTGCTGACGATCACCCGTTCCTCGCCCAGCAGGGCATTGACCAAAGAGGATTTGCCCACATTGGGCCGGCCGACGAACGTCACACGAATCCGATCGGTATCGCTTTCTTCGGTCTCCTCCGGGCAATGGGCCAAAGCGGCATCCAGAAGATCACCGATATTTTTCCCATGTTCCGCTGAGATTAAAATCGGCTCGCCCAAACCCAAACTGTAAATCTCAGAATCGTAATACGTATCAAAATTATCGATCTTATTGACGGTCAAAACCACCGGCTTTTTGGTTTTCCGGAGCAATTCAGCCACCTGATAGTCGGAAGTCGTCAAAGGTTCTCTCCCGTCAACGACCATAATCAAAACATCCGCTTCCTCCAGGGCGATCTCCACTTGTTTCCGGATTTGCATCTGAATCGTATCTCTTTCATCGGTGATACCGCCGGTATCGATAAGCAAAAACTCCCGATCCAGCCATTTGGCTGTGGTATAAAGACGGTCCCGGGTCACGCCCGGAGTATCTTCCACAATGGCCAGTCGTTGCCGGGCAATCCGGTTAAATAAAGTGGATTTTCCTACATTCGGTCTTCCTACAATAGCAATCACTGTTCTTGACAAGCGTTGACACATCCTTCTTCGAGAATCCAGGCCAGCCAATCCGCAGCCCGCGTTGGCACCACAGCGATGCGCCGCGGTGCACAGGCACGTATCAGTTCATCCAGACTTACCCCGTCTAAGAAGACGGTTTCATCTTGTTTTAATGTAATTTGGGGGATTAAAAAGAGTCCGGAATCGTCCGGATATTCCCGAATGACTTCGATTAAATCCCTCCCGCTCAATAATCCGGCCACCGTCACCGTTTCGCCGAAAAACCGGTTGGCTACGGACAGGACCGAAAGACGGATACCCGGACAATCCTTGGCAAAGCGTTCCGCAATGTCCTGCCATAAGCCCCGGGCCGAGCGTCCGGTGACCACCGTCAACCGCATCCGTTTCCGGCGGAGCCGGGGCAACATATCTTTAAAAACTTCGTCAAATTCACTGTAAAACCATCGGAGCAGGCCCACACCGTTATCCAGTTGGGGATAGCCTTCATAAGCCTCTTCCAGCGGCAACGGTTCGGCCGCAGCCAAATACCATTCGTCCGCAGCAAAGACGAACCTCGTCCCCAGCCTGGGCAAAAGCTCCCGCTGAAAGCGATGGACGATATCCAGGACCCGGGCAGCCCCCTCCCGGTCAAAGCCCTTTAAAGGATAGAGCTTTTCGCGGTGAGCCGTAAGTCCCACCGGCACTACCGCGAGACTCGCCACTCCAGGGGCCAATGCCGCCAAATCCTCGATGGTCCGTTCCAAAACCTCGCCATCGTTAATCCCGGGGCATAATACCGCTTGGGTATGTACCATGATCCCGGCCGCCACCAACCTCCGTAATTGATCCAGAATGGCTCCGGCTTTCTTGGAACCGATCAGTCGACAGCGAACCTCCGGATCGGTGGCATGCACCGAAACATATAAGGGGCTTAAATGCAGCTCCTCGATTCTTTGCCAATCCTTCTCCGTCAAATTGGTTAAAGTAATATAACAACCCTGCAAAAAGGACAAACGATAATCGTCATCTTTCACATACAAGGAGGGGCGCTGCCCCTTGGGCAATTGGTGGACAAAACAAAACAAGCAATGATTTTTGCACACCCTGATGCCGTCATAGATCAGCCCTTCGAAAGACAGCCCCAACGGCTCGTCGGGGTCTTTTTCGAATGCGATAACTTCGATATCCCCGGAATTCTTCTCGACTTCCAGCTCAATTTCCGGTTCCGAAGTCAATGTCAGGAAACGGATGAAATCATCCAACGGTTGCCCGTTTACACCGAGCACCCGGTCTCCCGGTTCCAAATTCAATTCCTCAGCGATGCTTCCAGGCACAACCTCCCGAATGACCGCCCCCTGTGATTTTACCATCTCATTCCTCCTGAGATAGGAAGATTCGCGTTCCAGCCATCAAATCCTGCTAACTTCATATTAACGGAACATAAAAATAATCAGGCTTCAGCCTGATTGGAAAGGATCTCCGCCCCACAATTTTCGAAGATCAGGCGCACTTCGGCGGCTGCTTCCGGTTCAGCCTTGACAACGGCCACAATTTTCCCTTCAGAAAGCGCCTTCCGCAGGCCGGTTTCCCGATCCCGGACCGTAGCGATGAGGTCGGCTCCTCCGGACAGGGAGCCGTATTTCACCGAACCCACGCCGTCCAAATATCCGGTTTTCAACCCGGGCCACCGTTGCCTGGTTTGCAGGAGAGCATCTCCGATAAAACCCTCGGCCGCCGTCTCCCAATGCGCATCTTTCTCCTGAACGGTCTCCGCTGACTCCGAATAAATCACCGAAGCCTGGGCCCGGTTCAAACTGGTTTTTTTCACCTGCCCCAACGCAAATCGGGCATCTTCCAGTTGGTGAAATATCCCATAGATCGATTCCCGCAATGAAAGGAACCCCTTTCCGTGAATATTTCTTCCAATATTCTTCCCCAACCCTTCCGTTTCTAACGGTTTTAATGACATGGCATAATTTTCCATTCCGAAGAAGTATATCACAGCTGTCTTCGGAGAAACTATGAAATGTTATTTCACGTCCCCAAAGGAGGTGATCTTCGTGGACTGGTTAAGAACCATTGTACGGTTTATCGTCTCAGCCATTGTGTTAATGGTCGTAGGGGCCATTGTGCCGGGATTTAGCGCATTAAGCTTCGGCAACGCATTATTGGCAGCTCTGGTTATTGCCGGACTCAGTTATTTGATCGAATTGGTCTTGGGCCGGGATATTTCGCCTTACGCCCATGGTGTCGTCGGTTTCCTGGTTTCTGCGATAGTAATTTACCTGACTCAGTTTATTGTGCCCGATATGTCCGTCTCCATGATAGGTGCTTTGCTTGCATCGTTGGTCATCGGGATCATTGACCTCTTTGTCCCAACCAAAGTCAAATAAAACGGCACAAAAAATTAAGGACTGTATCCGAAAAGCATCGCGATAGTCCTTAATTTTTTTGTATTTTTTGTAGATATTTCCGTTTTTAGCACCGTCTAAGGATATAATCCAGGATTATCGACCGCTTGGTATTCAGCCGAATCGATGACAAAATTTCCTTAAACTCGTCTTCACAACGATACTTACCGCTAACGGCTCCGGTCATCCCGATAACGATTAAAAAATCGTTCCAAGGAATGATGATCACCCGCCCCAAACAATCCAACGTATGCTGCTCATTTTTCACCTGAAATTTCATCCGAATCATCATCGCCGGATGCCCGTCCACCCGAAAATTGGGGTCTGTCTTCAATATTTCGCAGGATTCCAACGGACGGGAGACTTCTTCCGCCAATCTCTCCATCCGTTCCTCCGACGATAAATCTTTCGGCAGATGATTCAGGCGACAGCCACATTGAACGGTAGGCAAAGGCAGGTCGTGATGAGAATGTTTTTTGTAGAAACACACAAAAGGTACCAATTGTTGGGCTAATATTTTTTTTAATCCACCCGTATATTCCAAACGGGGGAAATTGAACAACGGTGCGTTTTTCTGGGGCTGAAACACCCAGTCCGCCGGTTTGGTGATGGAAAACCGAAGCAAATTATTGTAATAGAGATTCGACGGTTTACGTGTGAATAACATTCATCCACCTCAATTGTTAAGAATCGACTGTTCGGATTTTAATCAAACCACTCTCTTTTAATTACACATCGATCCGATAAATCCTTTAACAATAACAGGCATATCACGGTAAATTGAGCTGAAGCAAAAACCGTTGGCGTCATAGTGAAACTCGGTAACTCCACTTGATCGTCTCCATGGTACCACATTTCCAAACTCGGATTTTGATAAAAACTACAAAAGCAGTATGAAGATAGATTAATAAAACGAAAAACTACGGAACTTTATATCCCGTAGCTTTTGAACTTAGTGAATCAAGCTTGTTAAAACAAAGCCAACTGATCCGTTTCCGTCATTCCCTCAAGGCACCCGTGCTTCTGAAGCACTTCGATCACGGCCGACGTCAACCGGGCCCTGGTCTTCAAGTCCTCAATGGACCGGAACTTTCCTTCTTCCCTGGCTGCAGCGATGGCTTTCGCCGCATTCTCTCCCAGCCCCTGCAGGGAAGCCAGCGGCGGCAATAACCCGTCGGGAGTGATGAGGAACCGGTTGGGATGGGACTTATAAATATCCACACGAAGGAAACGGATCCCCCGGAGCATGGCTTCCACCACCATCTCCAGGATCACATCCAGGTTCTTCTCTTTCTGCGTGGCATCATTACCTTTCTGCCGGATCTGCTCCCGATAACTCTTGACAGCCTCCAGACCGCCCACCACGATGTCCGCATCGAACTCATCCGCCCGGACACTGAAATAAGTGGCATAATACGCTTCGGGATAATTCACCTTGAACCAGGCGATCCGGAAAGCCATCATCACGTAAGCGACGGCATGGGCTTTCGGGAACATATACTTAATCTTCAGGCACGAATCGATATACCAGTCAGGAACGCCGTGTTCCTTCATGATCTGAATTTCTTCTTCGTCCAGGCCCTTGCCTTTACGGACCCGCTCCATGATCTTAAAGGCCGTTTTCGGAGGCAGGCCTTTATAGATCAAATAGTTCATAATATCGTCGCGCGTAGAGATAACTTCGGAAAGTTTCGCCGTCCCGCTCTTGATCAAATCCTGGGCATTTCCCAGCCACACATTGGTCCCGTGGGATAAACCGGAGATGAACACCAGCTCGGCAAAGGTGGTTGGCCGGGTCTCCTCCAGCATTTGCCGAACAAAACCGGTACCGAACTCCGGAATGCCCAGAGTCCCCAGATCGAAGCCCATCTGTTCCGGAGTGATTCCCAAAGGCTCAATGGAGGAGAAGATTTTCATGGTCTGCGGATCTCCCATGGGAACCGTCCGAGGATCGATCCCGGTCAGATCATGCAACATCCGGATGACCGTCGGATCGTCATGCCCCAGGATATCCAGCTTCACCAAGCGGCCTTCCAAGGCGCCGTGATAATCGAAATGGGTGGTAATCCACTCCGCCTTTTTATCATTGGCCGGGTACTGGATAGGGGTGAAATTATAGATCTCCTGATCCTTGGGGACAACATACAAGCCGCCCGGATGCTGGCCAGTGGACCGGCGCACGCCGGTACATCCTCTGACCAAGCGGTTCATCTCGGCCTGGCGCAGCCGAATCCCTTTTTCTTCAGCATAGCCTTTGACAAATCCGAAGGCCGTCTTTTCCGCCAGCCCGGTGACGGTTCCCGCACGGAAGACATAACCTTTGCCGAATAATTCCTCGGTATATTTATGGATCACCGGCTGATATTCGCCGGAGAAATTCAAGTCAATATCGGGTTCCTTGTCGCCTTCAAAGCCCATAAAGGTGGCGAAAGGAATATCCTGCCCGTCCTTAATCAACGGATGACCGCAGCGCGGGCAATCTTTATCGGGTAGATCGTAACCGGAAGCAATGGATCCGGTTTCCATAAACTCGCTGTATTTACAATTGGGGCACCGGTAATGGGCGGGCAACGGATTCACTTCGGTAATATTGCACATGGTGGCCACAAAAGAGGAACCAACGGACCCCCGCGAACCCACCAAATACCCGTCATCCAGCGACTTTTTCACCAGTTTCTGGGCAGTCAGGTACAGCACCGCATACCCATGGCCGATAATGCCTTTCAGCTCCCATTCCAACCGGTCTTCCACCAACTTGGGCAAAGGATCGCCATACAACTCTTTCGCCCGGGTATATGCCATGGCGCGGATCTCCTCTTCAGCCCCGGGAATAACCGGCGGACAGAACTGGTTCGGCAACGGCGTTACATCCTCGATCTGTTCCAAAATCCGGGCCGGGTCGGTGATGACCACCTTTCTGGCCAGTTCCTCCCCGAGGTAACTGAATTCCTGCAACATCTCTTCGGTCGTCCGCAAATACAAGGGCGCCTGACGGTCCGCGTCCTCAAACCCTTGTCCCATCAACAATATTTTTCGATAAATTTCGTCATGGGGATGGAGAAAATGAACGTCCCCGGTGGCCACGACCGGCTTGCCGAGCTTGTGGCCGAGTTCGATGATTTTCCGGTTATAATCCTGAAGCTCTTCCACGGATTTGACACGGCCCTGCTCAATCAGGAACTGATTGTTGCCGATGGGCTGAATCTCCAAATAATCGTAGAACTCGGCAATTTCTTCCAATTTGCTGTCATCCGCCCCGTCCAAAATAGCCTGATACAATTCGCCGGCCTCGCAGGCACTGCCGACAATCAACCCTTCGCGGAGTTCCACCAAGAGAGAGCGGGGAATCCGGGGATGCCGGTGAAAATAATGAATATGGGAATCGGAGACCAGCCGATACAGATGTTTCATGCCGATTTGGCTTTTAACCAGCAAAATCACATGATTGGTCCGCAAGTGTTCCACATTGGCCTCTTTGACCAATTGGTTGAGATCGGCCAGGCGTTCAAAGGGCCGGTCGGCGATTTTCTCCAATGCCTTTAATAAAATTTGCGCAGCACATTCGGCATCATCGCCGGCCCGATGATGATGCAAAAGTTTAATCCCCAATTCCTTTGCCACATGATTCAGTCGATAACTCTTGAAATGCGGCCACACGGACCGGGCCAACCCCAACGTATCCAGATAAACCGGTTGAATCTTTTCGTTATAAAACTGCTGATGCTTTGCAGTGATAAAGCCTACGTCAAACCGGGCATTATGGGCCACCAAAACGGCACCTTTGCAAAACTCCATAAACGCCGCCAGCACTTCTTCCGGTGCCGCCGCATCCGCCACCATCTCCGGAGTAATCCCGGTCAGTTTCTGGATTTCTTCGGAGATCTCTTTGGTCGGCCGTATGAGACGGTGAAACTCGCCGATTTTTTCACCGCGTTTGTATTTGACAGCACCAATCTCCAGCAAGTCCTCTTTTTGCGGGTTAAAACCGGTGGTTTCAATGTCAAATACGACAAAAACCGCATCTTCGATCCGTTCTTCCGTGGCCCCCACCACGATGGGAACCCCGTCGTCCACCAGGTACCCTTCCATGCCGTAGATCACTTTGATGCCGACCTTTTTGGCGACACTCATAACTTCCGGGAAGGAATGGACCACACCGTGATCCGTGATGGCAATGGCCGGATGGCCCCATTTGGCTGCTTGTTTAATGGCATCCGCCACATCCACCACCGCATCCATGGCGCTCATCTTCGTATGCAGATGGAGTTCGATCCGTTTCTCCGGCGCATTGTCCACCCGCTCCACGGGACTGGCCACATTAATGTGGTTCACCGTCAGACTCAGCTCCCGGATGAAGGGGTCCATTTGGAGCTCGCCCTCCATCTTCACCCATTTGCCTTCCTGGAGCAGCTCGTCCAAAGGTTCGCCTTTACGAGGGAATACTTTAAAACTGATGGAATCGGTATAATCGGTAATATCGCCCAGATAAAACTTTTTCCCGTTTTTGGCGACACGGGTTTCAAACCGGAAGATCTCGCCGGTGATGACCACCGTCTCCCCTTCTTCGGCCAATTGCTTAATGGGAACGGACTCTCCCTTGATCCGTTTGCCATAAATCACATCCGATTCGCTTCCCGCCGCTCCTTTGGCGCCCGACGGTTTCTTCCCCGGCGCACTGGACATCAAGGCCTGAAAATAAGCTTCCTCTTCCTTCTCCCGTAACAATTCTTCCTCGATAATTTTCTCTTCATAGTCACCCAAGGTAAAATGGAGCCTGACTTCCTCCAGAAGCATCTCCTTCAATATCTCTTCCAAATCTTCCCTGCGGCGCTCCAAATACTCTATGCCGGCTTTATTACGCACTTGGACTTCGACGGTATGATCTCCCAAGACCTCATATTTGGCCTCTGTCAGCCACCCGTTCACCCCACTGTGTCTTTTGGAGACCGTCGCCACAAACCGTTCCCAGTGGCGGGCCAACCGTTCCTCAAAAGGCGGCAGATCATCGGGGGTCACGATCTTCAGCCGGACTTTGGAAAGGCCCAATACCAAAGAAGCCAAAACATTTTCCAACTCCGCCTTTTCACTTTCGGACAACCTTTTTTTTAGCAATAAAGTGATCTCCCAGAGCGCTTCCTTGGTATTGACGAGTATCTCCGAGATCACCCCTTCTTCCAATATGGGTTGAATCGGAAAAGAAAAGGAGACTTGTTCAATCCCCTTTATTGCTTTCAACGAACGGTTATCCGGTTTTAAAACATACTGGTCGGCCATTGAAACGTTCACCTCATACGTTTTAACGCAACGCGCACCATCATTTCCTGCTCATCAAATCCGCTTGGGCTTCACTGGCTTCCAGAGCGGCTTGGACGAACTCCTTCGCCTTCCGGGCCACCTCTCCCACAGACCAGCGGACCTCCTCGCCGGTCTGGCGGAAACGGACTTCCACCTCGCCCTGGGCCAACCCTTTCGGCCCCACGGTAATCCGTACGGGAATCCCGATCAGGTCGGCATCTTTAAATTTCACGCCGGGGCGTTCGTTTCGGTCATCCAATAAGACTTCGACGCCTTCCGCCGTCAGTTCCCGATAAAGTTCTTCAGCAACCGGCAATTGATCCGCGCTGACCGGAACCAGATGGACGTGGAAAGGCGCGATGGCCATCGGCCATTTGATGCCGTTTTCGTCATAATTTTGTTCGATGGCAGCAGCCATGGTCCGACTGATGCCAATACCGTAACACCCCATAATTATCGGCATGCTTTGGCCCTTCTCATCCAGGAAATTAGCACCCAACGCTTTACTGTATTTGGTCCCCAATTTGAAAATTTGTCCCACTTCGATACCGCGGGCTTCGGACAAACGGCCTTTGCAATGAGGGCACTGTTCCCCGGCGCGGGCCGTCCTGAGATCCGCATATTCGACCTTCGGAAAATCCCGTTGGGGTTCCACATATTGATAATGGAAACCGGCTTCGTTGGCGCCGACCACCACCTGATGCATCCCTTCAACCAGGTTATCCGCCAGGATCCGCACTTTGGCCGGATCCAATCCGATGGGCCCCACATATCCCACAGGCAGCCCGAATACTTCCTGGACTTCTTCGGGAGAGGCCAGATACAATTTATTGCCTCCGACGATATTTCCCAGCTTAATTTCGTTAACTTGATCGGAACCCCGGACCAGCACCGCCACATACCCGGAATCCGTTCCGTAAAACAAGGTTTTAACCGTTTGTTCAGGAGCAATTTGCAAAAATGAACAGACTTCTTCGATGGTTTTTTGGTCCGGAGTAGCCACCTTCGCCATGGCTTTCATCTCCTGGCCCGTCGCCGCCTGGGAAACCACAGAAACGGCCTTCTCCACATTGGCGGCATAACTGCAACTGTCGCAATATAAAATCAACGCCTCTCCGGCTTCGGCCAATACCATAAATTCTTGACTGGAATTGCCGCCGATGGCGCCGGAATCGGCTTCCACCGGACGGAATTTCAGCCCACAGCGGCTGAAAATCCGGTTATACGCTCGGTACATCGCCTGATAGCTCTCTTCCAGGCCGGCTTCGTCCACGTCGAAGGAGTACAGGTCTTTCATAATAAATTCCCTGCCGCGCATCAAACCGAACCGGGGACGGATCTCATCCCGGTATTTGTTTTGAATCTGATAAAGCCTGAGTGGTAAATCCCGGTATGACCGGACTTCGTTCTTCACAATGGTGGTGATAATCTCTTCATGGGTGGGGCCGAGACAGAACTCCCGATTATGCCGGTCTTTCAGCCGGAACATCTCGTCGCCGTACACATCCCAGCGTCCGCTTTCTTTCCATATCTCAGCCGGCTGGACGATGGGAAGGGCCAATTCCTGCCCGTTTTCCCTGTCCATCTCCTCCCGGACAATCCGGGAAATCTTGTTTAATACCCGTTGGGCCAACGGTAAATATGTATAGATTCCGGCGGCCGATTTCCGGATCATCCCGGCTCTCAACATTAATTTATGGCTGACAATTTCCGCTTCAGCCGGCGTCTCCCGCAACGTCGGCGCAAACAACATGGATTGGCGCATCAATGAACCTCCTTCAATTTTTCCAGCTCTTCTTTTAATGCCGTAATAATTTGATCCTCCGGTACTTTACGGATAATTTCGCCCTGACGGAAAATAAGTCCTTCCCCCCGGCCGCCGGCCACGCCCACATCCGCTTCCCGGGCTTCTCCGGGGCCGTTGACGGCACACCCCATCACAGCGATCCGTAACGGTTTCTTAATTCCGGCAGCCAACGCCTCCACCTGGGACGCCAACGATTCCAAATCAATTTGACAGCGTCCGCAGGTTGGACAGGAGATTACCTTAGCGCCGAAACTCCGAAGTTCCAATGCTTCCAATATCTTTTGGCCGACTTCCACTTCCCGGAGAGGATCGCCGGTCAACGAAACCCGCAATGTATCTCCAATGCCTTCCGCCAACAAAATACCCAATCCTACCGCTGAACGAATGGACCCGCTATACCAGGTCCCGGCCTCAGTAATCCCGATATGCAACGGATAATCGGTCTGCCGCGCCAGCTCCCGGTAAGCTTCAACCGTCTTGGGGACGGATGACGCTTTCAACGAAATTACGATATCGGTAAAATCCTCGTCCTCCAATAACCGAACATGCTTCATGGCGCTTTCCACCATCGCCGCAGCCGTCGGACCGCCGTATTTGGCCAAGAGTTCCTTCTCCAGCGAACCGGCGTTCACACCGACCCGGATGGGAACTCCGCAGGCTTTGGCCCGGGAGACAACCGCCTTCACTTTTTCTTTGCCGCCGATATTGCCCGGATTGATCCGAAGCTTACTGATACCGGCGTCAATCGCCATCAACGCCAGTTGGTAATCGAAATGAATATCGGCCACCAGGGGAACCGGAGCCTGTTTAACCAATTCCGCCAGATTGGCCGCAGCTTCCCGATCCGGTACGGCCAACCGGACAATCTCACAACCGGCCTCGGCCAATGCCCGTATCTGGGCCAGCGTCGCCTCGAAATCCCGGGTATCCGTATTGGTCATGGACTGGACCGCAACCGGGGCCCCTCCCCCAATCAATACGGAACCCACTTTCACCTGACGGGTTTTGCATAACGTCTGCATCGTCGCATCCCCTCATCCGCAATATATAAAATTATACCATTGTTCCTAAACATTGTTAAGAAAGGTTTAGCCATATTTTTCGCGGATCCGCTCAATAAAAAAACTGCCTTACGACAGTTTTTTCTGGCATTCATTGCATAAGCCCCGGTTTTTCCGCACCTGAGCGGCAGCTTCCTTGCCGCAAACCCGGCAAAAGTCTCCGATGACCGAAGCGCAGTTGGAACACATCCCGGTCTTCCGGACACCGGCCGGATCCGGGCGGCCGCAGGCGGGACAAATACATTGGCTGCAGTAGCCGTGATGCTCCCGTATCTCCTGGGGCGCAACCTTGCCACACCCCCGGCAGCTGAATTTTCCGTCCCGTTTGGCCTCCAGTTCCTTGACACAGAGTTCGCAAAGATTCACCGATTTTAAAATCCGAAATTTCCGCACCGAATTGCCGCACCGGGAACAATATCGGGCCCCGGCTCTGCCGGTTTTTCTCCCCTCCCGGTTGGGATCCGCCCAAATCCGTTTCATTCTGCCAGCCATCTAACCTTATCCTCCAAAAAACCGTTTCACAAATCGTAATATATCTCCGTAAGCGATAAACGCTCCCAGCAACAATACGGCCACCATGCCGAACATCTGGGCTGCCGCCTTTTGTTCCGGGGTAAACTCCCGCCGGAGCAACCGTTCAATCAACAGAATCACGATCCAACCGCCGTCCAGCAAAGGCAAGGGCAACGGCAACATGTTAAAGAGAAACAAGAACATGGAGATCTGGACGACCCAATAAAGCGTATAATAGAGCGGTAAATTGGCATTCTGTTCCACAATGGAGATCATGCCGATGGGCCCCATCAGGCCGGCACCTCCCAATTTACCGGTAAACATCAATTGAAAGGTCTTGATGACGCTCTCCGTGAAACCCCACGGGAATTTTAAAGCGATTTTAACAGCCTCCCCGACGGAGGTCCGTTTAAATTCGCTCACCGGATTGATCCCGATAATATAGCGTTTCTCCAGTTCGTTATACATGGGGGTAATGGTTTTGGTCAACGTCTGATTATCCCGAACCAGCTTCACGGTTAAGGGTTTATCGCCATATTTTTGGACCAATGCGGAGATATCCTGCCACCGGTTGACCGGTTGATCATTGATGGCAACGATCCGATCTCCGGGCCTAACCCCGGCGTCAAAAGCCGGTGAGCCGGGCAAGGCCTGTTCCACAATGGGCGCATCATCCCGAAGACTGTCGGGAAGTCCGACAAAAGCAGCCATACAGAACACCAACACAATGGCCAGGACCAAATTGAAAATGGGCCCGGCGGCGATCACCACGATTTTCTTCCATAAGGCCAAGAAATTGAAAGATTCCTCCGGGCGAAGGGGCTCCTCGTCTTTCTCTTCCCCCTCCAATGCGATGTCCATCCCGGCAATTTTGCAAAACCCGCCCAGCAAAATCCAACGGATGGAATATTGTATGCCCTTGTGTTCCGTTTTCCAAAGCACCGGCCCAAAACCGACGGCAAACTCGTACACTTTAACCCCGAACATGCGGGCGGTGATAAAATGGCCGAATTCATGGACGACCACCAATAAGCTTAATATCAATAAAGTTTGCCAAATTGAATGGATAATTCCCAATCCTATCCCTCCTTCGCATCGGATCAGTCCCTCGCTCCGAAGAGCAGGTTCCATCCCTGTATAATCTATGCCAAAAGCACACGGGCCCGCTCCCTGGCCCATGCGTCCACTGCCAAAATCTCATGTAAATCCGGAGTTTTCGAAAAACTTTCTTTTTGATGATATCCAAAGATTTCCGAAACAATACCGATAATTCGCGTGAATTTAATCCGCCCTTGCAGGAAGGCGGCCACTGCCACTTCATTGGCCGCATTAATCGCCGCCGGCAAGCTCCCGCCGATCATGCCGGCTTGATAAGCCAATTCAACCGCAGGAAACAGCCGATGGTTGACCGGTTGGAAATGCAGTTGCATCCCCATGGTCACATCCAGTTTCGGAAAAGTGCTTCCCCGGCGTTCCGGATAGGTAAGGGCCAATTGGATGGGGAGTTTCATATCGCAAAGGCCCAATTGGGCTATGACCGAACCGTCCGCCAATTCCACCATGGAATGGACGATGCTCTCCGGATGGATTACTACAGCGATGCGTTCATAGGCCATACCAAACAGCCAATGAGCCTCGATGATTTCCAATCCCTTATTAAACATCGTTGCCGAATCGATGGTGATTTTCCCGCCCATATTCCAATTGGGATGTTTCAAGGCATCGGCCACCGAAACTTCTTCCAACTGTTCCGGCCGGTAATTGCGGAAGGGGCCGCCGGAGGCGGTCAAAATAATCCGGGCCACATCGCCGGATTTTCGCCCTTCCAGGCATTGAAAGATGGCACTGTGTTCACTGTCCACCGGTATCAACTCCGCCCGGTGCTTTGCCAATGCCGGCATAATAATGGACCCGGCTGCCACCAATGTTTCCTTATTGGCCAATGCGATCCGCTTTCCCGCCCGGACCGCGGCCATCGTCGGCTCAATCCCAACAGCGCCGACCACCGCGGAAACTACGATATCCGCCTCAGGCAACGTAGCCAATTCCACCAGGCCTTGGGTCCCGCTGAAAACGGTCACATCCATACCGGCCAGAGCATTTCGCAAAGCATCCTCCAAACGCGAATCCCCTATGGCCACATATTGGGGCTTCCATTCTCTAACTTGCTCCGCCAGGAGCTCCACCTGGCTTCCGGCAGCCAAAGCCACCACCGAAAATTCCTCAGGAAACTGTCGAACCACCTCCAAGGTCTGCTTTCCGATGGAGCCGGTCGATCCTAAAATCGCAATCTTCTTCCGCAACACTATCGCCTGCTTCCCACTTTCAAGTTGGCTCATTCACATGAGATAAGTACACCGTGCACAGCGCTTCACGCCTTAACCCATTACCTAGAAGCCAGAACCTAATCCCCAGCAGCCCAAACGTTCCGAAACACCCGATATGATCCCCGCAGCATAACCAGGAGCAACGGGCCGAAAAAGACGCCGGTGAATCCGAAGAGTTGCATCCCTACATACACCGTAATCATCACCAACAGCGGATGAAGCTGTAAGTTGCTTCCCAACAGTTTGACTTCAATCCATTGCCTGCTGGCCAATAACAGAAAATATCCGATGACACACCCCAGGGCACCCTGATACTCTCGGAACAAGAGGGCGATTCCGACGGCCGGTATATAAACGAACCCCGGGCCCAACACCGGAATAATATCGAAGCATCCGGCCAATACGCCGTAGGCCCATGCGCCCGGCCATCCCAGCAACGTAAAAACGATCCCCGTCACTGCTGCAGTATAAAGAACCAAAAGACATTCGGTGCGAACAAACCGGGCCAACCCTTCCACCATCTCCGCCCTCAACGGCAGCAGATACGTCTGCCAGTTTCGGGGAACCAGCGAAACGTAAAAGGCTGAAAGTTCCTTTTTGTCCCGCATGAAAAAGTAAGCCGTGATGCCCCCCAGGCCGATCCAGACCAGAAAACGGGGCAAAAGAGAGACCAGATTCAGTCCTCCGTTGACCAAATAACGCATCACATGGTCCAATGATTCCCGCAACCACAACAGACGGGAACCGTCCGTATCCACCCCGGGGAAAATAAGCTGTAACCGGCCATACAGTTCCCGTTCGACCATATACAGCTGCTGCCCGATGCGGGATAAATGCATCAATGACATCCGGGCTTCTTTATACAACACCATCGCCGCCATGACCAAACCCGCCATCATCAGCCCGATAAAAACGACGATCATAAGAATCACCGCAAACTTGCGGTGAATGCCAACTTTCTCCTCTAAAAACCGGACCGACGGTTCGACTAAACTGGCGAAGACAGCCCCTAAAAAAAAGGGAGCTACCAGCGGAAAAATATATTTCACCGAAATGGCCAGCACGATACCGAAAAAAGCGGTGGCCGCCAATGCCCGGATCTCTTTGGTCAAACCGGAACACCCTCTTAACGAGGCAAAACATAAGTAATCATATAATACACCACCGGCGCCGCCAACAACAGGCTGTCAAAACGGTCCAGCACCCCGCCGTGCCCCGGAAGGAAATTGCCGGAATCCTTAACCCCTGCATTCCGTTTGATGATCGATTCGATCAAATCGCCAAATTGGCCGGCCACCACCACGCATATCCCCAATACCAGCATAACCCAGAGCGGCTGCCGGTTCACGATGCCCATGATCAAAGCAACCAATAACCCTCCGACGAACCCGCCGACTGCCCCTTCCACACTCTTCTTCGGACTGATCTTCGGGCACAGCTTGTGTTTTCCGAAATTAATCCCGATGAAATATGCAGCGCTGTCATTGGCCCAGGTGACCAAGATCGTAAATAAAACATAAAAGACGTTTTGCCCCGGTATATATCTTAACAATAAGATATATGCGAACATCACCCCGACATAGACCGCGCCGAAGAAGTTCACGGCCGCGTTAGGCAGGCCCTGTTCCGGAACACCCCGCAGCAATTCATGGATGATGGTTGCGAAAAAGACCGCGACCACCATCATATTGATCGCCCGTTCACTACGGTAAATGCTGTTCCAGGGTTCCAACCCGGGATGATTGAGAATGACATGAATGACAGCCAATAACAAAAGGGAAATACCCAGCAACAGGTGGAGTTGAGGCCGAAAATTCTGTTTCTTGATAAGTTCGATATATTCCAGCATGGCTAAGGTAATCAACAAACCGACAGCCAAAGTATAATACAGCCCTCCGGCCCAAACCAGGAAGAACCATAATATACCCCCGAGTATTCCCGATATAACACGCTGGTTCATCAGATTGATTCTCCTCTTTTTATTCCTCCGAAACGCCGCTCCCGCTGGCTGTAAAAGAAAATCGCATCCCTCATGTCCGCTTTCTTAAAATCCGGCCAAAATTTGGTGCTGTAATATATCTCCGTATAGGCAATCTGCCATAATAAAAAGTTGCTAATCCGGCTCTCCCCGCCCGGTTTGATGAGCAAATCCGGATCAGGCTGGCCGGCTGTAAATAAATAATTCCCAAAAAACGATTCGTCAATTTGTTCCGGATCCACTTCGCCCCGGCGGACGTCTTCAGCGATCCTCCGCGCGGCCGTCACGATTTCGGAACGCCCTCCGTAATTGATGGCCAAATTCAGCGTCAAAGCCGTATTCCCGCTGGTCCGGGCCTCGCTTTGCTCCATCAGCTCCCGGAGGGATGGCCGTAAATTATGCCGCAAACCGATGAAACGTACCCGGACATTTTGTTGGTCCAGCTTGTCTACTTCGCTTTTGAGCGCTTCCTCAAACAAATCCATCAAAAAGCGGACTTCCTCTTCCGGGCGCTTCCAATTTTCCGTGGAAAACGCATACAACGTGAGGTAAGGCACGCCGTATTCCAGGCAAATGGCAACAGCATCCCGGACCCGGTCCATACCGACCCGGTGGCCGGCAGTCCGCGGCATGCCACGTTGCCTGGCCCAGCGCCCGTTTCCGTCCATGATAATGGCGATATGTTTAGGGATATTGGTAACCGACGGTGATTTTTTCTTAAACCAATGTGACAGCTTACATTTCATATGAATCAAATAACCCCCTCTAAAGAGTTTATCGCCCTTAAAGAGGGGGATAACTTAAACCTCCATAATCTCCTTCTCTTTATGCTCCAAGAGGCGATCGATCTCAGCGATATATTTATCGGTCAATTTTTGAATCTCTTCCAATCCACGCTTGCTTTCATCTTCGGATACATGCGCCTCTTTCTCCAAGGCCTTGATCTTTTCATTGGCATCGCGCCGGATATTCCGGATAACCACCCGTTTTTCCTCGGCTTCCTTCTTAACGACTTTCACCAGTTCTTTCCGGCGTTCCTCGGTCAATTGCGGAATCGGAATCCGAATCAACGAGCCGTCATTGACGGGATTCAACCCTAAATCCGCCTTTTGAATCGCCTTTTCAATGGCGCTTAATGCGGTTTTGTCCCAAGGCTGAACGACAAGCATCCGGGCATCCGGCACGGAAATACTGGCCAATTGATTGACAGGCGTCGGCGTTCCATAATAATCGACCATCACCCGGTCCAGCAGTCCGGCATTGGCCCGGCCGGTCCGAATGGTTTGAAATTCCCGTTTGGTGGCCTCGATAGCCCCTTTCATATGTTCTTCAGCTTCTTTAATGATGTCTTTAATCATCGATTAATCCTCCCCTCTCACAAATGTCCCGACTTTTTCACCCATCACAATGCGACGGATGTTGCCAACTTGGGTTAGATTAAAAACCACAATCGGTATTTTATTTTCCATGCACAATGAGGTTGCGGTGGAATCCATCACCCGCAGCCGTTGTTGAAGGACTTCCATGAAATTCAGATTTTCAAAACGGATGGCATCCGGATCCACTTTCGGATCGGCGCTGTAAACGCCGTCCACCTTTTTAGCCATCAAGATGATTTCAGCTTCGATCTCCGCAGCCCGAAGCGCTGCCGCTGTATCCGTCGAAAAATACGGATTGCCGGTTCCGGCCCCGAAGATGACGACCCGGCCTTTCTCCAGATGGCGGATGGCCCGGCGTCGGATATACGGTTCGGCAATTTGCCGCATTTCGATGGCGGTTTGCACCCGGGTGGGCACGCCATGTTTTTCAAAGGCGCTCTGCAGAGCCAACGAATTGATAACCGTCGCCAACATTCCCATATAATCCGCTGTGGAACGGTCGATCCCGGTATGGCTGCCGACGACACCGCGCCAGAAGTTACCTCCCCCGACCACCACCGCGATCTCCACGCCCATGTCGTGAACCTCTTTGGTTTGAAGGGCAATAAGATTCACCACATCAGGATCGATACCAAACCCTTTATCCCCGGCTAAGGCTTCACCGCTTAATTTCAAAACGATTCGTTTATATTTCGGGGCAGACATCGGAAATACCTCCCATTAACCATAATTATCTTCGCGAACCTTCCATTAATTCCTGCCGGACTCCTTAAAAATGATCGAACCGGCCTTCAGGAAAACCCTTTTCCGTCCGGCCATCGTCCGATCATAACGTCAACATAAACCGTTGCAGGGCGGCTTATAGAAAAAAGGAACACTTTCGTGTTCCGTATCAGGACTTAATCTGGGACATAACCTCTGCGGCGAAATCGTCCTTCTTCTTCTCAATACCTTCGCCCTTTTCAAACCGGGCAAAGTTGCTAACGACGATGTTTTCACCGAGTTTGGCGTTGGCCTCCTGAATCAGTTTGGCGATGGTCTTGTCATTGTCTTTGATGAACACTTGTTCCATCAAACATACTTCTTTATAGAATTTCTCCACCCGGCCGAGCATGATCTTCTCGGCGATGGCTTCCGGCTTCCCTTCGTTGACCGCTTGGGCTTTATAGATAGCTTTTTCGTGCTCAAGGACGGAAGCGAGAACCTTATCCCGGGTGATGTATTCCGGTTTGGCCGCTGCCACCTGCATGGCCAAATCTTTCACCAACGCTTGGAAATCAGCATTGCCGGCAGTTTCAGCTTTGGCGGTTTGAAGTTCGATCAAGACGCCGATTTTTCCGCCCATATGGATATAGGAATCAACCATGCCTTCGCCAACGGCTTCAAAGCGGACGAACCGCCGTACGGTCATGTTCTCGCCGATGGTCGAAATCAGAGAAGTAATTTTTTCGGCAACGGTTTTACCGTCAGCCATAGCCATTGCGTTCAGCGCATCAAGATCCGCCGGATTTTTCTCAGCGATTAACCGGGCCACATCATTGGCAAATTGTTGGAAATCGGGATTTTTGGCCACAAAGTCGGTCTCGCAGTTAACCTCAACCAGAACGCCGACTTTTTTGTCGTCGGATATGTAAGCATTGACCAAACCTTCGGCAGCGATCCGACCGGCTTTCTTAGCGGCGGCGGCCAGACCTTTTTCCCGCAAATATTCGATGGCTTTTTCCATATCGCCGTTGGACTCGGTTAATGCTTTTTTGCAATCCATCATACCGGCACCGGTACGTTCCCGGAGCTCCTTAACACTGGCAGCACTAATTTCAGCCATAATATTAACCCCTTTCACTCTTTTATAGATCGATTCATCATATTCACAAAGGTAAAAAAAGGGTGGATTAGGCTTACCCTACCACCCTACGAGCTCAAATCTCTTCTGCCATCTCCGCAAGGTCTTCGGAAGTTTCGGTTCCAACTTCTTCAGTTTCGGAGGTTGTGGTATCGGTCAACTGTTCTCCTTGACGGGCTTCGATTACCGCGTCGGCAATTTTGCCGGCCAAAAGTTTTACGGCACGAATCGCATCGTCATTACCCGGGATCACGTAATCAATTTCATCCGGGTCACAGTTGGTATCGACAATACCGATAATCGGAATACCTAAAATTCTGGCTTCGGCGACCGCGATCCGCTCTTTCCGAGGATCAACGACAAAGAGAGCGCCAGGAAGTTTATGCATATTGCGAATACCGGATAAAAACTTTTCGAGGCGGGCCTTCTCTTTTAAGAGATTCAACACTTCCTTCTTCGGCAGGGCCTCGAACGAACCATCCTGCTCCATCTGCTCGATCTTACGGAGCCGATCAACCCGGGTGCGGATGGTTTTAAAGTTGGTTAACGTTCCACCCAGCCAACGTTGGGACACATAAAACATTCCACACCGTTCGGCTTCCTCTTTGATGGCATCCTGGGCTTGTTTCTTGGTACCGACGAAGAGAATCGACTCGCCGTTCTCCACTACCGAACGGGCAAAATTATAAGCTTCCTCAACCTTCTTTACGGTTTTCTGGAGGTCGATAATGTAAATACCGTTCCTCTCAGTGAAGATGTACTGAGCCATCTTCGGATTCCATCGTCTTGTCTGGTGACCAAAATGTACGCCGGCTTCCAATAATTGTTTCATTGAAATCACAGCCACATTAGCCACCTCCTTTCCCCGTTTTTGTTTTTCCTCCGCCTTCGTCATCTGATAAATCCATCCCCGCAGGGACACCGAACTTACCATCCGAAAACGTGTGTAATAAATACACCGACAGATATTATATCATCATACTCGACGGGCTGACAAGTATTTCTTTACACTCATGGCAAACTTTTCACCGGAACGTCCCTGGAATATCTTTTCCATCGTCTAACGAAATTATGTGCGAAATAAGGGTATACAGTACACAGGGCATAGTTCACAGAAGTAATCGGTAATGGGTACCGGGTACTAGGTGCTAGGTGCCGGAAGGAACGCTGACGCGTTCTATATTGTGCGTTTCCTTCACCAAAAACTCATGCCTCATGCCTAAATTTGTGCACTATGTACTGTGAACTGTGTACTGTGCGCCGGTCAAAACTGTCAACTGTAAACTGTCCATTGTCAACTATACTCACGCTTCAGCGCCCGGAAACCGAATCCGTCACCTCCATTCCCAAAGTCACATATGATAAACCGACTTTAATGAACAGGAAGTGAGACAGGTGGAAATTTATGTGGTTCAGCCTGGAGATACCCTTTATCGCATCGCCCAACGCTTCGGAACGACCGTGGCTGCCCTTCAGGAACTCAACCGATTCCCCAACCCGGACCAACTGGTGATCGGCCAGGCCATCCTCATTCCTTCGCCTGCCGCCACGCCGTTGCAATACACCGTGGTTCGCGGCGATACTCTCTATCTCCTCGCCCAAACCTTTGACACAACGGTAGCCGCCATCGCCCAAGCCAACAATATCGTCGATCCCAACCGCATCAATGTGGGTGACCGCCTTTTCATTCCCGGATGGTCCCAGCAAACCTACACGGTTCACTCCGGCGATACTCTCTACCAAATTGCAAACAATTTCGGAATCCCTCTCAATTTATTGATAAAAACGAACAATATCACCAACCCGTCATTGATTTATCCGGGCCAAATATTGATCATTCCTCAGCGCGGCACCGTCCCGGACCGTCAGGACATCGAAACCATGGCCTATTTTCAATTGACCAATCTAAGCGGCCTGGAACGCTCCCTGGCTGAAATGGGGCAATATATAACTTACGGGGTGATGTTCCAATATCCGGTAACGCCTCAGGGAACCGTCACCGTCTCCGCCAATACGGCCCGGGCCGTCGACATCCTGCGCCGTTTTAATATCCGGCCTTTGCCCTCGGTGACCAACTGGACCCAGAATGTCGGATTTGACCCGGATTTGGCCCGAACCGTCATGGGTGATGACGCCATTCGCGGGCAGACCATCGCCAATATCCTGGCTTTGGTCCAACAATACGGTTTTGTCGGCATTAATATCGATTTCGAAAATATGTATCCGGAAGACCGGACCCTGTATAATAATTTCATTCGGGAACTGGCCGAGACCATGCGGGCCAACGGCTATATTACCACCATCGCCGTGGCCCCGAAAGCCCGGGATTTCCCCAATGCCCCGTGGGTAGGCGCCTTTGACTATGCCACCCTGGGTTCCATCGTGGATATCATGTTTATCATGACCTATGAATGGGGATGGGTTGGCGGACCGCCTATGGCTATTGCCCCCCTGCCCCAAGTGCGCCAGGTCATCCAATATGCCGCTTCCCAGATGCCGCCCATCAAAATCATTCAAGGCGTACCGCTTTATGGGTATGACTGGCCGTTGCCGGATACGCCTGAAAGCCAGGCTTCGGCTGTCAGCCTGAACAACGTCTACACCATCGCTTATCAGTACGGCGCTGTCATCCAGTATGACCAGGTGGCCCAGTCCCCTTGGTTCCGTTATACCAATGAACAGGGAACGGAACACGAAGTGTGGTTCGAAGACGCCCGGTCCGTCCGGGCCAAATACCTTTTGGCACGAGAATTCAACCTGCGGGGCGTGGGTTACTGGGGCTATGTGAACGAGCCCTTCGGGTTCCCGCAAAACTGGCCGATATTGGCCGAAATTTTCAATGTCGTCAAATATTCCTCATAAAACAGGAAGAGCGTGAACGCCACTCACGCTCTTCTTCGTTTGCCCTCTGTTACCTCTTCTGTCCACGTGTTTTAGCAAACATCAGACATTTTTACTTCCTTGGAACCAATTTTTTCTTTCTTTTTTCCATATTCATGCAAAAAAGGAAATATATTCTCTATGTCGAATATTTATTTTCATTTAATGAATTTTGAAACAAAAAACCTTATTTTACCATCATTTTCTAAAGAAATCCGAGGTTTTTCCGATTATGATCATGAAGGCATATTTCCATTCCCATCCTATGAAGCTCAGGCCAAACTCGTCCGCGGAAACGACGGTGAGCCCCATGTTGACCAGTCTGAAGACAAAAATTTTAGCCATGATCTGTGCGGTTTCCCTCGTTACCATCGGCATCGGCGTCCTGATGACCGGAAGGTTCTTTAAACATGAGTTCACCGGCGCCTTAACCCATGAACTCAACGTCATCGGCCAAAGCCTCAAATTCCAGCTGGACCGGTTGATGGCTATCGAGCTCCCCCTCGACGAGCTTGTCGGCTTTGAAGAACAATGCCAGGAAATCGTGGATAAATACCCCCATGTCTCTTTCGCTGCGGTCGTCAATCCCCGCGGCCAAATTTTATTTCACAGCAACCCTGCGCTCCACCGCACCTATTTATCCAACCGGACGCTTCAGAAAGCCTTGAACTACAAAACCGACCGGATTGTCGGATATACGGAGAACCGTAACCGTTACTATGCCGCGGTAATTCCGCTCACCAACAGTTTTAATGAAATCATCGGCTCCATTATTTTGGCATTGCCGGAATCGGTCATCAGCTCCAAAACGGCAACGTCGATCACCCATACCATCGGTATTTCACTGCTTTTTTTAACCCTTTCCTTCGCATTAATCACCCTGACATTGGCCCAATGGGTGACAACGCCCCTGAGCAAACTGGATCAGGCCACCAAGATGATTATCGACCGGGGCCCCGAATCCTTCACCCATATTGCAATAACTTCCGAGGACGAAATCGGCCGACTGGCCCAATCCTTCAACAAAATGGCCGACGAACTGCGCAAAACGACCGTCTCCAAAACCTATATGAACAATATCTTTTCCAGCATGAACGATGCCCTGTTTGTCACCGATTTAAATTTAACCATCGAAACAGTGAACCGGGCTGCCTGCGAGCTCTTGCAATACCGTGAGGAAGAACTGTTGAACCGGCCGTTGCATCTCATTTTCGATCCTACTGCCTCATTCCCCTTGGAATCCGAAGGAAACCCGCTGTTAAACATGGAAACTTCCGTCCTAACCAAACAGGGCTTGAAAATTCCGGTCTTGCTCAACTGCTCTTTCATCAAAGAGTCTAACGGCAAAGTCAAATCGTTGGTAGTTACCGTCAAAGATATTACCGATCGGAAACAGGCGGAAGAAGCATTAATCGCCAAAACCCAAAAATTGGCCCAATCCAACGCCGCACTTCAGGAATTTGCCTATGTGGCTTCCCACGACCTCCAGGAACCCCTCAGGAAAATCAGCGCTTTTAATGAGCGGATCCTGGCCAGGTTGGGTTCGAATGCGGATGAACAAACCCGAGATTATTTAAACCGGGTCCAGAATGCCACCAAACGGATGCAAACTTTAATCAATGACCTTCTCAGTTATTCCCGGATCACCAGCCAGGTCCAATCTTTCCAAAACGTCGATCTTTCGCAAATCGCCACGGAAGTGTTGAGTGATCTGCAATTCCGGATCGAACAGTCCCGGGCCCGCGTTGAACTGGGGCCATTGCCGAAGATCGAAGCCGATCCGACCCAGATTCGTCAATTATTCCAAAACCTCATCGCCAACGCCCTTAAATATCACCGGGAGGGCGTGCCGCCCCATGTCAAAATCTCCGGGAAATTATCACGCACCAGACCGCCCTTTATCACTGGCAGGCCAACAACGAGTGCTGCGAATTAACCTTTGAAGACAACGGCATCGGAATCGATCCCCAATACCATCAACGCATTTTCGGCGTATTCCAACGATTGCACGGTCGTGATCAATATGAAGGTACCGGTGTGGGGCTGGCCATTTGTCAAAAGATCGTCGAACGGCATAACGGAAGCATCACTGTCGAAAGTACCGTCGGAGAAGGATCCAAATTTATCGTTACGCTTCCGGTTCATCAACCGAAGGATACCGATTCTCATCGCCACGCATAAGTCACCATCTCCTTTCCATAAATACCCGAGACAGGAGGAACCCCATGAACGAATCAGCCATTCGGATTTTAATCGTTGATGATGACTCCGACGATTTTGTATTGACCCGGGACATGCTGAACGAGATAAAAGTCGCCAAATACGAGCTGACATGGGCCAACACCTTTGAAACGGCCCTTCAATATGTAAATGACCGCTCATTTGACATTTTTATCTTTGACTATCAATTAGGCGCCCACAACGGCCTGGAACTTCTGGAAGAAGTCAAAAAAAACGGCAATAAAACGCCGGTCATCCTATTGACCGGCCAGGGTGATCGGGACATCGATCTGATCGCCATGAAAGCAGGCGCTTATGACTACCTCACCAAAGGTGAAGTCCATCCCTCCCTGTTGGAGCGCTCCATCCGTTATGCCCTGGAACGGCGCAAAATGGAAAGATCTGCTCTACCAAGAGAAAGAACGGGCTGAAGTCACCTTGGAATCCATCGGGGACTCCGTGATCACCATTGATATCCACGGCAACATCCGCCATCTCAATCGGACCGCCCAAAAACTCACCGGTTAGACCAACGAAGAAGCCTATGGCGTCCACTTTGAAAAAGTCGTCCACCTGGTTGAAGAGTCCACCCGGCAGACCTTGGATTCAATCATCGAAAACGTGGTCACACAAGATCAAATCATCAATCTCCCCTATCAAAGCATCATTATCAGCCGGGACGGAACCGAATATGCCGTCGAAGGGACCGCTTCCCCCATCCACAATCAAGAACAACACATCATGGGAGTGGTCATGACTCTCCACGATGTCACCGAAAACCGGGAACTGTCAAAAAAACTGTCTTACCAGGCCAGTCATGATCCCTTAACCGATCTGGCCAACCGTCTGCAATTTGACGAAGAATTACGGTATGCCATCGAAGATGCAAAAAAAACAGGCCATGAACATGTCCTGCTTTATATGGATTTGGATAAATTTAAATTGATCAACGATACTTGCGGCCATTCCGCCGGCGACCAATGTCTGAAAGAGATCGCCAACATTATGCGGCAAAACATCAGGCAGTCCGATTGTGTAGCCAGACTGGGCGGCGACGAATTCGGAATTATCCTGAAAAACTGCACCGTGGATACAGCCCGGGACATTGCTCAACGGATCAGCAAATCCATCCGCAATTACCGCTTCACTTGGGGAACCCGCCGGTTTGACTGCAGTATCAGCATTGGTATGACCGTCATCGATGCCTCCAGCAAAGACTGTAACGCCATCTTAAACCTGGCCGACCAAGCCTGTTACCTGGGAAAAAACCAAGGCGGAAACCGGGTGGAGTTTCTTTCAGAGTTGACAGTCGCCAATTAACGAATGGTTTAAACTGATTCCGTATTGGGTACTGGGTACTAGGTGTTAGGTGCTAGATTAAAGCGCGGGGCGCGGAGCGTTCCTTTCTTTTCCCGGAACCTAGGACCCAGAACCTAGCACCTGGAGTCTTAAACATTAACCACACTAAACACTTTTTTTCAGCAAATTGTTCTATTCGCCCAGATACGCCTTGCGCACCTCCGGATTGTTAGCCAATTCGGCGGCGGAACCGCTTAAGACCATCTCCCCCGTTTCCAAGACAAACGCCCGGTGAGCGATGGAGAGGGCCAAATGGGCATTCTGTTCCACCAGTAAAATGGTGGTCCCTTTCGCATTGATGGCCTGAATAATTTTGAAAATTTCATCCACCAACATGGGGGCCAACCCCATAGAGGGTTCATCCATCAACATCAGCTTCGGCCGGGCCATTAAGGCCCGCCCCATGGCCAACATTTGCTGTTCACCTCCGCTCAACGTGGCGGCCAGTTGGCGTTTACGCTCCTCAAGCCTGGGAAACCATTGAAATACTTCTTTAAATCCCTTCCGGACCGTCTCTTTGTCCGAACAGGTATACGCCCCCATCTCCAAATTTTCCATTACCGTCATCCGCGGGAACACCCGCCGTCCTTCCGGAACATGGACGATGCCCAAAGCGGTGATCTGATGCGGCGGCAAATGGGTAATGTCGCGGCCCATAAAACGGATGGTCCCAGCGGTAATGGGCAATACGCCTGATATGGCGTTGAGGGTGGTGGTCTTCCCGGCACCGTTGGAGCCGATCAAAGCGACGATCTCCCCCTCCCGGACATCCAGGGAAATGCCGTTTAAAGCCCTGATGGCACCATAATTCACAGTTAAATTTTCAACGGTTAACATTGGCCGGAAACCCCTTTCCCCAAATACGCTTCAATAACTGCCGGATTGCTCCGAATCTCTTCAGGAAGGCCCTCCGCTATTTTGGCTCCGTAATCCAAGACCGCGATACGATCGGATAGACCCATCACGAATTTCATGTCGTGTTCAACCACTAAGATCGTAATACCCGAAACCTGGATTTTCCGGATCAGGTCCATCAATTCCTTCTTCTCCTGGGGATTCATCCCGGCTGCCGGTTCGTCCAACAACAACAAACGGGGACGAACGGCCAAAGCCCGGGCGATCTCCAGGCGGCGCTGTTCCCCATAGGATAAATTCTTGGCCAATTCGTCAACTTTGCAATCCAACTGCACCAATGCCAGGCATTCACGGGCCAGATCCGCCAAAGCCCGTTCTTCACGCCGCTTCACCGGCAGAAAACCGCCCAAAGCGCCGAGAAAACCGGATTTTCCTTGGGTATGGGCACCGATCAGCACATTTTCAAAAACCGGTAATTCATTAAAGAGATGTATGGTTTGAAACGTCCGGGAAATCCCCCGGGCCGCGATCTCATGGGGGTGTTTATCATTGATTATCTCTCCCCGGAACCGGATCGTCCCTTCAGTCGGACGGTAAATTCCGGTGATGAGATTGAATACCGTGGATTTTCCGGCGCCGTTGGGCCCGATCAACGCCAGGATCTCGCCTTGCCGGACCTCTAAATCCAGTTGGTTGACCGCCACCAAGCCGCCAAAACGGACGCTAACCCGCTCCATCGTCAATAACGGCATCATTTTACCCTCCTGCCTTTCGTGTTGAAATCCGATGCCAAGGCTTCCGCGGGCCCGGCTTAATCCCCAATGCTTTACAGACCAGTTTGCGGATACTGACGCCTCCCAACAAGCCGTTGGGCCTGAAAATCATTAAAAACACCAGCAATGCGCCGTAAACCATCATCCGGTAGCGTTCCATAAAGCGTAAAAACTCCGGGGCCGTTGTGAGCAGCGTCGCACCCAAAACCGAACCGGGGATGCTTCCCAAACCGCCCAACACGACCATATTTAAAATATCCACGGACTTGGAAAAGCCAAAATCGGAAGGATTAATATAGGCAATGAAATGGGCATAAAGACATCCGCCCAGTCCGGCTGTGAAAGCGCCGATGGCAAACGCCTGAATCTTATAAAGCGTCGTATTCACGCCCATGGTCTCCGCAGCGATCTCATCCTCCCGGATGGCCCGCAGTGCCCGGCCAAAACGGGAGTTTTGGATCAATACCATGGCAGCCAGCACCAGCAACACCGTCAGCCATACATATATCGGCAACGGGATGGGCGTATGCGGCAGCGGCACCGACAACCCCAATGCCCGGTTGGTAATATCCAAATTCAAAAGGATGACTTTGAGAATTTCGGCAAATCCCAAGGTGGCGATGGCTAAATAATCTCCGGACAGCCTGAGGATGGGAAAGCCGATTACAACGCCGCACAACACGGCCATCAGACCCGAACAGATGAGATTCAGGCTGAAGGGCATTCCCAATTTGATGGTTAAAATGGCTCCGGTAAATGCACCGATGCTCATAAATGCCGCATGGCCCAAGGATAATTGGCCGGTGACTCCGGTGACCAGGTTGAGCCCCAAAGCCATAATGATAGCGATGCCGATATTCACGAATATTTGAAGATAATAAGCGTCCACCAGGTTGACTAAGTTTTCCAAATATTCTCCAATCATCAAATTTCCCTACACTTTCTTCTGTATCTTCTGGCCGAGTAACCCGGTAGGTTTGATCATTAACACCGCAACCAGGATCGCAAAAGCGATGGCATCCTTATAGGATGAATATCCGGCAGCCACACCCAGGACTTCCACCACGCCCAGAACCACGCCGCCCAGCATAGCCCCGGGAATTGAACCGATGCCTCCCAAAACGGCAGCGGCAAAAGCCTTAAGTCCGGCCATCAAGCCCATGTTAAACGAAACGGCGTTAAAGTATATACCCACCAAAACGCCACCGGCAGCCGCCAAGGCCGAACCCAATGCAAAAGTGAAGGAAATCACCAGGTTCACATTGACTCCCATCAGCGCAGCCGTCGTATAATCCTGGGAAGTAGCCCGCATGGCTTTACCGATTTTCGTGTGATGGACGATAAACTCCAACCCCAGCATCAGCAAAGCCGAAACCCCGATAATCAACAATTGAAGGGACGACACCTCCGCCGCACCGATACGCATCTGAACCACCGGGAACACATCGTCCGGAAACCCTTTGGCATCCGCCCCGAAAATCAGCAATACCAGCGTCGACAGAAAGGTCGATACACCGATGGCCGAGATCAAGGCCGAAAGCCGCGACGAACGCCGCAGGGGCCGGTAAGCAACGAACTCAATGATCACGCCCAACAGCAGGCAGACGACCATTGCCAGCACCATGGCAAGGAAAATACTCATCTTAAAAACGGTGACCAACACCAAGGCCGCAAAGGCGCCCACCATGTAAATCTCGCCGTGGGCAAAGTTGATCAGCTGAATGATCCCGTAAACCATGGTATACCCCAAGGCAATCAATGCATACGTGCTTCCTAAAGCGATGCCGTTAATCAATTGCTGCCAAAACATCTTTTTCCCCCTAATACCGTTTCAACGACGTAAAACATGAGAAAGGCCACCAACCACAGCTGGTGGCCCTAACATTAAGCATTATTTCTTCATCTTGACATCGACCTTGGTCTTTAATTTATAGGCCCCGTCTTTGATTTCCAACAGATACACCGGGCTCTTGATGGGTTCCCGGTTGGGCTGGATGGTAATGGTCCCGGAAACGCCTTTGAAATCTTTAATCTTGGCCAATTCATCCCGGAATTTCTTCGGATCGTTACTCTTCGCCCGCTTCATCGCTTCAGCCAACATCATAATGGCATCATAGCCTTGGGTCTCGAACAATCCGGGCAATTTGCCGTTGTGTTTGGCTTTAAACGCCTGAATGAATTTGGCGGTTTCCGGAGAAGGATTTTCGGGGAAGAAACCGACATAAACCATGCTTCCCTCCACCGCTTTGCCGCCAAGGCTGATCAACGTCGGGGAGTACAGGCCGTCACCACCGAACATATTCACGTTCAACCCTTGTTTGCGAGCTTCTTTCATCAAGAGGGCCCCTTCGGTGTAATAACCGGAGAAGAAGATAATATCCGGTTTCTTCGCCTTAATATTGGTGATCTGGGCACTGAAATCCTTGTCTCCGTCTTTGATCTTCTCATCGGCGACGATCTGGGCTTTCTTCCCTTTCAAGGCATTTTTGAAAATCTGTGTCAAACTGACGCTGAAATCATTATTGTCGGAAGTCACGACGGCAAACTTTTTATATCCGACGTCATTCACAAAATAATCCACCAACGGCGGGATGGCGACAGAATCCAACAGCGTGTTGCGGAAGATATATTGGCCCAATTCCACGACACCGGTTCCAACGGCGCCTGCCGACAGCAACACCACTTTATTCCGCTCGCAGATGGGTGCAACCACCTTGGTGATACCGGTGGTCGGATCTCCGACGATGGCCGCCACCCGGTCCCGGCTGATAAATTTCTGGGCGATATTCGCCGCTTCCGGTTTATCGCCCCGGTTGTCCGCTTCCACGATGACCATCTTCTGGCCGTTGACCCCGCCGGCTTTATTCACATCCTCGACAGCCATTTTCATCCCTTCCAACGTCGGGATGCCGAACATGGCTACATCTCCGGTGAGCGCTCCCATAAAACCGATCTTCACGGTTCCGGCGGCACCGTATACGCTCATACTTACCATGAATATGATCAATATAAGTACGCTTATTCGTTTGATCATACTACTCCCCCGTTCTATATTTTGAATAAACTTTAATGTTCTACATAAACCATGGAATTCCTTTTTTTATCCGTTCCCAATCACTGACGGATCACCCGGGTCCGAACCACCACTGGCGCCAGTCCGTCCGAAAAATACTGGACGTCGTCAAAAAACGGCGGAATGACCATTTTCCCCTGGCGGTCGATAAAGCCCCATTTGCCGTCGAGCTTAACCCCGGCCAAACCTTCCGAAAACTTCCGGACATCATCATAAACCGGCGGAATCACATATTTGAACGACCGGTCCACAAAACCCACTTTGGAGCCGGAAGGCAGGGCGGCGAGGCCTTCCGAAAAGTCCAGAAAATGATCAAATTGGGGTTCCACCGCGATCCGCCCGGTCCGGTCGATATATCCCCATTTTCCTTTGAGCTTCACCGGCGCCAATCCGTCGTAAAACGGCCCGGCGTCTTCATATTGAGGTTTAATGACCATATTTCCCCGGGTATCCATATATCCGAAGGCCTTGCCCATCTGCACCGCAGCCAGGCCTTCCGAAAACAGGGACGGCCGACGAAACTGCGGCTCAATGACCATTTGGCCTTTCGTATTGATATAGCCGTAACCGTACCGGTCCGGCAGCATCACGGCGGCCAAGCCTCCGGAAAATTTATAGGCATCGGTAAAGGACGGCTGAATGACAAATTTCCCGGTTTTGTCGATGAATCCCCAGAGGCCGCCCCGTTCTAACTGGACGCCGGCCAAACCCTCCGAAAACACCACCGCATTAAAATAGCGGTAGGGCAATACCAACCGGCCGGCGGTATCGATATACCCCCATTTGCCCAGGTCCGCATCGGTGATCCCGTCATATGTAGCCGCGTGGGCCAGGGAGAAGAGCATCCACAAGCCAAGCCAAATGAGCAGCGTAACTTTTCGTTTCATCGCCATACCTCAATCCGACATACTCTCTATGATACTTTGACAGAAAAGAGAAATTCCCTCCTGAAATTGCGAATACAAAAAGAAGGCCTTTTTTGGCCTTCCATAGACTCATTCTTTCTTCCCGACCAATGCCGGACGGATTTCCCAGCGAATTCCTTCCGGCAACGTCAATCCGAAGATAGCAGGCTCGCCCCGGAGGGAAATCCAGCCCAGTCCGGCCACGGCAATATCCTGGCCCGGCGCCAATTCAACCTCGGTATGTATCCATTGAACCTTACCCAGGCATCCTTTGCAGAGCGGCCCCAACCAATCGGGCTGACTGGTCAGGAGTTCGCCCACTTTCGCCCGATCAGTTCGGTGAAATACCATCCCTCCCGGAGCAAAAGCCAGGACAACCCGCTCCCCTTCGCTCCGGTTTTCCACACCGAACAGGCCGCCCATAATCAACCCTTTACCGGATTTGAGCCCCCACAATTTCCGCTCCAGCCGGGCGGTGGCCAGTTTACTGCCGCAGGTGGGGCAGACCCGGTCTCCCACCCGATCTCCGGGATTGAGCCCCGGCGTATCGATGAGCGTATTTCGCCCCTCCAGGATGCTCCAATGGCTCAGCCCGAGAGTGGTTCCGGGAAATTTCGATACGGTGGGGGATACGGAAACGCCTTCTGCCGTTAAAATCCGTTTAATCAATGAAGATTTTCCCACATTGGTGGCACCGAACAATGCCACCCGGGCTCCCCGCGGCGTCAAGGCCTCAATCCGCCGGGAGAGTTTGTCAACGCCGAACCCTGTCAAACTGCTGACCAGGATGATCTCCCGAGGCGGGTATAGCCCATGATCCCCCAAATATTTTCGGACATAGTCAACAACCTCTTCCAGGGTGGTCCGCGCCGGCAGTAAGTCGATTTTATTAACGGCCAGGACATACGGCTTGTCCGGCAGCACGTCTTTCCAAACGCCCACCGTGCCCGTTAAGTCCAGAAAATCCACGACCAGGATAACCAGTTCGCTTAAATCCGCCGCTTTCTTAATGCTTTGCCGGATCTTATCGGAACTCGGCTGAATCGAACCGGCCTTGCCGTAATGGATGATTTGATAACAACGCTGGCAGACGGTTCGCTTCTTTTGAAGCAGCACCGTTTCCGGGATATATCCGGGCTGGCTCGGGTCATGGGTTTGCAATACTGAACCGCATCCCCGGCAATAATCACCGCTCATCGTATGATCCCCTTCTTTCGAAACCGCTTCAGCACCAGCTGTTCCAGGCAACGGACTATCCGGGTGCTGAAAAACTCAGTATTGCTGATGGGCGGAGTCCAAATCGTACACAACTTCATCCGGTTGCCGCCCAGAATATCCGTGAACAATTGATCGCCGACAATGGCAGTGGTTTGAGGCGTAGTCCCCATCATCTCCAACGCTTTCCGGAACGGAGATTTCCTGGGCTTGACCGCCCTGGAAACATAGGGCACGCCCAAAACCTGGGCTACCGCTTCCACCCGGTATTCCAAAGCATTGGAAAGAATGCACAGCTTAAAGCCTTCAGTTTTAAAGCGTTCAATCAATGCGATGACTTCCGGCGTCAGTTGATCCCGTTTCCATTCCACCAATGTATTGTCAAGATCGAAAATAATTCCTTTAATTCCGATGTCCCGCAAATAAGCCGGGTCTAAATCCAAAATGGAATCCGCCTGAATTTTCGGGCAAAGTTTTTTAAGCATGCGTGCCCTCCCCGGTCTCCAAGTCATGCTGTTCATAATGATAGAGCTTATTGCAAAAATGACACCGCACTTCCACGACACCTTGGGTTTTGATCATTTCCTTGATCTCATTCGGTTCCAGTGTCAACAGCGGCCCGATGAACCGCTCTTTGGAACAGTCGCATTCATACCGGACATCCAGCCCATCCAAAACTTTTAACGGCGTATCCTCGCCCAGCACCTTCCGGATGAGCCGGAGGGGGGTCATTTCCTGCTCCAGCAAAGTGGTTAACGGAGGCATCCGGGTCAATTGATTTTCAATATAGACAGCCGTATGTTCTTCGGCTCCGGGCATCATTTGAATGATCAGCCCGCCGGCCGTTAACACATGGCCGTCCGGCCCCACCAATACGCCCAAAGCCACCGCCGAAGGCGTTTGTTCCGACTTCATGAAATAATAAGCGAAGTCTTCCCCGATCTCTCCGCTTTGCAAAGGGACCACGCCCTGATAAGGCTCTTTCAAGCCGATATCCTTGGTAACATAAAGATAACCATTGCCCACGGCGCCGCCCACATCGAATTTACCCAGGGAATTAAGGTCCAGATTCACTTGGGGGTTATGGACATAGCCCTTCACCGTCCCCCGACGGTTGGACACCGCCACGATCCCGCCCAGCGGGCCGTCTCCGGCAATCCGGACCGTCAGGCGGCGAAGATCATCGTGCATCACGCCCATGATCAGGGTGGCGGTCAGTATCCGCCCCAATGCCGCTGTGGCAGTCGGCCACGTATCATGAAGTTGCCGGGCGGTTTCAACCACTCCGGCGGTTAAGGCGGCATAAATACGAACCGTATTATCAAAAGCAGTAACGATCTGTAATTCGTCTTTCATCTTATCCTTCACTTCCGTCGCATCGTGGATCATCCCATCGCCGTACAACCCAAAACCGGAACTTCTTTCGAAGTCCCGGCCGCCATAAGAAATTCCTTTGACACAACCTGCCGAATCACAACGCCGTCATTGGCTGCTCCGCTCAATATCCCGCTGCGCCTGCAAATGTTCGGCATAGGTCTTACTGAACACATGGGAGCCGTCGGGTTTGGCCACGAAATACAAAAACTGGACCTGAGCAGGGTTGGCCGCAGCCAACAACGACGACAGCCCAGGATTGGTGATGGGCCCCGGAGGCAACCCATAATGTTTATACGTGTTGTACGGCGAGTCGACCTGCAAGTCTTTATACAGCAACCGTTTTTTATGGGTACCCAAGGCATATTGAACCGTCGCACAAGACTGCAGAGGATAACCCTGCTTCAGGCGGTTGTAAAACACGCCGGCGATCAACGGACGTTCCTCGGCTTTTTGGGCTTCTTCCTCAACGATGGAGGCCATGATTAAAATGTCCTTTAAGCGGTCGGCGGATACGTCGGGCAGATGTTCTGCGAAAATCTGCCGGAAACGCGCCACCATCGTCTCAATCACCGCTTCTTCGGTGGTCTCCAGGCTAAACCGGTAGGTATCCGGATATAAAAATCCTTCCGTCAGGCCCGTAGTGCTCAGATCCTTTAAAACCGTCGCCATATAATCGGCATCCGCCAACAGGTTTAAAAAACGGTCCCGGTCAACGATGCCCTTTTTAGCCAGTAAATCCGCAATCTCTTTACTGGTTAAGCCTTCCGGAATTGTCACCCGGATATCCTGGGTTGTCCCTTTGGCCAATTCCCTGACGATCTGGGGAACCGACATGCCCGGCCCCAATAAATACCGGCCGGATCGGGCCATACGCGTTTTAAAATCGAGCCGGACATACATTTCATAGACGAACCGGTTGCGGATGATCCCTTTGGTCTCCAACTGCTGACCGATTTGACGCAATGAAGCGCCAAAAGGGATTTCCACCACTTGCCGCTCCCTGCTCTGAAAGTCTGCCGGTGCCAGATTCCAGAGGTAGGAAATGCCGACGAGCGATACGATCACCAAAGAAATGATAATTCCACCCCCGCGCAGAGGGTGGGAAAATATCCATTGACGCAATTTGGCCCATACATCGTCCATGCGAAACAGATGGTTCTTCGGATAATGAAGCCAAGAGGTTAAGCGCAAAAACATCCCTCCCGGCATCATTATACTAAAAATCCGGTTAAAAAACAAACGGACTTACTGGGGATCTTCGTCGAAGTCTTCCTCAGCCATGATTTCATCCAACAATTCGCAGATTTTGGCAAACTCTTCATCGTCTTCGATATTGACCAGGATTTCTTCGCCGTCTTCATCGGTTTCAATCCGGAAAACGAACGCTTCCTGTTCTTCATCGTCGGAATATTCTTCCTCGGGAACCATCACGGCATATTTGGCGCCGTCCATCTCCACCACATTCAACAAAACGAATTGATGTTCCTCACCTTCTTCATCCACCAGGGTAATCTTATTGCTTTCTTCTGCCATTGGACATTTCCTCCTCTTGATTAATCACTCTATTCATGTATTGCATAATGTTCGGACCTGCACTCATAAACATTATGGCAACGGTAAACAGTAATAATACCGCCAAATTAGGATGTGCAATTCCCGGGAGAAATATGATTATCCTCCCCGTTTCCGGCTGTTCAGGAAATTTTGCAATATGATGGCAGCCGCCAATTGATCCACTTTCTGTCGGCGTTTTCCGCGGGACAGATCAGCTTCAATCAACACTCGCTGGGCCGAAGCTGTCGAAAGCCGTTCATCCCAAAATACCGGTTGGATGCCGGTCATCTTCCCCAAAGCCTCGCCGAACTGGCGGACTTTCTCGGCCATCGGTCCTTCGCTGCCGTTCATATTGATGGGCAAACCGCAAACGATGCCGGTGACCTCGTTGTCCACGACGATTTGCCGCAACTGTTCCAGATCATGGGACAATCCCCGCCGTTCCAACATGGAATGGCTCTGGGCCGTTATCTCCAACGGATCGCTCAAAGCGATCCCAATTCGTTTCTCTCCGATATCCAAACCCATCCAACGCATCATAGTTTCCTTCTAGACAATTTTCAGACAAAATTCCGGGCACACCCGGGCACAATAGCCGCACATCATGCAACGGTCCCGATCCACCGTAACCACGCCGTTTTCCAGGCGCAACGCATCGAAACCGCAACGCTCGACGCAGCGGCCGCAACCACAACACCAGTCTTCAATCCGCAAGGCCCGGGGTGTCCCCGCAACTTCCTCCATCAGCTCCGGCGGCGGAGTCTCCCCCTCCACCAGCATCCGGTTAAAGCGGATTTCCGCCTCGGACTGCATCCCAATGGCCATGGAATCCACAATGCCTAATTGGCGAATGAAACGGACGGACTCAACGGCTTCCCGGTATAAATGACCGCCGCCCAACACTTTCATCGCATAGATCCCTTTTCCGAATTCCCGGGCGGTTTGAATCGCCGCGATCATCTCCTCAACGGTTCCGTCTTTGATGCCGATCCCAGCCCGGTTGATCAAGGGGTGAATCACGTCGATTCCCGGCTCGTTGGCTCCGGCCCGGACCCCGGCAACGGTATGGGTGGATATTCCGACCGCCCGGATAATTCCCCGTTGACGCGCTTCATATAGATATTCCAAAGCGCCGCGATGGCCTTTCAAAGCGGCGCTGTTTTCCACTTCATGAAGGCAAAAAATGTCGATATAATCCCGGTTTAATTCTTTTCGGGCCTTTTCGATACTGCAGCGCATCTCCTCGGCTGTGACGGCATAGGATTTGCCGGTAACGATCATCTCGGGATAGGTCTGAAGCGCCAGTCCCAAGATGGGATAGGTCCCGTAAATCTCCGCCGAGTCGAAGAAATTAATTCCCAATTCATAGGCACGGATCATCAAATCCGCAGCTTCCCGGAGGGGAAGATTCTTCTGGGTGGGTCCTACGGTTAACGTACCCATGCACAGCGGAGATACCATCAATGATGTTAAACCCAGTCGTACTTTATTCATGGCCGAACCGGCTCCCGGGAACCGGCCGGAAACAGCGTCCGAATCTGGAAGCCGAAAGACGGCAACGAAGTCCGGCCATCCTGAAGGTCAAACTTACAATCGGCCACTTCATTCAGACTCGCCAAAGCCGCTTTGGCTTCAGCCACGGTTTTCCCTTTGATTAATTCGCGAATCTTCGCCTGGTTCAGCACACCGCGGATGGCCGCCCGCCCCACCAATTCCAATTGGATTTTCCCCGAAGCGACCACCGCATTGGCACTGACCAAACTGACATCGTTATTTTTAGCCTCAAAATTGGCAGGCATATTCTTATCCAACTGCAACTTCAAATATTTCCTGATCCCTTCCTGCGACGGCGCTAACGTTGAAACGCGAAATTCCAACGTGGTGACCACCGTCTCCGCTGTTTCGCCGATCTCCGGCGAACTGGTTACCCGGATCAACTCCATTTCCGTCAATTCCGGCAGATAAAGATAATTCTTTTCGACCAGCCGCCCAGCCTCTTCCGGGCCGGCAAGCATCATCTGTTCCCTGGCTTCAGCCTCGCCCCGCTTCACGTCGTCCAGAGTGACCACGGCCACCTTTTGGTCGGTCCCACCCATAGTCGGGGTCAAATTGATGACGGTAAGATGGCGTTGCAAATTCCCTTCGATCCGGGTAATCGTCTTGGGCGGCAGATTGCCTCCGCTGCCTTTATTCACGGCGGTAACCGGGACCTCCGCCCGTCCGTATTCTTCGCCCACAGGCAAACCGTACTGATATTTGGTGGCTTTCTTGGGGACCACCACCGCTTTGTCCGAAACGAACCGGACGCCGCCCTTACTGACGAATACTGCGCCTTTCGGGATGGTCAACGGTTGGGCGGTACTGTTAATGACCGTCACCTTCCCGGTAGCTTGCGTCACGCCGATCACTTTAAAACCGGTGGTTTTACTCTGCACCGTCAGGGTATACGTTTTCTCGTACAACTTCGCTGGAATACGGCCTTGGGCCAAATCCCGCTCTTGATACTCCAAGCCGGTTAAAACTTCGGTCCGGAAATTCAGGAACTGCTCTTTGGGATAAACGATCACCGTCGCCTTAGGTTGTAAAAACCACCACACCGCGACGATAAAAGTGAAAAAAGCGATTAACAAAGCGGGAAACAAACCGCCGTGAAAACGGTAGGTGCGAACCGGCAGCGGTTTGGAACCCACTGCGGCCGCTACCTGTTTTCTTCGGGAAGATTTCGGAACCGGCGCCTCTTCCAAACGAAAGTCGGCCTCCGTTACTTCCCGCTCCCGAATGGTCGACAATCCCACCCGTTGAGCCGCTGCAATCAATGCTTCGTCACTGGCGTTGATAATCAACTCTTTATCAACTTCCTCGGCATAAAATTTCACCAGCCGAAGATTGATTTCATTATTCAACAATTTACAATCCGGTGCGACTTGCAGAATGACCTGTTCAGCGGGATGATTCATTATCTCTTTGACAAGTTGCTCGATTTTGGTATCGGAACAGACAATGATAACTTGTCCTTCACCCACTAACGTTCAACTCCTTAAAGAAGTTTTCTCCAACATCAACACCATCAACAAGGGCGCCCCGAAAATAAACATGGTCGCAACGCTCACGATGCCGGAATCATTCGCTATCAAAGCGATAAGGGCGGTCAGGGATAAACCCAATAACCCTCTGCTTCCCTGGGGATGGCGGGCAAACCATCCTGCGACAACCCTGGGAGGTTTTTTATACAAAACCGGTATCAGCAACAAAATGCCGATAAGCACGTTGGACAGAGGCGTATACCCCATCAATTGCAGGTTCATACTGAGTTTTCTGGAGAACAACTGCATCAATGCAGGCAGCCCTTCCTCCTGAAACGCTTTCAAAAATTGGCCGAAATGCGTCACTTTTCCGTCCATGGCCAGATCTGACAAAGCAATGATCGATATAAACAGCGAAAATACGACGGCCAATACAGTTAACTGCCGTATTCCCACCGGCCGGTTTAACCAAAGATAATTGGCGATCCCCAACCCCAACAAAGCCGTTACACCGCCGCCGATATTGGCGCCCAAGGCCGGATGGGCGATGAGCAGCGCAAGCAACATTCCTGCCGGCCAAACGGCTTTCCGCCAGCGAGTCGGGACCCGTTCCCAACCCAAAGTGACCATCACGATATAGGCTCCCAGCAAAAAACCCATATACTCGTTGCCAATGCCGTAAAACCGGGCACCGGCTACGGCCGAATAGCCCCAAAACGAATACAATTGGGTATATCCGTTCCACAGTCCGTCGATGATGATACCCGCAACCGTCAGGGCGGAAATACACCACAAGGCGGCACCCGAATCCCCTTTGGCCGCTTTATAAGCCAATGCGGTCAGACCGGCGCCCGCAATCACCGTGAAACCGACGATGGTCGACCAATCCGTGGGCCGAAACAATGCCTCCGCCAGAAACACCACGGGAAATGTCAGGAAGAATAAATAAATCCGCAACAGCCACTTGAAAAAAGCGTCCCGTTTTCGAAAACCGAGAAAACCGATGGTAAACGCCACCGCCAGGGCGATGAGTCCGTAACCGTAAACGGACAGCAACGGCCATCGCAAATCATAATTGACAGCCAAGTCCTGTTGCATGGAGGCGATTTCCTGCCAACCGCCCTCGACGGCCCTTAACGGCCGCCCCTTAAAATATCCCGCTTTATCCGAAATCCCCACATGCCGGAGGATGGTCGCCACCACGTCATATCCGGTCACCAGCCCCGGCCTCCGGGTACTGTTGGAATAGAGTTTCCCTCCGGAAAAGCCTTCGGACTTAATGATAACCGGATTCAGCCTGGCTCCGGTTTTGGCATAATCGGGACCGGCCACAGAAAGGACGACCAGCAACGTCCGGTTGAAATCGATCCGGGGCAGCAATGCCTTGAAAAATTCTTCATAATGACGTAGCACCTGGTTACGATGGTACTCTAAGCGCGGAGCAGGCAGATAACTGCTGAATTTATTAATCCGTTCCAAATCGCCGAGAATTAAATGGGTAACCGCGGCTTCGGACGAAAATCGTTCCCAAACGTCCAACAGATAAGACGTTGCCGTCTTCAGCCCGAACACAAAATTAAGATCTTCGTCCACGGTTTCCCAACCGATGAACGCCCGATCCACGGTTCCACGTTCGTCCATCAACAATGCGGTCCCCTGCCGGTTAAAACTTTCCCGGTCGGTATCCGCATTCCCGGCAACAACGGTCCGGTACCCTTTCTGGTGCAGGAGTTTTCCCACCAAACCCAGAGATTGGTTAGCCTTATTGGAAAGATTCAATTGGACAAGTTTGGAAAAACCCAGGTTCACGCCGCCTTCCGCCGGAGGTTCCGTACCGGTCAGCGTCCGGTAGAGATGGCCGGCAGCCATCCCTTTATACTTTTCATCCACCTGAAAAAAAGCCGTCGCGTCCGGCGAAGTTTTCAACGGATTGCCGCTGTTTAACTCCAGATAAGCCTTGTCCGCGGTTTTAAGGTCCACATTCGGCAGAACCATGACACCGGCGGCTGACTCCATCAATAAACGGTTCAACACCGGATAATCCGATGTAATGTCCGAAAAGGTCAAACGGGGAATATCGATGATCAGTACATTCTTAACGGATTGGCCAGCTGCCGGAAGCCCGAAAAGGCATAAAGCCATCATACCCCAAACAACCATGGTGCGCAATAGCCGATGACGCAATATGGTACCCTCCTGCGAAACCTGAACAAATAAAGAAAAAGCGGATTAACTCCGCCTTGTTTATCATACCTAATCTTACCAGGGTTGTCAATCCGCCTCTCCATCGTTAAATTCCGGTCTCCCCGGAATTTGTTCCTCATTTGCCAAGCCGAACGCAATTTCATACATACTTTTAAAAATAATCAGCATTAAAGCTCCCAAGGGTACGGCGAAAATCATTCCCCAAAGTCCGAATACCTTGCCGCCGGCCAAAACAAGATAGACGACGACTAATGGGTGAAGGCCGAGGCTGCCCCCGATGATTTTGGGTGCAAGATACATCACTTCCAATTGATTGATCCCAAAAAAGAGCAAGATGACATAAATGACATGCCACGGGGATTTCAAAAGGGCGAAAACCATCACCGGAACGGCGCCCATTACCGGCCCAAAATACGGGATTAAATTGAATATCCCGGCCAACATTCCCAGGAAAAAAGGAATCTCAAAACCCATCAACGCCAGGCCGACGCTGATTAACAGCCCGACGATCAGAGTCACCAGCAATTGGCCGCGGATATATAAACGAAACACCGCATCGATCTCTAAGAAGGTCCGAGTCCAGTGCCCACCGAAATGTTTCTCCAACCAACCATGGGTCGCTTTCTTCATCCGGGGGTAATCCCGGCTGATATAGTAAGAAATCAACGGAATCAAAATAAAATAAAACGTCCTTGAAAAGAGGCTTACTGCGCTTTCCGCCAATTCGATCATCAACTGGCGCAGCCACAATTCACTGCGTCGGGTCACTTCCGACGTGATAAACTTCCATTGGGGCCAGATTTCCCAATGCTTCAGAAAGTGGTTGACGGCCTGTTCAATCTTGCGGAATTCATCAACCAATGCCGGGATTTTCTGCAGTGCCCGGGTTAAATCATTGATCAGGCGCGGAAAGAGCAAGCCAAAAAACACTGCAGTTATAATCGCCAAACCAATATAGACGCTGAAAATGGCATACTCCCGCCGAGCCCCCTTCCGCTCCAAAAATTCCACCAGCGGATTGATGGCATACGCCAAAAAAAAGGCCATTAAAAAAGGGAGCACCATGCTTCGGGACAAATAAACAAGAACGGCTAAAAGCAAAACCGTTATAATGACAAAACCGCTTTTTTTCCGGATAAACGTCGGTGAACCTTCTTTCAATTTGTTTTCCCCTGGTATGAGAAAAGCGCACAACTGTGCGCTGAATTTCGGAAGAACCAATAACGATTCATTAATGCATGCGCCGGATAAAATTTCTGGACAACAACCCGGTATTCCGCCGGACGCCTGAAGTCCAATGCATGGCCTGATCCCGCATCATTCTCCAAGCGTTTTCCGCTTGACGGCCGAGCCGACGGCTGCGTCGGTACCCCATCCGCATCCAATGATGACGGTTTCGGCTGTTCTGCCATAACATAGCCGCACCCACAGCCGCTCCGACCATACTTCCGGCAATGACTCCCCGAATAACCTTATGCACTTACGTTCACCTCTTTTCCCGGGAGATCGATAGAATCTATCATGCTCTGCTAGATAGTATCTCCCGGAAAAGCTCCCTCTAAACATAAATCATAAGGCTCTCTCGATGGTTCCGCCCCCCAAAACCAGATCGTCTTGGTAAAAGACCACAGCCTGTCCGGGGGTGACCGCCCGCTGCGGCATCTCAAATTCCACCCGCACCCTGCCGTCGGACTCCGGTTTGATCAATGCCGGTACGGGCTGAGCGCTGTAACGGATCTTGGCTTTGGCTTCGATTTCATCGGTTAAATCTTCCCAGGCGATCCAGTTAAGCTCATTGGCTAACAAGCCTTCAAAGAAAACAGACTCAGCCGGACCGACCACGATTTCATTGGTCTCCGGACGAATCTCCTTGACAAACAGAGGTTCCGGAGCCGCGATCCCCAAACCTTTCCGCTGCCCGATGGTATAATGAATGATCCCCCGGTGGCGTCCTAAGACTTTGCCGCTCTCATCCACAATATTACCGGGCCGGACGGCCCCGGGCTGATAGTCTTCGATAAAGCGGCCGTAATCCTGATCCGGAACGAAACAAATCTCCTGGCTGTCCGGTTTGGAAGCCACCCTCAGGCCCAGTTCCGCCGCTTTTTCCCGGATGGCGGCTTTGGTGTAATCGCCCAACGGGAATAAGGTCTTGGCCAATTGGGGCTGGGTCATTCCGTATAAGACATAACTTTGGTCTTTCGACATATCCACGCCCCGGTGAAGGACAAACCGCCCTCTATCAGCATCAAAGCTGCGGCGGACATAATGGCCGGTAGCAAGGAAATCGCCGTCCAGCGAAGCCGCTTTTTCCAACAAAAGATCGAACTTGACGCTTTTATTACAGACGATACAGGGATTGGGAGTCCGACCCTTCAGATACTCGTCGACAAAATAGTCGATAACTTTCTCCCGGAAGAGCGCGTGCATATTCAACACATAATAGGGAATGCCCAGGGTGTTGGCAACCACCCGGGCATCATCCACCGCGCTGAGGGAGCAACAGCCCCCTTCCACTTCGGTACCATAAGGAAGGTCATTATCCCACAGCTGCATCGTCACTCCGATCACTTCATAGCCCTGTTCCAAGAGTAAGGCCGCAGCCACCGAGCTGTCGACCCCTCCGCTCATTGCCATAATGACCCGCTGCTTCATCCGGCATTCTGTCCCGCCCGATAATTTTCGATGGCCTTGTGCAGCGCATCAGCAGCCAAATTGGAACAATGCATTTTGGCGGGAGGAAGCCCGTCCAACGCCTCGGCAACGGCTTTGTTGGTAACTTGCATCGCTTCGTCCAAGGTCTTCCCCTTCACCATCTCCGTCACCATACTGCTGGTGGCGATGGCTGCGCCGCAACCGAATGTTTTGAATTTAATATCCACAATCCGGTCGTTTTCCACCTTGATATAAATCTTCATAATATCCCCGCAGGTGGCATTGCCCACTTCGCCGATGCCGTTGGCATCGCTCAGTTCACCCACATTTCGGGGGTTCTGGAAATGATCCATTACCTTTTCCGTGTACATGATGCACACTCCTTTCGTTCAGTTTCAGCATGATACAGAGGAGACATGGCCCGGAGTTTGGCGACGATCTCCGGCAAAACGCTCATGAAATAATCCACCTCTTCGCGGGTATTCCCTTTCCCCAAGGAAACCCGGAGGGAACCATGGGCCGTTTCATGGCATAAGCCCAGGCTTAATAAGACATGGGACGGTTCCAATGATCCGGAGGTACACGCCGAACCGCTGGAAGCCGCAATCCCTTTCAAGTCCAGATTGAGAAGGAGGGATTCCCCTTCGATAAAATCGAAACTGAAATTGGCATTCCCCGGCAACCGCTTGGTGCGGTGACCGTTTAACCGCACATAGTCGATCTCCGACAGTACCCGGTCAATCAGGTAATCTCTGAGTTCCGTGATACGGGCCCGGTTCTCTTCCAAGTGGCTGTTGGCCAATTGTAATGCTTTGGCCAGTCCGACAATTCCGGCCACATTTTCCGTTCCGGCCCGGCGGTTCCGCTCCTGAGCCCCTCCGTAAATCAACGGATTGATCTTAACACCGCGCCGCACATATAATGCGCCGGTGCCTTTCGGCCCGTAAAACTTATGGGCGGCCATGGACAGCAAATCCACATGTAAATCCTGAACATTCACAGGAATGGTCCCTACCGTCTGCACCGCATCCGTATGAAACAGGATGTTCCGTTCTTTCAATATCTTCCCGATTTCAGCAATGGGTTGGATGGTGCCGATTTCATTGTTGGCATGCATAATCGAGACCAAAATGGTCTCCGGCGTTAAAGCTTCCACAACGGACTCCGGATGGACCAATCCGTCGGCATCCACCGGTAAATAGGTAACCTTATAGCCGTTTTTCTCCAAATATTTACAGGTATCCAGTACCGCATGGTGCTCAATGGACGATGTGATAATATGCCGGCCTTTATCCCGATAGGCCTCGGCGACACCGCGCAACGCCATATTGTCGCTTTCGGAACCGCCACCTGTAAAATATATTTCATTGGGAGCAGCCGCCCCAATTTCCGCTGCGACAATCTGACGGGCTTCCTCAATGGCTTTCCGGGTTTCCCTCCCGAAAGAATGTATGCTCGAAGGATTTCCAAAAGTCTGGCTGAAATACGGGAGCATCGCCTCCAATACTTTCGGATCAACCCCGGTTGTCGCCGCATGGTCGAAATAAATCCGTTCTCCCATAATGACACCTCCCATGAAACTTTGAAACGTAGAAGTTGGAAACCGGTACGGACACCCGTTTTTCAATTCCTACTATTTTAGTATGATTTAATTAAATCCTATCATACCTTTATTTTACTGTCAATATAACCCGCACGTTTAACGCAATGTTCATCTTTTCCTATAGACTTTGTATAGTTGACAGTGCACAGTACATAATGCACAAGTTTAAGCATGAGGCGCGGGTCAAGATTTTTTGTGAAAGAAACGCACAAGATGGAACGCGTCAGCGTTCCTTCCATCACCCAGTACCCAGTACTCAGTACCCAATCAATATCGCCATTACCAAAGTTTAGCATAACAATTCATGATTCGAAATATTCTTTTTTAATATATACGGTGGACATGATGGTTAAGAGGCTCCAGTAATCGGGGATGAAACGCAGGCGCGTGCCCACCGGCACCCGCCGGGTACTGGCTGCCACCAGATAATCACTGCTGCCGCCAAGGACGATGATCCCCGGATCCAGCGGCATCAATCCGTTCAACGCCGCATCCTGGGCCCCGATATTCAAGAGCAATCGATACCCCGCCTCCACCTCGGGAATGACCGGCGTTTTCCCAAAAGCGTTCCGGCCGGTCTCACCTTCGGGACGGTTCTTTTTAATTTGGGACTGAAGAACTTCCGCCTCAACGATAAAAGCGTCCGGATGCAGATCCGGCAGCCGGTTCCCGTATAGGGTTTCCTTTCCCAGCAAAATGCCTTCGCCAATCCGTAAATGGTTGATTCCCGGCGGCATGGTCCCGTCATAGACCAACGGCAAGCTGCTGGAATTCCCTCCGGAAATCCGTTGGATGGGGAACCCGTATTCATCCCGGAGCATTCGGCCCAATTCCACCAACAGTTCAAGTTTTTTCTTACTGGGCGGTACCCCGGCAAAGCAAGAAAAATTGGTGCCGATCCCCGTAACCCGGAGGGCAGTCAGTGTCCGGCATTCCTCCGCCAGATGCCGCAGGTCCGCCGGATCCACCCCTTCGCGGAGATCGCCCAGATCCACCATTAGCATGACTTCATGCGTGGTCCGGGCCGCTGCGGCCCGCTGGTTCAAAAGACGCAGCACATCAATTTCCGCATTCAAACTCCGCTTGGCATAGCGGATCACCCGGTCTAAACCGGAAATGGCCGGCAGGCGAAGCAAGGTGAGAAAAACCCGAGGGTCGGAGGCTAAGAACTCCAGGTTTTCCAGGCGGGAATCCCCCAGATCCGTGACACCGCTGTCGATGAAAGCCCGGATGATCCGGCGGTCTCCGGCTATGCCTTTGACAACTGCCGTCAATTCGATACCCGCCTGAGAACAACGGCGCTGAAGCACACGGTAATTTTCAATGATTTTAGCCGGGTGGATCAACACCCGGGGAGAATGGTCCATATGTTATTCCCCTTTTAATTTTCGCTGTCGAATGCGTTCCAGATAATGTTGAATCTCCCGCTCATACCCTCTGGACGTGGGGTGGTAATAGGTTTTACCCAAAAGATTTTCAGGCAAATAGTCCTGAGGGATATAACCTTCCGGATCGTCATGGGGATATCGGTACCCAACGCCGTCCCCCAATTTTTTCACTCCTGGATGAGAACTGTCCCGCAAATGGGGCGGGACCATTTTATTCTCCAGGGCCTGGACATCTTCCATGGCCTGATGGATCGCGGCGCAACAGGCGTTGGACTTGGGCGCCGTCGCAATATAAATGGCTGCCTGCGACATAATAATCTGCGCTTCCGGAAGGCCGATCATCTCCACGGCCTGTGCCGCCGCAGTCGCCACCAACAGGGCCATGGGATCCGCATTGCCCACATCCTCCGCGGCATGAATCATCATCCGCCTTGCGATAAACTTGGGATCTTCCCCTGCCGTCAGCATCCGCGCCAGATAATACACAGCCGCATCGGGATCCGAACCCCGCATGGACTTGATAAACGCCGAAATAGTATCGTAATGGGCCTGCCCCTGTTTATCATAGACCAACGGACGCTGTTGAATACAGTCTTTCATCACTTCCGGCGACAGAAGACGGACTCCGGTCTCCGGATCCGGTTTGGTCGTTACAGCCGCCAATTCCAAGGCGTTTAAGGTCATCCGGGCGTCGCCGTCGGCAACATTCAACAAAAAATCCAGGGCATCGTCGGCCAATTGGATCCGCATATAGCCCAACCCCCGTTCCGCGTCCCGGAGGGCCGAATCAATAATGGCTTTCAGCTGTTCCCGGGTGAGGGGATTCAACCGGAATATCATGCTTCGTGAGACCAAGGGGGCGTTCACTTCGTAAAAAGGATTTTCAGTGGTGGCCCCGATGAGTACAATGGTCCCTTCCTCCACCGCCGGAAGCAACGCATCCTGCTGGGATTTGTTGAAGCGGTGAATCTCATCGATAAATAAAATGGTTTTCCGCTGATAGAATTTTAAACGCTCCCGGGCTTCATCCACCACCCGGCGGATATCCGCCACACCGGCCGTTACCGCATTTAACCGTTCAAAGTGGGATTGGGTGGTCTTGGCGATGATCTCCGCTAAGGTGGTCTTGCCCGTACCGGGCGGCCCGTAAAAAATCATGGATGTCAGCCGGTCCGCTTCGATGGCCCGCCGCAACAGCCGCCCTTCCCCCACAATATGCTCCTGTCCGTAAAATTCCTCCAGAGAACGGGGCCGCATCCGGGCAGCCAGCGGCGCTTCCCTGGAGATTTCAGGACCTTGGGAAAACAAATCCATGGTTACCACTTCCTTCGATAAAGCTATTTCGGGAAAACTACCAAAACTCCTACCCGTTAACAGAAGATTTATTTCAAACAATTACCACTTCATTTCCATGGACTGTCGCTGGTATAATACTTAATGCGTCATTTTTGTCAACTCGAAAGCAATTAATGGAATTACGGTGAAAACGACAGAAAGGAGGCGACTGAAATGATGAAAAAAGTATTTAGTTCCCTGATGGCGCTTTGTATTTTTGGCTATTCGGCGCTCCTGCCGAGCATCGTCATTTTCGATTCCGGTTCCGTGTCCCGAAAGACGCCAACGGCAACTGTTAAGAAACCGGCTGCCAAGACCCTGGCAACGGTTCAGCCGCCTCAAAAAGTCAATACCGAGGTGGGCCAAGCGACGCAGGAGACGAAAGAGACGGCGACCGCCCAAACCGCGACAACAGCTGTGGCCGCGAAAACAAGCCAAAGGGCCACTTCCCAACCGGCCACAACCGCCAAGGCCTCCGGCGCTCCGGCAACATCCGGTACCTCGGCCAAGAAAACAGTCTTATCCGCAAAAGAATATGAAATGTTGGTCCGGATCATCAGCGCGGAAGCCAAAGGGGAGCCATTACGCGGTCAGGTTGCCGTCGGCGCGGTGATCTTAAACCGGATGAAATCCGGCAAATTCCCCAAGACTGTAACTGCCAACGTTCTAAAAAGGGGCCAATTCGAACCGGTGGCCAACGGACAAATCTGGAACGAGCCGGTGGCCTCCGCTTATAAAGCCGCTCAACTGGCATTAAGCGGGTGGGATCCGACTTACGGCGCATTGTATTTTTACAATCCCGCCAAGACCTCGTCCCGTTGGATCCGGTCACGGCCCACCATCGTACAAATCGGCGACCACGTGTTTGCCGGATAAAAAAGGGTTCCCTGATCCGTCAGGCAACCCTTTTTCGTTTATCCGCTCTTCGAATGTACAAGAAACAACCGACGCCCTACCCTTGCGAGGCGATCCGTAACACCTTCACCTGGCCGTTCGCTTGGACCAAAAACCGGTAAAGGCGGCCGTTCCCCCGTTTAGGTTTGAAATCAACCTGCCAAGTATCATAATCGTAACTGACACCAACAAAATCCCCCAGTTTAATCTGGTTTAATTGGGCCCAGGTTTCCGCAGCCCGTTTAGCATCGGCCGAAGAAGCGATCCGGTCGGCGGCCTCATCCACCTCGCCCTTTTCCTCAAACATTTGCCAAGTATATTGTTCCGAGAAACCCACCACCTGCTCCGGCAGCTCCCATTGGCCCTCTTTCAAAGCCAAACTCACCCGGTACGGCCCGTTTAGCTGTTTCTCCAGCAATTTGGCAGGATAAAAGACCACCTTGGCCTGATTATCCCGGAAAGTCCACCGCAAGGTGTTGACCGTGGTGGATACGGTAATCCATTCCTCGCCCTCCATCGCCTCCAAATTAGCAATCACTGTGAAGCTTCCTTCGCGGTACGACTTGATGGTGATGGTAAATTCGATGGCTTCCGCCTTGCCGTTCCCGTCAGCGTCCACGATCCGGAAGGTACCGGGTACCGCCAATTGGACTTCTTGATCAAGAATCACATCAGACGGGTCCGCGCTGATCGGTGCGACAAACAAAAAGGCAACCAAGAGTACCAATGCAAAAATCGTATATTTCTTGATCAAAAAAATCACTCCGACTTTTAGTTTCGGAGTTATTTCGACCGATAATGCTGACAGACCTTTATGTAAATTAACCCAGACTAGGAGGCGGCTAGCTTTTTCACCAAATCCTGGACCTTCTCCTGATCCAACGGTTTCACCAGAAAATCGGTGGCACCGGCCTTAAGCCCTTCGATGAGCAAAGAACGGGAAGACCGGGTAGAACACAGGATAATTTTCACCTTGGAATCCATTTCTTTAAAAAACCGGATCGAATCCACCAAATTCCATCCTTTCATATACAAATCCTTGATGATGATTTGCGGATGAAATAAGGCAAACATCACTTCGGCCTCAACAAAATTGGCCGCCGTACAGACCTTAAAGCCGGCTTTAACGAGGCAGTCTTTTAAGATTATCCGGACAAGCGCCAAATCATCCACGATCAGGATTCTCACGCTATCCCTCCTCGTCTAGGTCTTGACCCGGTTTTATAAATTTGTGTATAATTTCGCGGAAATCTAAATTTTTCCTTTTTTTGGAACTTCCTAAATTTTTTTATTTTTCTAATGCGTCACCTGGCTGCCGTCATGCACCTGATAAGTCCAATTTTTGCCGTAATTGTTATCCCAATTTTGCGCATCATCCCGGAAACAAAAATTCAAACTGGACGGATCGTTCACCCGGACCTTGGCCGACCAACTTCCGTCTCTCAATTTACGCATAGGAATATCTTCCACGTTTTTCCATTCGTTATTCCCATACCCCAGGTGCAAATAGACCTTGTTGGCACCAGCCTGGGCCAGCAATCCTTTATACCGGATTTTCACTTCGTCACCCAAAGTTATCGGTACCGGTTCCATAAAAATGCCGTCGACGACTTCTTCCGTCTTTTTCCGAGGCATTGTATATTCCTCCCTCACCGTTTTTGAATCTAGTATGCCCAAAATCGATAAAGTTACCCTCCCCCCAAACAAAAAACCCTCTGTAACAGAGGGTTTTTCTTGGAAACGCTTATGCTTTTTTGGCCCAGGAATCCCGCAAACCGACGGTCCGGTTGAATACCTTTTTGGTCTCGGTGGAATCCGGATCCACACAGAAATATCCTTGACGTAAAAATTGGAAACGGTCTCCCGGCTTGGCAGTGGCCAAACTGGGTTCCACCATACAATGGGTCAGGCAGACCATGGAATTGGGGTTGACGGTCGCGTCCTCCCCGGGATATTCGTCGAGGAACAGATGATCATACAGCCGAACTTCCGCCGGAATGGCATGGGCCGCCGACACCCAATGGGACGTCCCTTTCACCTTTCGCCCGTCTTGGGTCCAGCCGCCGCGGCTGGCCGGATCATAGGTACAATGGACCTCCAGAATTTCGCCGGTATTTTCGTCCTTCACCACCGACTGGCAGGTGATATAGTAAGCATGTTTCAAGCGGATTTCCCGGCCCGGAGCCAGACGGAAATATCCTTTCGGCGGATTTTCGGAGAAATCGTCCCGCTCAATATAGATGACCTTGGAGAAAGGAACCTTCCGCGTTCCCATCTCCGGTTTTTCCGGATTGATTTCGGCGTCGAACTCCTCCACCAGGTCGTCAGGATAATTATCAATTACCACTTTTAAAGGATTTAATACGGCCATGACCCGCGGCGCCCGGGCATTCAGGTCTTCGCGAAGACAATGCTCCAAAAGGGCAATGTCTACTGTACTGTTGGCTTTGGCCACCCCGATCTTTTCACAAAACGCCCGGATGGACTCGGGCGTATAGCCCCGGCGGCGCAATCCGGAAATGGTCGGCATCCGGGGATCATCCCATCCGGAGACGATATTCCGTTTCACCAGGTCCAGCAATTTTCGTTTGCTCATCACCGTATGAGTCATGTTCAGCCGGGCAAATTCAATTTGCCGGGGTTTAGAAGGTAAATCCAGATTTTCGATGACCCAATTATACAAAGGACGGTGATCTTCAAACTCCAATGTACAGATGGAATGGGTGATCCCTTCCAAAGCATCGGAAATGGGATGGGCATAGTCATACATGGGATAAATGCACCATTCATCGCCCGTACGATGGTGTTTGACGCGCATGATCCGATAAAGTACCGGATCCCGCATATTGATGTTGGGAGATGCCATATCGATCTTCGCCCGCAATGTCATGGAACCGTCGGGAAACTCACCGGCCCGCATCCGCGCAAATAAATCCAGGTTTTCTTCGATGGAACGATTTCGATAGGGGCTCTCTTTCCCGGGTTCCGTCAATGTTCCCCGATATTCCTTGATTTGCTGCGGCGTCAATTCACAGACATAGGCCTTTCCGGCCTTAATCAGGTCCACGGCATATTGGTACATCTGCTCATAATAACTGGAGGCATAATACAGACGGTCTTCCCAATCAAAACCAAGCCAACGAACATCCTCCATAATGGATTCCACATATTCCGTATCTTCCTTGGAAGGATTGGTATCGTCAAAGCGAAGGTTGCACAATCCGCCGTACTTGGCGGCAATCCCGAAATTCAGGCATATAGACTTCGCATGTCCGATATGTAAATACCCGTTGGGTTCGGGAGGAAACCGGGTATGGACTTTTCCGCCGTTTTTACCGTTTTTTATGTCTTCGTCAATAATATCGTCGATAAAATTGGACGGTACCTCCGAAACCGGCACCGACGTTTCGCAGTCGTCAGCTTTATTCTTGTGGTTTTCCATCTTAGCGCACTCCTTCATCGCAAGTGAGATATTTCCTTTATTATAAACAATTTCAATGACTTTGCAAACATTTCGACTCCTAATTATCCGCTATCCGGGGATAATAATTGCAAAGGAGGATTGCTTCTATGATTAATCTGTTAAAATGGGCAGTCAATTCTAATCTCATTGCCGGCCACGAATTCGGCGGCGACCCCCATCAGCCGGTCTCCATTGAGGCTTTTGTTACCCCAGACACCAAAGAACTCCACATATACTACCAGGGACTGCTGAAAAACGCCGGTGCCAAGGAAGTCTATCTCCATTACGGCACCCATGACTGGGCCCATACCGCCACGGTTAAAATGGAAAGAAACTATAATGGCAGTTTTACGGCGAGGATCCAACCCGACGCACCGGAGATTGAATTCTGCTTTAAAGACAATGCCGATAACTGGGATAACAATAACGGCCTCAATTGGAAAGCGCATGTCTGCTTGCACTGATCGTCGTCATGTTTATCCTCATCATTCCAAAACCATCCGAGACGGATGGTTTTTCTCTTTATGAAGTCCCGTTTCTAATTCAATGGATTTGATTATGGAAAGCATCTTTTTTCCAACGTCGGGCAGGAGGATTTGTAAATATGAATAAACCCTTACAAGTCACCGACAGGAGGCGTTATTCGCAGATTCATCTCACCGAACAACATGATATTTATCGCTTCTTTTGCCCATGCTATTGGCAGGATCGGCAAGAACTTGGTATAAATAATATATCAATCGACACAAAAAAGGAGATCATCCGATGGCGGAATGGATAACCCCACTGGACAACCTCGTTTCCTCCTGGGTCGTGGCCGTTCGCAATCCGGGCCTGACCCGTTTCTTTCAAACTGTTACCCATCTGGGTTCCGTATTTGGAATCATCCTTGTCTCTCTGATAATGCTGGGCTACTTTGGCTTCCGTAAAAAATGGGCCCAGTTTAAAATCTTTTTCTTCACCGTCAGTCTCGGCGAAGTCATGAACGAAACCCTGAAATGGGCTTTCCACCGGGAACGCCCGCCCTTTCCCTGGTTGACGGAGGCAGCGGGTTACAGTTTTCCCAGCGGCCACACGCTGCTGTCAACCATCACCTACGGCATCATCGCTTATTTACTCTTCATCAAAGAGTCCCGCCGTCCGTTTCGCCCGATGACCGCATTGCTGGTAATCATCCCGGTTTTAGTAGGGTTAAGCCGTGTTTATCTGGGAGTCCATTTCATCACCGATGTACTGGGTGGATGGATTCTCGGTATCCTCTGGCTCGCGTTGGCCGCACGGTTCGTCGCCAAACGATAATGCCGGCTCCCAAACTCAACGGCCGGATGCGGTTTGCGAAGGCTGACGATATCGTCTCCATCTTTCCAAAGCTAAACCCAAGCCCAACCCGAAGGTCAAATGGACCAAAAATTCAAGGACAGCATCCAGTTCCCCCACTGAACGCAGTGTAATTACAGGCAAAACCCGTATTCCACTGTAGGAAAACAACCAGACAAACGCCCCGTACAGCAATCCCTTGGTCAAAACGAACCATTCTTCATTTCCGAAAAAAAACAGAAGAAATATAAACGCTACCCCCAAAAAGGCACCGTAAATATAATCCATCAGAAAACCCAGCCAAGACCCAAAAAATATGTCATGGTTAGGATGCATAAACATGCTGGTGGCAAAATGGGACAAGGGATGCTGGAGCCATCCGACTTTCCACAAAGTGAATTCCAATATATTTTTAAGCACATTGCCAAAGACGCCGCAAACTGCGCCGCGAATGATTTTATCCTCATACATTTTTCCATCAACCCATTCTTTTACATCCATCGTTTCCATTCCGCAAGCAGTTTATCCAACGAAGCATCTGAAATTTGCCCTTAATCTTCGTCCCATCCTCCGCAGCCACAGCACGACCCACGCCTCGATATAGTATGCCCGTGTTGGTCATGAATTTCTCGGCAAAAACCGTGCGTGCATATTGTCAAAATATCCCTTGGATTCCTTCCTCTTATTGAAATTGGCTTGGATGTTTTTTGAAAAAGTCCACTCTCGGTTCTAAAAATTTGAGTTTATGGGTTTCCGGGTTTTCCATAAACGCATAAAGCGGCTCAAAGATCCGATCCCAGCTCCAAATCGCTTCACCCAGCCTTAAATATTCCCGAACCATCTCCGTCTCCGTCGGGGCAATGGGGTGCATGAGGACCAGAGCCGTCCGGACCCGGTGAAACGTATCGATCAGCACTTGGCGGCGGAGACTTTCGTTCTGACTTTCCTCCGCCCCTTTCATATTTTTGGCCCAGTCTTTATTGATATTCCGGATATAGGTATCCATCAAATTCATGACCAGATGAAAATTGAATTGGGCCATAAGTTCTTCGTATTCAAGGACGGTCTCCCGCGACTCTTTCAAAACCTCCGGACTGATTTCTCCCACCGGGATGATCCCGTCATAATATTTCTGGGTTGTATAAAAACAGGAACGCACCGCCCGGTTGAAAACGTTGGTTAAAAGATTCCCCTCTTTGAGCACAGGATCGTTGTCTGTCGCTTTGGCCTTGGGATTGAAGGGTTTCGGCTGGAATCCCACGCTCTTCATCCCCAGTCCCAGTCCAAGGAAATGGGCACGCAACTGCTCCGGCGTATAGTAATCCAGCAATTCCTTGGCGGTCGGGGGTTTAACTGCTCCGCTGCTGCTGGCTTTCTTATCCAGAAAGAGGATATGGTTGTTTACGATCAGCTTAGGCAGTTGGATTTCCCCTTCCGGCGGATCAACCGAAGGTGACCCAATTTGTAACGCCATCCACAACGACATCTCCACCGGTCCGTAGAAATACACATTGTCTTCTCCGATAAATTGATATACCTGGGCTTCTTTCGTACACCACCATTCTTTCCAGGCATCCGGGTCCCTGTGCCGGGCTTCCAGACAGGCCTTGGTAAAGGAGATGGGCGCCCAAAGGGATTCGGGCCAAACCCAAACCGTCAAACCTTCCAATCCTTCGAGGACAGGCGCAGGAACGCCCCATTCCACATTTCCGGTGAGCCGGAAGGGCACCAAGGTTTTCCCTGTCCGGTAGCGGACCTTATGATCGGTAAGAATGGCACAGGCTTTCTCCCGGTCTTCAACCGTATCAAAGATCATGATCACCGACGGTTTAGTGCCGTCATCTTGCAGTGTATGTCGGGGCAGCCGGTCGCGCAGCTGTTCCAGAATATCGCGATGATCCCGTTTCACGTGAACCACCGGAGGTTCCAAAAATTCCTGGATGCTTTTGATCACGAAATTTCGGCTGTCCGGAGACTGCTTAAGGGTTTCCACCCATTCCGCCAGCCGTTGGTGAAACGCATTAAGCTTAAAATACCAATTGGTAACTTCCCTCATCTCCGGTTTTTTCCCCGACAGCGTACTGACGGGATTGATCAAATCGGCCGGCATATATTGATGCCCCAAGGAGCATTCGTCCGCATACCCCCGTTCCGACGTACAACCGGCAATGGGACATTGACCGACAACCTGCCGCCCGTTGAGAAAAACTCCATGCTCGCTGTCGAAAAACTGGGATGTGGTCAACTTCGTCAAAAAACCGTGCTGATATAACGTCCGGATAATCTCCGCCGAGATTTGCCGGTGAATCTCAGCGGCGCGGCCAATGGCTGACGCCCCGTAGAAATCGAGACTGATATGATATGCGTCCAACACCGCCTTTTGGCGTTCATGGAAATATCGGACCAGATCGTCGAGCGTCCCGTCAAATTCCCCTTTTTCCAGCAACTGCCGATGGCTTTCCACGATGGGCGAACCGTAACAGTCCGTCCCGGATATAAAGATCACATTGTCTTTTCCGATGCGGTCCCGTAAAAAACGGGCAAAAGTATCCGCATGTACAAATACGCCGCCGATATGCCCAAGATGAAGGTCTTTATTCCCATAAGGCATCCCGCCGGTAATCACGGCCCGCTTGGGAAATCGTGGCCTGATTGTGTCGGTATGCGAAGGGTTGATTACTTTTCGATCCTCATCGTTCATGATACATCCTCCCCATGTCGTCATTCCAATGATTAAACCCATATAAAAAAGCCCCCGTCTCCCAGGATATGATCCTGGGGACGAGAGCTTAAATCCCGTGGTGCCCCCCAATTTGCCGATGCTTTGCAGCATCCGCCTTCACCAAGGTACGGTATTTCCAACGGACGAAATACGTATACCCTTGCGCGTTAACGGGCGCACCCGTTACAGCCTAAACCATGGAAAATCGGATCCGGACGGTCTCGGTGCAAAGCTCAGGAGCCTGTTCAACCAGTTCTTTTGCCCCCTTCTCAGCTCCCGGGGTTCTCTGTACAAAAAGCGGCCTGGTTTACTATCCTCCGTCATCACGGTCACAAATATAACATGAATTACCATTTATTATATCAGGCTTCGCCTGAAAGTAAAGTCGAAATCATCAAATTCATTCCGAATCCCTTGAAGAAGGGCTTTCAATTATTTTCTTCAAGCCAAATCAAATTATTCGCATAGTCCACCTTCACGACTCGGTAAATCCGTTCATCGTCATAAAGATACGGGCCTGTACTCCTTTTTAAACTGCAATTCCAATAATACGGAAGATCGCCGATGAACTTCATCCCCAATTCATCCTGCTCAATATAGGTTAAAGCCAATCCCGGATCCATATCATATGGAAGCGAATCCACTCGAAACAGCCATTCACTTCCAGACGATTCCGTCACGGGACCATCCCCTTTCATTGACCGGCTTACGGCTTAAGGGGCCGCCGAAAGCGGCCCGTTTCATTTAAAGTATATTCCCTTTTTCCCCGATATAACCGTCAATGCCAGCTTTTATAGCCTTTAGAACGGCTGACTTTCGGGAAAATATCGTGTTTCGTCACCACATCCACCAGCGCCCATTCAGAGACTCTGACCAGGATATGGGCGACGGTCTTTTGGATAATCTCTCCTTTTTTATCATGGCAGGCAGGCTTCAGTGAAAAGTCGACCTCCAGATCGAGCAGATGATTTTGGACCTCGGCAAACGGATTGGGTTCGACCCCCGGAATGTCCACGGTCAACATGAATGGGACATCTTCGGTGGCATGCCGCACCACATTGTAGGGATCCACGTAGATAATCTGTTTATGAATGATTCCTTGCTTTACGACTTTGTTTTTGAACAAATGGTCGGTGGTATCCCGGAGTTCGGCATCGACTTTGATGATTTTAATCGCATCGATATCCGCTTTATTTTCCAATACCAATTGACCGACGGCTTCACCGACCACTTTCAAGGTTTTGATCCGTTGCGTCTCAACACGCGCATGTTGATGACTGGAAATCGGAATATGGCTGGTGCCCATTGTCATTCCCCCCTCTAGAGTTCTTCGATCCAGTGTATTGCATTGGGTTTCAAAATGAACACCTTCATTTCGTATATTGTTTTATTCAAAAAAACTTTTGTTTCTGTCTCCGTTCGTGGTAGACGGGGTTTTAAGGAATTTAAAGGAAGTTGTTGTAATTTATAGAAAATTAAAATTAAACACCTACAGATCGGAGGACGCCATGAAGGATCTTTACAAGGATTTTGAAGAACGATGGGGCATCTCTATTTTGGAAACCATTGTGAACCAATCGGATTCCCAATTGGCATTTCTTGATACAGACTTCAATTTCATCTATGTCAACGACGCATATGCACTGGGCTCGGGTTATTCCAAAGAAGAACTCATTGGGCGAAATCACTTCGACCTTTTCCCGGACAGCGAAAATCAGGAAATATTCATCAAAACCCGGGACAGCGGCAAGGCCGTCACCTACCGCGCCAAACCTTTCATCTATAAGTATCAACCTTGGCGGGAAACCACCTATTGGAACTGGACCTTAACTCCTGTGAAAAACGCTACCAACCAGGTCATCGGGCTCATTCTTTACCTGAGAGAAGCCACGGCCGAGGTTAAATTGAGCCATGCCCTGGAAGCGGCCATGAATTTAACCCAGCAGCAGGAAGCTCTCTTAAGAACCGTGCTGGACCAACTGCCCTTGGGCGTGGTCATCGGTACGGCTCCGTCAGGAGAGATCATCCTCAGCAACCGCATGAGCCAGGAGATTTGGAAAGAACCCGTCACCAGTTTCAAAGAACTCAAAGGATTTCATGTGGACGGCACCCCGTACGCGGACGACGAATGGCCGCTGTACCGTTCCATTTTTCACGAGGAAACGGTCCGGGAGGAAATCATCCATATCCAATGCCGTGACGGCTCCTATACGGTGATCGAAGCCAATTCCGCACCGATTCGGGACACGTCCGGCAAAATCATCGCCGGCGTTGTCGTGTTTGACGATGTCTCCGAACGGATGAAACAAAATTTGGAAAAGATGCAACAATACGAAGTTTTAGGCAATCTGGCCGGTGGAATCGCCCACGACTTTAATAACTTTTTGACCAGCATTTTATCCAACGTGCAACTGGCCCAGTTAAAACTGGCCCGGGGCATCGATATCGGCTGCCTGTTTACACGTATCGAAAATACGATAGCCGCCGCATCCAACCTTACCCGCCAATTGCTGACTTTCTCCAAAGGAGGTGCACCCATTCTTAAACCCACCTCTCTGAAAGAAGTGTTAATCGACACTGCCGACTTCGTACTGCGCGGTTCCAAAAGCAAATGGAGTTATGTGATTGCCGATGATCTATGGCCAGCCAACGTGGATGCCGGACAGATCAGCCAAGTCATCAGCAATCTCTTTCTCAATGCCGATCAAGCCATGCCCGACGGAGGCACCATCCAGTTTACCGCCACCAATACCGTGGTTCAACCCGAAAACCTGCTCAATCTGAAACCGGGCCGATATATCAAGATTCAGATCAAAGACCATGGCGTGGGTATACCCAAAGAATGCCTTAATAAAATATTCGACCCGTATTATACCACCAAAAAAAACGGCAACGGACTCGGCTTATTTATGGCCCTGTCGATTATCTCCAAACACCAGGGGCATATCTCCGTCGAATCCGTTGTCAATCAAGGAACAACCTTTCATATTTATCTTCCGGCGGCGGACGAATTAATACCTCCGCCGCGTCCCACCGCTTTACGGCGCTTAAAAGGCAAAGGCCGTATCTTAATCATGGACGATGTGCCGACCATCCTCCAGGCCACATCCGAAATGCTGGAGACCATCGGTTATGAGGTGAAAACCGCCAGAGACGGGGAAGAAGCCGTCACGCTATACCAGGAATATAAAAAAATGGGCAAACCGTTCGATGCCGTCATCATGGACCTGACCGTCCCCGGCGGCATGGGAGGAAAAGCCGCATTAGAAGAACTTAAAAAGTTCGACCCCGAGGTGAAAGCCATCGTATCCAGCGGGTATTCCCACGATCCCATCCTGGCCGACTGCAAAGCTTACGGATTTTACGCTCAGGTGGCCAAACCGTATAAAATCAGCGAATTGGTTCAAATTTTGCAAAGTATTCCGAAATAAAACGATACTCTGCGCATTTAATGCGTACCGTCGTCCTCAAAGGTTTCGCTCTGGCGGAACAGTTTTTCAACCTCGGCAGCCAAGCTCCGCAAGGAGAACACGATGACGCGGTCTCCCGCCATGATCCGGGTATCACCGCGGGGGATCACCACTTCCCCGTTATGCAGCACGGCCCCGATGACGATACCAACGGGTATCTCCAAATGTTTCAACGGCAAATGGGTGGCCGGAGCATCCGGTTCCACCTCTAATTCCAAAATCTCCGCCTCCCCTGTATTCAGGAGACTGACGGCGATCACGTTTTTCTTTTTGATGGCCTTCAACACGGAACTGACCGTGAGCATCCGCGGCGTGACAGTAGCCGTCACCCCGATGGTCTCCGCCAATGAAATATAATCCTCTCTGGAAACCTCACAGAGAATCTGGGATACCTGTAATTGCTTGGCCACCATACAGGCCACCAGATTGGAGTTGTCCGAACCGGTAAGAGATATAAAGATATCTCCGGCTCCCAGGTTCTCTTCTTCCAGAATTTCAAGGCGGGTCGGATCCGCATGAATGATACTGCAGCCTTCCAATCCCCGGGGCAATACCCGGCAGCGCTCCAACGACGGCTCGATGACCTTAATCTCCGGAACGTTCCGCTTGGCATTCAACTCCCGGACCAGAAATTCGGTGATCAGCCCGCCACCGGCGATTACAATCCGCTTAAACCGGGGATTTTTCAATTTCATCAGCGGATTTAAGTTATGGAAGCCTTCCGTCCTCCCCATGACGAAAACTTTATCATTCATAAGCAGTTGCGTACTGCCGTTGGGGATCAATACGTTGCCTTGCCGGATAATGGCCACCACGGTGATCTTATCCAGATTCAATTCATAAATCCTTTTTCCGGCGATGGCCATATTTTCGCTGATTTTAAGAGAGATCAGGCTCAATTTGCCGTCGGCAAAATAACCGACGGAGGTTGCATTGGGTACTTCGATCAACCGATAGATTTCCTGTGCCGCCAAATACTCCGGATTTAAGAAAAGATCGATTCCGAAATTATGATACGACCCCAGGAACGGCAGCGAATCCGGCGCATAATCGGGATTACGCACCCTGGCCACGGTCATGGGAACGCCCCATTGTTTGGCGATCATACAGGCGATAATATTCAACTCGTCATAATCCGTAACCGCCAAGACCAATTGGGCGGTATCAGCCTGAACCTTCTCCAAAACCTTAACACTGGCCCCGTTTCCGTTGACCGTCATCACGTCAAAATTGTCCGCAATCGGTTTGAGGGCCTCGGCGTCCTTGTCGATGACGATCACATCATGATCCTCTTGGGACAGGATTTTGGTCAAGTCATACCCCAATTTTCCAGCCCCGACAATGATAATCCTCAAGTTAATCCTCCTGTCAATTCGTAAGCCGTTATAAGTATAGAATGATTATAGATCCTTCCGCCTGTAAATGCAATAAAGCCTTCACCAACACGGTCTTTTATTTCTTCCAAAAGCCCGGATAGAACATGACCAAGATAGTCATAATCTCCAACCTTCCCGTCAGCATCAAAAAGATCATGGTCCACTTGGCCAACGGATGTAACATGCTGTAGTTTGCCAGCGGTCCGACTTGTCCCAGGCCGTTCCCGACATTGCCGATGGCGGCCGCCGCCGCGCTGAACCCGGAGGTCAGATCCATGCCGGTACCGACGAGGATCAACCCGCCAATCACAAATAAAAGAATATAAATGAAGAAATAGACCAACACCTTATGAACCACCATATCCGTGATGGGGGTATCACCGAGTTTAGCCTGGATCATCAACCGGGGATGGGCCACCCGCATGATCTGCTTCGCCATGTATTTAAACAATGTAATAATCCGGCCGACTTTCAACGCTCCGCCCGCAGATCCGGTACATCCTCCGATAAACATCAGGATAAACAAAACGGCCTGGGCAAAAGCCGGCCAAGCAGCATAATCAGTTGTCGCATAGCAAGTGGTACTGCAAAGCGAAACCGCCTGAAAAACAGCATACCTTAAAGCCTGCCCCAGAGGAAGTTTTAACGTAAAATAAAGGGAAGCTGTAATTAACACAGCCGCTATGGCAATAATGAACAAAAATCCCTTAACCTCCGCATCTTTAAACAGCGCACTTAAATTCCGCCGTTGATAGATACGAAAATACAAAGTAAAGTTTAAACCGGATATAAACATAAATACCATGATGATAATCTCCACGGCCAGATTATCGTAAGCTGCAATACCAAGATTTTTGGAAGACAAACCGCCCGTACCCATCGACCCTAAAGCATGAATCACGCTATCGAAGATGGGCATCCCCGCCAGCCACAGCGCAACGATCTCAACCAGCGTGATACAGGTATAGATCAGCCATAACACAAAGGCGGTATCTTTAATACGGGGCAGGATTTTCTCATGGGTCAGGCTGGGAACCTCCGCCTGGAACAACGAGGCGCCGCCCCCCACCCCCATAATGGAGAACACCGCCAGCGACAGCAGGATAATTCCCATACCTCCCAGCCAAGGAGTTAAACTTCGCCAAAACAAAATTCCGTACCCCAGCTCTTCGACATCGGCAATCACCGTGGCACCGCTGGTCGTAAAACCGGCCATAATCTCGAAATATGCATCGGTATAAGTGGGCACCGCACCGGAGAAATATAACGGTAAAGCGCCGAAAGCCACCAAAAACATCCACCCGATGCCGACGATAACAACCCCTTCACGCCGTCCTAATTTACTTTCCGTCTTAAATGAACGCAATATCAAACCGGCGATAGCCGTCATGATGATCGCCGCAAAAAAAAGCAAAGGTGTCCCTGCCGTCAATTAAAGTAAAGGCCAGCGGAACCCACATAATTAATGAAAGCAAGATCAAAATGTTTCCGAAAGAATATAAAATAAGCCGGTAAGACATAACGTTCCTCCTGATATACTCATTATTCTACCCTTTTAGCCGGCATTCATAAAGGTCCGCAGTTCACCGGAAACCACATTTTCCATACTAAGATTCATCTTTTACCCTATTTTTTTTGGAATTCTCCGAAATGCGCCGTTTCTCATCCATAGGCTCCCCAAAGCTCCTCCGCGCAACCCTTCGGTATATCTAATATGATTAAGATATCGGACGCAACGGTAAAATCTTTAATCGTTTGCAAAACAAAAACCCGCCGGAAGCGGGTGAAAATCTAGTTTCTCCATTAATATCGATCATTCATCCTCTTCAGAATCTCGCATAACAATGTATATGTCCGTTGAGTCGAGGCGATGCTCAAATGCTCATTGGGCGAATGGACGTCAAACATATCCGGCCCGAAGGAGATGGCATCCAGTCCGGGTATTTTCTCGACGAAAAACCCGCATTCCAAACCGGCATGGATCACATTGACCTTTCCGGGCTTGTGGTATAAATCCGCATAAGTCTTCAGGCACAAGTCCCTAATCGTGGACTGGGGTGTATATTCCCATCCCGGATAAAAAGAAGAAGGCTTCACCTGAAGATGTAGGATTTCCCCAATGACTGCAGCAGTCTCCAAAAAATGATCCAGCAAGGACCGGACGGAGCTCCGCGGGGCGCAGGTCAAGGTGATGGCCGTATCGTCGGAAGTCAAGACGCCCAGATTATTGGAGGCCACGACCACATCATGCTCCGGATCCCGATGGAGTGGTCCGTTGGGGACCAGATTAAGCAGATGAACCACTTTGGCATGAGTCTCTGGGGCATAGACGGTCTCCACCGCCTCGTCAGGTTCCACTAGGATCCTCACCGCCGGATCGGTAAATGCCAATTCCCGCTTTAACGTACTGTCCCAACGGGACACCGTCTCTTTTAACCACGCCGGATCGTCCACAGCCAACAAGGCCTGGCTTTCTCTGGGAATAGCGTTGGCTTTGGAACCGCCGGAAAGCCCGGCCAATTCGCACCGGTCCTTCAACCCGTTCAAGACCCTGCCCAGAATGCGGAGAGCATTTCCCCGTTCCTTATCGATATCCGTCCCGGAATGACCACCTTTCAGCCCTTTCACGGTCAACCGATAAAAATGTTTATAGTGCGGCGTTGTTTTCTTCACCGGAATCGTGAAATCCACCCGGCCGCCTCCGGCACACCCGGCTGTAAAGACCCCTTCTTCTTCGCTGTCCAGGTTAATCAGGACCCTCCCCTTCAACAGACCGGGATCCAATCGTTGGACACCGCTCATGCCGGCTTCTTCATCCGTCGTCAACACCACTTCCAACGGAGGATGGTCCAACTCCGGCGAATCCAGAATCGCCATGGCCATGGCCACTGCGATGCCGTTATCCGCCCCCAAGGTGGTTCCGGAAGCATAGATATAATCTCCGTCCACCCGGAGCTTCAACGGGTCTTTCGAAAAATCGTGAACCGTATCCGCATTTTTCTCACAGACCATATCCAAATGCCCTTGTAAAATCACAGGTGGCGCCGTTTCATACCCCGGGCTGGCCGGTTTGCGGATTATTAGATTCAACGCTTGATCCTGAACCACTTCCAACCCCCGCGCTCTGGCCCACTCCACCAGATAATCGCTGACTTGTTTCTCATGGGAGGAACAACGGGGAATTTGGGTTAACTGTTCAAAATATGTAAACACTTTGCGAGGCTCCAGACCTTCTAAGACTCCAGACATGGGACTCTCCTTAATTCAGCAAATTTTCTTTAATCATTATACCTTATTACGATTCATTTTAAAAATTCCGAATTTCCCTTGTTTATATCGTAATATTCGAATACAATAATATCAATGCCATGTTAAGGAGTTATGTTGAACGATGGAACATCCCCGCGATCTGGAACTATTGACCGAAAAGGCGGAACTTTTGAAGGCCATGGCCCACCCCGTTCGGTTATGCATACTGAAAGGACTGCTGGAACAGGGAGAATGCAATGTCACCAAAATCCAGAACTGTTTGGATATGCCCCAGTCCACCGTCTCCCAACACTTGGGGAAACTGAGGGATTTGGGTATCATCAAAGGCACCCGGCACGGCATTGAAATTCACTACCAGGTGGTCCATGAAGACGTCCGCAAGATTCTGCAGGCTTTATTTTAACGGCTTATTTTTTCAGAAATTATATCCGAATATTAAGATATGGGATTTATCCAATGGAAAGGAGCGAACCTGATGGCTGAAAAAATTGTGATTATTGGCGGCGGTGCCGGAGGGGCCAGCACGGCCGCACGTTTGCGCCGGCTGGATGAAACGGCTGAGATCATCATCCTGGAACGGGGCGAAGCCATCTCTTATGCCACGTGCGGCCTGCCGTATTATATCGGTGGAGTCATCGAAGAACGTGAAGAACTGTTCGTCCAAACCCCGACAGCCATGAAGGAACGCTTCCAAATCGACGTCCGCGTCCGCCATGAAGCCTTACAGATTATCCGGGAACGGAAAGAAGTAGTCATTCGGGATCACGGCGAAGGACGGACATACACCGAAAACTATGATAAACTGGTCCTCTCTCCCGGCGCTTATCCGGTGGTCCCCAACATACCGGGCACTGATTTGAAAAACGTTTTTGCCCTACGCAGCATCACCGACAACGACCGGATTAAAGACTATATCACCAACCACCCCATCCGTTCCGCTGTCGTGACCGGCGGCGGTTTCATCGGGGTGGAAATCGCTGAAAACCTGACCCGTCTCAACCTGGAAGTCACCTTGGTGGAAATGACGGACCAGGTCCTATCCAATTTGGACTACGAGATGGCCGCCTTCATCCATCATGAACTGCGGGCCAAGGGAGTTACATTGCTCTTAAACACCGGAGTGGCAGCCATCACCGAAGAGGATAACCGGTTAAATGTGGCATTGAGCACCGGCCAATACCTTCCCACGGATATCGTCATCCTTGCCGTCGGTATCCGTCCCAACGTCAAACTGGCGGCGGACGCAGACCTCAAATTGGGTGTCACCGGAGCCATTTTAGTCAATGACCGACTGCAGACTTCGGACCCTTCCATCTATGCCGTGGGAGATGCAGTACAGATCCGGGACCTGGTTTCCGGCCGGGACAACTGGCTTCCTCTGGCGGGTCCCGCCAACCGGCAGGGACGGATCCTGGCCGACATTTTATCCGGACGGGCTGAAAGATATAACGGAGCCCAGAGGACAGCCATCGCCAAAATCTTCGACCTTACGGCGGCCTCCACCGGGCTCAATGAAAAAACCTTAAAAAAATGGGGCATCCCTTACCTCAGTTGCATCACCCACTCCAATTCCCATGCCGGATATTATCCGGGGGCTTCCCCCCTCAGTATCAAACTGCTTTTCGCTCCGGAGGACGGGAAACTGCTCGGCGCTCAAGTCGTCGGCTACGAAGGGGCCGATAAACGCATCGACGTCCTGGCTGCTGCTCTCCGGTTCGAAAAAACCGTCTTCGATCTGGCAGAGCTGGAATTGGCCTATGCCCCGCCCTTTTCATCCGCCAAAGATCCGGTGAATATGGCCGGATATGTGGCAGGCAATATCCTTAACGGCGACATGGCCGTCATCACCTGGGACCGGCTTTTGGAGCAGCCACAGGACAACGCCGTCATCCTGGATGTGCGCGAACCGGACGAATTCCGTCTGGGCGCCATCCCGGGCGCCGTCAATATACCGCTGGACCAGTTAAGGAAGCGATTGGACGAACTTCCCCGGGAGCGGGAGATCGTGACCTACTGTTATGTAGGATTGCGTTCATATATCGCCGCCCGCATTCTCATGCAGCGCGGATGGAAGGTTAAAAATCTAAGCGGCGGTTATAAAACCCTAAGCGCCGTTATGAAAGATCGTGCATTGCAGGCAGCAAAACCTACCCATGCGGAAACGGTCGGGGTGTAATCCATTCGGGTCTGCAACAAATGTAATTCATAAAACGGATCCATTTTAAAATTGACGCAAAACGAACGGATTCGGGCGAAAAAACCGTAGGGAACAGGCATGCCTGTTCCCTACTTTTTATTTCCCACATATTTATTCCAACGTTTAACGACCGGACAATTTTTGTTTCACGGCGGTGATCTCGGCCGGGGTCAGACCGCATTTTTGGAGATAATTTTCACTGGCCTTCGCCAAATTCTCCTTGGAAATATCGGTCCCTTTCGGATAGTCGCACATCACCGTGGTCAAGGAAGCAATGATATTGCTCTTGGCGATGGAGTTGTATTGTTCGCTCCCCTTCTTGACCCCGTAATAATTTTCATACGTCACCATATAGTCGGCCACCACTTCGTCCAGACTGGCGCCCATCAACGCCTCCAACACGGCGCTGACAAAACCGGCCCGGTCTTTCCCCTCGGTGCAGTGAATCAGATAGGGGCCTTCGTTTTTAATCAAGAAACGGAGGCCTTCAGCCAATTTCTTCTGGAAGTCTTCACCTGCGATATCCACGCCCATATTCAGCGCTTTTACTTTACCGGCTTCATAAAGGGCCTTATAATAGTCGGAAGCAAAATCTTTGGTGCTAAAATATCCTTTGATTTCTTCGTCTGAATCAGCCAAATTCAGTACCGTTTTGATTCCGGCTTCTTTCACCAATGCATTGGCATATGCCGCCCGGCCCAATTCATTATTCACCGGACTGCTGCTGCGGTACAACATCGCCGGTTTCATGCCGGTTGTGGCAATGTTGCGGAAGTTGGCAAAAATCACATCGGAAGCATAATCCGCACGAACATTGGTCCGTTTCAACTGGCGCATTTGATATTCAGCGAGATAGCCTTCTTTTTCGGCCAACGCGAAGGTGACTTTATCGCCGACTTTAACGCCATAGGTGGTCGAAAAGTTACCCATGTTAATGGCAACGATCAGGAGATTGTTGGCCCGATCGTCCCGGACCACCAGGCTTCCGGTGTCCACATCGCTGTAAGAGGTACAAAACGGAATGGTCAGGACATGAGGTCCCACGGTTACTTTGAGGATATCGCCCAGTTGGTATCCGGCATCATAGAGAGCCTGCGGCTTGATATCCATGGTCAGGTTGCCGTATTTTTGCACTTCGACGACGACGCCCGTAACCTCGGGGTAACTCTGGGCAACGCCGACGGGAAGCGCCAAAGCGGATACCGTCATCGCGACAACCAACAGCCATAATGCAAGTCCTTTAAATTTCTTCATGATTTCCTCCTTTAAAATGATGTCAACAGGACAGATTGATTCACGGAAAATTTTCGCTGTCTTTCGACGGTCTCCTGCTTCGCCGGAAATTTTTCATCACAGAGACCTCCCCGAAATCCGACAGAAAAAGCAAAAGAGATATAGGTCAAGTCGTCCCAGCGTAGGATAAATCCGATTTTAGGGCCTTTATATCTTACCCGCTCCCGCATTGGCCATGACGGCGGCTTTGGCATCTTCCGCGGTTTGCAAGATATACGGATAGGGCACCGTTACATCGGCCTTGCCACCATTACTCCCCGGAAGGCCGACAAACACATTCCCCGAGGCCAGCCAGGTCCCTTTACCGTCACTGCTGGTAATGGGGTTCTTTACGTTTTCAAAGTAATTGTTTTCGATCAACACTTTGGCGCCGATCCGGCTGTTGATCCCCGAACCCACGATATTGGAATAATAATTGTTATAGATATGGGTCACGCCGGACCGTACCATGGGCAGCCGGGAATTACAGTTTTTGAACCAGTTATGATGGAACGTAATCCGGCGGTCGGCCAGGTCGGAGTCGCTGCTCCCGATGAGGCAGGTCTTCCAACTGTCCGCCACCACATTCCATGAGAATGTAATGTACTTGGAATTGCCGGTGACATCGAACAGACCGTCATAAAAGTTTTTCGGGGACCCTTCCCACTCTTCGGCCTGGGCGGCAGTATATCCTTTGGCCAACATGTCAGCCACAAAAGCCTGCTGGGCCTCAGTATCGACTCCGGCGTTGTACAGGGTGCAATGGTCCACCCAGATACGGCTGGAATCGACAATCCCGATGGCATCGCCGGAGGTCAGTTCCCGCTGATTGGGCTTGTTGGGATTGTCGAAGTGGTGCACCACATGATGGATGGTTAAGTTCCGGATGATGATATTCCGGGAGTTTTGGATCCTGAGGCCGATCCCGTTCAGTTCACCTCGGTCGGCAACACCGATAATGGACAGATTGGATGCGTGAGAGATCTTGATCTCCCGGACGGAACCGGTCGGCGTGATGGTCCCGTCGATATAAATGATCCGGTTGGAGCCGATGGCCTTTTGCAACTGGAGCGCGTCACTGACGGTGACAACCCGCGACTGGCCGTTGCCGCCCGTCGTGCCTCCGCCCAACGTTGCAAATCCCTCCAGTCGGCCGGACTCCGTCGCCTGCCCCGCACCCAGGACATTATCCCCGCCGCAGGCCATGGCGGCCATAATTACAAGTAAAAACACGATGCTGATAAATTTTTTCACAACGTCCCCTCCAGCTGCAAGATGTGCACATTTTTGATGCATATTGCTCCATTTTAGACTATTTCAGGCCAAACCACAAGAGACATCGCCCATTGTTAAATTATTCTTCATCGTCGGGCTCATCGATCTCCAATACAGCCATCCACCGGTTGGTCTCTTTCTCGGCACATCCGAAGATACCGGTCACGGCCCGGAGCGTCCCAAACCGGGCTTTGGTCTTTCTGGAAAGAACCTTCATTTCACACTGAGGATCAAATGCTTTCAAATGCTCCATCAGTTCTTCGATGGTCATTACCTTACCGCCTTTCCCTCGAATTTGACGCATGTTGCCATTTTGACGCCAATTACCTGACAGTCCTCCCGTTTTCATCGATAATCCCGGCCAAATACAGCTTTTTCAACTCCTGTCTAAGATTTTCCGCACCCCGGCGCTTAAACTTCCTCAGATAAGCTTCGCGTTGTTCCGGGTCGCGGAAATTGATCGGTTCCCGGTTCATCCCCACATCTTCCTTCCTCTGATAGCTGAAGTATTTTTCGTGAAACGCTTGCAACAGAACAAATATTTCAGAGAAACCATGGCCTTTATTCAACATCGAGAAGGCTTTATTAAGGATATCCTCCCAGGCAAATGCCATAATTCTATGTTTTATCTTCGACTCCGCCAGGATGTGCTGTTTCATTTTCAGAAGTTCTTCGATAAGACCGGAATTGTCGGCAGGATAGATAAAAACCAGCCTGTCGTCGGTGGATTCATCTAAATACGATATATTCCGTAAGATTTGATAATTCTTAAAAAACAGCTCTTCCCTGAGATACTCCGGGTTGACTTTTCCCGTCAACCGTGCCAGATAAGTATCCTTCAATTTTTTCCTGTGTTCATCATCAGGAGATGCCGTACCAAATCCGATTTCCATATACTTGATCTCAAAAAACACACGCTTATCTTCAAACTCAAGATAAAAGTCAAAATTCGTATACTCGTCCCAATCAATGACTTTTTCGAATGCAGCGGCCACCGGTTTCGCATCGCCCAATTCGAACAAGGAAGCTAAAAACTCCAGGTTCTGATGGTGAATGAACGGGTAAAAAAAATTAAAGCACAGCGCCTGGGATGAGTTGAGATGATGAAAATATTGGTGTAAACCAATATCGTTTTTTGCCTGATATTCAAAGAACTCTTTGCGGTATTGTTCAAAAATATTCAACTGACGCAACTTTTCCGGCAATATATGGCCATATTCTTTTCCGTTGTACGTCCCCTTCTCCGTAACGCCAAGACGCTGAGTCTTATATTCCTCCAGATGTTTTTGGACTTGCTTTTGGAAACTCATCAATCATCCTCCTCAATTTCGGGATTCCCCTGGGCACACCTTCTATTTTACCAGTTCCATCCGGCAAGGGAGCATAAAAATTCGCCGCCGGGAAAATTTGTCACCTTATGTGACATCCGGCCAACACACGCCGGGTGACACAAAAAAGAAGGCTGTTATCCGGAGAAACAGCCCAATCCTAATATTATTTAAAAATCTCCTGATACAGCTTCTCCAAGGCCGCGGCATTTTCTTTCTCGATCCTTTCCCGGTCGCGCTTCCACTGTTTAGCCGTTTCCTCTTCCATCTTCATCACCTGTGGCCAGGTGCTGAGTTGCAGGCCTCTCTCGGCTGCGAACTTCTTAACATCATCAGGCCTGTAAAACACCCAATCACGGATCTCTGTCAATATGCACCGGTAATTGGTTTTGGGGACATTCCCCGGCGCATAGCAATAGTAGGTTCCGGGACCGTAAAACTTGCTTTTGAGGGTATACCCGGGAACTGCGGGGACAAACCCGCAGGTCGGTGTCGGTTCCAAGTCAAGGGGTCGGTAAAGGGTGAAAGTACTCTTACCATAGGTCACTTTCTTCAATGCTTGGGCATGGACATCCGTCAATGTCAATGTCAATGTCAGTATGCATAGTAAAAGCAGTCCCAACTTCACGTGTTTCATCATGTCATATTCCTCCTGTGAGAGCTTTCCGTTGACAACCCTAAGCTCTTTTTTAATTTGACACCATCAATCCTTTTCAAGCTCTGTCCCTCGAACGGTCAGTTCTTCACAGAGAGGGTCCATCTTTCGGGATAAGCCCGGCTGCAGACCATGCAGCAGAGAAAGGGAAACCCTTTGGTAAAAGTATCGGCGAAATAAGGACATCCGTTGATAACTTCTTCGAATATGCCCTCCGTTTCCTGGCAATTTAATCTCCCAATTTCGCACAGATTCGGTCATAAATCCTCTCCAACGTCTTGCTGCTGTTATATCGGATCACCCAGCGTGCTTTATGGTCCAACGGCGTTGGATCATTATTGATGATCAGCAACTGTGCCCCTTTCTCCGCGGCCCAGGCCGGGAGCAGATTGGCCGGTCCCACCGTCAACGACGAGCCGATAACCACATAGAAATCCGCCGACGTACTGTAGGAAATGGCCTTTTGGAACGCATCCTCCGGCAGACCTTCGCCGAACAACACGATATCCGGTCTTAACCGTCCTTTACAGTTGGGGCATATCCACCGACTGTAATCCTCGGTTGCCGGAATTTCCGGATGTCCGTTTACCGTCTCGAACAATATCTTCTGACTGGGATACTGCCTATGGCAAGAAACACAGCTTATCGTCCGTAACGTTCCATGAAGCTCAATCACATTTTTCGACCCGGCCGCTTGATGAAGGTTATCGATATTTTGCGTAATGACTGCCTTCACCAGATGGCGTCCTTCCAGTTCGGCCAAGATCCGGTGGCCCGGATTGGGCCGGGTATTGACCAACCGGAGGATCTGCGCCTGATAATAGCCGTAAAACAATTCCGGCTGACTCATAAATACCTCGATACTCGATATAACCTGCGGGTGCTTGCGCCATTCGCCATTGGCCGAACGGTAATCCGGAATCCCCGAGTCCGTACTCACCCCCGCGCCGGTGAAGACCACCGGCGACTTGGCTTTGCACCACGCCTCAGCCACTTCCTCAATGACGGTATCGGACAGGATGTTATCCATAACGATTCCCCCCTTATTCACCTTCTATTTTACCAGTTCTATCCGGCGAGGGAGCATAAAAATTCACCGTCGGGAAAATTTGTCACCCTAGATGACAGCAGCAATGCTTCACACCCGGTAACATAAAAAAAGAAGGCTGTTATCGGAGAAACAGCCTTCTTCTTTACATTACGGCAGACAACCGCCCCGTAACACAATCTCCGAGATACACGTATCATCATATTTGGTCCCGGGATAAACATCCTCTATTTTGAACCATACTGTCTTTGTCATCGGATCGGAATTATCTGCAATATAATCACTGGGAATTTCAAATAACTGTAATTTATTATCATCATTCAAAATCAACCGAAGGCAAACCCACTCATTTTCTTGTGGGGCTGATTCCGGAGTATATATTACTACCAGCATTTTTTTGACTCTGTTATTCTCATACCAAGTTGTCCGACTTTTAGCATAACCAGGGATTATCCCAATCTCGCTTATACTGAATGGCGTCGATGAATGACTGATTTTTTCGGCATCCAGCTTCAATTTTACCCATTCGCCTTTTCCCGGGCCTTTTACCCCTTCAACCCAAGCAGTTTCTAATTTTTTATCAATAATATTCGTCACGTCATAAGCTTTTCCCAAGGTTGAAGAGGCCGTTACTTTAATTTTCAACTCATTCAAATTAATCTTGGGGGTTATAGTGTTCCATATCCCGGAGGACCTTTTTTGTTCGGCCTGGTCTTTGGCTGCAAAGTCTTGGTATTGATAATATTCTTCCGGATGTAATTTAATAATTGGAATATTGGCTATTTTCTCTGCAGGAAACTGTTCCTCGGCCGTAATAATAGTTGTACAGCACAATAAGATGAATATAAACATGATACATCTTCTTTTCCAATCCATTTGGAGCCTCCATTTACTTAAAATCAAAGATTCCACGAATGAAATATTGATTCTTAACCTTTTCAAAAACGGCCCATCCCCCGATGGGCAGCCCATTGATGAGCGACGCTTCTTTCACGATGAGTCCATCCTCTAAAACGATAATTTGAGGCGAACCGTCATCTTTTTATCTAAAACGCGTAATAAGTCGCTGCAATAATCGATAATCTCCGCCAATCGAACATTTTCTTCAGTTAACTCCATTATATAGAACCTTTTGTTCGCTGTCAATAACTTTCCGAACAATTTGTTCAAAAATATTTATAAAGTCGAACAATATGTTATAATTATCTTGAGGTGTACAAAATGTTCAAATTCCAAGAGAGGTTATCACAACTAAGAAAAGAAAAAAATTGCACCCAAGAAGACTTAGGTGCAATCTTAGGAGTCACGGGTCGAACTGTCGGACATTGGGAAGTCGGTCGAAACGAGCCAGACCAAGAAACTCTGGGGAAAATTGCTGATTATTTTGGCGTTTCAATCGATTATTTGCTTGGAAAAACTGATATTCGGAATCCATATGAAATTATAGCTGCATATTCATCGGGAGGTGATATGTATACCGATCTGCCGCCAGAAGCTATTCGAGAAATTGAATCATTTAAACAATACGTTTATCAAAAGTGGCGCGGTTGGAAACCCGGCGATCCACCAAGATAAGTAACATTTTTGCCGAATCGCACCAACATGAAACCTGCATAATTGTGGGTTTTTGGTTTTTTTAGGGACTTTCGACAATTTTAAGTTACATTCGACATATCTTTTGACACCGGAGGTTCAAATGCCCTATCAACTTTTAAGACTCGCCGATGAAAATGGAATCATAATTGAATACCATAAATTTCAAAATCCACAAATTGAAGCAATGTATATTGCTTTACCGGATTGTCCGCCGGTTATCGGTCTTTCTACAGACCTCTGCACCAATATTGCACATTTCCGAACCGTACTCGCCCACGAATTGGGGCACCATTTTACAACCGCAAAAAGCACCATTGGGACATTTTTACACTACCGCAACCGCATAGAAGCCAGCCGTGAAGAATACCGCGCTATGCGTTGGGCAGCGAATTATCTCATCCCAACTGATCAATTACTTCTTGCACTAAAAAAAGGGTATCAAATTTGGGAATTGGCTGAATATTTTAATGTAGATACTGAATTAGTCAAGCTCAAACTTGAACTAACTAATAATTTAATTTATAAAGAGGTATCGTGATGAAAACCGCAGTTGCATATGTACGCTCCATGGACTTTGAGGGTGTACAAGCTCAAATATCCAAAATAAGAGACTATGCAGCCAAGAACCAGATTGAAATCCGTGGTTTCTATTCTGATCGTACCGGTGCTTTTACTGAGATTTTGAATGTCAAAGAAAATAGACCAGATTATATACTCATAGCCCGTCCAGAAGCACTTTCACGGAACACCTTTGAACTTGCAAAATTAGCCACTGATTTAGCGAAGTACACCCAAATAATTGATGTGAACTCTGGTGAATCAATCATTTCAAAAATATCCAGTCTAATTAATTCAGCTATACATGATTACTCCGCTAATTTACTGAAAAATTAAAGGAGTGAATTTTATGAAAAAGACATCCTTACTAACTCTTTTGATAGTGCTGATCACAGCGATCCCCGCATTATCTCAAGATACTACCGTTCAACTTTTAAATTGTGATTATCGTACTGTTGCTTCTATTGATCCAACTCTTGCAAGAGTAATTTTACATACCAACAATTGCCTAGAAGGAAAAATTGATAACACTCAATTTGGTAAATACGTGGCATCCCTAATCAGGAACCCGCAAAACCTCACTATAAATGCACGTATCATAAACTGTATCTATACCATCTGCGCTCAGTTAGTAACTCCAATATCAGAAGCTGAATATTACTCGTTTCTCCAACAGCACAAAATAGGGACAAGTTTTTGGTCCTCACCGACTCGAATTGGAACAGAATTTAACAACATAATCGATGAATACACGGCTAAACTTTTAACCGAATCCCAAACGGTTGACTTATTAATTGGGTTATTATTAAATCTTAGACAATTTTAAAAAGAGGGATAATATGGCAATACAACACGATTACCCAATCAATGTATTAAGTAATAAATTAGCAGTCGAATATCTCCGCTATAGTAGTCATAACCAGGACGAGGCCAGTATTGCCGCCCAACGCCGGGCCATACATGCCTGGGCACAAAAAAACGGGATTACCATTATACGTGAATATATAGATGAAGCCCGGTCCGCTACCTCAGATGACCGGGAAAATTTTATGCAAATGATTGACGACATCCGGTCTGGCCGGGTTAAAGTTGATTATGTCCTTGTCCATAAACTTGACCGTTTCGCCCGGAATCGATATGATTCGGCAATCTACCGAAAAGAACTTCAAAAAAAAGGCGTCCGGCTAATTGCCGTAACCCAGCCCCTTGACGATTCCCCGGAGTCTATCATTCTCGAAGCCACGTTGGAGGCCATGAACGAATATTTCTCCAGAAATTTGGCTAGAGAAACGATGAAGGGATTAAAGGAAAACGCATACGAGGGCTATCATTGCGGAGGCATCCCACCGCTAGGATATTCACTCGTAGTCGATAAAATCATACCTAAAAATGGCCGCACAAAAGTTTTAAAGCGGTATGTTATTAATGAGAAAGAGGCTGAAATAGTCAGGCTTATTTTCCGGATGAAAGCCGATGGACATGGATATAACGAGATATTGCACGAATTAAAACGGCGCGGAATGAAAACCAGGGCAGGAAAAGATTTTGGAAAGAACAGTCTTTACGATCTACTCAAAAACGAAAAATACACCGGGGTTATGGTTTACAACAAAGGCACGGAGAAAAACCACCGGACACGGAAACCGGAGGAGGAAATTGTTCGGGTGCCTGGTGCCATACCTCAGATTGTGGACGAAATTACGTTTAGAAAGGTGCAGGAGAGCATGAGTAATGTAAGACCTATTGCAGCTCGGTTCCGGGAAACAGGAAATATTTATATACTTACAGGAAAAATCTTTTGCGGTGAATGTGGTGCAGCCATGGTCGGGAACCGCGAAGCAAAAGAAAGCTGGTATTCGTGCAATGCCCGAAAACGAACCGGGGCCTGCAATAACAAAAACATCCGCAAGGACCTGATCGAGAATCTTGTTCTTGATGAACTCGAAAAAATTTTTTCACGGGCAAATACGGAGAAACTAGTGGATATGTTAGTGGACCGGGCAAACAACCAAAAGGCAGAAATTGAAGCCGAGCAAAAAGAACTGCAAAATCAAGTAAAAGAGATTGATAAAAAAATGGACAGGCTTTTCTCCGCTATCGAAACCGGCGCGATGGATGCCAATGTTGCCGGCCCGCGATTGAAAAACCTGTCCAATGAAAAGGACTTATTGACCCTTCGTCTTCGGGAATTGGCCGAAATGAAATCAATGCCGGTCCTCACCCGTGAGCAAATCGAAAACTATGTAAAACAAAATAAGCAGGTCGTAACCGATAGGTCAAACCTGCTTGAATGTAAACGATTAATAGATACTTATATTGTGCGGATAACTGTTGATAACGAAGGTTGGGAAATTAAATCTAAATTCTATTTCGCAGATACGGATAAGCTGGTAGTCCTAACGGGATTCGAACCCGTGTCTCCGCCGTGAGAGGGCGGTGTCCTGGGCCTCTAGACGATAGGACCACGTTATATGGTTTACAGTTTACAGTTGACAGTTTACAGTTATAACAACTGTTAACTGTGTACTGTACGCTGTCAACGGTCATTGAAAAAATGGCTGGGGGAGAAGGAATCGAACCCTCGCATACAGGGCCAGAACCTGTTGTCCTACCGCTAGACGATCCCCCAATGCGCATATTAAATTATACCTTCAAACCGGAACGATAGTCAAGAAAAAAATAATAGCAAATCCAGGGCTTATTGCCAAGTTGACGCAAACTATGCCCTTTCTTCTCCCTTAGGCACGGCCTCTTGTATCAGGCCCCGATCCTGGCGCCGAGCTCGCGGATTTTTCAAGGATCGCTTCGGCACCGCCCTCATTGCAGATCTTCTCACAGTCGAAGTCCGGTATTTCGAATAAAGGATTGATCCGCCGGGCATAGTCCAGGGTTACGTCGCTTCGCCGTGCTTTCACCCGTTTCTCGATGGTCCCGTCCTCCGCGTCCACCCAGACAAACCGGGCAAACGGAAAGCTCTTCAACAAGGCATGGCGTTGCCTGTTTTTGAAAAGACCCTGGGTTACGGCGACCCGCGGGTAAATAGTCAACAATCCGGCGATTCTTTCCAGGATGATCCCCGCATAACGGTCCCGCATCGCATCGGTAAAGGTCCGCCCTTCCGCCACGGCCGCCCGCATATCATCAGGTAAATCCCGATCCCCATCATAGACATAATAGTCAAAGGCTTCGGCGAACAATCGGGCAATATAGTCTTTCCCGGCTCCGGTCTTTCCAAAGAAAATCACTAGGCTGCGTTCCATCTCCTTCAGCCTACCTGCCCGTGTTCTTCATAGCCGCGCACGTCCGTAATCCGGTTCCCTTCGTCCACCAACACGATCCGGGGCCGGTGACCCTTGGCCTGTTCCGCCTCCATCTGCCCATACGCCATGATGATCACCCGGTCACCGACGCAGACCATCCGGGCGGCCGCCCCGTTTAAGCAGATCTCGCCGCTGCCTCTGAGCCCCTTAATCACATAGGTCTCAAACCGGTTGCCGTTGTCGATATCCACCACCTGGACCTGTTCGTACTCCAATATTCCGGCCGCGTCCATCAGGTTTTCATCAATGGTGATGCTCCCCACATAATGAAGGTTGGCGGAAGTAACCGTAGCCCGGTGAATCTTGGATTTTAACATCGTCAGAAACATGTCGACCCTTCCTTATACCAGAAATTATCGATGAGCCGCGTCTTGCTGACGAAGACCGCCACGGCCACCAGAACCGGCCCCTCCACCCGAGATACGGGTTTCAACGTCTCCCCATCCACCACTTCAATATAGTCAATGGCAGCCAACGGTTCTTTGGCGATCATTTCCCGGATCATCCCGATAATCCGAGCCGCATCCCGTTCCCCGCCGTCCATGGCCTGACGGGCGGCTTGAAGGCTTTGCGGGATGACCAAAGCCGCTTTCCGTTCGACCTCTGACAAATAAGCGTTACGGGAGCTCAACGCCAATCCGTCCGCATCCCTAACGGTGGGACAAGCCACAATCCGGGTGTTAAAATTCAAATCCTCCGTCATCCGGCGGATGATCGCCAGTTGCTGGGCGTCTTTCTCCCCGAAATAGGCCCGGTCCGGAAGGACAATATTAAATAGCTTCGTGACCACCGTACACACTCCCCGGAAATGACCGGGACGTTTCGCGCCGCACAACCCCTCGCCCAACTCGGCAATATCCACGAAAGCCAAGTTCCTGGAGGGATACATTTCCGCGACGGACGGCGCAAACAGCAGATCCACACCTGCCTTTTCGCAGATCTCCCGGTCCCTTTCAAAATCCCGGGGATATTTTTCATAGTCTTCATTGGGACCGAATTGGGTCGGGTTCACAAAAAGGCTCACCACGACGCGGTCGTTTTCCTGTCTGGCCCTGTTAATGAGTGCTCTATGCCCTTCATGGAGATAGCCCATGGTGGGAACAAAACCGACGGAAAGCCCTTGTTTCCGCCAAGACCCGATGATTTCCCGGGTTTCTTTGATCCGTTCAGCCACTATCATCTTTCTCACCCTTTGTGCGTTTTTAACGGTTACAGCCATCCCTTCCGTTCCTTTTAGGAGAACGAATGCTCTTTCCCGGGAAATTCGGAGTTGCGCACCTGGGCAACGTATTCCCGGATACCCTGTTGAATCAGTTGCCCGGCTTCGGCGAAGACTTTCACATGTTTCGGCCGGACATCGGAGTAAAGTCCCAACATGTCATGGTATACCAATATTTGCCCGTCACAACCGGCTCCCGCCCCGATGCCAATGGTCGGCACCGCAACGGCTTCCGTGATCCGGGTCGCCAACTCTTCAGGGATACATTCCAACACCATGGCAAAGACCCCCGCATCCTCCAACCGGCGGGCATCGTCCAACAACTGGGCGGCAACGTCTTGGTTCCGGCCCTGGACTTTAAATCCGCCGAATACATTGACAGACTGCGGGGTAAGGCCCAAATGCCCCATCACCGGGATTTGCGCCTTGACGATGGCCCGGACCTGACGGAGGACCCGAGCCCCGCCTTCCAACTTGACGGCATGAGCACGGCCTTCCTGGACCAACCGGCCGGCATTGCGGACTGCATCGGAGAGAGACGTTTGATAGGACATAAACGGCATATCGCCGATGAGCAGCGCATTCTTCACTCCCCGAGCGACGGCCCGGGTATGATGAATCATATCTTCCATCGTCACCGGCAAGGTGTTTTCATAACCCAAGCAGACCATCCCCAGCGAATCTCCGACTAAAATCCCGTCCACGTCACAGGAATCCACTAACTTGGCGGTGGCATAATCATATGCGGTCAATAATGCCAGCTTTGTCCCTTCTTTTTTCGCTTTTAAAAAAGTGATGACGCTCTTCGCCATCCAAATTTCCCCCTTATCCATCGGTTTGGTTCGGGCTTGGACGGCACCGGCGGTAAGAACAAAAAAAGCCTTCCTGAGACAGAAAGGCTCCATAAAATCACCTATTTACCGTCTCGGTCCCTCTGATCCAAGCGGATATGTTTTGCTTCAATCCCGCCCTGATGAAGTACCGTTCCGACAGGATACGGCCTTCGGCGTGATGAGAAAATTTTAACATAGGTCAGTCAAATTAACAAGACTCTAAGACGCTGATGGCTGCCTTGATCCGTTGCACCACCCGTTCTTTCCCCAAGGCTTCCAGCATCTCGTACATGCCGGGTGTGGCGGTTTTACCGGATACCGCAACCCGCAGGGGCATAAAGACATCCCCCATTTTCAACCCCAATTTTTCCGGAACCGGGTGCAATGCGGCTTCCAGTCCGGCAATGGTAAAGTCGGCCCCTTCCAGAGTCGCAAGCAACTCTTTCAATACCCGGAGAGCCGTTTCCGCATCCAGTTTCTTGGGAATCAGCATCTCCCTGGCCGGAGCCGGAATATCTTCCTGTAAGAAAAAGTCAGTCCAGGCCACCACGTCAGTCAACAGCTTCAACCGTTCTTGAACCAACGGCATCAATTTCACCAAATATGCGAAGCGCTCCGCCGGGCAGGGATCCGGCAGCAGTCCCGCTTTTTGCAGGAACGGCAGGCACCGTTCGGCCAAATCCTTCGGCTCCAAACTGCGGATATATACGCCGTTGTACCAATTGAGTTTGTCCGTGGCAAAACGGACCGGAGACGCATTGACCCGATCCAGGCTGAACATTTGGATGGCCTCTTCCTTGGAGATGACTTCTTGGTCATTCCCCGGATTCCATCCCAACAACAGGAGGAAGTTGAACAACGCTTCCGGCAGATAACCCAATTCCCGATACTCTCTCACACTGGTGGCACCGTGCCGTTTGCTCAGTTTCCCTTTGCCGTCCGGCGACAAAAAGAGAGAAAGATGGACAAATTGCGGCGGCTCCCAACCGAAAGCCTGATATAACAGGACGTGCGTCGGCGTACTAGGAAGCCATTCTTCACCCCGTAAGACATGGGTCACCTTCATCAGATGGTCGTCCACCACGTTGGCAAAGTGATAGGTGGGAAAACCGTCCGACTTGATCAATACCAAATCTTCCAGGAGATTGTTTTCAAACTCCAGCTCGCCCCGGAGCATATCCTTGACGATGGTCTTTCCGGTCAGCGGCGTCTTGAAACGGATCACCCGTTTCATTCCCTCTTGGGCTTCCGGCGCGCCGTCCCGGCAATGCCGGTCGTAACCCACTTGTTGTTTGGCCTGTTCCTGGGCTTTCCGGACTTCCTGTAACCGTTCGGGCGTACAATAACAGTAATAGGCTTTTCCTTCGTCGATCAATTGTTGGGCATAGCGATGATAGATCTCCAGCCGTTCCGATTGGAAATACGGCCCGGCCGGCCCGCCCACTGCCGGCCCTTCATCCCATTCCAGACCCAGCCAGCGCAGGCTCTCCTGAATGTCTTCCAACGAACCGGGAACGAAACGGTTCCTGTCCGTATCTTCGATCCGCAGGAGGAACCGGCCTCCGTGTTTTTTGGCCAACAGCCAGTCGTATATGGCCGTCCTGGCCCCGCCAATATGTAAATACCCCGTCGGACTCGGGGCAAACCGCGTACGTACCTTCATGTCACTCATACCATACACTCCTATGAAATCCAAATCTCGGCGGAAAAAAGCACCAACGTCCCGCCGCCTTATTATAATACCATAAGAGGGAAATAAAGTTAAGCGGCATTCGTTCACAGTACACAGTTCACAGTGCGCAGTGGAATCCGGATTTGGGGTGAACTGTGCGCCGTGAACCGTGTACTCCAGAAAAACCAATATACAATAAAAATAGGGCTGTTGCCAACCCTATTTTGCCTTTACTGAAGTTATCGTTGGGGATTTTGTTGTTGCTGTTGTTTTTGGTTCGCATTTTGGGAGGACGAATTGCTCTGATATTCCGTTGCGAACTCTTGATCCTGTTCCGGCGTTGTTAAATCTTTCGCGATCTCCTGATCATTGGATTGCGAGGCATTCGCCGGATTCGTTTGGTTTTTATTTTTGTTAGCCAAGATTGTCCCTCCTTCCGCCATTTCATAGGATTAGTATTTCTCGGGACAATCCTTTCCATAAAATCTTTATAAACCAAATCTTCACATTTTTGCCATCAACACGACATAGACTTTTTTTACATTTTCCCCTATTCTGTAAATAGAGGTGATGTCAATGGTCTGTCCCTGTTGCAGCCGCCATCGGCTTTTGCAAGCCGACGGTAAATGGTATTGTCCCCACTGTTTTCAGGTGTTTTATTCACTCCCGCTTTACGGCTGTCCCCGTAAGGCCAAACCCTGTTGACAAAACGGATCCGGGCTGAAATCAGCCCGGATTTTTATCTTCCAGTATCTCAGCGACCCAAACCTGCACCTCTTTAAAATGGGCCCCGCACACCGCCAGGTTCCCTTCCCTTGCCGCTTGCTCCATCAACACGCCCCATTGGGAAAGGCGGGTCAAACGCAGATTGCCGGCGGAACCTTTCAGTTTATGGGCCAGGTTCCTCACAGTCTCCCGATCCTTCTCCTCCAGCGCGGCTGTCATTTGACGCATCCACTCCGGAAGCAGGCGGATAAAGTCTCCGAAGATCTCATCCACCACGCCCGCGTCAAACCCCGAATCTTTCCTAAAGTTCTCTTTGGCTTCGGCCAACTGGTTCTTGGCCGTACCGGCCAATTTCTTCAAGGCATATGACTCAATCAAGGCGAACATGGCCTGAAAATCAATGGGTTTGCTCAGATAGTCGTCCATGCCGGCTTTAAGACACTTTTCCCGGTCACCTTCCATGGCATGGGCCGTCATCGCCACGATGGGCGTCCGCCGGCAGCCCCCTTCCAACCGACGAATCTCGGCGGTGCTTTCATAGCCGTCCATCACCGGCATCTGACAGTCCATAAAGATTAAATCGTACTCTTTGTCCTGGCAGGCACGGACCGCTTCCAGGCCGTTCAAGGCGATATCGCAGGTGATACCTCGGGACAAGAGCATTTTCGTCAATATCTTGCAGTTCACTTCATTATCTTCAACCAGCAATATTTTCATCCAAGACAAGTCCATCCCCGCCGCCTCGTGTGCTTCGGACACCCCTCCGGGACTCGGGACACTCCCCAGGCCCACAAGGGACTCCAACAGCTTATGCAGGTCGTTCCGGCATACCGGTTTCAGGAGATACCCATCGATCCCGTTGATTTTCTCCTTGACCGTCGGCGTCACCAGAACCAATTTCACCCGTTTCATCATGGGCAAGGCCTTCATCGTGGCCACGAACTGCTCCACGGCCATCCCCGCCATCTGCCAGTCCGCAAAGACAACCCAGTCCGCATCCGGTTTCACCTGGGCAATCAACCAGGCAATGGCCTTTTCCCCGTTCTCCAGCCCGGTGGCGGAAAGACCCGCTTCACCCAGATAATCCAGGAGAATATTCCGCTGATCTTCCCGGGTATGAATCACCGCAGCCTGAAGCCGTTGAAAAACTCTGGGAAACTCCTTCGGAAGGGCATCCTCCACCGGCAACGGAACCTCAACAAAGAACTCCGTGCCGACGCCCGGCTGGCTTTCCACGCCGATCTTCCCGTTCATCAATTTCACCAACTCGTGGGAGATGGCCAATCCCAATCCGGTACCCCCGTATTTTCGGGTGGTCGAAGGATCTACCTGTTCAAAGGGGATGAACAACTTCTGGATATCCTGGGCCGCGATACCGATGCCCGTATCCCGGACCGTAAAACGGACCGTGACCTTCTTTCCGTCCTCGGCCACTTTGGCCACATCCACGAAGACTTCACCGGCTTCGGTAAATTTGATCCCATTACCGATAAGATTGTATAATACCTGCCCCAACCGGGCCGGATCCCCGATCACTTTCTCCGGCACATCCGGATGGATATGGAGGTTGAGTTCCAACCCTTTCTCCAAGGCGTTCGGCACGAGCATCACCACGATTTTCTCAACGGTTTGGCGCAGGTCGAACCCAATCTGCTCAATGACCATCTTGCCGGCTTCGATCTTCGAAAGATCCAGGATATTGTTGATCAAGTACAATAAAACGTCCGCCGCCGAACGAGCCCCGTCCACATACTGGCGTTGTTCCTCGTTTAACGGGCTTTTGGCCAGCAATTCGATGAAACCTTTCAACCCGTTAAGCGGTGTCCGAATCTCATGAGACATATTGGCGATAAAACGGCTCTTCAGCCGATTGGCCGTTTCTGCCTGGTGCCTGGCTTCTTTCAATTCGGCTTCCATCCGAATCCGGTCCGTAATATCGTCAAAACATTCGATCCCGCCGATGACCCGGCCCTGTTCATCCCGGATCAAATCCGCATTTTTCGAAATATGACGGAGCTCCCCTTGTTTGGTCTCAATGACGGCAATTTTGCCGATAATCGGCTTACCAATCTCATCCGAAAACAAACTGCAAATCTGTCGGCAAGGCTCAAAAGCAAATAAGCGGCAGGGTTTGCCCACCACTTCGGCGGCGGTATATCCGGTGATCTGTTCCGCCCGTTTGTTCCAACTGGTGACGATATTGTTGGTATCAATGGTAAAAACCCCGTTGGGTATGGTTTTCAGCAGCATTTCGGCATGTTCCGGCCGCAGGCCGAACGTTCCGGAAGCGGAGTCCTTCATCCGTTCCTTCTCGTCGCCGACAGCCATTGCTTTGCACTTTACCGCATCATCCATGGCGATCCCTCCGTACACAACGCCTGAAGTTACGCATTGCGGCTGATCACCATTACCGCCGCATCGTCCTTAAATCCGCTTCCCTGCCGGTCGGTGAAAAACCGGATCATCCTGTCCAAGGCCCCGGGAAGATCCCCGTTGAAATCCTCGGCGTGTTCCCGACAATAGTCATAAACCAACGGCCACCCGGCAAACCCTTCCGGGTCGCCTTTGTCAAAGATACCATCGGTATACATCAGCATCCGGTCACCGGGCCCGAAGTCCATCTCGAACGTCCGATACTCGGCGTTTTCCAAAACGCCCAACAGCAGACCCGGAGTCTCCAACTGGACCATCCGATGGCCTTCCCGGTGATAGACGACCGGATAAGGATGGCCCGCATTGGCATAATATACTTTTTCTCCGTCCACACAAGCCGCAAAAGCCGACACCAGGCTGTAACGGGAATCCCGGAAAATCCCCATCAACGTGCGGTTCATGGACTCCAGCACAGCCCCGGGCGTTTTCCATTGGCGGACGGCCGCATTAAACATCACCGTCAACATGGCGGAGATCATCGCTGCCGCGATCCCATGGCCCCACACATCGGCGATGATCAGCCAAACCTGGCCGTCCACAGGCAGGCAATGGAAGAAATCGCCTCCGATGTCCTCGCAAGGGATATACCTGCCCCAAAGCTTAATGTCGTTCCATTCGCCCTGTTCGATAATCATCGACTTTTGCAGGGATTCCGCCAACTGCATCTCATCCGTCATATGCTGATGGAACAGCAGCAACTGTTTCTTTTGTTCATAGTATTCCAGCGCATTTTTCACCTTCAACGGCAAGGTGATCTTAATCTGCTCCGCAGTCAAAGGTTTGGTCAGATAATCCAAAGCCCCCAAAGATAACGCCTTTTCAACCAATTCAATCTCACTGAGCGCAGTCACCATAATCACCGGGATATTCTTCAGCCTAGGCTTAGCTTTAATGGCCTCCAGGGCTGCGATCCCGTCCATTCCGGGCATTAGGATATCCATCAAGACGACGCTGATATCGGCCTCGTCAAGGACGTTTAAAGCCTCGAAACCGTCAGCCGCCTCCACGATCGCGATGCCGGAAAGCTTGGCAGTCAGCGAACTGGCGATAATTTTACGGTTAATCGGCGAGTCGTCAACGACCAAAACTTTGAATTCCATCGCTATACCTCTAAGCAAATATGGACTTCGACCGGACCCAGCGCAGTCTCAAACGTCACGATCAACGTCCGTACACTGCTCAATACCATAAAGATCTCTTCTCCGACGATCATGGAAGGCGGCGTAATATCCACCTTCACCTGTTCTTCAGCCAGGTTAGAAGCGGCATGCCCGGTAATGACGTTGGCCAACTCCGCAATAGCACTCCGGGACATCTCATCCAATTCGGGGACGGGCATCCCCATCATCATGGCTGAAGCCAGTTTTTTAGCTGTTTCCGTCGAAAAACAATACGCCACGTTTCCACGGAGATCTCCGACAATGCCCACAAAGGTGGTAACATCCTGTTCGATCACCATCTCATCCTTGACGGCCACCGCGCCTCTCCGGATATCCGCTACGCCGAACTGTTTTAATATCGAATCCACCGCCACCAAAAAAGGATTGATAAATTTTGCGTTCATGATGCCAATCCTCCTTGAAAAGCGATGTTCAATTTAAAATCACCATATCCGGTCCGGCCGAAAACGGTGACGGACTCCACTTTGGACGAAGCCAGCATCATCTTCCCGCCGGTAACCACCATCGGCGGAGCCAGCCGCAGCCCCAATCCGTATTGGTTATTCAATAATGTATTAGCATCACCGGCAATGATGTTGTTTATCTCCGCGATGCATCCCAGCATTAACCTGTCTCTTAAGGGCGGATTTTCTTCCCCCATGAGGTTTTTGATGATCTGAAGCGCCAATTCCGGTTGAAAATCGATGATCAGCCGTCCCTTGATGGTCCCGGCAAAGGTGATTACCGACGTCACCCCGTAAGCCGAAAGTTCCCCGGAACCGGGCGCCGGATCACTGAGCTCCGTCACTTCGATCCCGGTCATCTGCCGAATGATTTGGACAGTGCTTTCAATATACGGCGTAATCAGCCTTGAATCCATAGTGTCACTCCTTTTTTAAATGACTTTGGCGATGGCGCTGATGATTTTATAGTCGTCGAAGGGTTTTTTAAGAAAAACCTCCACCCCGGCATTTAATGCCTCCGACATGATCTCGTCATCACCCATGGCCGTCAGCATGATGATCTTCGCCTCAGGATATTTGCCTTTGATGGTTTTTACCGCCTCGATCCCGTCCATTACCGGCATGGTAATATCCATAAATACCAGATCCGGCCGGTGTTTCTCGTACAGTTCCACCCCTTCCCGGCCGTTGGCCGCGTCTCCGCACACTTCATATCCGTTCCGTTCCAAGGTTTTGCGGAGTAAATTGTGAATCATCGGCGAGTCATCTACAATCAAAATCCTCTTCATCTTCTTTCATCCCCCTGCTATATATGGAAAATTTTCAACTCTAACCAGATATCCCCGGCAACCAGCCGGTTCAGACTGCACTCCACATGGCGTTTGGCATATACCGCCAACGCTTCCCCGGTCACCACCAACGGCGAGGAAAGTTTGAAACTGCGCCCGGATCCGGCCAGCCGTCCCTTCACCGATCCGGCGACCATATTCACCAACTCCGCCAGACCGTCCCGAAGGTCCGCCGGCGTTAGCTCGCCGCTGTCGATTCCGGTCATATTGGTGACAATGCCTGCAGCGGACGCCTGATCGGCCAGGATCATCAGCACAACCGGGGTCTCGCCGCTAAGGACCATCATTCCGGCCATGCCGGCTTCGCCTGCCGAGAGGCTTTCATCCGCAGACTCCATCGTGATCCCGGCCATCGTGGCCACTGCATCCTTCAACGCATCCACAAACATGTTGACCGGCCATTCCGCCCTTTGAGCCGGCCCGGTACCGTTTTGCATCATATCGTCCCCCTGCCCAAACATTCCATAATCTTTTTGGTCAGTTCTTCCATGGTAAACGGTTTGATCATATAATGCGCCGCTCCGGATTTGACCGCTTCCACAATATTCTCTTTCTGGCTTTCCGTGGTCACCATCATCACCGGAATCCTGCGGGTCTTTTCATTCTGTTTCAGCTTTTTCAATACCTCAAGACCGGTCATCCCGGGCATATTCCAATCCAGTAAAATGATGTCCACCTGACCGCCTAATTCATCCAGTTTAGTTAATCCCTCATAACCGTCTTCCGCTTCAATCAACTCAAATTCCAACACTTCGGCAGCCATTCGAATGATCTTCCGGACTACGGACGAATCATCAATGCTCAACATGCGCATGGAATTACCTCCTCCGGACATAATAGGTTCCATTGGCATAATGGACCATCTCAAAATAGGGGTCCAAACAACGATGCAGCTCGGAAGCGCCGATAAACATGACCCCGTCTGGTTCGATGCTGTCAAAAAACTTCTTTGCCAACTCCTCCTTCAATGTATCGGCAAAATATATCAACACATACCGGCAGAAAATGATATCGAATTTACCCAAAAACAAAAAACTGTTCTGAAGATTGAAATGCTCAAACCGAACCGCATTTTTCACCGCATCATCCAATACCCAAACCATGCCTTCTTTTCGGAAATACTTCTCCTTATACTTCGGGTCCAGCCCACGGGCGATACTGATGGCATCATAGCGGCCCCGCCGGGCGATCTCCAAAACGGTCTTGGAGATATCCGTAGCCAGTATCTCAAACTGATCCGGCCGGATATCGGTGATACCGTGTTCATCCAGATAGTCGCGGATACAGATGGCCGTCGAATAAGCCTCCTGTCCGGTTGAGGCCGCCGCGCTCCAAATCCGGATTTTACGCTTTTTCCCGGAACGCAGCTCCTCGATATGCCGAGGCAAAATCACGTCCTCCATGATTTTCCACGGCGTTTTATCGCGAAACCACAAAGTTTCGTTGGTGGTGATCGCATCGATCACCTTTTCGGCAATATACGGATCCCGATTGCTCATAATCAGGTTATATAAGGCCTCAAAGGATTCCATCCCCGAATCCACCAACAATTTGGACAGCCTGGTTTCGATAAGATAGGCCTTATCGTCTTGAATGTCAATCCCGCATTTTTCCCTGATATATGTCTTAAAGAGCCGAAATTCAATATCGGATAAAGTAGATGCCATACCATCAGCTCCCGTTTCTCACTATCTCCTGAATACGGCCGGCCATCATCGAAATATCCGCCGTTTCGTCGGACAAACCCGCCTCAACGACGGACCGGGGCATCCCGTAAACCACACAGGATGCTTCGCTCTGGGTAATGCAATAACACTGACACCTCTTTTTCAACTCCGCTACCCCGTCCGTGCCGTCACTGCCCATACCCGTCAAGACGACGGCTAAAATCCGGGAGCCCTGATAACAGTTGGCGACGGACTTAAACAAAACATCAGCCGCAGGCCGGACTCCGCGGACCAACGGCGTTTGATCCAATTCCACCACCAAATGGGCATGTTCGCCCGGCCGGACGGTCATATGATATCCGCCCGGCGCCACAATGGCCTGTCCGGCCCGGACCACGTCCCCCGGACGGCCCTCGATAACCTTTAACACCGATTTACGGTTGAGATTTTGAGCGAAGACTTTGGTAAAATCCGGGGGCATATGCTGCACCACCAATATGGGCTTGGCGAACCCCGGTTCAAACCCTTCGAAAATCTGTTCCAAAGCCATCGGGCCGCCGGTGGACGAAGCGATCAGGATCAGGTCCACACCGCTCAATTTCACCGCAGGCCGGGAAACCGATGCCGGAGGGGCCGCCGCGGCACGGGGCGTTTCAGGCCGGACCGGCCCCTTCCGTTCATAGTTGCGGATCCGGATCTGGGCAAACAGGACCTTCAAATGGTCGGAGAGGATCTTGAGATTCCGTTCGTAATCTTCCTCCAGGGGTTTAACGATGAAGTCCAAGGCACCGGCTTCCAAGGCCCTCATGGTGACTTGGGCATTCTCCAAGCCGGTACTGCTGACCATGATCACGGCCACCTCCGGATAAGCCGCCCGAATTCTGTGCAAGGTCTCCATGCCGTCCAATTCCGGCATATTCACGTCCAGCAACACCACGTCAAAAGCCTGCAGTTCCAGACGTTCCAGGGCCAGAACACCGTTGGAGGCGGTTTGAACCGCGGCGGCCACGCCGGTGGCCTCGACGGCTGCCATTAGAATGCGACGGTAGACGATGGAATCATCCACAATTAATACTCTGAGCTTCTCCACATTTCACCTCTACCTGGTCGTTATCATATTTTCAGATCTTAAACTGTTTCACCAGCCCATCCAGATTATTGGCGACTTCAGCCAATCGCTTGGCCGAATCGCTGGTGGCGATGGTTCCGGTAGCCACTTCATTGGTGGCTTCGTTGATCTCATGAATGCTCTTGGACATTTCCACCGCATTTCTGGAGATTTCCTGCGTGGTCCGGGCGATCTCGTTGACGCTGACCGAAGCCCGCTCCGAGTTCATTGCCACATCCCCGGAAGCTTTGGACAACTCGGCGGCGGACCGGGCCACCTCTTTGACACCGCGGGCGCTTTCCTCGATATTCCGGGATACATCCCGGGCATGGTTGGAAATCTCGGCGATCTTATTCATGATGAGCGCCACCCGTTCGGCTGCCCGGACGGAAGCATTGGAAATCTCGCCGACAGTCGCCGACTGCTCCGTCACCGCCGCCGCAATGGTATTGGTGATACCGGTAATCTCGTCAATGACCTGGGTGATACCGGAGACGGCATTCACCGCCTCTTCCATGTTCAATTGCATATTTTCGATCTGTTGGGCGATCTCGTCGGTGGCCTCCGCCGTCTGTTTCGCCAACTCTTTCACCTCGTTGGCAACCACGGCAAAGCCTTTTCCGGCCTCTCCGGCACCGGCCGCCTCAATGGCCGCATTGAGGGCCAACATATTGGTTTGATCGGCAATATCATTGATGACTCCGATAATCTTCCCGATCTGTTTGGAGGAAGCATTGAGTTTCTCGATGATCTCGTTTGTCTCCCGCGCTTTCACGCCGGCGTCGGCAGTGATCTGTGTCGATTTGCTGCAGCTCTTACTGACTTCGTTCAAGGAAATATTGATCTCTTTAACCGCCGTCACCACGTTATTCACCGACTGGGTGACTTCTTTGGCCGACTCGGACACATTCTCGATATTGTTGGTAATCTCATTCACCAAACTGGCAGCCTGATTGACGCCTACTGAAGTCTGTTCCGAGGCAGACGCCAGGTTGCGGATAGTTCCGTTCATCTCTTCGATGGCGGAGGCGATCATATTAATATTGCCGCTGGTCGACTCCAGATTCCCTGCGGTTTGGGTCATGCCGGCGGAGATCTCCTCCACCGCAGCGCTAATCATGGCCGTCTTGGAACTGGTCTCTTCGCTGTTGGCAGCCATCGATTCAGCCACCCGCAGCATATCCACAGACGAACGGTTCAGCACTTCCGTCTCTTCGGTAATCTTCGCCATGGCCGTCGCCGTCTTTTCCAGCAATGAATTGAAAGACTGTGTCAATTGGCCCAGTTCGTCTTTGCTCTCCACGGTGCCACGGACGGTTAAGTCCCCGGTTTCCGCCTTAGCCATCAATTCCCGGATGGCCAGGATCGGCCGGCTGATCAATTCGCTCATAAAGATGCCGATCCACACCGCCGATACCAGTCCGACGAGGATGACGACTATCATGACCCAAATCGCCGTTCTGGCGTTTTTATTGTTATGGTCCAATTCCTCTTTGGCTGCTTCATTGTTGGTGTCGATCATCTCTTCCATTTTCTGTTGGGCCACAATGGTTACCTGGCCGGCCGGCGTATCCACCGCCATGGCCGCAATCGCTTCCGGATCCTTGTTTTGCTGAGCTAAATCGATAATTTTATCCACTTCGGTCCGGAACCCCTTGATCGTCTCCGAAAACTCCACATAAACTTTTTCCATCTTTCCGCCGACCACCCGGGATCCGAAATCTTTCAGATGCTCGTCAAATTCCGTCCGTTCGGCTTTTAATAACTGATAAGCCTCGTCGATCTCCTTGGGGGTATCCGCCAGGATCATATTGCGGAGATAGATCCGTTCCCGTTGAAAATGATTGGACATATCCACCAGGATCTGCATGGGTACCACCATCTTCTCGTACAGTTCCTTATCGGAATCGTTTAACTGTACGATGTTGACGATGCCCACCACGCCGACGATGACCGTTATCAAGGTCACCATTGCAAAAGCCAGCAACATCTTGTGCCTAATCTTCAAATCCTTTACCATCTGCCAACTCCCCTTCGTATGAATTTATTCCGTTTTCCAACCTTCCGACAGTTTAATTGAAAATCAATTCCGGTTCGATGATCATCAACAGCTCATGGTCCAGACGGGCCACCTTGCGAATGTATTGGAAGTTCCGTCCGTCTATATTGGCGGGCGGCGGTTCGCACAACGACTCGTCCAAATCCAGCACGTCCCCGGTGGCATCGATTAAAAACCCTTGTTGATTCGGATTATTGGGCGGCGATTTGAGAATGATACACGTTACTTTCCCGTGATCGCCGGCCCAAGGATATCCCAGGATCTTGGCCAAATTAAATAACGTCACGATTTGGCCGCGCATATTGAACAATCCGACAATTTTGTCCGGAGCCCGCGGAACGGCCGTATATTCCACATTGCGGTTGATCTCCTTCACATAATTGATCTCGATACCGAATAATTCCCCGGCAAGCCGGAAACTTAACACTTTCATCATGAGGCTTCCCCCTTTCGGCGTTGCAAAGCCTGTTGCAATGCATTCAAAAGGCTGTCACGGTTAAGTTTCCATTCATAATAGTCAAATCCGCTTTCGATAACCGCCCTTTTCCCCTGCTCATCGGAGATGGACGTCAGCGCAATCGCTGGCAGGGAGCGGGTGGCGGCATTATCCCGGATCTTTTTAATCAGTTCGAAGCCGTCCATGACCGGCATATGAATGTCGCTGATGACCGCGTCGAAGGTTGCTGACGCCAAATAATCCAATGCTTCTTTCCCGTTCTGGGCCAACGTCACTTCATAGCCCGCTTCTTTCAGGTATTTCATCCCGATCCGTTGGAACGAAGGCGTGTCTTCCACCAGCAATATCCGTTGGGAACCGCCTTCCGGAAGCCGTTCAACCCCGTAATGGACCGGATCGGCCATTTGGAACAGTTCATAGATGTTGAGCAATAAAATGATACGGTCGTTATATACGGCCGAACCGATGAGGCCTTCGGCCATGATCCCTTCCGAATCCAAATGAATCTCGGTTTGAATATTGTCATGGATTTTTTCGATCAAAATCCCGATGGGATGCGTCACCAGTTTCGGAATGATCACATAATACTTGGCAGGTTTGGTATTCCCGCGGCTAATAGGCAGATAGTCTTCGGGCCGAATGACCCGCAACGATGTATCATTAAAGGTGATAAATTCCTTGTCGCCCACGGTTTCGATCCGGTCCGCCCCCACCTCTTCGATGCGGGCCACCAAGGCCAGATCCAACGCCAACGTCTCATTCCCCGAACATTTAAAGAGCAACAGGTTTTGATATTCCGCCCCTCGGCTCTCGCGGGAGATATCCGCCGCCAGCCCTTCGTTCTCTTCCCGGAATTGGAGGTCGGCCATGCGGATAATCCCTTCCGGATCGAGGATCATGGCGGTTTTCCCGTCTCCGAGAATGGTGACTCCGGAATAACAGTTACAGCCTTTCAGATAGACCGGCAACGGTTTGACCAGGGTTTCCTCCCGGCCGATGATGGAGTCCACCACCAATCCGAACATGCGGTTCCCGATCTTTAAAACCAATACCCGCGTTACTTTAAGGGATTCACCCCGTCGGTCGTCGGTAGGGGCTGGCGGCGCACCGTTTTTATAACGTCTGGCGTCACCCAGCCATTTTCTCCGGTCCGGCAGTCTTTCTCCGGTCACCGGATGAACGAAGGTACGGGTAATATTCAATACGTCGGCCAAATGGACAATAGGCAATAACCTACCCCGCAGCCGCAACACTTCCGCTTCGTTCAGGTACTCGATGCGGTAGGCCAGATCCCCCTCTTTGATGCGGACGATCTCTTTCAAATTGACCTGAGGCAAAGCGAAGCGGTTCCCTTCCACCTCAACGATGAGGGACTGAATGATCGCCAACGTCAACGGCAACATCAACCGGATGGTGGTCCCCTGGCCTTTCGTGGTAAAGATTTCGACGGAACCGCCTAATTTTTCAATGTTGGTCTTCACCACATCCATACCCACGCCACGGCCCGACAGATCGGAGACTTTGTCGGCAGTGGAAAAGCCCGGCCTGAAGATGAGCTTCAATATTTCCGCTTCGGTCATGCGCTCCAGTTCATGGGGGCTGACGATCTCTTTGCCGGCAGCCACCTTTTTGATCTTCTCCACGTCCATGCCTCTGCCGTCGTCGGTAATGTCAATATTGACATACCCCCCCTCATGGAACGCCCGGAGGCCGATCTTTCCGTTCCGCGGTTTTCCCGCCCGTTGCCGGTCTTCGGCCGTTTCGATCCCGTGATCCGCCGCATTGCGGACCAAATGGGTCAAAGGGTCGGTCAACGCTTCAATAATCGATTTGTCCAGCTCCACGTCTTCACCCTCGATGGACAATTCGATCTCTTTGCCTAAACTCTTGGAAATATCCCGGATAATCCGGGGGAATTTATTAAACACATTCCCCACCGGTTGCATCCGGGTTTGCATGATCTTCTCCTGCACGCCGGTGGTCAAACGGTCGATATTTTGAAGAATGGGCGCCAACCCCGGAATGGTTTTCCGGTAAGCATCCAACGTCCGCAACAACTGATTGCGGGCAAGCACCATTTCACCGGCCATATCCAGCAAATCATTGAGGATGGAGACATGGACCCGGATACTGTCGTCCAGTTTAAGATGTGGCGTCCCTGACTCCGGTTTTGGAGTTGCCGGGCCCGTCGCGGGCTTCTCGGCTGACCTGGCTGCACCGGATGTCGCCGGAACAGTTTCCTTGGGCCGGGCGGTTTGTTCTTCCACCGTCGCTTTGGGATCCTCTTTGGATTCTTCTTTAGCCCCGCTGTCGGCCTCGCCGCCGGCCTCCACCCGTAGGACGCTGACTTTTTCAAGGGGAAGGCCCAAGGCACCGGCGAAGAGTTCCCGCTCCAGCACGGTCGTGACCACGATCCCCAGATGCACGTCTTTGGTTCCCTGTTCCGCCGCTTCCAAGACGTCGTCCAGAGAGTTAATGGCCGTATGGTCGGTAAATGACTCGACTACCATTCCCAAAGCGTCCATTTTATTGAAGAGTTTAACCGGACCCTCGGTGTAGTTCAGCAAATCCCGGACGAAACGCAACTTCACTTCATAGACGGAATGGCCGTGTTTCAAGCCCTCCTTCAACAACTGACAAATCGTTCCTTCAAAAGAAAAACGCTGCTGATGGTCACTGATCAAAACCATCCGCTCGTTCAAAACTTCACCCGGTTTTTCATCAGCACCCGTTTCCAGCAGCCGATTTAACTCGCTTTCCCAATGGGAAACATCTTTGTCTTCACTGGCAAAAACATCCTCCACCAACTCGCGGATGCAATCATTGGCCCCCAATAACACTTCCACCATGGAATCGGTAACGGTCAAACGTCCGCCCCGCATCTCTCCGAAAACATTCTCCATGGCATGGGCCAAAGAGACGATCTTTTTCAACCCGAAAAATCCGGCCGTCCCTTTAATGCTGTGGACTGCCCGGAAGACATCATTGATCAGCTCCGGATCCCGGTTCAAAGCATCTTGCTGCAGTAATGCAGCTTCAACTTTTTCAATATGAGATTTGGCTTCATCCACAAATTCCTGGATAAATTCCTGATTTTGAATCATTTGAACCGTCCTCCGTTTAGGCAGTAATAATCTCGAAGATTTCATCCAGTTTCATCATTTTAAACAATTGGAACATGGCCGACGATACGCCGGTGAGTTTCACTTTTTTCCCTTGGGCTATGGCCTCTTTGTAGGTTCCAATTAAAAATGTTACGCCTAAGGAGTCGATGCTTCCGGCCTGGGCCAGATCAATGACCAATTCCGAGTAATCCTTCAGCGCATCCAATGCCGTCTTCATCTCTTCCACCAATTGCTTGATGTTCGTCGCAATCACATTGGTTGTAATCGTACATACCACAGCATTGTCACGATAGCTTATATTCATCTTGGATCCCTCGCTTTTCGTCCGTTTCATCCGATTCCCCCGTCAGCCGTACGCAGGTCCATCCGGCACGGCGGGTAATCTCAAATCCCATGGCGACAATGGTCGCCAACCCCCGTTTCCGTACCCGAAAAATATCGCTTTGATATTCCTGGTGAATTTCCCCTTCGATATCAAAATCTTCACCTTCGTCTCCGACGCATAATTCCACATCCGTTCCGTCAATCCGCAACGTATACCAAACCCATTTGGACGGTTCCATTCGATTTCCGTGTTCGATGGCATTATTAAATAATTCCCGCAGGACAAAATCTAACCGAAACAAAAATTCTGCCGTATATTGCAGGTCCCGGGCCGTTAACCGGCTCATGATCCTTTGGACCTGACGGTCAACTTCTTCAAAAGTCGAACCAAATCGGCCTTGCATGCAGTAAATGACCATCACCTCGCAGCCGATGGCTAAATTATTTATAATTATCGGTAAAAGAAGATAAGAAATTTAGAGGATAAGCTCATTTTTTACAAATTTGGACTGTAGAAACAAAAAAAACCGGGATCTCCGTCCCGGTTATATTAAATGCAAATGTTCCTGCATATCCTCTATAAAACTCCCGTCAGCCCAAATAACAGCAATTCACCGTACATTCCAGAGCGGCATTGGCCAGGCATTCCGTGATCAACCGCCGTAATTTTTCCTGGTTTTCATCCATAATGGCCACCACTTCCGCATGGGTCAATGCCTGAGGGCTGATTCCCGCCGCCCAGTTGGTCACGATACTGATATTGGCATAACAAAGGCCCAATTCCCGGGCTAAGACCACTTCCGGCACGCCGGTCATGCCCACCACATCGCCACCCAATATTTGATACGCTTTAATCTCCGCCATCGTTTCATAGCGGGGACCTTCACAGCAGACATAGCATCCTCCCGCATGAATGGGAATCCCATGTTTGGCCGCAGCCTTTACCAGTTCATCCCGTAATCCGGCGCAATACGGATGGGTTACGTCGATATGGGCCCGGTGCACGTCCCCGTCTTCGAAAAAGGTGAGGGGCCGTTGCTTGGTAAAGTCTAAAAACTGATCAACAATCACCAAAGACCCCGGCGGAAATTTCGGCTGCATACTGCCGACGGCCGTGGTCGCTAAGACCCGTTTGACGCCCAAGCTCTTTAAAGCCCAAAGGTTGGCCCGGTAATTTAACTGATGGGGCAATAAGGAATGGCCTTTGCCGTGCCGTGCCAAAAACGCCACCTTCCGGCCTTCCAAGAACCCGATGACCACTGCCGCTTCGCCATAGGGCGTTTCAATGATTTTATCTCCCGTGTCGGCAAGCATTCCGGGGCGGTAAAAGCCCGAACCGCCGATCAATGCCAAGTGGATCTCTCCCATATTGACCTCCATTGAGTAATGTTATTTTTTCTTCAGCCCCGCCAGTTTCTGACGGAGTTGTTGCTCAATTTTCTCCGGCAACCGGACCACCGGCGGAAACGCCATGGTTTCCACCGGGGGCATCATGCCCCCATCCCCCGACAGCGATTGCCGCGGCCTGTAAGGTTCCAGCTCCAATAAATCATGGAGGATGACCAAAGCCCCTTCCTTATCGGGAATCCGGCCTTTCCCCGCCGTATCCGGATCCACCTGCGGATTGGGAGGTAACGGCGAACCGACACAGGAGGGACACCCGGATTCACAGGAGCACGCTGCAATCAGATCCCTGGCGGAGAGCAATACCTCTTCCACCCGCTCGAAAGAACGGTGAGCAAATCCCAGGCCGCCGGGGTATTTGTCATAGACGAAGATGGACGGTGCCCCATGATTGGCCAGATCCACCACGGACCCGATGTCGCTGCTATCGCACATCACCAGAAACGGCAGCACTTCCGTAAGGACATTGGCGATCCCCAGCATGGCTTCCACCGGGTCCCGACCGTAAGCCTTCACCAGATTCAACGTAGACGGCGGCGGAATGATCCAAAACGCATGGGTCTCCGTCACCCGGGGTTCCAGATCGATCTTGCCAAACCCAATGCTGTCCCTGGAACCGAACTTGATCTTCCGGAACAAATAGGGTTTGATCATCAGTTCCACCTGGCCGAATCCGATGGCCGCCTTCCGCCATTCCTGTTCAATCTCGGCCTCGGTCAGAGTGACCATCGCTTCGGTCACCGACTGGGTATAATAATCCACATTGACTTTTTCCACATAGGAAATCTTTTGGGGCACATTCATTTCTTTGACAAAATAGGTCTCCCCGTCATGCAGATAGATGGCTTCCGTATAAATCTGCTGATAAGCGCTGAGCTCCTCCAAGGTGCCGATGACCTTAGGCGGATCAATCGAGGTATCCACGATGGTGAAAACATTATCCGATATATTCCTGAGGCTGACGTCAGCCGCAGGAAAGCCGGGGCTCCGCCAGTGCCATTTGGAACCGATGGGCTTCAGTTCGCCCGCTTCCCGGAGGAGCTCCAATAAGGCCGGGGCATACTCGCCAAAATCGTAACAATCACCGGCCCCCACCGGCGCTTCAAACGCCGCGCTGCGCAGGTGACCCAGTAAGATATGGGGGTTGTTGGGGTCCACTACCGCTGCTTCCGGGTTTCGCTCAAAGAAATAATGGGTATTTTTGATTAAATATTGATCGATGGGATTTTGGTGCGGAATAAAGATTACCAGCGAGTCTTCGCCGGCCCGGCCCACCCGGCCCGCCTGTTGCCAGGTGGAAGCAATGGTTCCGGGATACCCCACGATCAGGCAAGCCTCCAACTGCCCGATGTCGATCCCAAGTTCCAAAGCATTGGTGCTGGTCACGCCCAACAATTCTCCGGAAAAAAGCTGTTGCTCGATCTCCCGACGTTCTTCCGGAAGGTATCCTCCGCGGTAGGCCCGGATCCGTTTTGCCAATGACGGGCTGTCCTTGGTCAATTGGTCCTGGACATAACGGTAAATCAGCTCCGTCACCACCCGCGCTTTGGCGAAGGTAATGGTGGGAATCCGTTCTTTGATCAATTCCGTCATCAACAGGGCGGCTTCCGTATTGGCACTTTTCCGCTCCGTTTTGCCGGCGTCCAAATAAGGGGGATTCCAAAAGACGAAATATTTGCGGCCTCGGGGCGCACCGTCGCAGTCGATGAGCCGCATCGTGCAACCGGTTAGCTCTTCTGCGTGTTGCCGCGGATTGTTAATGGTCGCCGATGTCCCGATAAACACCGGATCGCTTCCGTAATGGCGGCAAATCCGTTTCAGGCGACGGATGACATTGGCCACGTTGGAACCGAAAACTCCGCGGTATGTATGGATTTCGTCGATGACCACATATTTGAGATTCCCGAAAAATGCGGACCAGGACGGATGTTTGGGCAGTATACCCTGGTGGAGCATATCCGGGTTGGTAAGTACAAAATTGCCTGTATCCCGCAGTTTTTTACGGCTGTTGACAGGGGTGTCGCCGTCATAGGTCCCCATCACCGGATGAGGCCCCCGGTAATTTTCCAACAAGCGGGACCAGGATTTCAGCTGATCCTGAGCCAAGGCTTTGGTGGGATATAAAAACAACGCCCGGGAGCGGGGATCCGCCAGGTAACTTTCGAAAACCGGCAATTGGTAACAGAGAGTCTTCCCGCTGGCCGTTCCGGTCACCACCACCGTATGTTCTCCGTGACGGGCCGCATTGACGGCCTCGGCCTGATGGAGATAGAGACGGGTAATGCCCCGGGCTGCCAGCAACGCCCGGATCTCCTCGGGAAGAGGTGGGTCCGCCTGGCCGTAAACCGGCTCACGGCTTTCCAGCTCTTTCACGAAAACGATCTGTTCCTGATAAAACGGACTGGACGTAATATGGTTCAAAAAACGCTGGACGTTCATGGTTACACCTGGTTTCTTTCGTTTCCGGAAGTATTCTACATGCCTTCCTACCCTCCCTGCTTTGGCTGCCTATGTTTTAACGTTGAAGCACCGGCACCCGTTGCAGCCGTTCCAGAAGGCGACCGACGGAAATCTCGGCCAGATCGGCCATATCCAGTTCCATCCCGTTTTCAATCATCCGTTTCAAAAGATTGGACCGGGTAAGGTCTCCGATGACAATGGCTCCGACGATCCGGTTTTGACGGATAAAAATCCGCGTATACCGGTTCTGTCCGCTCTCTTCTTCAACCACCGACCAGGTATCGCCCTCCTCCGCCACGGAACCCATGGAAAATACCGTGAGTTGAAAGGCATTTAAAACCGTCACCGGCACCTGCGGCCGGTAAACCGCAAGATATCCCGACATATTGGAACCGGCCACCTTTCCCTGGGTCATGGCTATGCCCCACAGCCCGCCGGTCTGGCCTGTATATTCGGCCACGTCCCCGGCTGCATAAATATTGGGGATATTGGTTTGCATCCTTTCGTCCACCAAGACGCCCCGTTCTCTTTTGACCGAGGTCTCTTCCAAGATATCCAGGTTGGGTCGGATCCCCGTGGCATAAATCACCATGTCACAGTCTATCCTCTTTCCACTGCCCGTGACTGCCCCTTCGCAGCCCCGTTCCCCGTATACTTCGGTAACTTGGGTACCGGTTAAAACCTGAACTCCGAAAGCTTCCATCCGCTTTTTCAGGATAGCGGAGGCCGTGTCATCCAGTTGATTGGGGAAGAGTCGCGGCCCAATCTCCACCACCGTCACTTTCTTTTGATGGCTGCATAAAGCCCAGGCCGTCTCGATCCCCTGGACGCCGCCGCCAATGTTTAAGATGCGGGATTTCTCACTTACCCGTTCCCGGATGCGCCGGGCATCCGCCAAAGTTCTCAACGTATAAACATCAGCGGTGCAACCCGTTTTCAGCTGTAACGGGCGATTGGATGCGCCGTTGGCCAACAGCAACACGTCGTAGGTGTCCGACGAACCGTCAACCAAACGGACGGTCTGACGCTCCGGATCGATCCCCGCCACTTTCCGTCCGAGAAAAATGTTGACCCGGTGGGCTTCATACCATTCTTTCTTTAGAATCAGCCATTTCTCTTCCGCAAGGTCGGTCATAAGGTTTTTGCTGAGTTTCAACCGGTAATACGGATAAAAAGGCTCCTCGCCGTAAACGGTGATCTCCATGTCCGGATCATGCTCCCGTATGGCTTTGACGGCATGGACCGCCGCCACTCCGGCGCCGACGATAATGACTTTTTTTCGCATGATAGCCGCCTCCTGTCATCGCTAGGATATATGCCCTCTCCCTTCATTATCTGCGCAAAAGAAACCCGATGCCCGAATGGTTTCACCGGCCTTTGCAAAAAATAGGGATAATCATCGCTGGGAGGATAGCCGTGCTTAAAACCAAGTCATTTCTGTCTTTTAAGGAACAACGGGTCTATGAGATTTTCAACAGCATCGCTCCCCGGTACGACGTAACCAACCTCATTATGAGCTTGGGAATCCATCATTATTGGCGCAAAAAATTAATCCAAAGCCTGTCCCTGTCCAAAGGCTGTACGATCCTGGATTTATGTTGCGGTACCGGAGCAGTTGCCCAAGATTTGGCACGGCTCATCGGAACCGGCGGCCAGGTGGTCGGCGTGGATTTTTCCGAAGCCATGCTTTCCATCGCCAAAGATCGGGAATCCCGTTGTCCGACACAAAATCCGATCCGATGGATCAGGGCCAACGCTTTGGATTTGCCCTTTCCCGACGGGTCATTCGACTGCATTACCATAGCATATGGCCTGCGAAACCTCACGGATATTCCCCGGGCCCTTGCCGAAATGGGGCGGGTACTCAAGCCCGACGGCCAAATCGCCATCCTGGAAATGGCAGTCCCGGAACACCCGGTGATCAAACGCCTTCACCGGCTTTATCTCAACGGTTGGGTCCCCATTTTAGGCAATCTGTTGTCTCATAACCGGAAGGCCTATCAATACCTGTACGAATCCATCCGTTCTTTCCCCCATCCGGACCGGATCTGCCGTCTCCTTGAGGACACCGGTTTCATCCATATCCGTTGCCTCCGCTTAACCTGGGGCATCGTGGCTCTGTATACCGGCAGGAAGAGACCGGAATAACCCGAAAAGATTTCCCCCATAAAAAAAGTTTCCCGGGACATCCGGGAACGCTTTGCCAAAATACCGTTTCTTCCGGTCCGCCTGAACTCACGTTTTCTCCCGGGTATCTTCCTCCCGAAACAGAAAACTGATGACGTACAGTCCGGCAATTCCCACCAGGGTATACACCACCCGGCTGAGCCAGGTATCTTCCCCTCCAAACAGCGAGGCCACCAAGTCAAACCCAAACACCCCGATCATCAGCCAGTTCAACGCGCCGATAATCACCAGTATCAGCGCCAGTTTATCCATAGATATCACTCCATTCCGTCGTCAACTTTACATTAGAGTTTCCAATCCCGGCCCATTTTTATGCGTTCCGCTGCCCACGGACTTCCTCCGAAAAATTGCCTATTGTGTCTTCATCCGTTTCTGTTTACAATAGTATGGAAATTAATAGGTTGTCATTTTTTTCTGAAAATTTTCTGAAGCGCTTAGATATGAGGTGTTTTAATGTTTCCGACAGAATGCGGATTTAGGATGCCCCCTGAATGGTCCAGGCACCAGCGAACCATCATGGAATGGCCGGTTAAGGAAGCCTTGTGGCCGGAACCCTTTGAAGACATTTTGCCGGCCTTTGCCGAGATCGTCCATACCATTGCCCGTTTCGAACCGGTCACCCTTTTGGCCAATCCCCACCTGGTTGAGGAAGCCCGAGCTTTTTGCCATCATGATAATATTGAAATTCTCCCCGTCAAGCATAACGATTCCTGGGCCCGGGACAACGGTCCCACGTTCGTCGTCAACCCCCAGGGAGAAATAGCCGGAATCAACTGGATTTTTAACGGCTGGGGAGGCAAATACCCGTCCGAAGACGACAACCGCGTCGCCTCCGTAGTGCTCGGCCATTGGAATCTGCAGCGGTTCGATGCGCCGTTGGTGATGGAAGGCGGCTCTTTTCATGTGGACGGTGAAGGGACATTATTAACCACGGAAGAATGTCTCCTCAACCCAAACCGCAATCCCGACTTATCCCGGGGCCAAATTGAAGAATATTTGCAAAAATACCTGAATGTATCGAAGATCATCTGGCTCAAACGGGGCTGGATCGGTGATGACACCGACGGCCATATCGACAATGTGGCTTGCTTTGCCGGACCGGGAAGGATTATCGCCCAAATTTGTTCCGATCCGGAAGACCCCAATTTCACCATCTCCCAGGAAAACTTGGAGATTTTGCGCGGGGAAACCGATGCCAAAGGCCGGAAATTCGAAATTATCACCGTTGAGCAACCTCGGGCCACGTATTATCAAGGCGTCCGGTTAACCTTAAGCTACTTAAACTTCTACTTCGTCAACGGCGGTATCGTTCTGCCGGTCTTCGGCGGCGAGCATGCAGAAACAGACCGAAAAGCCGTGGAAATATTGGAAAAGGCATTCCCGGACCGCACCATCGCCCCGGTGAACGGCCTAATCATCGCCCGAGGCGGCGGCAACGTCCATTGTCTCACCCAACAGGTACCGGATCCGAGTCCTAATAGATACTAGGTACTGGGTACTAGGTGTTAGGCGCTGGACTTAGGTGAGAAACACGGAGCGTTCCTTCCATAACCTATAACCAGGACTAAAGCCTAATTACCCGGAAACTGTGAACTCTTTTTATTATCGATTGGAGCTGATATCATGCGGAATGTGGTGGTTGCGGCGACGCAAATGGGTTGCACCTGGGATATTGCGGAGAATATCGCCCGTGCCGAAAAGCTGGTGAAGGAAGCGGCGGCATCCGGCGCCCAGATCGTTTTATTGCAGGAATTGTTTGAAACACCTTATTTCTGTCAGGAGAAAAACCCGGAGTATTTTAAATATGCGGTGGAACCCCAAAAAAACCAGGCCATTCGCCACTTTACCCGATTGGCGGAAAAACTGAAGGTGGTCCTCCCTGTCAGCTTTTACGAACGCCACCGGACCGGCAATTACAATTCGGTGGCCGTCATCGACGCCGACGGAACGATGCTGGGCATTTACAGGAAAACGCATATCCCCTTTGGACCCGGCTATGAAGAAACTTTTTACTTTCAACCGGGAGATACCGGATTTAAAACTTGGAAAACCCGCTATGCCACCATTGGCGTAGGCATTTGTTGGGATCAATGGTTCACCGAAGCGGCCCGTTCCATGTCTTTGCTCGGCGCGGAACTACTCCTTTATCCGACGGCCATCGGCTCCGAACCTCAGGAGCCGGAAGTGGACTCCAAGAACCACTGGCAAATGGTGATGCAGGGCCATGCGGCGGCCAACATTACGCCGGTCATTGCCTCCAACCGTATCGGCACCGAGACCGTAGGTAACTCCCAAATTACCTTTTACGGTTCATCATTTATCGCCAACGAAATCGGGGAGAAGATCGCCGAAGCCGACCGCACCTCGGAAACCGTCCTCATCGCCGAATTCGACCTGGACCGCATCGCAGCATACCGGGATTATTGGGGAATCCATAAAGGCCGCCGGCCGGAGATGTACGGCGAGATCGTTAAAGTTCCCCAAAACAAACAACCGGATAACCGGTCGTTCGCAGGGAGGTAGGCCCAAACATGGCTTGGCTTCATGTTCATTATCATTCCGAAATTTTGATGATGCCCACGGCAATGGAGGTGCTCCTGCCGGAGTATGCCTCCGGAGGAAACCGCGGCGTGGATACGCCGGGCCCCTATCCCACCCTCTATTTACTGCACGGCATGGGCGACGACCACACCGCCTGGATGCGGCGCACCGCCATTGAACGGTACGTATCCGGACTGCCGTTGGCTGTGGTCATGCCTGCCGGCCATCTTGGATGGTATACGGACATGGCCTGCGGTAAACCCTACTTCACCTTTATCACGGAAGAACTCCCCCGCATCTGTCAGCGGATGTTCCCTCTTTCCCCCGCCCGCCGGGACCGCTTTATCGCCGGGATCTCCATGGGCGGCTACGGAGCTATCAAAGCCGGCTTACTGGCTCACGAAACCTTCGGAAAAGCCGCTTCGCTTTCAGGTACAGTCGCCGTTGAACATGTATTGGGCCGGATCGGATCCCGACAGGCCCAGGATATCTTCGGTGACCTTGAGAAAATACCGGGTAGCCCACATGACCTTTTTGCAGCTGCCGAGCAGTTAGTCTCTACCAAAGCCTCATGTCCCGAGCTTTATCTCTGGTGCGGCACGGAAGACCTTTTATATCCCGACAATCACCGCTTTAAGGTACATTTAGAGCACTTAGGCCTGCCGGTAGCCTATGAGGAAGGCCCCGGCGGCCATCGGTGGGAATGTTGGGATCGACAGCTCCAACGGCTCATCGAATGGATCATGCTCCCCCCGGAAACCGAGAGTTAATAGCCGACGAAGGAGGAAGAACATTGGCCCGGATCGAAGCCCATATTTACTCGGAAGTCTTGGCGATGGACACCACGGTCCACGTCATCCTGCCTCAGGAACGGCAACCGTATATAGAAGACCGCCCGCTGAAGGTGCTCTGGCTGTTACACGGCGGATCAGGCGATGAAACGGCCTGGTTTCGGATGAGCGCCGCAGAGCGGTATGCCGTGGATTACGGCATCTCCATGATCGCACCCAACGGCATGAATTCCTGCTTTACCGATATGGCTCATGGGGAAAGGTTTTTCACCTACCTGACGGAAGAGCTGCCATCGGTCCTCAGCCGTCTGTTTCCCCGTTTGTCCACGGAACGTTCGGACAACTTCATCGCCGGATATTCCAACGGTGGTTACGGCTGCCTGAAAGCAGGCCTCGGCTGCCCGGAACGCTACGCAGCCATCGGCGCATTTTCAGCCGGGAACAAGGCGGACGTGCCCTTCGCTAACGACGGTTCTCCCAAGGCTCACCTTCGTATGTTGGCCTTCGGCGACGGCGATCTGAAAAACACCGAAAACGACCTGCAATATCTGGCCATACAGGCATTACGGCGCCATGCGCCTCTCCCTGCCATTTACCATGCATGCGGCCAAATGGATCCCTGGAGGGATCTCAATGAAATCCTGCAGCGTTTCTTCAGCGGACTGGAAGGCAATCCTTTTCGTTATACCTATCGTCAGGCGGACGGTTTCGGCCACACCTGGGAATTCTGGGAAAAAGAACTTCTTTCTTTCCTCGACTGGCTCGGATTAACAAAAACGCCTGGAAAGTACCTCGCCTTATGAGAGAATCCGTCAATCTTCCGTCAGGCTTTCTAAAGGAACTTCCAGGCGCTCTTCATTAAAAAGATTGATCACTTCCGCCGTTTCCCGGTCGGCATGAACCTGTTCCAGCCACACCGGCGCATTTTCATAACTGACGCTGATGACCCCGTACGACTCTATAATCTCTTTGGCCCGTCGATAATCCATCCCATTCTCCTCCCGGATTATTCTTGATATTAGTATCATTCGGATGGAACGGAATATTCACATCAAAACTCATAGTACACAGTTCACGGGCCAATTCCTTGATTAAGAATTTTGGCTAAAATTCGCCGCCAAATCTACCAGCGCCTTACCGGTCACCCGGTACACCGTCCAATCTTCCATGGGCTGAGCTCCCATCTTTCGATAAAAGCGACCGGTTCATTGGCGTCCAGGCACCACCATTCCAAACGGCTACAATCACGTTCTACAGTAAGCTTGGCCAAAAAAGCCAACATCAACTTACCGATCCCCTGACCGCGATAAGCTGGTTTAACATACAGATCCTCAAGATAAATACCGGGCCGTCCCAAAAAAGTCGAAAAGTTATGAAAAAAGAGGGCAAAACTCACCGGTTCTCCCTGATATTCTCCGATCACCACTTCAGCCGCCCTGCGCCGAAACAGCGAATCATGAAGGATTTCCTCCGGCGCCGTAACCTCTTGGAGGAGTTTCTCATATGTAGCCAGCTCTTTGATAAATTCCAGGATAAGTCCGGTATCTTCCGGTTCAGCGAACCGGATCGTAAAACCTGGCAACGGACTTTTAATCATGCTAAACCTCTCCGTCATCATATATCCCCCGCCCGATTCGGGCGGGGGATGTCTTTCCAAAAGAAATCACTCTTTGCTTCAGATTGCAAAGACGTGTCGTCCAATCCTGCCGGTTACCTTCCGGCTCCAAATCCAGTTGGTTTTGGATTTAATTTTCGCCGGATTATAGAAATACAGGGCACCGTTGGTAGGATCAACCCCGGCCATAGCTGCCCGGGCTGCCTTCAGCGCTGAAGCAGTCACCGTTTTCCAGATCTGTCCGTTGGAAACGGATTCAAATTGTCCTTTCTTAAAGATGTTTCCCCTAATCGTCGACGGGAATTTGCTCGATGCGACCCGGTTCATGATGACCGCACCGACGGCGACTTGTCCCTGATAAGACTCCCCGCGAGCTTCACCGCTGATTAATCGTGCCAACAAGTAAAGATCGTCATTGCCCCGCGAATTTTGCATTGGTTTGGTATCCGGGATCCAAAGTTTTTTACCGGAAATAATCCGGGTTGATTTCAAACGATTGACTTTCTGTAAAGTATTCACTTGAGTCCCAAATCGCTTGGAGATTTTATATAATGAATCTCCTTTCTTAATCTGATAGGTCCAAGCCATGGCCGGTGCCGTTGAAATCAGTACCGTCACAGCAAGTACAATCATGGTCACCGTAAGTTTCATAAATCGTTTCATCTGTTTTCCCCCTTCTGTCTCGGTATCTTGCCCAATGCTTTCGCGGAGCTGGTTGGGATATCGGGTCCTTCAGGGGACTTATGCATTATAACAAGGGATTTTCGATGTGTCTAGCGACCATCCGAACAGTATATCCAAGGATTCGGGCGTAAAATCGAGGATGCGCCGGTTAGTTAGTTTACATAACATTTCAGGCAGGGTAGTTTGGTGGAACTAGGATCTGAAGAATGGACCGCTGACGAGCGAAACAATTTTTCACGGTAATCGTCGGCCACATCTTTATAAAGCGCTAAACCCTCTTTACCGGTCGGGCTTAGACCGTAGAGCCCCCTCTCCAGGCGGTCGAACCACCCGTAATGGTTGTCCCGCAAAATCGCTTGGGTCTTCTGAGGATCCGTGCCCAGCTCCCGCAGGCGTTTGGGCGACAATGGCCCGAACATCTCCAAACAACAGGCAATGGCGATAGCACTCTCCCGATAGGCGGTAAGCAACTTTTGCCGCTGACTGCCGCCTATATTCCCGTCTTTCGTCCGGCCTTGCAGCTCCTTCAATAGCTGGGCCCGTTTTCGCCGATGCTGCTGCATGCTTCGCACCCGGTCAAAGGGTTGGGGATCAACGGCCACCTCCACCCTGGCCTTTTCTCCTTGGAACGAGACGAAGAGCAACCCCAGCTCCAAACGGCGGATGAGATGATATAGGTCTCGCCACTTCCGATTCCAGGCCATCCGTTTCGGCTTGGGGACGGCCATATAAACCAAATCCGCCAGCTTTTGGCGTTTCACCGCCTGGCTCAGTAACTCAAGGCTGAGATGCCGCTTTAACTCGACGACAACCAGCCGCCCGTCCTTCCACGCGGAAACATCACAGTCTTTCACTTCACTGCGGACCATATAGCCTTGATTGGCCAAAAAATCCCGGACCGGAGGGTATAAATCCGTCTCCAACAGCTTTTTCCCGGCTGTTGCATCCGGCGACCGGTTGGCTCTCATAATGCCGTTCGTCTCCATATACTCCCCTGTAAAACATATTGTTCGTCATATCCGACTTCTTTCAAACGTTCCCGCGCCAGATCGAAATGGGCATCCAGATGTTCCGGGCAATGGGCATCCGAGGTGATCATCACCGGAATACCCAACTGACGGCATTTTTTCAAAATCCATAAACTGGGGTAAGGTTCTTGGATATAACCCCGGCTGATCCCTCCGGTGTTCACTTCCACAATGGTGCCGTGGGCCTTGATCACGGCCAACACTCCGTCAATCAGCTGACGATACCAGGCTTCCTCTTCCGCAAAATATTTCCCGGTTCCGTTGTTTTTCTTGATCACATCCAAATGTCCGACGACAGACGGCCGATGCTTCGTGATCATCGCCGCCACTTGCCGGTAATACGCATCGGCAAACCGCTGCATATCGCCGCCGAACAGCGTTTCCAACGTTTCCCTGAACTCCGCGTCCGTCCCGTCAATGCTGTAATAGCGCCGGTTGGACATATCCGCAAAAAAATGGACGGAGCCGATAATATAGTCCACCGAATAATCGGTAAATACATTCCGAGGGTCTCCTTCAAAATAGTCTATTTCCAGCCCGGTATAAATTTCAATCTTTCCCCGGTATTCTTCCTTAAGCGCCGCGACGGCCCGAAGGTAATCGTCCATCCGTCCTTCAGCCATGGTCCATTCGCTGGCGAAAGGAATCGGTGCATGGCTGGAAAAGCCCAATACCTTAAAGCCTTTCGCCAGGGCAGCCTCGACAAATGCCCGGGGCTCCCCGGCCCCGTCACAGAAATGGCAATGCGTATGCAGATTGGCAAGTATCACGGGATTCACCTCACAATGGTACCTAACAATTCCACATCGCCCCCATTTTCCCTTTTTTACGAAGCTCTCTTTTCTCATGATTTATTATGGATATATGCCCTTCCCGGAGCCTTTCCCTTGAAGGCAAATCCTGAGCTAATATGGCCCGCGAGAGATGGCGTCAGCCTTTCTTTCGAAGTCCAGGGATATAAGCTTCAGGATGGGATGAATAAGCAAGAGGACATGGTTCTCCGGAGCGGAGAGCGATTGCAGAAGTCCGGGGAGTCTCACTCCCCGGCACGTGGGGTTTCCAAAGAAGTTGAGCTCGCCCCATGCGGCCGACAGGCCGATGGATTGGCCAGTAAATCTGGCAAGCATCAACAAATTCCTTTCAACGATTTTCGATTGCACAAAAGGGGCAGGCGGGCAAAGCGGATCCCAAACGATAAATCCTGGCTCTCGTTAAAACAAATATCCTTCAACTCTTCCTCCCAAACATGTTACAATAATCTAGAAAACCCAAATATATCAACTATTTAATCCTATAAATTATTACGTTTTCCTTAAACATTCTCTCCCATATTGAAAGCACAAAGCAGATCCGCTAAGATTGGAGATATCACATTACAAATCTCCTGTTCTGCCGGAGATTGGAACCGAGGCAAACACGGATGTCGACTGCTGCAGCCAAACTTCAAAACCAATCGGTAACTTACCGGCAATTGTTCGCCTACTTTATTCCTCTGGCCATTCAAGGATTTTCGGCCAGTTTCAACTATCCGCTCATCGCCATGATCGCTTCCCGCGGGCCCGGCGGCGCCATCAATCATGCCGCCATGTCCCAAGCCCATTCCACCATGTTCTTCCTCAGTACCTTGCTGAGTTACGGTCTGGTAACCACCGGAATGGTTTACGGCAAAACCCGCCGGGGGTTTGACCAATTCTTCAAAGTGAACACCTTATTAGCGGCTTGTCTGGGAATTCTTCAGTTTCTTCTCAGCTTGGCGCCTGTCGCCAATTTCGTATTGGGGACGCTCATCGGCTTGCCTCCCAGCATTGCGATACCGGCGCGATGGGTCCTGTTGTACAGCATACCGGTGCAACTTCTCTTTACTGTCCGCAATCCGTATCAGGTGATTTTATATAATCATAAATCCACCGGCAAAGCCAGTTTTGCCACCATGCTCCGGATCATTCTCACCATGATGCTGGCGCCGGTCTTCGTCTTCTTCGGAATGGTGGGTCCCTTCTGGGCCACGGTGTGTTTGACGATTCCCACCGTCATCGAGGTGGTCCTCTCATGGTACTTTGCCTATCCCTTTATGAAATGTTTGCCGGACGATCTCCACGAACAGGTCAAACCCATTCCCGAACTCATCCGTTTCAACTTAGTCCTCTCCCTGGGCGGCGGCTTTATCTGGCTGTCCCAGATCATCCTCGGCTCATTTATCGTTCGTTCTCCGGATCCGGAACGGATCGCGCCCATCTATTATGTGGCGGCCGGCATCGTCAATGCGCTGGCATCCGGCGCCGGACGTATCCAAAACGTGGCGCTTTCATTTCCGCCCAAAAACCGGCACGATAAAAAGACCTTATATTTTTCCGTGATGGTCGGCCTGATGCTGGGCGGATTGATTTTAATCTTACTTTTCCCGCCCATTACCCATTGGTATTTCATCCAGGTCCAACGTTTGCAGCCGGAAGATCTGCCGCTGATTTACGCCACCGTCATCGCCTTTGTGCTCTGTCCTCTCACCGTCAGCCTGCGCGCACGTTTGGAAGGTCTAGTGGCTTACAAGGAGAAGCCCGGCTTGTTTCTCGTAGGACAGCTGGTTTATCTGGTCGCTTTGACGGTCTCCGGATGCATCCTGAGCGCCTTGAAGTTTCCCGGTAACCTTTTGGGGCCGCTGGGATTCATCGCGGCCAACGTCACCACAGCCTGCGTCTTCCATTATCTCTTAATCTCCAGCCGCCAATTGCGGAAACTCCAAAAAACAGTGACGGCATTTTGGAAAGGATAAATGAAAAAGGGACGAATCAGTTCGTCCTTTTTTTATCCGTGTAAAAAGGAATGATTTACCGCACCAGGTCGGCCACAAACTGCGGCAGTTTAAAGGTTCCGAAATGGACATCGGCATTGTAATATTTGGTCCCCAGAGGCTGAATCTTCGCGGGATCCACCTGCAACGGGTCATATTGCTTACTGGCAATGGTGAAACTCCAGAGTCCCGACGGATAAGTGGGGATATTCGCCAAATACAGATGCTTGATGGGGAAAATTCCGGTAAGATTCTGATGGATCATCCGGATAACGTCCTGATTGACGAAAGGCGATTCACTCTGGGCCACCATGATCCCGTCCGGAGTCAACGCCTCATAGACGTCCTGATAAAATTCGCGGCTGAACAGCCCTACCGCCGGTCCGACCGGTTCGGTGGAATCGATAAGGATCACATCATACTCCCCTTTGTGCTCTCGGACATGGGCAATCCCGTCGCCGATGGCCAAGGTAACTCGCGGATCCGTCAAAGCCCCGGCAATGGAGGGCAAGTATTTACGGCAGACTTCCACCACCCGACCGTCAATCTCGGCCAGAACTGCTTCTTCCACCGTCGGGTGCTTAATCACCTCGCGGATGGAACCGCCGTCCCCGCCGCCGACCACCAATACTCTTTTGGGATTGGGATGAGTATTCATGGCAACGTGGCTAATCATCTCATGATAGACAAACTCGTCCGCTTCAGTGGTCATCACCATACCGTCCAATACCAGCATTTTACCGTATTGAAGGGTATCCACCACCGCCAAATGCTGAAAATCCGTCTGTTCAGTATGCAAAGTCTCCGTAATCTTGCAGGACAAGCTAAGATTCGGGGTCTGTTTTTCCGTAAACCATAATTCCATCGTTGGCATCCTCTCCATTCTAAGTCATTTTGCATCTGATTATATCAAAAAGTGATCTGGAAAAACATTACGTATCGTTAAACATTCATACGGCTATAGTATGTCCGTCACTCCGGCCGATAATCGACAAAAACCACACTGTAATAAATGGCCGAATCATCGCCGTCTCCCTCGGAGAACCGATACCGGACAAAGATGGCCTGCCGCCCCGGTTCCGCATCAATCCGCCAGGCGATAGCGTCATCCCCCTCAAACCACCGGGACCAGATGCGAAAATCATTGCTAACGGACCAACGCAACCCCTGGCGGTCAGGAATGATAAGTACCTGCCGGGAGGAAGCGGCATTGCCCCCGTTCACCTGGAACCGGACCGGATCCCTTGTCGCCAAATGTCCATTCAAATCAGGATCCGTATAAATCACCGTACGTCCGGATCCTTCCGCCAAAAATAACTGACAAAACCGGGAATTCTCAGGAAGCGTCGCCATAAACCCTACAGTTTCATCTTTCCCGACAGCGCGTTCCAGCCATTTCCCGTCGGCGGTCAACACCCGGACCCGGACGGCATCGCCGTTCTCCACCCGCCACTGCAATTGATAGCACCCGTCGTCCCAACGGTAACTAAAGTCGGTGACTGCAGGCATCGGCATGGTTGCCGTCCATAAACCGTCCGCCACGGTTTCCTGGGTTTTAGGCCCGGGCTTTTCGGGCAAATTCAGTTGAAACACATCCGTCTGCCAAATGTCTCCCCGCAATTGATACCATACTCGGAACAATGGGCGGTTGCCGCCGAAGGGAGCCAAAGGTATCCTCTGCAACTCTTGAAGACGTTCCAAAACAAAGGAAGCTCCGGCCTGGCCGTCTCCTATCTGTTCCACGACCACCCGGCCTTTCCCCGGCAAATTCAATTCAAAATAATCGTCGGCAACGCTCGGGACCCCTTTGAACCCAGCCGGCCTCACCAATTTGATCCGGGCGGCGCTGCCGCTCATCCCCGGCCCTACCGGGACCAACCAGATATGGGTCGCATTCCGTTTGGGATTGATCCGGCCCCACGGAGTAAAAGCCCAGGTGTTTCCGTCTTCGCTGTACCAGATACCCAGCGCTTTGCCTGCATCGTTGGTAAGATTGAGATAAACCGTTCCGGATTCGGTCCAAACTTGACTGACCTTAAAAGGCGGCGCTTGCTCCCAGGCTTTGCGAATCGCCGCCCGATCCGCAGCCGCTTCCGATGAACGGTTGAGTTTTTCGTAAATTTCCGCCCGTTTGGTCAGCAGCGGAATGAACATCGGATTGACTTCCAACCCCTTCGATAAATGCCGCAACGCAAGGCTGTAATTTTGATGTTTCCATTGCCATTGGCCCGCTTCCAGATACCCGATGAGCGAACGCTTGTCGGCCTTCAGGGCCTCATTCAGTGCCTGGTTCGCTTCTTCCGTTTTCCCCTGTTTGGCGAAAAATTGCCCCTGACGCACCAGTATAACGCTTTTCAACGTCGCATCCATCGTCCCGATTTTCGCCGTCGAGCCGGTAAGAAGCTGCAGCCAGGCAGCATAAAAATTCCAATAATGAAATTCGGGAGCCATGGCTTGCTCCGATAGCACCTGGACCATGGCCTCCTCAAACTTTCTTTCCATCACAGTTACGGACAGGGCAATATCCTGAACCAGCACCCTGCCAATACGGCTGGCAGGAACCGGGCCGGACACCAACTGTTTGACCTGTGCCAAACTGCCAACAGCCCGGTAAGCTTTGGCCAAGTCTTTCACCCGGACTTCTTCCAAAGGCCCCGGCCGGGCACCGGCCCGGACCAAGTATCCCACGGCCAAGGGATAACGCCCCATGGCCAGATGGGCGACGCCTTTGCGTAAAGCTGCTTCGGGAGATTGGGACGCTTCCAAGGCCTTCAAGGCTTGATCCGGAAGGTTCTCCGTCAAATAGCCGTCGGCCAAACCAAGCATGGCCGGCTCATAATCGGGCACAACCTGAAGCGCCCGGCGGTAGAGCTGCCGGGCGGTATCTTTTTGCCCCATCGCCGCATGATAACGGCCAGCCAAAACCCATACTTCAGGTTCGGACGGGTATCGTTGTACCATTTCCCAAAGTAACGCACCCATCTGCCGGGCCGTCTCCGCATCGACTTTAGCGATGCCGGGACGTAAAACCGCCCGGGTTTTCTCCGGCTCGGACCATAAAAACGCATGGTCTTTGAAATATTCCTCCAGCCCCGCCCGGCGCCAAAGTTCCCGGACCTCCGCCATCCGCAGGCTCAAACCCGTTTTATCGGAAAATGTCCGATAGGTTTCTGCCGGATATGCATACGACGGAGCGGCGAGACCGGCCAGTCCGGCGACAATGCCGATGGCAAAGAATATCCCGAAACACAATCGTTGCAGTATATATTTCATCGAGAACCTTTCCTTCAAAATATTAACCAGACCCTCCACGGTGACATCCCTGGGATTGGACGGGATTAACAAAACCGCATCTTTTTGACATGATATGTAACATTCGTGAATCAAAAAAAAACTCCTCCGGCAAGCTGGCGGAGAAGATTTGAAATTTCTGTAACCATTCGTCAATGTCTATTCGGCAATGATTTGCACTGCGTTGGCGATAATCGCTTCAAATGCCGGTGTATCTTTAATTTCACCGATGGTTTTCGGCGGTTTTGGCACCGCCGGACAAGCGCCAAGAGGCCGTTCCAACCACGTCACGTCATGCCACTGTCCCAATTTGTAGCCGGCGTTATGAAACGTTCCCACCGGCTTAAAATGAAAAGTTTCATGAAAACGCATGCTGATGGCATTCGACGACGTAATGCAGGCATAGACCGTGCAAAACCCTTGATACTTTAAGAGTTGGAGCAATGCACCATAAAGGGCTTTCCCGACCTTTTGCCGGTGGTAATCAGGATGGACATATATCGATACGTCCGCAGACCATCCATACGCCGCCCGCTCATGATACGGGGAGGCATAGGCATACCCTGCAATCTCGGAGCCGATCTCACAGACCAACCAGGGATATTTGGCCAGAGTTTCAACGATTCTCTTGCGAAAATCCGCCACGGACGGCACATCATACTCAAAGGTGACAGCCGTGTCCCTGACATACGGGGCATAAATCTCCAATAAAGCAACAGTGTCAGCTTCCGTGGCAAGCCGGATATTTTTGCGGATACCCATCTTTCCTCCCGTCAGAAATCCGAACGAATCTGCTCTACCGATATAAGCTTGGAAGCGAGCATTTTAAGGGTATCGGGACCGTTATCCGCATAGATGGTTTCCAAACGGTTGATCACCGGCAGCTTCTCGGATTCCGTTGCAACGATAATATACTTTATATCCTCAGGCACAAAGGATAACCGACCTCTATCCGCCAGCCCCCGATGGGCCGCTTCATTCTTTTCCGGATCAAAGAATTCCTCCCGGCTTAAAAAAGGCGGAAACGGTTGCGGAACCCATCGCCACTCTTTTTCATCGTAAAACCGTTTATAAAGGGCTTTGCCGTCAATGTCCACATAACCTTCATATGGTTTAATATACCGCAAAAGCTCCGCATAGGCCCTGGAAAACTCCGGCCGGCCGTCGAAGCCATCTTTGGTTTTCTCCGCAATAAGAACCGTCAGATCCGAACGGGGATGGAGATATAAGACCGGATTGATCCCGGCGGCAATCCCCCATTCTTTCGTCATCCCTATCCCGTAACGACCGTAAAAACGAACGTGCTCTCCCAGCTGGGATAAGGGCAAGTCGCAAAAGCAAACCATCGCCGCAGCCCGCTGCCATTGGAAAGAACCGGCGTCTCCAAATAGCCCTGAGAAATCTTCCAAACAGTACCGGGCCGAAAATCCCCTCTCCAGAACCTGAAAGATATCGTCAATGCTTTTGGTGAAATGGAATAACGCCTGGGAACTGATGACCATAAAAACCTCCGAATCTCATCTCATTTCAATACGAAAGGATTGTAATCGGCGTCATAGTCATAATGGTCTTCCTCTTCCTTCCGCTTTAGCCAACCGATCACCAGATAGGTCAATGGCGTGGCGACAACTTCGTACAACGTCTTAAACACGTAGTTGGAAATGAGCACCGTATAAATGAGGGCCGGTTCCCAGACTCCCCAAAAAGCGATGAACACAAAAAGCATGGTATCGACGAACTGTCCGACCACCGTCGAACCGATGGTCCGAAGCCACAGATGTTTCCCCCGGGTCAGAATCTTCAGCCGCGACAAGAGATAGCTGTTGCTGAATTCTCCGGCGAAATAAGCAAAGATACTGGCCAAGGCGATTCGCGGCGCCGTCATTAAAAGGGATTGATATGCCTCCTGCCCCGTCCACAACGGATCGGGAGGAATGATTCCCACCAGCCAGATAACGGCAGCCATCAACACCAGTCCAAAAAAACCGGACCAAATGACCCGGCGTGAGCGTTCATATCCGTAAACTTCCGTCAGGACATCGGCAAAAATATAACTGAACGGGAACAGTATGGTTCCGCCGTCAAATGAAAGATGCCATTGAAAAAAAGGAACCGTCAGACGGATGGCTTTAACCGACACAATATTGCTAATCAGCAAAACCCCGACAAAGGCTCCTAAAATCCAATCAAAATAACGATACGTCCGTTCGCTCATCTTAAATCCTCGCACTCATGCACGTCAACGGCAAATCCAGGCCAAGGACGGCCTCAACAATGCCTTCCGCATCCAACCCGCAACGGCGGAGAAGCTGATCGTTGGAGCCATGGGGAATAAATTGATCGGGTATTCCCAATATTTTTACGGAAAGTTTCGGCAGGTCCCGGCCGTTTAAATATTCCAACACGGCCGAACCGAATCCTCCGGCCGCCGCATTCTCCTCAATGGTGATTAAATGGTCGTGCGTCGCAGCCAGTTGGTAAAGCAACGCTTCATCCAGGGGTTTCACAAACCGGGCATTCACTACGGTACACGAAATCCCCTGCGTTTCCAGGCACCGGGCGGCTTCCAGCGCCGTCCTGACCATCGAACCGATGGCGATGAGGGCCACCTTCTCGCCGATACGCACCGTTTCCCCGCGCCCTATCGTCAACTGCTGATACGGAGTGTCAAAACGGGTGCCCATGCCGTCCCGCTTCGGGTAACGGATGGCCACCGGACCGTCATGATGCAGGGCTGTATAGATCATGTCTTTCAATTCGGCTTCATCTTTAGGGGCCATAATGGTCAAATTGGGAATATGCCTCAAGTAGGAAAGGTCAAAGACTCCATGATGGGTAGGACCGTCGGGACCGACCAATCCGGCCCGATCCAGCAAAAACAATACCGGCAGTTTTTGCAGACAAACATCATGGAGGATCTGATCATAGGCCCTCTGCAGAAAGGTGGAATAGATACACACTACCGGCCGGAACCCCTTTTTAGCCAGACCGGCAGCCATGGTCACCGCATGCTCTTCGGCGATCCCCACGTCGATAAAGCGTTCCGGTATCTGCTTGGCGAACTCCAACAATCCGGTGCCGTCAGCCATGGCAGCCGTTACCGCAATAATCCGTTGGTCCTGTTTGCCAAGGTTAACCAAGGTTTTCCCGACGACTTCGGTATACGTGACGGTTTTCGACGTGTCGGCTTTACGGCCGGTGGAAACGTGGAAAGGGCCTGTCCCGTGAAACTTTTGCGGATTGATTTCGGCCAAGGGATACCCTTTCCCCTTCACCGTCAGGACATGAACCAACACCGGTTTATTCAGGTCTTTCACATGAGTGAAACTCTCTTTTAAATCCGTAATATTATGGCCGTCGATGGGCCCCACATATGTAATGCCCAGATCCTCGAAGAGCATCCCGGGAATCACCAGGTAATTGAGGGCGTCTTCCAATTTCCGCAAATATTGGACGGTGACCTTCCCAACCCGGGGAATCCGGTGCAGCATATCTTCCACTTCCGCCTTGATCCTGCGAAGACGGGGACTCAATTTAAGCCGGGTCAGATATCGGGAAAGGGCGCCCACGTTTTTGGAGATGGACATCTCATTATCGTTTAAAACCACGATCAGATCAGTCTGCAATTGGCCCAAATGATTCAAAGCCTCAAAGGCCATGCCTCCGGTCATGGAACCATCACCGATGACGGCGATGACTTTGTGTTTCTCTCCTTTGAGATCGCGGGCTTTCGCCAGGCCGACGGCAGCGGAAATCGACGTCGAACTGTGACCGGTGCCAAATACGTCGTGGATGCTCTCCTCTGGCTTGGGAAAACCGCTCAATCCGTTATACTGGCGCAATGTTTCAAACCGGTTCCAACGGCCGGTAACCATTTTATGAACATACGCCTGATGGCCCACATCCCACACAATCTGATCCCGGGGGCTGTCAAATACGGCATGTAAGGCAAGGGTCAGTTCAACCACGCCGAGATTGGGAGCCAAATGGCCGCCGGTCTGCGAAACCGTTTGCAGCAACAATTCCCGAATCTCTTTGGCCAATGCTTCCAATTCCGGTTCAGTGAGGGATTTCAGGTCCTGCGGTCCTTTAATTTTTTCCAATAATTTTCCCATTCTTCCTTTTGACCTTCCTTGAACCCGGTTTATTCTTGTGTTTCCCTTTTTTCACGTCAAAATCGAATATTTTAACCCATGAAAGGAATTTGCCCACATGGAAGATGATATCATTGGCCCGTTTCATGGCAAAGGATTTTCCCAGCGATTTACCGCCAACGGTACAGGCAGCGCTCAAGGCGATCCCCGCCGCGCTGAGCAAATCCTGAATGCCGTTCACCTTGCCTTTGGATATTTGCAAAATGATACTGGCCACGATGGCCCCGCTGATGGTACCGGCTATGTCTCCCACCACGTCATTGCAAAAATTGGCCACCTGATCCGCATGACGGATCAAATAGATGGCTTCTTTGGAACCGGCCACTTTATCCGCAGCCATGGCATGAAACGGCGCTTCCGCCGCAGCCGTCACCGCAGTCCCGACCAAATCGAACAAAATCCCGGTCAGAATGACCGTGCCTAAAATCACCAAAGAGATCCAGATGTCCAGTGAGAATTCGAATAAAAAGGAAATAACGAGCGAAATTACAAACGTAAGTAACGCTATTTTAGCCGCGTGGGCCAGATTATCCATGATTGTCCCCTAAAATTTTCAACGATTCTCCGCCGTAATATTCAAAAACCGACCAACCGGCCGATTTACGCAGATTTTATATGTAAGAGGGCGATGGTATCCACCGGGTAAAGATTGTGACTTAGGTCCAGTAGGTTTTCCCACAGGCCTCCCAAGCGTCGCCGCCCGGGCGGTTTCCCTTTATGGCCTGTTCGCCCTGTCGCCAAAAGCAAGACTGGATTACCACTGAGTACACACTGCAATCCCCGATGGAACTCAAGGAACTTGAATAGCCTAGGAGTTTTCCTCAACAGGGTAGCTCCATCTTCTAGCCTCTTTTGCAGCATTGGGTTTCAAATGGCAAGAGTTGCTTGGTCCTCGAGTAACCGCACAACTTGATACCCATATCCTCCCAATCCACTCAAGGCAGGCTACGCTGCACCGATACTAAGTAAAATAATCGTACCATATGCAGGTTTACCCCCAAGCCGTAGTTCACGCTCATTTTAATTTAAACGAGTTAAATTAAAACGGGATTCCCACGCACTTGGGCCTCCGCGGCGGTGGGGTCAACGCCTACATGCCATTGTAGATCGCCCCTTCCGCCTTAACCCCCAGCACCAGCTCCCGACTGGGCGTCAGCGGCCAGCACCAGGGACTTCATCGATGTGCCCTTTAACGGATTTTTAGGCCCGTCTTCAAAGATGGTTACCCCGACTAGGATACTACACCATCGCCTTTCAACCTATTATAACATATTTTTAAGGTGCCGTATAAAAAGCTGTTGCCAATCATAGCGGTTTATGGAATCTGTTCCAGGGTTGAGGTTCTGAATGACGTTCACAGGACATAATGCACGGTACACGGAACATCTGCACCACTTACAGAATTACCAGCACCCCGTACCCGCCGTCTATTTAAGCAACAACAGCGCAACCACGATACCCAAGGCGGCTCCGGCAAAGACTTCGACCGGCGTATGACCTAAGAGTTCTTTCAAACGTTCCTGGTGGAATTCTCCTTCTTCAAAGACCTCGTCCAACATTTTATTTAATACGACAGCCTGCTTGCTGGCTGCCAACCGGACGCCGGCAGCATCATACATCACGATCAATGCCGTTACGATGGCTAAAGCCGCTATCGGACTGCTCCATCCTTCCGTCTCTCCGATAGCCACCGTCAGGGAAGACACCAAGGCCGAGTGGGAACTGGGCATGCCCCCGGCCCCCACAAACCGTCGGAAATTAATCCGCTTCTCTTTGATAAAATAAAAAACTCCTTTGAGAAATTGTGCGAGAAACCAGGCAGTCAACGACACTCCTAGAATCTGGTTTTCCGCAATTTCTTTCAAGAAAAACTTCAAACCCGATCACTCTCTTCGCTAAAATTCCCGATGAACAACGTATTTAGCCCAGGTTAACAATAAATCTTTATATTTCGAGTCCGGAAGAGGATCTATCTCCTCCACCGCCCGCTGGACGATGCTTTCGGCCAGATGACGGGTATGGTCAATTCCATTATATTCAATCAACAGCTGTTTTAATTTTTCAACGTCTTCCTCGGTGGCCTGAGGATTGCCCAAAACCTGCATCATAAATTGTTGATCTTTGGAACCCGCGTTACTGAACGCATGCAGCACGATGGTGGTTCGTTTGCCTTCCCGGATGTCGGAACCCACCGCTTTTCCCAACAATTTTTCATCGCCGACGATGCCCAAAATATCATCCTGCAATTGAAAAGCCGTACCGCACTGCCGGGCAAACCGTCCGATGGACCGGACCAAACCGTTTTCCGCGGCAGACTGCCCCAAACCGATGGAAGCTCCGGCAATGCCGCAAAACTCATATAAGACCCCGGTTTTCAACTCCAACATCGCAAGAACGTCCGCTTCCGTCAGTTCGTTGACGGGCTTGGCCGCATACATCACATCCAACGCCTCGCCGGCCACCAGTCCGTTGGTCAGGTCATTTTCCATTCGGCCGATGAGGTCCAGGACCACCGGGACCGGAACCCCCAGGTGAATTGAATCCAGTAACAACCGGACCGCCCAGGCGTGTTGCAGATCCCCGGTCAAAATCGCCACGTTTCTTCCCAAGTCTTTGGCCTCATTGGGCAAATATCCCCATTCGATGGCTTTCAGGCGATATTCTTCATGAATGGTCGGAAATCCCCGCCGTTTGGAATCATTATCGATAATGTCATCATGGACCAATGTCCATGTATGATAGACCTCCACCGCAGCTGCAGCCAACTTGGCCTTTTCCTCCGCGCCGCCGACGGCCCCGCAACTAAAAAAAACTACGCCGGGCCGGAAACGTTTCGCCGGCCGGCTCAAGTAAGAATATACCGCATCCCGCAGTTGTTCCGGCTTAAAACTCTCCCGGTATTGCTCCTGATAAAAGACTTCATCCACGATCCGTGCGCAACGTTTGAGCTCTTCAAAAAACAGATTCCGTTCCAAAACCTAATCCTCCTCTGTGTTTGTGCGAAACGGGCCGATTTTCGGTTCATTTCCTTCAAATCCCAACAGGATTTGGAGACGGCCTTCAGCGGCATCCAATTTACCCGTACAATATTTTGCCAATTTGACTCCTTCTTCAAACAATGCCAAACTTTCCTCCAGGGGTAATTCGCCGGTTTCCAGGCGCCCCACGATCTCCTCCAAACGGGCAACCGCCTCTTCATAGCTGCGTTCCGCCGCATTACCCTCTATGATTTCACTCATATGTTTCTTCCTCCTTATTCAGGACTTGGCAATGTAACGAACCTTTGGCCAGCTTTACCCGGATCTTCGCACCGACCTCCACTTGATCGGAACGATTGAGAAAACGCCCGTCATCCGTTTGGGCAATGGCATACCCCCGCTGCAACGTGGCTAAAGGACTTAAAGCATCCAATTTCCCCAACAATCGATAAAAGCGTTCCCGCTTCATCCGGACGGTTTGAGTTCCCAAACGGGTTAACCGTTCGGTCAGCCAGTCCAGATCCTGACGCCTCCGGTTCAATGCATAATAAGGATCGACCAACACCCGGCTCTGGGCCAATTTCCGTAACTCCTGCCGCCTATTTTGAAGGGAGCGGCGGACGGCCTGGTACAGCCGCTGAGTCAGTCCATTCAGCGTTCGAGTCAGGCTTTCCTGGTCCGGAACGGCCAATTCCGCAGCTGCCGACGGCGTCGGCGCCCGCAGATCGGCTACAAAATCCGCAATGGTAAAATCCGTCTCATGGCCCACCGCCGAGATGATGGGCTTGGGAAAATCGGCAATGGCCCGGGCCAACCGTTCGTCATTGAAGGCCCACAATTCTTCGATGGACCCGCCGCCCCGACCGATGATCACCAAATCCAAATGCTGAAACTTGGCCGCATCCTCCAAAGCCTTAATGAGACTGGCAGGAGCGTCTTCCCCTTGTACCAGAGCAGGAAATATCAAGATGTCCAGATTCGGGCGGCGACGGCGCAGGATCTTGATCATATCCTGCACAGCGGCACCCGTCGGCGAGGTAATCAAACCGATCTTTTGCGGCAGCGGAGGCAACGGACGTTTGCGTTTGGGGTCAAACAACCCCTCCTCTTCCAATCGGCGTTTCAGACGCTCAAAGGCCTGAAACAGGTCGCCCAACCCGTCGGACTCCATCTGCTCCACATAGAGTTGATAATTGCCGGCTTTTTCATAAACCGACATCCGCCCGGTCACCGAAACGGCTTGTCCGTTTTCGGGACGAAACGTGAGCAACCTGGCCTGATTACGGAACATCACACAGGACAACCGGGCATTCTCATCTTTTAACGTGAAATATAAATGGCCGGACGTATGAGCGGTAAAATTGGAAATTTCGCCTTTGATCCAAACTCCGTCCAAAGACACGTTCTCTTCGATCAATCGCTTCAATGCATATGTAAGCGCTGTTACCGTCAGATATTGGGGAGACACGTTTTCCTCCGGTTCATGATACATTCGGATCTGGGATTCTACGTCATGGTACACGGCACACAGTTCATCGATCACGACACAAATCGGGTACGGGGTTCGAGGCCCTAGGTCCCGGGTTATGGTGGGAACGCATCCGCGTTCCTTCCGATATCTAGAACCTTATATCTAATGCCTAGCGCCCAGTACCTAATACCATTCCCTACGACCCATTCTTACACTATTCCATAATCTTTACTTAAAATCCTGCCAAAATTCGATTTATCCCGGCATATACTGAAAGGTCCGGAAACGGAACATCAAAAAAACCGGTTACAACAGCAACCGGTTCCATTTCCGTCTTTAGGGTAACGGTTTGACTTCCACCCGGGCTCCGAGCCTTTCCAGTTCCTTTCGCAACCTTTCGGCAGCTTCAAAGGTCAAATCGGTAAAAGTGGTCCATTCTTCATTTTCGGCCTTATGTGAGAAAACGATCCCCTCTTCGCTGGAACTCCGGAAATTCCGGATGACCCGTTGGACATCCCGGCTTTTCGGCCCGGCATCGATCAACGTGAGTTCATATAAAACCTTGTCCTCCGCAACGCTTCGCAAAGCCACGGCATGTTCAGAGGATTCCGCCGAATATGGGGCCGCCAGGTGCGAAACCTTATCCTGTGGCGAACGGACGCTGCTCTGATAGCTCACTGCGGCCACAGCGGCAATGATTAAAACCGCCAATGAACAGGCAGGTTTCAACCAGAATTTCCAGTCAAACCGCTTTTCCGGAACTGTTTCGGCTTTGACGGCCTCTTCCCGGATTCGTCTTCGCCATCCGGCCTGAAATTCGGCAGTCGGTTCCACCTGAGGCATGCTGTTTAACAAAGCAAATGCCCCTTCGATTCGGGCTTTTTCCTCCCGACACGACGTGCAGCCCGCCAAATGATTTTGAATCTCCTCATTCAAGACGACGGACGGTTCCCATTGGGTTGTCAAATATTTATAAACAGCCGTACACTTCATACCTGCACCCGCCCTTCCGATAAAATGCCAAACCGCGGCTGCGTCGCCAGTTTTTTACGAAAAGCCTCCCGCGCCCGGCTTAACCGGGATTTTACCGTGCCCATGTTACATCCCAACACATAAGCGATTTCCGTATATTCCAGCCCTTCAATGTCTTTAAGAATTAAAATCGTCCGCTGTTCATCGGGTAACATTTGCAAAACTTCCCGTATCATGGCACTTTTTTCACTGAGTTCGGCCGATTCCTCCGGATTGTCATACCCGGCCACCGGTTCAAAACCTTGCTCTTTCAGTTCATCCAGGGAATGGCTTTGATTCTTTCTCCGCCGCAACTCATCCAGACAAAGGTTGACGACCACCCGGTATAACCAAGTCTTAAAGGATGAGCTCCCGTTGAAATCTTTTATCTTTTGATATATCCGCACCATCGCTTCCTGGCCCACATCGGACGCATCATGATGGTTTCCAAAATATTTAAACGTCAAATTGTAAATGGTCTTTTCATACTTGGCCAATAACGTTTCGAACGCATTCGGATCTCCGGCTTGACACAAACGGATCAAAGCTTTCTCTTCCAAATGGCAATCCCCTTCCGCCAATCATTTGGGGTTTATACGACAGTAAATTCTAAGATAAAGCTCCGTTCACCCCTTTGTCTATTATACCATCGTCCTTAGGGGATTCAAGCCGGATTCACATGTTTCCATAACATCCAACAATTTACCTGCAATTTCCCTCCGGATTTACCGTTACCTATTTCCTGAGGCCGGAAATATACCGTCAGCAGTCGTCCGTTCGTTCATTTCCGTTTTTATTTTTAGACGGATCCGCTTCCGTTTTTGTTCCGAAAACATTTCGAAGAATGTCGATTTTTTGACACATCAACGAACTTCCCAGAATTTACATGAAAGAAAGTCCAGCTAAATGACTAAAAATGTTTTATAATGTTTTATGTAAAGTTGCATTTTACGCAACCCGTCATCTCAAACAAACCCCTCTACATTTCGAAAGGAGCGCATCAGATGTTAATTTTCACAAAGAAATTTTGGACCCTGTTTACGCTGTCTATGGTTTTCAGTTTGGTCTTTTGCGTCGAAGTCCAAGCCCAAGATTTGACCGACTTCAAAGGCCACTGGGCGGAAAAAGCCATTTCCACTCTGGCGGAAAAAGGCGTTGTCAACGGATACCCTGACGGCACCTTCAAACCGGATCAGGCTATCACCCGGGCAGAATTTGCCAAACTGGTCAGCAAGACCTTCGGGTATACCGCAACCACCCAGGCCAAATTTGACGACGTATCGTCGGAATATTGGGCTTCCGGCTTTATTAACGCGGTATCCGAAAAGAAGATCATGAACGCCTTCAGCGACGGCAACTTTAAGCCCGATCAGACCATGAACCGGGCCCAAGTGGCTACCATGATATCCAGAATCCTGAACATGGACAAAAAAGAAGAAAACTACGGCGAATGGGCAGCCAGCTTCACCGATGTCCCGGCCGACCATTGGGCCTTCCGGTACATCGAAATCGCCAAAAAGCTCCAACTGTTACCATCAAGTTACCAGACCCAGTTCCATCCCGATTATGCCGTTACCCGGGCTGAAGCAGCCTGGATGATTGAAGCCTTGAGCAAAATATCGGTTACCAAAGGAAAGATCGTTGCCGTGGATCCGGATACCGGCTTGGTAAACATCCAAGGGGCAAACAACGGCGAACCGCTGTTGTCCATGATCGTTCCGGAGACCATCGTTATCCGGAACAATACCGTCTCCTCCGTCGATGCTTTACTGGCCGGCGATGAAGCTACCGTTATCGCTTTGTCGTCCGGTGATGCCAAATTCGTCAAAGCTTACGGCGAAATCACCAAGAATGACCTGCTTTCACGGCTCAGCTCCATGACCAAAGGCAAGCTGACCCCGAATCATATCAGCGCCATCCTCGCCGGAGACTGGGATGCGATTAAGGACGATATCAAAGGGGGCTTATACAATCAAATGATTGAATTGGGCCTGACCCCGGCCGAAGCGGAAAGCATTATGGTCCAAGACTGGAGCTATCTGGACACCTTAAGCCGCGACCGGCTCTCCCAGGGTCTCTCCAGCTACCTCGGGATCACCACAGACCTTAGCCAGGCGCTGATCGAGCGGGATATTGAAAAAATTAAAGAATGCGGCAAGATCGAACTGGCTACCGCAGCACTCAGCCGCTTGCTGGGCGTCGCCGACGCGAAATAAACCGGCAACCGGCCAACCAAACCATGAAAAAACGGGACTCCCGAACATCGGGGTCCCGTTTTTTTCATACCTTCTGTTCTCCAAGGGTCGGAGCTTCCGGTCGATACCGGGCCGTCTTCCGATCCACCGCCCGTTCGCTCCGGTTGGCATAACAATAGTAACAATGAAATCGGCACATATCATACGTCCCCATATCCACCGCCTGCAAACACCGGCAATGAGGACGCTGGGACCGATCCCGGCCCACCGGAAGTCGACGCCCCAAAAGCGCCGCAATCCGCTCTCCGTCGACGCAACTACCCGGCTTGATGCCGTACCGTTCAATATTTAAAACCTCGGCACAACTGGTGATCTCCAGCCCGTTTTCACGGGCAATCCCGGCCAAACCGCTGAGTAACCTCTCCAAATCGTCACGGTAACGTTCATCCCGGATGTCAATCACCCGAAAGCCGGAAACGGCCTCCAACCGCTGCAGCCGTTTTTGGACTTTGGGGTATATTTGTAACAGGCTGATGATGGCTTGATCGGTATACCCCTTCAGCTCTTCCGCCAACCGGCTGAAACGTTCCAAATGATAATCAATGGTCGTCTCCTGGCTGATTACAATGGGATCATACCGCCATACCACCCTTCGGGGTCCCAATTCCTCGCTTAACCGGCGGAAGGTCTCCGTCCGTTGCCGGAGAATCGGCACCCGCGGTTCAAGGAAGGCCGGATAATCATTTAACGTATAATGGAAATAGTAACGGTATCCCCGGCGATCCAGTTCGCGTAAATACGGCATCAGCGGGCCCGGGTTCTTGGTAATGAACAGGAAGATGTCCACCTGTTCCGGGTCCAGAGGAATCCGACGGCGCTGCCCTGCGTTGAACGGATTCACATTGACAAAATACCCTTCCTCTATCCGCCGCATAAACCACTCGCTGTAAAACGCGGGTATATCGGTTCTCCGGCTGACCGTAACAATCACCATACCGCCCTTCTTTCCTTTGAAATATCGCAATATTTTTAGTAATTTAATTTTTTATAAGGTTTCCGAAGCCTTTTTTCAACTTTTTTTGCTTTTATTTCCGACGCTCTCATTATACAATATTCATGGAAGAAAGAAAATCAATTCCAACCGAAGCAGGTGATCTTATGGAAGCTTCCATCAAAACCGCATTATCCGAACCGTTGCAAGTCGAATACCGGCAGATTAATCAACCGTTCACCATGCCCCTCAATCATTATCACGAGGCCTATGAGATATACTATCTGATATCCGGTGAACGTTACTATTTCATCACCGACAAGACGTATCACGTCATCCCCGGTGACCTGGTCCTCATCGGAATCAACGAGCTCCATAAGACCTCCCAGGTGGATACTTCATCGCATGAACGGATCTTGATCAATTTCACCCCGGATGTGCTTCCCTGGAAGCTTACAGCCGAAGAAAACCTACTGGCATGCTTTTCCGGTCCCAACAACGTTCTGCGGCCGGATATCGCCGAACGTAACAAAATGGAAGAAATATTGTTCAAGATGATCCATGAAAAAAACCATCAGGCCTATGGGTATCAAACGTATATCAAAGCCCTGCTCGTCGAATTGCTCATCTTAATCAACCGCCAGAAGAATCAGAAAGCCGCTCCGGAACTCCGGCATGCATCGTATGAAAAAATCTATGATGTCCTTCGGTTTATCAATCAACATTACCGGGAAGACATCTCCCTTGACTTATTATCCAAATCCTTCTTTATCAGCCCTTATCACTTAAGCCGAACCTTTAAGAAAGTCACCGGGTTTTCTTTTATCGAATATTTGAACAGCATCCGCACCAAAGAAGCCCAACGCTTGATTCGCGATACTTCTCAGAGCATCAGCCATATCGCGGCTTCAGTCGGTTTTGACAGTTTAACCCATTTTGGGCGGGTTTTTAAATCCATTACCGGGCTGTCCCCTTCCCAATATCGGAAAAAATTTCGTCGTTAAACAAATTGTAACTTAATATTAAATTACATGTTAATATTTCCCCTGATAGATAGGTGTAAAATAGTAACAGAGTTATTGTATTCAAATATATTGTTTTATTTGTACATCAAATTAACTCTTTCCAAATTGGAGTTAAACACAAGGAGGCTTTTTTTATGTCTGAGCTACCGATGTTAAACCGCAAACTTCTGGAAGAAAAATACCTGGGCACCCCGCTTGCCGATTATCCGGCCGAACTTTTAAATTACCCTGAAAGAGTCATCCAATTTGGCGAGGGTAATTTTTTACGGGCTTTTGTAGAGTGGATGTTTCATAAAACCAATAAAGCCGGATTGTTCAAGGGAAGAATCGTCGTCGTCCAGCCTATTGAACAGGGCCGCGTGAAAAACCTCAATGAACAAGACGGCTTGTATACTTTATTGCTCCGCGGGAAACAAGGCGGAAAAATCGTCGACGAACGTGAAATTATTCCGGTAATCAGCCGTGGCTTGGAATCCACCACCCAATGGGAAGAAGTGCTCAAATGCGCTGAAAATCCGGATATCGAATATTTCATTTCCAATACGACCGAAGCCGGAATCGCTTACCGGCCGGAAGATAAACTTACCGATCAACCGCCGGTATCCTTCCCCGGCAAACTTACGGTTTATCTGTACCGCCGCTTTCAACATTTTCAAGGAGATCCTTCCAAAGGGATGGTCATTATCCCCTGCGAATTGATCGACCGGAACGGCGACAACCTCAAGAAAATCGTGTTGAAATTCGCCGAACAATGGGGGCTTCCCGAAGCATTCTCCACGTGGGTCAAAGAATCCAACCATTTCTTAAATACATTAGTGGACCGGATCGTCACCGGATATCCCTTCAAAGAGGCGGCCGCTCTCGAAGCGGAATTGGGTTATCGCGATCAAAACTTGAACACCGGTGAAATCTTCCATCTGTGGGTCATCGAAGGCGACGCCGCACTCTCCGAACGTTTGCCTTTCCATAAAGTGGGCCTCAACGTCAAATGGGTGAAAGATCTCACCCCCTATCGGACCCGTAAAGTCCGGATTTTGAACGGCGCCCACACCTCAACGGTGGCAGTGGCCTGTTTGTCCGGTATCGAATTTGTCCGGGACGCCATCGACGACACTTCCGTCGGCAAATTCCTTCAGGATGTGTTGTTTGAAGAGATCATTCCAACGTTGGACTACTCCGACGTGAACGAATTAAAAACCTTTGCCAATGACGTTCTGGAGCGGTTCAACAACCCGTTCATCGACCACAAGTGGTTTGATATCGCATTAAACTCCACATCCAAGTTTGAAACCCGGGTCATGCCGTCCCTCCGCCGTTATGTGGAACAAAACGGCAAACTTCCGAAGAAATTAACCTTCTCGTTGGCCGCTTTAATCGCGTTCTACCGCGGCACCGAGATCCGCAACGGCAAACTGGTGGGAATGCGTAACGGCAAAGAATATTTTGTTCAGGACGATTTGGATACCTTGGAATTTTTCCGGGACAATTGGTCCCAATACGAAGCCGGCCAACAAACTGTTGAACAGTTGGTGGAAAAAGTATTGCGCCGTTTCTGGAGCGATTTTACCGCTCAGCACCCGCAATTGGTCGCCGAAGTGGCAGACTATGTCGATGTTATTATTAACTCCGGCATCACGCCCGGATTGCAAAAATGTTCGTAATTTTTGCCTGGTTTAGCTGTGCCTGAACTGTAAATCGCGATTTTTTGCTGGTCAAACCGTTACCTTCTTGTACAAAAATACCTTCAAGTATACTATAATTAAAGGTATTAAGAGTTTTACCGGGAGAGTCCTTGAACTCTCCCGGTTTAAAAAAAGGAGGGTACGGTAAAGTGAACTATGTGGAATCTTTTGTCCAACTGATCGCGAAAGGCGCATCCGTTGCCGAATTGAAAGCGGCAGCCCAAAACCGGCCGGAATTTAAGGCCGTTTACCCTAATTCCGTCCATCAGTATGAACAATCCGTTTTATTTATGGTGAAAGGTGAGTCCGGCAAAAAATTGATCATTGCCAATGACGGCTCGCCTCTTTTTGTTGAATTCAGCGGCAAACTTTTGGACTCTGCATCCGGTTTAAAAGTTAAAGAGGCTGATTTGAACGTCGAAAACAGTTTGGTCCTCCGCAAATATTTCCCCTTTACCAACCCCGTCTCTCTGGCCTCGGCCCCTGCCACCTTCGGTGTAGGCGATCGGCTGGGCGTGGCTTCCGGCGGCCATATCCGGGTTCTCCGTAACAGCAAGGCCAAACCCATCCTGGCCCAACAATCCATTCGCGAATTGAACTTAACCGGACGGACTTACCCCGAAGTTTTGGCCGATGCCGTGTGGGCCGTCTTCCAAGAAGATTATCAAGACGGTTTCGGTGCCGACGGCGATCATTTGAAAACCCCTGCGGAAGTCAAGATGGCTTTGGATTACGGATTTACCATGATCACCCTGGACTGCTCGGAGCATATCAACAATGTTTCGGCGGATGACACCGATAAAATCAACGCTTTATACAACGAAATCGCTCCGGAACAACGTGCGAAACTGGAGCAAACCTTTTTGAACAAAGAATTTAAACTGAAAAGCGGTTTGACTATCTCTTTCTCCCCTGAAAAACTCAAACTGAACATCGTCATTTATCAAAAAGCCATCAATTTTGCCATTCAAATCTATAATGATCTGATCCGGACCAACCCGAAACCGGTGGACTTTGAAGTCTCCATCGACGAAACGCTGACGCCTACGGATCCGGCATCCCATTATTTTGTTGCCTCCCAGCTTATGGAAGCCGGTGTCAAAGTCAACAGCATGGCACCACGTTTCTGCGGAGAATTCCAAAAAGGCATTGACTACATCGGAAACCTGGCCCAATTCGAAAAAGAATATAAAGAGCACCAACAGATCGCCGATCATTTCGGCTACAAACTCAGCATCCATTCAGGCAGCGACAAATTCAGCGTCTTCCCCATCATCGGCCGGGAATGTAAAGGACATATTCACGTGAAGACCGCCGGTACCAACTGGCTGGAGGCCGTTCGGGTCATTATCGAAGCCGATCCTGCCTTGTACTGGGAAATGCACAAGTTTGCCCTGGAAAACCTGGCAGAAGCCAAAAAATACTATCACATCTCCGCCGATATGAACCGGGTCCCGAATATCGAGACCCTGTCTGACACCGAACTGAAGGATCTGATGAACCAAAACGACGCCCGCCAGCTTATCCACATCACATACGGCCTGATCTTACAGGCTAAGGATGCTGCCGGCAACAGCCGTTTCCGGGATCGGATCTACGCCTGCCTGCACCAACATGAAGACCTTTATTATGAGATGCTGCAAAAACATATCGGCAAACACCTGGAACTGTTGAACCTAACGTAAGGTTTGGCCGTCGTCATCACGGAGCTCACCTTGTTAACCGGGTGAGCTCTATTATTGACCAAACGGTTATCATAGCCTGATTTGCCAAATAAATTAACAATATTTAAATATCCGTCTAAAAGGAAAACGCCGATATCTCTCGAATTAAAAGATTTTGGCGATTAGCATGCCTGCAAATTCATGAGAAAATGGTGATAACAATGAGCAATGTACTGCAAATCCGGCCCGAAGATAATGTGGCCATTGCCTTGGCACCGATTTCCAAAGGCACTGTCCTGAAGATCGGCAGCCAAGAAATCGAAGTTAAACAAGACATTCCTAACGGCCATAAAATAGCGCTCCGTGATATCGCCCAAGGCGAACACGTGATCCGTTATGCTTATTCCATCGGCTTGGCCAGCCAACCAATTGCCAAAGGCGAATGGGTACACACCCACAACCTCCACACCGGCCTCAAAGACAAACTGGAATACACGTATAACCCCACGCCGCAGCGGCCGGTCCAACCGGCGGGCCCCATCCCCACCTTTTTGGGATACCGTCGCCATGACGGCCAGGTCGGCATCAGAAACGAAATTTGGATCATCAATATGGTAGGCTGTACCAACCGGCAAAGCCAACGTTTGGCCCAAATGGCCACGGAAAAATATCAGTCGCTGATCAAAGACGGCATTATCGACGGATTTTACGATTTCGCCCATCCCTACGGCTGTTCCCAATTGGGCGACGATCTGGAGAATACTCAGAAGATTTTAGCCGGATTCGTCCGGCATCCCAATGCCGCCGGAGTGCTGGTCATCGGTTTGGGCTGTGAAAACAACCGGCTGGATGATTTCAAACGCTTTATCGAAGGTTATGATCCCAATCGGGTAAAATTTATGGTCCTTCAGGAAGTCGAAGACGAATTTGCCACCGGCATGGAGCTCCTGGACCAACTGGTGCAATTCGCTTCCGCTTTCAAACAACAACCCATCCCGGTTTCCGAGTTGAAAATCGGCCTCAAATGCGGCGGTTCGGACGGGTTCTCCGGCATCACCGGCAACCCCTTGGTCGGCCATGTTGCCGATAAACTCATCAGCTACGGCGGAACCGCAGTCCTCACCGAAGTGCCGGAGATGTTCGGCGCCGAAACCATCTTGATGAACCGGGCTAAAGATGAAGAAATCTTCCAAAAGACCGTTGCACTCATCAATGACTTTAAAGATTACTTCATACGAAACGGCCAGGAAGTATATGAAAATCCTTCGCCCGGCAATAAAGACGGCGGTATCACCACGCTGGAGGAAAAATCCCTGGGCTGTACCCAAAAAGGCGGTACCAGCACGGTGATGGATGTCTTGAAATACGGTGAGCGGATTAAGACCAACGGCTTAAACCTGCTGGAAGGCCCGGGCAATGACATCGTCTCGACGACGGCCATGACTGCCGCCGGTGCCCATATTATCCTCTTCACCACCGGCCGGGGCAATCCGATGGGCGCTGCGGTTCCCACCATCAAAATCTCTACCAATTCCGGCTTGGCCAAGAAAAAAGCCAACTGGATCGACTTTAACGCCGGCCAACTGTTGGAGGGCGTATCCATGGAAACCTTGACCGAACAATTTTTCGACTATCTGTTGAAAGTCGCCAGTAAACAGGAACGGACCAAAAACGAGATCAACGGTTACCGGGATATCGCTATCTTCAAGACCGGAGTGACATTGTAAAGAATCAAAAAGCGCGCCAAGCTGGCGCGCTTTTTGATTTACACCGTTTCCCATTGTCCGGACTCTGCCGACCGGAACAGGGCATCGATCACTTTCATATTGGCGACAGTATCTTCCAAGGGCAGGGGTAGCGGCGTTCCTTCCCGTACAGCCCGGGCAAACTCTTCAAACAATACCCGGTATTGATTGGCCGGCCCCAGTTCCACTACCCGAGTGGCCACGCTGGTTTGCACGGTCACTTTGGCCGGAACGTCCCCCGGTTGATTGAAGGGAATCCCGACCTCAATCATCCCGGCAGTCCCGTAAATCGTCACTTTCTGTTGGGGGAAGACCTGCGTCGCGACAGTAAAAAGCGCCCTGGCCGTCCCAAAGTCCAAAATGGCCTGGGTTAAAATATCCGTACCAAAGTCAGGATGTTGCTCCATTACTGCCAATACCCGCCGGGGTTCCGAACCCATGATCAAACGGGCGGACGATATGGCATAACAGCCGATATCATAAAGGGCACCGCCGCCATTTGCTTTGATGTTCCGAATATTCTTCGGGTCCGCATTGTTATAGCCGAAAAAAGTATGAATGGCCCGGACTTTCCCAATCTCCTCGAATCGAAGAATTTCCGCCACATGGCGCCATTGGGGATGAAACCGGTACATAAAAGCCTCCATCACCGGTACATTTTTGGACCGGGCATATTCAAGGGCTTCCTTGGCATCAGCTGCATTCATGGTTAACGGTTTTTCGCAAAGGACCGGTTTACCGGCATCCACCGCCTTCTTAATCCATTCCAGATGGCTGTCATTGGGAAGAGGGATATAAACGGCATCAACCTCCCCATCCTGAAGTAATGCTTCATATGAACCATAACTGTGAGGTATGCCATATTGAGTGGCCGCATTTTCCACTTTGGCCTGGCTGCGCGAAGCAACTGCAAACACCTCAACCTCCGCCGAATGTGCCAATGCTGGTAAAATCCTGGTAATGAAATGACGGGAAACGCCGAGAACTCCAAATTTAAACCGCGACATGCTTAAACTTCTCCTTTCTTGATAGATTCGGTAATCATTGTTTTAAGGCAAGATTATCGTCTTATAAAACATCATATCGGTAAATTCGGCCTTTTCCTTAAAGGGGACGACTGCTCCGGTGCCGAAGATTTCCCGACTCAGTTGTTCCGCACGCCGGTGGAATGCATAAGCTTCCTCCGTCGACGTGTTTGCATAAATATAAATGTCAAAATGTCGGTAAAAACGATCAACCGATCGCCCACCATCAACTGTATCACTTCCGGCAGACGGCTGCGTGGAACACCTTCCTTCACATAGTCCTCTTTCGCACAACCCAACCGTCATCGAAGGTCACACCATAAGCAGGCAAGTAGACGATGGTATGGCTTTTATCCATGGTCAGCGACTGATAAGTAAAGTGCAGATGGTCCATCCCGGCAAGCTCCAGGACTGCACTGATATTGGTAGACTGAGAAACGCAATGGCCGCCCCGGGTCCGAAACGCATCGTCGATGTTATTCTCAATCATGCCACAGGGCCATTTCGACTTCAAACAATCCGTATACTTCACCCTGTAAATTATGAACTATGAATTCCAAATCAATCCACTGCCACATTGACCAGAACCGGCTGTAAAACCCTGGCTACGTCGTGTGGGTTCATTTCCAACAAAAATCCCCGTTTCCCGCCATTAATATAGATCACCGGCAGGTCTAAAATGGTCTTTTCCATATAAACGGGCATCGGCCGCCGGGTGCCGAAAGGCGAGGTCCCACCGACCAAATAACCGGTATGTTTATTAGCGACTTCCGGACGGCAGGGAGCGATGGTTTTAACGCCTAAAAACCGGGCCAATTTTTTGGTGGAGACCTGTTTGTCTCCATGCATCAGGACGATTAGCGGATTGTGTTTTTCATCTTCCATGATCAAGGTCTTGATCACCGCATGTTCATCCACACCCAGTTCCCGGGCACCAACCTCCGTACCGCCCCGATCCTCATAGGCATAAAACCGCTCAACGAAATTCACTTGCTTTTCCCGAAGCAACCGCACCGCCGGTGTCACCGGCACTTTTTCCTTAGCCATTCTGATCACCGTTGAAAATAATAGAAATTGGGTACTGGGTGAATATTAGACACTGGATATCAGGAACTAGGTTTTGGTGAGGAACGCACAACGTTCCTTTCCTTAACCCAGGACCCATAACCCAGAACCATAACCTGTACCCCGGACCCAGCGCCTCTTACAGCCACTCCGCGATCTCGCCTAAATTTTCGGCGATCAAATCCGGCTTGAAGGGCGACCCTTCTAAATCGCCGGGTTGGGTCTCCCCGCTCAGCACCAAAATACTCAAGATCCCCGCCTGCTGCCCCATGGCAATATCCGTATATAAGCGATCGCCAATCATTGCAACTTTATCGGTTTCCAAACCAAATTTGACGCACAACGCCTCCACCATCTCCGGATGGGGCTTACCGATGACTTTCGGATCCACGCCGGTAGACGCTTTGATGAAAGCGATCATGGCGCCGCAATCCGGAATCGGTCCTTCCGGCGTGGGACAATTAAAGTCCGGGTGAGTGGCGATGAACGGAACGCCGCGGCGTATCAAATCGCAGGCAATGCGCATTTTTTCATAGGTCAATGTCATGTCAAACCCCAATACCACGGCTTCCGGATCCGTGGCGGTAAGCTCATATCCGTCGGACTGAAACTCATCTTCCAATGCAGGCGTACCCAGCAGATAGATTCGTTTTCCAAACCGGTTTTTCTTTAAATAGTACCGGGTTGCCTCCCCGGAAGTGAAGATCTGTTCGGATTGGACATCGATCCCCATGGCCTGCAGTTTCTTTAAGTAATCCGCCTTTTGTTTGGAAGAATTATTGGTGACGAAAATATAATTATTCCCCTGCTCCTTCACTTTGGTCAAAAACGGAACCGTCCAGGGAAACAACCGGTTCCCCAGATATACCGTACCGTCCAAATCCAGCATAAATGTTTTAATTTGCTTCAGCCATTCTTTGGGCTCTTTCCGTTGTTGCACAATAATAGCTCCTTTCAAACAAGCCACGGGTAAAACCCGTGGCTTGCTCTCCGTTTCTCAACGCCGTTTATGGATTCCCATCAAAAATCTCCATCCCCGTGATTAACAGCCTTTATAAGCACCCAACACCTTTTGGACAATTTCGTCCAAGATGCCGAGCTCGTCGGCGGTCTTCGCCACCGTATACCGGCTCCGGTAATCTTTACCGAACGCCAGTGCATCATACAACTGACTGTCACTGAGGCCGATGTCCGCAGCAGACAGCGGAGCTCCCAGACGTTCAAAAATGGCTTTCACCTGAGACCAGGTCGGCAGGAACTCCAATTCCCGGCGGATCTCCGCTTCACGATCGATGACCCGTTTAATCCGGCGTTCTTGTTCCTCCCAGGTCAAGAAGTCTTCCGGGTTTTCTTTAATGATGGCCGACCCAAATTGGGGCCCGTATTTCTCCAAAATCAACTTCTTCCGTTCCTCATGGGGCAACCGGTTCTGTTTGACCTTTTCCAGATCAACTTTGGCGAAATCGCGGCTCAAGAATTCTTCGAAGAACTTGATCATATATCCGGTGGCAACGCCCACGGCAGTCCCGTGACTGGGCGGTGTCACCTTCCGGACCAGCTGCATCATCTCCCAATAATGGGCCATATTATGTTCCATCGACGCCACCGGCCGGGTATTGCCGATCATTAAAATGGTCAATCCGGACAAGATGAGCGCCTCAATCAGGCTTTGAATGCCTTCGGTGGTTTGACCCTTGATCCCGTCCATATTATCCACGCATTTTTGAAGGGCCTGACTGACGATATCCACCGAAACCGGGCAATAGGGTTCATCATTGATGATCCGTCCCAAACGCCAATCGGCAATGGCAATATATTTACCCAGTACATCACCAAAACCGGAAATCGACATCGGGAGCGGGGCATTTCGCATAATCTCCAAATCGCAAATGAGCACTTTCGGATAGACCCCCGGTTTGTGCACTTTCAAGCCTTTGTTCAATAACGGAGAAACCACGGAAGTATACCCGTCCATGGATGCTGCCGTACCTACACTGACGAAAGGCTTGCCGGTCATCACTGCTACATAACGGGTAAGGTCATTGATGGAGCCGGATCCGACCGCGATCAAAAAGTCCGTCTGCCGTTCCATAGCATACAGGATCTCACCCAAGGCCGCTTCATCGGGTTCCAAAACCCCTTCCCGTTCCAAGAGACACAGAGAAATATGATAGCCGGCTTGGGTCAGTAGTCTTTCAACCAATTCTCCGGCCAAAGGATATGTAATGTTATCCGCTACCAATACGGCATTCCGGCCAAAATTGCGCTTGCCGATAAATTCTACACAGTCTTTAACGATATTGCTCCCAATATAAATGTCAATATCCGGGACGTCATGGGGCATACCGCAATCGCATTCGATCTTCGGCAAAATCAATTGGGACCCGACGTAATCAATTTTTACTGGCATCAATAACCCTCCCTAGTTTGATTAAATTCCTTACTAGTATAATTCGGCTCACGCCAAAAAAAACCTTTGGTATTCTTCAGAATTCTTTATGCTAAATTTAAAAAGCAGCCATCTCTCTTCACTGAGAGAAACGGCTGCTTTCTCAAAATCTCTTAATGCAGCGATTATGGTTCTACCGGATTCCAGGCATTGGTGGTGACCCACTTCTTCCCGTCGGACGTCGGTTTGCCCAAAATTACCTCCCGGCTGGCGAAACCGTCTTCATATTCGGCTTTGGTCAGTTCATAATCATACTTGGAACTGAATTCATAGGGCTGTCCGGTGGCATTTTTCAGATTGTAGTATTTCCATCCGGTTAAGGCGGATGCCGGGACATTCACCGGAGTCGGCGGGAAACTGTCATCCCAGGTCAGCGTACCTTCGCCTTTAATCGTGCAGTTGACAAAGGCGATGTTATCGTAGTTGCTCTCAGTACCGGCCATATCCCGGGCAAAGAAACTGGCGCCGGCTACGGCTTCAATCTCGCAGTTGAGGAAGACATAGCCTTTGCTCGTCGGCAAGCATCGGGCATGGGCGATGATCGAACCCGGGCTGATACATTTGATTTTGCAGTTTTCAAAGAGGGACACAATGGCCGAACCCCAGATAAAGTCCGTATTCCCTTCCACATAGCAGTCTTTGAACCAGTTATACCCCTTGGTTTGCAACGTATCCTGTTCACTGAGGAAGGAACAGTTTTTAACCACCAGGTAACCAAAGGGAGCGTCAAAGTAAAGAGCTTCCGCTTGGCCGTAAGTCGCTTTATCCGCAGCATTTCGGATAGTCAGGTTGGCCAAGGTGATGGTCTTCGACGTAGAGATATAAGCCAAAGCCCGCAATACGGTTCCGCCGTTGGCCCGTTCGCCGTTTTTGTACTGGATCACCACATCGGTGCCATAGGGCGCTTTCCCCATACCTTTCAAAGTCACGTTCAAGTCTTTCTTGAAGTTGAGAATCTCATGGTAAATACCCGGAGCGATTTCAATGGTCATTCCGTCCAGATCGTTCTTCGCTACATAGTCGAGAGCCGCCTGAACGGTCCGGAAATGGGCTTTAGCTGCCGGATCCCCGTTTACCGTGATGATTTTCCCGGAGATAACCGGTGCTGCTTTGGTAGTGAAGGCCCAGGTTTTGCTTTCCGGAGAGAAACCGGTAAACGGTTTGCCGCCCAACTGGCCCTTGATAACACCGTTGGGAATGCTCACAAAGTATTTGGTTTGATAAGCCAAGGTGCCGTTATGCGGCGCAATATATAAGGTATTTCCCTCGATCCGTACCCGCTGGGATCCGTAGTTCATGGACGAATTCCGTTCGGGCACAAATGAAGTATCTCCTTTGAGCCGAATGGTGTCTACCACTTCACCGGTGGCATAGTTATGGATTTGTATCAGGCCGGTGTCATCGGCGATGCTCGGCGGGCCATCAAAGGTTATTGCCAATTCTCCGTCGGCATAGGCAGCCGTTTCACCAATCGCCGGAAGCACTTTATTATTGATCCCGCTATAGTCGTCTTTCACATAGCCTAAGGCTTCGATAACCTTGTAGGTAATGGTCCGGCGGGAATTGGGATCAGAGGCGTTCTGGACCTCAATGGTGGCAGTCCCGACGCCAACTGCCTTGACAGTAAAGGAACTGCCGCTGGCACCGCTCTCCGGGGATACAGCCAAAACCTTCGGATTGGAGCTTTTCACCGTCCAACGGTCGGCTTCGTTTTTGGCATTGAACGCCTGCACTTTAAACTCGGTTTGTTCGCCGACCCGGATACCGGTGGTACTGACGTTATCGATCCGTTGCAGGAACTTGGCCCACAACAGCGGGAACGAAGCGTCGGTGGTCTCGATCACCAATTTGGTTTGATTTTCATCGAGTTTGCCAACCCGGACCGCGGCGATGTCGAAGGAAGCGCCGCAGCTGTAAATACCGAAGCTGCCACTATAACCTAAACCAGGGTTGTAGTTGGCCAACGCTTTACCAAGGTAACCGTCGCCGTTGCTTTTACCCATATATAAATCATTGCAGTAGAAATTGATAACGCCGTTATTGTTTTCGATCCGCCACTTGAAATAGACTAAGTCTTCCTCTTTGGAAAATTTCATCTTATCGTTGGAGTTTTGATACCCTTTCAGCTCCACCGAAGTACCCGCCTGCATCCGGCCGTTGCTGTTGAAACCGGCATAGTACCATTGACGGTTATCGCTGGAGATGTTGGTGGCAATACCGATATTTTTATTGCCCGACGGCAGGCTGGTGGGCTTAATCAGCATTTCCACATAGTAACTGGTGGGTTTGCCCATCTTCTCCCAAACCGAGTCTTTAATCTTCATCGCAATGCCTTCACCGCCAAGAACGGTGACGGACAAAACTCCGTTGGAGACTTTGGCTATGGCGCCGTTGGGAAAATCCCAGTTGTTGAGGTTGGCAAAATCGTCATTGAACAATGACCCCTTCGCCAACACCAAATCGGCCGGATTCGACGGAGCCGCAACAGCCAACGGCATTCCCAAAATCAAGCCGGCCAATAATGCAATGGTCAAGACCCTAATGTAACTCCTTTCCAATAGATTTACCCTCCTTTTTGTAATGGCAAATTTTTTATAATTCTCTTTAATAATAAGTTATTTTGTACGTAATTACAAGTAGGGACAGAGATAAATATGAGTTGCACATGCCCTATAAGGGCGTGCTACCAGCAAAGTCTTAAGACTTCTCGAATTAAGCAGCCAACCGCGTTTCTTTTTCATACCGCCCCCCAAAAAAGGGCTATTATCTCTTGTTCTTCTCTACTGAAGCACCTCTCGATGGCTTCTTTATTGCGTCCCATGGTATCTACATAATATCCTCGACAAAAATTGCCGATTCCAATACTTGTATTTCTAATTTACATGTCAATTAACTTATCATTAATGATCTTTCCCTTTCAAGTATCCCGCCAATTGGGCTACACTCAATTTCGGTAGGACACTTATCAACATGTGAATATGGTCTCGACATGCATTAGTTCCAATAATTTCTATTCCCTTGTATTCACATAATTTTATCATTATAGCTTCAATATCCGTTTTGCTTTCAATGTTATTCCATGTTGTATATACCAAACTTTCTCTATCCATTTAATTATCCTACCTTGTTTAGCGATTGGCGAACCTCTTTTATCTTGACAAGGAGGAGTCTCTTTCCACTCATAGATTTTGCCTTTTTACGGTTACACAAAAAAAGAACAACCGCCCCAAAAGGGAGCGGTTGTTTGTATTAGATATTATTGTGTTTTTACGGCTCTACCGGGTTCCACGCATTGGTGTCGACCCAAGCACCGCCACTGGAGGTCGGTTTGCCCAGGATCAGTTCTTTGCTGGCAAATCCGGCTTCATATTCGGCCTGAGTTAACTCATAATCCCAATCCGATTTGAGGATGTAAGGATTGCCGGAACCATCCTTAAGGTTGTAATATTTCCAACCCGTCAAAGCAGAAGCCTGGCCGTGCGGGGTGGGCTGGAAGTCATTAGCCCAGTCAAGCGTACCATTTCCGGTGATCGTACAATTCACGTAGGTGATATTGTCATAGTTGCTCTCAGTACCGGACATATCGCGGGCCAAGAAGCTGGTTCCGGTGGTTTCGATCTGGCAGTTCAGGAAGACATAACCTTTGGCATCCTGCGTACAACGGGCATGAGCGATGATGGAACCGCTTTCGATGCACTTGATTTCACAATTTTCAAACAGTGAAACAACTGCATAACCCCAGATAAAGTCGGTGCTTCCTTCGATATAACAGTCTTTGAACCAGTTATATCCTTTGGTCAGGATGGTATCCTGTTCACTGATGAACGAGCAGTTTTTAGCAACCAGATGGCCGCTGTCCCGGTTGAAGTAAATGGTTTCAGCCTGGGCATAGGTAGCTTTCTTTCCATCGTTTTGCAATGTCAGGTTAACCAAGGTAATGGTCCCGCTGGAAGCCATGTAAGCCAACGGACGCATTTGAGTACCGCTGTTAGCTTTTTCACCATTGGCATACCGGATGACAACATCTCTTCCGTATTTTGCCGAACCCATACCTTTTAACGTTACATTATAGTCTTTCTTATAGGTCAGCAATTCATAATAGGTACCCGGCGCAATTTCAATGGTCAGGTTGTTGTATTTGGTTGCCGCATCAAGAGCAGCCTGTACCGTCCGGAACATGGCTGTACTACCCTCTTTACCGTCAACCGTGACGGTATCGCCATTACTGATAACAGGTTCAGCTTTGGTAGTGAAGTTCCAGGTTTTCTTGGACGGTGAAAAACCGGTAAAGTCTTTTCCATTCAATTTTCCGGAAATCAGTCCGTCTTTGATAGCAACATAATATTTGGTGTTATAAGCAAGTTTACCAGGATGCGGTGCAATATAGAGTTTATTGCCGTCAATCCGGATTCTCTGGCTGCCAACATTCATATCAGCAGTTCCTCTGTCAGCAATCACGTAAGTATCATTAGTGAAACGAATGGTGTCAACGAGAGTATTGGTTTCATATTCGTAAATCGATACTTCTCCGGTTGAAACCATAATTTGCGGAGCGCTGTCAAAGGTGATGGAGAGCTCACCATCAGCATGAACTGCTGCCGCACCTGCATTCGGGTATACCATCTTATCGATACCGGTATAATCATCATCAACATAATCGAGTTTTTTGTCGACGCTGAAAATAATTTGCCGTTTGGAGTTGGCATTGGAACCGTTTTTCACGGTAATTGCTGCCGTACCCATGCCCACAGCAGTAACCTTTAAAACCTCTCCGCTGTTACCACTTGCAGGAGAAACAGTCAACACATTGGGGTTGGATGATTCAGCAACCCATGTATCAGCGGCACCGCTGGCATTAAAGGCAGTCACCGTAAATTCAACTTCATCGCCAACCCGGATTGCAGATGAAGCGGTATTCTTCAACAAGCTCAGGTGTTTAGCCCACAATCTCGGCAACGTCGCATTGGAGGTGCTGATAACCAGCTTGGTTTGATTTTCATCAATTTTACCTATTCTTACACTGTCAATTTCAAATGCGGCACCGCAGGAATAGAAACCGATGCCGTCATTATACTGTTGCCCAGAGTTGTAATTGGCAATGGCTTTACCCATGTAACCTGTACCATCGTTTTTACCCATGTACAGATCGTTGGAATAGAAATTAACGACGCCATTATTATATTCATAACGCCATTTATAGTAAACCAATTCGTTTTCAGTCAGCTTAGTACCGTCATTCGAATTCTGATAACCTTTTAATGTTGCAGTATCTCCGGCATAATATCCAGCCTGCATCCGGCCATTGGAGTTAAATCCGGCATATACCCATGAATAGGTATCTCCGCTGACCTTATAAGTGGCAATACCGATATTTTTATTCCCCTGAGGTAGCGACCTAGGTCTTACCAGCATTTCTACATAATACGAGGTCGGCTTGCCCAGTTGTTGCCACACAGAATCTTTCAGCTTAATGGCAAGGCCTTCTGTATTTTTGAAATTGCCATTTTCATCCTTGGCCGGGTTGACGATCAAAACACCGTTAACCACCTGGCCGGTAAAACCATTTAAAAATTCCCAGTTGTTAGCATTATTCAGGTCATCATTAAACATTGAAGCCTGATCCAGGACCAGACCAATGGCACTTGAAGTATCCGGTTGACCCACATCAATTTTTTTCTTTTTGCTGCCACCGCCGCAACCAGCGACTAATGCAGCGATCATTAAAACAGCAATAACTGATAAAGTCATCTTACGAAATTTTTTCAACTTTTTTACCCCCTTCTTAAATCTTGTCCGCTTTTCATAGTGACACTGTCTATGGTTCCGGCCATCCCCACCTTTCCAAAGACTTCAGAGAAAACCATCCCCGATCCAATATTCATTACAACCAATTTCAGTGATTATTCGTCATTTGTACGTACCTTTTGGTTTTATTGGTTATAATGTATTGGAAGCGATCTTATTTTAAAACATTTTTAAATCAATTTCTATATATTTTTAAGATTTCTTTTTTTATTTTTGTTCTTTATTTTTGATACGTACCATATACTTGATAAATGCTAAAATAAAAACATCTCTGTTAGGAAACAGAGATGTTTCATACATAGCGCCCAGCATCTAATACCCCTTACCTAATACCTTTACAGCACTCCCGCTTCCCGGGCAACCCGGTAATAATAAGCCAATGTATGGAAAGACTGGGCAAAGCGTTTAGGGCCGTCTCCGGACCAGGTGATGACGGCATCGCCGATAATCTCCTTGTCTCCTCTGCCGCCGCTGCTCTTGATATTCATTTGGAAAGTAGGCAATCCAATCTCCAAATACCGTGTGTTTCCGGTCAGTTCATAAGCATAAGCCAATGCTTCCAAAACCAGCGGATTGTTCCCCAGCCTTCGCAAACTGGGCAATTCTTTATAATAGAAGAGACCGTTTTCCATCAGGCAGTTTTCCACCAGGTCATCCACTGCTTCGAGGATCATCGTTTTTATCCGCTCCTCGGGACGAATCCGGTAATACCGCATTAAACTGTTGACGGCAATGGCGATCATGAATGGCACCCGGATCACGGTATGATCGGTATAAGGCGCCAGCCAGCCGCCATATTGCTTCTTCCAAATCTCAAAATGGTCCACAATTTTTGCCGCAGGTTCCAACCAGCGTTCCTCATAGGTTTCTTTATATAGCGCCACAAACGCCCGCATGGCCCAGCCGGTCTCCCGGGCATTGATGCCACCCTCCCCTTGATAACGGGGTTGTTGCAACAGTCGGATCAGATTTTCGCCAATGCCGACCGCTGCTTCCAAGGCGTGTTCATTCCCGGTGAGATGGTAGTAATCCAGCAAGCCTTCCACCCATTGATGGCACGGAGCTACATATCCCGAAACATGCCGGGCTGAGTGGATCACCTGCCCGCCCTGGCGTAAGGGATCCGCATGGTAATGACAAATATCTACATCCATCTGATGCTGCGCTGCCACCAGCAGATAATCCATCATCCGCCGTTCGCCCGATTTGACGTACATCAACATCATCGCATGGGGGAAATCATATTCATTGTTGGTCCACACCAATTCGCCGTTGCCACGGCCTTGCTTGGTATAACCCACATCCGGTGCATCGCCCCATGCCAAAATCCCATAGGCCTTAATCCGGGAATCGGCTATGCCAATGAGACCCCGTTCCACATAGTCCAGTTTTTTATCGACAAAAATATTCTCAAAGAGTCCGCTGGACCGATACACCTCCGTATCCAGTACCGGACGGTCCGCCAATTGGAACTGCAAGCTTTGCGCATTGAGCGCCGCGACCGATAAATCTCCGCTGTGAAAATGGAAAAACAACGTATGGGTCTTGGCCATTCCCTGATAGAATATGAGGCCGTCGCTTTCCCGGGGCAAAATCCCGACCTCAATTCCTCCTGCATCCACCGCCAGAGATTTGGGATAATTTTGATAGGCCTGGTATTGGGTGATGCAAACGCCCCCGCGTTGCACGTCGTTCCAATCCGCGAAGAACGTCCCGTAAAACGTCTCGGGAATATGTTCATTCATATCGTATAACAGGTATTCTCCGTCAATCAGCTTGTACAACCGTTGGCTTCCGTCGCCTTCATCGATGAACGATTCATAATTGGACGTCGCCACCGCCGTCCGGAGCTCTCCTTTCACCAAGACCGGTTTCAGCGCAAGGTCAATGGCATCCAAACGAATTTCCGGCGCCTCTTCCCGATTGATCATCCGATAATCCACCTGCAGCCATGGTTTTCCGGCAAAGGCGCTGATCCTGAGCTCAAAATCGAGAAGTCCGTCGCCGTTTTCATCCCGGTGTTTCCCTTTGGCCTCAACAATAACCCGGACCGGTCCGGATTCAACGATCGTCCATCCCGTTTCATCCACAGAGGCCGTATAGCGCCGGCCTCCGACAGTGATCGCCGGTCCAATCAGCTCTCCCGCTTCAAAAGCAAAGCCCGTTCCCCGGACAGCTCCCCACACGCCGTTCTTCCCCGGCGGATTCAGTTCAAGCCGGAGTGCTCCCGTATCGATATGACAACCGTCACCGCTCACCGAGACCTTGGCTGGTTGTTCCGGAAAGACCGGAAACGCAACATCCGTCGCCAATTCGAAATCTTTACCCTGATTACCGGGTAAATCCGCCAAAAAGTTGACCAACAGCCACTTACATGTGCCATCCGGCCAGGCCGCCGTCTGCCGGACCTGCGTCGGAACCGGCCGGCCGCCGTCCAACACCGCAACTTTGGATATGTCCTTCAAACGGCCCTGAGCAAAGGGAACTGCCACTGCCACCGGTTCTCCCGGCCGATCATACCGGGAAAGCTTTTCAAAATGTAATTTAATCACTTGCGCCGTCTCCTTCCGAATATATCATCCGCTTTATCCAATCCATTGTTTATACGTATAAATCTATTTTTTACTATTATACCATGGGCGTTTGGACAATTATAGCACGGAATATAAACAATGTGTTAATAATCCTTTCATTGACAGACCGCCTCGATTCCGTTATATTTTAACTGTGATTTGTGATATCGCTATTTTTTACTATATATGAGAGGAGTAACCAAATGGAAATGATTGCCGACACACCAATGTTTTGGGCGGAACACGCCTGCGAAACATTGATGTCCAAGTTCGAACCGGCTGAATTGCCGCCGGCAGGCCGATGGCATTATCATCAAGGTGTATTTCTCAAAGGCATGTTGATGGTCTGGAAAAAAACCGGCAAGCAAAAATACTTTGATTACGTCAAAAGCTATGTCGACAGTTTGGTCGATGAAAACGGTTCTTTCGTTTTCCGCAACACCGAACTGGACTCCATCCAAGCCGGGCTGTTGTTATTCGACCTGTATGAAGTAACCGGCGAAGCAAGATACAAAATTGCCGCGGATCAATTGATCAACTTCATGGTTGGTTGGAAAAAAACCAACGAAGGCGGTTTCTGGCACAAGGAAATCTATCCCTACCAAATGTGGCTGGACGGCCTCTATATGGCCGGCCCCTTCGCCGTACAATATGCCACCGTTTTCAACCGTCCGGAACTCTATGATTTAGTGACGCAACAGGCGGAATTAATGATCAAAAACACCAAGGACGAAAAAACCGGACTGCTCTATCATGCCTGGGACGAAAGCCGCCAAGCCGTCTGGGCCAACCCGGAGACCGGTAGATCCCCGGAATTTTGGAGCCGTTCCATCGGCTGGGTCGTCGTAGCCCTGGTTGAAATCCTGGACTATTTACCGAAAGACCATCCCAAAAGGGCTTTCCTCATTAACGAATTGAAATCCTTGGTTGAAGCCATCACCAAACAACAAGATCCGAAAACCGGCATGTGGTTCCAGGTCACCGACAAAGGCGACCGGCCGGAAAACTGGGTGGAACACTCAGCCTCCTGTCTGTTCGTATACGGCATCGCCAAAGCCATTCGGATGGGTTATGTGGATGCCAAATATCAGGAAAACGCCAACCGAGGGTTTAAAGGTTTGCTGAATATGGTGACCATCGACACAGACGGTAAAGTGACCATCCCCGAAATTTGCATCGGCACCGGCGTCGGTGATTATGCTCACTATATCGCCAGACCCCGGAGCTCCAACGACCTCCACGGCGTCGGCGCCTTCCTCTTCGCCTGTGTCGAGATGAGCAAATAATATTCATCCGAATATGCAACGACCTCCATCGAACGGAGGTCGTTCTTTTCAATCCTCCCAAACCTCATCCATCAATCGGGAAATTTGCTCTTTCAGTTCATGATGGGAAACGGTTTCCACCCGGATTTCAAAGGCATCACCTTCTTTCGCCCATTCCGGAAGAAATCTCCGATGCAAATCGGCCATGGTCCGGTCCGGCAATTCCACAATGGCATAATCTCCTTCAAACCGATCAATAACAATACGCATCCCGTCACCCCTTTGACATTTTTACAACAATGTTCTTCCCGTCGGTCTCCATGATAATATGCCCGTCACGGTCTGTCCGTAACACTTCGCAAGCTTTTTCCAAACAGTCAAGCACCTCGGGATCCGGATGGCCGTAGCGATTGCCTGTTCCCACCGAGATTACTGCATATCGGGGCGCAACCGCTTTTAAAAACCGGCCCGATGTGGATGTCCCGCTGCCATGATGCCCCACTTTAATGACATCCGACTGCAATTCAACACGGCTTTCCAACAGTTCCGTCTCGCCCGAAGTCTCCAAATCTCCCATCAATAAAAAAGACACCTGATCATAAACCAAACGTATTACCACGCTGTAATCATTCAAATTCTCATAGCGTTCCCGTCGGGGCGAAAGTATCTCAATCTGAAGAGCCGGGTCCAAATCCACGGACACACCGGCCTTGGCCGTAGTTATTTTCAGCCCTTTATCCCGGACCGCCTGCAATACGTCGTAAAAAGTCTTCGTATTGGCCGACACTTTGGGCATATAGATTCTCCCTGCCGCAACATTGGCGATCACCGCATCCATTCCGCCGATATGATCTTCATGAGGGTGAGTCCCTACCAGGACATCAAGCGTATCGACACCGTGCGACCGCAGATAATCCAGAATCAGTTCAGCGTCCCCGTTATTCCCGGCATCGACCAGCATCCTCCTCCCGTTGGGTGCGGTTATTAAAATACAATCCGCCTGCCCCACATCGAGAAAATGAACGGACAATTTGGGCCCGGCAATATCCGATACCGGTACCGTAGGATAGGGCACGGCCAAGTAAAAAACCACACCGGCCAGAACCACCAAGAAAAGGCATAAATACAATAACCATTGCTGCTTTTTCACTATTCTTACTCCCATCTGTCATGAAGATTACCTGATAGATTCGGGCTATTCCATCGAAATCCTCTAAATCCACATTCATCGTTGCCGGATTGTTTGGGCAAAGCTTCTCCGAATCCCCTTGCGGTGTCAGAGGCAAGCAGGGCAAGGCGCGACCGAGCGAGGACCGCAGGCGTACTCGGGTACGTTGAGGACCGGAGCGAGAGAGCAATATAGCCTGCGCAGCCTATCACACCGCACCCAAACAATCCGGCAAAAACTACTGCGCATAAAAAATGCCCCACCTCTTCCAGGCAGGGCTTTCCTTTACCATTCAGCCACTTATTTCGCGAGGAGCTTCTCCACTGAAGCCAGTTTAATGCATAACGCCACCAACCTCATAGCCTTCTCCAACTCCTCCATCGGCGGGAACGTCGGGGCAATCCGAATATTTCGATCCTGCGGGTCATTGCCGTAAGGATACGTGGCACCCGCATTGGTCAACACCACGCCGGCCTCGGCCGCCAGCTTCACCACGCGCTTGGCACAGCCTTCCATCGTATTCAGGCTGATAAAATACCCTCCGGCCGGTTTGCTCCATTCGGCAGTCCCGGTGCCCCCGAGCTCAGTCTCAAGAATCTCCAACACCTTTTCGAATTTGGGCCGGAGAATGGCCGCATGTTTCTTCATATGCGCTTCGATTCCGGCCATATCTTTGAAAAACCATACATGCCGCAATTGATTCATCTTATCCGGACCGATGGTCTGGATCCCCAGCTGCTTCCGGAGGACATCGATATTCTTCTTGCTGGCGGCCATCGCTGCCACGCCCGCCCCGGCAAAAGTGATTTTAGCGGTTGACCCGAAAATAAACACCCGCTCCGGATGGCCTGCGGCTTTACAGGCGTCCATGATATTCTTCAAACGGGCCGGTTGATCAGTCAGATGATGAACTGTATACGCATTATCCCAGAAAATCCGAAAATCCGGAGCTTTCGTCGGCATGGAAGCCAAACGGTCCACCACCTCATCGGAATAAACCACGCCGCCCGGGTTACTGTATTTGGGCACGCACCAAATGCCTTTGATGCTGTCATCTTCGGCCACCAATTTTTCCACGGTATCCATATCGGGACCGTCATCGTTCATGGCTACGGTAATCATTTCGATGCCCATGAGTTCGCAGATGGCGAAATGGCGGTCATATCCCGGACTTGGGCACAGGAACTTAACCTTCGGCAGTTTGCCCCAGGGCTGTTCACTGCCAACCACGCCGAACATCATCGCCCGGGCAATCGTATCATACATCATTGCCAGACTGGAGTTGCCACCGACAATAATCTCTTCCGGAGTAACCTCCAAAAATTCGGCAAACAAGGCTTTCGCCGACGGCAAACCGTCCACTCCGCCGTAATTGCGGCAATCGATCCCGTCCATTGTGTATTCCTTGCATTCCAACATACCTAAGGATAAATCCAGCTGTTCCGGACAGGGTTTCCCCCGGGACATGTCTAACTTGAGGTTTTGCGCTTTCACTTCATCATAAGCTTTCATTAACTCGTTTTGCAATGCTTTCAGTTCCGATTGTCCCAATTGACTAAATTCCATTATGAGCCCCCTAATTTCAACCAAATTACTTATTTTGCATTTACTTTCACACTATTATAAAAGGATTTAGCAAAATAATACAATAGCATCCCGTCAAATACATTGTATACATGTGAAAAACTTTCCCGCTATGTGACAATTCCATGAAAAAAGGCTATCATTGGATAGCCTGAACTGCAGTTATTGCAACCATATTCACAATATCGTCCACATTGCATCCTCGGGACAAATCATTGACCGGTTTTGCCATCCCCTGCAAGATGGGGCCGACAGCCACCGCGTTGGCCAACCGTTCCACCAATTTGTATCCGATATTGCCCGATTGGAGATCCGGAAAAACCAATACATTGGCTTTGCCTGCCACCGGACTGTTCGGTGCCTTTTGTTTTCCGACGACCGGAACCAACGCCGCATCCAATTGAAGTTCGCCGTCGATCTGCAACGTCAGATCCAACGTTTTCGCAATGGCCACCGCTTCAACCACTTTATCCACCAGTTCATGTTTGGCGCTTCCTTTGGTGGAAAACGACAGGAATCCGACGACCGGTTCAAACCCTCCCAAATTCCTGGCAGTATAAGCGGCCTGAATCCCGATCTCCGCCAAAGTCCTCGCATCCGGATTGATATTCACGGCACAATCGGCAAAGACGAACAAACCATTATGGCCGAAGGCACAATGGGGAACCATCATTAAAAAAGCCCCGGACACGCTCTTAAACAACGGATGGGTTTTGATGATTTGCAACGCCGGCCGGAGAACATCGCCAGTGGTATTGATTGCGCCGGCCACCATCCCGTCCGCTTCATCGGCATAAACCTTCATGGTCCCGAAATACAGGGGATTTTTCAACAATTCATAGGCCTGTTCCTTACTGAGCCCCTTTTCTTTGCGGAGATTGTACAAAGTCTCAACGTACTTTTCGAAGGACGGATCTTGAAGCGGCGCTATGGTCGGAATGTCCGAAAGAGCCATGCCCAACGTTTTCGCCTTTTCATCAATGGCAGCCCGTTCGCCAATAAGAATTACCTCCGCTATCTTTTGGTCCGTCACGGCCCTGGCCGCCCGAAGCGTCCGTTCATCCTGGCTTTCCGGAAGGATAATCCTCTTTTTTGCGGTTTTCGCCCGTTCTTTGATTTGGGTTAACAGATCCATGACCTTCAACACTCCTTTCATTTTCAGATTCAATCACCGTTTTGCGATAAATCCGTTCTGCTGTTTTGCTTTTATTGTAATTGTTATATTGATAAAAAGAAACGAATTTAAATAATTTTTTACATTTTCGTTCAGCGCAACATGGTGTATAACAGTAAATAATAAAAAAACGGGAACGTTTTCGTCCCCGTTGCATGGATAACGTCAATCCCGTTTAATTTACTTCTGGCCCAGCTCTTCTCCTTTTTTCACGGCTGCTTGGGCAGCGGCCAACCGGGCAATGGGCACCCGGAACGGCGAACACGAGACATAATTCAGACCAACTTTATGGCAGAACTCGACCGACGACGGATCGCCGCCATGTTCGCCACAAATGCCCAACTTGATATCGGGCCGGGTCTGTTTCCCAAGTTTAACAGCCATTTCGACCAATTTGCCCACGCCGTTCTGATCGAGACGGGCAAACGGGTCAAATTCATAAATTTTCTTATTGTAATACTCTTCAAGGAATTTTCCGGCATCATCCCGGCTGAAGCCGAAGGTCATCTGGGTTAAGTCGTTGGTTCCGAAGGAGAAGAACTCGGCTTCTTTGGCAATTTCATCGGCGGTAACTGCCGCTCTCGGGATCTCGATCATGGTTCCCACTTTATATTCTAGCTTCACACCGGACTCAGCGATGATGGCATCCGCCGTCTTAACGACCACGTCTTTCACATACTTCAGCTCCTTGACATCGCCGACCAACGGAATCATAATCTCCGGAACCACATTGATGCCATTCTTGATCACGTTGATGGCCGCCTCAATCACCGCACGGGTCTGCATCTCGGCAATTTCCGGATAAGTAACGGCCAAGCGGCAGCCGCGGTGGCCCATCATCGGGTTGAATTCATGCAGATCCTGAACGATCCCTTTCAACTCTTCAAAGGTCAGGCCCATCTCTTTGGCCAATGCTTTGATGTCTTCATCATCTTGGGGCAGGAATTCATGGAGCGGCGGATCCAGGAAGCGGATGGTTACCGGATAACCTTTCATCACCGTGAAGAGCTTTTCAAAGTCGCCCCGCTGCATCGGCAAGAGTTTATCCAAAGCCTTCCGCCGTTGTTCCTCGGTCCGGGCCACAATCATTTCGCGCATTGCCGGAATCCGGTCGGCGTCAAAGAACATATGCTCCGTACGGCAAAGCCCGATGCCTTCGGCGCCAAATTTGAGAGCTTGTTCGGCATCGGCGGGTGTATCCGCATTGGTGCGGACTTTCAGCACCCGAAGTTCATCCGCCCAACCCATTAACGTTGCAAAGTCGCCGGTCAATTCCGGATCAATGGTCGGTAGTTGTTCACCGTAGACATTACCGGTGGAACCGTCCAGGGAGATCCAGTCCCCTTCCACGTATTTCTTGCCGTTTTTATCAATGAAGTATTTTTCCTCTTCATTAATTTTGATTTCGCCGCAACCGGCCACACAGCAGGTTCCCATACCGCGGGCCACAACGGCCGCATGGGAAGTCATTCCGCCTCGTCCGGTCAAAATACCGTTGGATACATGCATCCCTTCGATATCCTCCGGAGAGGTTTCCAAACGAACCAAGACGATGTTCTTTTCACCGGCTTTATGGGCATTCACGGCATCTTCGGCAGTGAAGTAGATCTTTCCGGTGGCAGCGCCCGGGGAAGCCGGTAACCCTTTGGCGATAGGTGTGGCCGCTTTTAACGCTTTCGGTTCGAAGGTCTTATGAAGCAGCGCATCCAATTGCTTCGGATCCACTTTCAAGATGGCCTCTTCTTTGGTCACCATGCCCTCATTCACCAGATCCACCGCGATCTTAAGCGCCGCAGCGGCCGTCCGCTTCCCGTTACGGGTTTGCAGCATAAAGAGTTTCCCTCTTTCAATGGTGAACTCCATATCCTGCATATCGCGATAATGCTTCTCCAAAATCTCAGCGATTTTGGCAAATTGATCGTAGACTTCCGGGTTAATTTCTTTCAATTGATCGAGAGATTGGGGCGTCCGGATACCGGCAACCACGTCTTCGCCCTGAGCATTCATTAGGAACTCGCCATAGAGTTTCTTCTCACCGGTGGCCGGATTCCGGGTAAAAGCAACACCTGTACCGGAGTCGTTGCCCATATTCCCGTAAACCATTTCCTGAACGTTAACAGCCGTTCCCCAATCGCTCGGGATATCGTTCAAACGGCGGTAAACAATGGCACGCGGATTGTTCCAGGAGCGGAATACCGCTTTCACCGCTTCCATTAACTGAACTTTCGGATCTTGGGGGAAATCGAAGCCCTTTTCCTTCTTGAAGAGTTCCTTATAGCGCTTGACGACTTCACGGAGGTTGGCAGCAGTAAGATCGGTATCAAATTGGGCTCCGTTTTCTTCTTTCACTGCATCCAAAATCTTTTCAAATTTGGATTTTTCGACTTCCATCACCACATCGCTGAACATTTGGATAAACCGGCGGTAGCTGTCAAAAGCAAACCGTTCGTTGTTGGTCAATTTGGCCAAACCTTCAACGACTTCATCATTTAAGCCAAGGTTAAGGATGGTATCCATCATCCCCGGCATGGAAGCCCTGGCACCCGAACGGACCGAAACCAAAAACGGATTGGACGGATCCCCGAATTTCTTGCCAACGATGGCTTCGGTCTTAGCCAATGCTTCATAAATTTGATCCTCGATTTCTTTGGCGATGACCTGCCCGTCTTGATAATAGCGGGTACAAGCTTCGGTAGTCACTGTAAATCCCCGCGGAACCGGTAATCCCAATCCGGTCATTTCAGCCAGGTTCGCTCCTTTACCCCCCAATAGATTTCTCATGGAAGCATTGCCTTCACTGAAGAGATAAACATACTTCGTCATCACAAACCTCCTCACATCATTTTATAAATACCAGGAAGCGCCAAAACACGGCTGTTTCTCCGGTAATTTTTCGATCAAGTCATCCGCACTATCTCTCTTTCTGTCAAAACCGAAAGTTAAAATTCTCTAAACAATTCACAGTTCCTTCTGGAATTTCCAAATTTTTTCGTATCGGTTATGAATTTTTTCCCATTAACATTCAATCCTTTTTAATGAGATTTTCCCACATGATCTGCCGGTAGTGGTAAACCACCAATAGTTCCGCGGCGATCGCAGCCCAGACAAACAACGGATCAACCTGAGAAAACCTAAACAAAACCGGAATGCTCCCGGTCAAAACCAATAAAAATAGGAACCATGCTTCATTGAAAACCAAAAGCGGCAAAGCGATTCCCAAAGCCGCAACGGCCGTTGCCGGATACATATAAAAAACCATACCGAAATAGAATATGCCGATCCGATCCGTTCTTATGTTTCCTTTAAGCGCCGGAAAAACCTCTCCGGCCAGACCGGCGACCAATCCCAGGGCCGGCCAGACAGGATGCCCTCCGCTGGCCAGATCAATGACCAGAAGACACCCGATTCCGATCCCGATTTTCCAAAGGAGCGCTTTGAATCCCTCTCCTCCGGCAAGGCGCTCCTCTCCCTGTGGCCGGACATTTCTCAGTTTTGCCGGGTAACCGGTGGCCATGATCCCAATGAGCAAATAGGTTAAAGTGATCAATATGAGCTGCGTCGGTACCCCCTCCTGACATGAAAAAAGAGACTGCAGTTTTCTGCAATCTCCTCTATTATTTGCCAAAATCGGCATTTTAATATATAAGCGGTGATATAACAAACTTTTTGTAAAAAGATTTTCAATCCCCGTCTTTTTTGATACCATTAGGATAAAAAATATGCATGAGGTGATGCCATTGAAAATCGGAATTATCAGTGACACCCACGGTTCCCTGACCGCATGGCAAACTGCTTATAACCGTTACTTCTCCCAAACCGACCTGATCATTCATTGCGGCGATATTTTGTACCACGGCCCCCGCAATCCGTTGCCCGAAGGATACCAGCCGGCGGAATTGGCTGCTGCCCTCAACCAAGCGAAACAGCCCATTCTTTTCGCCAAAGGCAACTGTGATGCCGAAGTAGATCAACTGCTGATCGAATCTCCCATTGAAGGGCCTTATGTCCATTGTTATCTGAACGGGTTGCGGATTCTGGCCCATCACGGCCATCTCTTTACAATGGAGACACTGCCGCACGGAACCGCCCGCCACGTGGATTTGGTCATCTCCGGCCACACCCATCTGCCGGTGATCGAACGCCACCAAGGATTAACCTGGCTCAACCCCGGCAGTCCGTCCCTACCTAAAACCGAAGACAAACAACCGTCCATCGCCATTCTGGACGGACGTCATCTTGAAATTATTAATCTGAATACCGGGGAAGTCATCAAGGCTATTGATTTGTAAAATGGCAGGACAAAGGTGCACAACACAGTACACAGTGCACGGTGCACAGCGTTTGGTTCTGGGGATATATGAAGGAGATAGGAGACAAGGGTTAGGAGAATTTTGGAGAAGGCCGGAATGAAAATTAAAATTAAGAACGCGGACGCGTTCCCACCACAGCCCAGAACCTAGGGCCTGGTACCTTGACCGTTAACCGTGCACCCGGAAAAAGAACTGTCAACCGTCAACTGATTCAAGTATTTTCTCGCTGTTTCCAGGTCATGGTTGATCTGGCGTTGGAGGGACTCGGGGCCGGAAAAACGGTTTTCCGGACGGATAAACCGCAAAAACTCAATCCGGACATGATGGCCATACAGATTAACCTCCACATCCATCAGATAGACTTCAACCAAAGGTTTATATTGTCCGAAAGTCGGCTTAATCCCTACATTGGCCAAACCGTAAAATCCCTTTTCGCCGTCGATCATCCGAACCAGATATACTCCGTAACACGGTAACAGATATTGGGGCTCGATGCGGATGTTGGCGGTCGGGAATCCCAGCCTTCTTCCAATTTGCTCCCCTTTAACCACCGGGCCGTCAATGGTAAAAGGATAGCCCAGCATCTTATTGGCCAGTTCAATTTGGCCTTGAGCCAACAATTGCCGGATTACCGAGCTGGAGATGATGGTGTCCCCCTCCATAACCGGAGGAATCCGCTCCAAATGAACCCCGGAAGCATCCGCCAATTCCCGCAACAAATGATAATCGCCTTTGCCGGAAGCACCGAACCGAAAGTCATACCCGACCACCAGCGAACGTATTTTTAACCCTTCAACCAGCCACTGACGGAAAAAAGTTTCCGCTTCCATCGCCGCAAAATCCCGATCAAAAGGGACTTCCAACAGGGCGTCCACCCCTTGGCGTTCCAACAGTTGCTTCCGCAGCGCCGGATTATTGAGGAGAAACGGCCGTTCTCCCAAAAGATCGTCCGAATGGTTGGAAAACGACAGAACCACCGCCAGCCCGCCCTCTTCCCGGGTAAGTTCCACCGTCCGGCGCATAATTGCCTGATGACCGCGGTGGACTCCGTCAAAATTGCCGATGGTCACCGCCGTCCTTCGATTCTCTTTCAGTAGCTCCCGTCGGGCTTCCAAGATCGAATTCCAAATGATCATGTTTTCCTCATTGTCCCATGTTTGATATGTAATAATACCGGTTATGCCTTATCCTGATAGCGGAAGACTTTCACCGGCTGCCAAAACCGGTAATCACCGTTGTCTTCCAACCGGACCACAGCCAGTAACCGATTGTCATCGCCGACCGCTTTGGCCAAGTCCCCCGGTTCCGCCGCCGCCGGATAACGGTAAAATGAAAGTTTGCCTCCGTTACAAACTTTTTTGCGATCTTCCGCTTTCGGCAGGACGGACGGCAGATGGGCCAATGCCTCCGTTAACGGAATAATCCTCCGGTCAAGGGTTCCTGCTTCCAATTCCTTCTCAACCTGGTCCAACGTCAACGCCTGATCCAAGGTAAAAGGGCCGGAGCTAAGCCGCACCAGACTCCCCATATGGGCGCCGCATCCCAGTATCACTCCAAGATCATGAATGAGCGTACGGATATAGGTCCCCTTGGAACACCGAATGTCGGCCGTCAGACGCTGACCGAATTCATACACCGGCTGTGTATAATGATTGTTCCATTCATATACCGTAATCTTTCGCGTCTGCCGCTCCACATCCACACCGGCCCGAGCCAATTCATAGAGCTTTTTGCCTTGGACCTTCACCGCCGAATACATCGGCGGCATCTGATCGATGGTCCCGGTAAGTTCCCGGACGGCGTTTTCAATCTCCGCCGGCGTCAGGCACATTTCCGGCTTTTCCCAAAGAACGGTCCCCGTTGCATCCTGGGTATCCGTAGCTTGACCGAAAACTACTTCAGCCCGATAGACTTTTTCCGTTTCATTTAAAAATTGAAAAGAACGGGTCCCTTCCCCTAAACCGACAACCAAAACGCCAGTGGCCTCCGGGTCCAAAGTGCCGGAATGGCCGACGGCCGTTTGCCGCAGCATCCACCGTAATTTGGCAACCACTTGGTGTGAAGTTACGCCCCGTTCTTTGTGAATGATGAGTATCCCATGCCACATTTATTTGACACCGTAGTATTGATTGACATAATCCAAGACCTTTTGGACGACCGTATCCACGGGGCCCGTCAAACTGCATCCGGCAGCCCGGGCATGCCCGCCGCCTCCAAAATGGGCTGCCAGCTGACTGACGTCCACCGCAGCGGTAGACCTCCAACTGACTTTAACTTCATTGGGTTTTAACTCTTTAAAGAGTATCCCAATCTCCACCCCTTCAATGGAACGGGCGTAATTGACATAGCTCTCCGTCTCTTCGTTTTCCACCGGATACTTAGTGAGCAAGGGCTGATCAAGCACAGTCCAAGCAACTTTTCCTCCGTTGGTCAACTGCAATCTGCTTAAGACCTCGCCCAACAGGCGAATGGAATTGAAACTTTTCTGCTCGTGGACCTGCTCAGCCACTTTAAACGGTTCCACTCCGTAATTTTTCACCAATGAAGAGGCCACTTCCAATGTAAACGACGACGTGCTCTCAAAGCGGAAAAACCCCGTATCGGTGGCAATGGCCGTATACAAAGCCAGAGCGATGGCATAATCCATCGCATATCCGGCCTCCGTTATGAGCCGATAAACCACTTCTCCGGTTGCACACGCCTGCGGTTCAATGATATTGATGTCTCCAAAACCTTTATTGGTAATATGATGGTCCAAATTGACCATAATAGCACCGGACGCCTCCCACAACTCGGGCGGAGCGGCAATCCGCTCCTTTTCGGCACAGTCGACACAAATCACGGCTTCAGGCCGAAACCGGCCGTCCCAGCCGGTTTCAATCCACTGAATACCTTCTAAAAAGTTATATACGGACGGAACCCCGTCAGAACAGACCATAGCCACCTGTTTTCCCCGTTGCCGCAGAGTCAATCCCACGGCCAACAGTGAGCCGATGGCATCGCCGTCCGGATGGACATGGCAGCAGACCACAAACCGTTCCCGAGTATCCACCAGTTCCATGAATGGCTGCAATTGATCCAGCACTTAATTCTCGCTCCCTTTTTCTTTCTTCATTTCGTTCAAGAGTGCCATGATCCGGGAACCCCGTTCCATGGATTCGTCCGCGATAAAATGGAGCTCCGGCGTATGCCGCAACCGGATCCGCTGCCCCAATTCGGAGCGGATAAACCCCTTCGCACTCTCCAACCCTTCCATGGTCTGCTTCTTCTCTTCTTCACTCCCGAAAACGCTGACAAAAATCTTAACATGACTGTAATCATTGGAAACTTCCACATCGGTGACACTGACAAAACCGATGCGCGGATCTTTCAACTCCCGTTGGAGAATCTGCCCAAATTCGGCCTTGATCAGCTCCCGCAATCTTTCCAAACGATGTTCAGCCATTGAATCCACGCTCCATTCTGGTTCTTTCGCCCGTTAACTTTGCCGTTTGATTTCCTCCATGTAGAACGCTTCGATGATATCCCCTTCCTTCAAATCGTTGAAGTTCTCGAGGCCAATACCGCATTCGAAGCCTTCGCTGACCTCGCGGACATCATCTTTAAACCGTTTTAACGAGCTGATTTTTCCTTCATGGATGACAATGTTATCTCTGATCAAACGGATATCATTATTGCGGCTTATTTTACCGTCCAGCACGTAACATCCTGCCACGTTGCCGACTTTGGGAACTTTATAGATGGCCCGAATTTCGGCGCGGCCGTTGACCACTTCCCGAAATTCCGGTTCCAACATTCCTTCCATCGCCTTTTTAACATCGTCGATAATATTATAAATAATTCGGTATAATCGAATATCTACATTTTCTTTTTCGGCGATCCGTTTGGCCATCGGGTCCGGTCGGACATTAAATCCGACAACGATGGCATTGGAGGCCGCAGCCAACATCACGTCGCCTTCGCCGATTCCTCCGACGCCGCCGTGAATCACCCGGACTTTCACTTCATCATTGGAAAGTTTTTCGAGAGATTGGCGGATGGCTTCCACTGAACCCTGAACATCCGCTTTAATAATGATCTTAACCTCTTTGAGGGTCCCTTCTTTAATCTTGGAGAAAAGATCATTCAGGGTGACTTTCTGGCTTTGCTGCAGTTCCACTTCGCGCTTATACTGCATCCGTTTGTCCGCCAACTGACGGGCCAGCCGCTCCTCCGGGACCACATTCAAAATATCCCCGGCTTCAGGAAGTTCGTCGAAACCGATGACTTCCACCGGCGTGGAAGGCGTAGCCTTTTTAACCCGTTTCCCTTTATCGTTGATCAAGGCCCGGACTTTACCGGCGGCAGCACCGGCAATGATGGAGTCACCCAATTCCAGGGTACCGTTTTGTACCAGGACCGTGGCCACCGGACCCCGTCCCTTATCCAATTTGGCCTCAATGATGATGCCTTTGGCCGGCCGGTTGGGATTGGCTTTCAACTCTTTGATATCAGCCACCAACAGGATCATTTCCAACAGATTTTCAATACCGATGCGCTGTTTGGCCGACACTTGGACGAAAATGGTGTCGCCGCCCCATTCTTCGGCCACCAAACCGTATTCGGTAAGATCCTGCTTAATCCGTTCCGGATTGGCTCCCGGCTTATCGATTTTATTGATGGCCACAATGATCGGCACATTGGCGTCTTTCGCATGGTTGAGCGCTTCCACGGTTTGCGGCATCACCCCGTCGTCCGCAGCCACCACCAAAATGGCAATATCCGTCGCTTGGGCGCCCCGGGCCCGCATCGCCGTAAATGCTTCGTGGCCTGGCGTGTCCAAGAAGGTGATCCTCCGATCATTGATCTCAACCTGATACGCACCGATATGTTGGGTAATACCGCCGGCTTCCTGCGCCGTCACATTGGTTTTCCGGATGGCATCCAAAAGCGAGGTTTTTCCGTGATCCACATGGCCCATAATGGTAACCACCGGAGGCCGTGGCTGCAGATCTTTCGGATCATCCTCGATCTCCTCAACTTGCAGTTTTTCTTCTTCAGTTTGGGCGGGCGCCGCTTCCACACCAAACTCATCCGCAATGAGAGCCATGGTATCATAATCAATTTCCTGATTTATTGTAGCCATAACTCCCAAATTCATTAATTTCTTAATCACTTCACCGGCAGCAATCTCCAATAATTGGGCAAAATCTTTCACCGTCATGCTGGGCGGCAATTGAACGGACTTAACATTGGTCACAGGCCCTTGCGGTTTCTTCTGAGGCCGCGGAGGTTGGGCTTTTTCCCGTTCCCTTTCACGGCTGTTAAACTGCTCCTGCTGCCGATGTTGAGCCGATTTACCGCGAGAAGCTCCTTGAGCTCCGGCAGCTTTATTCCCCGCCGGCCATGGATGATTGCCTTTGCCGGTTCCGGCATCGGCCTTGGTGTTCCTGACGTTATTATGATCCGAAGCTGCCGGACGGGTCGCGTGATTGGGAGCCGTCCCCGTGGCCGGGCGGCGGTCGAACTGCTGCGTCCGGGCCTGAGACCGGTTCTGCGGAGGATTATTCCCGTTGGTTTTCGACTGCACCGGGCGCCGGTCGTTCGCTTGAGGTTGGCTTTTCAGCGGCGTAGTTTCCGCCTTGGATTCTCTCCGTTCTCCCACACCTGCCTCAGGAGTTCCGGTTTTGGGGGCCGTCTTGGGGCCGAGCTCTTTCGGCCGTTGGGCGGCAGGCTTCGCTCCGTCCGCTTCCCCTTGAGATTTCTTTGCCGCTGCCGGCATTTCCCCTTTCGCAGCCGCTTTTTTCTCGGTTGTCACAGAGGTTTCCTGTTTATGACCCGGAGATGCGGCCGTCGCTGCAGGCGCAGCGGGACCGGCGGATACCAGGGTAACTGTTGCCGGTCCCTGCTCCGGGCCTTTCGGTTGCTTCGCTCCCGCAAAATTTTGACGGGCCTGATTGACATACTCATCTTCAACCGTACTCATATGATTGCGGACATTCGCTCCCAGACCGTTTAAAAACTGCATTAACTCCTTCATCGGAATGCCCAACTCTTTGCTTAACTCATGTACACGTACTTTACCTATGATCCGTCACCCCTATCCATAAAATGATCTTCAAGCAATCGGCGGAGATTGGAAGCAAACTGCTTCGAGACCACACCGATGACTCCCCGTTCCGGCGCTCCGACCAAACGCCCTAATTCGGAACGGAGACCGTAACAATAAAACGGCACCTGATACACATCGCATAAATACTTAAAATTTTTGATGGTCTTGGACGAAAGATCAGTCGCACAGATAACCAGTGCGATTTTTCCTCTTTTCAGCCCCGCTTCAACGCCGGCAGTTCCCAATATCAACTGACCTGCTTTGGAAGCAAAACCAAGCATACTGTCGATTTTGTTCATGGGATTAAAGCTAACACTTCCGAACGCAATTGATCTTTCGTGGACTCGTCCAACACGATGTCCAAAGCTTTATCCAAAAGCGCCCCTTTAAAAGCCAATTCCAAGCATTGGAGATTGGGACAACTGTAAGCGCCCCGGCCGGATTTTTTCCCGGTTTGATCAACCAGCACGTTTCCTTCCGGTGTACGCACAATGCGAATCAGTTCTTTCTTGGGACGCACCGTCTTACATCCAATGCAGGTCCGTTGGGGAATTTTTTTAACTTTCATTATTTATCCCCCTTTTTCTCTCCTTTTTTGGCTTTCTTGAGCAATTCTTCACCTAACAGCTGTCCGATGGTGAAGCCACTGTCCGACTCATTCTCCGGCGCTCCAACCGAAATCACCGGTTCTTCCGAAGCTTGTTGTTCATCGAGGACATCCGTAAAGAAATACCCTTCGTCGTCGAGTAATTCATCTTCCAATTCTCTCCGGGAAATCTTCGAAGAGAACTTCTTCTTCGGCTTCTTCTTGATCACGATCTCTTCTTCATCGTCATCATCATCGTCATCGTCAATGACCGGCTCTTCCACGCTTTCCGTTTCATCCGCATCCGAAGTATCTTCCGAAGTCTCCGGCTCATCATATTCGACCGAAGCAGTTTCGTCCACACCCGCTTCCCAAGCCGATTCTTCTTCATATTCCTCTACATTTTCGACGATCTCGTCGTCCGTTGTCACGGATTCAGCCGGTTCGACCTCATCGTCCGCCGATTTAAAGCCGATCTCCTCCCGAACCAGCCGCTCAATCTCCTCATGGCTGGCTTCGGCTTGGCTTTCGCTCTTAATATCGATCTTCCAACCGGTAAGCTTAGCGGCCAACCGGGCATTTTGCCCCTCTTTACCGATAGCCAGGGAGAGTTGAAAATCGGGCACGATGACAATCGCCGTTTTCTTCGACGGCAATATCTTCACTTCCGTCACTTTCGCCGGACTCAATGCATTGATAATGAACTCAATGGGATCGGCACTCCAGGGAACGATATCGATTTTTTCGCCTTTCAATTCCCGGACAATCATTTGCACCCGGATGCCTCGGGCCCCGACACAGGCACCCACCGGATCAATCTGAGGATCCCGGCTGTAAACCGCTACTTTGGAACGGAACCCGGGTTCACGGGATACCGACTTAATCTCCACCAACCCATCCTGGATCTCCGGAACTTCCAATTCGAACAGACGCTTAATCAAACCGGTCCGCGCCCGCGATAAGATGATCTGTGGGCCTTTGGTGGTTTTTTTCACTTCAGCGATATAGGTTTTAATCCTGCTTCCCAGCTCATATTGTTCATTGGGCATCTGTTCATGGGCAGGAAGAATCCCTTCGACCCGTCCCAGATCGATATAATAATTCCGCTGTTCAACCCGTTGAATAATCCCGGTAATCAGATCCCCGACCCGATTGGAAAATTCCTCGTAAATAATCCCCCGTTCCGCTTCGCGAATGCGTTGCACCACCACCTGTTTGGCGGTCTGGGCGGCAATCCGTCCGAATTCCTTCGGGAAAATTTCAAATTCCACCAAATCGCCGACTTCATAAATGGGATTAATTTTTTGGGCATCTTCCAGGCTGATCTCGTTATGTTCGTCTTCGACCTCGTCCACTACGGTCTTATGGGTATAGACATGCAGCTCTCCCGTTTCCGAATCCATCCGTACTTCAATGCTTTGCGCAACTTTTTGATCCCGTTTATACGCCGAAGCTAATGCCGTCTCGATAGCATCCAACAATATTTCCTTACTGATTCCCTTTTCTTTGGCCACTTGTTCCAGAGCATCAATAAACTCGTGATTCATTTTAACCCTTTACCTCCTCCGGTACCGAAGAAATCAATATTTAAATTTGCTTTGGCAATATCTTTCAACGCCAACGTCACCAAACCGCTGTCAGTCTTTATTTGAACCGTCTTGGCCTCTTCATCGAATCCAGCCAATTCACCGGAGTATTTTTTCTGTCCTTCCACCGCCCGGTGGAGTTTCACCGTCACGTTCTCACCTAAAAACCGCTGATAATCGGAGGCTTTTTTCAACGGACGTTCCGCTCCCGGCGACGAAACTTCCAACAGATAACTGCCAGGAATCGGATCCTCGGCATCCAACACTTTTTCAACGGCTTCACTGAAGATTTGGCACTGATCGATCCCCACCCCTCCGGGACAATCGATATAACAGCGCAAAACCCAGTTTGCCCCTTCCTTTTTATATTCGACATCAACCAATTCGTATCCCAACCGTTCCGCAACGGGAGTCGCCAAACGCTCGACAACGTCCTCAATTCGTTCCCTGGCCAACACCAAACCTCCTAATTCAGTGTGATTACAAATCGAAAGAGTGGGGACCCCCCACTCTTCAGTCAAAATTCTGTTTTTAGTGTAACACAATTGCTGTAAATTTACAAGTTAACGATTGACAATTGCCCGTCCATTTTTCAACGACGGCTGAATAATCTATGCGCCACGATAACCCAATTTTTCCGAAATTTTTTGCGCCGCATTTAAAACAGCCGGTAAAATTTGCTCGTAAATCCGTTCATTGGTCATCCGCTGAACCGGACCGGATACGCTGATTGCTGCCTGCCAACGGCCTTCATGGTTGCGCACCGGAGCCGCCACACAGACGACCCCTTCATCCCGTTCCGAAAAGTCCAGCGCATAACCATTGGCCTTGATTTCCTTTAAAGCAGCGATCAACTGCTGAAGATCGGTGATCGTGTGTTCGGTAAACCGGATAAACTCGACCCCGGCCATTCTTTGGGTAAGCTCTTCCGTACTCAAATCAGCCAACAGCACTTTCCCGGTTCCGGTACAATAAGCCGGCCCCCGGCTGCCGATCCGGGCAAACATCTTCACGATAACAATATTGGTAGATTCCAACTGATCAATATAGACAACTTCCGCTCCGTCCAAAATAGCCAAATTGGTCGTTTCATTGACCGACTCGGCCAGTTCTTTGAGAAACGGACGGGAAATATTGCGCAAGTCCAAACCGGCCAATGCCGCATTGCCGATTTCAAACGCCTTAATCCCCAACTTATAACGCAAACTCTGCTCGTCCTGTTCGACAAAGCCTTTATTCATCAACGTATACAACAGCCGGTGTACCGTTGTCAACTTCAGATTTGCTTTTCGCGCCAACTCGGATATAGATACAGGCGAACTTTCTTTCGAAAGAATTTCAAGCAAAGATAACGCACGGGTAACTGCTTGTACCGTTTCTCCTTCACCGTCTTTACGCAGACGTCCCATCTTGCACCCCCTCCATCAAGAGTTACCAGTGTCTTCCCGTATTCCGTCACAGCCCGAACAAACCGCGCTGCCACAATATAAAAACGATTGCCAATATAGCTAATATAACGAAAACAAACATAATTTTCAAGGTCTTTAAAATGAATTTTAAAATGAACCACAAAACGATGATTCCGATGAGCGCTCCAAGCCAACCCATTCCGAATCCTCCCGTCTTTCGTTTTGATCATCCTGCGCCGACCAAATGACCGATTTTGGAAACCTGCCGCTGTTGTTGTTCATATTCTTCCACTTCACCCAGGTTGATCAATGTCTGCAGATAAGCCTGGACCGCCATGTCGTCGGTACGGTTCTGTTGAAAAGCGGTCCGTAAAAACGGCAGCGCTTTGGAAAATTGTCCCTTGGCCCAATAACTTAAGCCCAGCTTTTTAGCCACGGGAAAAGCGGGTTTTCGCCGGTATCCGGCCCGTAAAGCGGCCATAGACAATGTTCCCAGTTTAAACCGTTCCAGCACAACGCTCCATAAATACCAGTAATACCACAAATCTTTCGCTTTTCTGAAATTTTTCACCAATTCCCCGATGACTTTCAGCCGCCGGCCATTCTCCCATAAACGCATCAATTTACGGATGCGCAGTCCCACAAGAAAAGGGCTTTGATTGTATTGTTCCAGTATGGCTAAAACATGCCGCCGTACCGTATTATTGGGAGCGATCTGCAATAAATGCAACAACACTTCTTCAGCATCGTCATAGTACCCCAGTTCCAATTGGCACTCGGCCAACAAAAGATAGGTGGGGAAATGACCGGGATTAAGGGCCCGGGCTTTATTCAACAGGGAAATCCCTTCCTCGATCCGGCCGTACCGTCGGCAAAAAGAACCATAATTAAAGAAAGAGCCCCACCAGCGATCATTCGCCTGAATCGCTTTCAAATAATAATTTTCAGCCTGTTCCGGATCGCCTTTTTCTTCGGAAAGCAGCCCCAAGTTGTTGAGAACATTGACCCGGCCGGGTTCCAGTTCCAATGTTTTCAGCCACACCGCTTCAGCGTCCTGATAACTCTCCAAGCCGACATAGATGGCACCCAACAGATCCAATACCACCGTATTCTCCGGCTGGCGCTCATGAAGCATTTTCAAGATGCTTAACGCTTTCAGGCTTTCGTTTTGGGATTGATAAAAGAGGGCCAGACGAATCCACCCGTCAAAAAAACCGGGAAATTTCTGCACCAACGTATTTAATAATTGTTCGGTCTTCCCATGGTTTCCCCACTGAAAATACAATTCGGCGGCTACCAACGGGATCCGGGGATGCCGGTCTTCATAATCCTTCAACCGTTCCAACATCCGCAGCGCATAATCATAATCGTGATGGGAGCCAATCTGCACCAAAAATAATAATAAAATATCCACCGCCTCGACGAAATCCGGATCATATGCTACGGCAGTCAACAATTGCTCCAGGCCTTCTTCCTGTTTGGCCTGCTTTTTGGCTACCGATAAAATCTCCAGCCCTCTCCTGAAAGCCAAAAAGGCATCCAATGAATGGGTATACATCTTCTTTTCGGCGATGGACGTCTTCTCTTCCCCGGTAAGCCAGAGAACCACCTGTTCCACATGGTTCTCCCAATCTTTCAGAAACTGACGCTCCGTCGTTCGATATGTATCGCAATAAACGGAGTATTCACGGGAGGATTCCGCTAAAAACAGGGATACCTTGTACCCCGGATTTTCAAAGATAACTTCACCGGTGAACAACAGGTCCTCCCCGGACAGTTCCCCGGCAGACTGAACAGTTTCGCTTTCCCAGGCAGTGAAATTCAGTTCCAGATTGATTTGGGCCTCTATTTTCATCATATTGAACCATAAATTGGCCAAATCCGCCAGTCCCCTGGTCAATACGGGTAAATATTCAGGCTGTTCGCTGTATCGAAAAGGAATGATCTGAATCAACGCCTACCTCCGCGCCAACGTCATGTTAATCCTTCCAAGGCGAATATTTTATCATCATCCTTACCTGTTGTCAAAACGTTAGCATAATCATTACCGTTAGTCAAGTGACGGACAAGCTCAAAAAAAACTTGCAGAATGCAAGTTTTCATCCGGCAAGCCCCCGTCTTACGGTACCGGTCATGAGCGGAATGACCACCTTGATCCTGAATCCCGAACCCGGTTGGCCGTCGATTTCGATCAATCCGTTCACCGCTTTGATCCGCTCCTCCATACCAAGCAAGCCGTATCCCTTGCGAATCGTAGCGCAGCCATGGCCGTTATCTTCGATCAATAATATAAGCGTATCCGATTTGAATTGCATTTCGATGCTGACCATCGACGCTTTCCCGTGGCGGACCGTGTTGGTCAGGGCCTCTTGGCAGACGCGGTAAATCGTATCCATAATCCGGGTATTCAGCTCTCCGTCATACCGCTCCACCATCAGACGGACATGGATTCCGGTATTTTCAAAACTTCCGATTAATGCTTGCAAAGCATCCATCAAAGTCTCCCGGGTAAACCGGGCCATGCTCAATCCGGCAACCGAACGCCGGACTTCCGCCAAACCTTCTTCGGCAACCCGTAACGCTTCCGTCAGTTTCTTCTCCATCTCCTCCGGATTGTGGCGGCAATTGGCCAGGGCGATCTGCAACATCGTAATCAGCAACGTCATGGTCTGTCCCAAAGTGTCATGAACGTCCCGGGCAAAACGGTTCCGCTCTTTCACAACCGCCAGTTCTTCCGCTGTGGCGGCATACTCTTGCAACTGCCGGTTCATCTGGGACAACTCTTGATTTTTCTGATGAAGTTCCTCCACTAAATTTTGATAAACCGAAATATCGTTGATGGATATGACCCTCCCCAGACATTCTCCGCGCTGATAAATGGGCTGAATATTCACAGCCAGCCATTGGGGGCTCGGATCAATCAGTTTGATGTCCGTGGTATGGTTTTTTTCGGCCCATTCCGCCAGAACATGCGTCATCCGGTCAAGTTTGGGGCCGGGTTCCGCCCGTTGAATCAGGGCCGCCAAAAACGAAGCCAAATCGGGCTTTCCGGCGGTGACCACTTCCGGGAAAATATTCCGGAAAACCCGGTTATAGCGGACAATCTGCCGGTAATTGTCAATCACCACAATGGCTTCTTTCATATTATCCACAATCGCGTGATAGGCTACAGGGACCAAGTCCAACAATTTATACTTAAACGTCGCCACGAAGTAAATGACCAACGAAATCAATAGCGCAAAGGGCGTCGTGTCGAAGGTGGCGGGTATCACCCGGCTGACCACCATCGCATTGACCAGCAACGGGAATAACGCAGCCAGCACCAGCAAGATCACTTGTTTACGTTTCTTTCCCATCTGGCAGAAAGCGTAATTGATGAGGAGGGCCGTACCGCTGGTACAAAAAATATAGGATTCAAACATATGGATGTAAAATAAGACCCCAAAGGTATTGAATGCCCGGTCATGAAGGCCGAAGAAGCGATGATGCCAGTCGTTGGTCAACACTCCGGCATAAGACAAAGCCGGAATAAGTCCCAATAATATCAGATATTTCTTTTTGGAAGCCCACGGATGTTCCGTATATTGAAGACAGAAAACCAACCAGAAAAAGCCGATAAAACAAATGCCGAAATACTCTAAACGGACAAAAATCCACTCCATGGCATAATTCGAAGCAAAGATCCGAAATATTTGACCCAAAAACCAAATGACATTTAAGACCAAATACCAAATGAAACTCCGTGTCAACGGGGTGCGTTTTCCCCACAGCCGGCAATAGATGATGACCGCCGTTGCTAATAGCGCCCCGATAAACAACCATATTAACCGCAGAGAAGTCAGCCAGTCCATTCGTTTCTCCGTATCATATAGAACTTTTTCACAAGCCCATTATATAAATAATTTCCAAAAAAATAAAGTAAACATAAAGGAAATTATTTACCTATCTATCGCTTGTCGCATTTCCCGGAGAAACATTCCGGCCTCCTTCAACCCGTTTTCCCCTGCCATCCGTTGGATGACAGCGCTTCCCACAATAATCCCGTCAGCCATCTGCGCTACCGTTTGCCCCTGCCAAGGTTGGGCAATACCGAATCCGACCGCCACCGGTTTATCCGATTGGCTCCGAATCCGTTGGAGAAATTCCGGCAAATCCGGAGGCAGATGATCCCGGGCTCCGGTCACGCCTTTCAAGGATACCGCATAAATGAAACCGGTGGAACAACGGCTGGCGGTAGCGATCCGCTGCGGGGTACTGGTAGGGGCAACCAGGAAACTCAATCCGATACCACATTCCAGCCCGGCCTTCTGAAGTTCTTCCGCTTCTTCCGGCGGCAAATCGGGAACGATGAGTCCGGCAAACCCATTGTCCCGGATTTCTTCCACAAAACGCCGGATCCCGCGCTGATAGATAATGTTATAATACACCATCATGACTGCAGGTACCGGCAACCCCTTCACCACCGGTCCCAATTCCTTCATCAGCCGGTCCAACGTGCAACCGTTGGCCAAAGCCTGCTGTCCGGCTGCCTGAATCACCGGCCCGTCGGCCAACGGATCGGAGAATGGAACGCCGACTTCGATCAGATCGGCACCGGCCTCCGCCAGAATTTCAAGAGCGGCAGCCGAATCCGGCAACGTGGGATATCCTCCCATCATATAAGGGATTAACGCCTTTTGTCCCTTTTGGCGCTTAAGTTCAAAACATTCCGCGATCCGGTTCATAAACTCACCCCTGTCTCTTTGGCAACGGTGAAAATGTCTTTATCGCCGCGGCCGGAAATATTAATAACGCAAATCTGGCCTTCCTTCAAACCGGAAGCAATCTTCATTCCGGCGGCCACCGCATGGGCGCTTTCCAAAGCCGGAATAATACCTTCGGTAAGGCTTAAGTACTTAAAGGCCTCCAGCGCCTCCTCATCGGTGACCGATTGGTAAACAGCCCGACCGCTGTCTTTAAGCCAGCTGTGTTCCGGCCCGACCCCCGGATAATCCAATCCTGCCGAAATGGAATAAGCTTCCTTAATTTGGCCGTCATCGTCCATTAACAGATAACTCTTGGCTCCCTGAAAAATGCCGGGTTTCCCCATCCCCAGCGAAGCCGCATGTTCTCCGGTGGCCAGCCCCCGGCCGGCCGCTTCCACACCGATGAGCCGGACCTCCCGGTCATGGATAAACGGATGGAAAATTCCCATGGCATTGCTGCCGCCGCCGACACAGGCCACCACATAATCCGGAAGCTTTCCGGCCTTCGCCAGGATCTGCTCCTTGGTTTCTTTCCCGATGATGGACTGGAAATCCCGAACGATCACCGGATAAGGATGGGGCCCGGCCACCGATCCGAACAAAAAGTACGTATCATCCACATGGGCAACCCAATCGCGCAACGCCTCATTGCCGGCATCTTTTAACGTCCGGCTGCCGCTGGTCACCGGCCTGACTTCGGCACCCAACAGCTTCATCCGAAAAACATTCAAGGCTTGCCGGGCCATGTCCACCTCACCCATATAAATGACGCATTCCATGCCAAACTTGGCAGCGACGGTGGCTGTCGCCACCCCGTGCTGACCGGCCCCGGTCTCGGCCACGATCCGCTTTTTCCCCATTCGTTTGGCCAATAAAATCTGGCCCAGCGTATTGTTGATTTTATGCGCTCCGGTATGATTCAAATCTTCCCGTTTCAGATAAACCCGGCCTTTACCCAATTCTTTGCTGAAACGCTCGGCATAATAAAGCGGCGTGGGACGGCCGGAATATTCGCGATATAACTCCGTCAATTCCCGGTTAAAATCCGGATCGCCCGCATAACGCCGATATGCGGCATCCAACTCCTCCAAAGCCGGCATCAATGTTTCCGGCACAAACCTGCCGCCGTACTCTCCAAAATACCATTCCTTCGGATGTGACATACTCTACTCACCTCTTCTCAAAAATACTCTTCCCGGCCAGACCGCTACCGGCCGGTCTCCGGTCAACGCCCGAAGCGATGGCGATAAACCGTTTCACCTTATCCGGGTCTTTCCGTCCCGGTTCCCGTTCCACCCCGCTTGAAACATCCACTCCGTCCGGCTCCGTCCGCCGGATAGCCTCCAGAAGATTATCAGGATTCAAACCTCCTGCCAAGATTTTGGGATAAGGCAGGTGACGATAATTCCGGAACAATTCCCACTCATAGGTCTGGCCGCTGCCGGCCGTTGCACCGTCAACCAATACCGCCCGTAACCCGGCTTCCTCCCAGGGAGCTCCGGGAAAGTCGACCCCGGCCCGGAAGGCTTTAATAGCCATTCCTTGAAACTTCCGGCAATATTCCGGGCTCTCATCCCCATGGAACTGCACCAGATCCAGCCGGCAGTAACGGATGATCTCCCGGACTGTCTCCGCCGCTTCATTGACAAAAACCCCGACCGTCACCACGTCCGTCGGCAAACTCTGCCGGATCATCCGTGCCCGTTCCGGCGAAATCCGTCGTTTTGACGGAGCAAAGACAAACCCCAATGCGGCAGCTCCGTATTCTACGCAGGCCAGCGCATCTTCCACGGCGGTTATCCCGCAGACTTTGACCGGTATCATGAGCCTGCCTCCAACAGCTCCCGAAGTTTCAGGGCAGGCTCCTTGTGCGTCACCAACGCCTCACCGATTAAAAACCCGTGGACCCCGGCGGATTTCAAACGCTCCACATCTTCCCGGGAATGAATACCGCTTTCGGAGACAACGGTAATCCCCGCCGGTATGTTCGGGCGCAACTTCAATGTGGTGTCCAGGTTAACCTCCAGCGTCCATAAATCCCGGTTATTAATCCCGATAATTTCGGCACCGGCATCACAGGCAACCGCTATTTCTTCCTCCCGGTGGACTTCCACCAGAGGCGTCATCCCCAAAGCCAGCGTTTCCCTGATCAACTCTGTCAACATGGCCGGAGTTAAAGCCGCCACAATCAGGAGGACCGCATCAGCCCCGTACAATCGCGCTTCCACCAGTTGATAACGGTCGATGATAAAATCTTTCCGGAGGACCGGTGTCTCCCTGGTGGCCGCCTTCACGGCCTGAAGGTCAGACAGTGACCCCCGGAAATAATGGGGCTCCGTCAGTACAGAAACGGCAGCGGCCCCGGCCGCCTCATAGCTCCGGGCCAACGGTCCGGGTCGAAAATCCTCGGTCAACAGTCCTCTGGAGGGTGACGCTTGTTTCACTTCGGCGATGATTTGCATACCGCCCCGGGTTAAACGGGGGCCCAACGGTCGCAGCTCCGGTTGGGACCGTTCCAGCTGCTCAAGCATCTGCTCATAAGACAAGACTTTTTTCCGTGCTTCCACTTCCTGCCGCTGCCGGACAAGCATCTTTTCCAAGAACATCTGAAACCCTCCTCCATTACCCGGCAAGCCGGCGCAATTCCTGTAATTTCCCATGCGCCGAGCCGTCTTCAATCAGCCCGCGGGCCAACTTTACCCCGTCTTTCATATCCCGGGCCTTGCCGCTGATGAATAGGCCGGCTGCGGCATTCAATAACACTGCATCCAGTTTCGGCCCTTTTTCGCTCCCGTTAAGGATATTTTCGATGATGGCTGCGTTTTGCCGGGCATCTCCGCCTTTCAACTCTTGATTAGCGGCAGGTTCCAACCCCACCTCGGAGGCAGACACCTTGAAGGTATCGATCCGGCCATCCCTTAACATACTCACGTGATTGTCCCCGTCCAGCGACAACTCATCCATTCCGCCGGCACCATGGACCACCATGGCCCGGTGAGAACCCAGCCGCTGCAGTACCCGGGCAAATACTGCCGTCAAATCCGGATGGTACACCCCGAGCAGCTGACAATTGGCACCGGCCGGATTGGTGAGGGGCCCCAGCATGTTGAAGATAGTCCGAAAACCCAGTTCCCTCCGGGGCCCTGCCGCGTGTTTCATCGAATGGTGATATACCGGCGCGTACATAAATCCGATCCCTGCCGTTTCCAAACATTGAGCCACCCGTTCCGGCGGAAGGTCGACCTTGATTCCCAATGCTTCCAACACATCGGCGCTTCCGCACCGGCTGGACATGGCCCGATTGCCGTGTTTGGCCACGGGAATCCCGGCCGCCGCCAACACAAAAGCGACCGTTGTCGAAATATTAAAGGTATTGGAGCCGTCCCCTCCGGTGCCGCAGGTGTCCATAACCAGCGGCGCGCGAAAACGGACCTTCAGGGATTTCTCCCGCATCACCCGGGCTCCTCCCACGATTTCGTCAACAGTCTCCCCTTTGAGACGGAGCGCGGCGAGAAATCCGCCCAATTGGGTCGGCGTCACCTCGCCCTCCATCACCCGCTCCATCACATCCATCATCTCATTCTCCGTCAAGTTCTCTCCTTGGACTAACTTGGCTAAACTCTCCTTAATCACTCAACTCAACTCCCCTCTTCTCCTCATGGTTACACGCGCAGGAAATTGGCTAACACCTGCCGTCCGGCTTCCGTAAAAACGGACTCCGGGTGAAACTGAACGCCATACGTTGGAAATTCCCGGTGCTTAACACCCATAATCAATGCCGGTTCATCGTCCAATACCGCCGTAACCTGAAGCTCCTTCGGCAAACTTGCCTCGTCGACCACCAGCGAATGATAGCGTACCACGGCTAAAGGGTTTTCGACTCCGGCAAACAGCCCGGTCCCGTCATGGCGAATGGTACCCATTTTCCCATGGGCCGGCGCAGGAGCCCGGACCACCTTCCCTCCGAAAACTTCCGCAATACATTGATGGCCGAGGCATACGCCCAACACCGGAATTTTCCCGCTGAAATAGCGAATCGCCGTTTTCGAAATCCCGCTCGCCTCCGGCGTGCACGGCCCGGGGGAAACCACCAGGTAATCCGGATGATGAGCGGTGAGCGTTTCCAGATCCACCTGGTCATTGCGGAAAACCAGCAACTCCAGATCTTCGGCAAGCTCCTGCCGGAGCTCGCCGAAATATTGCAAAAGATTATAGGTGAACGAATCATAATTATCGATGATAATAAGTTTCATAGTGTCACCTGCCGTAACGCGGTTAACAGGGCTTTCGCCTTATTCACCGTCTCCTGATATTCGGTTTCCGGAACGGATTCCGCCACGATCCCCGCACCGACCTGCAAAACCGCTTTCCCGTCTTTAAACAGCACGGTCCGGATGGTAATACAGGTATCCATATTTCCGTGAAAGCCAAAATAGCCGACGGCACCGCCGTAAAATTCCCGTCTCACCGGTTCCAGTTCGTCGATGATCTCCATGGCTCTGACTTTGGGAGCCCCACTTAAAGTCCCGGCAGGAAACACTGCCCGAAACAGATCAATCGTCGAATACTCCGGTAGCAACTTGCCGACGACAGTCGAGACGATATGCATCACATGGGAATAATGTTCGACAGCCATCAATTCCTGGACCTGGACGCTACCGAACCGGCATACTTTCCCAAGATCATTACGGCCCAGATCCACCAACATCATGTGTTCGGACCGTTCTTTCGGATCATTGAGCATTTCCGAAGCCAACGCCTGATCCTGCTGTTTGGTACGTCCCCGCGGCCGGGTTCCGGCAATGGGCTTCAGCGTCACCTGATCCCCTTCACACCGGACCAAGATTTCCGGAGAGGACCCGACCAGTTGAAAACCGCCGAAATCTAAATAGAACAAATACGGAGACGGATTAAGCCTTCGTAGCACCCGGTAGAATGAAAAGGGATCTCCGCCAAACTCAGCCTCGATACGTTGAGACAACACCACTTGAAACGCATCGCCGGCCGCCAGGTATTCCTTGATCCGCAATACTTTCTGTTGAAAATCCCCGGCGGTCATGCCGAAAGCATATTCAGGCTCCCGGGCACCGGTTTCCGCAGCTTTCACCGGAGCCAAATCCAAAGGCTTTTGCAAGCGTTCCAGGACGCTTTTAATGCCATCTTCCGCCTTCCACCGCCCTTCCCCGTCCTCCGTATCCGCAAGGACGATCACCGCAATGCTCTGGGTTACATGGTCAAATCGTATCAGAAATTTGGGGATGATTAAAAAAACTTCGGGCAGCCCCAGCACTGCCGGTTTATCTTCCGGCAATTGCTCAATGCGGCGGACATAATCATAGCCCACATATCCGACAGCTCCTCCGTAAAATGCGCCCAACTCCGGAACGGGAGCCACATTTAACTCTGCCAACAATTGACGGAGGCATTCCAACGGATCGGCCGCCTCCACCACCCGTTTGCCCCGGCCGTTCTCGACAGTCACTTTGCGTCCGTCTGCGCTTATTTGGGCAAGAGGTTCCCAGCCGATATAAGAATACCGACCCAAGGCGCCCCGTTCCACGCTTTCCAACAAGAAACGACCTTTTCCCGACGCGCACTTGGCAAAAACGGTAACCGGGGTCTCGGTATCCGCCGAAATTTCAGCGATAATCGGCACATAACGATAGCCTTCACTCCTTCCGCCCAATGGCGCTTTCTCTGCAAACTCAGCTCCACTCATACTCATCTCAGCTCCTCCTTTTGAATAAAATAAAAAGACCATGATCACAAAGAATCTGGTCTTTTAAAATCAACCAAATTACTCTGCTCATCTCCAACTCAACTCATCTATTCTGTTCTCAACTCAACTCAGCTCGGAAACGCCTGGCGTTCCAATGGTCTACTCTATATACTTGTTCGATATGTTTTCTATATTTTATTCCTGAACGTCGTCTTTGCCGCTACGCACTTTGCCCAACTTGGTATAGATATCGGCCTTGCCCCGGATTTTCATAGCCGAAGTATGTTCCGTAAATTGAAACAACATAACTTCGCCCCGATCCAGCTTTTCCGTATGGTGAAAACGGGTATCCTTGCCCCGGGTTAAACCGATAATGGTGACACCGTCCTCAAGAGCCCGGACCGCAACGTATTCTCCACTGATTTGCTCTACATGTTCGTTTTGATCCATGGATTACCTCTTCCTCAATTTTTGTTTATTAATTATAACCATTATTCCCCAGTGTGTCAAGGCGTTTCAAACAAGGTGCGGTAACTGTGAAGCTCCCCAAAAATGACCAATTTGTCCCCAACCGCCAAAGTCTCCAGCCCTTTCGGGAATGCCACGGTTTGTTCTCCCCGTTCAATCGCCAAAACCAACAGATTTTTCTTCCGCAAATCCAATTCCGCCAGGGAACGTTCTCGAAAAGCCGAGTTTTCGTCGATTTGCCGGAAGATAATCCCCCACTGGGAGTCCAAATTCAAAATCCGGCCGCTTGAATCCGTTTCACCTTGTCTTGCCAAGCCATACCACCATCCGTGCAGCCCGATCATCATCACGGCCACGTATCCGAACAACGCCTCCCGTCTGACCAACCACAGAAAAAGGATGAAAAACAACGTCATCCACCAGGTCCGGTGAAGCACCGGATACCACCCGTCCCCATGACCCCCTTCGTCGCTGTTCCGGGGTTGACGGTTTAAGAAAATACGGTTCCAGGAAATATTTAAAGCCCGAGCGAAAGTCGACCCGGTTTGAATCTCCCGAAAAATCATGCCGAGCACCGCAGCAATATTGACAACCAGCAAAACCCCCAATTTTACGGCGATTGACATCCGTTTCACCTCTGCCCACTTCTTGCTCTTCCTTAAATATGTATGCGAGAGTCCCGGGGGAAATGCCGAACATCGGGGCAACTCCGGCAAAGTCCTAGATAAACAAATAACGGGCCTTAGGCCCGTTTATCTTTTTATGGAAATAAAATGGCTCCCCGAGTTGGATTCGAACCAACAACCACCCGGTTAACAGCCGGGTGCTCTACCGTTGAGCTATCGAGGAGTTTGAGCAAGGATTCATTTGACGTTATTTATATTAACATAGGTCCAATAAATTCGTCAAGGGCATTTTATAACTTTTTTGAAGAATATTTTGCCTGTTAAATCAGATTTTTCTAGTCGGTCCGGCATGCAGATACAATGTCACCAGAGGGTCCTCCTCATCTGCGATTAAGTGATGATCTTCCCCCGGTTCAATGATGACGATATCCCCGACAGTGATCGGATACTTTGTGCCATCAACCTCGACTTCTCCTTTGCCTTGGAGAATGACAAAGGCCTCGCAATCCTCATGAACATGATAGTCCCGGCCATCAGGCCCATCATTGGTATGGCTCCGCTGCCCCGGTTTGGAGAAGGACAGGCCACCCCGGTAAATAAACTCGCCGGGCATCAAATCCTTTAAGAAATGCCCTTCCCGATGATCGGCCAACGCAGACAAACGACTTTTCCGCATTATTCATACCCTTCATTTCCGCAATTTTTTATGTCCATTATACCATAGCACTGCTCCGGAATGAAACCTCATTCATGGGTTTTATATTGTTCCACAATCTCCCGGAGCATTTCATCCCTGAAAACCCCGGTCCGGACCAACCGTTCCAGCTCTCGGCCCTGATCGTATAGGATTTTCTTTTTATCTAAGAAAAGAGATAAGCATTCATCCATTTTGGTCGGCAAAACCTTCTCTACCGTTTCCCAAAGAGACATTGCAGGTGGCAAAGTGTCAAAAACTTTTTTCCGTTTTGCATAACGACTGTTGGGGTTTTTATCCAATTCATAATTAGTATAACCATTGCCTTTTTTCAAGTATTTCATGTGAAAATAAAGATAGCCTACAAATCGCCGATGCCCTTGTGGAGAACGTTCAAATCTTCGATCAAATGTAAAAAACATATTTTCAGTAACCCTGAAAAATCCAATATCTCCTCTTCCGGATATTGGGTCAAATGGATAAATACCTATTTTCCCTTCCCTGTCCCGATAAAGATTAAGGCCGGAAAAGCATAATATTTCCTTGAGTTGATATTTCTGTTCAATAATATTAGCTTTAACTTGAGCTAAATGAGGTTCAAAGGCAATATGGTCATCATCCAGTTTTGTAACCACTTGAAAGCGGGTCTGTGCCAATGCGAAATTATAATAATTGACGATGCTGTTAGGAGAATTCGGTGGAGTTTTAGCATGTTCCATGCTGCCAACCGGATAAACCCGATCAAGATAGTGAAATATTCGCAACTTCTCTGGAAACTCACGATAAAGCTTTAAAAGTATCTCTTCGGTACGATCAGTACATTGATTGTAGACCGCGACGATTTCGTCAAAATATTGAATATGCGTACGAATGGTGGCTTCAAGAAAGTCCTCGCCGTTTCGAATCCGCATAAATGCGCTTATACCCGGCAAACGCTGTTCTACCCGGAGATCTTCAGGTTTGAATATATACCCTTGTACGGGAGTAATCGGAACATCCACGTTAAAAACCTCCATTTGAATATCCATCTGCATGCTTCATGATTTAACTACCATCCTGCCTATGGCCCATTTGAATTTCCATTCCATGCGTTTTCCGAAACTTTTCAGGGAAAAATCGGTGGGCCGGTAATTTTTCCAAGGCGTCAGCTGCAAATATTGATAATAATCCTGTGTATAAGGGATTGCACAGGCAAAATGCCAAGGTTTAACGGGCCCGGTAAAATGGACAATATAAGGATCCCTAATCGCTTGAAGAATTTCGGGAGAAAGCAGTTTTTTCCGGTTAAACTTACAATATTGGTGGAACATGGTGGTCGTCACGTTCCATTTGGGATGGAGAGCAAGCCATTTCCCGTATAAAACCGCATTTAATGCATCCTGATCATGAAAAGGGAGTACCTCATGGGAATGAATAAAATTAATGACTTTCTCGCCAATTTGATCTTCTTTCCATTTCGAGACATTAATTAGTAATAATCCGGAATTAAAATATTGTTCGTTCGCTGGTATTCCCAAATGAGAAACAAGATCAGGTTTGTCAACGATCAGTTTATCCACTACTGCGCCGACATAATAATCATGGATATCGGTCTCCCAGAGTTCCCCGATATCATGCCTGATGATCATATCCGTATCAAAATATATGACTTTTTGAACGGTTGAATCTAAATATGTCGAAATAGCCAATCGATAATAGGCTGCCTGAGACAGATGACCACTTACATAAAAATCGTCAAAAACGCCATCGTCAACGCGGTGAGGGACAAACTCCCCCCCATAATCTGTCACGCACTTCTCAAGTAAAGCAAGATTTTGAGAAGAAATCCCGCCGTCTATAAAATGAACCACGATTTTATTCGGAGAGGTTTTATTGACCAGAATGGAGGTCACCGTAACAGCCGCATGTTGAAGATAGTTTTCGTCGCTGGCAAGGACAATATGAATTGACTTCATTGATTTTCTCTTTCTTTACCTTTTGAAAAATAACATACTTTTAATCCGTACCAAAGTCGCTTCCATGCAATACCCAGCCGATAGGCATAGGTATTAAACTTCTTGTACCATGGTTTTTTATTCCTCTTCGCCATTTTATAATCTATCGTCGACGGACCCTGTTCCTCATAATTGGGAAAAGGTACTACTGTGAAAAGTCGGATATCATATTTCCACCATTTGGTAAATTCATGATCGTACGGTACCGTCATCGGTAACAAGCCGTCTACATATTTCCGGGCAGCATACCGGTTAATTAAATACGAACCGGATTTGGGCTGATGGGCTAAAGCCAATACCATCCGGTAGTCCTTATAAAGGACTTTCCGGGTAACAGATAAAAATTTATCGTTGTAGCCGTCCATTTTAACGACATCCCAGTCCTGATGATTCCGGATTAATTCTTCCAAAACCATCATAAAATCGTCGCAAAATTCCATATCATCTTCTAATATTAGCCCAAATTCCTTGCCGCTTTCCAAAAAAGATTGCAATGCCCTATAATGGCTCAAATAGCAGCCGACTTCGGTAGGAACCACGTATTTCCCGTGGCATCGTTCGTATTCGGCCGCATTGATCATCTCTTTCGTCAATACCAGCTCCTTGCCGTCCACGGCCGATACTTTACGGAAAGGCAGGTTAATGCGGTTTAGCCTTTCCTGCATTCTTGTCAACCGTTCCGGTGAACGATCCAGATTAATCAAAATACAATCTAAACTTTCAAAATTCATGGTTGTCCTCCCACGACACACAGCGAAATTACCAATCTCGGCTTTATTTTTCTCAAAATTCTATTTTTCTGGATTCATATATTTATCATTCGAACCCGTCTCCGAAATAACGACTCAACTTTGGTTATTCTATCCATATTAATTTTTCTCCTGCATTAAATGCCCATACATTCGTAGGAACCGGTTATACGACCAACAAAACCTATCCAAAACGGATAGGTTTTTCGCGATATAGATAATTCATCGAACAGTAAATTAACCATCTAGTTTTGATTTAAAATCCCGAATGGTTCTTTGATATAATTCATAAACCTGTTGATATATAATTTCGGGAGCCATCTTCTCTACTCTCGCCCTGGCAGCTTCTCCCATTTTAATCAATTCTGCTTCTTCCATACTCATTACTTTGTCAATACAACTCTTTAAACTCTCCGGAGAATCTACCACACTTAAAAACCCATTGACCCCGTCCGTAATCAATTGTTCAAAGCTCGCTCTTTCTGTCCCAATGACGACTTTTCCCAAAGACATTGCTTCGATGCAAGTATTGGGCAAGTTATCAACCCGCGACGGCAGCACACATGCAATGGAATGCCGGATAATCGCAAACAGTTGTGGTTTTTGGATAAAGGGAATATGAATTACCCTATTTGCATGGGCTCCGGCTTTATTAAGAATATAGTCCGCCATATTGACACCGTTGGTACAACGGGATCGTGACGCTCTTCCAATCAGCACAAAATATAAATCGGGATATTTAGACAGCACATCCTCTATAGAATCTGCAATTGTCAACAATCCTTTGAGTGCATTCAGTGTTCCAAAATACAGTAAATACTTCTTTCCCGCCAACTTCGACTGATATATCGAATCATCGATCTCCCCTAGATTAGGAGATACGGGGCTTTCAATCACTTCAACCGGCCGACCGATTTTATCTTGAAACACCTCTGCCAGTAACCGGCTTGGCCCAAAAACAAGGTCTGCTTTTTCTGCAGCCTTTAGTTCGAGATAGTCCATTAACTTAAGATCATTAACGGCCTTGTCAAAATCAAATTCCCGTCTTCCGGCCAAGCGCCATAAAGGAGCGTAACTGGAAATCCGAACAACAGCGGGAATATCAGAAATACGATAATAAGCTGTTCCTTGTAAACTGGCATATTGGATGATATCAATCGTATCTTTCTTACATATTTCCGCAACACGCCTGTTTAATATATAGCTCTGGTATTTCCAAAACAAATATTTGTACAGAACGCCTGAGCCAAAGGTTATTAACTTCAAAACTGCTTTAACAAATTCAGAAAGTTTGACTCTTTCAACACGAATGTTCTTTTTATACATAAAAGATTCATTGCGTTTTGAAAGAACCGTTACAATCACCTGATGATCTCTGCTCGCAAAAATATCCGTGATTTTCTCCAAATAACTGCCTAACCCGCCATATCTTTTTTCAGTAACAAATTCCGTCGTCACATAAATAATTTTCATTTTATGACCTCTTCAGACTTTGGTAAGGTTAAATAACTTCCCAACAGATAATCATATTCCTCAGGATCAAATGGCTCATACCCGCTACCAGGAAAGAAAGTTAATTCACTAAAATATACCCGATCGTTGATCACAAATAAATCAACACGTACAAAAGGAAACCCTTCGGCCAGTTTCCGGCTGATCGCGACCATCTCGTCAAATTGTTCCGGTTTTTTTAAAATCACGTCGCTGTTTGGGTAATATCGACGAAACGGCATTTTGTTCCATTCCATATCATAGAAATCGACCTTTAATCCGGAATCACTGAAACGCTCTAAGCATACAAAGAGTAATTTGGGTTCTCCGTCAAAACATAAAAATTTATAGTCAACCGGAGGGTTCCCGTCTTCTCCCTGTAAATACTTTTCACAAATTATCCTGGGTTTTAGGTTTTGATAGACCCACTCGCCGACACCGTAATAATAATTTCGATGCATCCACCCTTCCAACATTAAAAAACTTTCTTCCCAATCAATTTGATGCTTGTTCTTGCAAATAATATTCCATCCGCTGCCATGGGTCGTTTTTAACACAAATGCTTGAGGCAGTTCATCGATATTAATCTGGCGGACATCATCATATACTGCAATAAGTTCATTTAAAATATTGCCCAGATTCTTCTCTCTTACGTAATCCCTGACCAATAATTTATCGGCACACCTTGCTGCCTTTTCATCACGCCAGTAAAGTTTGAGCCATTGTAATTTCTCATTAAAAGTCTGGGGCGACTCTAAATTTGGCTTCCTACCGAATCTTTTGATAAATTTCTTTTCAATTTGCTTCTGAATATTGTAAAAACGACGATAATAGCTCGTTTCTAAATACTTACTCAATATGATGACACTACGATGAAACTTATATCGAATCCCATTACCCACGTTTTGTTTCTCCTGACATAGTTCATATTTCACTATAATATCCGTTAAACCCCTTCTTTATATTCCCTGTATCACTTTTCCGCCGGTCGCCATAATATCCTGTTAATTCTTGTTTTTTCTAAAATACCATAATACTTCTACCCTATCAACAGTAACCAATTATTTTTTAAATTCTATATATATAATTAATGATCATATCAATATTCTATTTTTTCATTCACCCTTTACCGAGGGCCAATAACCCTCCGTGCCTAAAGCATAAAAAAAGCCACTTCGGTATCATGAAGTGGCTTAAAAATTAATTCCTGGCAACGCCTTACTCTCCCAGCCGGTCGCCC